>Ga0183096_1000084_pt1 | contig 231872 bp, 207 predicted proteins | sample Biomet5_FD_127791 | JGI IMG/M metagenome (GOLD analysis project Ga0183096, IMG submission 127791) | Microbial communities from bioreactor (seeded with sewage sludge) at LBNL, California, USA - Biofuel metagenome 5 (version 2) (version 3) | ecosystem: Engineered > Bioreactor > Anaerobic >...
AATATTTGCACTTAAATTCAGGGAGTTGCAAAATCCGACATCCTCAGGTTTTATGTCAAATTTAACAATATTCTGTTTTATTCTTGATACCAATTTTAACTTTCTTTTCTGGTCAAGGAACAAATAAATAGTAGGTGAAAGCCTCTCCCTCTCAGTAGTTATTACTGGCGGGGCGGGCTATTCGATTATATGCCGTTTTTATTATTGTATTGGAATCAATGCCTCTATAGTTCGAGACTCAGACCTCTCGATATGATATAACAAGCCATACGCAAATTTAGCAGCATTTTTTATCGCTAAATCTTTATTTGTATCTGTCTTCTTCCGCCCTGAATCCATGATTCCCTTAATTATACCTATGTGTTTGTATTTCTGTAAATATTGAATTGCTCCGAGTGAAAAAGCCTCCATGTCAAGTCCATTTGCTTTACGTGAAGCTAATTTTTTTATTTGCCTTTTTTTAACAGCACTATCAACGACAACAGACCCGGAACTAAAATCATCATCAGTGCTAACTTTAAAATTAAGCCAATCAGGATTTGATTTAGCCAAAGCTTCAGAATATTTAAGAATACGCTCAGACATTTTATAGCTTTCATTATCTGGCTCAAAAGTCCATCCTTTGTATTTCCCCAACTCATAGTTAAATACTGTTTTGGGAACAATGACATCGCCCATTTTTACGCCTTTGCTTTTCAATGTAGCACAACATCCTATAAATAAAACATAGGCTGGTTGATACATTTCTATAATTTGCATGATTGCAGCTGCATTATGAGGCATTCCCATTCGGGCACATGCGAAGGTTAAAATTTGTTGTTCAGAGTTGTCAAATTTTAAAGAAATCGTCTCAACTTCTCCCGCCAATTGCGTTCTTTCGGCAAAGGCCTTATCTATACTATAAAATGCTTCCATTTCTTCAACGAGAGCAGAAGCTATTAAGTATTTATATATTTTCTTAGATGGTTTTGGTGCTTCAATTTTACTCATTTGTAAAATCCGTTTATAATCAATACTCCATTTTCAATATATCCACTAATATCATGACCTGCAACTTCTGCTAAATTAATACCAAAAAAGTTCTCATTATCAGAGATTGTCACTCCTGGTCCTAACAACATTTCACCAATTTTCACTGGTACACGTGGAGAAATATTTGCAGGTAAACATGAGTATGCTGGTTTATTAATTATTATTGGATGTTTGATTCTATAAGGGGATAAAGTTTTTGATCTCCATTGTTCAGAATACTCTGCTCTCTTTGCGGGTATAGTTTCCGCCTTTCTTGTCGTTGTTCTCACAATTCCTTTGGCTGATACTCTAGCAATTTTCCTCGCTGATCCATTTAAAGATTTTAATACTAATGTTTTAGGGGATTTCGGAATGACTTTTATTTCTGGGACTTGTTGAAGAGAAAGTATTGTGTTAGGATCTACGTTAAAAACGTCACTGTATTTAAAACGTTTATTTTCCATTATCTAAATTTTAAAAAATGACTTACAATTATAAATTATTTTAAATTAAGATTATAACAATCTGTTTGATAATTTTTGTTTCTCAACGTTAAAAATTTTTCTGAATCTGTGTCATCCCATGTTCGTAGTATTAAATGGCATACAACTCTGTTGTAAATCAACCAAAGTTATCTTATATCTCTTTTGTAACTTTTTTATCTGATATTCCGGGGTGTCAAACATTTTACTCACCTCTTTTTAATCGAGAAAAAGTTACGAAAGGCCACTTAAAAAGTCAATCTTTTTTTTGATTTTTTGTTCGCTATGATCGAAAGGTCAATGATCAATATCATTCCTTCGGCATCCACCATCTTTTAGCCTGAAAGATTGGTTCTCTTTATGTTTGGATGTGACTATGGGGTAGATTACACTTCCTTTTATTGAAAAATTTCATTTGTCATCATAATGGCCCCACGCAGAGATAACCAGTACCGTTATTTTTTCATCATTTACAGAGTATACCAGTCGGTGTTTCTTTGAAATGCGTCTTGACCATTGCCCGGATCTTTTATATTTAAGTGGTTCTGGCAATCCTGTTCCGGAATATGGATGTTCCTTTAGTTCCTGAAGCAACTTTTCCAACTTCTTGTATGCCTGTTGTTCTGACTTTTTAAGTTTTAACGCATCTTTGATTGCCTGGTCGGAAAATTCTATCCGATACATCCTTCAACACGTTTTAGAAAGTCATCCAAAGATTCACCAGGTTTCATTTCCGTGACTTTCCCCTCTTCTGCTTCCTGCATGCCCTTGTCAATCTTTTCAATATTCCGTTTATCTGCAAAGAACAAATCACCGCTGTCAACATAGTCAAACGGATTGCACCTGTATTGTTCAGGTATTGAAAAGAATCCTTTTACCCACTTTGTATCCACAAAAACTGTTGACGGGTCATCACTAACAACAAGGTTAATATATTTTCCCCCTCTTTTTATTGATACCCGCTCGTTCTCAGCGAGTGCAAAGTAATTTTTTGTACTCCCCCTGAATTCTCTTGTCGTTAGCACTTTCATAACTTTTATTCTTTATGTGTACACAAATAAATACACAAAAATAATAAAAAAGATGAAAAAGCGGGCAAGGGTCCGCTTTTTTTATTGTTACCTGTGGCTCTCTTCCGGAAAACCCCGGTGCTCTGAATTACTGGCTTTTTATTTACCGGCCTACTTTATTGTGGCTGGATACTTGGCGGCACCTGAAAACAATTTTTATACTAAAATCGATGATTTTTTGTTTATCTTTTTACTGCCATCCCCGAAACATACCACCATGGCGGTATTAAGACCGGATATAGATTTACCATGTAATAAAAAATGCGAAATCATACATTTTGTGTATACAATCATGTATCAAATAAAAAAGCGGTTCAGTTTGTATTAACTGTAACCGCCTGATTTTTTCGTGAACCCGAAGGGATTCGAACCCCCAACCTTCTGATCCGTAGTCAGATGCTCTATCCAATTAAGCTACGGGTCCGTTATTTTTGTTAAAAGCGCTGCAAATATAATATTTTTTGGTTTTGCCGCGGTTAAAAATCCGAATCTTTTTCCTTATTCGTATTTGTGCATCTTGTCTTCAATGAAAACATCCTGATCTTTGCTGCTTTGTATCTTTATATAGCACATTATTTTTTCTGTTCCGTTGGCATAAAGCGTTTCATGGATACGTTGTACAAGCGGTAAAATTTCTTCAAAAGTACCTTCAACCACAGTCTCGAAAGGGCATACCTTGTATTTTAGTCCCGATTTTTCAATTTCAGCAATGGCCATGTCAACCAGATCGTATGTGTCTTTTTCACTTGAGTTTGGCAAAACCTGTATTGCAACATTAATTTTATTCATCATCGTCATCATTCTCGTAGTTATAATAATTTTCTTCGTCGTCGTTTTCGTTTTCCTCCTGTTCTTTAGGTGAATTTGCCAGAAAGTCACGTATCTCTTTTGTTTTCAGTTTTTTGACATTCGTTATAATAACATCCTCATCCAGGAAATTTCCGTATTGGTTACATTCATCGATGAACGATCTGAACATTGCCTGAATATCACTTTTTAAAGGGATTAAAAAAAGTACTTTGACAAAACCGTCTTCGAATTTAATTTCTTCAGCGGTTCCGTTGTATTTTTTTATACTGAAACTCAATTCGCTTTTAATCAGTCGTTTCTGCGTTTTAGTAAATTCAATATCATAGTTTCTGGATCGGAGTATTGCAAAATATCTTAAATTTTGTCCCTGTCCTCCAAGGCCGGTGGAAATAAAAACCTGTTGTTCGTCAAGTAAGGTACTTTGTAAAAGCATCCGGCTTTCCTGCAGAGCTAAAACCGACCATCCTTTTAATGCCGGATCCGGAGATTTTGCGTATTTTTCGATTGTCCGGTATGCTTCCACTTTGTTTACTGAGGCAAGAAGTACCAATAGATTTTTCTTTTCTTCTACAGGAATATTTTCATCAAAAAGGTCTTGCTGGTGTGCCAGAATATATTCGGGAGTAAATTCATTCTTTATATCCTTAACAAAATTGAAATATTCGATTTGTAATTCAACATCGATTTGTTCTTCGAGAATGCTGAAATTGTCTGGTAAGTTATTGATTGCCTCCTGTATCTGTCTGTATATGTTTTCCTGTTTCTGACTCATGCCTGCAAAGTTAACTGAATGCCTGCTATTTCTCAATAAAAGATAATTTTTTATCGAAATATTTAAAACTTAAATATCTTTACGCCGTTATTTTTATTTAAATCAAATTAGCATAGGAAAAATCAGGTGAGGCTTTCGGATGTAAAAACTAATGAGACGGTAATAATTACAAAAGTGCTGGGACACGGTTCTTTTCGTAAACGGATTACCGAGATGGGCTTTGTAAGAGGGAAAGATGTTACCGTTATTAAAAATGCTCCTTTTAAAGGTCCGATTGAGTTTAAGATTCTTGATTATAACATAACCCTTCGCCGTTCGGAGGCTAAATTAATTGAAGTTGTTTCTGTTGAAGATGCCAAGCAGATGATTGCACCTGCATACGAGGGTGTAATTGACATGGAAACCCTGAAACATTCGGCAAAACTAAGGGAAAAAACAATAAATATTGCCTTGGTGGGTAATCCGAACTGCGGAAAGACAACCTTGTTTAATTTTTTATCAGGTTCGAAAGAACATGTGGGAAATTACAGCGGGGTTACCGTTGATGCGAAAAAGGCTGGTTTTAAGCAGTTCGGTTATGATTTCAATATTTATGATTTGCCCGGAACATATTCATTGACAGCTTATTCGCCGGAAGAATTATATGTACGTAAATTCATTACGCATGAAAATCCCGATATTGTTATCAATGTAATTGATGCATCGAATCTGGAACGGAATTTATTCCTGACCACCCAGCTTATCGACATGGATATAAAGGTGATTGTTGCTTTGAATATGTACGATGAGCTGATTAAAAACGGGGTTGTTTTCGATTATGAGAGTTTAGGTAAATTAATAGGAATTCCGTTTATACCGACTGTTAGCTCCAAAGGCAAAGGGGTTGATGACCTGATGAAGAAAACGATTGAGGTTTTTGAAGATCAGGAGCCGATAGTCAGGCATATTCATATTAATTACGGGATGGAAATTGAAAGATCGATTGGCCTGATTCGTGCGAAAATAAAGGAGAATAAACCGATAACCGATAAAATTTCATCAAGGTTTCTGGCTATTAAATTATTGGAAAGAGACAAGCAAACGGCTTTTGCCTTGTCGAAATATGAAAATTATGAAGACATAAACAGGTTGGCTGAATCTGAAATAAGCCGGATCGAGAAAATTTATAACGACGACAGTGAAACTGTTATTACAGATGCCAAATATGGCTTTATTTCGGGAGCATTAAAAGAAACTTTATCACAAAAGAAAAGGCCTCTGAAAAACCGTTCTGATAAAATTGACCATTTGCTGACCCATCCTTTCTTGGGTTTCCCTTTGTTTATTTTTTTCATGTTTGTGACTTTCTTCGGTACGTTTAAATTAGGTGCATACCCAATGGCATGGATTGAGACTTTCATTGCATTTGTTGCAAAAACAGTTGACCATGTAATGAGTGATGGTATGCTGAAAGATTTGCTTGTAGACGGAATTATCGGGGGAACCGGAAGTGTATTGGTCTTTTTGCCCAATATCCTGATATTATTCTTTTTCATATCGTTGATGGAAGACAGCGGATATATGGCCCGTGCTGCATTTCTAATGGATAAGGTAATGCACCGGTTTGGCCTTCATGGCCGTTCGTTTATACCAATGGTAATGGGATTCGGATGTAACGTACCTGCCATCATGGCAACCCGTACTCTCCGGAATCCGGGAGACAGGCTCCTGACGATGCTCATCATTCCGTTTATGTCGTGCAGTGCACGTCTGCCGGTTTATGTCCTTTTTATCTCTGCATTTTTTCCTGAGAATCAGGGATTGATACTTGCTGCTATTTATTTTTCAGGAATTATTCTGGCTTTTCTGACAGCACAGCTTTTCAATAAAACTATCTTCAGAAATAAGGAAACTCCGTTTGTTCTGGAATTGCCTCCCTACCGGATGCCGACTCTTAAAAATATTGCAGTGCACATGTGGGATAAGGCAAATCAATATCTCAAAAAAATTGGCGGTACTATCTTAATCGGTGTGATTATTATTTGGGCTTTGGGGTATTTTCCACGTGAAAATACGGAAAAACAAAGTTCGCAAATTCAGGAATCCGGCATTGCAAATGTGCATCAGGAACAAAATGTAAATCAAATGCAAAACAGCTACCTTGGCCGGATTGGGCGGTTTATTGAACCGGTAATGAAACCTCTTGGCTTCGACTGGAAAATGAGTGTCAGTTTATTGGCGGGTTTACCGGCAAAGGAAATAGTTGTGAGTACGATGGGGGTTTTGTATCAGAATAATGAAAAATCGCAGGCTGCCAGTTTGCAGCAAAAACTTCAGGCTGAAAAATATACTTCAGGTAAAAGGGCCGGACAACTGGTCTTTACAACTCCTGCAGCATTGGCCTTTTTGTTTTTTGTCCTGATATATTTCCCATGTCTTGGCGTTCTTGCGACGATCAGGCATGAATCGGGAAAAGTGAAATGGGCCGTTTTCGAAATGGTCTATACAACATTATTGGCATGGATTGTTGCTCTTTTGATATTCCAGCTTGGTTCCCTGATATTATTAAGCTGAAATACCTCGGAAACAATTCTTTTGTTCTTAATTTACTGGTTTTCAGAATAGGGGATAAAGACTATGATTCAGGAAATAGTTTCGTATGCGGTTATTGGCGGTGCATTCGGTTTTGTTGCAGTGCGTTCGTTTCGTTTCTTATTCTTTTCAACAAAAAAGAAAAGAAAAAATTCGAAGTGTGCGTCGTGTTCAGCTGAATGTGCTTTAAAAGAATTTTCAACCATGGGAAATTGTCCCGACCTAAAGATTTAGACCTTTTTCTGTAAATGTTTTATATACTGAATTTTTTAAAGCATTTCCATTTTTTGATACATCCTTTCCTGAAATTCCCTCACATTTAAAAATTCCTGCATCATCTTGAAAATGTGATTTTTGTTAACTGACAAAAAATGTAATATTTGTATCTTGTATTACGTTAATAAAAAAAATCAAAACATGAAGAAATTAATTTTTACAGGAATGTTCCTGCTATTTATTTCGGCAGTTTATGCTGAAGGTGGTTTTTTTGATCTGGGCCTGAAAGCAGGGTTGAATACTTCAAAACTATCGGTACATGCTGCTGATTATAACGATGAAACCGTTAATAATGTTAATTTCGGAGCTTATGCCCGTCTGAACCTGGGGCGTGTTTATATCCAGCCGGAAGCTTATTATACAAATAAAGGTGGAACCATAAAAGAAGTGAATGAAAATACAGTTAACGATTTTGATCTTAAGTCGTTAAATATTCCCGTTCTGCTTGGAGTGAAGGTGATTCATAAAGAAATTTTTAACCTTCGGGTATTGGCGGGGCCGGTCTTTTCGTATGTGACCAATAAAGATTATGAAGGAAGTGCTTTTTCTTCTTCGAATATTAAAGACAGTTTTATGGGATGGCAATATGGCGCCGGTATCGATTTTTTGATGTTTACCTTTGATGCCCGTGTCGAATCAAGCAGTGATATAATAAAGGATGTTCCCGATTTTTCTGATTCGAAAAGTAAATCATTTATTTTAAGTCTGGGAATCAGATTGTTTTAACCGTTTTGTCTTGCCTGTATTAATTCGTCGGTATACTGGCCGAGTATTTTTCTTAATTCGGGCGGATCAATAATTGTTGCCAGCGAACGCGTGCTTATTAACCATGCGGCAAAACCATGCAAGTCGTTATTTGTAAATTTCATTTCAACAGAATCGTCTATACTTTTTTCTTCCGTAAAACCATAGTAAAATTTGCTTTCGTCAATGTTGCGTTTCCGTTCAGGGGAAAGCCGGATCGTAATATTTGCAGGGCTTTCTAAGTCGAATGTCCGTGAAATGAATTCTTCAATCGAGATATGTTTTTTTTCAGTGTAATGTTTGCCGGTCTTCCGGAGAATTTTTATACGGTCAAGTCTGAAGTCGCGGTAATCGTTACGTTTGTTGCACCAGGCGAACAAATGCCACCTCGAACCGTAATTGCACAACCCGATTGGTTCTACCTGCCGGATGCTGGTTTCTGTACTGTTTTTTTTCTGATATTCGATTTCCAGAACCTGTTTGTCGACCAGGGCCTGCTGAATTTCGCTGAGGTACAAATGCCTGTCCTGACCGGAAATATTAGCCCAGTTGTATACCGAAACTTTTTCGTGCAGTTGTTCCAGAAAATCTTTGTCGGTTGGTTTGAGTACAGCTTTTATTTTGAATGCAGCCGACTGGTAGTGCTTTCTCGATTGTTCGTCCGACATTTTTTCCACCAGTTTTTCGCCAAGAAGTATTGCCGAAGCTTCTTCATTTGTAAACATGATTGGCGGCAACTGAAAGTTTTCCATCAGAAAATAGCCGGTTCCGGCTTCGGCCCCGATGGGAACGCCGGCTTCTTCCAGTGCGCGTATATCACGGTATACAGTTCGCTGACTAATATCGAACCGCTCCGCAATTTCTGCTGATTTTACTATCCGCTTGCTTTGCAGTTGTATTAAAATGGCGTTGAGCCGGTCGAGCCGTTTCATCGTGTTTTATGATTTAAAAACTCAGGGATAAAGATACTTAAACAGAACAAAGTGAAGAATTTGCTTCCAATATATCATTCGTTTGAGATTCTTCACTTTGTTTGTAATAGGATCATTTCTTTTTAAAAGACATTTGTCCGGTTTCAGTCATTTTAGCTACATATTTTTCAGCACCGGATTCTTTAATGTACCGGATTGATGCCGGACGATCTGAACGAAAAATGACTTCAAAAATTTTTGACACAAAATTGTTGAGCTTTTTGCATTTCTGCGGATCAGCAGAAGTACATTGGGCGCACGACGAGAGGTTGTTCTCTATACAACAGCTTCGTATTTTGCACCATTTGGCTTTTTCATTTTTTGCACAGCCCGGGCATTTCCCTTTAATAAATGCTTTGCAATTGCCGCAGTAAAGGCCGCAATAGGCTATCAGCGTAATTCCTTTTTGATTTTCCATAGTTTTTAGTTAATTCCGATTTGAATTTCTGTGATGCAATTTAGCGGATTTTCAAAATCTGACAAATGATAAATTTCTCTGAAGAAATGTACTCATTTTTGTTTCCATCGAATACTTGATTACGGTAATTGGGGCTACTGTTTTCTTTTCCATTTTTTGTGATTTTAGTTAAGTTACATTGTTCTGTTGTTTGGCCTGAAGGCAGGTCTTCTGCATTTCGTGCAGCTTGTAAACGTTTACAAAGGAAACAGCTGCTTATGACAACAGTGTGTCAGTAGTAAAAATGAGAGAAGATTTTTTTTGAGTAGTATATTCATTCTGATAATTCTTAAAGCTGGTAGTCATTTGAAAACTAAAAAGGTATGCTTATTTTTGGACGGTGGCATCAATATCATTAATCGTGCGTCAATACAGGCACTTGATGCTTTCTTTTCGATAACTACATAAAAATATGTGAAATCTGAGTTGTAATTTAAACTGCTATGGAAAAAAATTTTTTAAAACTATGTATTTGTTTTGTCTTATTGCTTTCTGAAGTTTCTTATGTCTCTGCACAACAAAGGAGTGTAGCTCCCTTACCTCCAATGGGATGGAATTCCTGGAATTGTATGCATGGAAATATTGACGAGGAGAAAATAAAAGGTATTGCCGATGCGATGGTAAAAAGCGGAATGAAAGATGCCGGGTATCAGTATGTAGTTATCGATGATGGCTGGCAAAAAGGAACTGTATCCGGTGGTTGGAACGATCTTCCCGCCACACCCGGACGGGATGAAAACGGGCGGTTAGTTGCAGACCCGGTAAGATTTCCTTCAGGAATAAAAGCCCTTAGTGATTACATCCATTCTTTAGGCCTGAAATTCGGGATATATACATCGCCGGGGGAAAGTACTTGTACATGCCGTTCTGCAAGCGGAGGATACGAAGAACCTGATATAAAGACATTCGTGGAATGGGGCGTCGACTATATCAAACTTGATTGGTGCGGTTGCAAAGGCGATTATAAGGAAGTACTGGAGAAATGGCACAGGTTACTTAGTGAATGCGGAAGACCGATTGTCCTGAGTGTGAATATAGGCCGGGGAGATGACTATTCCATTCAGGAGCGGACTGCGAATATGTACCGTACAACTACAGATATATCATATGTATGGGATTATCCGCCGGAAGAATATCATACAATCGCTTCGATAGTAAATATTATTGATCTTCAGGAAGGACTCGGAAAATATCATGGGCCCGGGCATTGGTGCGACCCGGATATGTTGCAGGTGGGCAACGGAAAACTTTCTTATGAAGAAAATAAGTCTCATTTCAGTTTGTGGGCTATATTGGCCGCTCCGTTAATTGCCGGGAATGATTTGCAGACAATGAGTGACGATGTCAGAAACATCCTGACAAACAGGGAAATAATTGCCATTGACCAGGACCCGTCAGGAATTATGGGAACAAAAGTAAGTGAACCGGCTCCCGGTCAGGAAATTTATGTGAAACGTTTGTACAAAATTGATGAACAGGCAGTGGCTCTTTTAAACCGGAATGACCATGAATCAGAAATTACGGTGAAATGGGATGAAATCGGAATAAAAGGGAAGGCTTTTGTCCGTGATCTATGGGAACATAAAGACAGAGGCCTTTATGAAGATGAATACACTGCAAAAGTGCCGGCACACGGGACTGTCGTCCTGAAAATTATGGCAAACCAATATCTGTCATCTCTTCCTGAAACCTGTGGCATAACGAAATCTGAAATTGCAGGCAACGGACTTATTCTTGAGTGCGAAGGCCGGCAATGTGTGATAACAGGTGGAAATTTTGCCAGTGATATTAAAGGATATTCCGGTACTGGTTATCTCGTTGGAAAAGACCACCGATGGGCTTGTCTGCATGCTACATGGCTGGTGAATCTAGAGCAAGGGGGCTATTATAATTTGACATTCAGATGTTTTAACAAGGAAGACAGGGATGTCTCTTGCAGATGTAATAAAACAGAAGACCCGATTTTACTCAAAAAAGGAAAAAAGTGGCAGGAAGTAACGGTGAAAATATACCTGAAAGAAGGAATTAACCTGATAGAACTTTCTTCTCCTGATAAAAAAAGCAACGATATAGCTTTTGATTTTTTGAAAATCGAAAATATATAAGCCGGCAAAATTGTTTTTCCGAATGATTTCTCCGGAGATGTAAACAGGTATAAAACAACACAAGTACAACAATGGTTATAAGAATTAGTGTTTTTCTTTTAATGCTTTTCTCTGTTTTTATACAGAATTCCTTTGCGCAGACTGGCACACATAGTTGTAACCCTTATTCCCGGATACTGGAGTATATTGATCAGGAAGGCAGGGTAAGGCCTGTTGAAAATCTGTGTGAATGGTACATTAAACGGGGACAGATTCTTGATAGTCTGGAAGCGTTTACCGGACCATTGCCTGAGATTTCTACTTTACCCCCTTTTAATCCGGATTTACCGGACTTTCCGCCTTTCAATACACAAATTTTTGACAGCTTGAAAACGGAAAGTTATACCCGTTACAATATAAAATTTACGGTAGCAGAAAATGAGGATGTTACCGCATATTTATATGTTCCGTCGGAAAAAGGATATAACGGAAAATTTCCTGCTATGCTTGCATTACAGCCAACAGGAATGCAGGGTAAAATGATTGTTGACGGGCAGGGTAAACCTAACCGTGGCTATGCGAAAGAACTGGCAGAAAGGGGGTATGTAGTTATTGCCCCCGATTATCCTGGTTATGGCGATCAGAGCGGCTATGACTTTAAATCAGACCGTTATGAGTCAGGAATAATGAAGGCAGTGTTTAATCATATTCGGTGTGTCGATTTTTTACAGGCGCGAAAAGATGTGAATCCCGAACGGATCGGCGTTATCGGACACTCCCTGGGAGGTCATTCTGCCATATTCGTTGCAGTTTTTGATACCCGGATTAAGGTTATTGTATCCAGTTGCGGCTGGACCCTGTTCAGGTATTACAATAATTATAATGAAAAGCTCAGAATTGAAAGCGGAAGCAGGCTTACAGGCTGGGCACAGGAAAGATACTCTCCCCTGGCACTGACGAAATATAAGCTGGAGTTAAACCGGATGCCGTTTGATTTTGATGAACTGATTGCTGCCTTGTCGCCACGTCCGTTTTTTTCCAATTCTCCGGTGCATGATGCAAATTTCAATGTAGAAGGAGTAAGAATAGGAATTGCCAATGCAATGGAAGTTTACCGTTTATTCGATGCAGAAGAAAATCTTCAGGTACGTTATCCTTATGCCGACCATGATTTTCCGCCGGAAGTTCGATTCGAGTCTTATGACTTCATTGATAAAATACTTAAATCCGATCACTGAATTCAGAATAAATAATTGATTAAATGATATTTACATAGGTGAAATTCCCGAAAGAAAAAGGCATAGGGAAAATACAATAAGTGGCCTGATTTTTCCGGAAAGAGGACATTAAATATATGCAACACAGCACAATCGGTTTTTTGATATGCCATAAAATCCCGAAAGCCTATAATGGAAATAACATTTTGTTTCAGTACCTGATATCAGACGTAAACATTGAAAAACAGAGTTTTATGCCCGTCGGTATTATATCAAAAAAGGAAATACCCGTTTTTTATAAAACTAATACGATTCTGATTTTTCCCCTAAAATAATCACGATAATGTTCTGTTTCTTATTATTTTTTTTGATTATATTTGGGCACGTGCACATTGTTTGAAAATCAATGTATTGTGTCTTTTTATTTTTAACTCTGTCAATTCATATTGATTTAACCTGTTGCCGGTTATAAAAACCGATTAACTTAATAAACCTGATTTATAGAAATTTAAAAATCGACAAAAATGAAAACCAAAAACATTAATCGCAGACATTTTATTGAGACGACAGCCACGGGTTCGCTGGGAGCTGTGGCTTTAGGTTCTATACCTTTTTACGGGTGCAGCCGGGAAGCTTCGGGGAAGCTGGCTATTCTGGGGGGGCAGCCTGTGAGAAGCAGTAACAAAATCTGGCCCTCATGGCCGTATGTCGACGACAAGGTTGTGGATTCGATAGAAAAAACTACACGAAGTGGCATATGGTGCCGCATCCAGTCGAAGAATGGAACGGTTCCGACATTCGAAGAATCTTTTGCCGAGTTACTGGGCGCCAAATATTGTGTATGTGTGGGATCAGGAACACAGGCGCTGCATACTTCGGTTGAGGCATTGGGCATAGGTCCCGGCGATGAAGTGATCACTTCTCCGTATACCGATCCCGGGACAATTGCCTCGATATTGTCAGCCCGTGCGCTTCCTGTACTGGCCGATATTGATACGGAATCTTTCCAACTGGATCCTGATGATGTGGAAAGGAAAATAACAGAAAATACAAGGGCACTTATGCCTGTACACATGATGGGGCAGCCGGCCGATCTCGACCGGATCATGGCCATTGCCAAAAAACACAACCTGTATGTTATTGAAGATGCCTGTCAGGCCCACCTGGCACAGCACCGGGGCAAGAAGCTGGGGACAATAGGTAATCTGGGATGTTTTAGTTTTCAGACCAGCAAAACGATAGCCTGTGGTGAAGGAGGAGCTATTGTTGGTAACGACGAGGAACTGATGGATAAATGTTATACGGTACAGAATCACGGAACATCCAAACAGGGAAAAACGGAACGGATTGGCCCCAAATACCGGATGAATGAGTTCGAAGGCGCCATTCTTATGGGACAGTTGGAGGGGATAAAAGAAAGGTTTCAGCGGCGTAATGAGAATGCCATGTATTTATCTTCAAAACTAAAAGGTTTTCCGGGCGTGGTACCGCAGAAATTATATCCCGGTACCGAAAGCGGCTCGTTTTATCTTTATACCATGTCGTACAAGAAGGAACATTTCAATAATATCAGCCGCGATTCTTTTTTGAAGGTTTTGGATGCCGAAGGGATCAGCCTTAGCAGGTATATTAAAAACGGGTTGCATCGTGAACCCTGGATTGACACGATTTTAGGTCAGAAAGTTTACCAGAAGATGTATTCGCCGGAAAGATTGAAACAGTATAGTGAAGCCAGAGCTTGCCCGAATTGCGACAAGGTTTGCGAAGACATGCTGATGTTGTGGGCTTCAGGACCACTGTTGGGTACAAAAGACGACATGGACGATATTGTGAACGCCATTATGAAAGTTTACGATAACAGGGCACAATTGAAGGATAACATGTAAAAACAAATAAATGACATCAAGGTTATTCGTTTATAGATTGACAGGGATGTTTTTCCTTTTGTTTATATTTTTCCGGTCACAGGGAAACGTTCCTCTTGATTCGGATACTGTTTTATTGAAACTGTCCGTGTTTGATGTCGATGTTACTCCGCCTCCGGGAACGCGGCTAACCTATGATATGGAAATAAATACCTGGGATCTGGGGTTACGTGCAAAAGGAATTGTTCTGATGGGGTCAGGAAAACCGATCGTGTTATGTTCCATCGACTGGATAGGAATAGCTAACGAAGGTCACGATGCTTTTTGTCAGGCACTTGCCCGGGCAGCCGGAACCGTTCCTGAACGGGTTGCCGTACATACCATCCATCAGCACGACGCCCCGACATGTGATTTTTCTTCGGAAAAATTATTGAAAGAGGCAGGCCTCAATCCGTTAGGGTACGAAGGTTCTTTTGCGCGTGAGGTAATTCCCCGGCTGGCTGCTGCGGTAAAAAAATCGCTGGAATCGGCCAGCGTGGTAACCCATATCGGTTTAGGCAAGTCTGAAGTTTTTCAGGTAGCCTCCAACCGGCGGGTAATCGGCGCCGACGGCAAGGTAAAGGGAACCCGCTGGACAACCTGTAAAGACTCTTCTTTGCGTGCCGAACCGGAAGGTCTGATTGACCCGGAGGTATCGGTGGTGAGTTTCTGGAATGAAGATAAACCTCTGGCTGTGCTGAGTTACTATGCCGTACATCCCCAGAGTTATTACCGTACAGGCGTGGCAAACCCCGATTTTCCGGGAGTCGCCCGCTTTCTGAGGCAAATGGCAGTACCCGGTGCCCTGCATATTCATTTCAATGGCGCGGGTGGCGATATCAGCGCCGGTAAATATAACGACGGAAGTCATGAAAACCGCCTTTTGTTTGCCGAACGTTTGGCTGACGGAATGAAACGGGCCTGGGAATCAACCAGAAAAGAACCGGTGACCGCCGCTTCTGTTGACTGGGCTGTTGTCCCTGTATCCCTTCCGCCGTCAAAATGGTTTCTTGATGCCGGTACTGCGTGGATGAAAACAGCAGATGCAAATTTTTTAACGAATAACGTTTTTAAGACTGCATGGCTTCAGCGGCTGAAACAGGGTGAGCAAATTAATATCAGTTGCCTGAAGTTGGGTACTGCCCGAATTCTGCATTTGCCTGGTGAACCTTTTGTGGCTTATCAGCTTGCGGCCAAGGCCGAACGTCCTGATTTGTTTGTTGCCGTGGCCGCTTACGGCGATTATGCCCCCGGTTATATCGGTACGTCGGAAGCCTATCAGGAAGGCGGTTATGAGACAGGACCTGCCTCAGGGGTAGCACCCGGGGCGGAAGAAGTACTGATGAAAGCAATACGGAAACTTCTTCATACCTGGTGAGAGATGTGCCCGGAGCTGTTTGTCCGGGTTTTGTGAAATTTTGTCTTTATTAAATAAATAATTTTCAGAAATAAAAAATGTCAGGAAAAAATTATTCGAGGCGTAAGTTTGTAAAACAAGGCGCAATGGTAGGGTTGGGCACGGCTTTTATAGCCGGTAATGCCCCGGATTTATTTGCAAGTAGCGGAATAAGTGATATTCCTGCAATTATCGGAGGAAAACCGGTACGGACTGCAGGTTGGCCGGTGTGGCCCCAGTGGAACCCGGCTACCGACGAAAAAATGCTGCTTGAAGTTATGCGCAGCGGAGTATGGTCGCGAAAAGAAGCCGTGTCTGAATTTGAAAAAAAATGGGCCGAAGCACTTGGCGCCAAACGTTCGCTGGCTGTAGTGAACGGTACAAATGCACTGATCGCATCATTGGTAAATCTGGGTGTCGGTGGCGGCGACGAGGTTATTATTCCGCCGTATACTTTTATTGCTACGGCAGCTGCAGTTCTTCAGGCCGGAGCTATTCCGGTGTTTGCCGATGTTGACCGGGAAACATTCCAGATTGATCCGGCTAAAATCGAAGGAAAAATAACTTCCCGAACCAAGGCGATCATCCCGGTGCATATATTGGGCTTACCTGCCGATATGACAAGGATTATGGAAATTGCCAAAAAGCATGGTCTGCTCGTGGTGGAAGATGCCTGTCAGTCACATCTGGCAGAGATAAATCATAAAAAAACAGGGACTTTCGGGGATGCAGGATGTTTCAGCTTTCAGACTTCCAAAAATATGCCCATTGGCGAAGGCGGAGCTATTGTGAGTGATAATGAAAAATTTATGGACCGGTGCTATTCGTATCATAATTATGGCAACCCTTACGGAACCACGGTCGGTTCAGTCGGAGCAGGCACGGTTATCAAAGGCACAAAACTCCGGATGACTGAATACCAGGCTGCCATAGGTCTGGCCCAGTTGAAACGGCTTGACGGACAGACAACAACCCGGAACGAAAATGCTGCTTACCTGAAATCGAAAATACAGGATATACCGGGAATTATTCCGTATAAACTCAATCCGGGTGTTACACGTGCTGCTTTTCACCTTTTCCCGTTCCGATATGAAAAAGAAAAATTCAGCGGTTTGGCTAAGGAAAAATTTGTTAAGGCTCTTGCTGCAGAAGGGATCGACTGTAGCGGAGGATATACAGAGTTGAATAAAATGCCTTTCCTGAAAGATGCCTTTCAGTCGAAGAATTTCCGGAAGATGTATTCTGCTGAAATGCTGGATTATAATGCATATCTGGAACAGAATCAATGTCCCGAAAATGAACGGCTGTGTAACGAAGAAGCTGTGTGGTTCCCGCAAAATGTACTTCTGGGAACAAAATCCGACATGGATGAAATTGCAGTGGCAATCGAAAAAATTCATAAGAATGCAGGTGAAATAAGTAAAAAGATATAGGAAAGGACACGGATAAAATGAGTAACCGAATTAAAAATTTTACCTTTTTTATATGTGTATTCCTGTTCGTTTTTGGTTATCGCGTTACGGGCGAAAATACTGAAGGTTGGAAAGCAGGTGCGGCAAAGGTTTCCATAACTCCTGAAAAACCGATGTGGATGGCCGGATATGGCTTCCGGGACCATCCGTCAGAGGGTACGCGCCAGGATTTGTGGGCGAAGGCTCTTGCTCTGGAAACTGCGAATTCAGAACGTGCCGTATTGGTAACATCCGATTTAGCCGGCATTCCGAAAGGTGTTGCTGATGTTATTTTTGACCGGTTGGAAAAGGAATACGGTTTGTCCCGGTCGCAGGTTATCCTGAATTGTTCACATACTCATTCCGGCCCGGTACTGGGAAACGGTTTGTCTGATATTTATCCGATGGATTCTGTTGAGTGGGCGAAAGTAAAACAGTATACCCAAAGATATGAGAATCTGGTTGTGAAACTGGTGGGCAAAGCGTTGCATTCCCTGAAACCAGCCATGCTTTATTCAGCAAACGGTATTACCCGTTTTCAGGTGAACCGGCGGAATAACAATGAAAAAACACTGACTCCGCAGACCGAATTAAACGGGCCCAATGATTATGCTGTCCCTGTACTGAAAGTGACGAACCGGAAAGGAAAGTTACTGGCTGTTGCTTTTGGATATGCGTGTCACGGCACAGTTTTAAGCACCTATCTGTGGGATAGCGATTATCCCGGATATGCCCAGGCTCATCTCGAAAAGCAACATCCGGGCACAGTCGCTCTGTTTTTCCAGGGCGCTGCCGGTGACCAGAATCCATTGCCACGCAGATCAGTAGCTTTGGCAAAGCAATACGGTAGTGAACTGGCTGATGCTGTAGAATGCGTCCTGGAAGAAAATATGCAGAGCCTTCCTGCCAGTATAAAAACAGTTTGTTCCAAAGTCGGGTTGCAATTGGAAAATCCTCCTTCCGAAGAAAATTTAAAGGAGATGGCAGATACCCTTACCGGCTGGCAACAACGCTGGGCCAAACATATGCTGGCGGATATCAGGGAAGGACGTATTATTCATTCATACCAGTATCCGTTGCAAATATGGAATCTTGGCGGACAACCGGTTGTTGCGATGGGGGGCGAACCGACCATTGAATATGCACTTCGTATTAAACAGATGTTGGGGCCGAATACTTTTGTTCTGGGATACTCGAACGATGTGCTGGCCTATATTCCTTCATCGGAAATATTGAAAGAAGGTGGTTATGAAGGGGAAACATCGCAAATGGCATACGGTATGCCCGGCAAATGGAAACCGGATATTGAAACCAGAATATGTTCGGAGATAGAAAAACTTGCCAGAAAGATTGGTTTGATGTGATACGGAAATTATTTGTTAAATTATTGATATTTAGTATTTTAAAATAAACAGATTAAAAAATGAAAATTTTGAAGATAAAAAACATAAGGGATATGATACTTGTATTTTCATTGCTTTCGGTAAGTTTTTCGTGTACCAATCAATCTCAGCAGGGAGTACAACATGATGGTGCCGGCGAACAAAAGGAACAACAGCCATTGGTTGCCAGACACTATTATTCGGGTTTCCCTCTGGCGCACGATACCTATAATGCAATTTCAGCAGCAAGCGACGGGAAAATCTATTATGTACTTTCCTCACAGTCGATTGATACAGGCGGTCAGATGTATGCTTATGACCCGAAGACAGACAATGTTAGTTTTATTGCAGATTTAACAGAAGCTTGTGGTGAGAAAGGTTTGAGCGCAATTTCACAGGGAAAAAGTCATGTCCGTTTTTATGAAAATAACGGGAAACTGTATTTTGCTACGCATGTAGGGTTCTACGAAATGATAAAAGGAATGGAATGTTTACCTGTACATGCTCCTGACGGTTATAAATTATATCCGGGCGGGCATATCCTTTCGTACAGCCTTGCCGACGGTAAATTTGAGGATCTGGCAATTGCTCCGGAAGGTGAAGGCATTATTACTTTTGAAATGGATAAACAGCGTGAACAGTTGTATTGTATTACCTGGCCGCGTGGATATTTTGTCCATTATGATATAAAAACAGGGAAACTGACGAATCTCGGATTGATTTCTGCCAACGGGGAAGCCGGTACTCCCGGCGATGACTACCGTGTGCTGTGTCGTTCGATGTTTGTTGATCCGCGCGACGGATCGGTATATTTTTCAACGTCAGAAGGTGATATTTATACTTACAATCCGGCATCAGAAGGAATAAAAAAAGTGGAAGGAGTGGATCTGAGGCTTGATTATTTCGGAAAGTATGATCCGACAAGACCGGGAAGTATGGGGTATAACTGGCGTTCGGTTGTATGGTATGCCCCCGAAGGAGTTGCTTACGGGGTACACGGGAATTCAGGCTACCTGTTCCGCTTCGATCCGAAAATACCAAAGATTGAGCTGGTTGACCGTATTACCTCGGAACCTTCGAAAAAAAGCGGAATGTACGATCAGTTCAGCTACGGTTACCTGGGCTTCCAGCTTGGACCTGACGGGCATACTTTGTATTACCTGACCGGCGGACCGATTTATGTCAACGGCAAACGGGTAAAAGGTGTCGACGAGATTGCAATGGGCGCCGCCCGCGGACTTGAAGACCTTCACCTGGTTACATACAATATTCCCGATAAAAAATACATCGATCACGGAGCCATTTTTTATGAAGACGGTGACCGTCCGACCTATGTGAATTCTATTGCTGTTAGCAGCGATGGCACGGTTTATACGCTTGCGCGGTTTATGCACGAAGAAAAGGAAATTGAAGATCTTGTGAAAATACCGAACCCGTTTTGAGAAATACAAAAAGAGATCCGGAATTGTATCCGGATTTCCTTTTGTTCCAGCAGATTTGGATATGTTTTTATAAAATTGTATCGAAGGTTTATTGATTTATGGGCTATGAATAGTCAATAATAAATCATCAAATATTTAACCTCTGCTAAACCTGAAAACAAAATGAAACCATTACAAGTGTGCCTTATGCCCGAAAGGCGATGAAATTTATTCGCTGTTTTGTTTTTATCATTACTTTTTTCAGAAAATAAAAAACATGAACTGAAAAATAAACAGAACATGAAAAATCAAAAAAATGATTAAACGACTGAGTATTTCAATTATAAGCATTTTGTTTCTTGTGCTTTTTAGTTCGTGTAAGCAAACAAATAATATAAAATGGTCGGTTGTGATTGAGCAACCGGGAAAAAAAGCGATAGATATCGGATGCTTTTATGATGAGTCAAAGATGCCTGTTCATCTCAAAAAAACAGTTGACGGGATACGTGTTGAAGCAACCATCAAAAAGCAGGACGGCCTGTTTCTGTTTCATGCAATTGCCGGTACAGAAGAGGCAGATAAAAAATGCTTTTTGTCATTGAAAGCTGAATACGGAAATGGAATAAACTATTCCTATAACGGTCAGGCAGAAGGTAATAAGACTTTTCGTCAAAGTCCGCATGATCCCCAAAATCATGTTTTTCCCGATTTGGTAAAACAGGCAATCCCGATGGTTGCTGTAAAGGAAGACCATGATTTTGTAGTTGCGGTAAGCGACTGCCCTGCTTTTTACGACAATTTTACAACTCAGCGTTTTGATACAGAAAAGAGGACAGTCTCTTTGTGTTTCGGAGACGATGGAAAACCAGGAGGATCAGATACTGCAGAGGTTAAGATTATGGCATATTACCATTCTGTCGGTAAAGGAAATCCAAAATCATTTGACGGGATTATTTTCAGGAGTAATGCCACGGATTTAAAGGATCTCAGAAAAGATGTGCTTTGGGCTATTTCCAAACGTTGGGGCGATCGTATTGAGAGCCGCTTCGGGGCGACAGCTTTTGCTACCAACTATATGCTTATCCGTAAAAATGAAACAGGGAACAGCAACTATTGGGTTGTTCCTGCAATTGAATATGCCAATAAACAATATTCGAGAGATGCTTTTTGGCAATCGATGGTTTTGCCGGCAAAGTATAGTCGCGAATGCTATATGAATGAAGCAGTGGCTCAGACTCCCGGGGCTGAACGTCCTCTCTTTTGTATGATATGGGCTTACCGAACAAAACTCGAAGGCGGCAGTCCGGATATGGAAGCGGCTGAAAAAACACTTGCTTATATTGAAAATCATACAAAAAACGGCTGGTATTATTCTTTCAGTAAAAAGGGAAAGAAAGATTTCCAGTCGTGGTATGATACGGCTGCTTTTGAAGAAGACGATGTGATTACCTATAACCAGGGCTTATTAGTGGTGGCGTTGATGTCGGCTGAAGCTTTGGGATTAAAACCTTCGGTTTCGACTTCTTTAGTTATACAGAATTATCAGGCCATGTTTAATAAAAAGAGAGGATATTTCCCTTTAAGTCAGAAGAAAGACCTTTTGGCTGTCGACCCTTTGGTGGGAGACCTTCTGTCGCAATTGTATTTTAGCAAACCATTATTGTCTGACGAATCAGTAGTCAGTCATTTCAATAAAGTTATCTCTACCTCAAAAACGAAATATGGTTATAAGGTAACCTGTTTGCCTGATGGAAATTATGCACCGGCAGAAGCGTACGGGGCATCCGGTCATACTTGCAACTGGACTGATGAAGGGGACTATCAATGGGGCGGAAGCTGGTTCCTCTACGATTTATTGTTCCTGACAGACAGTTACCTGCATCATGCTCCGCAGGCTTTGGCTGAAATTAAGTGGCGCAGTGCTCTCGATTTTGAGCTCGGAGGAACTTACTTCGAATATATCCATACAAAAACGGGAGTTCCCAATAAACCAAACCAGGGATGGAATGCAGTAATGTATGCTATTGACAGGAAACTGGAAAAAGACAAAAAAGTTAACGAGTCTCTTTTTAGTGAAATAAAATAAAAAGAGAAGAAGGGAAAATTTTCTGAAATCCGGAAGATGACAGGCGACCGGCCCGGCTTTGTTGCCGGAATGAAGTAAAAGCTGTATATGAAAGATGTCCGGCATAACGGTTACATAAACTGTAACGATAAAAAAATGTAGCAGAGGAAAACGAAGCTATGGCCAGGCGTCTTGCCGGGGAGGTAATCGGTTGGAGACGAACGATGCCGGTAACCATTGCAAAATGGCAAAAATTATAACTAAACCAATAACCATGAAATACAAGATTATCCTGTTTATTCTGTTCCCGCTTATTGTATAGGGGCAGGAATTGATTATTCTGAAACACCTTACTTTTCAAATAGATGGTGGAAAGCGGAAACAAGGCGCCACTTTAAGGGAGAAGGAAAAACTTGAATCGGGATTGCTTGGCCATGTCCGGCTGATACCGGTTCAATATGCGGAATATAAGGTCGTAAAGGATGAATGATAAGAAAAATCAGTATCAGGGTGGGGAAAGAGGAACGTTATTTTGTAAAACCAGAATGTAATAAATAATTTTGGTGGTAGTCGTATCGGCCTTTGAAAAAGGAACAAAAAATAATATATATCATTAAGAATAGTACATGAAACGAAGAGTTTTTATAAAGAAAAGTGCAGCGGGAACATTGCTGTGTATGATGCCTGTGTCATCGATCATAAATAGTTGTACCGGTAAAGAAGAGAAGACTGCGCTGGAAGATATGTTTATGAATCCATCTTCTTCTTCGAAGGCAAAAACCTGGTGGCACTGGATGAATGGTAACGTAACAAAGGAAGGAATTACTCTTGATCTGGAAGCCATGAAAAGAGCCGGTATCGGCGGGTTTCAGATTTTTGATGTAGGTTCGGGTATTCCCGAAGGACCGGTAAAGTATTACAGCAAGGAATGGTTTGAAATGAAGGAACATGCCGCGAAAGAGGCAGAACGCCTGGGACTGGCTTATGAAATGCACAATTGTCCGGGCTGGTCGTCAAGCGGTGGTCCCTGGATTACAGCGGAATATGCCATGAAATACCTCGTCTGGTCCGAAACATATATTTCAGGCGGTAAACAGGTTCAGGTAAAACTGTCCCAGCCGACAACGATTCTCAATTATTACCGCGACTCGATGGTGGTGGCTTTTCCTTCTATCAAAGGAGAAGAAAAATCGATGAGCGATCGCATTGAAAGCGCTGCCTCGAATAATGGTGAAGTTGATAAAGATATAATCACGAACGGCGATGTATTGTCGTGGGCCGATATAACGCCGGCCAAAGGAGATCTGGCTTTTCTTCAGATAAAATTACGGGAACCGCAGGAGATACGTTCCATTCTTCTTGCCTGCACTATTCTGGGCGTGAAAAGTTACAGCGTAATCCGTACACCACGGGTCGTGATTACCCTGGAAGCATCAGACGACGGACGAAACTACCGGAAAGTATCTGAAATGAAAATCGGGGGAAAAGGCATCCGGACAGGAGTTGAACCGTTAAAACTGACGAATTTTTCTCCCGTCCGTGCAAAATATTTCAGAGTTACATCGTCGAGGGGAATACTGAGGGTTAAGAATTTTCAGCTAACCAGTGCCCGTATCGCAAACTGGGACAGTAAAACGATGCTAAGCGGTTTTAACAGGAAAAATCAGGACCCCGGAAAACTTTCTTCGGAACTTCTTATCGACCCTGAAAAAGTTATCGACATCAGCAAATTTATGGATGCCGGTGGGCAGTTAAACTGGGAAGCACCCGAAGGCAACTGGACCATTCTGCGTCTCGGTTATACACCAACCGGTATCGACAATAATGCAAGTCCGTCTACCGGACACGGGCTGGAATGTGATAAATACAGAAAAGAAGCTTATGCGTTTCATTTCAGAAATATGTTCGATAAGTTACTTCCCATTCTTGAAAAATTATCGGAAAAAAGAATGGCCGGAGCGCTGGTCGACAGTTACGAAGTAGGCGTACAAAACTGGACAGATGATTTTCCGCAGCAGTTTAAAAATTACAGGGGATATGATCTGACTTCATATATACCGGCCATGACAGGCCGTATTGTCGGAAGTACGGAAATGAGTGACCGTTTTCTGTATGACATACGAAAAACCTGTGCCGATTCGATTGCCGATAATTATTTTGGCGCTTTTGCAGAGATGTGTAAAGAACATGGCCTTATTTCCTATACCGAACCTTACGGCGGTCCGAATGACGAAATACAGGCCGGGAGCCGGGTCGATGTTCCTATGGGTGAATTCTGGATCAGAAGCATGTGGGCAACTGAGGATGCACGAAGAATAAAAATGGCTTCGTCGGTAGCTCATGTGAACCGCAATGCCAACCAGATTGTGGGAGCCGAGTCGTATACCGGAAAAAATAAATATTCACGTTGGATGGAATGTCCGTATATGATCAAAGCCATAGGTGACTGGATGTACACTCTGGGACTGAACCAGTTTATTTTTCACCGGTTTGCCCTGCAGCCGCATCCGACAGCCGTTCCGGGCATGACCATGGGCCCGTGGGGTTTCCATTTCGACCGGACCAACACGTGGTTTCCGAAAGCAACCGGCTGGCTTGATTATATTGCCCGCTGTCAGAACATGCTCAGGCAGGGAACGTTTGTGGCTGATATAGCTTGTTTTACAGGTGAAGATAAACCGAACAGGGCGCCAAATAAAGATAATTTGCTTCTGCCAATGCCGTTGGGATATGATTATGACCACATCAATGCGGAAACGATACTGAAAGAAATACGGGTAGAAAACGGACGTTTTGTTCTGTCGAACGGGATGAGCTACAAAGTGCTTGTTCTTTCCAAAGAACCTGTCATGAGCGGGGAAGTCCTTTTCAAAATTCAGGAACTGGTAAAACAGGGCGGATGTGTTGTCGGGCCAAAACCTTTATCATCGCCCAGTCTGGCCGATTATGTCAGTCATACCGACGAGCGGATAAAAGACATTTCCAATGAAATGTGGGGTAGTATCGACGGTGTGAATACCGTTGAAAACAGCTACGGAAAAGGCAAACTGTTTTGGGGTGAAAGCCTTGAAAAGGTCATGAATAAGCTGGATATAATGCCTGATTTTGAATATACGGCGAAGAATTCCGGAGCTGTTATTAACTATATTCACCGGAAAACAGATGGTAATGAAGTTTATTATGTATCCAATTTCAAGCGGAATGCAGAGGATTTGGTTTGTACCTTCCGGGTTGATGGTAAAATTCCCGAAATAGGAAACGCTGAAACCGGGAAAATAATGAAGGCCGGGATCTATGAGTTCTCAGACGGAAAGGTACGGATGCCTCTTCGTCTTGAAAATTCGGAATCGGTTTTTGTGATATTCCGTTCGCCGGCGCCGGAAGTTCATGTTCAATCCGTAAAAAAAGATGATAATCTTGTTGCAGGAACCCAGTCCTGGCAGTTGCCGGAAAAAGGCCGTTATTCTTCTGTAAAAAATAGTTTTACCGTAAGCTTGTGGGTAAAGCCGGAAACCAACCTCGATATTCCGTCGTTGGGTGACAGGGTTCCTGCCAATAATGTGGTTATCTTTCCGCCACAGGGAGAAATGATGTACGGGGCCGGTCATGCCATCTGCGGGCTTCAGGCCGGACGCAATGGATTTGTCATCACCGAGAGAGCGACGGAAGATTCTAATGCCGTACTTATTACCGAAATGCCGGTATCGGGCTGGACGCATGTATCATTGGTGTATAGCAAGGGAGTTCCGTCACTGTTTGTAAACGGTAAGTTTATACAGAAAGGCCAAAAATCTGATTTTGTTGTTCACCCGGTTGAAAATGAAACCTGCAAAAGCGACGATGGATTTCATTTTGAAGGGGATATGACTATTCCGGAAATAACCGCTGATGCATTGGGCGAAGAACAGATCAGTCAGTTGGTGACTGCAGGGGTTCCGGCACCGGAAGAACCGCCTGTTATCGGATTAGATGCAGATGAATCGGGAAAAACAGGCATTGTATACTGGCAGAAAGGCCGCTATACTTTGGGTATGAATGACGGCAAAGATATTGTCACGGAGATCGCAGGACTTGAAGAACCCGTTGAAATAGCCGGTACATGGAAAGTCAGGTTTCCGTCAGGGCTGGGTGCACCTTCAGAAATAGAGATGGACAGGCTTGTTGCCTTAAACAGGTATCCTGATGACGGAGTAAAATATTTTTCAGGAACAGCTTCCTATAACAATACATTCGATGTGAAACCCGGCTCAACCGGAAACGGGAAAAGACTTTACCTCGATCTGGGACGGGTGGAAGTTATGGCAGAAGTAAAAGTAAACGGGAAAAATTTCGGGATATTATGGAAACCGCCTTACCGTGTTGATATTACAGAAGCTTTAGTTGCCGGCAAAAATAAACTGGAAATACTTGTGACCAATCTGTGGCCTAATCGGCTGATTGGCGACGAACAGCTGCCCGAAGAATATGATTACAGCGGTAGTTTTGAAGATTATCAGGGAGGGATAAAGAAAATACCGGAGTGGTTTCTGAACGGACGTCCCAAACCCGGAAAACGAATTACCTTTTCAACCTGGAAACACTTTGAAAAAGACGATCCATTGCTGGAATCAGGCTTGCTGGGGCCTGTCAGGTTACGTGAAACAGTATTTAAACTGATATAGAAACTGGAAAACCAATAAAATGAATAAACCTGCTTTATCGAGGCGTAATTTTATTCGAGGTGCGGCAATTACGTATGGAAGCATACTTTTGTTGCCGGGCTGTACCTTCCTGTCAGCCAAATCTTCCTGGCGTTTTTTTACGGAGGAAGAGGGCGCATTGGTCGATGCCATTGCCGAACAAATTATTCCGACCGACGAATGGACGGGAGCAAAATATGCCGGGGTAACCAATTTTATCGACAAGCAGTTGGTCGGTCCTTACACCCGCTATCAGGAAGAGTACCGTAACGGGCTTGCCGCCATCCGTACATCTTGTAATAAAATGTACCATAAGCTGTTCGAACAACTTACATGGGATGAGCAGACGGCTTTCCTGAAAAAAATGGAGGCAGGCGGATTGTCTTGTCTGGCCAACCATGAAAATTGCGGGGTTTCCGGGGAAGTAATCTGGCAGGAAGGGACGGATTGCAGTTTTTTTAGTTTAATCCGGAACCATACGATGCAGGGATATTACGGAAGTCCCCGCCACGGAGGAAATAAAGATTATATAAGTTATAAAATGGTTGGTTTGGGTTTTCCCTTTATCGTAGGCCAGAATCGTTATCCCGGAGGGAAAAATGAAAAATAAACATGTAAATGCAATAGTAGTCGGTGCCGGTGCCGGCGGGGGAGTGGTCGCCAAGGAACTAAGCACTTCGGGAATGTCGGTCGTATTGTTCGAGCGTGGAGGCTGGGCAACTTACGACGACCATACCGACGATGAGTTGCAATCGCAGCGGACAACTGTTTTAGGCAATGCCTACGGGCCGGACGACAAACGTTATCACCGGGTTTTTGTTTCTCCTGATGGCAGGGAACGGATTGTTTATCCCAGTGAAGGCGCATACAATAATAATGCGGCCTGTGTAGGCTCGGGAACCGTGTGTTACGGAGCCATGGGCTGGCGTTTTATGCCCGAAGATTTCAGGATGAAAAGTACTTACGGTCATGTGGAAGGATCGACGATGGATGACTGGCCTGTTTCGTATGACGATCTCGAACCTTTTTATGAAAAAGCGGAATGGGAGATCGGCGTTTCGGGCGATGACAGTCAGAGTCCGTTTGCGCCGCCGCGAAAAAAGCCGCAGCCGATGCCTCCGTTTGAATATAACAGGGAAGGACGGATGCTTGAAGCGGCAGCCCACCGGCTGGGCCTGCATCCGTATCCGGTGCCGATGCTCCGTAACTCAGTGCCTTACGGGGGACGTCCGAAATGTTACAGGTTGCGTACATGCGTGGGATTTGCCTGCCCTGTGAATGCCAAGTGCGGAACCCACAATACGGTAATTCCGGTAGCCCTTGCCAGTGGAAACTGCGAATTGCGGACCAACTGCGTGGTAAGCCGGATTTTGGTCGATGGTCTGGGCAATGTAAAAGGTGTGAATTATTTCGACGGGCAGAACCGGGAACAGACCCAGACTGCCGATGTGGTTGTGCTTTCTGCTGCGGCAACCGAAACACCCCGGTTATTGCTGAACTCGAAATCGAAATTTTTTCCAAAAGGTATTGGAAATGAATACGGTTGGGTAGGCCGGAACCTGCAGGGCCATGCTTATTGCGGAGCCTACGGAATTTTTGAGGAAGATATTTTTGACGACTGCGGCCCCGGAACCTGTATCGGAATCGGCGATTTTTCACACCATAATCCCGGAATTATCGGGGGCGGAGTTTTATGCAACGAATTTTTCCGTCCGCCTTACCTGTTTACGAAAATCCGTCCGCCGGGTGCGGCAGGCTGGGGCCTGGAGCATAAGCAGTTTCAACGGAAATATTTCAAGCGGGTAGGTGAAGTAATCGGCCCCTACCAGGAGATACCCAATTTTGAAGCCCGGGTTGATGTAGACCCGGTGGAGAAGGATTACTGGGGAATTCCGGTTGTTCGTCTTTCCGGTTCACGTCATGAAAAAGATGCCGAAGGAACGGCTTTTATGGCAGAGAAAGCAGAGTTGTGGCTGAAAGAAGCCGGAGCGGTAGAAACCTGGCAGGCAGGAGTTTTAACAGGTCGTAAAGGTTTAAGCGGCGGTCAGCACCAGGCCGGTACATGCCGGATGGGTAACGATCCTCAGACTTCGGTCTGTGACAAATACGGAAGGGTACACAGCGTTTCCAACCTTTTTGTTGCCGACGGGAGCCTTCACGTGAACAACGGGGGATTTAACCCCGCACTGACAATCATGGCAATGGGATTCCGGATCGGAGGATATATTGCATCGGAATGGCAAAAGGGTAACCGGTTTAAATAAACTCAGGATATGAAAAGGTTAAAATTATTACCCAAAATAGCATTGCTGACAGCAATTTCGATAGTCGTTTTGTTCGTCGTTTTTCTTTCATTTTACAGTTACTGGAATGCAGCTTCCCCTGAAAAAACCTGTGCTTCGTGCCACGAGATAGAAGGGGCAGTACATCTTCTTTCGCAGTCATCACACAGGGAACTTGCCTGCAAGGAATGCCACGGAACAGCATTAAGCAATGGCATTCACAGTCTGAAAGAAAAAGCGATGATGGTTGTCCATCATGTAAATAAAGAACAAACCGAAGACATCCGGATGAACGAGACCCAGATGCTGGGCGTGATGGAAAACTGCCGGCGTTGCCATGCTTCGGAATATGCAGGATGGAAAACGGGAGGGCATTCAGTTCGTTATAAATATATTCTTCTGAATGAAACGCATAACCGCACCGAGCAGTTGAATTATGACTGCCTGAGGTGTCACGGAATGTATTACAACGGAAAAGTTACAGATTTGGTTAGTCCGATTGATACGCTTGGCCCCTGGAAAATGAAAGACGAAAGGGAGGCCGGGCTGCCAGCAATTCCCTGTATGGCTTGTCATCAGGTGCATACAGAAGGGACGACAGGATTAACACCCGATTACGCAAAACCGGCATCCGTATTTTACAGCCGTCGCGACAGTCTTCAAACAGTGCCGGGAACGGGCTTTTATGTCCGCTCGGAAAAAATCGTTTTTCCGGCTTCAGACTTGCCGGAACTGAAGCTGACTGAAGGAAAACGAACGGTGAAGGTTTCGGATGACCCGCAGATGCGGATTTGTATCCAGTGTCATGCCCCTGATGGCTGGCATGAGGCCGGAACCGGCGACGACCGTACCCCACGGGGTGTGCATGAAGGATTATCCTGTGTCGCTTGCCATTCGCCTCATTCGAACGATGCCGCTAATTCATGTAAAAATTGTCATCCGGCCATATCGAATTGCGGTCTGGATGTTACAAAAATGAACACTACGTATGCCGATGCCGGAAGTCCGAACAATATTCACTGGGTCTCGTGTAACGACTGCCATCAGAAAAATATGAAGAATGAATAGATATTTTTTGTTATTGATATTATTTGTTCTTTCCTGTTACGCTTACGGACAGAATTGTATTCCGAATCTGCCAGTCGTGGACATTTCCGGGCAGAAAGACCGACAGGTTGTTGTTGCAGCAGGAACTGAAGAAATATATCAGGGACACCCGACGACGATACTGCTTCCTGATAATAAAACAATTTATGCCTTCTGGACGATTTCTCACGGGGGAGCATGTGGCCCTGCTGCAGAGAGTGACGACGGTGGTTACACCTGGAAACGGATTGACAAACGTATGCCTTCAGGGTATAGCGGGTGGCATTATATCTGTCCGGCTGCATTTAATCTGACAGGGCCGGACGGAAAAGACCGGTTGTGGGTTTTCTCCGGGAGCCGGCGTAAACCGCTTTTCGAAACTTTCGACGAAGGAAAAACCTGGGCTCCCGTTAATAATTTACGCGCCAGATATTTGGCATCGCTGTGGAAAAACGGGATAAACCGGAACTTCAACCTGAAACTTCCCAAAGAACTCGAAAGTCAGGGACGTGATTTTTCATTTTTTAAATTTGAAGAACTGGATGGAACAACAGGCATTTATGCCTCTTCTGCCGATAAATACATGGCTCGTATCGTAAGCGAAGACGGGGGCAAAACATGGAAAGAAGCCGAACCGCTCGATTATCCTTTCCGGATGCCGGCAACAGGTATGGTGCGGCTTTCTAATGGCAGTTACATGATGTTTGGTCAGATTGACCAGGGCACAGGAGACGAATCAATTACCTCTTCCGTGTCGAAAGACGGTGGTTTTACCTGGTCTCCTTTTCGCGTGATTGCATCCAAAGAAGGATGTTCTTTTTGTGAACCGTATGCCATTCGTTCTCCTGACGGGAAACAAATTTTATGTATCATCCGCGAAAATAAAAGAGTTGGAAATGCTTATTTTATCGTTTCCAACGATGACGGCAAGACATGGTCTGAACCCAAAGAGACACCGTGGGGCCTGACCGGCGATCGTCATATATTGAAATATGCACCGGACGGACGGTTAGTCGCAGTATTCAGAGATATGGCTCCGCAGAGCCCGGTAAAAGGACATTTTGTTGCATGGATAGGTCGTTACAGTGATATAATTGATGGTTTACCCGGGCAATACAGGATTAAACTTTTGCACAGTTACAAGGGTTGGGACTGTGGCTACTCCGGATTGGAATTACTCCCCGACGGTACTTTTGTGGCAACTACTTACATCAAATATGAACCGGGACCGGAAAAAAATTCAATCGTTTCTACCCGTTTTAAACTTTCAGAAACAGATTCATATTAAAAAACAAATAATAGAATAACAAGGATGGAAAAAAATTTCGGATTACTCAGACACCTTTTTTATACGACAGTTCTTTTGATTTTTTGTAGTTGTACCGGAAAAAACAGCCCAAACAACGATTCTGTAATTGCGCTTGGCAATCAACGTGAAATATTTGTTGATAATTACCTGATTGAAAAGCTGGATGGGACTTATCTTGTACTGCATCATCCTGTTGACAGGGGGCCGGTTTTTTATTTCAACAAGCCATGGGAAGGGGACGTGAGCGGATATGTTACTGTGATAAAAGAACCGGATTTGTACCGTATGTATTTCAGAGGACTTAAATCAAAGAAGAATAAGAATGATACAACCGTCGTGGCACATACCTGTTATGCAGAGTCGAAAGATGGCATACAATGGGAAAGGCCTGCTTTGGGATTGGTCGGTTTTGAAGGCTCTTCAAACAACAATATACTGGATTTGCCAGAGCCGGCAACACATAATTTTAGTCCTTTTCTGGACACAAATCCCAATGTGTTGCCCGCTGAAAAATACAAGGCACTTGCCGGAAAAGACAGAAAGGATGGCTTGGTGGCGTATAGCTCCCCGGATGGGATTCATTGGAAGAAAATGCAGGAAAAGCCTGTTATTACCGATGGCGTTTTTGATTCGCAAAATGTTGCTTTCTGGTCGGAAAGTGAGGGGTGCTATGTTTCATATTTCAGAACCTGGACCGAAGGAAACTATAAAGGCTTTCGTTCTGTAAGCCGGGCGACTTCTCCGGATTTTATTCACTGGTCGGCAACTCAGTCCATGACTTTTGGCGATACTCCTTTGGAACACCTTTATACCAACCAGACCAGTCCGTATTTCAGGGCACCGCAGATTTACCTGTCAATAGGTGCCAGGTTTTCCGACTTTCAGGTTGTACCGGATGAACAGGCTTTAAAACTGAAAGTAGATTCTACACAATGGAAGGGCGTTTCCGATGCTTATTTTATGTCAACACGGGGAGGAACCCAATATGACCGTACGTTTATGGAATCGTTTATCCGCCCCGGCATTGGACTGAACAACTGGACGGCACGTTGCAATTATCCGGCTTTGAATGTGGTACAAACAGGGGCGAACGAGATGTCTGTCTACCTTAATCAGGATTATGCACAGCCAACAGCAAATTTGCATCGTTACTCTCTCCGGCTCGATGGTTTTACCTCGATAAACGCACCTTTCGACGGTGGAGAGGTGCTGACCAAACCGTTTACTTTCTCTGGCGATATACTTGAAATAAATTATTCGACATCAGCCGTTGGTGAAATCCGTTTCGAAATTCAGAATAAAGCAGGGAAACCCATTGAAGGTTTTGAAATGGAAAAATCGAAGGCTGTAATTGGTAACGAGATTGCCGGTCAGGCAACATGGGAAGGAAATAAAAGCCTGGCAAGCCTGAATGGCAAGATAGTTCGGCTGCATATTTATATGAAAGATGCTGATTTGTATTCATTGCGGTTCAGAGAAACGAATAATGACTAAATAATCAGAAAAAGACGCTTGTCTGGTTCCTGTTTTCCGGATTGCGTTTTTTGATAAAATTAAAAAAGAGGTCTTATTACTTTGCAATTAGCAATTGCTGAAAACAGATGAATGGGAAAGATGAAGAAAAACAATACAAAATTATCCCGGCTATTGATTTTGTCGGGATTGATGGATTACAGTTTGATTGGCCAGGCAGAGAAGAGCCTGATCTGTTCTGAAAAAACGGATAAAACGCCTTCAATTCAAAAACATTTTTTTCCGTCGGAATGCAGCCCCAGCCTTCTTCTGCTATTAAAACAGGAGAGTTCGAAATACGGACAATTTCTGACGGAACATATTAATCCTGAAAACTGATCATTCGAAAAGTTTTATACTTTTGCAGCGCAGACCGCTCTATCGCTTTTTCCTGTAAAAAGGAAAGAGAGGAAAGTCCGGGCAACGCAGGGCACCATGCTTCCTAACGGGAAGACAGGCGAAAGTTTGTGGCAGGGTAACAGAAAAAAACCACCATACACGGATTTCCCGGGTGTGGAACGGGTGAAAAGGGGAGGTAAAAGCTCACCGGTTCCGGTGGCGACACCGGAAGCCGTACCCCTCATGGGTTGCAAAGCCAAATATATTACGATTTACCGGGTTACCGGTAAGCAGGGTTGCCCGTCCTGTTTTCAGCAATGAATGTCGTAAGGGGTAGGCTGCTTACGATCGTGCCGGCAACGGTACGGCCAGATAAATGATAGAGGCTTTTTCCCGGCAACGGGAGAAGGTACGGAACCCGGCTTACAGGTCTGCTTTTTTATTTTTCTCTCTCGTATTCAATATCATATTTGCATCCGGTTACCTTTCCTGCCTGATCAAGGTAAAAAAGGTATTTCTGAATCTTTTTTACAGGCGGACTGGTCATCGGGTCAAGTGTGGTTACCCCCTTGCTGATGTCAATGCCGTTTAGTCGCGTTAGCCGTGTGTACGCTACATATTGTATGTTTCCCGGTAACTGCACGATGGAACCTTTTTCCCCGAAATAATTGTCGAGTTCGGTTTTGTCTTTTCCTTTAAACTGACGGCTTAATTTTGACTGAACAGAGCAGGAAAAGAATGAAAACACAATAATTATCAGCAAAAAATATTGAAGCTTTTTCATAAGAATTTTAATGCAATTATAAGAGTTGTAAAAATAAGGGAACTATTTCGTTTCCTGTAATATATTCCATTTTATAATTGTCTGTTTTTCCGGATAAGTCGTATTTTTACCCGCCATAAAGGAAAAATTAATTAAACCTAATAAGATAAGCGAACATGAAACGACTGACAATTTCCTGTTTATTTGTATTCTTTGCTATTACTTCTTTTTCGCAGTTAAAAGAAGATTTATGCCTGTGGTACCGGCAACCTGCTGCTGACTGGAATGAGGCATTGCCGGTAGGAAACGGCCGGCTGGGGGCAATGGTGTTCGGGGGTATCACCGAAGAAAGACTTCAGTTGAATGAAGAGAGCGTATGGACGAGAGGCGGTGAAAATACCGATTTGCCCGGAGGAGCTAACTATTTGCCTGAAATACGCAAATTGCTTTTCGAAGGGAAATATGCAGAAGGCGAAAAACTGGCAGATGAAAAATTGCTGGGCGACCGTTTGCCTTCGGGAACAAATACGTACCAGACTCTTGGCGATCTGAATATCAGTTTTCAGGGAATTGAAGAAACAGCTGCCTACAAAAGGGAACTTTTGCTGGATAGTGCTGTCGTTGTAACAACTTTTCAGTCAGGTAAAACAAGTTATAAACGGACTGTTTTTTCTTCAGCTGTTGATCAGGCTGTGGTTATGATGGCCGAAGCCGGTAACCCGGGTATGATTTCCTGTGTGATTGACTTATCCCGGCCCGGAGAAGGGGAGCAGGTTTTTGCCGATGACGACCAGATTATTATGAAACAGCAACTTGCAGGTAAAGGCGTTGCGTATGAAACCCGGCTGAAAGTTATTAATCATGGAGGAACGGTAAGCAGGGAAGGGCAGAAGCTACGGGTTGAAAAAGCTGATAAACTTGAACTCAGGCTTGTTGCAGCAACAAATTACCGCGGAGATGATCCTGCTGAGAAATGTGATGAGTATCAGCATTTATCTGCCGGAAAAAGCTGGGAACAGGTTTTGGCTGATCATGTTCATGAATATCAGTCGTATTTTAAACGGGTACGGTTTGAATTGCCTGAAACAGAAGCTGCTGCTTTTGCCACCGACGACCGGATTGATGCACAAAAACGGGGCGTTTACGATCCTTCGCTGACAGCCTTGTATTTCCAGTTTGGCCGTTATCTGCTGATCAGTTGTTCGCGTCCGGGTTGCCTGCCTTCGAATTTGCAGGGTTTATGGGCCGACGGACTGACTCCTCCGTGGAATGCCGATTACCATATTAATATTAACATTCAGATGAATTACTGGCCTTCTGAAATCACGAATTTGTCGGAATGCCATTTACCTTTTCTTGAGTTTATTGGCGAACTGCGCGAAAACGGACGGAAAACAGCAAAGGAATTGTATGGTTGCCGGGGGTTTGTAGCACATCATACTACCGATGCCTGGCATATGACTACTGCCTTCGGAAGTCCGATTTATGGCATGTGGCCGATGGGAGCAGCATGGTCGGCTACGCATTTATGGGAACATTATTTATTTACAGGTGACAAAAAATATCTCGAAGAATACGGATATCCGGTTATGCGGGAAGCCGCTTTGTTCCTTTCCGATTTTCTGGTGAAGAACCCGAATACAGGCATGCTTGTTACCGGCCCTTCCATGTCTCCTGAAAATATATTTATAACGCCGCAGGGCGAAAAAATTTCGGTATGTATGGGGCCTGCCATGGATCTTGAAATTGTGTGGCAGTTGTTCACGGACTGTATTCAGGCTTCACAGGTGTTGAATTCTGATGAAAAATTCAGAAATAAACTTGAAAAGCAGCTTGCAAACCTGACTCCTGTTAAGATTGGCACCGACGGCAGAATTCTTGAATGGTCGGACGAAAGCCTGAAAGAGGCAATACCCGGACACAGGCACATGTCACATTTATATGGTTTGTATCCGTCGAACGAGTTTAACTGGAACGATAGTCCCGAATATATGAAAGCGGCGGCCAAAGTACTTGAGGGACGCCTGAAAAATGGCGGCGGGCATACCGGATGGAGCCGTGCGTGGATTATTAATTTTTATGCACGTCTGCTGGATAAGGAAAATGTCTGGAAAAACCTGGTTGCACTTTGGGCAAAGTCAACAAATGTCAACATGTTCGACAATCACCCGCCTTTCCAGATCGACGGTAATTTTGGCGGAACGGCCGGAATAGCAGAAATGCTGCTTCAGTCGCAGGCTGGTGAGGTGAATCTTTTGCCATGCCTTCCGGATCAGTTGCCCGACGGAAAAATTACCGGTTTGATGGCCCGCGGCGGACATGAAATAGATATGGAATGGGCAAACGGAAAGTTGAAATCAGTGGCAATTAAATCGAAGCTCGGAAATCCGTGTAAGGTTCGGTACGGGGCAAAGGTGATTGATTTTAAAATAAATAAAGGAGAAACCTTACACCTTGACGGCAATCTGAACGTGACGGATTAATTTTCTGTTTATTCCTGTTCCTGTTTTTTCAAATAAAATAAGTATTAATTCTGATTTATTTGTCATCCATATTGTAATACTTTAAAAATTGAATAAAAGGTATTAAAATGAACCGGATATTTATAAAAACAAATTACAGACTTCAATCGGTTTTAAGCGGAAAAATTTTTAGCGACAAAGGCTGGATGCTTGATGCAGAAGGAGAGGAAAAGCCTTCGCTTGTCCGGACATTATATGAAAAAAAACAGATTGAAGTAAAAGACGACTCGTACGGCCTGTACAAATTCAGTGACTGGATGCCGGTTAACCGGATTTTGCATGGTTCTTCGGCACCGGTAACATACAAGAGTGCAGGTCTGGCCGAAAAACTTGGTCTGAAAAATCTGTGGATAACGTTCAATGGCTACTGGCCCGAAAAAAATGCAGGGATGAAAACCTGCTCTTTTAAAGAAACGGAAGCTTATTCCGTTTGCGGGCGTATGAACGGATCGGTGATGGATAGAGTTCTTGTTGTTGCATCTGCAGGAAATACGGGTAGGGCTTTTGCCCGGGTTTGTTCCGATAATAATATCCCGCTTTTGCTCTGTGTTCCTGAAGATAATCTGGATGCTCTCTGGTTCGATAAACCAATCGATGACTGTGTAAAACTGATCAGTTGCCGCGCCGGTGGCGATTATTTCGATGCCATACATTTGTCGAATCTTGCAGTACAGCTTGACGGGTTTGTTCCCGAAGGCGGAGCTAAAAACGTGGCCCGCCGCGATGGCATGTCAACCACTGTTTTATCAGCAGTTACAACGATCGGTGAAATACCTGATTATTATTTTCAGGCCGTGGGAAGCGGAACAGGGGCAATTGCTGCCTGGGAAGCAAACCTTCGTTTTCTGCAGGACGGCCGGTTCGGTAATAAAAAGATGAAGCTGATGGTTTCTCAGAATGAGCCATTCGCTCCTATAAAAGATGCCTGGAAAGCCGGGTCAGGGAGTTTGTTGCCGCTCGACTGCCATACAGCGCGTCGGCAGGTGGAAGAGATTGATGCAAAAGTACTTTCAAACCGGAAACCTCCGTATTCGATAGCCGGTGGTTTGTACGATGCCCTGAAAGATACGGGAGGCGATGTCCTTTCTGCAACCAACGAGGAAGGACGAGCAGCACAAAAATTGTTCATGGAAGCAGAAGGAATCGATATTCATCCGGCTGCGGCAATTGCTGTGGCTACATTGAAAAATGCTGTCAGAGATGGAACAGTTTCTCCTGATGATATAATTATGCTGAATATAACAGGTGGGGGAGAAGCACGTTTTAAACGCGATAAGAAATTATATTACCTGAAACCACAACTGGTTTTCGATCTGGATCTGGATTTGAAAGATGTTGCCAGGCAAGTAAAATCGTTGTTCGAAGCGGTATCGGTCGAATTGTAATTTGTCTGGATAAAAATGTATACCTATAAATACCCAAGACCTGCATTGACTGTTGATGCCATTGTTCTACGGCGGCACGAATGTCAATGGCAGGTCTTGCTGGTTGAAAGGGGAATTGATCCTTTTAAAGGAAAATGGGCTTTGCCTGGTGGTTTCGTAAATATGGATGAGTTACTGGAAAATGCCTGTATTCGCGAACTGAAAGAAGAAACAGGATTGCAGGTTGCAAAAATGATCCAGTTTAAGACGTTCGACGCCATTAACCGTGATCCCCGCCACCGGACAATATCGGTTGTCCATTATACTGTTTTGAAAGATGATCAGAAAATAGAGGCAGGCGACGATGCAAAAAAAGTGGCCTGGTTTCCGGTAACTGATCTGCCGGAACTGGCATTTGACCATTCCCTGATTTTTAGTCAGTTTGTCGAAAGTAATTACGTGCGTTTTACGTAGCAGATAAAACAATCAGGTTATTTTCAATACTCTTTCAACAACATATGAATCTGACTTTTTAAGGGATGATTAACTAACTTTGAAAAGTTTTTCCTCATGGATTCTACTGGTTTTTGCTTCCGGCCACTTTTGCGGCTCGATCTACAGGCAAACTTCATCTCCTGTTTTCACTATGTTTTATTCGGGATGGCAGGTACGCGGACAGAAAATGAAGCTGTCCAAAAAAGGAAATGATATTCTTTTAGCTCTGTGCAACTCTGTAAAAAACTTTGTGTAAATACTCTGTGGTTTAGTTGTTTATATTTTTACCACAGAGCTCACAGAAAAAAAACACAAAGTAGCACAGCGTTTTTGGACAACCTCCACTTGAAACAAGGGCGATTGCAGGGCAAACACATCTAAATTAACAGGAAAAAGTTGATAACCTGTATTAATCGATGGTGAATTCAAAAGAAAGAATAGTTTTCTTTCATGAAAAGATGAAAACGCCGATTGATTATTTTTCGAATCTTGAAGATCCACGGGTTGACCGGACAAAAGAGCACCTGCTGGAGGATATAATCTTCATCACCATTGCCTCGGTTATTTATGGAGCCGAAACGTGGAACGATATTGAGAACAACAGGATTGCATTAAACCTGTTAAAAAATGACAAAAGCAAAAAACGAAGCATCAAGGGGAAACGCCTCGATGCCGGATGGGATAACGATTATTTGATCCGAATACTAAAAAATCAGATGCGTTTGCCCTGGTCTGCGATGACATTTTCGGCCAGTGCACAAATGGACAACCTGGCCAATATGAGTGCAAAATGGATTCGCTCCAATGTACGTAATGCTTCGCTCGACGGCGGTGCCACGGTGAATTATCCCGACGGATCGTTTAATACGAACCTGATGGGCTATACGTTTACCGGTTCTTCGCTGGCACCTGACTACGATATGACTATTGATTACAAGAGCAATGCGACCGGCATTGGTTGCATCTTCGGAATCGATTATAAACCTACTGATAAACTGAATGTTGCCATTCACTACGAAACCCGTGTGAAACTTGAATTTGAAGCCGACGACAACAAAGGGACATATCAGTTGGAATCTGATGGTACCAAAAGCCGGCGCGATTTACGGAATCAAAACCGATACGCGGTATTTGATTCTTTCTTGCAGGAAGATATTACAACAAATAGCTTACAATTTCTTCCAGTGATGTTTGTCCGGATGTGAATAATTCCAGGGCACTGTCTTTCAAACTTCTGAATTTCAGATCATCGAGAGACAACTCATTGAGCTTTATTTTTTCCGCTATGTCATGATTAACCGAAATTAATTCGTAGATGGCTTTTCGTCCGGAATAGCCTGTAAAATAGCATTGTTCGCATCCTACGGCCTTATAATGGGTTTTGATAGCCAGTTTATTTCCGGCTGGCAGCAACTCATTTGAAAAGGATTCTTCCTGTTTGCAATGCGGGCAAAGTAAACGTACCAGCCGTTGAGCCATCGACAAGTTTAAAGTACCGGCAAGCAAGTAAGGCGGGATGTCCATATCCAGCAGACGGGAAACTGTTCCGTAGGCCGAGTTTGTATGCAATGTCGAAAAAACCAGATGGCCTGTTAACGCAGCACGTATAGCCATTTGGGCAGATTCTTTGTCACGTATTTCACCAAGCATTATGATATCAGGATCCTGCCGCAGGAAAGTACGCAATGCCGCTGAAAAAGTCAATCCGATATCGTCTCGTACCTGAACCTGGTTAATTCCGTCAAGCGTATATTCTATCGGGTCTTCAATCGTCATAATATTTACATTTTCCCTGTTTAAAAATTTCAGGCTGGCATACAAGGTTGTTGTTTTTCCCGACCCGGTAGGCCCGCTTATAAGAATGATGCCATTGGGCTTCTGAATGGATGTTTTGTACAACTGCAACTGCTCCTCCCCGAATCCCAGATCATCGAGATTGATATTTGCTGCATTGGCATTCAGTAACCGTAAAACAACTTTTTCCCCGTAAAGGGTTGGAAGAATCGAAACCCTGATGTCGGTTTTAAATCCGTCATTTTTAAAAATTATACGTCCGTCCTGGGGCAGGCGTTTTTCGGCAATATCCAGATGTGCCTGTATTTTTATCCGGTTTACCAGTGCCGGATATTTCTCTTTGCCGAAGCGATATCTTTCGACAAGTTTACCGTCAATCCTGAACCGTATCCGGCATTCCTGCTCGTACGATTCAACGTGTATGTCGCTCGAGTTCAGTAACTGCGCCTCATCAATAATCTTTGGCAGAAAATCATTAAAGTCGTTACTGAAATGACTAATCCCGCTTTTTGATTTGACTTTTACCGGATAGTATTTTATCAGCTGTTTTCTGACTTCATTCATATCAATTTCCTGGAGAATAATATTTTTTCCGAGCAAAAGTTCCAGTTCTTCCTGAATTAATAAGTCATTTTTAAGACAATAAAACAAAATTTCTTCTTCAGAAACTTTACCGGGTATGACATTGTAATGCCACGCCTGCTCTGCTGTAATCAGGTCAATCAAATTTTTGTCGATGATATATTCATTAGGCATAATACCGGATTTTTAAGAGTGAAAAATATCGTTTTGCATATCGGCAATACCCGTAACGTGTAAAATGAAACATATTGCAAGTACAGCAGCCTGTATCCCGGCAAAAGGGATGGTCGCTTCCTCTTTGTTTGAAATATCTGTCAGTGAATAGAGAAGAGAAAGTACCAGTGAAACCATATAAACTATGACAAAGTTGAAGACTGAAAAGCTGATAATAAAAGCCGGAAGCATCATTATATCTCCCCAGCCGACGGATGACTTTATTTTTTGAAATGCTTTTGTCTTATATCTGATCAGGAAATACACGAACAGCATCGATGCGATAATCAGGGATATGTGCACATTTAAAATGATATGATAAGGCTTTATTTCGAAATTTCCGAATGTTATCAATCCAAGATACAACAGATACAAAATCAGGTAGTTTGCCAGATAAATCTGTCTGAATTTAAAATCCTGCAGGCATATCCAACAAAAGTCTGCTGTAATCAGGATGGATAAAACAGCAGTCATCAATCTTTGGTAACTTCAAGTAATTTTTTATCCTGATCGATTTCCCATACATCAAAAACACCATCGCCGTCAAAATCGGCAACAGCGGTAGCCCGTGCCTTGAAACTGTTTGAGGTAGCTTCCAGTATTTCAATTTTATAATTTGCATTTCCATCCACTGTTACCAGTTTTTCCTGTTCGAACCCGATAGCATCGAAATCCGGTGAATATTTGGAATACATATAAAAGTAATTCTTTTCAAGATTGTGAAGATGGGCAAGCTGCATTTGGGCTTCTGCACTTTTCGCCCTTGAAATCAGCGGCATAAGATTAGGTAAAGCAATTAAAACCAGAATGCCGATTATTACCAGTACAACCAATAATTCCGGCAAAGTAAATGCGTTGATTTTTTTCTTTGTAATTTTTTTTATCATGATGGAAATATTTTGTAGCCAAATATATCAAAAATTGTGGTTCTTATAATGTTGGGTACATGACAAAATCTGGCAAAATAATAGTTAGCCCAAAATTCTACTTTTTTATTCCTTCCTCAAAAAGAGCCGGGAACAGCGTGATTTATGGATTCGTGGATTTTGTCGTACCGTACAAAGGCTGATTGTCTGGTTTTTAATTCAGGCGATTTATCAAAGTCCCGAAAAATCTATTGAAAACAAAAGTTCAAATTGCATGTCCCTGTAATCGGGACGGTAGGTGCTGCGAAATCCCAGTTCCAGCGGGGCAAAAAAACGTAATACGTGCATGTCCGATAGCAATTCAACGCCCAGGGAACTCATTGTCCGGCCAATACTGAATTCATATTGTCCGTCGTCGGAAAAGAGAGGCGACTGGTAATTTCCGTAGTCATAAAACAGCGATGCTTTTATCCGTTTGATATAAGCCCATTTGCCGATACTCCAGTCCGGGCAGGCAACAGGGAACCGGTAATCGGCGGCAAATGAATAAAAACTGGTATTTTGCACACTGTAAAAACCTCTTGGAATTCTTACCGAGTTGGAAAATGAATTTTGAGTAATCATGTTTTTTTTCTGGTAACCATTGTATAGACGGATCCCGTGGTTTTTCAAAAATCCGGGAAAATACAGGTAAGCCTGGACTGCTGCAATATTTCCAAAATCGATGTTGCCTGTAGGCGAATGGCGATATGTCAGATCAATAATTTGTCCCCATCGTGACTGAAGTGACTGTTCGGATGAATGCAGCATATTATAGAAATACAGGCGATAGCTCAATGTCTGATAATTACCGCTGAAAAATTGTTCGGGCGAAGTACTATCGTGTGATATATTGGTAAACTCGTATTTCACTTCCGGTTGCAGCAGACGGGAATATTTTCCGGAGCTGAGAACAAAAGGAATATATACATCCAGACTCAGGTTCTGTTCGTTCCAGGTGAAACGCCTTAAAACGGTATCCTGTTTCAGAACCTGTCCCTGCTGGTTTACAGTCTGAACGATCTGGTAATATTGCGATGCCCTTTTGCCTGCATTTGCATCTATATCGATAACCGGGAGCCATCCTGTGTATTTTATACCGGTAACGAATTTTCCTGTTCGTTCCGAAGAGTTGTAATCGTACCCTAAATTCACCACACTTGTGCCCAGTTTATTCTGGGAAAACATCGAAACTCCCGGCCTTAGTTCGTAATCATCGGTATTGATATAAGCCGGGGCCCAGCTGTGAAAGTTGAGCAAGTGTCCCAATTTACTGTATCTTTCAGACTTATATTGAACGGAATCAGGCTTTTGCAGGTCGGGCTTTCCTTTCACTTGTGCCGACAGGCTTTCTGCCAGTTCATATTTTTTATCAGGAAAAGTTTCCGTTTTTTCCCATTCTGCCAGTTTATTATCCAGTTCTGCCAGCTTATATCCGTCTGACGAATAATTACTGAAAATAATTTTACGGCCGTCGTCTGAAACAGAAGGATAACCGGCACCGAATTTTACAGACGAAAGCTGATATTTGCTTTTATCTGTCAGGTCAATAGCATAAATATTGTCGATTCCCGAATAACCGGCGGCAAAATAAATTTTCCCGGCATGATAAACCGGGTTTTTTATATTCTGAAACGAAGAAGGAGCAAGCCTTTCATGCTTGTTCCCGCCCATTTTCATTGAAGCCAGGTATTTGCCGTTGGCATCAAGAGCAATGAAAAACAGGCGGTCACCGCTTTCGTTCCAGCATGGAGTAAAGAAAAGCTGGTTATCAGGGGTTGCATATTTTTGAAGTCGTTTCCCCGTTTCCAGATCGAATACCGAGAGAAAGTGGTGATCTTGTACATCTTCTTCCACAGCTGCAAAACACTTCAGGTCAGGCGATATGACAGGTGCAAATACTTTATTTTCTGTACGGAACCTCTTTTTTTGCCCGGTTTCCTCATTAAGCACACAAATGACAGAGCGGTCGGAATGTTCCCAACGAATATCAGGCTGGTTTTCAGACCATATAAAAAGGTTCCCGGTACCGGAAAACGATTCTTTGAAAAGATAACCCGGAGTATATACAATTGTTTCATTTTTCAGACTGTCGATACTTACAATACGGGTAATATCGTCCAGCGAATTACGCAAAGCAAATATTTTATTCTTGTACCGGTAGGCCATTGTATAACTGGTAAATACTTTCCGGTGAGGTGAGAGGAGCGGGTAATCGATAGGATGAGCCGATTCAAGTTCCTGTTCCCATTCTTTTTTCAGTCCGGCAAAAGTCTGCCTGTAAAGGCTGCTTAATCCCATACCGGTTTGCTTTTTTAATGCCGAATTAACCGGCGTAAAAGAGAACGGATTTTTAGCAGCCCTGTCTGTTACCTGACTCCAGGTATTAATTCCGTATTTTTCCTTTGTTTTACCGGTTAGCCAGTATCCCAGGTAATAATGATTGGGAATGTACTGCTTGTATGATCCCAGATATAATTTACTGAGCGAATATTCTCCTTTTTCAAGCAAAAGAGCCTTATTCTCCATTAAAAACGATGGAAGCCGGCCTCTTCCTGCTTCAGAAAACGCAGTCTCGTTGTTAACGGCATCTCCTTCTAGCAGCCAGTAAGGCAAATACGCTCCGACGACTATTGCTGCGGCCTGCTCACCAAGTAAAATTTTAATTATCAGTGGAATATCTTCCTGAACCCTGTCCATCTGCAATACATGGGAAAATTCGTGAACAGCAAGTTGTTCGAGCCAGTCCTGCGGATAAATTTGCTGGTTGGGTGTTGTAAAAAGCTCGATACGTTTGGGAGTCCAGGCAACCAAACCATTTGATTTTACAGTATGAGTATGCAGTATTACTGATATTTTCCGTGGAGAATGCTTCAGATTTTCAGCTGCATATTCATAAACTTTCTCGAATATGAAAGCTACTTTTTGTGCCTGCTGCTCAAAATCTTCAGGATAAATTATCTGAAAATCAGATGTGTTGATCTGCCTCCAATGAATCCGGGCCGGGTCCTGACCTGTTTCATAATATTGGGAGAAAGCGAGGTCAGACAATAAAAATGTCAGAACCAGCAGAAAAAATATATGTTTCATTTGATATTCATTCTGAAAACGGCTTGAAAGATAATGAAAATCAGGTGAAACATATATCTAAAAACCGATCTCATTATTTGCCGTGCAATGGCGAAGGATTGCGGTTTTTGTGGATGGTAATAATATTCGACTCATAAAAATCGTAAAAACAAATTGCAAAATAGCAAGAAATGCAAAGAAGTCAGCAAGAATTGAAAAAAGCATAAAAACAGTCCATCCTATTTTTGCGCCCTGATTAATGCGAAATTTGCTCAAAGATGAAAACAATTAAACAAACAGAAAACATTTCTGTCCGCAGTCTTCCGCTGGCTATGACGGGACTGATGCTAAGTCTGCTGCTCTCGGCACTGGACAATTCGGTCGTTTCGACGGCAATGCCAAAAATTATTGCCGACCTGAAAGAGATACAGCACTATTCCCTTCCTTTTACTTCTTACCTTTTATTTTCAACTGTAATTATCCCCATTGCCGGAAAACTTTCTGATGTATTTGGACGGAAAATAATTCTTTTATGGGGTGTCGTCTGTTTCCTGCTGACTTCGTGTCTGTGCGGTTTGTCGGCAAATATGGGAATGCTGGTGATTTTTCGCGGGTTGCAGGGGGCCTGTGGTGGTATCCTGGCATCAAGTACATTTATTGTCACTTCCGAGATTTTTCCTCCACAATTGCGTGGAAAATATATCGGGATACTGGCATCCATGCACGGGCTGGCAAGTTTGCTGGGGCCTGTCGCCGGTGGGTTAATCACCGATTACATCTCGTGGCACTGGATTTTTTATATCAATATTCCTATCGGACTAATTGCCCTGGTTCTGCTCCGGAAAAACCTTCCGGTTTCGGAACATACGAATGCTCAAAAAAAATTGGACGTAAAAGGTGTTCTTATGTTTTTGTGCACGGTATTCCCGTTTTTACTTTGTTTTGCTGAAGGAGGACATCTTTTTTCCTGGCTTTCTCCGGTTACTTTTTCTCTGTTTCTTATTTCAGTAGTCATGCTGTTCCTGTTTCTCCGTCAGGAACGCAGGTCTGATTCGCCGTTGCTGCCCGTAGGTTTACTGAATAACCCTGTATTCCGGAAATCCGCGGCAGGTGCATCAATGGCTTATATAGCCTTATTCGGATTGATTATTTATGTTCCTTATCTGGTGCAGATTGTATCCGGGAAAAGTGCCTCTTTTTCGGGAATGGTTATGCTGCCCATGTCATTATCGATGGTTGCCGGCGGAATGATTGGCGGGGCCCTGATTTCCCGTTTTCAACGTTATCGCTTCCAGGGAACTTTTAATTTCATTCTGGCCATGGCCGGAATGGGACTGATCCTGATTTTTGGACGACAGATACCAATACCGGTACTAATTGTAGCTATCCTGCTTACCGGTCTGGGAATAGGTATGAATTTTCCGGTGATTAACATTGCTCCACAGGCGGTATTCCCGCAATCACAGCTGGGAATTGTTATTTCTGCAATCGAATTTTTCCAGATTATGGGCGGTGTTATTTCTTCTTCTGTTTCCGGCAACCTGATCCGTTCTTCACTTTCAATGGTTCCGGCCTTTTGCCTGGCAGCCTTGTCGCTCGGTTTGATCTGCATGACAGCACTTAATGAACAGGAAATCAGAGAAGGTTTTGTACGTCAGATAAGCCATTCTTAGAGCAGAGTAACCGGCAATGCTATTTTGTATTCCAGTATTTCTGTATAGTCACAGGCATGTAATTCAGGAGGATAAATCTCGATAAGTGGTTTGTGATCCGGGATATATCCGCTTCCGGGCAACCAGACTCCGTATACAAAGGCATAAGCCTCACTAATGTCTTGCCTTTTTCCCCGGAACTGAAACAATGCATAGTTTCCGCCTTTCAGATCGAAAGTTTTGATTTCTCTGAAAGAGAAGGTTGTCTGCTTGTCTACTGAAATACATGCCCTGTAACGACATTTTTCGCGGGGCGTAACTCCCGGGTTGTCGAAAGGCATACCGATGTAACAGGTATCCGGACGAAGCCAATCCTGTAAAGTGGCTGCACCCAGTAATTTTTTCCAGGCTTTGGGAATGCCTGTTGCGTATCCGTTTAGTGTCTGGCAATAAACGACATGTCTGGCTGGGAGTTTTTCAATTTTTACAAAATGGCACACTTTTGAATCCTGATAGGATTGTATCTGAAAACCGGACACATTTATCAAGTGAAAATCATTGATGTGCTTTGCCAGAAAATCCCGGGGTGGAATATGAAAATGTTTTCGAAATGCCCTTGAAAAGGTCGATGCAGAAGAAAAACCCAATTCGGTTGCAATTTCTGCAATCGGCTTATCCGGGAATACATAAAGTTTGTTAGCTGCTTTCTCCAGTTTTACCCGTTCAATAAAATCCCGTGGCGTTTCTCCTGTGATGACCGTAAAAATACGATGAAAATGGAATGGCGAAAAACATGCCTCTGCAGCCAGTCTTTCCAGGGAAATTTCTTCAGAAAGGTGTTGTTCTATATAATCAACTGCCCGGTGAATTTTTTCGTGGTATACCTGTTGTGAGTTTGTGTTCATCCCTGAAAAATCAATGCAGAAGCAAAAGTAATAAAATACTTCGGTCTGTCTCATACAGCAATGAACACTTGGGAACGTACCTCTTGTTTGAGAAAAACCTGTATTTCACTGCTTTTCCCTTTTTGAGGACAACAGATATTCATGGTAAAAAGTAAGAGATATTCATGTAATGGTTTGCCCCGGATTAAACAATACCGGCGAAATCAATCTGAAACGAAAATATTAGCAGTAAGGATGTTTAGCGATAAAAGATAGATTGTCATCTCGCAGGTGTATTTTTTCCAATGGCCGGTCGTAAATAAAAACCCCTGCCTTGGGTAAACAAGGCAGGGATACACATTAATTTTTACTAACAGGGAATAGCAGTTCCCCTAAGCGTTACAAAAGTATGAAAAAAACAAATAAACAAAGTCCTTTATTTTAGATATTAGTAAATCCTTCCTAAACTTATTTTGAATAGTAGTGTGCATTCTTAAGTGAAATCTATTGCTGAAATAAAAAATTATGTCTGTGTCAACATAATTTGTATATAAAATCTGGCATCTTATCAAAAAAATCCATTGTATAATCATGATTAGAAGTTTTACCTATTATCATTAATAGGAATATGTGTTATAAAACAATATGTTTTTATTTCTGCAGGCACAATAATAACAATATATTTATTTTACTTTTATATCCCATTTTGTACAGAAATAACCACAGTCCAAATGCACTTTATACGAAAAACGTTATATGTATTATTTTTGCTGGTAAGCATTTCCATTGAGGTGGAAGCCCAGAACGGGTTTGAAAGCCGGCAACTTCTTGATTCCCTGTCGCGGTCATCTGTGCCGGAATTAAAACAGGAGGTTGATCTCTCGTTCAATAACATTCCGATGCAGGAATTAATACGGACATTATGCAATATTTCAGGAATTAACATTACCATCGACCGGAAGATTGATTACCCGGTAAATGCAAATTTTAATAAAGTAACAGTAAAAGATGTATTAAACTTTTTGATAGAGAAAAACCATCTGTCTGTTACAAACTATGGAAAAATAATCCAGATACAGCCCTATGAAGCAAAAGAAGAACATCTGGAAATCACTACTGTTCATGACTCACTGATTAACTACAATGTACACAAAATAAGAGCCGGCGTATTTTTCAAAGAGCTTACCGGTGTAACCGGTAATAATTTTATACTGTCGCCCGGCATTGATGATTATTTGATTAACGGATACGGACATGAAATATCCCGGGGAGATGCCTTTCTGCAGCTGGCAGTGGCAAATAAGTTGAAAATTGAAAAGATCAGTCCGGTCCTTTATACGGTATCACCGTCTCCCTCTCCGGCAGAAACAATACAGGCAGGTACCGAAGCCGGGAAAAAACGGAAAAAGACAGAACTGAAATACGATAACGGACAGGTAAGTGCAGATATAAAAAATGCCGGCTATACGGATATTCTGGAAGATTTATCAGGTAAAGCAGGTTACACAATACAGCTTTTAACCCCGATAGAAAAAGAAACGAGTATAAATATTCCATACAGTCCGGTGGAAGACTTTTTATGCCTGCTGTTCAGCGGATCGGAATATACCTATAAGCTGGACAATAATGTACTTTGGGTCGGCCCCCGTAAATCAAAAGAAATAAAAAGCTTTGAACTGATAAAACTGAATAACCGCAGGGTGGACTCACTTCTTGCTGTTCTCCCTAACGAAATAAAGCAGGAACTTGTAATAAAAGAATTTCAGGAACAGAACAGTGTACTGGTCTGGGGAGATGCAGACCAGATCGTTTATTTCAGGAAAAGTCTTCAGAAGGTGGATGTTGTTGTCCCGGTCATCCTTATCGATGTAATTATTGTCGATGCTGAAAAGAATTTTGATATAGAAACAGGCATTGAAGCTGGACTCGGGACCGAAGCGACAGAAACCAAGGGAACAATCAATGCCGGTCTGGATTATACCATGGGTGCAGGCTCGGTAAATAAATTACTTGGCACGATCGGGTTGACCAGACTGGGAAAAGTAACCCCAAATTTTTATATGAAATTAAAAGCACTGGAAACCGACGGGGTTATCGATATCAGAAGTACCCCTCAGCTTGCGACTCTAAACGGACACTCAGCGACCATGTCGATCGGGCAGACTGAATATTATAAAGAAGCATCCTCTAATTACTGGGGGACACAAAGCACGAGTACCGGAGTGGAAACACAATACGAGTATAAACCGGTTGAAGCCAAGTTAGGCATTACCATTAAGCCGGTTGTGGCAGGCAACGGGCAGGTGACGTTAAGTATTAATGTGGAACAATCAACTTTTTTGGACCGAATAGAGGAGACGGCGCCGCCGGGGCTGGAATCCAAGAAGTTTAATTCCATCATCCGGGTAAATAACCAGGAAATGATTTTGCTGGGAGGCCTGGAGGAAATCTCGAATTCATCCAGCCGCAGCGGATGGCCATTCTTGTCAAAAATACCGGTACTGAACTGGATATTTGCGAGCAGAAAGGAATCAAAAAGTAAATCGCACCTGAATATATTTATAAAACCGACAGTGATTTATTAGGAGTCATGGATTTATTACTGAACATATCATCTGTCTTAAAATACCGGAAAATCGGAATAATACGGGCCGAAAAATGCAAAACGGGATTCGAAATTTCGTATTACCAGGTATTTAAACGGAGGAATACGGTCGATACCTGCCTGGTACAGGAGAGAATGGCTTCATTTAAAGACATTCCCCTGCCTGCTGAAAAAATACCGAATATTCTTTGTTTACAGGGGAATGGTCTAGTCCAGAGGATAATCGATTCAGGAGCGGATGATATTGCACAAAGCATTCCGAATATCGAGCCCGAAGAATACCTGATTCAATTTGATGAACTGTCCGATTCAAAAAAACTGGTTGCACTGTTCCGCAAAGAACAGCTTGCAGTAATTCTGGATGACCCGGAACTCGCCCGTATACCGGTATACGGGCTCAGCCTCGGTTTTGCCGGGATGCTGAATTTCATCCGGCTTTTTGACAGCCGGACAGGTGAATTTACCTGCGGAAGTAATTCATTGCTGATTGAAGGCGGAAAGATTACCGGCGTGGAGAAAAACAGGCAAACGGACAGTCGTCAATACATGTTTGCGGGTAAAGAGCGGACCTCCGGAGAAATACTGGCATTAGCTGCCGCGTTGAATTTTTATACCGGCAGAAGGGATGAAGGAGCACAGCTTTCCGGACTGAAACAACAGATCAAAGAATATACTGCGAAAAAACTTTCCGGTTATATTATGAAATATGCAGGGGCCGGTTTGTTTTTATTGCTGCTGATTAATTTTTTGTGTTTTGATCATTTCAGTAAAAAACTTAACCGGCTGAATACAGAATCGCAGGAAGTGGTAAAACTTCAGTCTGAACTAAAAGAACTCAGGGAAGATTTCCGGCAGAAAAAACAGTTCATAAGCCAGAACAATGTGCCAGAGAACTATTCCTTTGCTTTTTATGCAGACAGGCTGGCGTCGTTTACTGCCGGGGGCATCCGTTTTTCAGAACTCTCGGTTTGTCCGGTTGCCGGGCAAATAAAGGAAGATAAAGTCATTACGTTCAGGGGAAATATCCTGCAGGTAAAAGGCACCTCTCCGGATCCTGCTGTTTTCAGCATTTTCATGGAAAGAATCAATAACGCGAAATGGGTATCCAAAGTAAACAGACAGATATACCAATACAATACCGAGCATAACAATGCCGAATTTGAACTGGAAATTGTTTTGAACAATGCAGCAGAATAGCTTCGGAAAATACAGGAAAAGATTTTTGATGACTGTTGCCGCAAGCGTCATCATAATTCTTTTTGCCTGGAAAGGGGCATTTGAAAAAACGTGGTCGCTGTACCGGCAAATAAAAACATTGGAAAGCAGTATTCAATCGTCGGCGTTCATTGCTTCAGAAAAACAGAAAATACAATCGGAAACAGAACAGCTTAACCTGGTGCTGGGAATTCACGGGAACAATTTACCATCCGAACAGATTTTTGAAGAATTGGTTTCGGTGTGTGACCGTATCGGTAATATCCGGATTGTTGATTTTCCTGACATCCATACAGTTATTGTCAATAATTATAAAATAACGACCATGTTTGCCGGGTTCGAAGGCGATTATTCCGACCTGCTGAAAATGATCCATCAGCTGGAACGAAAAGAAAAGACAGGACGCCTGGTGTCGGTTAATTTCAGAAAAAAGAACGATTTCAAAAAGAATAAAGAATTTTTAAGTATAACCGTATTACTTCAAAATTATGAACTTGCGAATACCCGGTAATTTAGCAGCAATCAGCATCCTTCTGTGGACGATGTTCATTCTTCCGAGCTGCGACGATATTTTTGTTGAAGACATAAGCAAAGATACGTTTCAACTGCTATCTCCTTCCTCCGGATCAGAGACAGATAATAACCAGGTAAAATTCAGGTGGAGTGAAGTTTCCGGGGCTACCGGCTATCAGCTGGAAGTTGCAACGCCGGGATTCTCTGCAGGCTATGAACTGGTATTCGATACTCTTTTGTCTTCGAATAGATGTGATACTACCTTACAAACAGGAACATACGGATGGAGGGTCAGGGCTGTGAATTCGGAATATTCAACCGCTTACTTTACTTCTTCATTTTCCATTCTTCCTGAATTCAACATCTCCGGTCAGAAAGTAGTGCTTCAGTCACCGGAAGACCAGTCAAGCAGTTCCGAAAACAATATCACATTCAAATGGGATTCGATAGAAGGCGCTGCCTTTTATTCTCTCAGAATAAAAGAAAATAGCTGGACCGGCGATTCGGTATACGGGGCAAGGATTTATTTAACCGGTTACAGCATCAGCCTGGATGACGGGACTTACGCATGGGGTGTTGCGGCAGTTGATACAGTGAACGGGAAACAAACAGACTATACTGTACGGACCCTTACCATTGATCAGACAGCACCGGGCATTCCCCGATTATTGAGCCCGGCCAACCAGGATACAGTATACAACCCGCTGGTTAACCTTATCTGGAATAAATCAGAAGATGAAGCTTTGTATCATCTTGAGGTATACTCCGACTCTGAACTGAAAAATATGACCATTGAAAAACAGCTGGCTGATACTTCAACGTATATTACGCTGGAAGATCAGGGAATGTATTTCTGGCGGGTCAAGGCAAGCGACCGGATTGGAAATGCAGGTTCTTTCTCACCGGTTTCCGTGTTCGAAGTCCGTTTGCCGTCAGATATTTCAAATGAAAGTGTACAGTTACTGGCACCTGCCGATAAAAGCACGAGTGTCCAAAACAAAGTAACTTTTTGGTGGAACGAAACCGAAGGAGCCGAATCATACCGGATACAGGTGGTTACCCCTTCTTTTACAAATCCTCAGAAACTGGCATACAACCAGTTATCCGACAGCTGTTCTGTTACCATGAATCTGGATGCAGGCGACTACCAATGGCGGGTAAAAGCCATAAACAGCAAGTATGAAACGAAATATACAACTGCTTCATTTTCCGTTTATGGAACAGATCTCAGCAATCAGGAGGTGAGTTTGCTTAGCCCGCTGTACGACGCGGTTATCAATCAGTCTCCCGTTCATTTTACCTGGGATGAAACTGTTTCCGGTGCAGGCTATAAAATACTTATAAAAGAGGGTAGCTGGGACAGCGGGTCAACCGTTTATGAAACCACTACATCACAGACAGAGGCAAAGGCAGAACTTGGGGACGGCACTTATATCTGGGGTGTTAAGGCAACCGATCCGCTTAATAACACGTCAACCGGATATTCGGTCCGGCCCCTGACTATTGACCTTACCAAACCGGAAGCCCCTCAATTGAAAACTCCTGCCAATAACCTGAAAACCGAAGAATATACCATCGGATTTTCGTGGGAAGCTGCCGACGAGACAGATAACGACCTGGATTATACGTTGGAAATATACCAGGTAAAAAGTAGTTCCGTGGTGCAACTAACCGGTAAAACGACCACCCAGGAATCAGTCAGCTACAACTTTGATACTGCCGGAACCTATAAATGGCGGGTTTATGCTACCGATAACGCCGGAAACAAAAGCGACTACAGCGAATACCGTTTTTTTGAAATACAAAATGAAGTGAATTTGTCAGCAACGAATGTGAATTTAATATCTCCGGCGGATAATCTTTCAACTACTACTACCAGCATTACCTTTTGGTGGGATGAGGTTTCGAATGCCGAAACTTATGACTTTCAACTGGTAACGCCATCGTTTTCAAGTGTTGAAAGTGTAATCAAAAATACGGAACAGACAGGAACGGAAATTCAGATCAGCCTGTCAGCCGGGACTTATCAATGGCGGGTGAGGGCAAAGAATGATTCTTCAAAAACCGGCTATACCACGCGAACACTGGTTATTACTCAATAGAAGCAAGAATTGAAAAACAGAAAGATTACATATTTTATATTGTTCCCTGCGGTACTTATTGTCTGGGGAATAATTGCATATAAGATAATAATCGCAAAAGACCAGCAGGGTATCACAAAACATCCCATATCCGTACCTGTTCGTAAGGGAAATAAAACGGAAGGCAAAAAAGAGTACCAACTTCTGAACAATTATCCCGATCCTTTTTTCCCCGGTAAAGAAAGAGTTCCGGACAAAAAGGATAAAAATAAAGCACCGAAAACCCAGCCTGCCGGACCAGTATACCATTGGCCCGATATCCGGTACAACGGCTATGTCTTAAACGGAAATATAACAAAAGCTCATGTAACCATCGGCGAAAAGAACAGGATATTGGCTGTTCATGAAAGTTTTTCGGATGGCTGTATGCTTACCCGGATAACACGCGATTCGATTCTGGTATGGCATCAGAATAATACAAGATGGTTCAGGAAAAAGCCATAGAACATGTTATAAATACAAAAAAAGAGACAACATGAATCTACTTAAAACACTTATAACCAATTTATTTATCCTGATTCTGGCAAGTGCCATGGCAGAAAGTCCTTTTGTACATGTTGTCATCCAGGAAGAACCGGGAAAAGTTTTGCAATATGCAGTAATGTATCAGCAAATAACCATGAAGACGAATCCGCTGGTCAGTTATTACTGGCATAGCAACGGAAAAATAGCAACGACAAAGGGCGACTTTTCAGGAAATCTTTTGCATGGCAGTTACGAAGAGTTTGACAGGCAGGGACGGTTAACAGGGAAAGGTACATTCTGTTACGGAGTAAAAGACGGAACGTGGAGATATTGGGACAGGAATGGTGAAATAACCGATACAGAAAAATGGGGAAGGGGATTCCTGAAAGAAAAAATGAGCATTGCTCAAAACCGGACGATTGTCGAACATTACAAGGGTAACAGGTTACAGGGGAAAAGAATTATATATGAGAATAGTAAGCCGGTTACCGTTGAAACGTACCGGTCGGGAATACTCCGGAATAAAAACAAAAAACTGTCCCTGAAATCGGTATTCAGCCGACTGCGAGAAAAAAGAAATCCTGAAAAAACAGAACAACAAAAATAATCCTGTTATGGCGAGCATATTGAAAAAGAAGATACAGGGCGGGGTACTGCAATACACTATTGCTTTTTCATTGCTGATACTGATGATGTTAACCCTGTTTTTGGTTTATACACGTTTATGCTCACTGGAAATCATACAGGCGCAAAATCAAACCCAGTTGATTGAAAATATACGCTCGTCAATTGTCCTTTTGGAAAGTGAACCGGATTTATTTGAAACTCCTGTTCACCGATTTCAAATAACCGGCGATTCAATCTATATAACAGAAGTAAACATCGGGCAGTGGGGGTTTTTCGATGTCGCGGATATTACGTCCGGATATTCTCAGTCCCGGCTGTCCGGAATGTATCTGTTTTCGGATAATATCCGGAATAACAAGATTTTGCCTTCGTTATACCTTTCCGATCCGAAACACTATTTATCGGTAGGGGGAAAAACATACCTGGGAAATAATTCATACCTGCCGGCTTCCGGAATCCGGAAAGCATACGTGGGAGGAGTAGGGTATTCCCGCGAATCATTTGTGCAGGGAAATTCATACAGAGCCGGTAATATCTTGCCTTCGCTTAATAAAAAATGGAACGAGAGGTATTTGCAGGTTGCAAATACGATTGAAAAATCAGGGAATAGAATGAATATTGATGATGTTCACTCCGACACAATATCCAATTCGTTCTCCGACACACCTCTGGTGATCGTTTGTCCTGATAATTACTTTTTGTCACATCACTGTTTTGAAGGGAATATCATTATTGCAGGAACAGGAATAACCATCGACCGGACTGTGATTTTAAAGAATTGTATCGTCTTCGCTGATTCGATCGCATTGGGAAAAGATTTTACGGGAGAAGCCCAGTTTTTGGCTGCTGACAGGATAGAAACCGGAAAATCATCCGTGTTAAAAGTCCCGTCCGTTCTTTTTCTGAACAACACTAAAAATACGGACCGGATACTACTCCGGGAGTCATCGGAATTCCAGGGAGATATAATTGTAGCCAACGCTATTCCGGGGAAAAAGGAATCACTGATCATCGAATCAGGATGCCGGCTCGTAGGACAAGTCTATTGCAATGGATATTGTTCATTCGAGGGAACTGTGTTCGGCAGCCTTTATACCCGTGGATTTATAAAGAGAAGCAAAAACGGCTTATACGAAAATTACCTGGTTGATGTGTGTATTGACGTTGAAAAAATGCCGGCTGAATATAATGGCATTTCATTAATCGAAAATTCATCGGCAAAAAGTTGTAATGAGGAAGTTTATTAAGAATATAAAAAAGAGGAAGATTACCGGTTCTACTATTGTGGAAGTTCTTGTGGCATTAACCATCTGCATGATCATATTTTCGATCTCGCTCAGTATTATTTCAAAAAGCCAGAAAAATAGCAATGTCAGGTTAAAGCAAAAAGCCAGCCTGCTGCTCTCCAATATAACCGAAAACAATTTGGACGAATACAGAAATTTTGACAGTCACGAATTTACCCTGTCTGTTGATACAGAAAAAAATGACAGTATAAAAGGCATCTGTAAAGTGACACTTTCAGTATATGACAGCGAAGGTAAAGTACTGGGAAAGAAGATATTTTTAGTTAATAATCAGGATAAAGAATATTAACCCTCAGAAATGAAAAACAGGATACCCGGAAGATTAAAAGCATTTACTATTCCTGAGATAGTTGTTACTTTAATATTGTCATTTTTTCTGCTGGGAATAGTATATCTGTCATACAATATTATGTCCCGGCATTTCGATAAAAATAAGAATTCAGATCTTTCCCGGCTTATATCCTTGAAATCTGAATTTGAGATGATATTTTTCCGGTCATCCGATATTGAAGAGAAAGAGGAGGGATTATGTTTTTCATGTAAAAACGAAAAATCCCTGTATATCTTTTCAGATAATGCCATAATCAAGGAGCAGACATCACGGTCAGATACCATCTGTTCAGGAAAATATTCATACCTGATCAGTAAGAATAATCAGGAAAAGGTATCTCAGTTAATATTGAAGTTCGGAAATACAAACGACACGATACAGGTAACATTTAACAAGCAATATTTACCAAATCAGCTTTTAAGGGATAAGGAGATAAATTTTGAGTATTGATCTTCGCGATATTAATATAAAAAGTCAGCAAGGGAAAAGGATCGACTGGCACGAAAACCTTCATTTTGATATTCATTTAGGAAAGAGAGAACTGTCTTCCAAAAAGAAGGAAGACCTGTATTCTGAATTAGGTATATTAATCGGTTCAGGCCTCGATATAAAAAACAGTTTTCTTGTGTTGATGGAAGAAACGAAAAAGGAGACCGGGAATCTGTATGAAAACGTGTATAATCAGCTGATAAAAGGCGTGAGTTTATCAGATGCTCTTCATAATACAGGGAAGATATCAATGTATGAATATTTTACGATCCGGATAGGTGAAGAAACCGGAAATCTGTATGTGGTACTGAAACAGCTTGCGTTACATTTTTCCCAGCTGATAAAGCAAAAAAGACAGCTGATCAATACCTTCTCATATCCGGCATTGATCATGGGAACAGCTGTCCTGGTCGTTCTGTTTATGATGAATTTTATTGTGCCAATGTTTGAAGAACTTTTTAAACGCTTTAACGGAGAACTTCCTGTTTTGACCCGTGCGGTGATTCACACTTCTGAGTTTCTGTCGAAATATCTGTGGATTATAGTCGTCTTATTATTAGGCGTCATTTCTACGATCGTTATGATCAGGAAGAAAGATTTTTTCCGAAGAACCACATCTGCAGCAATATTGCGGATACCCGGTATAAATGTGGTGGTAAAAAAAATCTATCTTGCAAAATTCTGCCAGACCTTTGCATTGCTGAATTCTTCCAGAATACCGATAATAAAATCAATACAACTAATACGGAAAATTATCGGATTTTACCCTTTTGAGAGAGCGCTGGAAGATATTGAGAAGGAACTTGTAAACGGGAAACTGCTTTATGAGTCATTTCAGTCGTTCCGTATTCTTTTTGATGCCAAGCTGATTTCCCTGACTAAAGTCGGAGAAGAAGTGAACAAACTGGATGAAATATACGATAATCTCAGCAAACAGTATTCAGAAGAAATCCAGCATAAGGTCGCAATCTTAAATACATTGCTGGAACCAATTCTGATAATCGTCATCGGAATTTTTGTTGCTCTTATCCTGATAGCAATGTATTTACCGATGTTCCAAATGGGAAATTCAATGTTTTAACGGAGAATTCAAAGATTAACGGGTACAATATTTCCAAAATTTTTCAGGTCTACTCAACCTCTTCATATTTTGTGTCGGTCACTTGTTTATTCTCCGCTTTTTGAAGCTTACGAATTTTAAATGACCACATGATTTCACCTATGCCATAAACAGACAATACCACCCCGAACATCATTAATACGGTCCGGGCACTTTCAAATGGTTTTGTTATCAGCAAAATACCGGTAATCAGTGCAATGATCGATATAAGTGTCAATATCCATGAAAATCCTGATTTCCAGCCTGTAGAAAATTGGTTTAGCATCTGGTTTCCACCGGCCAGTATTAATAAAATTCCGAGAACAAAAACAAAAATATTGACAAGCAGAGCCGGAAAAATAACCAGAATAATTCCGATAATCAGGTTCGAAGTACCACGGGGAATAATCCAGTAAACTTTTATCTTTTTTGAGGTAAAATAATCGGTTAAAAGTGCAATTAAACCATCGGCCATCAATATGGCCCCCAATAATTGCATCATTAGTTTCAATGAAAAATCAGGAACAGAGATTACTGTTACCCCGATAACGATGGATATTATACCCCGTATCAGTGACCGGTTGGAATTTGCAGGTTTAAAAAACGTCATCTTCATCATTGTTTTATAGTTTTATTTCGTTGAAATATACATATCATCAGTGTATTTTGATACATAAATAGCTGATTTATTTACGAAGGAGAGTAAACAATGTTACTTCCGGGCGCATTTCAATCCGTCCCGTAAAGCCAACGGTTCCAATTCCCCGGTTTACATACAGATACTGATTTTTTTCCTTGTAAAGACCGCCCCAGTGCTTCTGAAGAAAAAACATCGGACTGAACTCAATTCCGGCGACCTGTATGCCAAACTGTAACCCGTGTGTATGCCCTGATAACGTGAGCGGAATACTGGTTTCGGGTACAACCTGGGCCTCCCAGTGGGCCGGATCGTGGCTCATTAATATTGTAAATGCGTTTCCGGGGATTCCTTTCATTGCCTGTTCTAAATTTGCATACTGAGGGAATGGCTTGTGTCCCCAGTTTTCAACGCCGATAAGGTAAAATGCCGTGTCTTTAACCTGAATTCTTCGGTTTTCATTCAACAGCAGATCGAAGCCCATTTTCTCTACCGCCTGCCTTATTTTTACAATATTTTTTTCCCGATCATTGGCTGATTTCCAGTGATGATAGTCACCGTAATCGTGGTTACCGGAGATGCCCATTTTCCCGAACGGAGCATTCATTTTTTTTAAATCATCAATATAATCATCTGTCTCATAGCTGAAATTGTTCACCATATCGCCTGTAAAAAGAATCAGATCCGGCTTAAGTTTTTTTGTTATTTCAATCATTCTGTTTACAATTGTTTTATCACCATTCATACTCCCCAGATGAATATCTGACAATTGCATAATTGTAAATCCGTCCAGTTGTTTCGGAAGTGAATCAAAGCAAAGTGGCACTTTTTCAATCCGAATATTTTTTTTCCCGAAGCTCACGCTATATGCCATTGTCATCATAAATGCAAGTGCTAATATTAAACCGGCCGAATAGATAATCTGTGCGGTTTTTTTGCTGAATACGGAAACCAGCCATTGTAAAATGGTAAACATGGCTAAAAATGCTTTGGGAACGATATTAAAAAAGGTCAGGACAAGCACATAACTAAAATAACTGTAATCAGTGCTTTCCCTTAATTTTTCCGGATTTAAGAAGAAGAAACAGAATGATCCGAATATATATGCCGAAACGATCCAGTAAACTGCACAGAACCTGATTCTGAGTTTTTTTTGGGAACCTTTTAATGAATGTAATAAGCCCAGAAATGATAATATCTCAATGCCCAGAAAAATAATCACGAAAATTGAAAAATACCCGGGAATGCCTCTCATAAATTGATTTGTTTTTTTTCGATTCTTTCTATTGCTGTAAAAATATTCAGAAAATAATAAAATGTTGCAGAATAGGATAGTATTTCAATAAATCAGTAAAAATCCCTGCTTATTCAGACCGGAAAAACGGGAAATATCATATTTTACCGGATTCAGATCAAATTGTAAGTTTTGTTTTTATTTTTTTAACAAAGTGGAATACAATTAGATATAATAAAAATGAGGCATTTTATCCCTCTGAGATTTGAATATTTTTACTTTCAACAATAAAGGGACACGTTTTTTCTTAGGATTTTACTTTTTTGTCTGAATTTCGTTTTCTGCATTTGCTTTGTTATTATAATCAAAAATCATTAAAAATTTCGCATTTTCATTTAATGACAAATGTAAACAAATAGAGTAGGAGTGACTTAATTTACATATCTAAACAATAGGGAATGAATGAGAATTCATATATCTATACATATTTAATTTTTGTTTTTAAATACATTTGTCAATCACAAGAAGAACAATAAAGTAAAATATTTAAATACGATAAAGTATTTAATATCAATAAAATAAATACATATATATAAATAATATTATTAAGTATTGATTGAAAAATGTAATCAAATAGTGAAAAAATCATTATTTTATACATATATTAATATTATAATCAGATATTTATATGTTTTTACTGAAGTTATTATTCTGGCAAAAACAAGAATTTCAATATATTATTTTCAATCGTAATATACAAAAGGAAATCATGAATGGATTTGTTGTTATGTACATTTCTCAATAATTATTCTTACATTTGTAAATCAACAAATGGATAAAAAACAATGAATGAAAGAATTCGTAAATTCATGGATGCTCAGGGTTTAAGTCCTTCTGAATTGGCAGATAATATCGGTGTACAACGATCCAACGTGAGCCATGTTTTAAATGGACGAAATAATCCAAGCTTTCCCTTTATTGAAAAACTTTTAAAAAAATATCCGAAGCTGAATGCAAAATGGTTGTTAACCGGAGAAGGTACAATGATGGAAGGAAAACCGGTATTGTCTGCTTCTCTTTTCGATATACCCGGTGAAAGAACCGAAAATGGATCTGAAATATCTACTTCTTCATTATATACAGAAAAAGAAGAGGAAAAATTTTCTGATGTGGTTCAGGAACCTGTTAATAAGTCAGAAGAGAAAAAAGAAAATCATATTGATTTGCACGCTATTATAACCAGTAATACTCAGGAAAAAACGATAAAAAAAGTAATTGTTTTATATGATGACAAAACTTTTGAAGCCTATAATCCTTCCAACTAAAATATCGGTTTAATCATTTGATTGATTGTAAGCAGGCCTGTTTTTCAACAAATAATATTAACAATCTATGGTTAATTTTGAATCGGATCATTGTATTGTGTAATTCTCTCCTTCGGGTTATATTTGCCTCTAAATTAAATTTTATGAGGAAAACAGTTCAAAATTTGTTATTAATTGATAAAAAGCAACTTAATAAAGATAATTTTCTATTAAAGCTTCAATCAGAAAACACTTTTGATACGATATATCCGGGACAGTTTGTAAATATCGAGATAAAGAAAGCCACGGAAATCTTTTTACGCCGTCCGTTTTCAATATTGGATGTTGATTACAAAAACCGGACTTTTTCGTTATTAGTCAAAATTTTGGGGCGTGGTTCAAAAGTTCTTACCGAATACGTTCCGGGTGATATTATCAGTACTGTTTTCCCATTGGGAAAGTCTTTTAGCCTTCCTGAAAAGAATGAAAAAGTACTATTAATCGGGGGGGGCAGTGGAGTTGCACCAATGTTGTTTCTGGCTAAAATATGTGGATTAAATCCTTTCTCTGTACATATAATATTCGGTGGCAAGTCTGAATCAGATCTGATAGCGACTACTGAATATGAACAGTTTGGAAACTTCTATTATACAACGGAAGACGGATCAAAAGGAGAAAAGGGATTTGTTACCAATCATTCGCTGTTTACCGGAAATCTGAAAAGTTTCGATAAAATATATACTTGCGGACCTTTGCCTATGATGAAATCAATTGCCAGGGTTGCGTATGCAAACAATATTTTCTGTGAAGTTTCTCTTGAAAATACGATGGCTTGCGGTATTGGTGTTTGCCTGTGTTGTGTTGAAGACACCAAACAAGGCAATAAATGTGTGTGTACAGAAGGTCCGGTTTTTAATATAAATGATTTAAAATGGCAGATTTAAATGTTAAGATACATGATTTGCATCTTAAAAATCCGGTGATGACAGCTTCCGGAACCTGTGGATTTGGAAAAGAAATAGAAGATTTTGTCGATCTGGAAACGTTGGGAGGTGTGGTTATGAAAGGAACGACCCTGAATCCAAGGGAAGGTAATCCTTATCCCCGGATGGCGGAGACTCCTGCAGGGATGCTTAATGCAGTAGGCCTTCAGAATAAGGGGGTTGATAATTTTGTAAAAAATATTTATCCGGGAATTAAGGATATAAACACAAACTTTATTGTAAATGTAAATGGTTCAACTATTGATGAATACATAGCAGTAGCTGAACAAATAAATGAACTGGAAAAAATACCGGCTATTGAACTGAACATCAGTTGTCCGAATGTAAAAGAAGGGGGTATGGCTTTCGGGGTTAGTTGCCCGGCTGCTGAAGCTGTTGTAAAGGCGGTTAGAAAAGTATATCATAAAACTCTGATTGTCAAACTATCGCCAAATGTAACCAGCATTGCTGAAATAGCAAAAACCTGTGAAGCACAGGGAGCCGATTCCGTATCACTGATTAATACGATTCTGGGCATGGCTGTTAATGCCGAAACACGAAAACCTGTGCTCTCGACAGTTACAGGAGGATTAAGCGGCCCCGCAGTAAAACCTATTGCTTTACGGATGGTATGGCAGGTATATAATGCTGTGAATATACCCGTAATCGGAATTGGGGGTATCATGAATGCTACAGATGCAATTGAATTTATTCTTGCTGGTGCTTCTGCTGTTGAAATAGGCACCGGATTTTTCAAAGATCCTGATGTTTTCCAAAAAGTAATTACCGGAATAAATAGATATCTCGACAAAAATAACATTAAGCAAATCAGTGATTTAATTGGCTGGTTACAAATGTAAATTTTAAAATTCATATTTGTAAATGAAATATTTTATTATGCTAATTTCGTTAATTATGCTTTTTAGTTGCAGGCATGTTAACGAGAACAATCAAAATTCTGAAACGGAAACAAAAGAACTTTCACCCAAAAGTCTAAATAGAATTATAACCAATGATTTGTCTCAGTTTGATAAATCAAACTACCTGAACCTCCAATTTGAAAAATTTCTTAATTACTGGGATTTAAAAGGCATGTCGGTTGCTGTAATTAAAGATGAAAAACTGGTTTATGCTCATGGATTTGGTTTTAGTGATCTGGAAAAAGGAGAAAAAGTATATCCGGGGAATATATTCAGGTTGGCCAGCGTATCAAAGTTATTGACAGCCGTTGGTATTTTGAAACTGGTTGAGAATGGAAAATTAAGCCTCGATTCGAAGATTTTTGGCAAAAATGCGATTCTCAACGACTCTATTTTTGATAAAGTATGCGATAAACGTCTGTATAACATTACTGTACGAAATTTATTGGCACATTCGGGCGGATGGTCACAACGGTATGGTGACCCGGCCTTTAATTCTTTAATCATTGCAGAAAAGGTTGGAGATGTTCCCCCTGCCACGATTCATTCGTATTACAAATTTATTGTTTCGCGCAAACTACATTTTACTCCGGGCTCATCTACTTCATATTCGAATATGGGATACATGTTTCTTGGTGAAGTAATTTCAAAGATAGCTTGTATGCCTTACGAGGAATATATTCAGAAAGAAATACTGATTCCTAATGGCATTACGGATATGCACATCGGATCAAGTCTTGAAAGCGGACGATTACCCAATGAAGTGAAATATTATGAACCACAAGACAGTCAGCTCATTCCGGCTTTTGACGGCAGCGGACAGATGGTACCCAAAGTATACGGCGGAAATCCGATTGAATTGCTTGGTCCGGCAGGAGGGTGGGTGGCTTCATCTGTGGAACTGGCAAAACTACTTGTACTGATTGACGGTCATAAAAGAGTAAAAGATATCATCCCTTCACGATTGCTGAAAGAAATGGTATGCGACGAACGCACCCGCGGTCCCCTGGGGTGGTTACGGGTCAATAAAGACGGAACCTGGATGCGAACCGGAAGTATGGCTGGCACTTCGGCTATGCTGAAACGTGAAAAAGACGGGATAAGCTGGGTGGTACTTATAAATTCAAGTTCATGGAAAGGGACTGCTCTTGCTCATGATATAAACGGACTGATGACAAAAATTCTGAGGAAAGTAAAGTCATGGCCGGATCAGGACTTGTTCAGATATCAACCAGCAAAAATAAAAAACCTGTAAATCTATTTTCCATTCAATATTATTTTTCCTGAAATCATCAATAATATTCTGATGACTGATTTTATTTGAGCTTACTATCAATTTTTTACCCGATTTTAGAGTTTTGAACTTTTCTGGTTGCTGGCTTGTTTGATATGGTAAAATTTTAAATTAAATAAAAAGTAATACCATGTCAGAATATAAAATCCCGATGCCCAAACTGGGTGAAAGTGTTCAGGATGCCATTATTACAAAATGGTTTGTAAAAGAAGGAGACCGGGTAGAAGAAGATAACGCACTTTTTGAAGTGGCCACGGATAAAGTTGATTCTGAAATACCATCTCCGGTGGAAGGGACTGTGAAAAAAATTTTTTATTCTGAAGATTCCCTGGTACCTGTAGGTGAAATTGTTGCAATTATTTTTATCGAAGAAGACAACGACGATATCCCCGGGGAAGAAACAGATACTGCGAAAAAACAAGAGAATCAGCAGCTGAAGCAGGCAAGTGTAAAGGAAGCTGCAAGGTCTGCCGAAAAGGCTAAAACGGAACGATTTTACTCTCCGTTGGTTATGTCAATAGCCAAAGCTGAAAAAGTAAGTTTCGATGAACTGGAATTGATTCCCGGTTCGGGACAAAATGGACGTGTTCAGAAAAACGATATTCTGAAATATATTGAAAACAGAAAAACAGCTGCAGCCAAACCTTCATTTGTATCCGGATCGGCAGCAGAAGCAGTCAGTCATCCCAGAATTCCGGTATCAGTTGGCGGTCAGGACCAGATTATTGAGATGGACCGTGTACGCAAGCTCATTGCAGAGCACATGGTCATGTCGAAACAGGTTTCGCCTCATGTTACGTCAGTCGTGGAAGCCGATGTAACCAATCTTGTTCTATGGAGAAACAGGATAAAAGATGACTTCAATAAAAAATATAGCGAAAAGATTACATTCATGCCTGTATTTACAGAAGCTGTAGCCCGTGCTCTTACCGAATATCCGCAGATAAATTCATCGGTTGACGGTACCCATATTATCCTGAAAAAAAATATAAATATTGGTATTGCTGTGGCTAAACCGGACGGAAACCTGGTTGTACCGGTCATTAAAAATGCAGACCAAAAAAACCTGATCGGACTGACCAGAGACCTTAACCGGCTAGCCGAATCGGCCCGTATCAATAAACTTACACCTGAAGATTATCAGGGAGGAACATTTACAATTACCAATTTCGGATCTTTCCGGAATATCATTGGTACCCCGATTATTAACCAGCCTCAGGTGGCTATTTTGGCAACCGGAAGCATAGAAAAAAAGCCGGCAGTCATGGAAACGCCAACCGGCGATGCAATTGTGGTCCGCCATAAAATGTTCCTTTCGTTGTCGTATGATCACCGGATTATTGATGGTTCGGTAGGAGGGGCCTTTTTGCGAAGAATCGCAGACATTCTGGAAGAATTTGACATTAATCGTGAGTTATAAAAAAGAAGAGAATGGAAACAGTACCCAAAATATTCACTATAAAAACCACAGATAAAAAAATTCTGGAAAAGTGGTTCCGACTGATGTCTGTCGGACGGGCACTCGATAATAAAGCACCCAATTATCTGAAACAAGCTATCGGCTGGTCGTATCATGCTCCGTATGCTGGTCATGATGGAATACAACTTGCTATCGGGCAGATATTTGAAAAGCAGAAAGACCACATTTTTCTTTATTACCGGGATATGCTTTCGGCTTTATCGTGTGGCATGACTGTAGAAGAACTGATACTCAACGGCATTTCAAAAGCTACCGACCCGACCAGCGGAGGCCGGCACATGTCGAACCACTTTGCCAAGCCGCAGTGGAATATTCATAATGTATCGTCGCTTACCGGAAATCATACGCTTCATGCTGTTGGAGTGGCCCGTGCTATCAAATATTATGGTGAAAAGGCAGTTGCAATCAGTTCACAGGGAGAGTCATCGTTGTCCGAAGGTTATGTATACGAAGCAATCAATGGAGCTTCGCGCGAAAAATTGCCGGTTATTTTTACGATTCAGGATAACGGATACGGAATTTCAGTACCGAAGAAAGACCAGACAGCAAACCGTAAGACAGCCAATAATTTTTCAGGTTTTAAGAATCTCCGAATCATCCATTGCAACGGAAAAGATGTATTCGACTCTATGAATGCAATGACTGAAGCTAAAAGGCATGTGCTGGAAAGTGGCACGCCGGTTATGGTTCAGGCCAATTGCATTCGGATACATTCACATTCGAATTCCGACAGGCATGAATTATATCGCTCGGAAGAAGAACGGAATTACGTACAGGAATATGATCCGCTGGCCAAATTCCGGAGAATGCTGCTTCGTTACAATCGTTTTTCTGAAGAAGAATTACAATCTATTGAGGAGGAGGCCCAAAACATATTGAAAGCAGCCCACAAGGCAGCACTAAAAGCCCCCGATCCTGATCCGTCTACTTACCTTCAGTATGTATTGCCTGTACCTTACAAAGCTGAAAAATACCCGGATGGAACACATAACAGTAATGAGGAAAAGAAAAAACTGGTAACGGCAATTAACGAAACATTGAAAGCTGAATTCAGGCACAACCCCGATACCTTTATCTGGGGGCAGGATATGGCCAATAAAAATAAAGGTGGAGTGTTTAATATTTCGAAAGGAATGCAGGAAGAATTCGGTTCAAAAAGAGTTTTTAATGCTCCAATTGCAGAAGATTTCATCGTCGGTACAGCCAATGGCATGTCACGTTACAGTGAAAAAATCAGGATTGTAATTGAAGGTGCCGAATTTGCTGATTACTTCTGGCCAGCCATGGAGCAATATGTCGATTCGAGCCATGATTACTGGCGATCGAACGGACAATTTACGCCAAATGTGACTATTCGGCTTGCGTCGGGTGGATATATCGGAGGAGGATTGTACCATTCGCAAACCATTGAAGGAGCTTTAACCTCAATTCCGGGGGTACGTATCGTTTATCCGTCATTTGCCGATGATGCGGCAGGTTTGCTTCGTACAGCCATGAGAAGCCGTGGACTGACTATGTTTATGGAACCCAAGGCTTTGTACAACGACCCGAAAGCAGCAACTGCCGTTCCCGATGACTTTGAGGTTCCGTTCGGTAAAGCAAGAATCCGTAAAACAGGCAGCGATTTGTTGATGATTACTTACGGAAATACAACGCATATGTGTATTGAAGCTGCCCGTAAGCTTGAAAAGGAAGGAGTCAATTGTGAGGTACTTGACCTTCGCTCGTTAATTCCGCTTGATAAAGAAGCAATTCTGGAAGAAGTAAAACGAATCGGAAAAGTACTGGTTGTTCACGAAGACAAAGTGCATTCAGGCTTTGGTGCAGAAATTACCTCAATCATAATGGAAGAAGCTTTTGAGTACCTCGATGGTCCTGTAAAAAGGGTAGGATCAGCATTTACCCCTGTAGGCTTCCATCATTCATTCGAGCGGATTATTCTCCCTGATACTGAAAAAATTTATAATGCTGCCAGTGAGTTGCTGGCTTATTAAAATTGAAAAACAATGAAAAAGACAGTGATTATATACAGCTTTAACTCAAACAAAACCACCAGGACTGCTGAAAAAATTATTAGTGCTTTTGGCGATATTACTATTGAGAGAGTAAACGCAGAAAAAATTGACGGGAAAACATTTCTGGCATACGACAATTTAATTCTTGGCGTTCCTACCTGGTTCGACGGTGAACTTCCGAATTACTGGGATGAATTTTTGCCTGAACTAGAAGATCTTGATTTAAAAGGAAAAACAATTGCATTATTCGGTTTGGGGGACCAAAAAGGTTATCCTGAAAATTTTGGTGATGCAGTGGGAATTATGGCTGAATTATTGCTGCAAAATAATGCTGCGATTGTTGGATATACTGATGTGGAAGGCTATTCGTACCAATCATCTCGCGCAGAGATTAACGGTCAGTTTTATGGATTGTTACTTGATCAGGAAAACCAGGCCCGGTTATCCGGGGAAAGAATAAAAAACTGGGTAGAAATTCTGCGAAAAAAATTCATGTAATCTGATAATTTTCAACGTGCTTAAAGACTGTTGAAAAAATTATTCTGAGTTGGTCTCTTCTTAAATAAAAAAGCACTCTTTCTTGCTAACAAAATATTATCAGATTATGAAGAGCATGAAATAAATGAATTTATTATTATCCTAAACATCTATCTTTGTACCGGTTCAACAAAATAAACGAACGTGTATATGAAAAAGAAAAAAATTATTGCCCTTGTGGCTCACGATAACCGAAAAAAAGACATGATAGAATGGGTTTCCTGGAACTGGAAAGAACTATCTGTACACAGCCTGATTTGCACCGGAACAACCGGACAGTTGGTTGAAGATGCTCTTGCAAAGAAAAATGCAGAAAATGATTTAATTCCGCCAGACATCAGACGGTTAAAATCAGGGCCTCTGGGAGGTGATCAGCAACTTGGAGCTATGATTTCGGAAGGAATGATCGATATGCTGATTTTCTTTTGGGACCCTATGGAACCACAGCCACACGATGTTGATGTGAAAGCTTTACTAAGAATTTCCACCTTGTATAACATACCAACAGCAACTAACCGGTCGACAGCTGATTTTATTATATCTTCAAAACTTTTCGATCTTGAATATAAACCTATTTTGAAAGATTATTCCGGATATATAAAAAGGAATATAAATATTTGAGTTTGGGGCGTATAATCTGGGAGCGGTTCCTGTGAACCGATTTCCAGTCTGTGTAATAAAGGAAAGTAGTGGTTTTATACTTTTGTCCTAGAATTGATATTTTCCGAAAGCCATCGGAAAAGTTACATTCTATTTGATTGTAGATTTTAAACCTTTTTACGAAAATCTAAATTTTTGTAGTTGAAATTGGGGTATTTACAGGACATTTGACAAATGTAACCGTATAAAACAGTCTTCCCCTCTTTACCGCAAGCAGTTTAACACTTAAAGCTTTTGCCAGCTTTCTAATTTCATATTTGTATGAATTTAGTTCAAAGCCTTCCTTCTTTAATGTATCCCATGCAGCCTGAAAGGTCGTAAATGTTCCGTACAATTCCCGGTTAATTTCAACCACGATTGACTTCCGTGGTTTTTTCATAATGAATAGAACGTTTAAGAAAAAAAGTTAAAATTTTCAACTTAATCGGAAAAGTTAAACATTAACTAAATCCAATTACACCCCGAAAATAATCTTTTTTTGTCATTTCCAAATTATTGACACACAATTTTTTACAATGCTATTTCTTTTTTTATCAATGTACACCCGTGCAATGTACTGTATTCATGCTGTTTACAAATGTTAATAAATTTGCACTATCAAATTTTCATTTTTATAAACTTAATCGATAACGCAAAAATGTTTAAACAAACAATCACAGGGAAAACTGAAGAACTGGCAATCACAATAACAAAAAGTTGTCAGGCAATCGCATTAACTACTAATGCAACAGATTTTAAGGACGAAAATATTGAAATCACCTTGGTAGATTTTAATACAGGTGTTGAAACTCCACTTGTCCGCAAAAACAAAATCAAACTTTATTCAGAAATAGCAACACAGGGCGGAGCTACAAGACGGTTCGGAACCTCTATAATTGAGGTAGGAGACTGTGCAATGCTTTATCTGGATGCGAACCGGGTACTCCGAATAAATTTAACCGGTTTAATATCTGATATCAAGTATGAAATAATGACAATTGAAGCGCCAAACACCGGAGCGCAACCAATTTCATACGAACAATTAATCATTGCAAACGGTGTAACAAATCAAAAGTTTCCAATCAGTTCCGGTAATCTGTTAGTTTTACCAAAAGCTAATTTACAAGACTTCCGAGTTTTGTACAGCGACGGAACAGAAGTCCGCAGAACTGCAAAAGAACAAAGTATCTATGCCGACAACACAAACGGCATTATCGCACTCGACCCAGCCACATCCCAGATGACATTAGGTTCTGATTCTATTTTCTGTATCGATCTGATCGAAACAAACGATAAAGACGAGGTAAGTAAAAAGGTAACAGAAATTGAAATCAATTTAACCGAATCAAACGGGTACACCATGTACAAATGTGTGAACCTTAACAAACCGGGATTCGATCATCGTTTTTAATTTACAAACATGAGTTTATTCAAAAAAATAGGCAAAGGCCTGAAAAAGGCTACAAAAGCAACCGGGAAAGGACTGAAAAAAGCAGCGAAATACACAGTAAAACATCCGCTGAAAGTCATTGCCCCGGTTGCCGGGGTTGCCGCAACAGTAGCAACAGCCGGAGCAATAGCCCCCGGACTTGCTACAAAGCTGGCAGCCACAAAAGTAGGTAAAACCGTTTTTGGCAAAATGGTAACCAAAACGATGGGAACCGGGACAATAGTCCGCAACAAAATTGCAAACACCCTGAAAAAACAAGGAAAAAAAGCAAACAAAAAGGACATTGACCAAGTGCAGGAAGGTTTGCAAGCTGAAATTACAAAACGTAAAGGACACCGTTTACCAGTAGACAAAACAAGCAAAACCGGAACTGAAGCACGGGCAAAACTGAAAAAGATAAGCAGCGATTTGACAAACGCTATCACAGGAACCCCGGAAGAACAAACCATAAACGCTGAACGTTCTATACTTTCAGCTTCCGGTTTATCCGGTTTACTCAACCGTTCTGATGTTTCAGACGATACATACAGCGACATGGAACAGGCCGGAGACATTAAACAGAACCTTCTGGGTAATGCAATTTCAAACATCGGGTCAGCCCTTGGTTTGTCAACAGCAACACAGGTTAAAGCAAAAAACGCTATTGACATTTTAACAGGACAAGACACAGACGCATACTTCGACGAAGACATGAACGAGGGGGTACAGGCAATTGAAGCAAAACAAAATCAGGCTTCAGTATTTGACTTCGACGGACTGAAAGAAAAGTTATCCAACTGGGCACAAAAGCCTGTATTCTGGGTAATACTTATCGGAGCAGCAGCAGCATCGTTCTACTATGCAAACAAAAAAAGCACAAAACCAAAAAAACGTAAATAACAATGATTGAGAAAGTTAAAAACTGGTTTATGACAAACCAAAAAACAGCAATAATCGGCGCAGTAGTGCTGATTGCCGGATTTTTCCTCTGGAAAAAAATGAGCCGGAAAACAAAGTATAACCGCTTAATGAGGAGGGTGTAATCATGCCTTATGGATACGGATACGGGTATAACAACCGTCAGTACGGAAGTTACCCACAACGAGGATACAGCCGCCAGTATAACGGCGGATACCAGCAACAGCCCCGAAAACATTCAGGGGCACGCATCAAAGACGGGAAAAACGGCAAACCGGTCATCACTGCATGGAAAAAAAGCCGTTTCAGTTTTACTACCCTTGTGGCTTGTCCGAACAACGGGAAAAACATAACCCGGAAGGATGGTAAACCGATTGTTAACAGCAAAGGGCAGGAGTATGCACGCTGGACAGCTACAATAGTAGACCGATCAACCGGAACCGTTTCTACTCACAGCGCACTTTATAATTTATCTACCGGTAAACTGTACATCACTGATCTAAAACTCGTCGCCAGCCCAAAAGCACCCAACGGCGGATATTTCGGTAAATCATACGTGAGCCGGAACCACAGGTAAAACAACAGTAAGAGAAAGGCGGGGAACCGCCTTTTTTTCAATAACATTTAAAATCATACCAAAATGAAAAACATATCGAAAATATTTAACGGAATCAGAAAAGGATTAGAATTTCTCGATAAGGCCAGCAAATTACTGCAATCTATTGAGATCGTATCCAACAACCTGAAAAGCATGGTTAACGACCTTGAAAAAATTTGGACAAAAAAGGACGAAACCCAGAAAGTTGCAGAAAATGAAGCTGTTTAAATACCCTCTTATGATTATATCAGTAGTAATCATTATCGCAGTCCTGTTCTGGGACGACATTAAAACCCTATTGTCAAAATTCAAAAACACAGACAAAATGTCAACAGTAAAATTCAAATCAAACACAAATAACCCCTTCAATATCAAAGCAAACAAAGCCAACAACTGGCAGGGGAAAAACACAAAAGAGGGCGCAACCTTCGAAAGCTTCGACAGTATCGAGTATGGCATCCGTGCCGGAATCAAATTACTGTCAACGTATTTCAACAAATACAAGTTGAACACAATTGAAAAAATTATTCCCCGGTACGCCCCGCCCAGTGAAAACGACACAGCCGGGTACATCGATTTCGTTTCATCCGAAACCGGGTTTCAAAGTGATCAGCCAATCGACTGGACGAAAGAAAACATATGGAAACTTTCCCACGCCCTTTGTAAAATGGAAAACGGATACAATTTAAACCGGGAAGACTATGAAACTGCATGGCAATTACTTTAATATCATAAAATGGTTGCTGTTACCTGTAACAGCAATCATTTTGTACTTCGTTGTATTCAAAGACTCTTTAAAAAAAATCAAAACAGAAAAAGCAAAGTTATCTAGATCAATCGCAGAACTTTCACTTATTGCAGATTTGCAATTAACATACATGGAGAATCCCGGTACAGACGAAAAAGGATTATTCAATTCTCTAGAGGGATTAAACAGCGAGGATTTAAAAGAAGTTTTCAACCAATTTGGAAAAAAAGAATACGCTTTAGGAACATACCAAGGGGAAATTGCATTAATAGGCGAAAATTTAAATCTTCTCCAATGGTATAATGAAGAACTCAGTGGAGAAGATTTAAAGAAAATGCGTAAAATTTGGATGAATACAGGACTTACTTTTTAAATTTTGATTTAGCTGCAAACCAACCAATAAAAAAACTTAACAGCATTAAAAGCAAAACAGGAACCACGAGTATAACAAGCTGCCAAGGTCCAATAATACCTAAAAGAATAGCATTCATAACTATAAAATTAATAATTACTGAAAATAAAAAATTAACTCTTTAAACCTTTGATAAATGCTTTTATAGACTTACCTATCAATTTAATTACAGATGTAATAAACCACAGGTAACCCAATAAAGCCCCAATTAAAACAAAAGTTTTTAATCCCAAAAATTCTTTTAAGTCATATAATTCTGAAGGTTCAAATAACTGATTAAATGTATCAATCAATTCAGAATCAAAGATAGATAATAACATAAGTGAAAAAATTAAAAGTTTAACAATAACACAAAAATAGACAAATGCACAAAATAACGCTCTTTATAACGGAAATTATTTCCAGCCTATCACTGATACACATAAACCCGGAAACGGCCTCTGAACTGGCAAATATTGCCATTATCGTTGCCGTTCGGGTCGCCTTTTACTTCTTTGAAAAGAAGTTCCCGGCCATCAAAAAAATTGTTTCACTCAAAAACAAAAAACAATGATAGAAATAATAAAAGGCTTTGAAAAAAACCAATACCGGATAATAGTTACTTGCCCGGATGAACTACGAACCCAAGGGGAAAACTGGCAAATTTACACCGCCTCATTATCATACTACGACCAGAACAATACACCTATACAAGCTACACTAAACTCCGCAAACAAAACACTTGCCGGAAGTGATTCTATTATGATGTACACTACCAGAGACATACCATTTGAATACAAGGGAGGTTTCGAGATAAAGTTAATTGATAACTTTTTCGATTTATATAAAAACGCTGAATTATCCATCACAGAAAGAAATTCAACAGACAAAACAATAACAAAAACCGAAACAATTCCCGTTGAACCTTATAACGGCTTTTCCGTCTATCAAGGAACCGATGGCAAAAACGGGTTAAATGCTAAACTACCAAGTCTTTTAAACTCTATTTCAGACGACAATATGACTACACAAGAATTTAAAATTATTGCAGCCGACAGGCTGGAAACTGATAACGTCAGAATCAAAACAAAGATTATCAACTTCGAATGTATTGACAACCTAGTTATAAACTTCGTGGAAATGTCAGACAAACACATGACAACTGCATATATCAAAAGGGCAAATATATCCGTAGAAGAAGAAGGAGAACCCACAGTACAAATAATTGACGATTTTAACGGCAACAATACACCTGTTTATAAATCGTATACCGGAGACGTACAAATCTGTTTTCAGGCATACATCGCCAGCAAAGCAATTATTCAGGGAAAATGCAAAGGACAAATAACGCTTTACATTGCCGAACGTTACAGTTAAAAAAAAGGACATATATAAATAATAAAAGGGGAGGAGTTCCCCTTTTTTTATGAGATTTAACAGCCGGGTGTTTAAGCACGCTACGCTACCTGACAGCATTTTAAACATTTATTATCTCTTTGACTCTGTAAATTATCCCGCAGTATTGTAACGGACTCAACAGCCGTTGTTTACGCCCTCAGTCGGGCATCGCTATCGCGGGCACTCTTTGGAAATGATAGTATAAGATAAGTTTCATTTCAGGAAGGGTAAGGAATTAAACCACATGCCAGGGAGTAAGAACATCAACCATCAACAATAATTTTTAAAGGATTTGCAACCGAAACCGGGCCTACATTCATATTTATAAATGTCACGGTTACAGCCAAACAGATCATAAATTTTAGGTAAACGAATTAACCTATCAGATACCAACTTTCGACCACATAAATGACATTTGTATCTTTTCTGTTTTGTTGGCATATCATTCACTTTTAATCTGTTCATAATCACACACGGGACAGTAATACAACACGGTGGAACCGTGAACTTTTTTCACTTTTCAATTCAGCACCGCAGCAGGGGCAAAACTCTATATTTCCCCCAGATTTACTTTTAACTTGTTTTTCCATAAATTCCGTTTTTCAAATTTATCAACTGATTTAATATCAAATATTTCAATTTCTAATTGTTTTGACCCCTTCGGCTTTTCAACCACCTGAAAAAATTCATCTTTTTCATTATCAAAGTTGTAATTCACAGGCATTTGACCGGGGTCAATAAAATGAACTTCATTTCTAACCTCATCATTCGGGAAATAACTGCACTGTCTCAATATTTCGAAAGCAGAAGAAACATACTGTAATTGATCTTCAGGGTTTACGAACTCAGGAAGGGAAGGGGCTGGATTTAATCTTTGAGTAGTAATATAATCCAATAATTTACCGTAAGTATCTGTTTTTCTGAATACTTCATAATTCAGCTTACTAAACGTATTAACATACTCCTGTGAACCGATTTCCAGTTTTTTATCAAAAGTCTTAATTACAGAGTCTTTTATCTTTTTTATTTTCTCAGCCTCAGCCGGTGAAATTATAAGTTCATAATTTACAGAGGTAAACGAGCGGGAAGCAGCCCAGACACGGCCATATATTTTACTTTCGTTTTTTGTAATGTACTTTGTAAGGTACGTCTGTAACTTCCTGTAATCATTTATTTTAATCTTTTCGACATCGACAGGATTATAACATATCTGTGTTACCGGGTGATTTGGGTCTATATTCATAGGGTCAAGCCCGTTCATCCATTTCCGCAAATCCTGAGATTTAAGAAATTCAAAACATTCCCGGCGGTCTTTATCCGCCTGTCTTTCAACCATTTTATAAATATTCGGAAATTTCAGCATATAAGGAGTAACACGAACGAACAACGTTTTTTTATAACGTTCAAAAGTTTGTTCAACTGTAAAAAGACCCTTTTTGTCTTTTTCTTTAAATGCTTTTTCAGAAAATGCTTTAAATCCCAGTTCATTAACCAGTTTCAGCCAGTATAGATTTAAAGACCTGTAATCTACAAACCTGTCAAAATCAAAAATACAATGAAAATGAATCGAGTTCGTGTAATGTTCGTAATTGTTCCGTTTTCCGTCCTGTCTTTCAGCTACCCAGACATATCCCTTCAAACCGTGGTTTCTACGAAGGTTTTCCAAGAATTTTGAAAGCTGTTTTATTATCCGGGGGTCGTCAATTTCCGGTTGATAATCATAACCCCAGATATGCGGGGGTATTGTCAGAGTTACCCAAGAAACATTTTTACCAACTTCATTATTTTCCAGAAAGTAACCGGAGACAGCTTGTTTAATCTTCCGTTTTGAACGAAGATTTAAAGAAACACCATCAACAGTAGAGTTATTGCGCTCATAACTTTCTGATTTATGCAGCCCCTGATTTTTAAATACGTGAACTTCCCGGAGCGTTAGAGTGGAATCAACTGAATAACGAATCATTAACAATCAATTTTAAAACATTTGTAAACTCATTTCCGTAAAAGGTGTGAATCTACTAATTTGTCCTAGAATTGATATTATGATAAATTATATATCAAAAAATAAGGGAGAATGATTTTCTCCCTTAAAATTCTATTCCAGATTCTTCATTTTTTCTTCAACTTCTTTTTGCTTGTCAACCATACCCAAACGGTAATATAATGCTTTCAGTGATTCCAATGTGTAACGGTCTTTCGGGTTACATTCATGGGCCTTTTCCATGTAAGGAATTGCTTTTTTGAATTCATCATTTGCCTTTTCCTTTTCAGCTTCATATTTCTCTGGTTGATTCGCTGGAACCGCATTTGCTACATCAACTTGTTTTACCCCCTTGTTAAAAAACAATGCACCCAAATTGTAGTATGCGTCAAAATAATCTGGTTTAAAACTTATTGCTGTTTCATAGCTTTTTTTCGATTCTTCAAAATTGCCCAACTTATCATAAAGAGTTCCCATGGCAAAATGGAATGATGCATTTTTAGGGTCCTGGGAAATTGCCATATTCAGATATTTCATTGCCTCGTCGCTCTTATTCATATTCAGATAGATATTAATAAGATCAACCATAATAGCATTGTTATCCGGATAATCATTAAGCCCTTCTTTAAGCGTCTCCAAGGCTCCTAATGTATCTTTTTTTGCAATGTAACTACTTGATATTAACTGATATGTCCTTGCTCCATTGTATTTATATTTTGCAGCTTCTTTATAGTATTTGATAGCATCATCGTATTTTTCGGCATTGTAGGCAGCCAACCCCGCATTGTAAATAATTACAGTATCAACCGAAGCCTCTTCTCCTTCTGTTTTCATTGCAGGAAGTGCTTCTAGTTCAATAATTTGTTCAAATGCATTGAGCGCTTTGTCGTAATCTTCCTTATTGAACGCTTCAACAGCCTGGTTGGTAAGATCGGAAGTAAGCAAAGTCAGTTTAATTTTTATACTTTTTGCATTTCTACCTTTTTCATCCAAATCAAGGGCTTTTTTATAGGATTCAAAAGCTATTCCGAGAGGATTATCCACGAGTTTTTTGATGTTTTCATCTTTAGACTGAAACACAGCCTGATAAATTTCCCCGCGGACTTCCCACGTCCTTGGCCAGGGAATGGAACTTGCAGCTTTTTCATTACTCGGATTGATAGCTTCCTCGATTGATTCAACTGCTTTATCGAGTTTACCTGTATCCTTATAATTCAAGGCTGTCATAACTTTTCCTTTTTGCGCAAAAATGCCCGTAAAAGCAAAAAGCAAGGCTAGAAATAAGATAGTTTTCTTCATCTCAAATAGTTTATTAATTTTTCTACAAAAATAGTTTTTTTCGATACCCTTACAAACAACTGTTAATCAAACTTCTATTCGTCTGCTCCATTCATTTCAGGATTAACATTTTCTTCGTCTGCTTCTGAAGATTCATCGGTTTCGTCATTATTCAGTACACGTGCTACTGAAGCTATCACATCGTTGTCTTTCAGGTTTATGAGTTTTACCCCCTGTGCTGCACGCCCCATAATCCGAAGTTGTGAAACAGGTAAACGGATGGCCAGACCATTTTGGGTAATAATCATTAAATCATTTGTATCATCAACATTTTTAATTGCAATAAGCTTACCTGTTTTATCTGTAATATTTATGGTTTTAACGCCTTTTCCTCCCCGATTGGTAATCCGGTAATCTCCAATATTTGAACGTTTTCCGAATCCGTTTTCAGACACAACGAGAACGTCTTCGCTCTCATTTTCAACAGAAATCATGCCAACCACTTCATCCTGTTCACTTCCAAGTGTAATGCCACGGACTCCGGATGCAGTACGGCCAATCGGACGAACTGCTTCATCTTTAAAACGGATTGCTTTCCCTGAACGAACTGCCATCATAATATCGTGATGACCATTGGTCATACGTGCTTCAAGCAATTGGTCGCCTTCGCGGATTGTAATTGCATTCACACCATTTTGACGCGGACGTGAATATGCTTCTAACGAAGTCTTTTTGATTATTCCTTTCTTTGTGCACAGAATAATGTAATTGTTGTTAACGTACTCTTCGTTGGTTAAGGTTTTCACATTAATAAAGGCAAGTACTTTATCATCCTGTTCTATATTCAGAAGGTTCTGAATTGCACGTCCTTTCGATGTTTTTGTCCCTTCAGGAATCTGGTAAACTTTTAGCCAGAAACATTTTCCTTTTTCTGTAAACAACAACAATGTATTGTGCATCGTCGCTATGAACATATTTTCAAGGAAATCTTCATCGCGTGTGGTACTTCCTTTTGAACCGACTCCTCCCCTTCCCTGGGTTTTAAATTCAGTAAGTGGCGTACGTTTTATATATCCCATGTGTGATATGGTTATCACCATGTCTTCATCAGCATAAAAATCTTCCGGGTTGAATTCTTCCGCATTCGGTATAACTTCGGTCCTTCTCTCGTCACCGTATTTTGCTTTTATTTCCAAAAGTTCTTCTTTTATGATTTGCATCCGGAGTTCTTCGTCTGCCAGAATTTCTTTCAGATGTTCGATAAGCTTCATTGTTTCTTCATACTCGGCATGTAGTTTTTCCTGTTCAAGACCGGTAAGTTGGCGAAGTCGCATTTCAACAATAGCACGGGCCTGCAGGTCGCTTAATGCAAAACGTTGAATCAGGTTATCACGTGCTTCGTCAGGAGTTTTCGATCCCCTGATAATGGCAATTACTTCGTCGATATGGTCACTTGCAATGATTAAGCCTTCCAGAATATGTGCCCGTTTTTCTGCCTGATCAAGATCAAACTGCGTACGGCGTATAATCACACTGTGCCGGTGTTCAACAAAATAGCGGATAAGTTCTTTCAGGTTCAAAAGACGAGGGCGCCCGTTAACCAATGCTATATTGTTAACATTGAATGTATTCTGAAGCTGCGTGTCTTTGTAAAGTTTGTTCAGAACGACATTGGATATTTCGTCTTTCTTCACATCAATTACAATACGCATTCCTTCACGGTCCGATTCATCATTGACATTACTGATTCCTTCAATTTTTTTCTCATTGACCAGATCTGCAATTTTCATAATCAGCTCTGCCTTATTTACGATATAAGGAATTTCAGTAATAATAATTTTTTCACGACCATGTTCCGTTGTTTCAATATGGGCTTTCCCTCTTAAAACAATTCTTCCCCTGCCGGTCTCATAGGCTTCCCTAACTCCTCTGTAACCATAGATGATACCTCCGGTAGGAAAATCAGGTGCTTTTATTATTTCTATCAGATCCTGAATATCAATCTCATGATTATCGACATATGCAACAATCGCATCAATTGTATCGGATAAATTATGAGGGGGCATATTCGTTGCCATTCCAACCGCAATACCGCTGGAACCATTCACCAGTAAATTTGGAATACGTGCAGGAAGTACAGTCGGTTCTTTTAACGATTCGTCAAAATTTGGCTGAAAGTCGACTGTATTTTTGTCAAGATCGCTCAGCATTTCTTCTGCAATACGGGCCATACGCGCTTCTGTATAACGCATGGCTGCCGGGCTATCGCCGTCAATCGATCCGAAGTTTCCCTGCCCGTCAATCAACGGGTAGCGCAGTGACCAGTCCTGAGCCATCCGCACCATTGTATAATAGACAGATGAATCACCATGGGGATGGTATTTACCAAGCACTTCTCCTACGATTCTGGCCGACTTTTTATATGGCCGGTTCGATAAAATTCCTAATTCATTCATTCCAAATAAAACACGGCGGTGAACCGGTTTTAATCCATCTCTCACATCAGGAAGGGCTCGTGAAACAATAACAGACATCGAGTAATCAATGTAAGCTGTTTTCATCTGCTCTTCAATATTGATTTTGAGTATTTTTTCTCCTTCAGACATTTGTCCTCCTTTAAGTTTATAACAAAAAAATTTTTGACCTACAAAAATACAAAAATAGTCTTATCGCAGAGCATTCATGCTGTATTTAGGCTCATTATTAACAAATAAGATGTTAACAATTCTGTGTTTAAAAAATCAAACTTTTCAGGATTTTACTTAATAATTTATCCTTACTTTTGAATAAGGATGAAAAATTGATATTTTCGTCTTTTTACAAACAATACGGAATAGTATTTGTTAGAAGCAAAAGCGGTTTTAAATCTTTAGTTAATTATGGATTCACAGTTTTCACCAAGAATAAGAGATGTATTATCATACAGCCGGGAAGAAGCAATTCGGCTGGGCAATGAATATATTGGACTGGAACATATTTTTTTGGGTATTTTGAGGGAAGGAGAAGGTATTGCGATTGACATACTGACCAACTTGGGTGTAAATTTGACAGAAATAAAACATGCTGTTGAAGAAAAACTGAGAAAAGAAAAACAAATTGATCCGCAGGCATCAATAAAACTGTTAAAGTCAGCAGAAAAAGCACTAAAAATAGTTTATCTGGAAGCCCGTTCATTCAACAGTCCTACCATTAATACGGGACATTTGCTGCTGGCTATTCTGAAGGAAAAGGAAAGCGATATTGCTACAATATTAAGCGAATTTCATGTGAATTATTATATTCTGAAATCGCGGATGGAAGATTATAAACAACCGGAAGCAAAATCCGAATACTCGGACGAAGATGATGATGAAGCAGACGATCCTTCATTTCCACGGGAACCCAGTTCTCAAAAGAAGTCATCCGGTTCGAAATCAGAAACACCTGTCCTTGACAATTTTGGTGTCGATATTACCAAAGCTGCTGAAGAAAACAGCCTTGATCCAATAGTCGGACGGGAAAAAGAAATTGAACGTCTGGCACAAATTCTGTCGCGCCGGAAGAAAAATAATCCGATCCTGATCGGTGAACCGGGAGTCGGAAAATCTGCTATTGCCGAAGGTCTGGCCATCCGGATTGTTGAAAAAAAAGTTTCACGTGTATTATTCGATAAACGAGTGGTGAGTCTGGATATCGCTTCGATAGTTGCCGGAACCAAATACCGGGGGCAATTTGAAGAACGGATGAAAGCTATTTTGAATGAACTTTCAAAAGTCAGCAATGTCATTCTTTTTATTGACGAAATACATACCATTGTTGGTGCAGGAGGAGCTACAGGTTCGCTGGATGCAGCAAATATGCTGAAACCGGCACTGGCCCGGGGCGATATTCAGTGCATAGGGGCAACCACTCTTGACGAATACCGTCAGCATATCGAAAAAGACGGAGCCCTGGAACGCCGTTTCCAAAAAGTAATGGTCGACCCTACTTCTGTCGAAGAGACGATTGAAATACTTAATAACATTAAGGAACGCTACGAAGATCACCATAATGTGACTTATACTCCCGAAGCAATTGAAGCATGTGTGAAACTGACAGCAAGATATATTACCGACCGTTATTTACCTGACAAAGCCATCGATGCTTTGGATGAAGCCGGGTCGCGTGTTCATATTTCGAATATTAATGTTCCTGACAGAATTGTCAAGCTGGAGGAAAAAATTGATAAAACCCGTGATGAAAAAATAAAGGCTGTTAAAAGTCAAAACTTTGAACTGGCAGCTAATTTCCGGGATAAGGAAAAAAATCTGATGCAGTTACTTGAAAGCGAAAAAGAAGCATGGGAAAAAGAACTCATTAATCACCGGGAAATTGTTTCCGAAGAAAAAGTAGCCGAGGTTGTTGCAATGATGTCAGGTGTTCCGGTTACACGGATTGCTCAGGCAGAAGGTGTCAGGTTGATGAATATGGGTAAGGAACTGAAAGGAAGCGTAATCGGGCAGGATGAAGCAATAGAAAAAATAGTAAAGGCTATTCAGCGAAACCGTGCCGGTCTGAAAGATCCGAACAAGCCGATTGGTTCATTTATTTTTCTGGGACCTACCGGCGTCGGAAAAACACAATTGGCTAAGGTTTTGGCAAAATATTTATTCGATAGTACCGACTCGCTCATTCGTATCGACATGAGCGAATACATGGAGAAATTTTCCGTATCGCGTCTGGTCGGTGCACCTCCCGGATATGTCGGTTATGAAGAAGGTGGCCAGTTAACAGAAAAAGTACGCAGAAAGCCATACTCAGTTGTCCTGCTCGATGAAATAGAAAAGGCACATCCCGATGTATTCCATATTCTTCTTCAGGTACTTGATGAAGGTCGGCTGACAGACAGCCTGGGACGTAATATCGATTTCAAAAACACGATTATTATTATGACTTCCAACATTGGCTCGCGTCAGTTAAACGAATTCGGGCACGGTGTTGGTTTTAACACACAAAAATCGGCTGAAGACGAAAACGAGAATGTAAAATACATTATTCAGAAGGCATTGAAAAAGGCTTTTGCTCCTGAATTTCTGAACCGTATTGACGATGTAGTAATGTTTAATGCCCTGACCCGACAGGATATTCACAAAATAATTGATATTGAACTGAAAGGACTGTATGACCGGGTTGAGTCTCTTAACTACAAATTAAAAATTTCGCCGGCAGCAAAAGATTTTATTGCCGATAAAGGTTTTGATGTCCAATACGGAGCCCGCCCTTTAAAAAGAGCTATTCAAAAATATCTGGAAGATGAGATGGCAGAAGTAATTATTAAAGCATCTGTTACCGAAGGTGATGTCATCTCTGTTGGCTTTGATAAAAAAGCAGAAGCAATAAAAGTTAAGATACTTGGAGCAAAAAAAATGTCGTAACAATTTAGTATTTGGATATTAAAACGAAATGTCTGACTTTTGGCTGGTCAGGCATTTCGTTTATTACAATAATAAGTTTCCTAAAAGCAGCAAAGCACGTTCTGCTTTTTTTGAAATCCCCGGACACCTTACACTAATCTTCAGATATATACGGACACACACATTTTTTTATCTTTTTCCCTATACAGTCAGTCACATAATGTAATTTTAGTGATACAAAATTCAATAGGAAATGACAGAATCAATCAGGCAGAATGATGTAATAATCAGCAGTTGGGAACAGTTATGCGAAGAAGTATATTATGATGCGTGGAAACCCGATTTTAAAAGGTACCGGTCGGATTATGCTTTCCGGGGCCTGTCGGATATGAATTACGAGCTTAAGAACAGTTTCCTGCGTAATTGCGGGGACCGGCCTGATCTGGAATATCATCTGCTCCGGAATTTCCGTAAATACTCTGTTTCCAAAGATCCGGAACTGACCCGCACGTTCTGGCGTTCGTTGGTACTTGCCCAGCATCACGGTCTGCCTACTCGTTTGCTCGACTGGACGTATTCTCCGTTTATTGCCATGCACTTCGCAACAGCAAATACCGAAAAATTTGATATCGACGGGGTAATCTGGAAAGTCGATTTTGTAAAAGTAAACAAATTGGCAACCAAGCCGTTGAGCATATTGTTGCAAGAAGAAAAATGTAATGCGTTCACCGTTGAAATGCTGGAAAAAGTTGAATCGCTTTCTGACTTCGATAAAAAGCTGGGGCCCGATCAGGTTTGCTTTTTTGAACCGCCTTCTCTTGATGAACGCATTGTTAACCAGTTTGCCCTGTTTTCAGTAATGAGCAATCCAACTACGATTCTTGATCATTGGCTTATAAAACATCCGAATTTATTCAGGAGAATTATTATTCCCAAAGAATTAAAATGGGAGGTACGAGACAAACTCGACCAGGCCAACATCACCGAACGGGTATTATTCCCCGGCCTGGACGGACTTGCACATTGGCTGAAACGGCATTACCATCCTGCATAATTATTTTGAAGACCTGCTTTTGTTTGTTATGCTTAACGCTGAAAAATTTTCAGTCCACTATTTTTTTAAACTTTTCATACGGCATCTTCCAGTCAAGTTCAGGAGAAGGATCAAACCGGATTACATCAAACGAACAGCGTACTATTTCCCGGATTTCTTCAAGTGATTTTACGCAATTTAATGCTTTCGCCTGCATTAAAATATTGCCGGTCGCTGTTGCCTCTGCCGGACCTGCAATAACCGGAAGGCCGGTTGCATCGGCTGTAAGCTGGCAAAGAAAATGGTTATTTGAACCGCCTCCTATAATATGAATTTTTTCAATATCATTTTTCGTCAGGATAATAATCTGGTCGAGCGTGTAACGGTACTTCAGGACAAGGCTGTCGTAAATACAACGGATTACCTCGCCGTGGGTTGCAGGTTTTCCCTGTCCTGTTTTTTCACAAAAAGCACAAACTGCAGCAGGCATATCCGAAGGATTCAGAAACGATGAATCATCCGGGTCGATCAGAAATTTGAACGGCTCTGATTCCCAGGCAAGTTCCACCATTTGTGGCCATGAGTAGCTAATCTCACCGGCCCATATTCTCCGGCATTCCTGAATCAACCACATACCCATAATATTTTTTGAAAAGCGGGTAGTACCTTCTACCCCACCCTCATTGGTAAAATTCATTTTCAAGGTTTCTTCCGAAATAATTGGCTTCGGACTTTCAATTCCCATTATCGACCATGTACCCGAACTAATGAAAACCCATTTCGCCCCCTCGGCCGGTACCGAAGCTACGGCAGAACCGGTATCGTGACCGCCAACCGCAACAACCGGAATTTTTTTGCTGCCGGTTTGTTCTGTTACTTCCGGAAGTATGTCACCTGTAATTGTACCCGGCCATACTATTTTCTGAAGAATTGACGAGTCAATTCCTGCTTTTTTTATCAGTTCCGACTGCCATTCATTTGTTCCTGGCTTCAGCATCTGACTGGTGCTGGCAATCGTGAATTCAGCTGTCTTTATTCCTGAGAACAAATAACTCAGAGCATCTGGCATAAATAAAATGTCTTTGGTTATTTTCAGAATGGAAGCATTTTTCTGAACCATCGAAAAAAGTTGGAACAGACTGTTAAACTGCATAAACTGAATGCCTGTTTCCATATAGACTTCTTCTTTGGGGATAATCCGGAACAAATCTTCAATTGCATGGTCGGTACGTGAATCGCGATATGCAAAAGGCAATGAAATAATCTGTCCCTCCTTGTTTAAATGTACAAAATCGACTCCCCAGGTATCAATGCCAATTGATTCGGGTTGAATGTGAAGATCGCTGATACATTTTTTCAGGCCTGTTTTTAACTCTTCAAACAAACTGAAAATATTCCAGAAAAAGCTTCCGTGAATTTGCTGCATCCGGTTTTCGAAACGATGCACTTCGGTTAGTTCAAGTTTTTCTTCTTCCAATGTTCCCAGAATAGCCCTGCCGCTTGAAGCACCCAAATCGAAAGCCAAAAAATAATGCCTGTTCATGATCGTCTTTTTAGATAGGTTAATTGAACAGGCAAAATAAATAATTTTCCAAAACTATCCTGATCTGTGCTGAAATTATTTCAGCATTTTTTTAGCAAAAAGAATGTACTGCTGCCAGTCGTATTCGGTTATATTGTGTTTCCCGGTACGGATATGATAACTAATAATTCCAGATACCGGCGAATCGGCTTTGGGCATTTCATCTGCCTGCAGACCTTCCAAACCATATAGTTTATATGCAGGCGAGGCATATTTTGCTGACAAAAATTCACCTCTTGGATCGGCCCATAAATCTTCGGTTGCACTGGCGACATACAACGGACGCGGAGCAATTAAGGCCAGAAGCATATGCTGGTCGAAAGGCAAATTATTTTCCCTGTTGTTGTACTTCGTAAAATTTTTGCAAAACCAGTACGGAAAATTGGTGTTAATACTTGCGACGGTCTCGCCAAACCGTCTGCGGGAAAGCGCTGCACCGCCGCATCCCGAATCATTCGATATAACCGCCGCAAACCGCTGATCAGTTGCCCCGGCCCACAGAGCAGTTTTTCCCAGTCGCGAATGGCCAAAAACGACCACTTTTGTAGCATCAGCATCCGGGTCGGTTTCGAGGTAATCCATTACTCTCGACAGTCCCCAGGCCCAGGCTGCAATTGATCCCCACTCATCGTGTGCCGGTTCTGTTTCCTCCCCCTGGTAGAACAATCGTTGCACTCCGTCGTCATAAGCATTATGATCCGGATCAACATCGCCGTAATAAACGGTGGCAATGCCACAGCCTTCATTAATTATCTCTTTTACAGGCCACCGGTCACTGCATACACCGCGCGATTGCTCGGTTATCTGGTTATGAATAATGCCCAGCGAAGGATTATCGCGTACCCACGACGAGGTCAGCCTGATATCAGGATCATAAATAATCGTATGGTTTCCGTAAAAATTATACCCTAAAAACAAAGGAAAATGTTCAGTGTTTTTAGGAAGATACATTAATACTTCCATGTATAATTCTTCGCCGTTTTTGCTGAAAGTAAGACCTATTTGTTTCCGTATTGCCAATCCGTCCAGTGCATCATCGTCTTCATCCCAGACTTTTGTGTCGGCAATTTTTAACTCACCGGGAACCTTCCCATACATTTCTTCCTCGAATAATTTCAATATTTCCGGTCTCCTTATTTTTTCCCATTTTTTTACGGTATTGATTTTTTTCCCTTTTTTCGATACCAGCAATTCCGGAAGTTTGTATTCAGGTACCATTGCTTCATCTGTATTTACATTTTGCTGGGCATACAAAAAAACAGAGAAAAGCAGGATAATGAAAGAGAAAATTATTTTCTTCATTTCTTCTCGACTTTAAAAACTTATTCTTTGGATTTATGAATTATTTCTGAAACCTCTTCTTCCAATGCTTTTTTTATGGAACTGAAAGGATTTGCAATTAACGACCAGGCCATAATTATACTTGTCACAATGATAATTACAAGCAATACGCCACTTTCGAAATCAGGTAACTGGAAATCTTCGGGAATGGCATAAAACAAAAGGATGGAAATCAACCCACGGGGCGCAATAAAAACCTGGGGAAAAATGTCTTTCCGAAGAATTCCCTTGTAAAGTATATACCGGATTACATATATTCCGAGAAGGATACTTCCGCTGATAAGCCAGACCCAAATGCTTACAATTGAGCTTAATGACATACTCATCCCGAAAACGACGAAGAAAAAGGTACGGACAAGGAACGAAGTTTCAATCGTGATCATTTTAAAATTATCAAAGACTTCGTCGATAGCATCCGGTTTATACCAGTCTTTCATTTTACCGAATAACAGAACTTTGTAATTTCTTAGCAAAAGTCCGAACGACAGAATAATAAGCAGCGACGAAAAATGAAATAATTTTGCCACGGAATAAAGAAGAACCAATACTGCCAGAAACAAAAAAAGTTTTGCCTCGGACTGAACATACTGGATGACATAAAGCAACATGTAACTCAATACCACCGACATACAAATTGTAAGAATGATATTGCTGCTGACAACAAAAGCAATTTGCCCGGCACTGTCGGCATTCAGATTTTCAAGCAGAAGATAAAAAGCCATGATACCCAGTATATCCGAAAAGGTACTTTCATAAATCATGAATTCTCTTTTCTCCTTCGACAGGCTGCTAACCGAAGGGATAATAATCGCACTGCTCATTATGGATAGTGGTATCGAATAAACAAAAGCCGGAAGTAATTCTATTCCATCCATAAAAAATTTGATGATCAGTGCTATAAAAAATGATGTGGCGGCAAGTGAAACAAATGCAACTACAAACGATTTCCATATAATAGGCCATTTTTCTCTTTTAAGTTCCAGATCAAGGGCCGCTTCAAGGACAATCATGATTAGCCCCACAATACCCAGTATTTCAAGTGTTGAAAAATATTGTGGTGTAATGTCGAAATACCTCATTAGCTGGCCAATGCCAATTCCCATAAAAATGAGAAGAATGACACTCGGAATATTGGTTTTCTTCGAAAGCAGGCCGAAAAAAAACGAGATAATGATGATTACACAAAGTCCTATCAAAAGAATATATGCGTTCATAATATTTCGGTTATAGATTGTGTTGAAATGCTCGCTAAAAATACAGCATTTTCAGTATATCAAAATTATCGTATCTGACAGAAATAAAAAGAGAAAGGCAACTTTATTAATTTGGTAAGTCTTAATTATTGTCGTACCAGCTTCGTTTTTTATCAAGTTTCAGGTCTTTCAGCATTGATGATTTGGCACTTAGCGTAAAACTGTAACTCTTTCGTGCTCCAAACGGGACAAAGTTGAACGACATTCCCCAGCAATGCAGTTCCCGGTTGATATTGAACGTGGTATAAGAAAAAGACATCGACTGCACGTCAAAATTTGTATTAACCGAAAGCCGCCAGTTATCGGTCAGGCTTAAATGTCCGTTCAGACCAATACTCTGGTTTACGGTGGGTTTTGTGTTCGGTCTGAACGAATTTGAATAAGTAAGGCTGTAATTCATGTTAAAATCCCAGGGAATATTGAAATCATAATACTGGTCATATCCTCCGGGTAACATGTGTTCCTCTTCATCCGTTTTTTTTGTTTCATTCGCCTTGTCCTGTCCTTTTTTCGACTTAAACGACAATCCGAACGACATATTTGCATTTGTCAGACGGCCTAATTTACTGAACCCATGACCGGTTGTCCACATGTATTTATTGTACCGGTTTCCTTCGCTGTTTACACTGTATGGATCGAGAGTTCCACCAAAATTAACACTTACCCCTTTTATTGTGGTACGTCCGCGTATACTGATATTACTTAAATTCATTGAATCGGCAATCAGGTTATATGACGTAGAGAAACTGAGATTATCCAGAATTTTTACCTTTTTGTATTTTACTTCTTTTTCATTTTTCGCTGAATCGGAGGAATCAACCATTTTTGCTTCAATACTGTTCGCCACGCTAAAACTAATAGAGCCACTTTCGCCCTTACCTGCCGATCCGTATATTCCATTTGCAAACCGGTTGTAATATACCACATCCCCATCATAATCAACATATTTGCCATAGAATCCATACTTCGCAGCACCGAAATCAGGAGTATAACTGAATCCGATCGAAGGTGTTATTTTATGCCTGATAACTTTGATTTTCGACTTCGGATTGTTTATGGTATACATTCCGTATAAATTTGTTGATGAACTTAACGAGTACGAATAGTTGTAATTTCGTTTAAAGGCATAAATCGTATCAGTTTTCACATACGAACTTTCTTCATCATCACCTTTAATATATTGCTTATCCAGATAACTGGTATACCAACGTTCAGTATAACTAACGCTAGGACTTAAGTTAATATATTTGAACATATTAAAAGACGGCAAAGAAAGTGAAAAGTTGTGTTGCCAGCCATTCTGCCAGTCTTTAACCAGAGATTTGTGCAAAATTTCATTTTCCTGTGCTGTAATCGAATTTTTAATATTGCCCGTATAGCTGATTCCTATTTTATCATACCACATGGCCGGACCGATCCTGTTTTTTTTCTTAAACGGGTATATTTTAGACATGTTTAAAGTCATTTGAGGCAGGGTCAGCGACATGGTTGAATCGGTTGAATTCTGTGAATGTCGCAGGTTTACTGAAAAATTGAAAGGCGAATTTTCAATTTTCTGGGTATACGAAATGCTTGACGATTTGGTGGTCGATAAATAGCTTTCTGTTGAATATGAATTTTCCTTGTCATACGATGATGTCGACATATTTACACTTGCAGAAAAAGTACGGTTGGGATTTGCTTTTGAATCCTGCGAATGACTCCATTGTACGCTAAAACCTTTGGTCGGGCTTGCATTCTCGGAATACTTATTCAGGTTATATTTAAAATTAAAATTCCCGGTGTATTTATACCGCTTTTTATAATTGGTACCAATATCAAGCCCCCATGATCCTTTTGAATAAACACTTCCTTTTAATGTCAGGTCAAAATACTGTCCGGCAGCCCAGTAATATCCTCCGTCCCGTAAAAAGAAACCACGGTTTTCTTCCTCACCATAAGACGGAATTAAAATTCCTGACGAATATTTGTCTGAATATGGGAAAAACCCAAAAGGAATTATCGGAAAATATAATGGAAAATCTTCGAGTACCATATAAGCAGGGCCGGTTATTATTTTTTTATTGGTAATGACTTTTGCCTTGGTCATGTATAAATAAAAATGGGGATGTTCTGCATCGCAGGTCGTATATTTCCCCTTCTTCATAATAAAAGCATCGTCACTGACCTTTTTTGTACGTTCACTATGGACAATTCCTTCTCCCTGAGTCGTTTTTACTTCAGTAATGATACCTTTTTTTGTTTGAAAATTATAGCGGAGCGTTTTCGAGTCAAATTCTTCTTCCCCATCCTTAAAAACCGGAGTTCCAACCATTGTTCCGGTTGAATCAGGCAACCCTTCGGCATATATTTCCTTATTTGTCAGATCAAGTTCAATGTAATCAGCCTCTAATTCGATTGTCTGATAAGTAACGACACCATTCTTGTACAGATAAACTTTTTGCTTATCCATATCCGTAATTATTGAATCTGTTGCATTATACTTTATTTCAGATTCAAGTACCGCTGCCTTTGATTTTGCAGAATCATTCATGCTTACATTCAATGTATCAGCTATTTCGTGAAAAGCAATACTGTCGGGAAGTGTTTCCTGCGGTTTATTCTGCAGCAATGTATCCTTGTCTGTTTTTACAGAAGGTATTATCGGCAAATCAGAAGGTACAACCTCCTGCCCGGCAACCTGAAGACCTGCCAGCAAAAAAATATATAATGTAAATCTTTTGATCAAACCAATACGATATAATAGTATATAACCAGCTTTCTGTTGGTATGCAAAAATATAAATTAGGCATAAACCAAATAGTGAAGGAATGTAAAATAATGCTAATTTTCTATTTTTGTTCGAAGATATTTGATTTTATGAATCTTTTGGAAAAGTCATACAAACTTCTGTTCATCCTTCTTTTTATTCCTTTTTTTCTCTGTGCCGAAGGAAAAAAAATGGTTGTGGTTATCGATCCCGGACATGGAGGGAAAGATGTGGGGGCAATGTGCGGTGAGATACAGGAAAAAAATATTGTGATGAACATTGGACTGAAGCTGGGTACATACATAGAAAAGAAATTTCCGGATGTAAATGTTATATATACACGAGGCAACGATACCTTTGTCCCTCTTCACCAGAGGGTTGCTATTGCCAATCAGAACAAAGCTGATTTATTTATTTCGTTACATGCCAATTATTGCGATATACCGTCCATTACAGGTACCGAAACATTTATTTTGGGTTTACACCGGTCTGAAGAAAATCTGGAAGTTGCAAAAAAGGAAAACTCGGTAATATTATTTGAAGAAGATCACAGCGAACGATATGAAGGATTTGACCCGAACCTGTCTGAATCGTATATCATGTTTGAATTAATTCAGGATGAATTTCTTGATCAGAGTGCCAGCTTTGCCAACCAGATACAACATCAGTTTAATAATCGTGCCGACCGGAGAAACCGGGGTGTAAAACAGGCCGGATTTCTTGTCCTTCGAAGAATAGGAATGCCGGGAGTATTAATCGAAACGGGTTTTCTCAGTAATCCGGACGAAGCCGGTTTTTTAAATTCTGACAAAGGACAGGATTATATGGCATTGGCTATATTCAGGGCTTTTTGCGATTATAAAAATGTATTCGACTCAAAAAGTCAATTTAGTCTGACCGATACCGGTACGCCGGAAGCCGGACAGATGCCTCAGACTAAGCCCGAGGCAAACCTGAACAAACCGGACAGTATCTATTTTTCTCTTCAATTGGCTGCAGTACGAAAAAAGTTAGACACCAACAAAGGCGTCTTTAAAGGATTAAATAATGTATGGCACATACAGGTCGAAAATGTATTCAAATACTACTACGGAAAAGAAACAAGTCTGCAGCAGATAAAAGATCTGAAAACCAAACTGGAAAAACGTTTTCCCGATTCATTCATCGTTGCATTCAAAAACGAAAAACGAATATCTGTATCCGAAGCATTAAAGCTTGTTAAATGAATTTGCATTTATAATACTTTTTTTTCGACCTTTTCTTTATAATATTGTATGTGGTTTGAAAATCAATCAACAGAAATCGTAAACAGAAACTGAAATGAAAAATTCAAGATATATAAAACTCGGAGCATTAATATTTTTCACCCTGGTCATATTAATCTGGGGGCTGAATTATTTAAAAGGAATTGATTTTTTTAAGGAAAACACAAAATATTACGTAATATACGATCGGATTGACGGCTTACTCGAATCGAGTTCTGTTACAGTGAACGGTTTTAAAGTTGGACAAGTTACCGATATTGGCTTTTCAAACGATAACTCGGGGAAATTAGTAGTTTCATTTTTCCTTGAAGGAGATTTCCGATTACCGAAAGGTTCCGTAGCCCGGATCGTTTCAAGCGATTTGATGGGAACAAAGGCAATTCACCTGGAATTAAGTCAATCGGAAGAGTTTTATAATCCCAACGATACTATTCCGGGAGCTATCGAAAGCGACCTTAAAGAACAGGTTAGCATGCAGGTTCTGCCATTAAAAAAACGGGCAGAGGAATTACTGGCTTCTCTCGATTCTGCAATTACAGTTATAACTTACGTTTTTAACAAACGGACTCGCGAAAACCTGTCTGAAAGTTTTGAACACATCAATCAAACAATCAGCAACATAGAACAAACATCAGTTACATTAAAAGATATTATTAATAAAAACAGCGGAAATATAAGTTCAATTATTGCAAATGCAGATACACTTTCAACAGAATTCAAAAATAATTCCGGGAATTTCAATCAGATTATTCATAATCTGAGAATTATAAGCGATACACTTTCTGCTATCAATCCGGGATCACTTATTACTGAAGTAACGAATACGGTTGGAAAAGTAAATAATATACTGGCAAGTTTGCAGAAAACGGATAATTCGGCAGGTTTGTTTCTGAATGACCCCGAATTGTATGAAAATCTGAACCATCTTGCCTCGAGCCTTGATTTACTGGCAAAAGATTTCAGGAATAATCCTAAAAGATACGTTCATTTTTCAGCTCTTGATTTTGGGAAAAACGTATATATCACTTCTAAACCGGAAGGACAGGATAACACTATTACCTTTAAAGTACATTTGATATCCAGTACGACAAAAATTCCAATCAATAATAATTTGTTTGAAGACCTGGGCAAAGTTGAGGAAATATACGTTAGTAATGTGTATACTTATTTGGTTGGTAATTCTACAGATTTTGAAGAAATAACCAGATTACAGGAAAAGGCACGGGTAAATTTTCCGGATGCAAATATTGTGGCATTTAAAAACGGCAGAAAAATCAGGCTTGAAAAAGCAATAAAAAAGCAAAAGTGAATTTTATCGCGGAATCGCCTATATTGTTAAATACGATGTACGCATTAACGTTCAGATAGTTGAGAATTCGCAATACTTAAAATACTGATAATCAATCGTATAAATAAAAATAAAAAAAATGATTTTTTTAACTATCTGAAGGATACCCCTCTTATAATGATTTTTTAAAAGTCAATAGAAAAAAAATTTTTTTAATAGTTTTTTTTTCATAAAATTTGTTGAGGGTAAAGTTCGAGGGAAAGATATTGTTTAATCATTTAATCCTTAACAAGAAGAAATGAGTAAAGATCATTATACGGTGTGGAAAAGCTGTCTTTCAATCATAAAAGACAATGTCCCAAGTATAAGTTTTAAAACATGGTTTGAACCAGTAGTTCCTGTAAATCTGGAAGGACAGGTATTAACAATTCAGGTTCCAAGTCCGTTTTTCTACGAATACCTTGAAGAGCAATATATTGATTTGTTACGGAAGACATTACGTAAAGAACTAGGTTCCGGAGCTAAATTGGAATATGTTGTCGTTATGGGTAATAATCATCTGAACAATCAACCCTACACAGTAAAATATCCGACAACAAATAACAGCAAAATTGAAAACAGGCCATTGAATGTTCCGTTTAAAACGGAAGGTAAATCCTCAATAAAAAATCCTTTTATTATTCCGGGCATTCAAAAATTGCAGATTGACCCGCAACTAAAACTGGATAATACTTTCGAAAATTTTGTTGAAGGAGAATGTAACCGTCTGGCGAGAAGTGCTGGTTATGCAGTAGCACAAAATCCGGGAGGAACTGCATTCAATCCACTGATGATATACGGAAATTCCGGTTTGGGGAAAACCCATCTTGCACATGCAATTGGCATTGAAGTAAAAGAACGATTCCCTGATAAGGTTGTATTATATGTCAATGCAAATAAATTTCAGACACAGTTTACTGAAGCGACACGGAACAATAACCGAAACGATTTTTTGCATTTTTATCAAATGATTGATGTTCTGATTCTGGATGATGTTCATGAATTTGCAGGAAAAGAAAAAACCCAGGAGACATTTTTTCACATATTCAATCATTTGCATCAGAGTGGCAAACAACTGATACTTACATCAGACAAGCCTCCGATTGAACTGAAAGGAATGGAACAACGGCTGTTATCCCGTTTCAAATGGGGACTGACAGCAGATTTGCAGGTTCCTGATTTTGAGACAAGAAAAGAAATTCTGAAGCGAAAGACATATAAAGATGGCATTGTAATCAGCGATGAAGTTCTTGAATATATTGCATCACATATTACCAATAATGTACGCGAACTGGAAGGCGCCCTGGTATCTTTGCTTGCCCAGTCGACCCTGAACAAAAAAGAAATCACCATTGAACTGGCCAGCGATATGGTTAATAAGCTGGTTAAAAATTCGAAACGTGAATTATCGGTCGATTATATTTCAAAAGTAGTTTGCGACTATTTTAATATGCCGGTTGATTCACTTCAGGCAAAAACGCGTAAACGCGAAGTCGTACAAGCCCGCCAACTGGCTATGTATTTTTCAAAGAATCTGACAAAATCATCACTGGCCTCTATCGGATCGCAAATCGGGAATAAAGACCATGCAACCGTACTTCATGCCTGCAAAACAGTGAATAACCTGAAAGAGACCGACAAAAATTTCAGAATATTTGTCGACGAAATAGAAAAGAAACTTAAGATGTAAAAAATGAAGCAGGTCTTTTAGATCTGCTTTTCTTTTATATTACAGAATGGCTTACCTGATTTTAAGCATCCTCTCCTCCACCCTGATCTTCATCACTTTTAAATTATCTGAACGCTTTCATTCAAGCTTAGTCAAACTAATTGTAATAAATTATGTTACTGCTTCAATTCTTGGATTTTCATTTTACAGAGATCCCATTGACGTCAGCTTCATCTGTTCAGCTCCGTGGTTCTCATTTGCTGTAATAATTGGTTTCCTTTTTGCTCTTTTTTTCTTTCTGATAGGCAAATCGACCCAACTGGCAGGTATCAGTATAACAACAATAGCCAGTAAAATGTCGGTGGCTATTCCCGTTCTGTTTTCTGTATTGTTTTTTGCTGAAGGAATAAGTATTCTGAAGTCAACAGGTCTGATTGCGGCATTTCTATCTGTTTTTTTATGCAGCTACAAACCAGGTAAAAAGAATACGAAAATTAAATTTATACTGCCACTGGTAATTTTTACAGGAACAGGTATATCTGATTCATTAATAAAATATGCCCAACAGATGTGGGTAAAAAACGATACCGTGTTGCTTTTTTCGGCAACCGTATTTACAGTAGCATTTCTGGCAGGAATTATTTACAGCCTGGTGCATGAACAAAAAATAAATGACTATGCAGACATCAGACTATTGTCCGGCGGTGTTCTCCTTGGAATGTTTAATTTTGGTTCATTGTACTTTTTCATACAGGCACTCGAAAAAAGCAGACTCGACAGTTCTGTGGTTTTCGGACTAAATAATGTAAGCATCGTCGGCCTCTCTGTTTTGTGTGGCTATTTTGTTTTTTCAGAAAAAATAAACCGTATAAATTTGCTGGGGATTATGTTGGCTTTTGCATCCATTTTTATCCTTACAAACATTTGAAATGGAAGACCTTTATAAAACAATCGGATCCCCGTCGGAAGGACTTTTCAAAGATAAGGGAAGTAAATTTATCGCTTATGCTTACCCTGTTTATACAGAAGACGAAATCAGGGAACATCTGTCGTGGATAAAAAAAGAACATTTTGCAGCACGTCACCATTGTTACGCATGGCGGTTAGGAGCCGAAAAAGAACAGTTTCGGGCCAACGACGACGGAGAACCGTCGTCAACAGCCGGAAAGCCAATTCTGGGACAAATACAAAGTTTCGATCTGACGAATATCCTGATTGTTGTCGTCAGATATTTCGGCGGCACACTGCTGGGCGTAAGCGGATTGATAAATGCCTATCGTACAGCAGCAAAAGATGCAATAAAAAACAGTACAATTGTGGAAAAAACAGTTAAAGAGTTCCTCCTGATCGATTTCGGCTATGAATGTATGAATGATGTAATGAAAGTATTTAAAGACGAACAAATACCGCAGCTTGAAACGACGTTTGACCTTCAATGCCGGATAAAAACTGCTGTCAGGCTCGGGGATTCGGCTCGGATACAAAACTTACTGAAAAAGATAGAAGGAACGACAATCAGTATTATTGCCCCATAATTTTTCCTGTTGATAAAATGATAAAAAAAACTGATCCGTGATATGTTTTATTCAAATAAGAGCATGTACTTTTAGACTTTGATGAAACAATTAAGTAGTCAATATTTCCTTTTACTGAGTGAATCCTTTCACAGAGCCTCTCTTTTTTTTATTTCATTGCTAAATAGATGTTTGCATTTATATTGTACTATTTATCTGATGAATTGGCATTTATTGTCATTCACAAAAAAGACCAATAGCGAATTATTTCCTGTTGGTCTTTTTTTTAACCGGAAATACATAATAAACTTTCATATATGATGAAAACAAAAAGCTTAATTTCCATTACAGACTACACGAAGGAAGAATATCTCCGGATTATGGAGCTGGCTGCCGACTTTGAAAAAAATCCGAACCAAAAGCTTTTGGAAGGCAAAGTTGTCGCATCCTTGTTTTTCGAACCGTCAACCCGGACAAGGCTTAGTTTTGAAACAGCCATTAACCGGATGGGAGGACGCATAATCGGTTTTTCGGATGCCGGTTCCTCAAGCGTAACAAAAGGAGAAACCATTCACGACACCATACGAATGGTAAGCAATTATGCCGATCTGATTGTGATGAGGCATCCTCTGGAAGGAAGCGCCCGTTACGCATCCGAAGTATCAAGTGTACCGGTAATAAATGCCGGCGATGGTGCAAATCAGCATCCCTCCCAGACTTTACTCGATATGTATTCGATATTGAAAACCCAGGGGACTCTTGACAACCTGAACATTTTTATGGTTGGTGATCTGAAATACGGACGTACCGTACATTCGCTGATAATGGCCATGTCGGAATTCAAAAATCCGATCTTCAATTTTATTGCACCCGACGAGTTACAGATGCCGGTAGAATATAAACAGTTTCTGAAAGGGAAAGGCATTCGGTACTTCGAGCATAAAGAATTTACCGATATTATTTCCGAAGCCGATATTGTGTATATGACACGGGTTCAAAAAGAACGGTTCATCGATCCTATTGAATATGAAAAGGTAAAGAATGTGTATATACTCCGGAACAGTATGCTGAAAAATACAAAACCTACCATGCGTATTCTTCATCCACTGCCCCGTGTAAACGAAATACATCCGGATGTTGACAGCAATGAAAAAGCTTACTATTTCGAACAGGCATTGAACGGCGTTTTCACCCGTGAAGCAATTATTGCACATACTCTAAATTTAAAATAAAACAGTCATGAGCGATCAATCAAAGAAAAAACTGAAATTAAAAGTCAGTGCCATACAAAACGGAACTGTTATCGACCATATTCCGTCAGAAAATCTTTTTAAAGTAATTACCATCTTAGGGCTCGATAAGGTTAATAACCAAATAACTTTCGGTGCCAATCTCGAAAGTCAGAAACTGGGAAGCAAGGCAATTATAAAAATTGCTGATAAATTTTTCGAAGATGATGAGATTAACAAAATTGCGCTGATTGCCCCGCATGCAAAACTTAATATTATTCGCGATTACGAAGTAGTTGAAAAAAAGGTTGTTGAGATTCCTGAAGAAGTGATTGGCATTGTAAAATGTTTTAATCCCAAGTGTGTTACAAATTCCGAACCTATGAAAACCAGGTTTACTGTAACATCGAAATCACCAATCGAACTGAAATGCCGTTACTGCGAAAAAATTACGCATGAAGACGAAATGAAAATTTTATAGAGATAACTTATTTTTCAGCTGAAATACGGATATGTGATGAGCTGAAATTTCATGGAAAAACAGTTGCAAAAATTTTCCGTTTTAATATTCTCTTAAACCTCATTATTTGCAATAAAATTAAAAGATCAATTGCCCATTAATACCTATATTTGCTAACATTTGAATAAAAAAGCAACTATTAACAATTCTATTTTTTAGTCACTATGTCAGAATTCATATATCAAAAACCATTTCCTGTTTCAAAGGATACTACTACCTACCGTTTATTAACAAAAAAACATGTGTCGACTGTTGAAATTGACGGCCGGAAAATATTAAAAGTTGCCCCGGAAGGGCTTGAAATGCTGGCAAACGAAGCATTTGCCGATGTTTCGTTTTACCTGAGGGGAACGCATCTTCAGAAACTTTCCAATATTCTGAAAGATAAGGAAGCAACTGATAATGATCGTTTTGTGGCGCATACAATGTTGCTGAATCAGGTTGTTGCAGCTGAGGGTGAACTTCCGACCTGTCAGGACACAGGAACCGCAATAGTTATCGGTAAAAAAGGCGAAAATGTATTCACCGGTGCATGTGATGCAGAATATTTGTCGAAAGGTATTTATGAAACATACCGTGACCGGAATCTTCGCTATTCTCAGGTCGTTCCGTTCAGCATGTTCGATGAAAAAAATACCGGGACAAATCTTCCTGCCCAAATAGATATCTATGCAACGGAAGGAGATGAATATAATTTTCTGTTTATAACAAAAGGCGGTGGTTCGGGCAACAAAACGTTCCTGTATCAGCAAACAAAATCGTTGCTTACCGAAGCAAACCTGACCAGGTTCATTAAAGAAAAAATTATGGATCTGGGGACATCGGCCTGCCCCCCATACCATCTGGCAGTTGTAATTGGCGGGACATCGGCTGAAGCAACTCTGTCGACAGTAAAAAAAGCATCAGCCGGTTACCTTGATTATCTGCCAACCGAAGGAAATGAAGGCGGACAGGCATTCCGCGATTTGGAATGGGAAGCCAAAATTGAAAAAATTTGCCGCGAAAAAGGAGTCGGCGCTCAATTCGGTGGAAAATATTTTGTACACGATGTCCGTGTTATACGCCTGCCCCGACATGCTGCATCGTGCCCGGTTGGAATTGGCGTTAGCTGTAGTGCCGATCGTAATATTAAAGCAAAAATTACTGCCGATGGCATTTTCCTTGAGCAACTGGAAAAGAATCCTGCACAATATCTTCCGAAAGAAGCTCCGAACATGCAGCCAGCTATTGATATTGATCTTGATCAGCCAATGGAAGATATATTAAAAATCCTCACCAAATATCCGCCAAAAACACGGTTAAACCTTTCAGGAACAATGATTGTGGCACGCGATATGGCACATGCGCGCATTAAAAAAATGATCGACTCAGGCGAGCCAATGCCGGAATACTTTAAAAAATATCCGGTTTATTACGCTGGTCCGGCGAAAACGCCTAAAGGTATGGCCTCCGGAAGTTTCGGACCAACTACAGCTGCACGGATGGATCCATACGTCGATGAATTTCAGAGTCTGGGAGGTTCAATGATTATGGTAGCTAAAGGGAACCGCTCGAAACAGGTTACCGACGCCTGCAAAAAACATGGAGGTTTTTATCTCGGTTCTATTGGCGGTCCGGCTGCAATTCTTGCGAAAGAAAGCATAAAATCAGTAGAAATAGTCGATTTCGAAGAGTTGGGAATGGAAGCAATCAGAAAAATAAGGATCGAAAATTTCCCCGCATTCATTATTGTTGATGATAAAGGACACGATTTTTTTGACGAATTCAGATCTTAATAACAACATTTACTTAGGAAGGGCATTCCAAAACGGGATGCCTTTTTTATACACAGGAAAAGGGTTCGCAGAAAACATTTTTTGTAAATAAAACCTTTTATAAAACGATAGGGAGACCAATGAATTCAAATTCTTAATGAAAAATCAACAGTATTCATAATTTGGCATTTTCTATGAAATTTATTTTAATAAATATTTATATTGCGCCCCTGATAACTTACAAATCATTATTCAGGACTTTATAATAAATATCGGAATGAATCCACAAGCAGCAGAACTCAACAAAATTATCCAGGAAAAAAATCCTGTTGTCTTCGAATTGTTATCAGAACGAGGAAAAAATATTTTTTTCCCGAAAAAAGGAATACTTGGGCAAACCGCAGATGCCAAAGGTACTGCAATAAATGCAACAATCGGCGCTGCCATTGAAGATGATGGTTCTCCGATGCGTTTAGATGTTATTGCATCAAAAGTCGACCTTGATCCGTCTCTGATATTTCCTTATGCCCCCAGTTTTGGCAGGCCTGACATTCGTGCAAAATGGAAAAGCATGATGTACGATAAAAACCCGTCTCTGAAAGGGAAAGAGTTAAGTTTACCTGTTGTAACCAATGCTCTTACTCATGGCATTAGCATGGCCGGCTATATGTTTCTGAATGAAGGTGAAAAATTTATTGTTTCTGACTTATTCTGGGGAAATTATAATTTAAGTTTTAGCAATAGCTACGGGGCAACAGCCGATAAATTCAATCTGTTTAAAAACGGTTGCTTCGATATAGAATCTTTCAGGGCAAAACTATTGGAAGGTAAAATCGGGAAAAAAATTGTTATCCTGAATTTTCCGAACAATCCATCGGGGTATACCCCCACTATTGAAGAAACCGAAAAAATTGTATTCGCAATCCGTGAATCGGCAGAAAAGGGAAACAAACTGGTTGTCATTACAGATGATGCTTATTTCGGGTTGGTCTTTGAAGACGGCATTTCGAAGGAAAGTATTTTTGCCAAACTGTGTGATCTCCACCCCAATGTACTGGCCGTTAAAGTTGACGGGGCAACAAAGGAAGATTATGTTTGGGGATTCCGGGTCGGATTCATAACATACGGGGTAAAGGGTGGTGATACCGAGCTATATTCAGCACTTGAAAATAAAACGGCCGGAGCAATTCGGGGTAATATTTCAAATGCGGCTAATATTTCACAGTCTTTACTTTTACAGGCTTTTAACAATCCTGAATACCGTCAGCAAAAAGAAGTGAAATATAAAATAATGAAGGATCGCTACGAAGCAGTAAAGGAGGCTATAAAAGATAAAAAGTACAGTGAATATTTCAATGCACTACCCTATAATTCAGGTTATTTTATGTGTGTAAAACTGGCTGAAGGAATTGATGGCGAAGAGTTACGTCATATATTAATCAGCAAATACAGTATTGGCATTATCAATCTGAATAATATTATCCGTGTAGCTTTTGCTGCAGTTGCCGCAGCTAATATGAAAAAATTATTCGATGGCATTTATAATGCCTGTAAAGAATGTAAAAAATAGCCAGTCCATTTATTACAAAAAAAGGAGGTTAAAAAAACCTCCTTTTTTGTATGTGTTATTAATCCTTCGTTTTACTCATCATTCATTGAAATAAGAAACTCTTCAATTGAAGGAGATTTCATAATACGCGACTTCATAAATTCCATTGCTTCAACTGAATTCATATCCCCAAGATAATTACGCAAAATCCATATTTTATCCATCATCGCTTTGGGAATCAGTAAATCCTCACGGCGTGTACTTGATGCAACAATATCGACAGCCGGGAAAATACGTTTATTCGAAAGTTTGCGGTCGAGTTGCAATTCCATGTTACCTGTTCCTTTAAATTCTTCAAAAATAACTTCATCCATTTTTGAACCGGTTTCGGTAAGGGCCGTTGAGATAATCGTTAAAGAACCACCTTCTTCAATGTTCCGGGCAGCACCGAAAAAACGTTTCGGTTTATGCAAAGCATTGGCATCAACACCTCCCGACAATACTTTTCCTGAAGCCGGGGCAACTGTGTTGTAGGCACGGGCCAGACGGGTAATCGAATCGAGCAAAATAACCACATCATGACCACATTCGACCAGACGTTTTGCTTTTTCGAGTACCATTCCGGCAACACGTACATGGCGTTCTGCCGGTTCGTCAAAGGTTGAAGAAATAACTTCGGCATTGACGCTGCGGGCCATGTCTGTTACCTCTTCCGGACGTTCATCAATTAAAAGAACGATCATGTATACTTCCGGATGGTTGGCTGCGATGGCATTGGCTATATCTTTCAGTAATATTGTTTTACCTGTTTTTGGCTGGGCAACAATTAAACCACGTTGTCCTTTACCTATTGGTGCAAACAAATCAACAATTCGGGTTGAAATATTATCATGTCCATTGCCGGTAAGGTTAAATTTTTCATTTGGAAATAAAGGGGTAAGATGATCAAAAGGCACCCTGTCTCGAATAAAATCAGGTGTACGGCCATTTATTTCCAGCACTTTTATCAGCGGGAAATACTTTTCTCCTTCTTTAGGCGGACGGATCGTTCCTTTTACGGTATCACCGGTTTTAAGTCCGAATAATTTAATCTGTGATTGTGACACATAAATATCATCAGGCGAATTCAGGTAATTGAAATCAGATGATCGCAGAAATCCATACCCGTCAGGCATAATTTCAAGAACACCTGAATTTGATATAATACCTTCAAATTCATAAGGTTTTTCCTGTGGTGCCTGTGTTTGCTGTTGCCGGTTCGGATATTGTCTTTGCTGATTATTTTGTTGATTGGGCCTTTGTTGATTATTATTTTCCCATCGGGAAGGCTGCCTGTTTTTTTCAGGAATATTTTCCGGTTGCTGTTGCTGGCTAACTGTTTCTGCAGGATTTTCGGCTACTACTTCCGGTTTTTTTTCTACTTCCGTTTTGAGAATGATTTTTTCCTCTTTTTTTTCTTCCGGTTTAGCTACAGGTGGCTCGCTATTAGGCTTGCTACCGGATAAACCTGCATTTATCGGTTCTGAAGAAGTACGGCGTCTCCTTTTCTTCTTTTCTTCTCCCTGTATATCTTTAACTTTCTGTTCTTCAGCTGGTTTTTTTTCAGGTTTAGGTTCAGGCTCTGGCTCTTCTTTTTTTATAAAGCCTAATAATTTTGGTTTATCTTCCTTTTTCTGCAAAAGGTCACGTGGAGATTTTAATCTTTTATCTCCAATTCTTTTTTCTGAAGCCAGAATTGCCTGTGTATCTAATATTTTATAAATCAAATCCTGTTTTTTATATGATTCGATTTTTTTAATATTAAGCTCTTTAGCGATGTCCCGTAAGTCAGGAAGCAACTTTCTGCTTAATTCAATAATGTCATACATATACTAATTTTGATTGAATTGTTAATATCCAAAAGTCAAGTGTAAATAATAAAGCGGGATTGAGAATTGGATAACTCTTTTTTCGAAATTTTTTGCAAGTATAATTAATTCATAATTATTACCAAAAAAAAAATGTGTTTTTGTTGAAATAATGAAATAACAAGTTATGAATTTTTTTCGTAAAAATAGCAAACATTAAATCATGAAAATATGGCCTTTCATGTTCCCAGAATGTCATTTGATCAAAAAAATGAGAGGTTTCGACAAAAACAGGGTATAAAATTAATATATAAAGACATTAATGACTATTTTCATGCCCGGGGGATCAATAGATTTTTTATTAAAACCACTACCAAAATTCATGAAAAATGAGGCAGTTAAAAATTACTAAACAGGTTACAAACAGGGAAACCCTGTCGCTTGATAAATATTTGCATGAAATTGGTAAAGTAGAACTTCTTTCAGCAGATCGTGAAGTAGAACTGGCGAAACGTATAAAAAAAGGAGATCGGCAGGCACTTGAAGAACTTATCAAAGCGAACCTGAGATTTGTCGTTTCTGTATCAAAACAATATCAAAATCAGGGACTCAGCTTACCGGATCTGATTAATGAAGGTAACCTGGGATTGATTAAAGCAGCCCAGCGATTTGACGAAACAAGAGGGTTCAAATTTATTTCGTATGCCGTTTGGTGGATCCGTCAATCGATTATGCAGGCACTGGCCGAACAAGCCCGGATTGTACGTTTACCTCTAAATAAAATCGGATCAATAAATAGAATAAATAAAACATTTTCTCAGCTTGAACAGGAATTTCAAAGGGAACCTACGACAGAAGAAGTAGCTGAAATACTCGAAACAACTACGGATATGGTTGAGGATGCCATGAAAGTATCGAGCCACCATATATCAATGGACGCACCATTGCGCGATGATGACGACAACAGTATGTATGACGTGATGTTGAACAATGAATCTCCCAGTCCTGATGAGGGATTAATAGATAACTCTTTACGTAAAGAAATAGAACGAACTCTTTCAACTTTGGGTTCCCGCGAAGCAGAAGTAATTCGCTATTATTATGGCTTGAACGGATATCGTCAGCATACATTGGAAGAAATTGGTGATACGCTTGGCCTGACAAGGGAACGGGTACGTCAGATCAAAGAAAAATCGATAAAAAAACTGAAAAATAATTTTCGAAATAAACTTCTTAAAACTTATCTGGGATCATAATTTTATATGCCGGCAGAAAAATGTACTTTTGGGCAAATTTCTGAAATTATGAGTAATGTAAAGCTAATTGCACCATCAATATTATCTGCCGATTTTAATCATCTGGGACGTGATATCGGGATGATCAACTCAAGTGAAGCCGATTATATTCATTTCGATGTAATGGATGGTGTATTTGTTCCAAATATTTCCTTTGGCATACCGGTAATTGAGCATGTAAATAAAATTGCACAAAAACCGCTGGACGTTCATTTGATGATTATCGATCCGGATCCGTTCATTCAACCGTTTACAGAGGCCGGTGCTTCAATTATTACGGTGCATTATGAAGTTTGCAAACATTTACACAGGACAATTCAATCGATAAAAAGCAGAAAAATTAAAGCCAGTGTTTGCTTAAATCCTCATACTCCCGTTGATCTGCTGAAAGATATTATTACCGATGTGGATATGGTTTTACTTATGTCGGTTAACCCTGGATTCGGAGGACAAAAATTCATAGAAAACACATACAGGAAGGTTGAAGAATTACGTAATCTGATTGAAAACAGGAATCCCGAATGTCTGATTGAAGTGGACGGGGGTGTAAACTTTGAAACGGGGAAAAAACTGTTTCAATGCGGGGCCAATGTATTGGTTGCCGGAAGTTTTGTTTTTAAATCCGAAAATCCTGCAAAAACCATCAGTGAACTGAAAAACATAGTTTTATAAAAAAACGGTTTTTTTTACTTCTTTTTGAATGTGTGTGACGAGTATTTTTGCTCTTCGTATAGTTATTCCGGTTTTTCCTTAAAAAAAGAAAGCCCCCTGACAACTATCAACAGGCTTTCCTTTTGATGAATATTTCTCCATATCTGCCATCTGTTATAGGCTTTCACCTATTGTCCGCAGGTGGCAAAAGAATTAATCATACACAAGTGTTATCCGGTAGTCTTTGTTTTCTTTATAAAAAAACACTTTATTTTCCCTTGCCAGCCACCCTAAGGCCAGCCATAAGTCTTCATTTTTCAATGACAACTCACTTTTTATTTCCTTTAAGGAACTTTCTTTTTTCTCGTCCAGGAATTGCCAGACTTTACCGGCATTGATTCCAATTTGTGATTTAATCATGGCGTATATTTTTATTGTTCTAAAATTGCCCCTGACCGCTATCGTGATACTGCTTATGATACCGACAGGGTTTGTTTCTGTTACCTAAAAATATAAAAATAAATTTTTAATATTCTGGTTTGTATGGTTTTATTTTCTATCTAAATTAAAACCAATAGCCAAGATTTGCCGAGAATGTTGGTTTGCTGTTTAAATCGGAATAGCCACATCCTATGTCAACAGGACCAACGACTGTTTTTAAAGAATATTTGATTCCGCCTCCGTAGGCAGCAACCGATTTATTCCAGTCAATGATTCCGCCTCCCTGCTGTAAGCTATTAAATATAAATGACAGGTATTGAGACCTGGACAGACGATACCTGAGGCCAACTAATCCGACATAAGCATAACGGTTAACCAGGATTACCGGGGGAAGTCCGATAAATGGCAAATGGTAACTAAAATACTGAGAATAAGTATCTCCTCCAACGAGTGTTGTTTTTACCAACGGAAAATCAGATGAAAATACCGACCGGTTATATAGTTCAGTTAAAAGTGCTGTCTTCGGACAAAGAGGAATTACATTCTTCATTTTGAAAAGTAAAGCGGAACTAATTTTACCGATATCGTTTGTAGCAGAATTTAATGAAAACTCCGCATACAGGTTTATACCTTTTTCCGGGAAATAGAAATGATCCATGTTGTCCAGTGAAAAGTAGCAATGAACATTTGTCAGAAAATGATTGGATTTATCCAAAGAAGCAGGCAAACTTCCACTCTTCGCAAAAACATCGCCATAAAAATATTCTTCCTGCAGTCCTATTCCGAAAGTAGATTGTTTCATAAAAGAATGATACAAATAAGTTTTGCCTGAAATATAAAATAACTCGGCATTATAAATTTTATCCCCTTTTTCATAAATATCATAATTCTGGTATTTTCCTTTCAACTCAAGTCCTAAGGTTGGCATATTCATTTTGTTGGTTTCAGCAACAAGGCAGAGTCCCGGATTTGCAGATAATTCGGTACTGGCTGATAAATAGCCGATCGGGTGCCCGTAATTTTTCATTGTCACATTAAGCAACAAAGCTGCCGCATCAGTTGTATTCACCTTAAAACCAATATTTTCAGTAAAATCTCTTTCCGTAATAATATGCAGGTTCAGTATTTTTCCGTCTCCGTCAGGAGCATCGCCCAGGCTGAAATATATTTTATTGAAACCGCCACAGCCGTACAAATGGTTTATTGCATCTTTTACATCCTCATAGGAATATTGTCCGGGTAACTGAAAATTAAGCATTTTGCGAAGAAATGCTTCGCTTAATCCGCGCTTGTTTCCTGTAAAATTCAGATCAACAATTTTCCATTTTTCAGGCATTATCAAATCACGTGATTTTGTTTTCGGTTCAAGATGGTATTTAGCCTTCAGTTCTCTGATCTGACCACGCAATTGATTAGCTGCCCTTTCTCCCCGTATGATAAGAGTATCAGTAGCGTCAGATGAAAAACTTGCTGAAGAATAGCCTGTAATATCCGGATAAATAATCAGATTGCAAAGACTGTTATTTACAGAATCTTTATCTTTTGAATAGAAATTGATCAGATTTCCGAGAAGTCCCTTCATCGATTTTAATTTCTTTCGGTTCACAATTCCCCCGCGTATATCAACTCCGATAATGATATCTGCTCCCATTTTTTTTGCTATATCGGATGGAAAATTATTGACAATTCCCCCATCGACCAAAAGCAAACCATCGCGTTCGGACGGGTAAAAAACTCCGGGAATAGCCATACTTGAATACATGGCCGTCGGCAAAGAGCCATGAGTCATAACTACTTCATCTCCTGTTTCCAGATTTGTTGACACGCAGGCAAAAGAGATAGGAAATTTGCTGAAATCAGCATTTTCAGGTAGATTTCCTGCCAGTCCGCAAAATGTATTCAGCACGTTTTGTCCCTTTATCAGCCCCTGAGGAAAACCAATAGCTCTATCTTCAGTAACCGGCAAAGAAAACAAGTAACGTTGTTTCAGAGCCTGGTCATTCTTCGATAAAAACAGACGGGGAACTTCATCGGAAAGAATCATTTCCCAATTTTGTTTTTTCACAATATCTTCTATTTCCGAAGCAGTATAACCTATCGAATAAATTCCGCCAATCAGACTTCCGATACTGGTTCCTACAATAATATCAACAGGAATACCTTCTTCTTCGAGGACTTTGAGTACCCCAATATGGGCAAACCCCTTCGCTCCTCCTCCACTTAAAACGACAGCCACTTTAGGCTGTTTTGCAGTATAGCCTGCATTTTCCTGAGCTGCTGCCCATGAAATAAATGCCAATAATAAAAACGGCAAAAAGAAAATTTGTTTTTTGAAATTCATAGCTTCCCTGTTTCTGTACTTCGAACGAGAAATAATTGTTTAATCAATTCAAATTTATTCAAAAAACTCAGGAAAAAAACTGTTACTCCAACATATCAATTGAAGTAACAGTTTTTTCAGATATAAGTTGTTTTTCAACTATATAGGAAGAAACTATTTTTTTATGAACGGATTAACATTCATATAATGTCAGTGTGTTAACCTTTAATCAGCCGAAGGTATAGCTTGTTCTGCTAATTGTTTTTCTTCGTTGTGCTTATCCCTTTTTAACATTTTTGAAATCAGGACATAAATTACCGGAATTACAATTAGCGAAAGGAACATGGAACTGGTAAGTCCTCCTATTAATACCCATCCGATTCCGCTTTTCCATTCTGCTCCAGGACCGCTTGAAAGTGCCAGGGGGAGCAGACCGAATATCAAAGCCAGGTTGGTCATTAAAATTGGCCTGAAACGAAGGTTGGTGGCTTCAATAATGGCATCGTAAACTTTATGTCCCTTATCTACCATATCGTTGGCAAAGTCAACCACCAGGATGGCATTCTTTGCAACAAGTCCCATCAGCATGATAATTCCCATAATGGAGAACAGGCTTATACTTTTTTGTGCCAGTGCCAGCGCGAGTAATGCACCTGTAATAGACAGCGGCATGGTAAACATTACCACCAGCGGATACGCATAACTGTCGTACAGGGCAACCATGGTCAGATAAACAAAAAGAATGGAAGCAATAAGGGCAACCAGAAGACTGCCGAACGATTTCGATTGTTGTTCCATATCTCCGGAATATACAATATCCACGCCCAGAGGTTTATCTGTTTGTGCCAGTTTTTCTTTTATTTCCTCACCTACAGTACCTATTGTTTTTCCGGCAACCGATCCGTATATATCTATCGCAGGTAATTTATTATATCTTCTCAAAGTAGCGGCTCCTCTCTGTTCTGTAATAGAGGCAAACTGTTTTAGTTGTACATACTCTCCTTTCGGAGTCATAAAAGCCATATTTTCAACATCGGTCTTATCTCTTTTATCGAAATTATCGAGTTGAATATTAATGTCATATTCTTCTCCCGCTTCTTTATACTTTAAATCATCGTCTCCGGCAAAGGCAATTCTTAACTCAGCACCGACCTGTCCTAACGTTAATCCGAATTTGAAAAGTTTTTCCCGGTCTATTTTAATATCGAACTCGGTACTACCCTCTTCGTCACTTGTTTCAATATCGCTCACACCTTCAATTCCCCTTATAATCTCATATACTTTGGCGGCATATTCTTTTACTTCTTCATAATTATTTCCCCTTACGATTAACTCAAGTGGCTGATTTGTAGTCCCTAATATAGAAACTTCATTGACGGTAAATTTAGGCCCGGCAAACATTTTTGACATTTCATTTTTCACCATAATACTAAAGTTTTTCGATGAAATATTTCTGTCTTTTTTAGAAACCAGCTTTACGTTAATTTCGGCAGCATAAGGTGTTTCTACGATAGAAAGGCTTCCCCCTCGTGACCCCACTCTGGTAAATACCACATCTACCTCAGGATGAGACATTAGCTGCTTTTCTATCTGAGAACATAACTTACTTGTTTGTTCGAGGGTTGTACTTTTATCCAGTTCAACCAGCAAAATAAATTCACCCCGGTCGCCTGCATCCATAAATTCTGTCTGGATGTACCCTTTGGAAACCAGCAAAAAAGATGACACAAAAAGTATTATAACTACAACAAGAGTTGCAGCCTTATGTTCCAACGCCCAATGTAAAATATCCATTATAAACTTTTTAATCCCGTTTACTATCTTTTCGAATCCCATTAAAAAACGATCGAACAGATTGCTTTTTTTCAACACTTTTATTTTTCCGAAGCGGGATGAAAGAAGAGGTACCAAGGTAAATGATACCAGCAAACTAATCATGATGGAGAATACGATAACCAATGAGAAGGAACGAAGTATCTGACCTGTTACTCCGCCGGTTAAACCGATAGGCAAAAACACGGCGATCAGCACAATTGTAATAGATGTTACCGTGATGCCCAGTTCCTTCGTTGCATCCAGCGATGCCTGCCACCGTCCTTTTCCCATTTCCATGTGCCGGTATATATTTTCGAGCACAACAATCGCGTCGTCAACAATTACCCCGACTACAATTGACAGAGCAAGCAACGTCATCAGGTTCAGTGAAAAACCGAATATCTGGAAAACGACGAAAGTTGAAACGATGGATGTTGGGATAGAAATCATTACGAAAATCAGATTCCGGAAACTGTGCAGGAACAACAGCATGGTCAGCGAAACCAGTATAATTGCGAACAGAAGGTCTTTCATTACACTGTGAACTGCATCTTCAGTGAACTGGGCTGTATTACTGGCTACCGTGAATTTAAGATTATTTGCAGCATATTTCTTCTGAAATTCATCTATCTGTTTATATACCTCTTTACTTATCTCCACATCGTTTGCACCGGTTTGTTTTTTGACAGAAAGGCCGATACACGGAACGCCATTAAGGTGTGCCAGTTTTTTACTGTCTTTGGCTCCATCCACCACGGTAGCTATATCTTTAATTTTTACGGAACCTGCTCCTATATCGAGGTTCTGAATTTCGTCAACCGTCTTGAATTTTCCGTTTACACGGATTAAGGAACGGATTTTTGCGTCTTTTATAGAACCGGCAGGAATATCCAGGTTAGAAACCTGTACTATCTGTTTCAGTTGCAATAAAGAAACCCCGTACTGTTTCAGTTTATCGGCATCGGCTTTTATCTGAATTTCCCGCTGATTACCTCCTACAATATCGACCTCTGCCACTCCTTTGATCTGAGAGAGGTATGGTTTTATATTCAGATTGATAAGATCGTAGAATTGCTGTTCGGGCATATCGGCAGTTGCACCAAGTGTCATAACCGGAAACATATTTAAGTCCAGTTTCTGAAATATCGGCAACTTTGCATCTTCCGGCAAATCCTTTTGAATGGCGTTTACCTTTCGTTCACAATCCTGTAACGAAATATCCCCGTCGATATAATCTTTGAGTTTGATCAACACCAAAGACATATTTTCAAAAGAATACGAAGTAATGTTGTCGATGCCTTCCATTCCCGATACAGCATCCTCAACCGGCTTGGTAATAGAGCTTTCCACTTCGCTTGGCGCTGCTCCGGGGTAAACAGTTATCACAACGTTATACGGAACATCTATATTCGGAATCAGCTCCATATTTAACCGGGTATAACTATATATCCCGACCAGAGCCAAAACCGTAAAAACGACAACCGGAATGGTCGTCCTTTTTATGGAAATATCTGTAATTTTCATTTTTATTCAACAATTTTTATTTGATCGCCATCATGCAGATTCAACTGTCCGCTTACGATTACCTTATCGTTTTGCGACACTCCTTTTACCACTTCAACATATTTGTTGTTGCTATCGTTGGTTACGATATCCCGTTTCACTGCCTTATCTCCTTCTGCTACAAAAACCGACGGCTGTTTTAAACTACCGACTATAGCGGCTTTTTCTATGAGTATAGTTTCAGCGCTTTCTACCGGGATGGTTGCTTCGGCATATAATCCGGCCTTGAGATGTTTCCCGTTACCTGTATTATCAATTAATATTTCCACATCGAATTTCATAGATTCATCAGCTTTCTCTCCTATTGCATTTATCTTTCCCTCAATAGGGCTCTCGGAAAATGCAGGAACTTTAACCTCCACCTTCTGTCCCTGGGAAACTTTAAAAATATCTTTCTCCGGTATTTTTACCCACAGCTTTAATTGTGAAGTATTTACGATTTCATAAACAGGCATTCCTCCGGCAATGAACTGCCCCAGTTCAACCATTTTTTTATTGATATAACCGGAAATGGGAGCTTTAATTTTTGTATCCCTTAAAGCTTTTTGGGCCGTTATTAAATCGGCTTTTGCCTTTTTTAAACCGATGCGCGCCTGTTCCAGATCATGTTTGGCTATCGCATTGCCTTGTTCTAACCTTTCCAAACGTTCTATATCTTTTTGTTGCTGATCGTAGTTCGCTTCGGCCACCAGAACATTGGCTGCAATTGTCTCGTCGTCGACCTCCGCCAGAACTTCGTCTTTACGGACATAATCGCCTACATCTTTGTGTATTTTCAGCACTTTCCCCTGTGTTTCAGATACAACGGTCAGTTCCTCGGATGCGCTTATATTCCCTGTAGCAAAAATCTGCTGGTTAAGCGTTCCCTTTTGCGGGGTAGCTACTTTTACAGGAACCTCTCCTATTTTTTGTGAGGCGAGCGATGCGTCTTCCTGAATTTTATGTTTGTTGGAAGTTAATTTAACTCCTGCCCAAACAGCGAAAACAAGAAGGGCCAATGGAACGATAAATCTTTTTACTGTTTTCATACTATTGTTTTTAATTGTTTATAAGCGATTTAAGCCGGCCGGTTGCTTTCAGCAAATCAATTCCGGCCAGTTGATATTTCAGAAGTTGCTGGTTGAATAAATTTTCGGCTTCCAGTAACGATGTTTCCACATTCAGCAAATCAGTTAATGAAGCCATTCCTTCGTCGAACTGAAGTTTTACCTGGTTGTATACCTTGTTGGCCAGTTCCTTATTTTCTTTCTGATCCTGCAGATTCGACCATGCTGATAATAACGAATTCGTCGCATTCTTATAATTGGTCTCCAGGTATTTGGTATTCAGTTCAAAATCCTGTTCTGTTTGCTGAAGTTTTAACTCCGACTGAAGAACTTTCTGCTTGCGCATTCCCGAACTGAAAATCGGAATGGTTGCTTTCAGTCCGATTATATTCATATTGCTGTAGTCTTTAAAACTAAAATCAGTCGAATAATTGGAACGGCTTAATTGCCCGAATGCTGCCAGATTCGGATAATAGTCAGCCTTGCTGGACTTTACCTGCAATTCTGCAAGTTCAATTTGTTTTTGCAGCAATTGATAGTCAGGAAGCGATTCCAGTGAAAACGATTCAACGGCCGGTTGCTGATTTTCAATATTCTGATTTGCTGTCGTGTCCAATGCTATTTCCTGACTTACTGGTATTCCTGAAATAATTTTCAGAATCCGCTCCTGGATGTGAATTCCGTTTATAAGTGTTTCGCGTTGTGTTTTCAGGTTGGTCACCGCCACTTTTAAACGGCTTACGTCGGTTTGTTTCACAAAATCGTTTTCGTACTGAAGTTTCAGAATGTTGTACAGTTTTTCAAGTGTAGCAATGTTTTTGTCCAAAATTCCGAGAGTTGAATAATTTGCCAGAATCTGGTAGTATCCAGTAGAGACATCGTTAATTACATCGTCTTCTGTTTTCTGAAGCATTATTTTGTATAAATCTTCGGCCTTACGCGCCTGCTTTACTCCTGCAAGGTACGACTGGCTGTAAATCAACTGCGTAACAGATACTCCGACTGATGACATGTACAAGGCTTTGAGGTCAGATAGTCCGCTAAGAAGAGGAGCTAAATCTTCGGGTAAAGCGGCAACTATTTCCGGCGAAATTTCAATATCGGGCAGGCCCGCTCTTAAATAGTTAAAGCTACCGTCGATCTGAGGACGTCCGTTGGCCATAACTTCCTTCACTTTTGAACTGCTTTCCGATTGCTGTAATGCCGCTTTTTTCATAGCGTGACTGTTCTCAACAGCGTGTTTCAGCAATTTGTCGAGCGTGTATTGCTCCTGACTCTCTACTTTCCCCGGAAGCAATAGAATGCCCCACAATAATAAAATTGTTAATTGTTTCATTTTTATACTGTTCTGAATATTGTTTTCTCTGAAAAAAAAGAACTGCAGAGGAAAAAATTATTGTTTCTTTTTATATTCTTCTTTGAACTGATCGAGTTGTAAAACGAAAAATTCCATTCCGGCTTTAATGTTCTTCAGAAATATTGTGTTTCTTGAATTTTTATCTTTTTTTAAGTCGATAATCTGGTTTATAATTTTCAGACTTTTTTCCGTTTTTACTTTCACTTCTTCAACGATCCTGTCTATCTCGGCTGAAACAAAACGGAAATAACGTTTGCGGTCACCCGGATAGGTAATATATTCGATTACACCTCTCAGTTCCAGGTTTTTAAGAGCCGTACTAACCGCACTTTTACTGATCTGCATTTCTTCAACAATCTCATCGAAAGTGTATTCTTCCTTATCCATCACCATCAGTAACCCCAGAATACGTCCCGCAACAGGCTGATAACCTTCCCGTTCATTATGGAGACCGATACATTCAATCAGTTCTTTTTGTTTTTGTAGTCTTTCTGCCTCTTCCATTTTTGTATTTTTTTCTGCCCCAAATATAAATAGTTTTTTTTAGTTCTGAAATAAAAGAACCAATTTATTAAAGATAATTTAATAATTCATTTTCGTATTGCTGCCGACCGTTAAAATTTTGTATAGAGAAGGGCATAAAATACAGAAAGCTGTTCGTTTGATTTGTCCGGATTTTCCGGATAAATTTCGAAACAGCTTCCTGTTAAATAACAAAAACGAAAAAAACGTTCGGATTTTTATCTTCCGGTAACCTGCAAATAATTCATTTCCGACAAATGATACTGGGTTACTGCATCGATATACATTTCTTTTGAACTTTGTAACTGAGCCTGTGCGTCAAGCATATCCGAAATATTAATTATTCCGGCCCGGTAATTATCGTTATTCACTTTCAGGTTTTCTCCGGCTTGTTTTACTGATTCCTGTGCCAGTGAGACCTGCTGAAATGCTTCGGTCAGCGAATTGCTTGCCTGCTGCATCTGCAAAAGTAGTTTTTCGGTATTATCACTAACCATATTCTGATTTTGCATTTCCTTTAATTTTCGTTCCTTCATTTTGTGCGATGCTTCCCACCATCCGGAGATAGGAATTCTAACGGTTCCGAAAACCATCCCTACTGTTGACGCATTATCGTCCATAACGTCAAGATACTGAGCTCCTACCCCGACTGCTATCTGCGGCATATATTCACCACGCTGCATTTTTGTCTGAAACTTTTCGGCTTCCGTACTTTTTTGCAGAAGCTGGTATTCAGAACGGTTCGGCAGAGCTTTTAAATGGTCTGTCAGCACCGATTGCGGATCATCTGCTTCGGGCAACTCATCAGTAAAAGCCATACCCTTCTGGTATTCAGCACCGATATACTGGCACAATGCCATCTTAGCCATTTCAATCCCGTTCGACAGTCTCAGATGATTCATTTTCAACTCGTTCTGTTTGAGTTCCACTTTCAGCAGATCGTTCCGCGTAATCAGGCCGGCATTAAAAGCATCGCCGGCTTCTTTATGCAATGTATCAACCATTTGCATATAGCGTTCGAGGGTTTTCATTTTTTCATTTAACGACACGATCTGCCAGTATTGCTTCTCCGTAGATAAGGTTATTTCATTTTCAGTAGTATTCAGCTGAAGCTTGTTCACTTCAATACCAAGACTTGCCAGTTTATTGCCGTTCGTAACCTGTCGCCCGGCATAAACTGGCTGGGTTGCAGTAACTACACCTATTGTACCTTTTTCGAGCATCGAAATTGAAATTCCGGGGAAGTAGGCATATTGTGTGGCTGAAGCGAGATTTTCAATATTTCCGTCGTAAACAGGCAGGTTCCCTCCTTCCATATCGAGTTTCATCAGCGGTTCATTGAAGCGGTACGACAGAGCCAGCGCTTCAACCTGCGGAAAATATTTCGTATAAGCCGCTTTCTTTACCTCTTCTGCCGATTCAATATCGATGATTTTATTTTTTACTGCTGCATTATTTTCGAGAGCCATTTTTTTGCATTGTTCCAAGGTAAACGATTTCTGAGCAAAGGCAGAAGAACCTGCAACAAGCAAAACAGCAATCGTTAACAAAACCGATTTCATTTTTCCGTTTCCTGAAATTTCTTCAATTGTCACTTTCTCCCTGTCTTTATCTTTTCCCCTGAAAATAAGCCAGTAAGCTACCGGAAGAATAAGTACCAGCAGTACCATCGATGTTAATGTACCGAAACAGATTACGGTTCCCATCGGCGACCACAAAGCACTTTTGCTGATGATCATCGGAATAACGCCCATCGAGGCAGCAGCAGATGTCAGGAATATTGGACGCATCCGTCGTTTACCGGCATCGAATGCAGCTTCCAGAACAGTCATCCTCTTTTTATGACGCAATTCTTCGGCGTAATCGAGCATAATAATTCCGTTACGAACCAGAATTCCAATCAGGCTCACAACACCGAGAATGGATGTTAAACTAAATTCGACATGCATAATCAGCAGCCCCAACACGGCACCGATTAAGCTTAATGAGGAAGAAACAAGTACCAGCAAAGCCATGCTTATTTTACGGAAATGGAAGATCAGAATCAGGAAAATGATAAAAACACTTATAACCAGTCCTCTAAGAATCTGGGGCAGATTTTTCTGATCATCTTCATACGCGCCTCCGTATTGTACACTGATGCCCTTTGGCAATGAATACTTTTCAGTAACATTACGCACGTTCCGGAATACTTTGTTTATGTTGACGTTTCTTTGCACATCGCCCAGAATACTAATGGTACGAACGCCGTTTCGCCTGACGATTTTTCCTTCAGTCCATTCCGGTTTTACATCTGCAATTTGCCGCAAAGGAACTGAAACGCCCGGAATCAGCGAATGAATATATTCATTTTCAATATCGCTGAACGTAGGATCATGTTCACGTTCGGCTTTTAATTTTACCGTTACCGGATAGTCATTTTCCCACAAGGTGGTAAGAGGCAACCCGTCGAAACGCATGGCAAGATTGGTTGCTACTGTTGCCCGGTTTATGCCCAGACGATTGGCATCAACCTGATGGATATCGACCTGTGCGCCGGGAAGCATCTCTTCGTAATTGGTGTGAACCCACGTAAGTCCCGGCACATTGCAATATCGTTTGCTGAGAGAATCAGCCTGTGTTTTCAATGTGCTTAAATCGTCGCCTACAAGGCGGACTTCAATGGGAAATGCGGCTTCCTGGTATTCGAGTTGTTTAAAACGGACATGAGCATTGGGAAAATAGTCTGCATATTCAGGAGTATATTCATTCAAAACATCAACCGTGGCTTCATTCGAAATTGTTTTCACAATAAACTGTGCATAATTTTTTGCAGGCAGGTTTGGTGCATATGCTGTATGAAACCGCGGAGAACTTGTTCCTGTAAAAGAGGTTACTGAAACAATCCGTTCATCCTGCCTAAATATTTTTTCCAGACTGTCGGCAACAGCAGCGGTCTGCTCCAGCGAACTACCCTGTGGCAGATAAATCTCAACTGCAAACTGGTTACGTTCGGCAATTGGCATTAAACGTTGCGGAACCTGGGTAAAAAGTATTCCCCCGATAAGAATGGATAAAAATGCTGCACCTATTGTAACCCGGGGATGTTTGAACGCCCTTGCCAGCCATTTTTCATACGTCTGCTGAATAATATCCAGAAAAGTGCGTTTTCCTTCTTTTTTCCGGGATTTGACTTTTTGAAAGCCTTCCCTGATAAATACATACTGAACAAACGGAATAAAGAGCATAGCCACCATCAGGGATATTCCCAGTGTTATAGTAACTGTCCACGGAAAGAGCTGCACAAATTCCTGAAACATTCCTTTCAGGGTAAAAAGGAATGGGAAAAAGGTAATACTGATAGCCAGGGTTGCCGAAAAAATTGCTTTGAAAAAACTTTTTGCACTGCTGATAGCCGCATGCCACCGCGACATGCCATGGTCAAGCCGCTCCATGTAGCTGTCGACAATTACAATCGAATTATCGACAATCATTCCAAGAACCACGATAAGGGCGGCTAAAGTTACCGTATTAAGTTCCATGCCTGTCATAAGCATTATTCCAAGCGAGGCAAAAATGGTGACAGGAATTGAAGTAGCTGCCACCGATGCCACCCGGAAAGGCAGCAAGACCATTGTGACCAAAATAACAGCGATAATTGCATAAAGCATTTCTCTCAGGAAAGTACTGATTGAGTTGCTTACCACCAGCGGTTGATCGGCTATCCGTTCGATATTTACACCTTCCGGAAGTTCTGACTGAAATTGTTTCAATACTTCGTCCACTTCTTTTCCGTATTGCACAATATTATTTCCCTGCTGCATTTCCATTGAAATCAGCAGGCACTTGTTCCCGTTATTTGTGATATAGCTGTCCGGATCAGGATATTCGCGGACAATCCGGGCCACGTCTTTCAAACGGATAAGGTTTCCGGCAGGATCAGAATAGATAATCTGGTTGGCAATATCCTGTAGTGTATTATAGGATGGAGAAAGATGGATCGGCGCTACCAAATGGTCATTATCAACGGTTCCGCTCATAGTTGTGAACCCCTGGGTAAACAAACTGCCCATCAGGGTAGATGTTCCGATTCCGTAATTAGTCAGCTTTTCTTTTTCCAGGTAAATGCTGATTTGTTCCTTTTCCAGACCGTAATGACGAATTTTTGATACAGATTCAATGCGTCTTAACCGGTCCTCCAGCTCATTCATGTAATCCTCAAGTTCCCGGTATGTTTTATGATCAGCTTCCAAAGTAATAAGTAATGCCGAAGTGTCACCGAAATCGCTGTCGGAATATAACGCCAGAACTCCGGAAGGAAGTTGTGCCTTCAGATTATTAAGCCCGTGATTCAATTTCGCCCAAAATTCATCTGCATTTTTTAAGTTATCATTCAACTCAACAAAAACGATCATCAGTCCGTCTTTCGAATATGAATATGTTTTTTCCTTTTTGATTTCTTTATAGCCGAACAGATACTTTTCAACTTTTGTTGTCAGTTGTTCTTCTACCTGTTCCGAATTGGCCCCCGGATAAACGCCAATAACCAGTCCCTGACGGATGGTAAACGTCGGGAATTCCTGTCTCGGCATTACTACAAGGGCATAAATGCCCAGTATAACCAGCAACGTGGTAATTAAAAATACGATCTGCCTGTGTCGCATGGCAGATTCGACAATACCTGATTTTCCCATAACTACCGGATAATTTGAACGTTTGAATTACTTCTGACCTTTTGGTTTCCTTCTGTTATCAGAAGGTCGCCGGCTGAAAGGCCGTTTTTAACAACCAATCCGTTGCTGACCAGTACTCCGGTTTCGATAATCCGCTTTTCTGCCCGGTTGGTAGCCGGGTTCACCGCATATACATATTTGTGGTTATTCCCGTCAACCTGTACAGATGACATTGGAATAATAATCCGTTCGGCTTGTTCAGGATTCTTTATGCATACTTCGCAAACCATCCCCGGCTTAAGAATGAAATCCGGGTTACTGAGTTCTATTTTCACAAGATAAGTATGGGAAAGCGGATTGGAAAGAACTCCAACTTCCTGTACTTCACCATCAAAAAGCTGATCACCCAGTGCCGATACCTTAATTTCAGCTTTAAGTCCTTTTTTTATTCCTGATATCTCCCGTTCAGGCACAGGAATGCTGATTTTTACTTTTTCAATCTTCACCAGTTGAAATACCGGATTACCCGGAATCACATTCATTCCCGGTTCAATCATACGTTTACCGATAACTCCGGAAGTGGTAGCATACAACTTACAATCTTTCACGTTTTTCTCCGATATTAAAGCCATTGAACGGGCCTGGTCCAGTCCTGTCTGTACTTCAACATATTTAATTTCCGGAAGACTTCCTTTTTTGTAAACCGGTTCCAGACGGTTAAAAGCATCTTCAGCCTGTTTTTCTTTTGCCATGGCGACTTTGTACGCATTTTGATAACTTTCGTCATCCAATACTGCAAGTAGCTGTCCTTTTTTAATACTCTGTCCCTCTTCTGCCATTACTTTTTCAACTGTGCCTGAAGTTAAAAAACTCAGGGGTACCGAGACCGATTCCTCTACAGTGCCGATATACGATTGCCCTGTACTCCCTGAGTTAGTTTCCAGTTTCTGAATTTTCACTTTAACAGACTGATCGGCACAGACTGTATTTCTTTTTTGATCACCGATGCTGCACCCGGAAAAAAACAGCATAAGTAACACGTAAAATCCTAATTGTTTCATTGTTTTCATTGTTTCTATTTAATACTATAATACCAAAAACATATTTTAGTCGACAAATATGAAAAATTTTAGCAGAATATTCTGGGAGTAATCAGGTTAATTGTTTTTTCCAGTTTTTTTTCATCCAGAAAACCTTCCTTCCGTATTGTGTATTGTGCAACTCCCAGAAGAGCAGCCAGAAACATCTCTGCAATCCAGGGAATATCTTCTTTTTCTGCTTCCTTGTATTCTCCTGCATCGTAACCATCTTCCAGAATTCTGACAATGTAATTCTGTTCAAACTGCATCATTCTTAAAAAATATTTTTTTGCATAAACTTCAACAACCTGTTCCTGCATTATAATTCTGTAAAGATTTACTTTATTGACCACTTCCTTATAAAATTCCAATACATAAGTTTCAATTTTATCAATCATAGTTTTGTGTTCTTCTACCCTGCTCTTTACATGCTGCCGGAGATTGACAATTTCCATTTCCACCACAGCTTCAAAAACTTCAATTTTACTTTCAAAGTAATAGTACAGAGTACTTTTTGCTTTTCCGCATGACAGGGCAATCTCGTCCATCGTTGTCTTTTTCAAGCCATATTGCTGAAATAATTTCTGAGCATGAAACAAAATTTCATTCCTTACCAATTCATCTTTTTCAGTGATCATATTTTCGACCGTTTTAGTTTTTTAGTATTACAAATATATAGTAATCATTTTTTGCCAATTATCTTTTTAAATAAAATCTTACGTGTATCACTTTTATTTAACATTGATGTTAACTTTTCTGCTATTCATTTAAACATTTCCTGTACGAATTTTGTTTTTTCTGAAAATGAAGTATGTTTGTAGCACTAAAATTTGAGGCATAGTAAATGAGAAATTATTCGAAAAACAGTAAAGTTGTCACAGCTTATTCGTTAAGCTGTAATACTTTTATTATGCCTTTCATGCCCATGATAATGCGATAGCCTTCTTCAGTATGTTTATTCATATTGCATGAAGGCAGTTCAACTTTCATTATCATTTAAAAAATCAAATTAAAATATTTTAATATGCCAATAAGGATTATCCGGTTTGGCGGAAACAGTTTAAAAAACAGAGACCATCTGCAGTTTTTTACTGATGAGCTTAAAAAAGGCAACGAAAGCAGTGTGGTTGTAGTTTCCGCAATACCTGAAATATATGAAATACTGACCGACGGACTCCGGAAACTTACCGGGCATTCGGCCAATTACCAATCGGTTATCCGAAAAATCGAAAAAAAACTTGAGACGACAGGCTTTCACACACACATTCCGGGCATTCAAGAGGAATTCTCGCAGCTTAAAAATTTGCTTAACGGAATTCAGTTTACCGGCGATTACTCGGCAGGACTGCGTGATACGGTTATTAGTTTTTCAGAAAAAATATCCGTTCAGGCATTAGCTGATTATTTAAACCAGACAGCTGATGCCCGGGTTATTTATCCTGAAGATATGGATTTCCGGGTTACCGAGGAATTTGGAAATGCAACGGTGCCGGAAGAAGAAAATCAGGTCTTGAAAAATTTCAGTTTTCATAAATTATCACTAGTCCCCGGTTCGTATGGAATTAGCAGAAATAAAAAAATTGTACGTCTTGGCAATCATGCCAGCGACTATACCGCTTCTGCCCTCGCCCGGTTGCTCGGCGCTGAAAGCCTTGAATTATGGGAACCGGCCCGGTCGTTCACAACAGCCGATAGTTCAATTGTTCCGGATTCAGCAGTAATTCCGCAGCTTACTTACGAAGAGGCCTCCGAACTTTCATATTTTACACATTCGTCTCTTCATCCACGGATTGTTGAACCCTTAACCGGCAAACATATCCCGATAAAAATATTTCGTCTTTCAGCTTCAGGAAAAAAGTTGGAAACAATTATTAACCCGGATTTGTTTGTGTCTGAAAACGTGGTAAAGAGTGTGGTAAGCGACGACGAAATTGCAGTTTTGAAACTGAATGGTCCCGGTGTGGGATTTAAGCCGGGCATACTGGCAAAAATAACCGGCGGATTCCATCATGCCGGTATTAATATCCGTTCGGTCATTACCTCGCAGGTAAGTATTAACATTATCCTGGATAAAGCCGATGCTGAAAAAGCCCGGCAAATCTGTTCCGAAATTCAGCTAAGTTCGGTAAATGAACTGGTTATTGAAGATAAAGTATGCCTGATTGCAATAGTCGGACATGGAATGCAGACTCATCACGGAGTCTCGGCACGCCTGTTTAAAGCGGTTGCTGATCAGAAAATTAATGTACTGCTGAGTGGGTCCGGAGCATCCGACCTGTCAAGTTATCTGGTTATCGATCTGAAAAACAAGGAAAAAGCAATCCGGGAAATACATAAAATGTTCTTTACTGAAAATCCAAATAACAAATTCCAAAAATGATTAACGGACATTAGCATAAACAACAGAAAATAAATTCGTACAAATAAAAAGTATACAACTATGACAAATCAGAAATTAAATTTCGAAACCCTGCAAATACATGCAGGTCAGCAGCCCGATCCGACAACTTTATCGCGTGCTGTTCCTATTTACCAGACTTCGTCCTATGTCTTTAAAAATGCCGAACATGCTGCAAATCTGTTCGGTTTAAAGGAATTCGGGAACATCTACACCCGCATAATGAACCCGACAACCGATGTGTTCGAGCAACGGATGGCAGCTCTCGAAGGCGGAGTTGCAGCATTGGGTGTTGCGTCAGGCCATGCGGCCCAGTTTCTGACTTTTACTACTATTCTGGGACTCGGTGACAATCTTGTAAGCTCACCATATCTGTACGGAGGCACATACAACCAGTTTACGGTAACCTTCAAACAGCTTGGGATTGAAGCCCGTCTGGCTGAAGACCTGACTGTCGGATCTTTTGAAAAGCTGATTGATGAAAAGACAAAAGCTATATACCTGGAAACCATCGGCAATCCGGGATTTGTGGTTCCCGACTTCGATACGTTTGCGGCACTGGCAAAAAAATACGACATTCCGTTTATCGTCGACAATACATTTGCCGGCGGAGGCTACCTGTTCCGTCCGATTGAACATGGCGCCGATATTGTTGTTGAATCGGCCACAAAATGGATCGACGGGCACGGAAACAGCATTGGCGGTGTAATTGTCGATGCCGGAACCTATAACTGGGGCAACGGTAAATTTCCCGGTTTTACAGAACCATCGCCCGGTTATCACGGACTGAAATACTGGGACGCATTCAATTTCGACGGACCGTTCGGGAATATTGCTTTTATCACAAAAGCCCGGGTGGAAGGACTCCGTGATTTCGGACCTGCCCTTAGTCCGTTCAACTCGTTTTTACTGATTACCGGGCTGGAAACGCTTTCCATACGGCTTGAACGGCATGTTGAAAATACACTAAAACTGGCACAATGGCTTGAAAAACACCCGAAAGTTGAACGCGTAAATTATCCCGGACTGGAAAGTAGTCCGTCGTACGGGCTGGCGCAAAAATATTTACCCAAAGGAGCCGGCGGGGTGCTCTCGTTTATTGTAAAAGGCGATATTGAGCAGGCAAAAAAGGTGGTAAACGAACTGAAACTGGTTAGTCACCTGGCCAATGTAGGTGATGCCAAAACTCTGATTATCCAGCCGGCAGCAACAACCCATCAGCAAATGTCGGCAGAAGCACAACTGGCTGCCGGCGTTACGCCAGGCTTGCTGCGTGTGTCAGTCGGGCTTGAACATATCGACGATATTATTGCCGACTTTGAACAAGCACTGGCAAAAATCGGTTAATAATATAAACTAATTATTACTGACGTTTTACCGGCACTTTCTCCGGCCGTAAAGCCGATTCAGTGCCGGTAAAACGCAGATTAAAAAGCAAAAACAATATGCCACTTAATTTACCTGATCAATTACCGGCTATCGATCTTCTCAGGAAGGAAAATATTTTTGTATTTGATGAAACACGGGCCTGCCACCAAGATATCAGACCCCTCAAAATTGTTATTCTGAACCTGATGCCGTTAAAAATAACAACAGAAACCGATTTGCTGCGGTTACTGTCGAACACACCGCTCCAGATTGAAATTGACTTTATGAAGATAAAGGGGCACACGTCAAAAAACACCCCGGTTTCGCACATGAAACAATTTTACAAGGATTATGAAGAAATCTTCAGAAAAAACTACGACGGAATGATAATAACCGGCGCTCCGATCGAACAACTGCCTTTTGAAGAGGTGAAATACTGGGACGAAATGAAACTGATTTTCGACTGGGCAGCCCACCATGTTACTTCTACCCTCTTTATTTGCTGGGCGGCTCAGGCCGGTTTGTACCATTATTACGGCATTCCCAAATATCAGCTTGATAAAAAGATGTTCGGAGTTTTTAAACACCGGTTGTCTGACGACAAAATTCCCATATTCAGGGGATTCGACGATGAATATTGTCTACCGCATTCACGCCATACCGAAATAAGAGAAGAAGACATTCTGAAAGTTAAGGAGTTACAAATCATTTCAAAATCAGAGGAGGCCGGAATCGGTATGGTGATGGCAGAAAACGGCCGCCAGCTCTTTATTACCGGCCATTCGGAATATTCGCGGTATACACTCGACAAGGAATACAAGAGGGACAAGCTAAAAAATTTACCGGTTAACATTCCGAAAAACTACTATTTGAATGATAATCCGAAGCTGGAACCAGTGATGAGATGGAAGTCGACAGCAAACCTGCTGTTTTCGAACTGGCTAAACTACTATGTATACCAGGAAACGCCTTACAATCTGGAGAATATAAAATAGAGAATAAAAATACATGATATCGCGAAGATATATTCTTTGCTTATTGCAAGAACGTATTCTTTTGGTTATCAAACTTTATTCTGTAAAATCCACCGGTAATAAAAGAGATAAACGATCAGAAACACAATTGTGAAAATTGCATTGGTGGAAGACAAAGAATTTCTGCCTAAAAAAACAACCGGAAGCAAAATAATTGCACACTGGGCAAAAATATACAGAAAGAAGCCGTTTTTCCGGAATTTCCACAAAGCAATGATGCCTGTCAGAGAAAGGCCATGAGCAATTGCCATCAATAAAAAATACAGTCTAGACGTTCCTTCCATGCTTAACTCGTTGGTTATCCCGGTAATTTTTCCTGAAAAAAAATTGTAAAACAGCGATACGGACAGAAACACAATCATAGCGATTCCACTACCTAAAAAACTTAATATACAGGCAGATGTGTATACAACAGGACGATTGTTCATTACTTTAATTTTAATTGTTTAAAAATACCTGATAAATTGAACAAATTCAACTTTCTACAGATTTTAAAAGTTATACCTTTGCCCAACATTCAAAAAATAATAAAGGATGAAGAGAGATACCACTGTCTTTGATATTATTGAAAAAGAACGTCAGCGCCAGTTGCACGGCATCGAATTAATTGCTTCTGAGAACTTTGTCAGCGACCAGGTAATGGAAGCCATGGGATCAGTGATGACCAACAAATACGCGGAAGGTTATCCGGGTAAACGTTATTACGGCGGTTGCCAGTGTGTCGACGAAACCGAGATGCTCGCCATCGAACGTCTGAAACAATTATTTGACGCAGCTTACGTGAATGTTCAGCCACATTCGGGAGCACAGGCAAATGCTTCCGTGCTAAGTGTAGTGCTTAAACCAGGTGATACATTTTTAGGACTTGACCTGTCGCATGGCGGGCACCTTTCACACGGTTCACCTGTAAACTCGTCAGGTATCCTGTACAAACCTGTTGCTTACCATGTAAAAGAAGAAACAGGATTGGTTGATTACGATGAAATGGAAACCCTTGCACTGGAACATAAGCCTAAATTGATTATCGGCGGGGCATCGGCTTATTCCCGTGAATGGGATTATGCCCGTATGCGTAAAATTGCCGATCAGGTCGGAGCTTTTCTGATGATCGATATGGCTCATCCTGCCGGACTGATCGCAGCCGGATTACTTGATAATCCACTTAAATATGCCCATATCGTCACATCAACAACTCATAAAACACTGAGGGGACCGCGTGGCGGCATTATCCTGATGGGCAAAGATTTTGAAAATCCGTTTGGTTATAAAACCCCGAAAGGTGAAACAAAAATGATGTCGGCAGTAATTGATTCTGCAGTATTTCCCGGTCAGCAGGGAGGTCCGCTCGAACACATCATTGCAGCAAAAGCTGTTGCCTTTGGCGAGGCACTCGATCCTTCATATAAAATATACCAGACACAGGTAAAAAAGAATGCGGCTGTAATGGCTCAGGCTTTTATCGGCAACGGATATAAAGTAATTTCAGGCGGAACCGATAACCATTCCATGCTGATTGACCTCCGTACCAAATTTCCGAACCTGACAGGAAAAGTTGCCGAAAATGTATTAGTGAAAGCCGACATTACCATCAATAAAAACATGGTACCGTTCGACAGCCGCTCTCCTTTCCAGACTTCAGGATTAAGGGTCGGAACGCCGGCAATTACCACCCGCGGGGCAAAAGAAGACATGATGCCTGTTATTGTTGACCTGATCGACCGGGTATTAAGTGATGTGGAAAGTGAAGCTGTTATTAAATCTGTTCGTTCGAGAGTGAATGAAATAATGAGCAAATATCCGTTATTCGCCTGGTAATAACTATCAGAAATTGCACATAGAAAAGAACTTGAAATACAACAAAATACAAACCCTGGCATTCCCAAAGCCGGGGTTTTTTCTGATAATATTCTTCTGAAAAATCGTTCGCCGGGCTAATCTGTTATAATCCTGTTAATCAGAAGGAAGATATTTTTTCTGAATATTCGACATGGATGCAAACATATTATTCACGGCTTCCGGATTCATTTTTTTCATTATTCCGATAATCTCACGTATCTCTCTTCGTTTCGAACGATCTTCGAACGGACATTTTCTGATTTCAGTCGAAAAACCTTTCCTGGAAGCATATTCCGCCAGCTCATCTTCCGACAGAGTAATCAGTGGCCGGATTATTTCCGTTTCATGTCCGAATAAATCCAGTTTTGCCGGCATTGAACTGATGCTTCCCTGGAAAACCATATTCATCAGTAAAGTCTCCACTACATCATTTTTATGATGACCAAGTGCTAATTTCCGGTATCCTGCATCCCTGATCTTCTCAAATAAAATTTTTCTCCTGTTCCATGAACAAACGAAACAGGTGTCTTTGCTTATATATTCATCGTCAGAAAGTTCTGTCTGAACAAACTGAAAAGGTATTTCCCGTGATTCGCAAAAATTTTTCAGATATACACGGTCGACCTCATAGGGAATTGAAACAATATCGACATGAACAGCCGTTACCTGGAAAGAAACATCAGAATACTTCATCCGTCCTGCAAGAATATCAAGAAGCGATAGTGAATCCTTTCCCCCGGACAGTCCGACAACAATCTTATCCCCTTCCGTTATCAGGTTATATTGATGAACAGCTTTTCCGACTTTTTCATATATCCTTTGAAAAAATCGTTTATCGCTGTTTGACAGGAATTTCGTCATATATGCACTGAATAACTATAGTGACCCCCTGACAATTAAGCGGGTAGGAATTTGTTCAAATATTTTTTCTTTGCCGGCAACAAAGACAGCTGCTTTTTTCCCCATCTCGTTAAAATCGGTGGAAATTACGGTGATGCCGGAACCTACAATCTCCTTCATCGGAGTATTGTTATATGACAGGATACCAATATCGCTGCCTGGCTTCATTTCATGCTGTTTGCAATCCTTCACAATATGCACCAGATCGTCATCTTTAATTACAAAATAAGCCTGCCCCTTTTTCAGTTTTTCTCCTTCAAATTTTTTGAGCACAGTATGTTTTATATTGAAATCGGAACAAAATACATTAAACGCATCTATTGTTTCGGCCGGATGAGGCGTATTCGGCGGAAATATCAGGATAAACTCGTCGTATTTCCGGATTCGTTCCACACCGTCTTTCAGACATTCGTAAACAGCTTTATTGAAATCCTGTGTCAGGTAGGAAATTCCCTCTGAATCATCCACCCACCCCATGTCGAGAACCAACAATTTATTCGGATCAATTTTCCGGACTACATTTTCGAGACTTCTATTGTTTATGTTCATTATCAGATACATATTGTACTTGCCCAGACTGTTCAGTACCAGCTGCTCAAAAACTTCGTAGTTATAATGATGAAAAAGCAAATCGACCGTATAGCTGTCTGGTAATTCGTTCCTGAAACTATTGTATAGCTGTTCCTTAAAAGCGCTAAAATCATCGAGTAAAACCAGTACTTTGTAGGATTCGTTGGATACAAAGTAACCTTTTGTCGGAGTGGATGATACTATACTTCTTCGTTTCAATACGTTATAAGCCTTAAATACGGTGTCGCGCGAAATGCCGCTGTCACGACTCAACTTGTTCACTGAAGGTAAAATATCCCCTTCCTTTAATATACCAACACTTATTGCTTCTGTTACCGCATGAACCAATTGCTGCAATTTCGTGAGGCTCGAGCCCTCTTCCGGCTTAAATGTAAAAACTTTCATATCAATTTGTAAAAAAGCCTGAACTGCCGCTGCAATTCAGGCTTAAACCCAACAACTTATCTGAATATATAGTCAAAAAACATTGCCATTTTAACAATGACAACCGAATTTTCACTGAAACCATACAGGCTGGTTTCGATATTCGTTTCAAAAATAACAATTCTCTTCAAAATAACTACTGTATTTATAAATGGCCTTGTCCAAATTTATTACAAAATAAGCAAAAGGCAAGCATAACCATCAAACCTTTTGTTTGTGAAATTTGTAGGTCCGGTATCCGTATATGGCAATCACCAAAAAGCAGATAAATGGCAGGATAAACGAAAAGTTTACGGCTGGTATTCCTGCAATACAACCAAAGTCCATAATAGCGCCCTGAAGTGGTGGCATCAATGCTCCGCCCACAATAGCCATTACAAGAAAAGCCGAGCCAAGAGTTGCATCTTCTCCTACACCATCAAGAGCAATACCGTAAATGGTCGGGAACATCAGCGACATAAATGCGGATGTTGCCATCAGGCAGTACAGGCCACCCATTCCGTCAATAAAAATGGCACCGGTTATTGTGGTCATCCCTCCTATTGCAAATATTGTAAGCATCACGGTTGTACGGAAATATTTCATCAGGAAAGTGCTGATGAACCGGCTGGAAACAAAGGCAATCATTGCCACAATGTTGTATAACTGCGCATCAGCTTTATTTATTCCAAGACGGTCGGCATACTGGATAATGAATGTCCAGCACATAATTTGAGCCCCGACATAAAACATCTGGGCTATTACTCCTTCTCTGTATTGCCGGTTCCTGATTAACCGGTGAAACATGTCGCTTGCATGAATTTTATGGTCAGCATTTGCCCTCATCGGCATTTTACTTAGCAAGATGACAAAAAACATAATAATGACAACCAGGCCAAGTATCACATACGGATTTCTTATTACAATCAGATCGTGGGTGCGTATCGCTGCTTTTTGGACTGCATCCAGAGTCGGAAAGATTAGTTCACCAGCGGCATTCCGCCTGTCCGACTGCAAAGCGGTTAGAATCACCTGCGAAGCCACCGTCATTCCGAGTAATGAGCCCAGCGGGTTAAACGACTGGGCAAGATTCAACCGGCGGGTTGCTGTCCGTTCGTCCCCCATCATCAGGATGTAAGGATTTGCTGTTGTTTCCAGAAATGCCAGTCCGAAAGTCAGGATATAAAGGGACAACAGGAAAAATTCAAAAATCTGGAACTGAGCTGCCGGCCAGAACAGCAAGGCTCCGACTGCATACAGGCCAAGTCCCATCAATATTCCTTTTTTATACGAATACTTTTTAATGAATAATGCAGCCGGAACGGCCATTGTTGCATATCCGCCATAAAAGGCAAACTGAATCAGGGCAGCACGCGCATTCGAAATTTCCATAAGCGTCTTGAATGCGGCAACCATCGGATTGGTTATGTCGTTGGCAAATCCCCAAAGGGCAAAAAGGCTGGTAATAATGATAAACGGGACCACATATTCCTTAGGAATTACTCTCTCTTTTGTTTTCACTTGTTTATTAGTTTGTTTAGTTTAAAAATCCGTTTTTATCTAACAGGTATTGTCAACAAATATTTAAAATACAGATCCGCACAGAGGAAGATAAACAGAATTACAATCAAACATTTTTGTTTAAGAATCAGTTAAATACTGATTTTATTTTTTCAACTGAAACCCCAAGCACTTTTTCTGCAATCCGGTTCAGTTCCTCTTCGTTTCCCTGAAAATGGTATGTTTGCTGAATATGTTCAAGCTTTTCGCCCGGTTTCAGGAACCCGGCTTTCGACGAAGTTTCCAGCTCATAGAATGGTCCCATTTGCGAACCATCAGCCAGCGGGCCATCGTTGTAGGCATTTATAACATCGCCGGCAAAAGGTTTTTCCTGCAATTTCCAGGCTGAATTTACATATTCGGTAGCTGCCGTATCAACCGTACATTCAAGAATAGTAAGTATTTTATTGATCGCATCGTACGAACCAAGTCGGGGCAAAACCCTTAACGGCGGAATTCCGATCTTACTTCTGTACTTTCCGTCGGCTTTCAGGTAAATTGCACGATCGTCTGTTTTCAGCCGGTCTTCCGGTATTTCACCGAAATAACTGCTGTTTACAATTTTTCCGTAATCTCCTTTTTTATAAGGCACTACAATGGTTACTCCAAGTGATGGATTAAGCATTCCAAGCATCCATACAGATAAAGCTCCTGTTGTTTTTGTCCACTCGTTCGTACCGGTATTTTCAATCCGGTTTTCTGATTGATAGGCTACCATTTTTACATCAGAAGGCAAAACGGCTTGCAATAATTTTTCCGCTTTATCTCTGGAAATAAGACTGACTTTCCGAAATACATCAAATTGAAATTCAGTTCCGGAGTAATTGTTCAGCTTTACATTTTTGGTAAAAGTTACTGAATTAGAATCGTTTCCCACGATATTAAAAGGTTCGGTATCGATACATGCCGGAGTCTGCCAGTGTTCAAAATCGAAGGGCTCCCCTTTTCTGAAAAAAATTGAAAACTGTCCGCCTTCAGGGCCAAACCACAAACGTTCTTCTCCCCCGTAAGCATTAATATGTTTCTGCACTTTGTTTTTTTCGATCAGCCCGTGGTTTATCCATCCATAGGAAAAACCTTTTAATCCTGAAGAAGTACTGGTCAATACCCGTCCCTGATATTCCGGAGCAATCAGAACACGCGATTCTCCGTTTTTCAGTTCTAGCGGCTTCAAATAAGTTTGAAGGAGTTTCAGGTCATAGCCATATTCTCCTTTTTTACAAGTTAGTTCCATTGATTTAGTCTTTTCAGAAAGTCCGTTTTTTGAATGATACCTGCACGATGATATGAACAACAACAAAATCACGGGAATAAATATTCTCCCCCATTTCGGTTTTTGTCTATCTTCCATTGTAACAAACATCAAAAAGGAAATGCACAGAGGGTACATTTCCTTTATTTAAAATTATCAGTAAATTTATTTGTAGACAGGCCCGTAATTACTGCAAGCCCTGTAGTCAGCACCTTCTTTATCAACGCCGAAAGAAGCCCATGCACTTGGCCTGAATATTTTGTCATCAGCCACATTGTGCATACATACAGGAATTCTCAGCATTGAAGCCAGCGTAATTAAATCGGCACCTATATGACCATACGAAATAGCACCGTGGTTTGCACCCCAGTTTGCCATTACACTGTAAACATCCTTGAATGCCTCATTTGCCCCCAGGCGTGGAACGAACCAGGTTGTCGGCCATGTCGGATCGGTACGTTTATCCAGTATGGCATGTACATCGTCAGGTAATTCAACAGTCCAGCCTTCAGCAATCTGCAAAACAGGTCCAAGTCCTTTTACAAGGTTTACACGCGACATGGTAACCGGCATTTGCCCGGCAGTTTTAAAATGTGAAGAAAAACCTCCTCCGCGGAAATAACCAAGACTTGCCGGGCACCAATCGGTATTCTCCAGACATTTTTTTGCATCGGTTTCCGTAATATCCCAGAATGGTTTCATAACAGGATTTCCCTCAGCATCGCGTTGCTGTGCGGTTGCATCCAGCGTGGTTGAACCGGAATTAATTAAATGAATAATACCGTCTTTTGCCAGACCTGTGAGCTCTTTGCCTGTAACCCGTTTTACAGCTGCCGGGCTCCAGTAGGTTCGTACGTCAGAAAAAATCTGTGGCCGGTCGGAAAGTAAATGACCAAACAACATTGCTACGCTGTTCAGACTGTCATTTTCAGTAGCAAACACGTATGCTTCACGAATGCCGTTCCAGTCGAACGAAGAATTTAGAATTGTCTCCGTAAAGTCACCGTTCGGATAATAATCAGTCCACTGACGCTGTCCCTGGAAACCGCCCAGAATAGCATTCCGCCCTCTCGATTCTTCGCCATATCCCATTTCTTTCAGTTTCGGATTTCCAATCATCAAATCACGGCAAATGAGAGTCATTTTTACCACCGTTTCCCATTCCCAGTCTTTGCGTTTCCGATCGGTTTGTTTAGCCGGATCATTCAGGTCTTTTCCTTCTTTGCAGTTTTCTTTGGTCCAGGCCATTGCCTTTGCGAATTCTGCTTTATCATAGATACCTTCTTCCATTCGCCGTATCAGTTCAACCGATTCAACAAACTCAGTACGGATTCCCAGGTATTCCAGAAAGAAATTGGAATCGACCGTTGATCCGGCAATACCCATTGCCGAATATCCGATCGACAAATATGATTTGCCCTTCATATAAGCTACAGCCAAAGCCGCCTTCACAAAGCGCAGTATTTTTTCTTTTACATCATCGGGAATACTGGTATCGCTTGCATCCTGTACATCGCGACCATAAATGCCAAATGTGGGCAAACCTTTCTGGGTATAACCGGCCAGGGCAGCGGCCAGATAAACAGCTCCGGGACGTTCTGTTCCGTTAAATCCCCAAACAGCTTTTGGAATTAACGGATCTGTATCCATTACTTCTGAACCGTAACACCAGCACGGACTTACCGAGAGAGAAACGCCTACCCCTTCGCGGTTAAATTTATCGGCGCAACGCGCAGCATCAGCCACACCTCCAATCGTTGTGTCGGCAATTACACATTCTATTTTTTCTCCATTGGGGAACCTTAAATTTTCTTCAATCAGAGCTGCGGCAGCTTTTGCCATGTTCATAGTCTGAACTTCCAGTGATTCACGAACACCGCGTTCACGACCGTCAATTATTGGACGGATACCAACTTTAGGTAATCTTCCGATTAATCTGTTCATGTTATATTTAATTTAGGTTAATATCTAAAATCAGTACAGAAACACTGTGCTGTACTGTCCTGCTAAGTAACAAATATTTTTTCATATTCTGAAAATGTTGGTAAACACATTTCATTTTACTTATTTTAATTTCCAATCATAAAACCAGGCATAATGCACTTAAAAAAAATACAATTATACTGGCAAATTCTTATTGCCCTTGTTCTCTCAATCATATACGGACTCCTTTTCCCCACTGTCTATTTATTCAATCACAACTCCGTAAAATATTTAAGAAAAAACCATATTCCTACTGAAGTAATCGCAAAAATTGAAAGCAGGGAGAACATTGAGTATCATACTTTAAAAGATTTTCAGAGTGAACTAAAAACCATTTTATCTGAAAAAGAACTAAAGGAATATCAATCCATAATACGGAAGGCAGGTTATCACAATCCCCGGATAAAGGCCGTCAGCTGGATGGGGGATATTTTCATGCGGGCACTAAAAATGCTTATTATACCGCTCATACTGAGTTCCCTGATTTCCGGAATCACGAATATTGGTACCGGCAAAAATCTGGGGAGGTTAAGTCTGAAAACCATCACTTATTATCTTTCAACTTCGTTTATTGCCATTATTACCGGTTTATTTTTTGTAAATATTCTGAAACCCGGAATCGGGGCTGACCTTAATTTTCAGGAAACAGTAGAAGGGCTGGGGCATAAGCAGCAATCGTTTTTCGATATACTGATCGGAATAGTCCCTCAAAATATTTTTCAGGCATTCACGGAAGGTGATATCATCCCGATCATCTTTTTTGCTGTCCTTTTTGGTTTTTTCATTACCAAAGCAAAACCGGTTTACAGTGAAGTCCTGACAAAAGCATTCAATGGAATTTTTGATGTAATGATGCGAATAACCTTATTTGTCATGAAATTCACACCTCTGGGGATATTCGGAATTATTGCAAAAGTAATTGCAGACCAGAATGATTTAGGCGGATTAATGTCGCGAATGGGGTTGTATATGGGAACAGTGATTGCAGCTTTATTTGTTCATTTTGTTATCACGCTCCCTTTGCTGGTAAAATTCGTCGGACGATCGAATCCATGGAAACATTTCCGAAATATGTCAACTCCTTTGCTTACTGCATTTTCAACCTCATCATCAGGTGCAACTTTGCCTTTAACGATGGAAGCTGTTGAATCAAAATCAGGAGTATCAAACAAAATCAGCAGTTTTACCCTGCCACTCGGGGCAACCATTAATATGGACGGAACCGCCCTGTACGAATGTGTTGCTGCTATTTTTATTGCACAGGCTTACGGGCAGAGTCTCAGTATCACGCAACAATTAATAATCGTTGTCACCGCACTGATTGCTTCTGTCGGGGCAGCAGCAATTCCGATGGCAGGCCTTATTATGATTTCAATTATCCTGACAGCAGTAGGCCTTCCTCTTGAAGGAATCGGACTAATATTGGCTGTAGACCGGATACTTGATATGTTCAGAACCGCAACAAATGTGTGGAGTGACACTTGCGGTGCAGTAATTATAGCGAAATCAGAAGGAGAACAATTACTGATCTGATTTTCTATTCTGAATAATATTCATTCAGGCTGACAATTTCTGAAGTACCACACACCGGGCACTTTTTTTCGCTGTCTTCATATAAATTAAAATTGGCTTTGCATGAAGGGCAACGAAACCAGCTGTCGTCGAAATGAAATTTTCCTCCGCGAATAACCAGGTCTTTTCCTTCTGTTAATGCTTTAGCCACTTTTTGTCTGGCTGTCTCGTAGATACGCGTGATGGTAGGACGGGAAACAGCCATGTGAACTGCTGCCTCTTCCTGTGTCATCCCCTCGTAATCAAGCAATTTTATTGCCTGGTATTCCTCAAAATAGAGGCTGACTTTTTCAGAACTGTGTTTTTGGATACCGAAAGCCGACATCCCTTTTATGGAAGGTGGATTTAAAATTAACCGACTACGTTTTTGTCTTGGCATACTCAAGTTTATTAATCCTGTTTAGTAAAAAATGATCAGCTAAAACCATGGCAGCCATTGCCTCAACAATAGGGACTGCACGTGGTAACACGCAAGGATCGTGACGACCTTTCGGATTGATTGTCACTTCATTGTATTGTTTATCAACCGTATGTTGTTCCTTTAAAAGAGTAGCGATTGGTTTAAAGGCCACTCTGAAATAAATGTCTTCACCGTTGGAAATTCCACCCTGGATTCCTCCGGAATTATTTGTTCTGGTGTGAAGTCCATCATCTGTTTTAACAAACACGTCATTGTGCTGCGATCCGCTCAGTTTTGTTCCTTCGAAGCCTGAACCATATTCAAAGCCTTTTACCGCATTGATTCCCAGCATGGCGAACCCAAGATCGGCGTGTAACTTGTTAAAAACCGGTTCGCCCCAGCCTGCCGGAACGCCGGTAATAACGCCGGTAATAATTCCACCGACAGTATCACGGTTGCGGCCTGCTTCTTCAATTCGTGCGATCATTCGTCCGGCAGTTTCCTGATCGGGACAACGAACAATATTACTTTCTGTTTTGGAAAGGTCCAGTTCATGATAATTTTTGTCAAGCCGGATCTCCCCGACAGCGGAAACATAGGCATTCACCTGAACCCCGACCTGCCGGAGCAATGTTTTGGCGACAGCTCCGCCTACCACCCGGGCAATAGTTTCACGTGCCGATGAACGGCCACCTCCCCGGTGATCACGGGTTCCGTATTTCTGCAGGTAAGTATAATCGGCATGAGACGGCCGGAAAACATCTTTCAGGTCATTATAGTCACCGGAATGCTGATCGCTGTTCCGGATCATAAAACCGATTGGTGTTCCCTGCGTTTTTCCTTCAAATATCCCGGACAAAAACTCAATTTGGTCGCTTTCACGTCGTTGGGTTGTTATCTTCGACTGCCCGGGCCTGCGACGATCGAGTTCCGACTGGACATAATCAACATCAATTTCCAGACCGGCCGGACAACCATCGATAATTCCACCAATAGCTTTTCCGTGCGATTCTCCAAAAGATGTCAACCTGAATATTTGTCCGAATGTATTCACCTGTTTGTCTTTAATTTATTTTGTCTGTTCCGTCCCGAAAATCCGGAATATGAATAATATAACTGTCTGAAATTTTTATTTCACAATTGAAAAAAATTGTTCTGCGACAATGAACAGAACAACTTTAGCAAATATACTATTTTTAACAACCGCAGCCACAACTTCCGCCTTCGGAACCGCAACTGCCATCGCTGCAACTTCCTTCTCCGCAACCACAGTCTGAGCCACAACTACAACCTCCGGAAAAAAGAGCTGCAATTTCTTCGTCGGTAGCTTCACGAACTTCGAGAATATCGCCTGCAAAAAACAAATCTTCACCTGCAAGCGGATGATTAAAATCCATTTTCACAGTGTCGTCAGTAATTTCAAGAATAAGACCGTTCATCCGCTGTCCGTTCGAACTCATCATCGGAACCGAATTTCCGACTTTAATAATTTCATCGTCAAATTTTCCGTCAACAATAAAAATATGTTTGGGTAAATCAACAATCGCATCTTTATTTTCCTCACCGTAAGCATCGTTACAGGGAAGGCTTATTTCAAACCGTTCGCCTTGTTTTTTCCCTTCAATCAAGGCTTCAAATTTCGGAAGCATTACGCCTGCACCAAAAACAAAACTTAATGGTTTCTCTTTTGTTGACTGTTCGATAATTTCACCATCGAATCCGTCAAGACGCAAATCGTAGGTCAGTGAAACCATCATGTTTTTTCTGATTTCCATAATTCTTATTTTTTAATTGTTTTTAATTGTTACAAAGAAAGGAATTTCATCGGGATTACCATCTGCTCTTTCTTTATTTCAGTTTGAAATAATAACATTAACACCCCGAATAGGTTTAGCATAGCATCAAATATTTTTTTAAGCAAAAAACCGCCCCGGAGTTTTATCCCGCCAGTTTATGGTCGGTTTTCCGGAAGCGGTTTTCTGTCAGAAAAGTCAAAAGAATTTTCTTTGATTTTCGAAATCCCGGATATAGTTACATTTTGCAGAATATTTTCATACCCGGAAAAAGCACATTAAAACAGCTAAAAAAAGACATTTTCTACACTATTCCTTTATTATTTTTTGTGTTGTTATTTGATTTTTGCTTCTGATTTTCAGGAAATAGACTCCTGATTTTAAATGATCAAGTCCACTGAATGTTAACGATTTTCCGGAAGGAAAAATCTTGCGTACCAGTTTCCCGGTAAGATCATACAGATAAATTTCGTCAGCTCCGTTTTTCAGTTGAATATTTAACTCAGAGGAAAACGGGTTCGGATAAACCGTTGCAATTGTTTCTTTTGTTTTAACAGCCGATTCCGGAATCTGGTAGTTCAGGTTATCCATCACAAAATAAGCCGGCGTATTCATTCCCCATGTTCCGTTGTCCGAAGAACTCAATGTAAATTCGAGACGTGTAACTTCGCCAAGTGCTGATAAATCGACCCATTGCCAGTCATCAGCAATATAATCTTCAGAAGAATTATCAGACCTGAAATCAGCCAGGTAGAAATCAATCTGTCCCTGGTAAACATTCGGTGAATATCCTTTAATGGTTAATTTAAACCAGTCGGGATCGGTACCATCTGCTCCACCGAATTTTTTTGCATAGTCGTCGCCATTTTTCATTGACCAGTAGGCATACGCGCTGTTCGAAACATAAAAGCCCGATACTTTTGCCTTTTTCAGCAAAACTACAGATTTACCGGAACCCGGATATACCACAGCATAGGCTGATGATCCACCGACCCCATGGCCGGTTACGGCGCTGTACTGATTGGCATAACCGGGCGTTTCGGCGTCGGTTGTTGTTGAAGCAGCAAAACCCGACCAACTGCCCCAGGATTCATTGTATTCATTTTCGAAATAAAAATTGCCACTGTAAAAGCCGCCTGAAAGGTCGCTTCCGTTATAATAGGTTTCATCCTGATCAACTACATCGTCGAAAGTGGCATACGTTACATCGTTCAGCTGTACCGGCCCGAAGCCGTTTACATCGTCTACGCAGAAATAAGCCGGCGTATTCATTCCCCATGCACCGTTATCGGTCGATTCAAGATAAAAATGAACCTTTTTCACCACACCCAATGAAGATAAGTCAAACCAGGTCCAGTCGTTTACAATATAGTCGCTGTCCGGATCACTGAAACGAAAATCAGCCAGATAGAAATAAGCTGAATCAGTTACATTTCCTTCAGCATCAATGCCTTTCGCCACAATTCTCAGATAATCGGAATCGTTACCGGTAGTGCCGCCAAATTTCTTTGCATAATCATCCCCTTCCTTCATCGAAAAATAGGTATAAGTTGCATTGGTTACATACAAGCCACGTATTTCCTGAGCTGTTTCGAACTCAGCAGTCGGACAGCTTTCAGAACCCGAGACGTAAGCTACCCCGTAATTTGCCGATCCATTGTAACCGGAACCGGCAATTGCACTGTACTGATTGGAATAGCCTTTTGTTTCGTTATCGGTAATGTCGGAACAGGCAAATCCGGACCAGCTTCCCCATGCAGAATTATAACTATTGTAAAAGGTCAGATTTGAACTGGTAAAACTCCCTGATCCGTCGGAACCGTTCCAGTACGATTCACTATCAAGTGTTACATCCTCAAAACCGGCAGGTTTCTGCGCTGTTGCAGAAAATGCCGTTAATGCCATGAAAAAAAACAAGTAAACATGCTTCATACGTAAAAATTTTAAGTTTGAATAAAATTTTCACAATACACAAAACCTGCAGGAAATAACCATTTATTGAAAAAACACTGGTTGTTTCAAGCCTTTCCTCCCGAAAGCTTTGAATATTGTATCCCGTACTGGCAGGTCTTCTGGCTTACTCAAGTTCTTGTGGCCTTCCCATCCGGCAATGGCCGGACAGTGGCAGAGGTTACAAAAACCATCCTGAGATTACAGCTGCGGGTACAGCTCCGGAATTTCCGGGTCTGAAAAACAGAACCCCGAATCACCGGATTCCCTATTAAACACAAACTGTGTTACCAATACAGCAGCGAAGATACATGAAAAATAAATACTGAAAGAATCAAGCGGGGAAAAGAATTTAACTATCGGTGTTAACAAACTGTTGTACATTGTGATAAATATCGACAGGATATTCAATATCAGTAAGAAAAAGCCCCTGCGGAGGCACGGAAATTCCTGCTGCACTGCGATCTTTTTTTTCGATAATTACCCGGAATTCATCTACCAAAATTTTTCCCTGCCCCACTTCTATCATGGTCCCGACAATAGCCCGTACCATATTCCTCAAAAAACGGTCGGCTTTCACCGCAAAAATCAGGTTATCCCCTTCCCTCTTCCACTCTGCCTGGTAAATCCGGCAGTTGTTTGTTTTCACATCGGTATGCAGCTTGCTGAAACTGGTAAAATCGGTATATTCAAACAACACATTACATGCTTCATTCATCCGGTCCACATTCAGTTTGTGCTTAAAGAACCAGGCAGTTTCCTGCGCAAACGGATTTTTCCTGCATGTTATATAATAACGGTAGGTACGCGACAATGCGTCAAATCGGGCATGAGCACCGGACTTTACTTTATAAATACGGAATACGGCAATGTCGCTGTTCAGAAAACTATTCAGCCTGTACGTAAAATCAGGATCATCCAGATCGGTTTTTTCCGAATCGAAATGAGCCACAAAAAAACGGGCATGTACGCCCGTATCGGTTCGGCCGGCTCCTGTTACCTGAATCTGTTCGCGACAAATAACAGACAACGCATTCTCAACTTTTTCCTGAACACTGGGAGCATTTGGCTGCACCTGCCAGCCATTAAACCGTGTTCCGTTGTATGCAAGTTCTATGAAATACCGTTGTGACAAATCGATAATTTTTGCAGTAAAGTTAAAAAAAGGCGCAAACTTTTTTAATGCAAAAACAACAGACATATTAAAATGATCATAGGTTTATTATCTTTTTTCTTAAACAATTTGCATTTATGATCATATTCTCATTATATTTGCACCTGTATAAAGAACAAAAGACAAAAATATGAATATTGTTATTACTTCGGAAAGCGATAAAATAGAAGCAAAATTAGACAGAAGGTTCGGGCGGGCAGCCTGGTTTTGCCTGTACAACGCAGAAACCGGACAAACCAGTTTCATCAGGAATGAGTATGTAATCTCAACCGGTGGTGCCGGGACAAAGTCAGGAGAACTGATGGTCAGGTTAAAGGTACAGAAAGTATTTTCCGGTGACTTCGGGCCAAAAGCAAAAGTAATGCTCGAAAAATTCAATATTCAGATGATCACTTTCCGGGATGAAGAACAAACGGTTAATGATATTATAAACTCACTTCAAAACAACAATAATATGCCTGGTTTAGACCATACCGGACCACTGGGACAAGGTCCCCGTACCGGAAGACGAATGGGAAAATGTGCTCCGAAAAACACGGATGGAACAAATTCTGCAAACAATGTACCTTCTCAAAGAGGAAGGGGAATGGGCCGTAACCAAGGAAAAGGTTTAGGACTTGCCAACAGATTCGGTCGGCAAAAGTGACAAAAAACAAGAGGCTGAAAAACGGCATTCTGGAGATACAAAGTAAAAGGCTGTTTTTGCAGCTTCTTTTTTTAGAAAGAAAATCTGCTTATTCAAAAAAAATCATACAAAAATCAGAATATGGAAAAGAAAATTGCAATACCCGTTAGCAACGGGATGCTAGCAGAGCACTTCGGGCACTGTCCGAATTTTGATCTCTATACAATTGAGAATAATGCGGTAGCACGGATCGATGTAGTGGATGCCCCACCCCATCAGCCGGGACTTCTTCCTCCGTGGCTGGCGGAGAAAGGCGTAACCGACATAATTGCCGGTGGTATGGGACAAAAGGCAATTGAATTGTTCAGGGACAATAAGGTAAATGTATACACCGGTGCCCCCGTGTTAAGTTCAAAAGAGTTAATCAACGGTTTTCTGAATAACACACTGACTTTTTCAGTGAATTTCTGCGACCATTAATTATGAGGCACGAATGCTACTTCTGCCACATAAAATCAGCAGAAGAACTGATCGGAAAATTCAATCCCGACCGGCAGATCACAGACAAATTCCTGTACCAGATGCAACAACTCATCATTCGTCACTGGGACGATTCGAACCCACAGCTTGCTGCATCCATACATCGTTTGCTGAAATCGGAAATGAATATCACCGACCTGTACAAAGAAGAAAAAGAAGCTGCAAATACTATTTTGCTAAACAACTACCAGTACTGGAAGGATCTGGTATACACAAGCAAAAATCCTTTTCACACGGCAGCAAAACTGGCCGTTATCGGAAACATCATCGATTACGGGGCACACAGTGTTCCGGCAGACCTGAATGCAGAAATACACCGACTGATCCGGAAAGAACCGGCTGTCGATCATTCAGCCGAACTTTTCAGTGAAATACAAAAAGCAAAAACCATTCTATATCTGGGCGACAACACAGGGGAAATCGTTTTCGACCGCCTGTTTATCGAAACAATTAACCACCCGAATATTGTTTTTGCAGTAAGAAATACGCCGGTGCTTAACGATGCAACACTGGAAGATGCAGAAAAAACAGGATTAACAAAAATATGCAGGGTCATTTCAAACGGATACGATGCCCCTTCAACTATTTTAGACGAATGTTCGGATGAATTCACCGAAGTATACAGGAAGGCAGATCTGATCATTTCAAAAGGGCAGGGAAATTTCGAAGGGCTGATGCAGGAAAAAGATCCCCGCCTGTTTTTCATGCTGGTGGCAAAATGCAACCCTATTGCCGGGTTATTGCATGTCCGAAAAAATGAAATGGTAATCATTCGCAACAAAAACTGAAACAGCATGAGTTTTAAAATTGCAATTGCCAGCGGCAAAGGAGGGACGGGAAAAACAACCGTCTCTGTTAATCTGTACCACTTTCTCAATAAATATACCCGGTACAAAGTTCATCTGGTTGATTGCGATGTGGAAGAACCTAACGACGTTCTGTTCTTTAATAAAAAAGAAAAAGAATCTGTCACTGACGTATTTCAGATTATTCCGCAAATTGATTTACAAAAATGCACTTACTGCGAAAAATGTACTGATTTTTGCGAGTTTAATGCCATTTCAATCATTCCGTCAGTTAAATATGCCGAAGTAAATGCGGAGCTTTGCCATTCATGCGGAGCCTGCCTTTATGCCTGTGCTTTCGGTGCTATTCAGGAGAAACAAATTCCGGTGGGCACGATAAACAAATACAGTTTACACAAAGGGGAAGGCCTTACCGAAGGAGTTCTCAGGATTGGTTCGGCCATGCAAACCACAGTTATCAGGGAAGTAAAAAAAGAAGTACCGGCCGAACAGGACATTATTATTTACGATGCGCCTCCAGGCACCAGTTGTCCCGTGGTACAGACAATTGCCGATACCGATTATACAATTCTGGTTACCGAGCCAACGCCCTTTGGGTTACACGACCTGAAACTGGCCGTTGATTTATTGAAGGAGTTAAACATTCCGTTCGGAGTAATGGTAAACAAAGCCGGACTGGGTGATAACCAGGTTTTCGATTACCTGAATGCCGAAAATATCGAATTGCTGGGAAGCATCCCGTTTGATAGAAAATTTGCAAAACAGTATGCCACAGGAAAAATCATAAACAATATTTTTCCGGAAGCAGAAAAATGCTATACAGGAATCATACAAAAACTGGAAAAAACGATTGCTGCAAAATGAAGGAAATCACGGTATTAAGTGGCAAGGGAGGAACCGGAAAAACCACGATAACAGCGGCACTGGCGTCAATAGCAACAAATGCCGTATTTTGCGACAATGATGTGGATGCAGCTGATTTACATTTAATTCTGAATCCGGAAATCAGGGAAGAACACCTTTTCTGGGGTGCACGAATTGCTTCTGTCCGGCAGGAACAATGCAACAGCTGTGGTTTATGCCTCGAAAATTGCAGGTTTGACGCAATCAGCTATTCCGAAAAAAACGGCTATCAAATAAACCCTTTCCTGTGCGAAGGATGCCGTTTGTGTGAACGGATATGCCCCGTATCGGCCATTAAATCAGAAAAAAGCAATAATAATTACTGGTATGTATCAGATACCCGGTTCGGAAGTATGATCCATGCACATATGGGGCCTGGTGAAGAAAATTCAGGAAAACTGGTCAGCCTGATCCGGAAAAAAGCGCAGGAAACAGCAAAAACCGAGCAGGCAGATTATATTATAAACGACGGGCCTCCGGGAATAGGTTGCCCGGTCATTGCTTCACTAACAGGAACCAATGCGGTTTTACTGGTCATCGAACCCAGTAAACCGGGATGGAACGACGCTTCCCGATTAATTGAACTCGTTAAAAAATTTGATATTCCTGTTTTTGCAGTCATCAATAAATTCGACCTGAACACCAGTATTTCAAACCATATTGAGTCTTCTTTACAGAAAAAATATATTCCTCTGCTCGCTAAAATTCCTTTTTCTGAAAAAATGGTTGAATCTGTTATTCAGAAAAAAACGATCAATGAAGTAGCACCGGAATCAGAAATAAGTTATCTTATTTGCCATATTTGGGAAAAAATTAAAAATTAACTTTATGATCACTTCTGAATACAAAATACGGACGCGCTACAGCGAAGTTGACCAGATGGGGTATGTTTATCATGCAAACTATGTAACATACTGTCATCAGGCCCGTACCGAACTAATGCGTACTTTGGGAATACACGACAAAGCTTTAGGAGAAAAGGGCATTATTCTTCCGGTAATAGAAATGCACCTCCGGTATTTAAAACCTGCATTTTACGATGAAGAACTTACTGTTGTAAGTACAGTCAGCGAAATTCCGAAAACCCGGATTATCATCAACTTTGAATTTTTTAACCCGGCCGGTGAAAAAATCTGTAAGGCACGGACTGCAATGGCTATTGTTAATGAACAGAGCCGGAAACCGATGCGTGCGCCGCAGTTTATACAGGAAGCATTTGCTGAAGAACGTATAAAATCTCCGGTTTAACAATTAAAAACTCAAAAAAATGGCAAGCAAAAAGATTATTGTGATTGGCGGCTCGGCAGCAGGTCCAAAGGCTGCGGCAAAAGCACGAAGAATGGAAGAGACAGCAGAAATAACGATGTTACAAAAAGGCTCCGATTTATCGATGGCCTCCTGCGGTTATCCTTATTTCGTCGGTGGATTTTTTGATGACAGGAACAAGCTTCTTTGTACTCCGACCGGCGTTGTTCGTGACCCTAAATATTACTGGAATGCAAAAGGAATTGTGGCAAAAGTAAATACGGAAGTCACAAAAATCAACCGGGCAGATAAAACCATCGAATTTATCGATCATTCAACCGGTGAAAAAGGCATTCAGGAATACGACAAGCTGGTAATTGCAACGGGAGCCACAGCCAATATGCCTCCTGTTCCCGGAACAAACCTCGATGGAATTACAACTCTTCAATCGATTCAGGATGCCGATTATCTGCGAAAAATCCGGGATGAAGGAAAAATAAAAAAAGCAGTGGTTATCGGAGGTGGTCTGATCGGCATTGAAACACTCGAAGCCCTTCAATTATCGGGAATCGACCTTACCCTGGTCGAACTTTTACCACAGTTGCTAACCTTCCTCGATTGGGAAATGGCCAAGCTGGTGGAAAATTACCTGAAAACAAAAGCCAATGTGATAACCAAAAACGGAGTTGCTGAATTCATTGGCGAAAACGGAAAACTTACTGCCGTAAAGCTTCAGAATGGTACAGAAATACCATGCGAACTGGCGATAGTTGCAATCGGAGTACGCCCCAATGTAAAACTGGCCAGGGAAGCCGGACTTGAAACAGGAACACTCGGAGGCATTAAGGTAAACGAATACATGCAAACTTCCGACCCGGATATTTATGCTGCCGGCGATTGCGTTGAGATCAAAAATATTATTACCGGGAAAAATGTATTGGCGCCTTACGGAGATCTTGCAAATCTTGAAGGCCGTGTTGCCGGGCAAAACGTGATTAAAGAATGCACAGCTACATTTCCCGGAACTATACAGACAGGTATATGCAAAATATTTGATTATGGAGTAGGAATTACCGGTTTGTCGGAAACACAAGCACAAAAAAACGGACTCGACTATGTAAAGGTAATCAATGCAAGCCCCGACAAACCCGGATTTATGAACGGTAAACTGCTTATTACCAAATTGATTGCCGAACGTACAAGCGGGAAAATAGCAGGAGCCCAGTGTCTTGGCCCCGGCGATGTAAGCAAACAACTGGCTATCTGGGCAACAGCCATAAAAGGAGGACTTACCGTGGAAACAATGACCAATAACGACCTTCCGTATGCGCCACCGTTTTCGCTGGCAATCGACCACAGCATTGCAACTGCCCATATTTTGAAAAACAAAATGGAAGGCATTTTCACAGGGATTTCAGCAACAGAACTAAAAGAAAAGCTCGACCGAAACGATAAAATGTTTATTCTGGATACCCGTGGTGCCGACGAATACGAACAAACCCGTCTGGGAATCGGAGAAACATTAATTCCGGTAGGAATGCTCCGCAAACGGCTACATGAACTTCCGGAGGATAAAAACACGGAAATTATTACTTACTGCAAAATATCGCTTCGCGGATATGAAGCTGCAGTTTTGCTGAAGGCTCACGGATACACAAATGTAAAAGTGCTGGAAGGCGGAATCAGCGCCTGGCCTTATTCAAAAGAAAAATAAAGTCCGGAGAAATTCTCATAGTCAACAATTTTCCCAAGTGGAAACTCCGGCATAAAAGGGCTGCAAAAAACTTCGGAATATCATTGCATGATTCATCCTCATAGAGGGAAAATTCAGAATGTACAGAAGTTTCGAACAGCCTTTTTTGTTTTAGTGATCCAGAGACAAACGGTTATTTTGTCTAAACGGCCACTTTCCTCAGATACTGTTTTTCAGGAAAAGCTACAGATTTGTTTTTAAATCGATAATCCGGTTATACGATTGCAGAATCCTTTTTTTCGTGATTTTTCCATTATCCACCAACTGGTGAATAATTGCAACAGTTTCGGGAACTACCTCTGAATTATATTCGGTAATGTTATTCGAGAAAACCAGAATGTCACATCCCGCATTGATTGCTTTTTCAATGGCTTCTTCCTGCCCGTAGTTCTCGGTGATCGCCCCCATTTCCATTGCATCGGAAACGATTACTCCTTTGAAATTCAGCTCTTCACGCAAAATTCCCTGTAAAATTTCAGACGATAACGTGGCCGGGTAATCTGCATCGAGATTCTGATTAAACACATGGGCACTCATTACCAGCGGACATTTGTTATCCGAAATCATTTGCCTGTAAGGTTCAAGTTCTGTTTCACTCCAGGTATTCGTAACATCGGTAAGCCCAAGATGAGAGTCGCTTGTTGCACTTCCATGTCCCGGGAAATGTTTGCAACAATTCAGAATGCCAAGTTTTTCGTGTTCTTCAACAAATATTTCAGCATGAAAAACGACGGTATCGGGATTTGCCGAAAAACTACGTCCGAGAGCGCCAATAGCAGGACTTTCAGGATTTATATTTAAATCGACAACCGGGGCAAAGTTCAGATTTATTCCCATTTTGGAAAGGGTTTCAGCCATCAGTGATGCATAATAGCGGGTTGTATCTTCATTGTTTAAAGAGCCCAGATATTGCGCAGTAACGGAAGCAGGGAAACCATAACAGGTTTTAAGCCGGTTAACCGTGCCTCCCTCCTGGTCAATTGCCACCAATAATTTTTCTTTACTGCATTTTTTTAAGTCGGAAACCAGTTGCTGCAATTGTTCAGGCGATTCAATATTGCGGGGACGAGACTGTGTCGGGCCATCTTTTTCGTATAAAATAACTCCACCCAGATTATATTGCTCAAGGTCCCTGATGATATGATTATCAGAGTCGAGTGTCGTCCCTCTGAAACCGATCATCAGCATTTGTCCGATTTGCTCGTCAAGTGCCGGCTGATTTTCATCTTCCTCTTTGTTACATGCAGCACAGAGAAAAACTACAGCTGCAAAAAGAACTGATAGACGTATATACTTTTTCAAAATAAACTGATTAATGTCAGGTGCAAAAAAAACAGAAATTGAAGAATTCAGCAATATAAATCAGCAAAATCATAATTTTACCACGAAACAAGGCTGTTTGAAAGTGAAGTCATTAGAAATTTCTGCTCTTTTAACCAGTGATTTAACTATCCGTATTCTGTGCTTCAGAAGATTGTTTACTTCTGCTGAAATTTATCTTTGATGATTGTCAGCAAATAACCGACAACTTCATCTTCAGCAATAGCAGACGTATTGATACAAAGATGATAAGACTCGATACTTCCCCAGTTTTTACCGCTAAAATAATTGTAATAACCAGCCCTTTTCCTGTCAGTTTTCGTTACAAGTTCACGGGCAGTTTCTTCCGGAATTGCATTTCTTTCTGAAACCCTTTTGATCCGGTCTTTTAAATCAGCATAAACAAAAACGTTAAAACAGTCAGGCTTTTCACTGAGCACATAATCGGCGCAACGTCCCACGAATACAGCTGATTCCTTTTCAGCTATTTCCCGCATCGTATCACTCTGAATGGAAAACAATTTCTCGTTTGTTAAAAAACCACTTGAGTACACGCCGTCTATCAGAGAATTCCGCAACCCGAAAAATCCCCCGATAAGACTATGACCCGAAGTTTCATCGGCTTTTTCGAAAAGTTCTTTGCATAGCCCGCTTTTTTTTGAAGCCAGAGAAAGAATTTCCTTATCGTAAAAAGAAATTCCCAGCTTACCGGCCAGTTTCTTCCCTATCGAATAACCGCCGCTTCCCAGCTGACGGCCAATAGTTATATAATATTTTGTATCCATTGTGAGTTAATTTAGCAGGTTATATATTAAGCATTTTTAAATTTCCGAAACTGTATAATCAACATACTGGCTGAAAACAAACTCGACATAACATCGGCTGCAGGCATACTAAGCCAGACCCCGTTTAATCCCCAGAAACGCGGGAAAACGAATAAAAAGGGCAACAGGAATATAAGCTGCCGGGTAAGGGAAAGGAATATTGCTTTTTTTGCCATCCCGATGCTTTGAAAAAAATTTGAAGTAACAATCTGAAACCCATTGATTGGAAAGACAATAAAAACAATACGCATTCCTTCAACGACTAATTTTGTAAGGGTTTCATCCTTCGTAAATAAAAGTGAAATTGTCCTGGGGAAAAATTCTCCCAGAATAAAACCGACAGACATTACAATTGTTGCCAGCAAAATGGTGTATTTCAGAACCAGGGACACCCGATGGTATTGGCGGGCCCCGTAATTATAACCTGCAATAGGCTGCATTCCCTGATTCAACCCAATCACAACCATCACAAACAAAAACAGGACACGATTAATTATTCCGTATGCTCCTACGGCCAGATCTCCGCCATGTTTTATCAGACTCTGGTTTAAAATTATAACAATAACGCAGGCAACCGCATTCATTAAAAACGGAGACAGGCCAATGGCAAGCGAATCAAGAACAATTTTCTTTTTCAGCCGGTAGATTCCCCTTTGCAAATGAATAAAACTTTGCTTGTTACTGAAAAGTTTTATCTGCCACATAAGCATGATAACCTGTGAAAGCACAGTGGCAATAGCCGCCCCTTTTATACCCATTTTAAAGACGTAAATAAAAACCGGCGTCAGGACAGCATTGATAATCACCGTTGAAATAGTGGCATACATTGCCTTTTGCGGCTTTCCGATTGACCTCAGTAAAGCATTTAGGCCCAGATAGGTATGCGTAAATATATTCCCGATCGAGATATAAAACATGTAATTGTGGGCATAAGGCAAAGTATCTGGACTAGCTCCGAAGAACAGCAGGATGGGATCTAAAAAGGTCAGAATAGCAACGGTATACGAAAGTCCCAAAATAAGATTGAGAATGAATACATTACCAAGAATATGGTTTGCACTCTCGTAATCTTTTTGTCCCAGCCGGAGCGACATCAGAGTAGATGCTCCCACTCCTACCAGCGAACCGAACGCTGCAGCTAGATTCATGAGAGGAAACGTAATAGCCAGTCCGGATATAGCCAAAGCTCCAACCCCATGACCAATAAAAATACTGTCGGTAATATTATACAACGACGATGCAGTCATTGCAATTACCGATGGTATGGCAAATTCGATTAATAGTTTCCAAATATTTTTTGTTCCTAAAGTCAGTGGTTTTCCTTGTTCTTCCATGTTAATTTTTTAATTTTTCAGAATGTCCCTTTCTCTAATCCCAAATCACAAATGCCAGTAAAAAATTAAAACAACTTCCAGAAATATCAGCATTTTTATCCCTTTACTATGATTTCACAATACACTTTTCCTCCAGAAAAATAATTCCAGCATGTTACAAAAGTGGATGTAAACGACCGTGCAAAAATACACAAAAGATAATGCCACACATTCAACCCGCAAAATACTGTCAGGTAAATTCTTTTTCTGTCCCCTGTACCACAATAATAAAAACGGGTTATCTGCTCGATAACCCGTTGTACATAATTTAGTTTAGCTAGATCGGAAAATAGATATTGGTTAAAAGAGAAAAGGTAGATATAAAGATTTAATTTAAAAGCCTTTATCAAAAAGCGATGCTAATATAGCATTTCTTTTTAAACATCTTTTAAGAATTATTAAGAATTTATTAATATTCAACTATTACTCTTCGAACAGATTTTGTAAGGAACAGCATATCAGGGTATAAGTTTTAGAAACATGTTATATAATATATTTTCAATTGAAAGTAAAATATGAGAAAAATCATAAAATACGAAACTTAATGCCTAAAAAAATCACAAAAATGAAAGCATTCTCATCAAAAAATGAAAGATTTTTATCTGGAAATGCTTCCGTTTTAATATTTACCGATACTCGCACTATCTGCCGGAATAAAATTTAATGAGGCAGAATTTACACAGTGCCGGGTATTCTTTCCGGTAAAACCTTCTCCGTAAAAAACATGTCCCAGATGGGCCCCGCAGTTAGCACATACAATTTCAGTCCTTCTTCCGTCTGCATCCGGCAATTTTTTTACAGCTCCCCATATCTCATCATCAAAGGCAGGCCATCCGCACCCTGAGGCAAATTTATCGGACGACCGGTATAACGGAGCATTACAACGTTTGCACAGATAAATTCCCTGTCTATCGTATTTATAATATTTCCCGGAAAAAGGACGTTCTGTACCTTTGTGCAGCATCACAAATTCTTCAAAATCGTTCAGTTGATTGTACTGTTTTTTTCCCTTACTTTCCTGTGTCATAGCAGTAACACTTAGATATAACATCATTAATATCAGCAAATTATTTTTCATCTTCGGTGTTTATTAAATAATACAATAATCAGCCATCGATTGTTCAGGCAGTTATAGAATTTGTAAATTTGGATCACGCAGAAACCATAAAACAAAATCATAGTATGAAAACGTTATTAAGCTTATCTTTTTTTATGCTGGCATTTTCAACAGGTATTTATTCTCAGCAATTTTCTGATTCCCATTTGATGGATTTTCAGTTAAAAAACATTGAAGATTTTTATTCAAATACAACGATTAAAACCAATATAGAACAAAATGACAAGTATCTTTCAAACGTTAAAGGATCGCCCTATTTAGTTGACGAATTTAAAAATGGAGATATAGTAACAACCAGTAATACAAAATACATTGGAATCCCCTTACGCTATAACGCGTACAACAATGAATTTGAAGACCCGAATAAAAATGCATATAATCTGGAAAAATCGACAATTAAAAATTTACAGATCGGAGATACTCAATTTATATATAAAGCTTATGTTATCAATAAAAATATTGCCGGGCGTTCATATTTTGAAGTACTCCTTTCAGGAAAAGCAGATTTATTAAAACAATACCACGTCAGATTTGAACCTGAAAAAGCACCAGCGGCATACGCAGATCCTATTCCAGCCCGGTTTTCTCCTGAAAAAGCTGATTATTATATTCTTTTTGGTGATGAAGCAGCACAACGGATAGACAATACGAAGGAACTTCTGTCGTGTATTCCTGATAAAAAAGAAGAAATTGAAAAATTCATCAAATCAAACAAGTTAAGGATGAGTAACGAAAAAGATGTCATCAAAATAATCGAATTTTATAATTCGTCAGAAAAGTAAATCATTGATACCGGATTTTGTTTGTTTTTTTTGATCAATCCCGATTTTTCCCTGATTACTTCAGCCCCTTCTTAAAATTGAAAGTAGTTGACGGATGAATTTGTTCACCGCTTTTAAACCGGTTCATTACCTTTTTAATAAGGTTCCCGGTAGGTTTATCAAAACTAAGGTCAACCATAAATTTACGAAAACCGGCATCAAACAGTTGTTTTTTATATTGAGTAAGTGAAACCGGAACATCGGGAATGACAATGGTTATACCGTCTTTAACCAGCTTTCTGAAAGTTTTACCGGCTTCGTCTTTAAATTTATTTTCAGGCTGATTAATTTTTACAGGCATACGCGAACAGAACAATTCAGGATAAAAATATACAGGCACTATCCCATTCCTGTTTCTCATCGCAAACAGATTTTCCATATCGTTTTCCAGCGGATAGCAAAATTCCTGCAATCCTTCCGAACAAACCATTTTGGCGGCAGCATCATTATATACATACACGTTTTCGTTTCCGGCAACAATCGCGTCTTCCGGAAGCAAAAGTTTCTGTGACAAATGACTTACAAAAAAACGTTTAAAGCCAAGACTTGCCAGTTTTTCTGCCATGTCCCGGAAAAAACCAATCTGTTTTTCTGATATAAATTTCGGCAGTTCAATCCATATTTTGGTCTTATTTTCCTGGAGAAAAGCCGATTGCCAGTCAGTTTTTACCAGATCGTTTTTTCTGAACTTCAGCACCAACGCATCAATACCGGTAAACTGCAATTTCCGGAACCAATCAGGATTATCGATGCAGACAAACAGTTGATCTTTGCCGGAGTATTTTTTTACACTTAAAGATTCATAAACTTTCAGTTTCTGGTTATGCGACCATTTATAATCCGGTTCCGAAGGCATGCTCCGGAATTTTGCCGGAAACTTTTCATCGCCCAAACCGACCAGAAAGACCGGATCCCCGGCTGAAAATACGTTTTTTTCAGGCACTGGAATTTCATATAAATCATTCCGGAACGAAAACATGCTAACTTTCATATTTACTGATGAATTAGCCGTCGCATTCACGATACGCAGTCTGCTCCCTTCTTTAATATCGCAACTGCTTCGGATGATTATTGCCCTTTCGGATGTCTTCTCGACTTTGCCAATTTCAATTCCGGTATTCGTATTTGCTGTTGTTCCGTTTTTAATGTCTCTCCCCAAAAAGTAGGAAGTTTTTTCACGTCCCATATCTAACTTCAGAAGTTCTGCTGCCTGCTTTATCCGGTCTGGACCTGGATTATCGATGGCAAGCCTGTATGCCCGGGCTGTCCTGAAAACATAATCTGCCGGTTTCATACGGCCTTCCACTTTCAACGATTTCACCTTACATTCAATCAGTTTCGGGAGATTCTCCAGCTGCTGATTATCTTTCAGGCAGAAAATAAGCCGTTTTTCATTATTATCGTTGTAAACCATACGACACGGCTGGGCACACATTCCCCGGTTTGCTCCCTGTCCGCCTTGGTAGCTGCTGAACAGGCACATGCCGGAAAAAGAATAACACAATGCCCCGTGTACAAAAAGTTCAATTTCCGAACTGGTTCCGGCTGAAATATCTTTCAGTTCCTGCATGGTTAACTCTCTGGCGAGAATGGTACGTTTAATTCCTTTCGAAGCATTGAAGTTCACACCCAATGAATTATGATTTCCCATTTGAGTGCTGGCATGTATTCTCAGGTTCGGAAAAAAATGACAGATAATCAGGTAAACTCCCCAATCCTGAATAATAACCGCATCGATCTGTGCTTTCGATAAAAAGACCAGTATATCAATCAGATCTTTCAGCTCAGTATTTTTAATTACCGTATTTAAGGTTACATAAACCTTCACATTTTTCAGCCTGGCTTCCCCGATGGCTGCCAGCAACTGCATATTTGAAAAATTCAAGGCCCTTCCTCGCGCATTAAAACTACGAAGACCAAGATAAACAGCATCGGCTCCTCCTCTTAGCGCTGCATAAAACGACTCCACATTACCGGCCGGAAGTAATAATTCTGGTTTCTTACCTGACATAAATTTCAATTCTTCTGCAAACATACGAAAAATTATTCCCTGGCATTCTGCTGCTCCGGAAGGCAATTTATATAGACACAGTATCTTACCGGCACCTTCCGAATTACAAAACAGAGATTACAATCATTCTCTTTTTCTTGTTAATATATATTACAGTTTGATGTAATTTTTGCTATCCGGAGATTACAATTTTTTGCTTTTATTATTATTTTTGTGCACGCTATGAATATGGATCATCTGATTGACATACACAATTCACTTCAAAGCAGTACACGAAGTACAATAAGAAGAGAACTGGCAAACGAAATCAAGTGGGACGACCGCATGATTTGCATAAAAGGATTTCGCGGTGTCGGGAAAACAACATTTTTGCTCGATATTGTCAAAAATCAATATCCGAATGACCGATCCTGCCTGTATGTCAATCTGAATAGCTTTTATTTTTCACGCCGGAAGATTTTCAATTTTGCAGACGAATTTTATAAAAAAGGCGGGAAAACGCTAATTCTCGACCAGATCAATAAATATCCGGACTGGGCTAAAGAATTAAAAGCTTGTTACGATCAACTTCCCGACCTGAAAATTATATTTTCGACATCGCCCGTACTAAGGGTAATTGACGGCAATGAATATTTAAAAGATGTAGCAAAGGTGTATCATCTTGAAGGACTTTCGTTCCGCGAGTATCTGAACTTTACTACAGGTTCGGCTTTTAAAAGATATTCGCTGGATGAAATACTGACCGACCACCGGACAATTGCTTCGGAGATTGTCAGCAAGATAAAGCCCCTCGCCTATTTCAACGAATATTTAAAGGATGGATACTACCCGTATTTTCAAAACAACAGGGTTTTATACAACCCGACATTATTAAAACATGTTAATCTGGCACTAGAAATTGATGTAACCTATTTAAACCAGATTGAACTAAAATACCTGCCGAAACTGAAAAAACTGTTGCAAATCATTTCGAGCCAGGTTCCGTTTTCTCCGAATGTAAGCAAACTGAGCTCTGATGTGAAAATTTCGCGGGCTACTGTTATGAATTACCTTGGTTATCTGAAAAATGCACGACTGATAAACCATTTGTTTTCGAACGGAAACGATGAGCAGATGAAGAAACCCGATCAGGTTTACCTGCAAAATACAAACCTGATGTATGCAATCGATCCGGGAAATATTACAAACAGTAACCTGAGGTTGACTTTCTTTTATAATCAGGTAGGATATCAGCATCGGGTAAAAAATTCGGATATAGCTGATTTTAAGGTTAACGACGAATATCATTTTTCGGTGGGTGGAAAATATACGGAGCCGAAGAATGAGAATTGTTATGCTGCTGCCGATTTAATTGAAATCGGGGAAGGAAATACGATTCCGTTGTGGTTGTTTGGTTTTTTGTACTAAATATGGATATTGGATGAAAAGATAATGATACAAAGGATCAAGGTATCAAGATAAAAATTATATAACAAAAATTAAAAGTGAATAAAAATGGCTAAAGAAAAAAAATTTGTAACATGTGACGGTAACTACGCGGCTGCGTATATGAGTTACATGTTTAGCGAGGTAGCTTGTATCTACCCGATTACGCCGTCGTCGCCTATGGCAGAATATGTCGACGAATGGGCAGCAAATGGTAAACTGAACATTTTCGGACGTCCGGTACGGTTAGCTGAAATGCAGAGTGAAGGTGGTGCATCCGGCGCTGTTCACGGATCCTTACAATCGGGAGCACTTACTTCAACATATACCGCATCACAGGGTTTGTTGCTAATGATTCCGAACATGTACAAAATCTCCGGTGAATTATTACCGGCTGTTTTTCATGTAAGTGCCCGGGCCCTTGCATCCCATGCACTTTCCATATTCGGTGACCATTCAGATATTTATGCTGCACGTCAGACTGGTTTTGCCATGCTGTGTGCCGGGTCTGTTCAGGAAGAAATGGACCTGGCCGGTGTTTCTCATTTATCGACCCTCAAATCAAGAGTTCCTTTCATTTCGTTCTTCGATGGTTTCCGGACTTCGCATGAAATCCAGAAAATAGAAGTAATCAACGAAGAAGATATTAAACCATTAATTGACATGGATGCCATACAGGCATTCCGTAACCGTGCACTGAACCCTGAACATCCTGTAACCAGGGGAACAGCACAGAATCCGGATATTTTCTTCCAGGTAAGGGAATCTGCAAATAAATTTTACGATGCAGTTCCTGATATTGTGGAAGGATATATGAAAGAAATATCAAAAATCACAGGCCGCGAATACCATCCGTTCACCTATTACGGAGCAAAAGATGCAGAAAACATCATCATAGCAATGGGATCGGTTACCGAAACAACGAAGGAAGTCATTGATTACCTTGCAACACAGGGTAAAAAAGTCGGTTTAATGTCTGTTCATCTGTACCGTCCGTTTTCTGCAAAATATTTCATGCAGGCACTTCCTGCTTCAGTAAAACGCATTACTGTTCTCGAACGTACCAAAGAACCCGGAGCAAATGGCGAACCGATGTACCTTGACATAAAAGATTTATTCTACGGAAAAGAAAATACCCCGCTGATCGTAGGAGGACGCTACGGACTGGGATCGAAAGACACAACTCCGTCGCAAATTCTTTCGGTTTACGAAAACATGGATTTGAATGAACCGAAAAACGGCTTCACTATTGGTATTATTGACGATGTAACATTCAAATCTCTTCCGCAAAAAACTGAAATAAAAGTTTCGCCGGAAGGAACCTATGAAGCTAAATTTTACGGACTTGGATCAGACGGAACTGTCGGTGCAAATAAAAACTCGATCAAAATTATCGGAGGATCTACCGATAAATATTGCCAGGGATATTTCGAATATGACTCAAAAAAATCAGGCGGTTTCACCTGTTCACACCTTCGTTTCGGCGATAAAGAGATTCGTTCGACGTACCTGGTTACCACGCCCGACTTTGTTGCCTGCCACGTACCGGCATATATCCATCAGTACGATGTATTGAAAGGACTGAAAAAAGGCGGAAGCTTCCTGCTGAATTCAATATGGGATGCAGAAGAGACAAAAGACCGTCTGCCTGCTGCCATGAAAAAATATCTTGCTGAAAACGAGATCAAATTCTATATCATTAATGGTACAAAGTTAGGTGAAGAATTAGGACTTGGAACGCGTACCAATACGATTATGCAGTCGGCATTCTTTAAAATCACCAATGTTATTCCTTACGACAAAGCGGTTGAAGAAATGAAAAAAGCAATCGTTAAATCATATGGAAAAAAAGGTGAAAAAATTGTAAATATGAACTTTGCCGCTGTTGAAGCCGGTGGTGCTCATGTTGTAACAGTTGATGTTCCCGCCGAATGGAAAAACATCACGGTTGAAGAAGAAAAGGCTGTTTCAGGCCGTCCGGAATACATTACAAAAATTGCTGATGTAATGAACGCACAAAAAGGGAACAGCCTTCCGATTTCGACTTTTACCGGTGCTGAAGACGGAACTTTCTGTTCAGGCACTACAGCTTACGAAAAACGCGGTATTGCTGTAAATGTTCCGGAATGGAATGTTGACAATTGTATCCAGTGTAATCAGTGTTCCTATGTTTGCCCTCACGCCGCTATCCGTCCATTCCTTCTGACAGAAAAAGAAGTCGCAGCAGCACCGGCAGGAACCGCTACCAAGGCAGCTATCCCATCGAAACAATTCCCGGGCTTACAATTCCGTATCCAGGTAAGTACACTCGACTGTACAGGTTGCGGTAACTGTGCAGAGGTATGTCCTGCAAAGGATAAAGCGCTTGTAATGAAGCCACTTGGAACCCAGGAAGCCGAAATCGAACGCTGGGAATACATGAACAACAAAGTAAGCTACAAAGAAAAAATTGTTGAAAAATCACAATCGGTTAAAAACTCACAGTTTGCCCAGCCGTTATTCGAATTTTCAGGGGCATGTGCCGGTTGCGGTGAAACTCCGTATATTAAACTCATCACCCAGCTGTTCGGCGAACGGATGATGGTTGCCAATGCAACAGGTTGTTCCTCTATTTACGGTGGTTCTGCCCCGTCAACTCCATACTGCAAACACAAGGAAAGTGGTAACGGTGTGGCATGGGCTAACTCACTGTTCGAAGACAATGCAGAATATGGTTTTGGTATGGCCGAAGGTGTTGCCGCTCAGCGCGACCGCATCGAATCGATTATGAAAGCCGAAATGAACAATGTTTCGGCTGAAGAAAAAGAAGCTTTCACTGCCTGGATTGATGCAAAAAATGATGCAAAAGGTTCTGAAACTGCTTCAGCAAAAGTTATTGAACTAGTAACAGGCAAAGATGCAACTTATGCAAAAGACATACTTAGTCTGAAACAATACCTCGTTAAAAAGTCAATCTGGATCTTTGGTGGTGACGGATGGGCTTACGATATTGGTTACGGAGGTCTGGATCATGTAATGGCATCGGGACAGGATGTAAATGTACTGGTTCTGGATACTGAAGTATACTCGAATACCGGCGGCCAGGCTTCGAAATCGACTCCGACAGGCGCAGTTGCAAAATTTGCCGCTTCCGGAAAGAAAATCCGTAAAAAAGACCTTGGCGTAATGGCCATGTCGTACGGATATGTATATGTTGCACAGGTTGCAATGGGTGCAAATCAGGCACAGTACCTGAAAGCTATCCGCGAAGCCGAAGCATATCATGGTCCGTCTCTGATAATCGCTTATGCTCCTTGTATCAACCACGGGTTACGCGCAGGAATGGGCAAATCTCAGGAAGAGGAAAAACATGCTGTTGAATCCGGCTACTGGAGTTTGTTCCGTTACAACCCGACTCTTCAGGATGAAGGTAAAAATCCGTTCGTACTCGACTCGAAAGAACCAGACTGGTCTAAATTCCAGGAATTTCTGAACGGCGAAGTACGTTATACTTCTCTGAAAAAGACCTTCCCGGAAGAGGCTGCAGAATTGTTTGCTGCCGCTGAAAAAAATGCAAAGTGGCGTTACAATTCATACAAACGCATGGCTGCTATGGATTATTCGGTTACCGAATAAAAAACCGTCGATTATAAATTTGAAAAAAGCTGTCTCCGGATTCCGGATGACGGCTTTTTTATTCTCAGCATCCGGTTCCTTTCTGAATATAAAAATCAAAAAAACAGAAAACACATAATTCCTTTTTACTGAAAAATATTATCTTGTCATTCCAAGTCAACAAAAAAAAAACAAAGCATGAAAAAATATCTAATTACAGCATTTCTTGTCGTATTCAGCATTTGCCTCTATGCACAAAAGCCTTATAGCTACATCATTATTCCCACTCAATTTCCGGAAATAGGTAAAGGCATGAACCCCTACGCGATTTGTTCTTCCATTCAGAAAATATTAAATGACAAATCGATAGAAAATAAATACCAGACAGAACAATTTCCTGAAAACTATTGTGATGCACTCATTCTGGACGTTCATAATAATTCAAACATGTTTAAAGTTAAACTGAAAATAGAACTGAAGGATTGTTATAACCATGTTATCTGGCAGAGCGACGGTTCCGGACTGTCAAAAGATTACCAGAAAGGTTATGCCGAAGCAGTAGCGGATGCCCTTAAAAACCTGAAGGAAATGCCTGAAATGAAAGGGAAAAACATACAGGCAGAAGTTCAGAATGTTCAAACAGCTGTCATTCCTCCGGACGAAACAGAACAAACGGGTACTATTTACAGGCCCTCCGATCTGTATTACAACTACACCTATTTTACCGACCTTGTTGAAAAAGATAATGGAACGAAAGAGCTGGTTGTTATCAATGGTAAATTACTTGGTTACAATGATTTGGAGAATATTGCCATACTAACGCCATCGGGACAGAGCAATCAATATGCTATTTCGTGGAAAGATGCAAACGGCCAAAAAAGTGCTGGAATAGCTACATTAACCGATCAGCAGCTTAAAATAACCCTCAGCGATGGCGGGCAGATAAAAATAATTGTGCTTCAGAAGTATTAAAGGATTCAGACAATCACCGCAATTTTAGAGCACGCGGTATTCTTCTGATTACTGATTATTTTTCCGTTCGTTTATAAAATTGCCTACGTTCACCGGATCATTGGTATTAATAAAATCGACATTTGAGGTTACAAGTACGTCCCATGCAGTTTTATGATTCGGACAATTTATGATGCTTAACCGGCGTCCTTTCTGATGTATTTTATTTACAAGTTCCTTTATTTTTACAAAGTCGGGAAAAGGTATATTTCCTGCACCGCTCCATGTGGTTATATCTTCAAAATTCAGTTCAATTAGTGGCATCTGATGACTGTCAAGATTGCTCTCCATATCGTTTTTACCACCGACCCAACCAATACAGCTATAACCGTCTTTCGAAATTTCATCTTGCAGATTTTTGTCCCGGATCAAAAATCTTATTTGTCCCTCGTGCCATATATCTCCGTTTTTATAAGTAACTAAATCCTTGTAAGGACCAACAATTGACTTCAGTTTAAAATTTGTTTTTTTGAAATCGTTGTGAATATTCAACAGAATATACGACTCACGGCTATCTCCGTTTATAATCGAATTCCCGTTTTTTTTCAGAATACTGTAAAGCGGGAACAGGTAAGCATCTGAAAAAGTAGGAATTGTGTGGTTTGCACTATCAGGCATAGTTGCAGTAACAAATAATTCTCCGTAAATGTACATCAGGTCAACCTCGAAATTAGAAACGCCTATGCCCAGCATATTCCATATATCTTCTTTGCTTTTTAAGTCTTCTGATGATATTACCCTGGTAGAAGGTTGGGCATAAAGCCAGTTTGTAAGGACTGTTAACAGCAACAGTATTCCGGTAATTCTTGCCATTTGATCATTATTTTCAGATACGCCAAATATAATTAAAATACAAATGTATACTATCTGATAAATTTAAAAAGGCACTGACTGGCAAAAATTTGTCAGTCAGTGATAAACATTTGATTATGATATTTCTGAAAATTTTTCGGTTCTTTTTTATTGAAGAAACTCTAACATGAGCCTTTTCCTTCATCTCCTTCAACCATTGCACGATAGGCCCCCAAGGTATGAGACGAAGGACGTTCAATAGGCAATCCGTACAAACGGTCGACAATTAATGAGGCCAGAACGCCCAATGCCCTTGAAACACCGAACAGTACGGTGTAAAAACTATATTCCTTTATTCCGTAGTGATATAAAAGAGCACCTGAAAAAGCATCCACATTGGGCCATGGATTTTTAATTTTGCCGGTGTTTTCCAGAATAGGAGGAGCAACTTTGTATATCTGGTTGACAATGTTTATTAAATTGTCGTCTTTTATATATTTGGCAGCAAATTCCTGCTGGGCAGTAAAACGAGGATCAGTCTGACGCAAAACGGCATGTCCGTAGCCCGGAACTACGCGGCCTTCGGCCAGTGTGTTTTTAATATATCCGGCAATTTGTTCATCAGTTGGTTCATCGGTTCCCAGAGATTGTATCATTTCAAAAATCCAGTGTATTACTTCCTGATTGGCATAACCGTGCAACGGACCGGCCAGGCCAAGCATTCCGGCAGCAAAAGCATAATAAGGATTACTCAGTGCAGAACCTACAAGATGAGTGGTGTGTGCCGATACATTTCCTCCTTCGTGGTCGGCATGAATTACCATGTAAAGACGTAACAAACGTTTTACTTCTTCCTCGTCATGTCCCATCATGTGGGCAAGGTTTCCGGCCCAGTCGAGCCGCGGATTCGGTTCGATATGATGGTCGTTATAAAAATTGCGGCGGTAAATGTAAGCCGCAATGCGTGGCAGGCGGGCAATCAGGTTCATCACGTCCTCGTAAGTGGTGTCCCAGTAATATTTTTTATGAACGCCTGCCCGGTATGCCTTCTGAAAGAATGAATCGGTTGCCATACTGATAATTGCGACGCTGAACTGGGTCATCGGTTTTGATACTTTGGGCATAGCATCAATAACATCAAATACATGTTGCGGTACATAAGCCCTTGTCGCCCAGTCCTTACTGATATTCAGAACATCTTCGCGACCGGGTATTTCCCCGATAAGCATAAGATAAAACAAGCCTTCGGGCAGTGGTTCACCTGTCGGGTCAAGGCGGGGAAGCTTCTGCCGTAAATCAGGAATGGAATGCCCCCTGAACCGGATTCCTTCCATCGGATCAAGTTTTGATGTATCGGTAATAAGGCTGGGAACCCCTTTCATTCCGGTCATTACCTGTTCCAGGGTCACATTGGCGATAACTTTATTCCCGTATTCTTTTTTCAGCCGCTGGTATTCTACGATACATTTGCTGGCTTTTTCAAAAAATCTGTTCTTTATATATTCCATGTCGTTTGTTTTTTATTGATTTCGTTTTTTCAGAGACATAAATTAATGAATATTTCGGATAATTTCATTAGCAAATTCCGAAGTTGTCAGCAGCGTGGCACCTTCCATCATGGCATGTAAATCGGATGTTACGCGTCGTTTCGAAAAAGTATGTTCTATTGCATCACGCACATGTTCTGCTGCCTCTGTCCATCCCATATAGTCGAGCATCATTACCCCGGAAAGGATCAATGAACTTGGGTTTGCTTTTCCTGTTCCGGCAATATTCGGTGCCGTTCCGTGGGTGGCTTCGAAAATGGCATACCCGCTGTCGTAATTGATGTTGGCACCCGGACTGATTCCTATTCCGCCCACCATTGCTGCCAGCTGATCTGAAATGTAGTCGCCGTTCAGGTTCATGGTTGCAACTACCGAATGGTCGAACGGGTGCAGCAGACTTTCCTGGAGAAAGGCATCGGTAATCACATCTTTGATGATCACTTTATTTGTATTTTTCGCTGTTTCCAATGCTTCCCGTGCATCTGTCTCCCCTTTTTCCTTTTTTATCTTTTCATACTGGCGCCATGTAAATGTTTGTGCAGCAAACTCATTTTCAGCTAAATCGTATCCCCAGTTTTTAAAAGCCCCTTCTGTAAATTTCATAATATTTCCTTTATGGACAAGGGTTACAGAAGGTAAACTTCGGGCAATAGCATACCTGATCGCAGCACGTACAAGTCGTTCCGAACCTTCTTTGGAAATCGGTTTTACCCCGAATGAAGTAGTCTCAGGAAACCGGATTTGCTTAACGCCCATTTCGTTGATCAGAAAATTCATGAATTTTTTTGTATTTTCCTGACCGGTCATATACTCAATGCCGGCATAAATATCTTCTGTATTTTCTCTGAAGATGTACATATCGACCATCGACGGATAACGGATCGGAGAAGGAACTCCTTTGAACCAGCGCACCGGACGGAGACACACATACAGGTCGAGAGCCTGGCGCAGGGCAACATTCAGTGAACGGATTCCACCACCAACCGGGGTTTGCAGCGGGCCTTTCATCCCCACAAGATATTTTCTGAACGCTTCGGTCGTTTCGGCAGGCAGGTATTCACCGGTTTGCTGTGCGGCTTTTTCACCGGCCAGCACTTCCTTCCACAGTAATTTACGTTTGCCACCGTACGATTTTTCGACAGCAGCATCCAATACCTTTTGTGAAGGAAGAGAAATATCTTTTCCGATTCCGTCACCTTCAATAAAAGGGATTACCGGGGTATCCGGAACAACTAGTTTCCCGCTTTGTATTTCTATGGTATTACTCATCGTGCCTTTGTTTTTATGTATGCTGATTTATGCGAGTCTTTTCTTCTGTATTTTAATTCTTCATTTTTTTCTGCGCTAATCAGTGTAATCTGCGAGCAATTTTTTTCCCAGGTTTTTATCAATCGCTTCCATAAAACTTTCTGTTGTAAGATAATGTTCTTCCTTCAGATTTTTCCCATGAATAAGAAGGGCCAGATCTTTTGTCATCTTGCCGCTTTCAACGGTTTCGATGCAGACCTGTTCCAGGTTTTTTGCAAAATTTATTAACGCAGTGTTTTCGTCCAGTTTCCCGCGAAAAGCCAGTCCGCGCGTCCATGCAAAAATGGAAGCTATCGGATTGGTCGATGTCGGTTTGCCTTGCTGGTGCAGCCGGTAATGCCGGGTTACCGTGCCATGCGCAGCTTCAGCTTCCATGGTTTTTCCGTCAGGAGTCATCAGCACGGAGGTCATCAATCCAAGTGAACCAAAGCCCTGCGCAATGCTGTCGGACTGAACATCACCATCGTAATTTTTACAGGCCCACACAAAACCACCTTCCCATTTCAGGGCCGAAGCAACCATGTCATCAATCAGGCGATGCTCATAAGTGATGCCTGCTTCCTGAAATTGTTCTTTGAATTCGGTGTCGAATATCTCCTGAAAAATGTCTTTGAATCGGCCGTCGTATTTCTTCAAAATTGTATTTTTTGTTGACAGGTACAACGGCCATTTTTTAATAAGTGCCTGATTCATACAGGCACGGGCAAATCCGGCAATCGATTCATCGGTATTGTACATGGCCATTGCAAGTCCGTTGCCGTCGAAATGATATACCTGGAATGACTGGGGGACGCTTCCATCGTCAGGTGTAAAGGTAATAGTCAGTTTTCCCTTTCCTTTTGTGGTAAAATCGGTCGCACGATACTGATCGCCAAAGGCATGACGGCCGATGCAGATCGGTTTTTTCCAGCCCGGCACCAGGCGCGGAATATTTTTGATGATAATCGGTTCGCGGAATACAGTGCCTCCCAGTATATTCCGGATAGTCCCGTTCGGCGATTTCCACATTTCCTTCAGCCCGAATTCCTTTACCCGCGCCTCATCAGGTGTAATTGTGGCACATTTGATTCCGACCCCATATTTTTTAATTGCATTAGCCGCATCAACAGTAACCTGGTCCCTGCTTTCATCCCGCGAACTGATTCCCAGATCGTAATATTTCAGATCAATGTTGAGATAAGGCAGAATCAGCTTTTCCTTTATATAAGACCATATAACCCGGGTCATCTCATCTCCGTCCAGTTCTACTACCGGGTTCAGTACTTTAATCTTTTCCATTCTTTCACTATTTTATTTGTTCTGTTTCCTGATCAGATTTAATGCCGAACCGGCCCTGAACCATTCAATCTGCTGCTGATTATACGTATGATTTAGCAGAATTATATCTTTTGAACCACCGGCATGAACAATCTCCAGGGTCAGTGCTTTACCCGGCGCAAAATCTTTCAGATCGACAAAATTGAATGTGTCGTCTTCCTGAATTTTATTGTAATCATTTTCATTGCTGAATGTTAGGGCCAGCATACCCTGTTTTTTCAGGTTCGTTTCGTGGATGCGGGCATACGATTTTACAATGACTGCACGAATCCCCAAATGACGCGGTTCCATGGCAGCATGTTCGCGCGACGAGCCTTCTCCGTAATTCTGATCACCTACAATAACCGTCGGTATTCCGGCAGCCTTGTATGCACGCTGAACAGCCGGAACTTCGCCCGTTTCGCCGGTAAGCTGATTCTTTACCTTGTTGGTTTGTCCGTTAAACGCATTTACTGCACCAATCAGCATATTGTTTGAAATATTGTCGAGATGTCCGCGGAAACGCAGCCAGGGGCCGGCCATCGAAATATGGTCGGTTGTACATTTGCCGGCCACTTTAATCAGTAATTTGGCGCCGGTAATGTTTTTGCCATCCCATGCCGGAAACGCACTGAGCAATTGCAAACGTTTCGAAAGAGGATCAACAACTACCTGTATTTTTGAACCGTCAGTTGCCGGAGCCTGGTATCCCGGATTTTTAACTTCAAAACCTTTAACCGGTAATTCTTCTCCGGTTGGCGGATCAAGCATCACCCATTCGCCTTTTTCATTTTTCAGCCTGTCTTTCATCGGATTGAATGTAAGATCGCCGGCAATGGCAAGGGCTGTAACCATTTCCGGAGAAGCCACAAAGGCATAGGTATTCGGATTTCCGTCGGCACGTTTCGAAAAGTTGCGGTTGAACGAATGCACAATGGTGTTCTTTTCCTGTTTATCGGCTCCTGCACGGGCCCATTGTCCGATGCACGGGCCGCAGGCATTGGCAAACACACTGGCACCTATTTTATTGAATGTATCGATGAACCCGTCGCGTTCGATCGTGTAACGAACCTGTTCCGATCCCGGAGTAATGGTAAATTCGGCCTTGGTTTTCAGTCCCTTTTCAACGGCCTGACGGGCCAGCGATGCCGCCCGTGATATATCTTCATACGAGGAGTTGGTGCATGAACCGATCAGCCCTACTTCCACTTTGGTCGGCCAGCCGTTTTTTGCTGCTTCTTCAGCCATTTTTGAAACCGGAGTGGCACGGTCGGGCGTGAACGGCCCGTTCAGATGCGGTTCCAGTTCATCGAGATTAATTTCAATCAGCTGATCGAAATATTTTTCCGGATCGGCATACACTTCCTGATCGGCAGTCAGGTATTCTTTTATCCGGTTGGCCAGATCAGCCACTTCAGCCCGGCCGGTGGCACGCAGGTAACGTTCCATCGATTCATCGTAGCCGAATGTTGAAGTGGTCGCGCCGACTTCGGCTCCCATGTTGCAAATTGTTCCTTTTCCGGTACAGGAAACCGATTTCGCGCCCTCGCCGAAATATTCGATAACAGCGCCTGTTCCGCCTTTTACCGTCAGTATACCTGCTACTTTCAGGATAATATCTTTTGGAGAAACCCATCCGTTTAATTTGCCGGTCAGCTTTACGCCGATCAGTTTCGGAAATTTCAGTTCCCAGGCCATTCCTGCCATTACATCAACGGCATCGGCACCTCCTACCCCAATGGCAATCATTCCCAGTCCGCCGGCATTCACGGTGTGCGAATCGGTACCGATCATCATTCCGCCCGGGAACGCATAATTTTCGAGTACTACCTGGTGAATAATTCCGGCTCCCGGTTTCCAGAAACCAATTCCGTATTTATTGGACACCGATTCCAGAAAATCATATACTTCCCTGTTCGCGTCCAGCGCATTCCGTAAATCTTCCCTGCCCCCGGTTTTCGCCTGAATAAGATGATCGCAGTGAACCGTTGACGGAACAGCTGCTTTCGATTTTCCTGAATTCATCAGTTGCAGTAACGCCATCTGGGCGGTTGCATCCTGCATGGCAACACGGTCGGGTGCAAAATCCACGTAATCGACACCTCTCCGGAAATTTTCCTTTTCTTCCGGATTAAACAGATGCGCATACAAAATTTTTTCTGCCAAACTTAAAGGCCTGTTCAAATGAGCCCTGGCTTTATCAATCCGGGAGCTTAATTCTCCATAAACTTTTTTAATTAAATCGAGATCGAACATATCTGGTTTTTTTTAATGTATGTGTAAGATAAAAATACTTTCAAAAGTTCATTATTCATAACAAAAACAGGCTTTAAATGTTTTTGAAAATCGCACTATCAGCGAAATATTTTTCAGACATCACAACCGGAAATAACATGCTTGTTTTTCAATTTTTATCAAAATTATATTCAGTCTGTCATTAACGATTCCAGGAGAACATGAATTTGTATCATTCTTCCGGAAAACGTAATTTTGACAAAGACCTGAAATCAAAAAAAATGAAAAAAAATATTGCAATTGTCCTGGCCGGTTGTGGCGTTTTCGACGGGGCAGAAATTCATGAAGCCACGCTTACGATGCTTGCTGTTGCCCGTCAGGGAGCTGTTTATCAGATTTTTGCTCCTGATATTAAGCAGGCACATGTAATAAACCACTATACGGGTGAAGTGATGCCTGAAAGCCGGAATGTTCTGGTTGAATCGGCCCGGATCGCCCGCGGAAAAATCAAGCCTTTACGGATTCTCGACATGCGCGATTTCGATGCAGTTATTTTTCCCGGCGGATTTGGAGTGGCAAAAAACCTTTGCACTTTTGCTTTCGACGGCCCGGATTGTTCGGTAAACAAAGACGTTGAAAAGGTTGTACTGTCGGCAGTTAAACAGGGAAAACCGATCGGTGCACTTTGTATCGCTCCGGCCATGATAACCAAAATTCTGGGCAATGTTCGTGTTACCATCGGTCAGGACGAGGGAACGATCAGCTCGATTGAAAAAATGGGGGGAAAACATGTGACAACCACACACGGACAGATCGTAACCGACGAAAAGTACAAACTTGTAACAACCCCTTGTTATATGCTTGATGCAACGATCGACCAGATAGCTGACGGAGCTGATAACCTTGTGAAGGCCGTGCTGGCTCTTTGCTGAATTATGCCTGTTTTGTCTGAAGGTACTTGCTGATCATGCGGTCGTATTCCTTCATGATTTGTCTCATTGTATTATTGTTACACGAATATTGCTGATTGTCGATTGAGGCGACAGGCAGAATTTTCGGTGAAGTGCCGGTCAGAAAAACAGATTCGAAAGATGCTGTTCCTTCTTTCGGAATCATTGTTTCGATAAGCGGAATATTCAGATTTTTCAGGCATTCAATCGTCTTCTGACGAGTGACACCTAAAAGAACTTTTTCTGAAGTACAGGTGTACACCTTCCCTTCGCGGATAAAAAATACATTCGAACGGCTTCCTTCTGTAACGAATCCGTTCCGGTCGGTGTAAAACACTTCGAAATACTTGGTTTCAGTCAGATAGCTGTTTACATTCGCCCGAAGCTGTACCATATATGTTTTTGCGTTCGGATTGGTGCGTTCGGCATTGTAAAAGCCGGTTTTAACGCCGTTTTTGTATTCCTTTTCAGTGGGATAATAATGAGGAATAAAAAACATAACTACGTTTTTTGCCTGTACACCAAGGCTGACCTTCACATTGCCATCAGAAAAGTTGTTTTTCTCTGCCAGTAATTTAAGCTGGGAATCAAATTCCTGAAAACTAACAGTTGTCTGTTTCTGAAGAAGCTGTAACGAATTTTCCATTCGCCGGAAATGTTCTTCGCCAAAAAGCGGAATTCCGCCGATAATCCGGATTACTTCATATACATTGAATTGCAGATCTTTACATTTGCTGTCGAAGTTCTTGCTTAATTCGGGAGAACCGTTTATAAGAAAATAATCGCCTCTGATATGATTCATCTTTATAATAATGTGTTTGCTCACAAAATTATCTATTAACCCAACAATGTATCCGGTTTACAGTGGAAAAAATCAACTGATATTTCCGCCGTAATTCAGGGCACTGAATACAGCATTTTTAAAACTGCGGCCAATTGGAAGTTCTTTTCCTGCAATTTCCACAGTATTAGCTGTAAACGATTCGATTTTGGCAATTGAAATAATGTACGATTTATGTATCCGGAGAAACAATTTCTGGGGAAGTTTTTCATCGAGGGCAACCAGACTGATTTTTGTCACCACTTTCTTTTTATCGGTAAAAATCTGGACATATTCACTGAGTCCTTCAATATACCGTATATCTTTCAAAAAAATTTTCACCACCCTTTTGTTTTCTTTTACGAAAATAAATGTGTCTTCCTGCAGTAATTCAGGGCAGGGACCATTGATCAGTTTCAGTTCGTCGCGGTTAATCCGGTAATATCTGTTGATTGCTTTCAGAAAACGTTCAAAAACTACCGGTTTCAGCAGAAAATCAAGCACATCGAGATCAAAAGCTTCCAGTGCAAATTCGCGGTAAGCTGTTGTTATAATTATTTTCGGCGGATTTTTCAGCGATCTGAGGAAATCGATACCCGATATTTCAGGCATCTGTATATCGATAATCAGAAGATCGACAGGGTGTTCACGAAGTACTTCGAGAGCGTCTACCGCTTTGCTGCATTCGGCAACGATTTCAAAATTTTCCAGTTTCCCGATGTAGCTTCGGATCAGATCTTTTGCTAAAGGCTCATTATCGACGATCAGGCATCTTGTCTTCATTTTTCAACATTTTACTGTTTTTCTTGACCTCTTAAAAGTACAAAATAAACAGAGGAAAACAATCGTGCCATTAAAACAGACAGGAACCTTCATACAACAATCTCTTTGTGTATATAGTCAGATATTTCATATTTTTGTCCTCCTGAAAACTAATCAAACAGAATTGGAAAAGAATATTGAACATCCGGGACAAGGGAATTCTATAGAATGGAATGAAAACACCTTTGAAAGACTGTACGACGATTATTATTCTTCTCTGTGTTTGTTTGCCAACAAATACCTGCAGGATTTGGATTTGTCCCGTTCGCTGGTGCAGGAACTGTTCGTTAATTTGTGGCTGAAACGGGAAAAAACTGAAGTGCGGGATTCTGTCAGATCCTATCTTTTTAAAGCAGTCAGAAATAAGTCGATCGATTACCTGCGGGAGGCAAAAAAAAATGTCAGGCTGACTGATGTCCAGGAAAATAGTTTGAATTCTCCGTTTGAAGACAAGCTGGAAGAAGCCGAATTAAACAGTCGTATTAATCAGTCGATTGATGAACTGCCTGAAAAATGCCGTGAAATATTTATCCTTTGCCGTTTCGATGGACTGAAATATAGCCAGATTGCAGATAAACTGAATATCTCAGTTAAAACAGTTGAGATGCAAATGGGAATCGCTTTAAAAAAGTTAAGAAGTAAATTATCAGATTTGCAGATCGTTAAACTGATGTTGTGCATTTTTTTGAAAAAAAAGTAAAAATCATTACAGGGTATTTTTCAAAATTTCCGTCTATGGGGTGATTTAACCTGAAAAGACAAATGGAAAATGCCGGCTATTTTGATGAATTAATCTCCCGGGTAATCTCCGGAAATGCCAGTAGCGACGAATTTGAGCAATTCGATAACTGGCTTGCCAAATCAGAAAATAACCGAAAAATATACGAAGACAGTCTCAAAGCATGGAATGCTGCGGAGACATGGCTAAAACCGGAAAATATCAGGAAGGACAAGCTAAAAATAATAACAGAGGTCAACCGGAATTTAATCATTCAATCAGACAGAAGCAGGCGGCGTTCTGTTATTTATCTGGCTGCGGCAATTCTGGCCTTCCCCTTAGCAATAGCTGTAAACATACTGTTTTTTAGTAATTCAGTACCTGATTATTCCTGTAATCCTGCTGTATGCGAAGTATCTGCTCCTGCCGGCCATATATCGGAATGCAAACTGCCTGACGGAACAGAAGTATGGGTTAACTCAGGATCAAAAATTACCTATAACTCCTCCGGTTTTACAGGAAAAAGCAGGGAGGTACAACTCGACGGCGAAGCTTATTTCGAAGTTTCTCAAAACAAAAAGAAACCATTTTATGTCCGGACTGGTTTTGCAGATATAAAAGTAACAGGTACCTCCTTCAATGTAAAGGCGTTTCCGGATTCAAAAACATTTGAAACCGTTTTAAGCGAGGGAAGTATAGAATTGGAAATTAAAGGGGAAAATACGAATCAGTATATAAAAGTAAAACCAGGTGAACGAGCCATATTGAATGCCGGACAGAAAAAATTACTGGTTCAGAATGTGGATACCCGGATATATTCTGCCTGGCGAAACGGACAAATTATTTTTCAGGATGCAACCCTTAATGATCTGATTAAAGAACTGGAACGGATTTATGATGTTAAAGTGAGGCTCAGTGATCCCGGCCTGGGCAATTACCGTTTCAGGGGAACATTCAGTTACGACAGTAATCTGATTAATGCCCTCGAAAAATTCAAAATTACGGCACATATTAATTATCGTATTGAGAACAGGGAGGTTCTGCTGAGCAAAATAAACTAGCCAATCATGTGTATGTAGGTTTGCCATACTGATGAATTTCTTTTCCAGTGTGGTGATTCCGCAACTTTTTTAATGAATAATGTTCCGGAACAATTTTGATATTTTAACACTAAAGAAGAACAATAGACAAACAGAAAAAATGAAAGAGGTATGAAAAAATAAATAGTTGCTGTCGGAAATAAAAAAGAGGGAACGAGTCGAAGCATTCCCTCTTAAAAACCGATTGTAACACTGTACAAAACAATTTTATAAATCAAACATTCAAATTTATGAAAAAATGCGTGAAACTGCGGGAACTATATAGTTCCTGGCTAAAAAAACTATGGTTTATGACAAGGCTATGTGTTTTGATGATCTTATTTGCTTTTGGGTCAGTATCTGCAAATGTTTATTCGCAAGGTTCAAAATTGACCCTGAAAATGAAAAGTTCTAAACTGGCTGATGTTTTTAATTCAATTGAAGAACAGACCAATTACTACTTTTTTTACAATCGTGACCAGTTAAACGATCAGCAAATCGTAAGTGTTGATGTTGAAAATAAAAATATAGAAGAAGTTCTTGATGAACTTTTTCGCGGAAAAAACATCACTTACACGATTAACGACCGCAATATTCTGATTGAAGTAAAAGGAAGTAGTCTGTTGAATATGATGCAGCAAAAAAACATTTCCGGAAAAGTGACCGATTCCTCAGGAGTCCCTTTGCCTGGAGTAACTGTTGTTGTAAAAGGCACACCCCAGGGAATTATTACCGATGCTGACGGGAATTATTCCTTTCCGAAAGTACCGGCAAATGCTACGCTGGTGTTTTCGTTCGTGGGAATGAGAACGCAGGAGATAGCGGTGGCCGGAAAAACTGAAATTAATATAGTAATGCAGGAAGAAACGGTTGGAATTGAGGAAGTGGTGGCAGTTGGATACGGAACACAAAAGAAAGCTAACCTTACAGGATCTGTAGCAACAGCATCTGCCGAACGGTTGGGAAATCGCCCGATTCCATCAATTGAACAGGGATTACAGGGAGTAATTCCTAACTTAAATATAACTTTTGACTCAGGCGATCCCTCAGAGGATGCGAATGTTAATATAAGGGGTTATGAATCAATTAATGGGGGAAACCCTTTAATCCTGGTTGATGGTGTGCCTATGGAATGGAGAATGATAAATCCCGATGATGTTGAAAGTATAAGTGTTTTGAAAGATGCAGCTTCTGCTGCAGTTTACGGGGCAAGAGGAGCTTTCGGTGTAATTCTGGTAACAACCAAAAAGGCTAAGGGAAATTTTCACATTAATTTTAGTAGTGAATTTTCTATGGCAAGATTTATTGATCATCTGAATCCGATCAACGATTCCTATGACTATGCAGTTCTATCAAGAAAAATTACTACAGATAATGTTGGCGCTGATCCATACTTTACAGATGATCAAATAGCCGGATATAAAGAATATCATGACAACCCAACAAAAGAAAATGAATGGGGAGTATTAAACGGAGTTCTTAACTTTTATGGAAATAATAATTTTAAGCATTATATGCTTAATAATTATGCTCCCCAAACGAAAAATCAGATAAATATATCCGGAGAAACAGGTAATGCTTCCTATTATGTTTCTTTCGGACAATTGAATAAGAAAGGTTATTATCGAAGAGGAAATATGGATTATAATCGATATAATATTTTAATGAAGGTCGACTATAAATTGAAAAAGTGGCTAAGTTTATATTCGAAAATCTCATTAAATATTGAAAAGAACGATTCTCCCCATGACTATGGAACATGGGACCGGGGGCTTAATGCAACAATAAGGATAAAGCCGATGGTTCCGATTAAATTTCCTGATCTTGAATATTACCTTGAGCCAGGAGATCATGATCAATTCTCACAATATATAGGAATGTATAATAGTGGCGCCAGAAATGCCCCTATGGTAGATAAAGGTGGACGTGAACTGACAGATTCTTATGACACATGGTTGTCGCAGGGGATAACATTAACTCCATTAAAAGGACTAAGCATTAAAAGTGATTTTTCATATAATATTTTTCATAAAGATTATGAAAAACAACAAACAAAGATAGAGATGGTCAATTCTTTCGATTTGTACAATATGAAAACAACTTATAGCCAAAGTGGAAATGATTATATGTTGGATACAAATAACTATAATCGTTACTATGTATTTAATGCCTATGCAGATTATACCTTGGATAAATTTACAGATCATTATTTAGAGGTAATGTGTGGATTTAACCAGGAATGGGGAAGATACCAGTATATATCAGCAAAAGCATATAATCTGGTAACGACAACTGTGAGGGACCTTAATGCTACAACAGGAACCCAATATGCTGACGGAGCAAAGGATGAAGTGGCTTTACGTGGTGCATTTTACAGACTAACGTATCGATACAAAAATAAATATCTTTTTGAGTCAGATGGTCGGTATGATTTAACCTCCAGGTTCCCCAAAAATAACAGGAGCGATCTTTTTCCATCTGTTTCCTGTGGATGGAGAATTTCAAAGGAAAATTTTATGGAATCAACCGCCAATTGGTTGGATAACCTCATGTTAAGAGTATCAATCGGAAGTTTGGGTAACCAACTGTTAGGCGATGACTATTATCCGTATATTGCAACAATGGGATCGGGTCTTTGTAGTGAGATTTTTAGTACGGGAACTTCTGCTTATGTAAGTCCCAGTGGGCTAGTCAGTAATAATTTAACATGGGAAACAGTTGTTACCAAAAATATAGGATTGGATTTTACTTTGTTTAAAAACCGGCTGGAAGTTTCAGCAGATAAATATATCAGGAAAACAAAGGATATGCTGATGACGAAAGAATATCCCAGTGTTTTAGGAACTGATGCGCCGGAATCGAATGCCGCTGATTTAAAAAACAATGGTTGGGAATTATCTGTACATTGGAGAGACAAAATTGATAAAGACTGGAAATATGAAATTTCTTTAGCATTATCAGATAGTTATACAAAAATTACAAAATATGATAATCCGACAGGAGCTGTTTCGGATTATTACATTGGGAAAAAAATAGGTGAGATATGGGGCTATGAAAGTGCCGGTATTTTTCAGAATGAGGAAAATATCGAAAATGCTGCAGACCAGTCACAGGTCGGAACCGGATGGGAACCGGGAGATATGCAATATGTTGATCGGAATAGTGACGGTAAAATAACACCCGGAGATAATACTCTGGACAATCCGGGTGACCGGAAAATTATAGGAAATTCCTCTCCAAGATATTGCTTTGGAATTAATACCACCATAAGTTTCAGAAACTGGTCTATGGATATGTTTTTCCAGGGATTATTCAGAGATTACTATCCTACAACACAGGGGCATACAGATTTTTGGCCATATAACACGGATTCCTGGGAAAAATCATGGGGAAAAGAATCATGGAGCGAAGATAACCGAAATGCCTATTTTACAAAACCCAGATATTTCAGGGTATGTAACCAGAGTAAAAATTTTCAGTCACAAACCCATTTCTTACAAAATGCATCTTACATCAGGTTGAAGAACCTGACAATAAATTATTCACTTCCTGAAAACTTTATTAATAAATTAGGGATAGAAAAGGTACAACTTTATTTATCAGGGATGAATTTATGGGAATATTCTAAAATTCATAAACCACTGGATCCTGAATATATTGTTAGTACAACTCAAGACTACTATCTACAGCGGATTTATGCTTTGGGATTAAAAGTAATGTTTTAACCATACTTAATAGAAATATAAAATGAAAAAAATTAGAATAAATTTTGAAATTTTGTTTTTTGCATTATTCCTATTTAGTTGTAACAATGATTTTCTTGAAAGATATCCTTTAGACGAGGTTAGCAATGAAAATTATTGGAATAGTGAAAATGACTTAAAAGTATATAATAATTATTTATACTATCTGGTGCATCAAGACGCTGAAGTTCCAATTCCTTCCTTAATTGGTCATTTAAATGCATCTCCATATACCAGTATCTGGATGTATGATAATATGACTGATAACTGTGGCATTGATATTGCCGCTGATTTCGATGATGATTATTCGACAATCAGAGCCGGTAAACACAGTATCCCGACCTCTGCGAGAGCAGGAGGTTACTCCGGATGGAGTTTTCTAAGAGCGGTAAATATTGGCCTTGCAAATTACAATAATGCAACAGATGCAGGGCAATCGGTAATAAATAAATATGCGGCTGAGGCTCATTTGTTCCGGGGTATGTTTTATGCTGAAAAGGTAAACAAATTCGGGGATGTTCAATGGATAGGTAAAGAATTGAACACTGATTCCGAGGAGCTGTATGAGGAGAGAACCCCCCGCGATCAGGTGATGGACAGTGTATTGACAGATCTTAATTTCGCGACCGAATATTTACCTGACGATTGGGATGACGGGAACGCCCCGGGAAAATTGAACCGATGGGGGGCATTATTGTTAAAATCAAGGGCATGTTTATTTGAAGGTACCTGGCAGAAATACCATGGAGGTTCGAATTCGGGTAAATGGCTGCAGGAAGCAGCAGATGCCGCACTGGAATTGATTGAAAACGGGCCATATACTTTATACTCAACAGGAGATACTGCGCATGATTATAATGCCTATCAAAGAGTAACAGATCTGAGTGGGAATAGTGAAGTGATATGGTGGGAAAAGTTTGAATATGGTGTAAAGGCGAATAGTATAATGTATTGCTGGGTAAATGAAACCAGGGGAGCTACCAAAAGCATGGTGGAAGATTACTTATGCACGGATGGACTTCCTATTACCCTTTCATCTTTGTACAAAGGTGATGCCTGTATAGAAGACGTTTTTAAAAACAGGGATCCACGTTTGAGACAGACTATACTTCATCCTGACGATGGATTATATTATAAAATCAGGGCAAGTGAAAATTATATAAAAAGCCCGTGGATACAAGGAATGACTGGTATTGATGGCAAAGGAATTGGCCCAACAACTTATACCGGTTATAATATCATAAAAATGTATGAGGATGCTGCATATAGAAATTCGGCCTGGAACACAAACGAAACACCTGCTATCCTATTACGGTTGGGAGAGGCGATGTTAAATTTTGCCGAAGCGAAAGCTGAACTGGGAACGATTACTCAGAATGATCTGGATATAAGTATCAACAAATTACGGGACAGGGTTGGTATGCCTCATATGGAACTCAATAACATTAAAATGGATCCGAAATATGCTGACGATGGCGTATCCGCGTTAATTGTGGAAATCCGCAGGGAACGTCGTGTGGAATTATTTAATGAAGGATTCCGGTATGATGATCTGAGACGCTGGAAGCAAGGTAAAAAACTCACAAAGCCCAGCCTGGGAATTCTTTGGGATGAAACAGCTCAGGAACGTTATCCCGGAGTTACTGTCTCATCGACAGTTGACTCTGAATCCGGGAAAACTTATCTTGATCAATATAAAGGATATAGCGATTTTGAGAATCCGGTTTTTGATGAAGATAAAGATTATTTATGGCCGATTCCACTAGATGTAATCAGCCAAAATTCAAATATTAAACAAAATCCGGGGTGGTAACTTAAACTTGAAAATAGTAAAGTTAATCGGGAGGAAAATTGAAGGATACAAAACCGTAATAAAAAAATTGCGGTTTTGTTTCTCTTAATAAACAGAAGAACCTAAAACCATTAAAATAATTTGTATAATTGTCAGACAATATACAATAACACAATAATGAATAATCCAATTTCGAAAATCGACAAAGGCTTATCGCTGACAGAAAAAACAGAACAACAGTTGCTTGAGGCCATCCGCCAAAAAATATTTCTTCCCGGGGATAAACTTTTAGGGGAAATCGAACTTGCTGAAAATTTCGGCGTTTCCAGAACTGTTGTCCGGGAGGCACTGCATCGTCTGGCTGGCCGTGGTATTCTTGAAGCCCGCAGGGGAAGCGGATTTTATGTCGCTACCGATCAGTTTTCACCGGTTACAGATTCTCTTTTTCACCTGCTTGAAATAAAATGCGGCGATTCCGGTTTACTGAATATTGTGGATGTCCGTCTGGTTATCGAACCTGAAATAGCCCGGCTTGCCGCTTTAAACCGGACAGAGGAAGAACTGAAAAATATAAAGGATTGTTATGCCCGGATGGAGGCACAAATCGATAATCCGGGAAACATGGTCCGTTATGATATCGATTTTCATCGTCTGATTGCAAAAGCAACAAACAACCCGATTCTGCCGGTTATGATGGAACCGATATTTCAACTGATGTTCAGGTTTGTATCGCAAACATACAACTATCCGCATTCACCTCTTCTTGCCTTAAAATCGCACAGCAATATTATCGATGCATTTGAAAAGCAGGATGGCGAAAGCGCCTTTAATGCCATGAACAAACACATGCTGGAAGCAAAAGAACATGCTCGGCATTTCGAAAAGAAAGACTCCGGTTCATCTGAAATATAAATTGAACCAATATTCAGACTAATCAACCTGTTTCTAACTATTAATGAATCATAAACTTATGAGGAAGATTAATATTCTAATTGTTTTGTGGGGAATTCTGTCCCTTTCCGTACAAGGACAAAATTATCCGGCATTAAACAATGACACGCTCACCATTGAAAATTCGGTTATCAGGCGACAATTTTTATGGAATAAAGGAGAATTAATCCCGGTCAGTCTGACAAATAAACAGAATGCCGAAGAATTATCAGTCGCTTCAGACCGCGCGGCCTTTCCGTTTAGCGACAGTCTGAAAATCAAGGATGCCTCTTTTAAAACCAGAAAGGTTGAGGCCGGCAACATACATAAAACTTACCAGGAAACAGAAGTGATAACTGACTACGGTGTTCTGAAATTAAAACGGGTTTTCCGGGTCTCCGGTCAGGTTCCGGCAATTGCATGTGACAATTACATTTGGATAGATCATTCTTCGGACCTTGATAAAGTAGAAAGGCTGTTCGGCAAACCTGTTGAAATGGAACGGATAAATGTTCCCTGCAAATATCCACGCCTAAAAGCATTTGAATTTTTTGACCGTACTGATTCCAATAACAATCTTGTACAGGCAACGGAAGCGACCTCCTATTTCCGGCCTGTTCACCTTCGTGGAAATATTCTTCAGGTTGTCTCTCCGGAACAAAATCATGGTGGCATTTTTATCCTGAAAGAGGCGCCCTGCTCTTTTGTCCAGTTAGGATATCCGGGTTTCGATTTTGTCGTTACCGGGAACACGGTATCCGTAGTCGGAATCGGACAACCGAAAGATGAACTGATTGAGGGACAATGGGTAAAATTATACGGGTCGGTGATCGGCTGTTTCGACGGGACAGAGAAAGGTTATATTCAGTCTTTACACAGCTACCAGAAATCATTGCGCAGAATCATTCCGGAGCGGGATGAAATGATCATGATGAACACCTGGGGAGACCGGAACCAGGATGCACACATCAATGAAACGTTTTTGAAAAAAGAGATCGACGCATGCAGTAAACTGGGGATTACACATTTCCAGATCGATGACGGCTGGCAACAGGGACTTTCTTCAAATTCGGCCAATGGTAAAGGAAATAAATGGGATTTGTGGAGTGTGAATGACTGGGTTCCGAACAAAGAACGTTTGCCCAACGGGTTCAAACCTGTTGTTGACTATGCCCGGGCCAAAGGAATTCAATTAGGATTATGGTTCCATCCAAGCAATCAGTTTGATTACCGGAACTGGGAAGCGGATGCCGGTGTAATACTGGGATTATACAGGAATAACGGTATCCGGTATTTTAAGATCGACGGGATTGATATACCCGATAAACTCTCCGATTACCGTCTGGGCCTGTTGATGGAAAAAGTATCCCGGGAATCGAACGGCGAGATCGTTATTAACCTGGATGCAACTGCCTTAAGGCGGACAGGATATTTTTACCGGAATACTTATGGAAATATTTTCCTGGAAAACCGGTATACGGACTGGGGAAACTATTATCCACACTGGACTTTACGGAATTTGTGGCAGTTGTCGGCGCACATACCTGCACAAAACCTGCAAATAGAGTTTCTGAATAAATGGAGGAATAAAAAGGTTTACGGCGATGACAATCCGTTGGCTCCTTATCATATTCCTTTTGAATACACGTTCGCGATCACGATGATGGCCCAGCCTCTGGCCTGGTTCGAAGCGACCGGGCTTCCGGATGAGGCTTTTGAGATTGCCCCTGTAATTAAGAAATACAGAACTATCCAGGCCAGTATTCATTCCGGGGATATATTTCCTGTCGGGGATGAACCAGGCGGGTACAGCTGGACTGGCTTCCAGTCGGTGCTGGATAACAATTCCGGATATCTGCTCGTGTTCAGGGAGAAAAATAAGGAGGAGGGACATTCCATATCAACCTGGCTGCCCGCGAATACGAAAGTGCAGTTAACGCCGATCCTGGGCAAAGGCAAACCTGCAACTGTGCAGACCAACGAAAAATGTGAAATCAGGCTTCATCTTCCCGATGAGTTCTCGTATGCTCTTTACAGCTATAAAATCGTGAAGTAGTATCTGTTATTAAATGTCCTGTCAGCATGAAAAAATATATCATATTTACTTTGGTCGCTGTCTTTTTAATTTCTGTTTCCACGGAACTCATTGCACAAAACAGGAATGATGCAGACTCATTCACGAATCATCCGATTAAAACAGTTCATATTCCGGAACTGCAAAAAGCAGCCGTTATTGATGGACGTTTGGATGAAGAAGTCTGGAAAGAAGCCGCGTCTTTTCCTTCATTTGTGAGGACAGCAGGAAAAAGAACAGGAGAGAATGCCGGTGATAAAACCGAATGTTTTGCTTTCCGTAACGGACAGAACCTTTACATTGCCTTTGTATGCCACGATCCGGAAATTGAGAATATAAAAACAGGAACAACCGAATGGGACGATCCGGCTATCATTTTTGACGACCGGGTGGAAGTTTTTATCGACACAGACCATAACCACCGTGATTATTACGAACTGGCTGTGAACCCCAAAGGAATTCAGTTCGACCAGAAATTATTTCTCCGGTACCCGAAAACCAGGACAAATGAAAACGATCCGGGCTGGAACTGTAACTGGAAAGCCCGCACAAGCATTCTGGCTGACCGGTGGATTGCCGAAACAGAGATTGATGCAACATCGTTAGGCATTAACCGGATTGAAGACGGCACGACCTGGGGTTTTAACGTGGCCAGGGCCAGGCAGCCTGAAATACCGAAAAACAACAACTGGAGAACCATTTCAGAAAAAACAGAATACAGCGCATGGTGCCTGACCCAAGACGGAATATGGGAGACCTTGTCCAACTTTCAGGAACCGGCTGATTTCGGCGACCTGATTTTTGGAAGGCCTGTGATCGACATTAAAAACATACGCTTTAAAAATGCCTGTTTCGTTTTTGGAGGAAACAAAATTTCACCATCCAATGTCGGAATGAACCCGCTGGAAATACAATTCGAAAAATCTGTTACGAAAGATGAAGGATTCGTCCTTTGCCTGAAAACCACTTCCCAAAACGGAAAAACCTGGGAAGCGAAACAGGAAATAGAAACAGATATCTCAAATTCTTTTCATTCCGGCTATTTTATAAACGAGAATGACGAATCGCGGCTGGACATCGAAATACGCAGAAACAATACAGAAACATCGGTTTACCGGACTGCATACATTTTAACCGTGCCGCCGTTTATCGATTTCGATCTCTCTTCCCTCTATTTACGCGAAGAGAAAAATTACAACCCGGTAGCTTACCGTCTTCTTGCCGGTCAGCATACACTGGATCATTCATTTCTGGAAATAAGTCTTTATAATGAAGCAAAAAAGCTGATCGGGAAAAAAATCATTTCAGGATTAAAAAGGACAGACGATTTTCAACCGGTTTTCAATACCGATAGTTTGCGGGCTTTGCCAGGCGGTAATTATTATTTTCAGAATATACTGAAGGATAAAAACACCCAGGAACTCATTTCGTCATTTGTCCAGCCGTTTACAAAGTTTGACCCCAATACTCCGAATCAGTTTAAAGCCGTTGAAGGTTCGTACCGGTATGGCGGGATGGAAGGAGACGCCGTTCAGGTTTATTTTCAAAACGGACAAAAATATGTTTTTTGGAAAAAGGCCAGCAACGTCCCCTGGTGGGATGTCGGGCAGGTAGCTCTAACATACGAATTTGTCGAGTCGAACGGTTTTACGACCCGGGGATGTACCGAAGCCATGCAGGACCGCCGGTGCCGTTATTCAAAAGTTGAGATTATTGAAGATTCCCCTGCACGTAAGGTTATACACTGGCGTTACGCATTGACTGACGCCCGTTACCACATTCACAATAACGAATGGGTGGATGAATATTACCGTTTTTATCCGGATGCGGTCGGAGTACGGGAAATAAATCTTTGGGCAAACAGTAATGAGATACACGAATTTTTCGAGATTATTCCGGTGAATCCGCCTGCCATGCAGGAAAAAGATATGTTCGACGGGTATGTCGGCCGGTTAAGTAACCTGATGTCAGGAGAGAGCTACACGACTAACGATTTCAATAAAAAAGGAAAAGATTTTCGTGAAAACTTTCTGAAAAGCGGAAAAAATTTCCTGATAGAAGTAAACCTGAAAAACCGGATGCATCCGTTTGCCGTGTTTACATGCGGCGATTCGATCAACCCGGGAGTCAGTTACCAAACAATTACCCTTTGCCATCCGGGAGAATACGGAAATGGAAGCCACAGGGGACACTGGCCTGCTTCGCAATACGAAATTGACGGTTATAACCTGGTTGGTAACCATCGCCCTTCCCATGGAAATATCGGTTCCATAAAGAGCGAAGTAAACCCGGCAAAAAATCCGAACACATTTACTGTATTACTGGGAATTGCCCCCGGCGGTTCGGGTGCCGGACAGGATTACGGACGTTCCTGGCTTAATCCGGCCAGGATAGATCCGAAAACCCCGTCTCTTCATTACCGGAAATACGACATTCATCAGCGGGCTTATTTGCTGGAAACAACAGAAAAAACGCATTCTCTTCGCTTCGGCTTCAGTCCCGGAAAAAATGCAGTAAAAAACCCGGTATTCATACTAAAAGGACTTCCTTCAGGAAAAATAAAAGCTGTTTTATTCAACAGAAAGCCTCTTTCTGAAGATGAATTCCAGACAGGTACCAGTAAGAACAATGAAACGATCGTGTTTATAAATCAAACAATATCCGAAGAACAAACAATCGAATTTAAACTATAAGAGATGAAAAAATTAAAAGGAAAAACAGCATTCGTCAGTGGCACTTCACAGGGAATTGGCGCAGCTATTGCCCGCGAACTGATTGATGCAGGCTGTAACATTTGCATGCACTATTTTCATTCGGTTGAAGAACCGGAGCGTTTAAAAAAAGCAGCGCAGGAAAAAGGACAAAAGGCCATTTGTCTTCAGGCCGACCTGACAAAAGAAGAGGAGGCCGTCAGTTGTGTAAAAGAAGCTGTTCGTCAGTTGGGAACTTTCGATATTCTGGTCAACAACTCCGGCGCTTTGGTCGGACGGCGTTTCATCGGTCAACTGGATATGGACTTCTGGCAGAAATTGATCGACATTAACCTGACAAGTATGATGCTGGTAACAAAGGAAATGGTTCCTTGTCTGAATAAGAAAGAAGGTGCAAGCATCGTGAATATTGCATCGCTGGCCGGAAGAAAAGGAGGGCATCCCGGTTCCCTTGCTTATTCAATGGCCAAAGGAGCTGTGCTTACATGGACAAGAGCTTTGTCGACCGAACTTGGTTCGCAGGGAATACGGGTGAATGCCGTTGCCCCCGGTTTTATTGAAGGGACACGGTTTCACAGGGAGTACACCACGCGGGAATCAGCGTTGAAAACCATTGACGGAATTCCGCTGGGACGCTCCGGCAATCCCGGAGATGTTGCACGGGCTGTAACTTTTCTGGCCTCGGAATACGATGGGTTTATAACCGGCGCAACGATAGACATTAACGGAGGAGTATATTGTGTTTAGATTATGCATGAGGAACCGGCTTCGGCAGGTTGGAACAATCAGATTTACGATTCTCATTGGAACAGAATGACAGGTAAACAACTAAAAAAGAATATAAACCCGTCCCGGCAGCCTTCAAAGATGCGCTGGGTCATGATCAGTTTTTCGCTGGCTGCAACGATCCTGAATTATTTACACCGTTTGTCTTTTAACTACCTTGCGGCCAATGATTATTTAAGAGAGTTGATCCCGGATGATGCCTTCGGATATATTGCTACTTGTTTTTTTATAGCTTACCTGTTATCCAATGCTGTTTCCGGTTTTATTATCGACCGTTTGGGAACCCGGATCGGCTATTCGCTGTGTATGGCATTCTGGACAACAGCGGGAATTTTACATGCCATTGCCCGGTCACCGTTTCAGTTCGGCTTATTCCGGTTTCTGCTCGGAATAGGCGAAGCAGGAAACTGGCCGGCAGCTATCAAACTAACCGGCGAATGGTTCCCTCCGGAAGAACGGTCGACTGCATCGGGTATTTTTAACAGCGGGGCGGCTGTCGGAGCAGTGGTCGCTCCCATTATGATTGCCTGGCTCGGTACAAACTATGGATGGCAGGCTACTTTTGTAGTGATCGGGATTCTGGGATATCTGTGGCTGGCCGCGTTCTGGTTCTTATACTATACCCCGGAGAAGACCGTGAAAGAGTCGAAAGCCCGGATTATTCCCCCTTCCGGATTACTGAAAAACAAGTTTGTCTTCAACCTGATTTTATCAAAGGTATTTATCGACCCGGTATGGTATTTTATAACTTTCTGGATAGGAAGATACCTTGCTGATTCTTATGGCTGGGATTTGGCAAAAATCGGTTGGTTTGCCATGTTTCCGTTTATTATTGCCGACTTTGGTAATATTTTAGGCGGATTGTTTACGCAGATGATCATCAGAAAAGGAGTGCCTATCCCCAGGGCGCGGAAAATCGGAGCCGGGCTTTTCGGATCGGTAATGGCGTTGTCATTGTTACTTGGTCCGTTCCTGATTTCCGGTCCATATTCAGCGCTGGCAATTCTCGCGTTGGCCGGCTTTGGCTACGCATCGCTTTCTGCCAATATGCTGGCTTTCCCGGCTGATGTCGTCCCGTTAAGCGCTACAGCTTCCGTCTGGGGCGTGGCTAGTGTAGGCTCAGGACTGGGAGGGGCAATCTTTCAGTCCTTATCCGGAGTTGCAGTTAAAAACCTTTCTTCAAAATATAATTACACAATAGCTTACAATGCAGTATTTTTCGGTTACGGAATGATGGCGCTGATTGGCATCCTGATCCTGCTATTTCTGACAGGCCCGCTTGTCCGCAACGAGAAACTACATGAATACGTGGAGAATAAAATTTAAAAACAAAATAACAACATGCTAAAAACAAATCTTTTACATCCTGAAATACTGGCAGCACTCGGCAGTAACGGGCATGGATCAAAACTTCTGATATCCGATGGTAATTACCCTTTTACAACAGGGGTTCCTGAAAAAGCAAAAAAGGTATTTCTGAACCTCGCCCCGGGAATGCTTTCGGTTATCGATGTTCTAAAAGTCATAAAAAAAGCAATTCCTATTGAATCGTATTTAATCATGTTACCCCCGGATGGCGAAACTCAGGCTATTCATGAGGAGTTTCGGGACATTCTGGGTAAAGATACGCCGGTTACAAAAGTAAAACGGTTCGATTTTTACAAAGAGGCACGCTCGGAGGATACCTTTCTGGTAATTGCGACAGGCGAAATGCGGCGTTTTGCCAACATCCTGATCACTGTTGGTGTAGTGAAGTTTGAATAAAATTATACGGACAGGCAAAAACAGCATGAAAAAATATGTTTAAGCAGTTCTTTTTGCCTTTTATCTTAATCTTTCTATTACTGTTGTTTTAAAGTCGTATTCGTTAATCTCATATTTTTTCAGGATAAATTGTTTATTATCAAGATATTTCTCGATAAAAGGCAAGTCCGGCGCATAATGGAAACATCCGCCGATTTTCAGTGAATGCAAAATATTCATATACGTTTTACCATATTCAATATAATTTCCGTCCTTCCTCAGATTATGATGATTGAAATGATTTGAAAATCCTAAATTACTGAGCACCGTTCCCCATTTTTTTATCCCGTAATCGTATTCCAGCCAATCTGCAGTTATCAGATTTTGTGAAGTGAACTTAAATCTGTCGATTCCGCAGACCTCAATTCCGTGGCTTCTGAGATAATTAACCAAATGTCCGTGGCTTCCGCAGCCTATATCTAAAACAGGCTGCATTAAATGTTCCGTATCAATTTTCAGAATATCGGTTTGTAAATCCGGGGCATATTCTGAACAAGCTACCGGATTAACCTTTTTGCCGGCATTTCTATAAATTTTCTCAGCAAAAGGGTTACTTTCCTTAATCCACTTTTTTAAATTTTCGTAATGGTTTTTTGAGATATTTTCAACTGAATCCGTTTTATTCTGAAGGCTTTCAAATAAATCGGCGTAGATTCTTTTTAAAGCATTTCTTGCTTTCGGGTCAAACGAATAATATTGGTTTACCCTGCAAAATTCTTCGATTGCCTTATCCGTTGCATAATCAATTAAGAATAGTTTCGAATCGGGATTTAAACTGTTAATGGATGAAACAGCTTTAACCGTTTCACCGGCAAATTGAAATATTTCAAGATTATCAAGAAAAATATTTTTGCCCTTGTTTGACTCTATTTGTCTATCAATATTTTCTGTAAATCTGTTCATCTGCAGTTGATCTGATTATATTCTGACTACTTCTTCTCCCCCTCTCCTCTTTCTCCCGGCGATTATCACCGGAACAAACCGCCGGGCTGTATGTTCGCACCTTTTATCCAGCTCTGTTTTAACAGGTTCTTTGAAAATCGAACAATCCATCCGTTTTACCCTAACCCCGGGGGAACCGGATCGGTTTTCCTGATTTCTCCCCCTGGGGTCGGGGTAAAAAATCAGGAAAATTGATCTCCTTTTTAAATCTGATCAAATATATTTAGCCCGTTTTCAATGTTTTTCGATAAATCGCCTATAAAGCGTGTCATCGGTGCTCCGTCGATCACATCGTGGTCGATAAGAACCGACATATTCAGTATTTCCCTTATCTCTATCTTGTCATTAAACACAGCGGGTTTCTTTATAACCGAACCTATTCCGAAACAAACCGGATGTACGGAAACCGGAATAAACCAGCCTTTCACATTCCCGATCATTCCCACGGAGGTAAATGCAACATTTCCCATTTTATGAAATGCCAGTTTCGGATGTTTCAGCATAAACTTCCAGAAATATCTCCGGAGGAATCCCGGAAGGAAATAGTATATTTTCTCGTACCGGCGGCTTTTTTTCTGAAGCACAATATCCTTGTCAGTAAATTCCGTATTCTTTGCTTCGGCAATTTGCTTTGCTATCGATTCGATACTTACTTCATGGGCTTTTTCTATAATCATCGGGACAGGCACTTTGGTTCCTTTTACATCTTTCTCGACGACAAGAGAAACATTTATATCATCAAAAATTATCAGCCTGTTTTTACCAACCAGGTATGAGGCTGATGTTTCATATTTCTTTACCGATGTACTTATTACACTTACCAGCCATGCTGTAAATGATATTTTAGCACTATGCCCCTGATTGTATTCCCTGATTTTTTTCCTCGCATCGGTAACATCCAGTTCAATCAATCCGGTTACATGATGTCTTCGTTTGCCAATCTCACAAACATCGATGCTTGCAATCCGTGTGTCCGGAAATTTTTGTATTCTATACGTTGACATTTGTGATGGTTTTTGTTTGCATCCTGAGTAAAGTCAAAAATAACAGTTGGCATTCATGTGATTGTAAATGTAAATATTTCTTGTATTTTGACTATCATATGAAATGTTTTAAGTTGCATTCATGTTTGCCGTTAACGAACTGGTGCAAACGATCAGCTGCCTCCGACGGGTGGCGTTTCGCACTATGTTAGGGTGGCGTTATTTTTAAATATAGCTCTGTCTTTAACTACATTAAAGAACTCTTCTCCACTAATCCATTCATCTGAAATTTTTTCATAACCAACTTGCCACCTTTTATCTAATATTTCATCATTTGATAGTCTTTTTAATCCCTCTAATCCTCCTCTAATTCCAACCTCACCCTCAGCCTCTCCCTGCCAGTAGTTATTACTGGCGGGGCGGGCTATTCGATTATGGGCCCGGTTTTGTTTATCGCTAAGACACAAACTATTTAACTATGATCTTCTTACTTCTTTTTACAGCTCCATTCTCCACGATTAAAATATAGTTTCCAGGTTTGCAATAGTTAATGTTTAAAATGGTTAAGTGAGAATTAATTTTTTTCTTAATAGCTACCTTTCCACTTGAGTCGTACAATTTTAGCCATGAGTTATTAAGATTAGGGCTTGATACTTTAATATATAATTTGTCTTTTGCCGGATTAGGATAAACTTTAATTAAATCGTTATTCTCATTAATTTCTGTTGAAGAAACATTTACACTATTCTTTATTGTTATTTTTACGAAAGATGCTTCAGAATCTACTACTCCATCATTGACAATAAGTTGAATTGTTAAAGTAGTGTCTTTATCAACTTCAGGTGCCGTAAAGGTGGGCTGGGAGATTGTGTTAGAGCTTAAAGAGATATTATTGGGAGTAGTCCACAGATAAGTTAGTTTATCTCCATCATCATCATAAGAACCTGTCCCATCCAGAATAACCTGATTTCCTTCATTAACGTTTTGGTCGTTTCCGGCATTCGCTATAGGTGCTTTGTTCACATTTTGAACCGATACTACGACCTGATCAACTGGCGAATCTAAGGTTCCGTCATTCACAACCAAAGAAAAAGTATAGCTGCAATTTGCAGAAACTTGAGGAGCGGTAAATGTTGGTTTTTGAACTGTTGTAGAACTTAGAATTATCCCTTCAGGTGCAGTCCACAAATAAGTGAGGGCATCATTGTCAGGATCGGTCGAAGCTGTTCCATCAAGGATAACGATTGACCCTTCATTAACGGTTTGGTCTGTACCCGCATTTGCTATAGGGCTATTATTTTCGCTACCACAATCGGTTGAATAATGCGCTTCAACATTAATAAAACCTGTATGAGTGGCATTCATTCCATAATAAGTGGCACTCCAACCCGAATATGTAACAGCGTTATCAGGATTATCAACATCAATACATGTTAGGTCGCGGTTACCATTAGCATTCAATGTCGTAATCTTGTCATTATTCCCGTTTTTTAAGTTTAGGCTACGAAGTTGATTATATTGACAGTTAATTACTTCTAAGACCGCGTCATTGCTTACATCTAAACTCGTCAGATTGTTTGAACCGCAATCCAAGTGTGTTAATTTTAAATTTTTACTTAAATCTAATTCTGCAAGTTGATTATTGTAACAATTTAGAAACGTTAATTCGGAATTCTTACTTAAATCTAAATTCAAAATTTGATTTTGATAACAATAAAGCGTAAATAATTCCTTGTTGTTACTTACATCTAATTTCTTAATCTGATTATGTTTACAACTTAAAACAACCAATGCCTTACAGTTGCTAATATCAATAGAACTAATTTGGTTGTCATCGCAAGACAACCTCCATAAAGCAATAAAATCTTCGATACCGGTTAAATCAGTTATACTATCTCCACTTAGATTAAGATCTGTAATTTTTAGAACTGTAGATGTTGGAATGGAATCGTCTAATTCTCCCGAATCATAACCCGAATCAATTAATGCTTGCTCAAAATTATCATCAGGGATGTAAGTCATTCTTTTATGTCCGATAATCTCGATTTTGGCAAAAGCAACATTGTTGTTTTCATTGCTTTCTGCAAAACTATGGGTCGCATCGGCAACAAATAAAATATAGTAGGTTCCGCCGCTTATTCCTTTGGGAATTGTCAATGTTGCCGTTTCTGTTTCATTGGGGTTATTTGTATTAATTGTTGAATATTCTTCATTATTTAATAAAATGTCAGAATTATCAAGTTTTGTATCGGTTGAAAGATAATAATAAAGGTAGAGGTTTGGGAGAGATATTGAATCTCCTGAATAATTTTGAGTAATTCCAACATCGATAGTATCGCCATCATTAACTGAGGTTCTTGAAATAGTCATGTCACTTAGTGTAATATCTTCATTATTGGCTGGCTCTATGCAAATGGCTGCCATTTGATTAAAGCTATAATTCCGACTGGCTTTGGGAGTTAAATTATCTATAAGGAAATAGCCATCATATTTGCCACCCCAGCCCCAATTAAAATGAAAATAATTGTTAGCTTGATAACCATCACAAACAAAACTATGCCCAGAATTGCTATTGGCAGGACAACCGTCATAAATAATCGGCCGATTATTGTCTAATTCGTTTTTCATTAGTGCAATCCAATCACTATCCGAATAATCTTGCCGACGGACAGCTTGAATTGATGAAGAATAATTAAAATATGTGGAAAGAGCTACACTACAATAATTACCCATTGGCGCGGAAATGCTTGGCCCATAGTCCATCTCAACAGAAACGCCAGAATGATAAAGTAAAGTAGCGACTGCTTTTACTTGTGATGTTGTGCTACTTGCACTAAGTGCATCCGGCATATTATCCCAATCATATGGTGTTGGATATATTCCTGATATTTCCCCGTAATTGCTAGAAGTATAACCGGGAATATTATAACATGACTTTGGATAGTTCCAATATTTCATAATTTGTCCCATGGCAACTGCAACGCAACCTACTTCTGCATGTCCGCAATAACCATTGTTGTCCTCAGGACATAGATTGTTATAATAACATTCTTGGCTCCATGTGGTTGAAACTAATGGAGAAACTTCATCGTTGACAGTAGTGCTTTTAAGTGTGTGCTTTGCTGTATATTTTAACCAATTAGAGTTGATAGTCTTTGATGTTTTTAATAAGTTGTTAGATTTCAGATAAATAATTTGTTCTTTGTAATGGTTCATCCATTCAACATAGGCCGGAGGCATTTCATCATTTTCACTATAGTTTCCAGAAAGTGAATAACCTAAAATGGGTATAATTCTGTCATCGGCGGAGACAATTACAAAACCATTGTTATTATTAACATTAAAAATATAAAAACATGGCTCTGTAAGACTTTTAAATTTTGTAGGATTAAAGTCTTGATATACAATTGTAAGCTTTATTTCTTCCAACGACGATTTCTTCAACTTTAATTGAGAATTTTGTGCTATTTTCTCCAAATAGAAATTTGTGGCTACCGTTTTCGCTGTCGTAGTATCGACAATAGTACAATATGCCGGATTTGCAAAAAATAGCCCAATTAGGATTATAAAGATTAGTTTTTTCATGTCTATTTAGTTTTTTTAGTTTCATAAATTATTATGGGCTAACTTTGTGCCTTCCTCAAACTGGCCCATAACGTTTCGTATATGCAAAGTAGGCGATTGCGGACTTCAAACTTATCAAACCGTTACAATTTTGAAGTGGGCTACAACCCTTGATATTATAACTTTCATATCTATTTCACATATACAATATTGGCGGTAGTTTTTGTTTTCTTGTACTTAAATCTTATTGGATTCCAATTCTCAATTTTGGGTTGTTTCAAATTATGGCTAAAAAATAAGATTTCCTTACCTTCTCGAATTTTATAAGCAGTGTGGTTAAATGAATATTCTTTCTTGTTAAAGTCTGAATATAAGGTTCTAATCTCTGGAACATTGTCATACGAAACAATCCATTGGATATTTGAAATCCTTTTGATGCGCTCACATACCGTTTGGTGATTATCATTTTTATAATGATTCATATACAAAGTACTAGCCTTTAAGTAATAAGGTGGGTCAAAATATATTACCACATTATCCTGATTAGCCTTTTTTTCAACAATGTCTATTAATTTTAATGCATCTTGTCGATAGAGTTTTATATCCTTTTCCCGTGAAGCAATTTTGAATATTCTTTTCTTGATTTCTTCCTTATTAAAACGACAGTCAATTTTATAATCTCCTAATTGTTCATACCCCCCAATTGGACCACCAGTAATAATGCCAGACCTATTTGTTCTATTCATAAATAATGTTGAAAATCCCAAGTTCAAGAGGTCAACTTTGTTTTTATAATTTTGAACGTCTTTAAGCTTATACCAATTTTCTAAATTGATTTCTGTTTTATCAATCAATTCACAAAGTTCATTTGGACGATTTAAAACAGAGTACCAAAATGCATATATAGAACGGTCTTTATCATTTATAATGATATTCTTTACAAACCCTTCAAAAAGTAAAAACAGAGCAACAGATGCCCCTCCCGCATAAGGCTCCACATATAAATCGTTAAGATTATTGTCTATACAAATTTTAGCAATAAATGCAGATAATTTATTTTTTCCTCCAGGGTATCTTAATGGTGAATAAAACATTAATTTCTTTTAAAATAATACTCTAATACTTCTCCAATAATAAAGGAATTTTTTAATATTCCGTCACGAGATGTTGTAATATTTCCATGAGCATATTTGGCCAACATACCTTCTAAATTATTACTGCCATCTAACCAATCAGAAGTTAAAGATAAATAGTTTTTAAACTCTTTTTCTAAACTCATTTCTTTCTTTGCTGTTTTTAAAAAGTCATTATAAAGCTGGTCTTTATCCGCTTTTTCTGGAGCGTGCTCGTCAAAATAAACCCTTGCTGCAACTTCCGTTATTAACCTTAGAGACATACCAATAATTGTCAAAACAGAACTGTCAGATTGGTTCTTTTCATAAATATTCAATATTGCACGATATAGGTCATTTACTTTGCCTGCTTTTAATGCTAAAGTTTTACCAAAAAGCGTTTCATTTTCCTTTGTCTTAGGAGTTTTTCTAACTGCATCACTTTGTATTGAAGGTTTTGGCATTCCCCCATTTTTACCAAGGCTTGCTGTTTCTTTTCCAAAAATGTCAGTCTGTTTACTTTCATTTATATCTTTCTCAACTTTTTTTACATCTTCAGATTTAACATTCCCTAAATAATTTTTAATTTCTGGATTTTTGTTTAATTCCCTAGTATCAACAGTATTTCCGTCGAAATCCTTCTTACGTAAAACATTATGAATAATCACTTTTAATTTATTGGGAAAATCTTTATCTAAAAAAGTAAGTTCTCCATTCTCATTTGTACTTAGACCAAATATTTCTTTTGCTGGCCCCGTAGTAACAAACCTGAAGAAAGTTGTAACATAACCTCTCCCTAAAACCTCGTTCTTAATATTTTCAGGTAAATCTATATTTCTAACAAAAGAAGTTATGGCAATTTTTAATTTTTCATTCTGACTTTCTACTCCACGACGTTTTGAATAATTAATTCTTTCCGGCTCTAACCAGTTTACTTGATTGTTACCTTTAGAATGTTTTCTGTCAATATATCTATAGCATTTGTCTTTATTCTCAGAGACCAAACAATCTAAGGTAAATTCATTAGTTATGCCAATTTCAATCCTTTTCTCAGTTAAATATTTATATAATTTTTGGTCTATCTCTAATACTATTTCAGGATTTGCTAATAACTTATACCCGGTAAGTCTCCTATTTCCTTCCACAACCACAAGGTTATCAGAGGTGTCCCAAACTACTACTTTTTCTAAATGTGGTAAATCAAAATCAAGGACTATTTCTTCAATCAAATCTATTATTTTGAAGTCTGGTTTTGATAAAAAATATTGAATTAATTCTTTTTCATTCGAATTATAATATTGGTCTGGAAAGCGTGCATTTTCATCCCAAAGTGATAAATTTTTAATTGGTATTTTTTTCTCAATAAAATCCATAATTCATTTTTTATTGTTATAGTACACAGCCTCTGTAAATTACCGTCAATATCTCTGTATATTTATATTATAAAATATATTTCAGCTTTGTCAACTTGAAAAGATAAATATATCCACCCCCCTTCGGAGAATATATTTACAATTCTGTTACTTCTTTCGTATGTTTTAATTGGGAATTATCCTGTCATGGTTAGATAATAATCAGTGCCTTTCATTCTGTTTCATTTAATCGGAAAAAGGTACAAAAGGCCAACCAGAAAGTCAATCCTTTTTTTTGATATTTTGTTCAAATAAATTAGTGGCGGAATGTACTGGAACGGCAGGATAAAAAAATGCGGAGAATCACAAATTCCGGCAGGCCTGTTTTTGGTCTTTTTGTAACCTTAATTTGCAATCCCTCCCACTATATTCCTATTCCATTACAACGGGTTACATACGAGCTGGTAGGGCCCGAAGAATAACTTCCTTGAAACAACCGGTTCCCTGATAAGAACATAGAGAACTGACCGGGTTTTTGTTCAACCGTTTTTTATATTCAGTTATTCTTCAATTAGTTCTAAAATCAATTTTGTCAAAGCTTTGACATCACTGTTTATAGTTCCGTGCATATATTGTTCGTAAACATTTTTATTATCTGGAGGGTTGAGATTTAATGTTAAATCTTTTTCCAATGCTAACAGTCTTAGAAACTCTCTTTGAGTACGTCCATTTCCTTCTCTAAATGGATGTAAATAGTTTACATTATCTAAAATATCTGCTAATTTCTTAGTATTCCTGTTTTGGGGTCGGTATAAGTATAATCGGCATCAACGTAATTATAAGAGTTATACATAAGATTTTTCTTTTGCAAATTTTATTAATTCGGACAGCGTTATTTTTCCGATTACATAATCTCGAATAATCTCAATACCTTTTGGAGTAGGCTCGAATCCTTCAAACATATTACTTCCTATCGCATTTGCAGTACTTTCCAATGTTTTTAAATCGGAAAATTGTACTCCCATAATTGTCAGGTTATTACGGTCAACTTCTATCGTGTTAAACATATACTTTCAGAATTAATTAACAATTACAAATTTAATCATTTTTAGTCAATTATTCTATAGCCTGGACGGCTTCCTTAAATGCGGCATAACGGTCTTGGCATCGAGTAAGCAAGGGGAAAATGCCAATGCATAATTGCCTGGTAAAAACAGGAAAAGATGATAATAATGATGAATCCAGGCACAAAAAACGAGCTGGTAAAGCCCGAAGAATAACTTCCTTAAAACAACCGGCTCCCTGATAAGAACATAGAGAACTGACCGGGTTTTTGTTCAACCGTTTTTTTATATTCAGTTATTCTTCAATTAGTTCTAAAATCAATTTTGTCAAAGCTTTGACATCACTGTTTATAGTTCCGTGCATATATTGTTCGTAAACGTTTTTATTATCTGGAGGGTTGAGATTTAATGTTAAATCTTTTTCCAATGCTAACAGTCTTAGAAACTCTCTTTGAGTACGTCCATTTCCTTCTCTAAATGGATGTAAATAGTTTACATTATCTAAAATATCTGCTAACTTTTCAGCTATTTGAGGTTTATTGTTTTGAGAAATATTTTTATAATCTGAGACTAAACTGTCAATGTAACGAAAAGCTGTGTCGAAGTGCGTTGTCGGGAAGAATTGTTTGCCGGCTTTACTGATTTCAACTTTCCGTTTTTTACCTGCCCAGGAATAAACATCTTGAAACAGGTGTCTGTGAATTTCAAACAAACTATCTATACCTACTATTTTTATGGGATTCTCGTAAAGTTCCTGAATCCGTTTTGCAACAGCTCCACTTTCAAAAAACAGTAAGACATCTTTATCTGTAATATCCGCTAAATTTCTTAGTATTCCTGTTTTGGGGTCGGTATAAGTATAATCGGCATCAACGTAATTATAAGAGTCATACATAAGATTTTTCTTTTGCAAATTTTATTAATTCGGACAGCGTTATTTTTCCGATTACATAATCTCGAATAATCTCAATACCTTTTGGAGTAGGCTCGAATCCTTCAAACATATTACTTCCTATCGCATTTGCAGTACTTTCCAATGTTTTTAAATCGGAAAATTGTACTCCCATAATTGTCAGGTTATTACGGTCAACTTCTATCGTGTTAAACATATACTTCCAGAATTAATTAACAATTACAAATTTAATCATTTTTAGTCAATTATTCTATAGCCTGGACGGCTTCCTTAAATGCGGCATAACGGTTTCGACGTCAAGAAGAGGGTGTCTCAAAAGTCCGAAATATTTAACCACAATGATCACAAGTAAATTCACAAAGGGCACAAAATTTTAATTATCAACCAATTAATATTTGTGAACTTTGTGCAAACATAGTGTGCTTAGTGGTTAAAATGACTTTTGGGACAGCCTCTTCTCAATAAACCGTGCGTGGAACGCTCGCTTCACACGGCTTTACTTATTTAACCGATATCAACCCGGAACTTACTTTTGATTGGATATCAGACCAATATTTTCTTCTAAAAAATCAGCTGTTTCTTTCGGGCATCTTTTACTTATTTCCCGAATAGCCCAACCGACTGCTTTTTTCACTTCTTTTTCTTTGTCGGTCAACAAAGGTTTGCAGATTTCAAAAGTTTCTTTTGGAAAAGCCCTTCCGCCGTGATTGATATTTGCTGCTGTTGCTACGGCAAATCTTCTTTTCCATTTATTGTCGGATTTTGTTAATTGAAACAGGTTTTTTATTAAATCCGTTTTTCTTACAAGAATAGGTGTAACAATATTGCTTGAAAGTTGGTCGCAAGTTTCCCAATTATCCAATGACTCTAACCAATTTTCAATTCTTTCCCATTTTATTTCCGTCATTTTTTTCTTTTGTGCTGCAAGTATAAAGATCGAAAACAAAATTTCTTCACGACATTTTCCAATAAAAAATTCATCTGCTACTTCACAGGCATTTTGAAAATCTAATTCTGAAAATTCCTGTTTGTAGTTTTTGACGAGTTCTTTTATTTTAGGAACCGTAACGCCTATACATTTTGCTCCCGAAGTCAGTCTTAATGCTTTTTCTTTTGTAATCGTGTCCGAAACTTCAATCAATGATTTTCTAATTCGGTTTATTATTTCATTCATTTTAATCTCAAAATTAAATGTACGACGCTGTCTTTATGCTTCTGACTAACGTTAAAGAGTTGCACTTAAATTCAGGGATTTGCAAAATCCGACATCCTCAGGTTTTATATCAAATTTAACAATCTTCTGTTTTATTCCCGACACCAATTTTAACTTTCTTTTCTGGTCAAGGAATAAATAATCAGTAGGTGGTTAATCTACAATCAAATTATCTCTGCGATTCCCGATGACTTAACAAATGCTGTATACGAAACCTGGTGTAAAAACCTCTCCCTGTCAGTAGTTATTTCTGGCGGGGCGGGCTATTCGATTGTATGTTCGTACTTTTTTAATAATTGTTTTTTTCTTGGTGCACGATTGTTGTCAATGCAATCAAACTTGTAATTGAAATATTTAACCCAAACTGCCAATTTACGATATTGATAAAAGTGCAGATTGTTGTTGTCGGAACAATATTCTTTATTTCAAACAATTTGGGAGCATTTCTAAAAATCCTAAACATTTGTCATAGTTTAGCATATAAAAGTTTACTCCTAAGTTTATAGTTTCGTAATATTTGGCTTGATTTATTTTGTAATATTCTTCCGATGGAATTTTCCAGTAGTCTTTACCCAATTTTTCGGCAATAAACCATTTCTCCATTAATCGTGCAGCACGACCATTCCCATCTCTGAATGGATGAATGTGTACAAATTTCAGATGAATTAGTGATGCAAAATAAAAGACTTCTACTTCATTCAGTTTGGAGGAAAGAAGTTCGTTAACATCCTGAAAAAATTCTTTCATCTCTTTTTCAACGAATTCTGGTTCAACGGCCATATATGCTAATCCTGATTTTCCAAAAACTCCAACTTGTTCAATGCGGTATTTCCCTCGTTTACTTTTTATTAGTAATGTTTCCGAAAAAATTTTATGACAATTTAAGAGGTTACTTTCATTTAATTGATTGTTTTGAGCAAATTGATATGCTTTAATTAAATTTTCAATTTCTTCAATTTCTTTTCCGACTTTGAATTTATCCTTATTCATTTCATAATTCATATAAGAATTTAAGTCGATGCTATTCCCCTCAATATTTGATGAAAATACTGCTGATAATTTTGTTTGATACTCAAAACCAACTTTATCTTTTAAGAAATCGTGATTACTTATAAGTGAAGGAATTTCCTGTCCGATTGAATGGATATATTTGTCTAAATATTTTTTATCTGTAACTCTCATTTAGTCTGTTGATTTAATATACAAATATACTCATTTCTATTGGTTAAACAGAGGCTTTTGATTCGCGGTTTTTATATGACAACACACAACGAATAGCCGGATGTTCCCGTTTCTCCAATGGAATATCCGGCATGTTATCAGTCGTCAGGCTGATTAAGGATCACATGAAAAAGTTGTGGAGTAATTTTCAAATTCCAGATACTGTCATTAACAAGAAATCCAGGCTCTTATCGTAATCCAAATCATCGTACTCCAATCCCAATTTTTTAATATTCGAATAATAGTCTTTGATTTTGTTGTAATAGTTTTTTTCTAATTGAACGGCTGTTGCTTTTTCTCCGATTTTTTCAATCAGGAACCATTTTTCCAAGAGTCTGGCAGTCCTGCCATTTCCATCCTGAAATGGATGAATTTTTACAAAAACCAAATGAATAAACGATGCATAATAGAAAATCTCAAAATCATTCAATTTTGTTTTTATCAATAAATCAATATCTCTAAACAATTTTTCTAATTCTCTTTTTACAATCTCCGGATTTGCTGCGACATACTCAATTCTGTCATCACTGTTGATTACAAACATTGGGTTTGTCCTAATCAATCCTTGCTGACTTTTCGGTAAAAGATTTTTGCTTAGAATCGAATGTGCTTTTTGAACGTTTTTAAGATTTAATTTATGATTATCAATAAAATCGTATGAAGCATATAAGTCATCAGCCTTTCGGGTATAGTCAGGCTTAAATTTTACGTTTAAAAATCTGTGTTTGAAATAACTGTCAAAATCAATGTCTTCTCCCTCAATTTTTGAAGAGTAAACAGATGAGACTGATTTATAAAATTGAACATAGTCAACGGGCATTTCCAACTTCTCAGTTTTATCTGATTTTTCAAGCGGAGATTCTTTTACTTTTTCTGTGAAATTATTTAAAAGCCGGGATGTTAGAATTTCAAGTTTCATATTATCCTTTTACACAAAGATAGCTTATAAATTCTCATTTTTTAGTTTTATCACTCTTTGGATTTGGCGTGGGTTGCATTACACACAACGAATAGCCGGATGTTCCCGTTTGCCATATGGAATATCCGGCATGTTCTCAGTCTTCAGGCTGATTACGTATGTGTAACACAACCTGTTGGGGTTATTTATATTATATAAGTTGTTAATATTTCCCATTAATTGGGAATAACCCAACGTGTAGGAGCTGTTTTCAAATATATTATCCATCGGATTCTTAATCTTTGTTGTTACCGGCACGTACTTTTTTATCTTATTTCAATCCTAATTTTTTATTTTCTTTTAATAATTCTATTGATTCTTTCAATCTGGCCAGAATTGTTTCTTCTCTTTTAGCAGTAGTAATCCATAGTATAAAGTGTCGTTTATAAGTCTGGGCAAGATTATTGAAATTTGTCAGTGCCGGTTCATTTTCAGCGAATTCTTTTAAGATAAAATCCGGAATGTGAAACTCATTTTCCTTTGAACTTTTAACATCCCAGTCAACTTTACCTGTTTTTAAATAAACATCAATCTTTCTTAAACCCGCCTCCGTCATTTGGCCTTTGTTTATCAACGAAAGCACTGTTTTCTTATTCAAATCCGACCATTTTGAGATATTCGTCCTCGGTGTAAATTTTCTTAAATACTGGTCATCATCCACTTTCTTTATAATACTATCAATCCAACCGAAACAGAGAGCTTCTTCCAGAGCTTCATTATATTCTATCTGGGCAATATTTATGTGCTTTTTATAAAATATCATCCAAATACCCAAACTACTGTTATGATTCTTTTCCAACCAATTCCGGAAAGATTTACGACTATCAAAATATTTATGCTCAAGTTCTCCCATGTCTGTTTTTTTAGCAGGTAACCAGTAAATATATTATAAAATTGTCACTTCTATTCTTTCGAAAAAGATTTATTTCCCTTTTTGTCAGTTAGTTGATCCGGCTGACTGATAATTTTTCGTATTGCTGCCCCTGTGGCCTTTATCCTGTTACGGAATATTGGCTGTCTAATATGCAGTAGTGTTTATTGGTATTTTTACCGATTTGCCATCAACAAAAACCTTTGTCTTATAATATTCCGGAATTTCCTATGATTTAGCGAACACTGTATACGAGCCGTAGGTGTTGATGAGAAAGGTACTCCGACGGGCTTTGGACTCACCGGCCATCTGCTCCTTTAATCACAGGCGTTTATTTAATTTCTTTTATTCATATAATAGAATATCACATCACCAAAATTCTTTATTTCTGTTATGCAAAATCCCTTTCTTTTATATATGTTAACATTGTTCGTATTTGCAGTTTCCAAATAGATTGGGATTTGTTCATTTGAATACTTTTCGAGAATCGGATTCATAAGTTTACTTGCTATGCCTTGTCCCTGGGCTTCCGGCAACACTGCAATGTTAGCCAAATAAATATATTCGTGGTTGGAAGGGAACTGAGAGTGAGTGAAATTCTGGAACTTTAACAAACGGAGAACAGTGGAAAATCTCAAACTAAAGAGCACCCGGATATTACGCTTTATAAAATGATATGAAAACCTTTCCTTTTTATTTGTGCTCCACAATGCAACACCTGAATTGTCTTTGGCTAGGTAAATAAAGCCGGTATTAAAAACCTCGTCAATTAAAAATTCGGTTACCACTTGCAGTTTTTTTGGATTTTTTGACATTTCCAGCATCCACAACAATCCCGGATCTTTTACAAAAGCTTTTAATATAATATCTAAAATAATAGGTTTGTCGTGTCTGGTAGCTAGTTTTAAATCTGCAAAATCCTCTATTTTTGCCATATCATTTAATTTTAAAATCAGGCTAAAATTAGATAACCGGCATTTATAAAATTTTGATAAAAGTCAAATAATCATCCTTTATTTAACTTCAGCTCTTATCCTGCTTAAAGTTTCAAGCGTTATTCCCAGATATGAGGCAATATATTTTAACGGAATTTTCATGATATATTGTGGTTGTTCTGCCATTAAGTTTAAATAACGTTCAGAGGCAGAGCGGGACTGCATCATAAAAAGCCTTTCTTCCAGCTGAAGGACATATGAGGAAATAAAAATATTTTCCAGTTCGCTAAGAGATAATAATTGTTTCTTTAATTTATTAAAATCTGCAATTCTTATTTTGTACACGTCACAAGGAGTAATCGCATGTATATATTCTTCACTTGGAATTTGCGAAACAGCACTATTATATATAGTTGATACGTCATTTGCAAAAGTGAAATTTGTTGTGATTTCTTTGCCATTTTTTATAAAATAGCTTCTTAATATTCCTTTTTTCACGAAATAATAATATTTACAAATATCACCTTGTGACAATATTACCTCGTTCTTTTTAAGGGAAACAATTTCTATAAAATCGGCGATATCTTCTTTGATTAATTGATTTAATATATCTGCCGCGTCCTTAATATATTCCTGATACCTCATTTATTTTTTTTAACAATAACATAGCCCGTACGAATATGAAGACGTGAGTAATTCTCCGTTAGACTTTTAAGTCCGGCAGCTTCCCTCTCGGTTAGCCACAGTATTTTTATTTTTCTATCGTCCGGTTTTCCCATGAATCTGTTCGATTTTAAGTCTAAGTATTCTGTATGTGATATTGTTGCATGTCCTGTTCTGTGCGTATTCTATATGGTCAGTACTGCTTCTCCTTTTTTCAGATATTCCGTCAACGGTAATCCCATATACCGGACAACTATCCCTAATTTTTCCAGTTTTTCGGATACTCCGAAATTATCAGCACAATCTTTACATGCTTCTACCGTTACGCCCGAATTAATTATCTCTAAAATTTCACTTTGTACCTGACTGTCATTTCCTGTAAGTTTTGCAGATGCTCCCCAGATTATGATATTCACATTTTTCCACCAGTCTCTTTTCCTGGAATTAATGGCATACATCGATACCATATTGAAAAAAGTATCTTTATTATCGGTTGTCCATAAAATGTTTAGCTTATCCATTTGTATATTCTTTTTTAGTTATAATCCGGATCATATCCTGACATTCAGAGTATAAATATATGCTCTTTCCTGATGCGAAAATTGTTAAAAGTTAAAGAAAAGAGTTCTCACTTTGTTCGAAATGACAATCGTCCTCAGGGCAAACACATCTAAATTAACAGGAAAAAGTTGATAACCTGTATATTTCTCCTCCAACTGCCGGAGAAAAGGGGACGCGGCAAAGCACCCACGGTCTGTAATTTTGCCCTCCATTTGTGATCTAATAAGCTGTCCTTGTCCGTCCAGGGTGTGTGAGTGCAGGCGTCCAAATTGTTTGGACGTAAGGATATCTGATTAACACCGGTTTTGCAAGGTAGTAGTTGCATGGTCACGACATGTCGTGTCTTTACCCGGAACAGAGAACCCCTCCGGACTTTATCTGGAAGGCTGTTCAAAAAGACAATTATCAAACCAAAGACTCGCAAAAAAAAAATGTAATCCTCTCCTGCCCTTTCTGCACAATTAATTCACCACGTTTCTGTTTATAATCATAAATGCTATTTTTGCGATATGAAAAATTTTTCCTTTTTTCTGATTGTTTTGTTCGTTATTCTTTTTTGTCCGGAAATCTTCGGACAAAGTAATAATGCAACCATTTTGGGCCGGGTGACGGGTGAAAACGGCATCCCTCTGGAAATGGTAAACGTTTCGATGAAAAGCTACCCGATCGGTACTACGACCAACCGGAAAGGCGAATATTTGCTCCGTATACCGGCAAAACGAAAAGTTATTCTGGCATTTTCCATGATTGGATATATTCCATTCGAAAAGGAAATAACTGCAGGAGAAGAAGAAAAAATTGAAATTAATGTCATTCTGAACAAGTCGGAACAGCAGATTAATGAAGTAATGGTTGCCGGGCACCGGCGGGAAAGAGACAACGTGAAGCATATCGATCCGAAATTTCTGACCAATATGCCCGACGCATCTTCAGGAAGCGTGGAAGCACTGATTAAAACATTACCCGGAGTGTCATCGAACAACGAGTTAAGCTCGCAGTATTCGGTACGCGGTGGCAATTTCGATGAAAATCTGGTATATGTAAACGACATTGAAGTGTACAGGCCTTTCCTTATCCGTGCCGGTCAGCAGGAAGGACTGAGCTTTATCAACCCGGATATGGTTTCGTCAATCGGGTTTTCGGCCGGTGGCTTCGATGCCAGGTATGGCGATAAAATGTCGTCGGTACTCGATATAAAATACAGGAAACCTGTCGGGTTCAGGAGTTCTGCATCACTCAGTTTTCTGGGAGGGGCTTTTCATATTGAAGATGTAACTAAAAGCAAAAAGTTGTCATACATTGCCGGTCTTCGGTACAAAACCAACCGGTATTTGCTGAATACACTGGACGAACAGGGCGAATACGATCCCCGTTTTACCGATTTTCAGACTTATATCACATACAGTTTTTCTCCGGCCTTCGATATTTCATTTCTGGGAAACCTGGCGCGAAACAGGTATCATTTTATTCCCCAAACCCGTGAAACATCATTTGGTACATGGAATGAAGCCAAAAATGTAACTATCTATTTTGAAGGACAGGAAATCGATAAATTCACTACGGCAACGGGAGCCTTGTCAGCCAATTACCATCCCAACAGTAAATTAAACCTGAAGTTCATTGCATCGGCATTTAATTCCACCGAAAAAGAATCGTACGACATTGAGGGAGAATATTATCTGAACGAACTGGAACGGGATATGGGGTCTGAAAATCTGGGAGATAGTGTGATGAATCTGGGTACAGGCTCTTTTCTGAACCATGCCCGAAACGATCTGGATGCGACGGTATACAGCATAACCCATAAAGGTGCACTTGACACGGAAAAACATCTGCTAAACTGGGGACTGAAAGTGCAGACCGAACGGATTAACGACAATATGAACGAATGGGTTTTCCGCGATTCAACAGGCTATTCGCTTCCACATAACGACCATGCTGTGGAACTGTACAGTTCTTCATTTACCGATTTTTCGTTAAATTCACTACGCTTGTCCTGCTATATTCAGGATACCTACCGGTTGTCGGTGAAGCAGGGTGAAATGTACCTTACTGCCGGTATCCGGAGCACCTGGTGGGACTATAACAAGGAATTTCTTGTCAGCCCCCGTCTGTCGCTCAGCTACTACCCCAACTGGGAAGCAAACATCAGCTTCCGGTTGTCGGCCGGAGTATACGATCAGCCTCCGTTTTACAAAGAGCTGAAAGACTTGAAGGGAGACATCAATCCGGATGTAAAAGCACAGAAATCCCAGCAGTTTTTAATTGGTAGCGACTACATTTTTCAGGCATGGGACCGTCCGTTTAAATTCACGTCCGAATTGTACTATAAAAACCTGAGTCATCTGATTCCATATAAAATTGATAATGTGAGAATTCGTTACCTGTCTGATGAAGAATCGAAAGGATACGCAGTGGGGGCCGATTTTAAAATAAACGGAGAATTCGTAAGCGGAATCGAATCATGGGCCAGCCTTTCGTTGTTACAAACTGCCGAAAATATAAAAAACGACGGGCACGGATACATTCCCCGTCCCACCGATCAGACTTTAAACTTCAGCGTATTCTTTCAGGATTATTTCCCGGGAAATCCGAGCTATAAAATGCATCTTGCCGCCTATTTCGGTTCCCGGCTTCCGACAGGTCCCATTAACTCGGCGCGTTATATGGACTATTTCCGGATGCCTTCATACAGGAGGATTGACATCGGTTTATCGAAGGTTCTGATTAACGAAGACCGGAAATTCAGCAGGGACAACGTTTTTCGTCATGTAAAAAGTATGTGGCTGGGTATTGAAGTCTTTAACCTGCTCGACATCAACAATACCATTTCATATTTTTGGGTAAGCAGTAACTCGGGTGACGAATATGCGGTTCCTAATTATCTGACAGGACGTAAAATAAACCTGAAGTTATCTGTCGAATTTTAGTTTTGAAGGCACTTGAATGCACCTTGATTTTGTTTATCAGCTTAACCCCTGTTGTGTCCTTTATAGCATAAAGCCATCAGACTTATATCGTCAGCCTGAACAGTGTTCCCCTTGAACAATCTCAGGTCGTTTTCAATTTTTGTTACCATTTTTATACATGTCAGGCCTTGAAGTTTCTGAAGACTTTCCTCCAAACGCTGCATACCGTATATATTATCGTTTCCGTCTCTGCAATCAATTACCCCGTCTGTATACAGAAAAATGGAATCGCCGCTTTTTAAAACAGTTGTACTGCTGCTATACGTTTTATTCGGATATATACCAACCGGCAGACCTTGTGTTTTGTCAAGCATTTCGATTTTTCCGCTGTTTCTCAGAATGTACGGATAATTATGAGCTGCATTGCAATAGTCAAGTATTCCGTTCTCTACATCGAGAATACCCAGGAAAATGGTCAAAAAATGCTGATTGACGTTTCGGTTGCTCAGTTTCTTGTTTATCAAATCAATGATATGCTGGGAAGACAGGATGTCGGAATTGCTTTTTATCAGTGTATGAGCTACGGCCATAAATAACGAAGCCGGTATCCCCTTACCCGAAACATCGCCAATCGCAAACAGCAAATGACTTTGGTCAATAAAGAAATAGTCGTACAAATCACCTCCTATTTTTTCTGCCGGTTTCAGAACTGCATACAAATCAATCTCTTCTTCATGATCAGGAAAAGCAGGGTACCCTGACGGAATAAGGTTCTGTTGAATTTCCTTGGCCGATTTCATTTCCTTCTCAAACCTGCGGATATTTTTCTGGTTCTGATCCTGTTCCTGCTGAAACTGGTCATAACGAATCTGAATTTCTTCGAGGCTTTTGGTCAGGGTTTCAATTTCGTTTTTCGTATTGCTCTTCTTTCCCTCAAAAATAAACTGCTGAATGTCCCTGGTTATTTTTTCCAGTGGATTAAATGTTTGTCTGAAGATTAAGGTAAAAAGAAAAAATATCACAATAATCCCGATGATGGCAACAAGTCCGATTTCGCGAAAAATCAGCCATAAATCATGAAAAAGTTCTTTTTCAGGAATTAAAATAACAACCGTCCAGTTCGTACTCGGCATAGGGGCAAAATAAATCCATGTTTTTTGGTAATTGTAGTATGCCGGATGCCCGTAACTTATACCGTACTGTCCGTTCCCTACAATCTTTTTGATCTCCGGAATATATTCAGGACGAACTTTTTCGGGTAAATTAAAAAAGTTTTTCTTTAAAATCCATTTTGAAACAGGATGGGTCAGAAACAGTCCAGACTTATCAATCACAAAAGCAATCCCATTCTTTCCTATTTTGGTGCCCGAAACCAGCTGGTTGATATATTTCAAGGCTACTTCACCGGATACGTTGCCTGCAATCCGGTTAGTACCCGGTAGTCTGATCGGAAAAACATAAGAAATAATATACAGGCTGTCTGTCCTTCCATTCAAATACGGATCGGTCCAGAATCCTCCGGGAGTTTGTTCTATGTGCTTATGCAAATCAGTTTGATTTACAATATGTTGATCACAGCTATTTGAACAGACAATGGAATCGCTGACTTTACAGGCACTGAAACAGGCAGACCTCTGTCTGGTTACAGAATCCGGTTTCAGGTAAACATGAATGCCAGTCAGGGCCGGATTGGCTTTCATTACATTTTTAAGGAAATATTCAAGGTCGTTATGTCTGTAATAATATACAGCCTGATTCGCAACATTTCTGGTAATTTCCTGTGCTGTAACAATATGTTTGGCCATTTGGCTAATAATCAGTCCACTTTTGTTGATTGCACTATCCTCGATATGTTGCATCAGCATCCGTTTACTGAAATTGTAATTGAGAACAACAATTACAGAAAACACAATTACCGTAGTAGATAATATGGAAATACTAAGGCGGTACGAAATCCTTTTTTTATTATTCATATTTTTGTATTCGCGAATACAAGATACTGAAAAAGAAGTTCATAAAAAAATATTGTTTCCTTTCTTCAGCAGGATATACTGAAATTTATGCTTTGTAGAATTCCGGAATTTTTCATTTTTACTTTTAATTTCACACAAAAAAGTAAAAAGCCGGTTTACAAAAAAGCCGGCTTTTATATGCTGTATAAATTATTGTAAAATTAATCAGGTATTCATTCCACCACAGACATGTATTACTTGTCCGCTTACATACGAAGACAGATCGCTTGCAAGAAAAAGTGCAACTTTCGCAATTTCCTCGGGCGTTCCTCCACGTTTTAGCGGAATAGTTGATTCCCAGGCCTTACGGATATTTTCGGGTAATTGATTGGTCATTTCTGTAAGAATAAAACCCGGAGCAATGGCATTGCAACGAATATTACGGGTTCCGAATTCTTTGGCAGCCGATTTGGTAAAGCCAAGTATCCCCGCCTTTGACGATGAATAGTTGATTTGGTTTGCATTTCCCGAAACACCAACCACCGAACTCATGTTAATAATGCTGCCTTCTCCCTGCTTCCACATAACAGGCTGAACCGCTTTTGTGAAGTTGAAAACCGACTTAAGGTTCACGGAAATAACCATATCCCATTGTTCCTCAGTCATTCTTTTCAATGCACCATCTTTTGTAATTCCGGCATTATTTACAAGTATGTCAATCTTCCCGAAATCGTTTACAATTTCAGTTACCACTTTGCCTGTATCTTCAAATTTGGCTGCATTCGATGCGTATCCTTTGGCTTTTACACCCAAAGCTGCTATTTCTGCTTCGGTTGCTCTCATATTGTCGTCATTGAACAGATCTGTAAAGGCAATATTGCACCCTTCTTCTGCAAATTTTAGTGCGATAGCCTTTCCTATTCCACGGGAAGCACCGGTCACAATTGCAGTTTTACCTTCTAATAGCTTCATTTTTCTGATTTTTATTATTTGCTGAGCAAATATAGCAGAATGATTTTGTAGAAAGAGAGAAATGATACCCTTTTTTATCCGGCATTAAAATCGATTTCTGATGCTACAATTATGAAGCATATCAAAATCATAACAAACAAAGCCAGTTAAAACAACAAAAAGTTAACAAAAAACAGGAGGGGAAAAAGACTGCTCTTTGTATTTGTGAAACAAACAGTAAGTAATCCACATGAAAAATTCATCTGATATCTCAATCTTTGTATATTACTATAAAAACAACATTTTCCCTGTCAGACAGTCTATTTACAGGCCGGTAATGGCCGGTAATGTACTTCAGGAAAGACCGAACAATTTTACAGGTGATGATACAGGAGACTCTATTTCAGAAAAGAATAAGTATTACAGCGAATTAACCGGCATATACTGGGCCTGGAAAAATACTTCGTATTCGATTATTGGAAGTTGTCATTACCGGAGATTTTTTATCAAAGAAGAGCCATTGCTATATAAAACGGCACGTATTTTTTATTTTTTTGCCGGAATGTATAGGAACAGATACGGTCTGATATACAGCAAAAGGATTAATTATTTCTCTGGCAATATATTATCTGAAAGTGATATCCTCAGGATAATGAATAACTATGATGCAATATTTCCGATAAGACGGATATTAAAAAATTCAGTAAAAGAACATTATTGCAGACATCACCATGCAGAAGACCTTGACCTTATGAAGAAGATAATTCAGAAAAAATATCCTGATTATCTTCCTGCATTTGATCAAACACTAAACAGTAACAGACTGTATGCAAACAATATGTATATATTAAAAAAGGAAGATCACAACAGACTAATGACTTGGTTGTTTTGTTTGCTTTTTGAATTTGAGATAAGAATTGATAAATCGGAATACAAAGGGTACCAGCAACGGGTATTCGGTTTTCTCTCTGAACGTTTATTGACAACATGGGTTCTTCACAACAAACTTCGCATAAAAGAACTGCCTGTAATCTATTTTAAGAGTCTCAAGTATATTTGATTATATTTACGGGATTCAAAAACTATAATAATGATTGATCAGGCAACAATCTGTGCTATATCAACACCGCCTGGAATGGGAGCTATTGCAATAATCCGACTGGCGGGTGAAAATGCAATTGACATTGCAGACAAAGCATTCCGGTCACCTCAGAGCGGAAAGACTCTTGCCGGACAAAAGGCCAACACACTTCACTTCGGACACATTGCCGACGGAGAGGAGACCATCGATGAGGTGGTTGTTGCTCTTTTCCGTGCACCTCATTCGTTTACAGGTGAAGATATTGTTGAGATTTCGTGTCACGGTTCTGTATATATCCAACAACGTATCTTGCAGTTGCTGGTCAATAAAGGTGCACGGATGGCCCTTCCGGGAGAATTCACCAAGCGGGCCTTTCTGAATGGAAAGATGGATCTTTCACAGGCTGAAGCTGTAGCTGACCTGATTTCATCGACAAATGCCGCAGCTCATAAAGTAGCACTAAAACAGATGCGTGGCGGTTTTTCGGATGAAATAAGCAGACTGCGTGGCCAGTTGCTTCATTTTATTGCTCTGATTGAGCTGGAACTCGATTTCAGCGAGGAGGATGTGGAATTTGCCGACCGTACACAATTGATTGAATTAACTACGAAAATAGAAACATTGCTCAAAAAACTGGTCGGTTCGTTTCAGCTGGGAAATGTCATCAAAAACGGCGTACCGGTAGCTATTGTCGGCGAAACCAATGTTGGTAAATCGACCTTACTGAACGCTTTACTGAACGAAGACAGAGCTATTGTTTCGGATATTCACGGAACCACCCGCGATGTTATTGAAGATGTGGTAAATATTGACGGAACTGCATTCCGTTTTTTCGATACAGCCGGCTTGCGGGAAACAGCTGATGCCATTGAAACCATGGGTATTGAACGCAGTTACAGCAAACTGGACCAAGCCGAAATCGTACTGTTGGTCACCGATTTAATGAACCCTCTCCCACTCATTCTGGAACGGATTGAAAAAATCAGGAAACGCATCGGCAACCAGCATCTGATTATTGTAGGTAACAAAGTTGATGTGACAGGAACAGAGAGAATAAAGGAGTTGGAAGAGTCAGTCAGGCTTTCAGAAAAAGAAGATATTATATTTATATCAGCAAAAAACAGGCAGAATCTGGATACGCTAATCAGTCTTTTAAAAAGGAAAATAAACATGCAGGATCTGGATGCGGGCAACGTAATTGTTACCAATGTCCGTCATTACGAGGCGTTAACCCATGCCCACGAAGCCATTGTCCGCGTAATTGAGGGACTCCATTCCGGCATTTCCGGTGATTTTCTGGCCCAGGACATCCGCGAATGTTTACATTATCTCGGAGAAATAACAGGTGAGATAACAACAGATGAAATACTTGGCCATATTTTTAAAAATTTTTGTATCGGGAAGTAACCACCGCAAAACAAACAATTAGAATAAAATCAATATCACACAATAAAGCCTCTATTTCAGGGGCTTTTGTTGTATTATTGACTTTGTGATTTTTTGTGTTGATATTTGATTTTTGGGTACATATTTGTACCTTTGTTGTACCTGAAGGGCTGAGGTACAAATTTAGCCCTGATTTTGGCGAAATAATGGCACTTAATTACACTTATTTTACCTTAACGACATTAAAGGCTATCTAATGACTTCAAAAATTCAAGTACAGCGGATTTGTGAGTATTGTGGCAAAGAATTTACAGCACGGACAACAGTAACAAAGCATTGTTCCGACAATTGCGCAAAGAAGGCATACAAAGCCCGGAAACGTGCCGAAAAAGTGAAGCAATCAAATACAGAAACCCAACAAAACATAATACGGCCTATTGAGCAACTTAAAGCAAAAGATTTTCTAACTGCTAAAGATGTTTCGCAATTACTGGGCTGTTCTGTTCGCACTATTTACCGATTGATTGATGCAGGGCAAATAAAGGCGACAAATTTAGGGGAACGATTGACCCGCATAAAAAGAACTGATATTGACAGCCTTTTGAGTAAATAAAAAGTTTTTAAATGAAACTCACATCTTTCACATTATTCACAAAAACAAGAATGAACGAATTGAAGCATCAATAAAAGTAATACGGACATGGCAGGAATAAAAGTAACATTACGGCAAAAACCGATCGGCAAAGGGCGCAAAAGCCTGTATTTAGATTTTTATCCTGCTGTTGTACGCAATGGCAAAGAAACCCGAAGGGAATTTCTAAAAATGTACATTCAGGAAAAGACTAAAACACCAATCGAAAAAGCCGGAAATACTGACACCCTGCGATTAGCCGAAGCAATACGACAAAAGCGGGAAAACGAACTAAATAAGCCGGAAATTTATAACGACTATGAAAGGGAGCAGCTACGCAAAAAAGAACTGGGCGAAAAGTGTTTTGTGGCTTATTTTCGGGGATTGGCTGAAAAGCGGAACAATTCAAACCATGAAAACTGGATGGCAGCCCTTAAATATTTGGAAAGTTACACAGGGGGAACTGTAAAATTTGCCAACCTCAACGAACAGTTTTTTGAAGGGCTGAAAGAACATTTATTGATAGCAAAAAGCAATCGGAGCGACAAAACCACCCTTTCACAAAATACCGCTTCGGCCTATTTCAATAAGATTAAGGCCGGACTTCGACAAGCCTTTAAAGATGGCATTTTGCAAACCGACATTAACGGAAAGATTAGCAGCATAAAAGAAACAGATACAAGGAGGGAATATCTTTCGCTGGAAGAAGTTAATAAGCTGGTGAAAACGCCCTGTAATAATGATTTACTGAAACGTGCCGCCCTGTTTTCTTCTTTGACCGGGTTGAGGTTTTCCGATATTCAAAAACTTACATGGGGAGAATTAGAAAAGTACGAAGGGCGTTATTTTCTGAAGTTTACCCAAAAGAAAACCAAAGGCAACGAAGTGTTACCAATATCGGAACAAGCTGTTTCGTTTATGGGTGAACCGGGAAACCCGAAAACAAAAGTATTTGAGGGGTTGACTTATTCAGCCTACCAAAACAAACACCTGTTTCAATGGATTGGAGCCGCCGGAATAACCAAAGACATAACCTTCCATTGTTTCCGGCACACTTACGCCACTTTGCAATTAAACAACGGAACCGATATTTATACCGTTTCAAAAATGTTAGGACACAGGAACCTGAAAACTACACAGGTTTACGCCAAAATTGTAGATGAGGCCAAACAAAGGGCAGCCGATAATATTAAACTGGATTTATAAATATTACTTAGTAGAAATGAAAATGAGGACAAAATTTGAAAACAAATACTTCGACCTTGCTGAAAATATCCACTACGATCTTGATCCCGAAACCGGAATTTTTCATTTTGAAAGTCTCGATCAAAAACTTTATGAATTATTAGAAAAATTTGGATGTGAAATACTTGAAAACTCAACAATATTACAAGACAAAAACAGGCAACTCTATTATGAACGAATAAAGAAAAGAGCCGTTCAAATGGGAATTGATATTTTTTTCATTGAAGATAAGCCCGGACAATTGCAATATTCATACGAAGGCGATCTAATCATTAATCCTGAAATAGAAGAAAATCAATTAGTCGGATTTGAAAAATTTGCCGTAATACTCGACGGTAAAGAATTTCCATTTACAAAGAAAGCAGTTGAAGAAAGGCAAGCGATACTAAAAAAACATAAAATTCTATTAATTCAGATTATTAATAAATACTTTCCTGATTACAAATCGTTGCTACCTCAATCTACTACAAAGCAAAAACCTGAATTGAGTATTAACCAAATAGCTTTAAAATATGCTTATGAAGGTTTACAAATAACAAGGGAGAACGGCAATGATATAGCAAAAAAATACGGACATAATTCAGGCGAAAAGCTATTCCAAAGGTTTACATACTTTTCAAGTTCAGCAAATAGAAAAGGGAAACCCAACCTTTGTACACCAAAGAAACTTGAAAATAAAATAAAACTAATTGAAAGTGTTATTAACACATTGCCCGAAGACAAGCAAGAACGGGCAAAAGATGAGGTTTCAATATTAAAAAAAATATACGAAGCCGAATATCAATAAACTTTGTAACTGGTTATAACTGGTTACCTATTTTGCAACCGTGAAACCTTTGTACGAGAAATTTAAAACTTGTACAAAATGAATAATCCATTTGAAGTAATTGAAGCAAGGTTAAGCAGTATTGAAAACTTAATACTTGACCTTAAACACCAACCTACAAAAGTTGAACCCACCGACCAACCGGAACAGCTTTTAACCATTCAGGAAGCGGCTGAATTTTTAAATCTATCTGTTGCGACCCTTTACAGCAAAGTAAGTCGTAATGAGCTACCGTTTATGAAGCGAAGCAAACGACTGTATTTTTCTCGCACTGAATTACTGGAATATCTTAAAGACGGGCGTAAAAAGTCAAACGCTGAAATTGAGGCCGAAGCCGAAGATTATTTATCAAATTCAAAAAGAAAGGGCTATTATGGAAAGTAACACCACAAACAGCCCTGAAATTTCTTTGCATAAAAGACAAGGTAAAAGTACCCATTTTCAGACACAAATAAAAATGATATTTGCAGCCCAAAACTATATGAACCTTCAAATACTGTTAAGCCATGAAACTAAACCCTGTATTTGATGACCTCAACAATCCTTTGGAACAGTCCGAAGTTTGGAATAACCATATTGAAGGGCTGAAAGCCGAACAGAAAGCAAAACAAAACCCTTTCCCGGTTGAGGTATTCCCGAAACCAGTACAGGAAATAATTACAACCACAAACGAAAGTTTGAGTTTTCCTATTGACTTTATAGGGGCTTCAATTCTGTACGCTGTTTCCGTTTCCATAGGTAACACCCACAGAGTTGAAATAATGAAAGGTTGGCAGGAAAACGCTGTTTTATACCTTTCCATTGTTGGACGTGCGGGAACAAACAAAAGCCACCCGATTAGTTTTGCATTGAAACCCATTGAGCAACGGGACAACCTGAAATTTCAGAAATACCAAAGCGAAAAACAGGAATATGATACAATTTCAGCACTTACCAAACAGGAAAGGGAAAAGCAAGGATATGACGAACCCATAAAGCCAATTTGGGAACAGCATTTAGTTACAGACTTTACCCCCGAAGCTCTTACAGAGGTGCATAAATTCAACAAAAGGGGCATTGGTGTTTATGCAGATGAATTGGCAAGTTGGTTTAAGAATTTCAACCGATATAACAAAGGAAGTGAAGAACAATTTTGGTTAAGCGTATGGAGCGGTAAACCGATAAGGATAAACCGAAAAACAAGCGAACCGACTTACATTCCGTTGCCCTTTATTTCCGTTGCCGGAACAATACAACCGGGTGTACTTAATGAATTGGCAGACAATAGAATCAAAAATGGATTTTTAGATAGGTTACTGTTTGTTGTTCCAGACAACCTGAAAAAAGAATACTGGAGTGAAACAGAATTACACCCGTCAATAGTTGAGAATTGGGAAACAATTATTTCAAACCTTTTGGATGTATCAATAATTCAGGACGACAGTAACAACCCTCAGCCCGAAATATTGAGGTTCACACCCGAAGCAAAACAACTTTTATTTGAATGGCAAAAGGAATTAACAGACCAAAGTAATAAGCTCGAAAACGAAGAAATAAGCGGTATAAATGCCAAAATAGAAATGTATGCTGTCCGGTTAGCTTTAATACTTCAAATGATGCAATATGCCTGTAATGAGAGTAATAAACAATCTATTGGAATTGAAGCAGTACAAGGGGCTTTACAATTGGTTGAGTATTTCAAAAAAACAGCTATTAAGGTACATTCTATTGTATCAAATGCAAGTCCATTGGATAAGCAACCCACCGACAAACAAACCCTTTACATAGCGTTGCCCGACACCTTTACAACAAGTGAAGGCGTAAAGGTTGCCGAAAGTATGGGAATAGCTGAGCGGACTTTTAAGCGATTTTTATCAAACAGGGAGTTGTTTAACAATCATACAAGAGGCGAATATGAAAAACTGTATTAATCAAATGGCATTTGGCACAATTGACACAAACGGCACAAAATAAAATGTCTCTTATGCCATAAATGTCACTTGTGTCATGTGTCAAACGACAATTTCAGAAAATGGATAAACACAGATACATATTAGAGAAAAGCAGTAAAAAACACCATTGTCCCAACTGCAATAAAAAGACTTTTGTACGTTACATTGATACGGAAACGGGCAACTATCTGCCGGAGCAGTACGGACGTTGTGACCGTGAAAATAAATGTTCGTACCACCTCAACCCCTATCTGGACGGGTACGCAAAAGCGTTACAGGAACAGGAACGGGGCGACCGTTCGGAATTACCGAACAACTGGGAGCCACAGCGAAAAATGGCAATACCACAACCCACATTTGAACCCGTATTCTTTGACTTTGATACATTCAAACAAACATTACAGCCCGAACGCTATGAAAAAAACACGTTTATACAAAACCTATTTTACAGGATGCAATTTCCCTTTGAAGTCGATGAGGTTACAAAGGTTATTCAGTTGTACCGATTGGGGACAGTTGCAAATGGTTACAGAGCAGGGGCAAATACTTTTCCTTTTATTGATGTAAAGGGTAATTTAAGAGCCGTTCAGGTAAAACAATTTGACGAACAGAACCACACCACAGCCACAGACTTTTTACACTCAATAATTGAAAAGCATCACACCCGGAACAATAAGCCGTTGCCTGAATGGTTAGCAGCCTACACAAAGCAGGATAAACGAATTTCCTGTTTATTTGGCGAACACCTTTTAAATAAGTACCACAGCAACCCCGTTGCATTGGTTGAAGCCCCAAAAACAGCCGTTTACGGCACATTGTATTTTGGTTTACCCGAAACACATGAAAGCCTTATTTGGTTGGCAGTTTACAATAAAAGCAGTTTTTCATTTGACAAGCTGAAAGTATTAAAAGGGCGTTTTGTGTATGTATTTCCAGACCTTTCAAAAGACGGTAACACCTTTAAAGAATGGGAAACCAAAGCTAAAGAGTACGAAAGCCGCTTACCAGGCACACGTTTTATATTTTCGGACTTACTGGAGCTGTTGGCACCGGAAAGGGATAAAAGCGCAGGCAACGACCTTGCAGACTATTTAATAAAACAGGATTGGCGACTATTCAGAAAACGGAATATTCAGGAACAACCACCACAGCCCGAACCTGAAAAAGTTACTGAAGTTACTAAAGTTACCCACCAACAAAACATTTTATTTTCACACATTGCACCATTGCCAAATGTTGAGGTATTTAAAACCGAACGAATTGAACAGCCCATAAAGGAACAGTCCCAAAACTGGAGTAATGATATTGCAGAACTGGAAAACTACTTTGCAAACATTGAACTACCAACCCAACCTGTAAAGCTGAACAGGTACAGCACAATAACAGATTGTTTCCTATTTATTGAAAGCCACTTTGCCACCGTGAAAAGCAATAACGGGAAAAAAGTTTATTTGCCATACCTTGACAGGCTAAAAGAGTTTAAACAGGTAATAAATTTAATTCATTGAAAAAATATTAATACCAAATATTCATTGTAAATAACAAACAAAAAACAACGTAATGGGATTTGAAAAAGGAGAATCGGGCAACCCCAACGGCAGACCGAAGGGAGCCAAAAACAAAGCCACAAACGAAATACGGAGGAAAATTGCGGACATACTTGCCGAACACTTCACCCCGGAAAAAGTGGCTGAAAATCTGGAAGCAATGGAACCAAAAGAAAGGCTTTTGTTTCTAACCAAACTGTTAGATTATTCTGTTCCTAAGTTAAAACAGACAGATATTAAGGCTGATCTTGAAAGTGATACAATTGTTGTGTTACCTCCTAACTTTGACCGGGAAGCACGAATAGCAGAATTAAAAAAGAAATTATTTGAAGATTCAGATTAAATGTCTGAATCACAATTTTATTATATCTTTGGTTAAGAATAGAAATTAAGTGTTGCTAAGTTTCACTGCTTAAAATCGCCAAATTTTTAAAGAAACGAAACAAGGCACTACACCAGATATTGGTGTGGCCTGTTGTTAAGTTTCAAGGGTGTTTGGCGATACCTGAGCAGTTTAGCACGGGTTCACACCTTTTTATTTTATGAATTATTCCTTTTGAACCCGGAGGAAAAAATAAGAATAAAATGAATAATAAAACTACTAGTCTAAAACGGTTAAGCCTGTTAGTATTTCTTTGTTTTTGTAGCTTTTTAGGGGTTGGTCAGAAGGTTGAAACTCAATTCCAAATTAATAATGGAAATGTTATATGGCAAAAAATTTATGAAACAGATTTGAGCTTTGAAGAATTTGTACAACAATTTAAAAAATCAGGTGTGCTGTCCGAAATCGAAATAACGGAATCAGGTATTTCCGGTGATATAAAAAGGAGGCCATTTGATTTTCGAGCAGCTGGATATAAAAGTAGTCAGGTCGCAATGTCTGTTATTAGCAATGATATAACAGGATTCGCAATAATTGAATACAAGGATGGTCGGTACAGAGTTACTGCGAAAAATTTAAAAATGGTGCAAAAAACAGCTACTCCATTAGGGGAAAGAAACGAGATGAGAGAATTAGAATTGTATGCAATAAAAAAAGGTGTGATAAGAAACTCCTTTTATAATTATCACCAAGCTGAAGTTATGGATTTTACTTTGCAAAGAGCTTTTGAATTAAATTCCATTTCAAACGACTGGTGACCGTCTTTTATATCCTATGAAACAGTAACTAACCTATCAGAATTATGTATTCAGATTTAGACCCAATTTGGATTATTTTATTAGTAATCGTTTTATGCTTTACCGTAGTAAGGGAAATTATTACATGGTACTTTAAGCAAAACCAGATTGTTAATCAAAACAATGAAATAATCAGACTACTTAGAAAGTTGGCAAACGAACCTCCGGCAGACCAGAGTAATTCCAACTATGAAACAATTAGTGGTTTGTTTAAAAGAGTAAACAAGAAAAGCTAAACTCCCTTGTTATGCTAAAAAAAATGTTACTTTCAATATTTGGAAAAACAGATTCCTCAACAGAATTATTTGAAAACACCAATAAATTTACTGAAGAAATTATAAAGGAACTTGATCCTTATCTGTATGAAATTAACCAGAAAAAGTATAAGGAAAGTATAGAAATTGAAAATTTACCAGATATAATAAAAAAGGGGCGGACTAAGCATTTCGGAAAAAATTTAGTCGATCTTCATTCTGAATACTTTAATAAAATGCCAAATACTGGGGAAGTAATGAATGAAAGCACCTCAGAAAATATTTATGAAGGGTTATTGTTGATTGAACCAATGGCTATGTATGAAAATTTGCGTTGGGGGTCATTTCACATAAAGTCTATACCAATCATAGAGTACGGGCTTAAATATTATCAAGGACTTAAAAATCCGGTAAAGATTAAAGATTTAAAAGAATTAATTGATTTTATTCCAGAGTTACATTTTTATTCGGATGAGGCTAACGAATCCTTTGATTTTTGTTTGTTACTTCCACAATTAATGGATTTTATTAAATCAAAAAAGGGCATAACAATAAAAGATTTGCCGGAAATATTTCCAGACAAAGTAGAGCTTATAAAAAACAAGTTGTACTATTTGGTAAAATATGGTTCTTTGAAAAAACGTAAAGAGGGTAAATACAATTTTTACGAAATAATTGAATGAACAATTTATCGACAGAGCTTAATTTACATTCCGTTAAAATCAGGTAACAACTATTTATTTTCTTAGCTGAAAACAAAATAACCTCCTACCCGATTTTGTAATATTTTGTGTTTTTTATATTTCAAATGTACCCTATTTGTACCTCAGAACCTCAAAAGCCCTATAAATGTTAAAATGTTACTTTTTGTATCGGAAAATAAATCCCAATTAACAGTTATCACAAAAGAACTATGAATAATTACATTCAGAAAATATGTGAATACTGTGGAAAGGAATTCTGCAAAAAACGATGAAATTGACCACCCGATAACGATTCAAATTGACCATTCAATCCGAAGCAAATTGTCCGGAATAGACAATACTTCGGTATTTTGTTTTTGATGACATTTGACTGGAAGGGAACAATACTGGAATACGACGGACTGAAGTTTTATTCCCGCAGTGACAAGACAAAAATATTTGATGCTTTGAGATTGGCCCATGATAGTTACATGTATTATCTGAGTAATTGTGTGGGACAACTTCACCTGATACGGAGAAAAAAACGTTTTTGGGAAGGGATCATGAGCGGTTGTTATACGGATAAGAAAGATATGGACAAGCTGGTAGAATATTTCGACATTAAAAAGATTGCAGAAGATGTTAAAGACAACCAATATTGATGAACGTGATATAATAATGATAGCATTACTGCGTAAACAACTTCAGAAAGCACATAAAAAAATCAATGTTTTACAGCAGGTATAATATACTTCTTAATTGTCATTTTGATAAATCTGGCTGCAAATCTGGCTCCGATATGAAAACAAAAAAATCACAACCGATTTATTATTAATCAATTGTGATTTTTCTCTGTGCCCAGAACAGGACTCGAACCTGCACGTTATTGCTAACACTAGTCCCTGAAACTAGCGTGTCTACCAATTCCACCATCTGGGCTTGTTTGAACGTGAGTGCAAAACTATAAAAATTCTGAGAACCCCAATATGATTTGGAAAAATTTTTAAGAAATCTCCCCGTTTGTCACATTTTCATTACAATCATTGCCTTGGTCGGTAATGCCCGGTAAATCGACATGGCATCATTTCTTTCCATACATATATGTATTGCCGGCTGATATTCAGGCTTTTTCAGGAAAAAAAGTCTTTTTATATTATTCCATATTTCACCGGGAGTACTGCTGCTTTCGTTTACCTTTTCACAGCCATCGTTTCCGTCGTGAATATAAATACGGAATCCTGTTTGGATACCCAGTTCGATGTTGGCAACTTTTTTATTCCGCAATGTATCCGGAAAATAAGGGGACGTGGATGCCTCTTCTTCTGATTTTGGTGCTTTTCTGAATACAATCGGTTCTTTTTCAATACTTGCACTTTGTTCGGTAATTTCGAGCGGACTTGAAAAAAGATTCTGGTAACTGCATATATCCAGACTCTTGAAAAAACCATCAGTCGAAATACTTTTGATATTGGCACGATGGAGAACAACACCTTTTAGTGTCAGCAAAGCCAGACTGTCGCTCAGGTTTATTATTAACCCGATTGAATCCAGTTTTGCGAGGTCGTTAAATGCCTCCAGGTAAGCTATTTCCTTAACGTCTTTTTCCAGAGCAGGATGTTTGTAACAAAGTTTTCCTTTTTTAGGAGTACCGTATTCAACATTTAAACGATGAATCTTTTTTAAAGGTGTAGATACCGACCATACGGTAAAAACAGCTGCAAAAAGAATGATCAGGAAAGAAACACTAATAATTAATATTCTGCTTCTAAAAAGCCTGAGAAAGATATTGTTGTTTTTTTCACTTTTTTGTTCCATTGCTAATAGATATAAACTTTTGATCCGACATTGAGTGTCTGATATACTTTTTCAAGATCTTCATCATTCAATCTGATGCATCCGTGGGTTACAGCAGCACCCAGATATCTTTTGTAGAGTGTCCCGTGAATCAGGTAACCCTGTCCTAAACTCAGGGCATAATCTCCTAAAACCCCGTATTCGTATCTCGAAGGGTCGTCACCCGATGGAACAGGCAATCCGTCTTCAATAAAAGCCCAGTCCGGTTTTTTCCAAACCGGAGAGGTTATTTTCCCGTGAACCCAAAATTCTCCCCTTGGGGTTTTGAACATCCATTTCCGGCCCTTGGTTCCTTCCAGTTGTACGTAACTTCCTGTCGAACATTTTCCGGACCGAACCAGTTGATTGTTCTTGTATACTGAAAATTCATTTACAGATGTATTTACTACTATATACGGAGTCGGAGGGGTATAACCTGCTGCTTTTTTCTGAAGTTTTACAATGGTTTTATCTAAGTTTGACTGTATTGCCTTTATGGAGTCATTTACCGAAGAAAATAAAAGTTTGCTTTCCCCTTTCGCCGATAAAACAATCTTGCGTATTTCAGGAATATGAATAATTGTCATTACTGAAATGAAAATACTTACTGCCAGAATAATGGCATTTATTAAATATCGTTTTTTCCCCGGATTATTTTTCACAGTCTTTTATTTTTCAAAATTAACAAATATATATTCGATACATCGTTGACCAGCATTGATCAGTTTAAAATTTCATTTAAAGGCCGTAAGGAACCAACTATTGTAACAGGCATATTTATATAAGCATACCTGAAAAGAATGTCAATATCGGAATCGCAGAGAGCCACACATCCGTCAGTCCAGTCGCCCCGTTTGCCTCCGTTTCCGCCTCCGTGTATTTCAATCAGATTCCCGAGACCTGAAAATTTTTTGTTTGATCTGAGCCGGGACAGATCTGCTGTATTTGGATAATTCAGTAACAGCGCTTTGTAAAATTTTGTCTGTTTGCTGTTTTTGATAGCCGTAATTTTATAAAAACCTTCCGGAGTTCTTTTATCTCCTCTGCAGGTTTTATTTCCAATCCAGTTCGGACCTAATTCAACTATAAATTCGTGTTTCAGTTTTCCGGCCTGGTACAGATAGCATTTTCTTGCAAATTTATCAATAATGATAGCATTCGATTTTGTCCTTCTCGATTGATCAATCGTCGCTTTTGCATGTTGCTGCCATTTTGGAAGTTCAGTAAAATATTCCTGTAAATGAGTTGTAAAATATTGATAGGATCTGTTTAAAAAGACTTCTGCATCGCTGATCTTCTGGCTGCAACCAACAAAGTCTTTGTTTATATAAGCTAATTCAGCCTCCTTCAGTAAAAGTTGCCCCTTATTGTTTTCCTCTCTTATAATTTTGGGCATTGGGGTCTTCTTAAAGGTAGTATCGTAATCTGTTATCAGTTTTCTGTATTTGTCAGTTTTTCCTTTTAGGTCAACCTGAAAATTGTTTTCTTTTTTTATGGCTTCAGCATTTGCCTCTTGTGCTTCTTTTGCTGCTAATGCTGCAAAATTTTTTACTTTTGAATAATCCCTGCTTTTATAAAAAGGTTTTATGTTCTCACGTTTCCAGCAATTCATTGCTGAATCGTAGAAGCATTCTGCCTGTTTATATGACTTTGATGCATAAATATCCGCTTTGTTTGTTTTTGCCAGAGATAAAGCTTCACGCGCAGTCGCGGTTTCCTGAAGAGGGGCGGGTTTTTTGGTGAAAAATAAATAAAGCGCACCTGCGCCAGCCAAAATAAAAATACAAAGGACCCACCAAATAATTTTTCTTTTTCGAGTCATTTTCAATTTTAATCGTTCCCGTTTTCGTGAAAATCCCCGGGTTAAAAGCCCGGGGATTTCATTTTACCTCTTTTGCTATTATTTCTTTTTTCCCTTGTTTGCTTTCGAGTATTTGTCGATTGCTTCGTTTAATTCTGACTGGATGGACTGAGCTTTATCGTTTGCAGCTTTCATCTTATCAAGTACAACCAGATATTCGGTGTCTTTAATATTTGTATGGGCTGTTTCAATCCATTCGTTTGCAGTAGCTATATCATTCTTTATTTCTTCAATAACAGCTGCCCCGCCTTTTCCTTTCGGAGCCTTGGCAACCAATTGGGTGTCTTGGTCAAGAAGAGCTTTTGTATCATTGTAAGCTTGTTCAATCTGTGCTTTCAATTCCTCTTTACGGGCGATTGTTTTTTGTTTGATTTCGCCGGCCATAGTTGTAGCAACAGCTAATTTAGCTTTGGCAACAGAGTATTTTTTGAACCATTTCGAGTTCTGTTCTTCAATCTTCTCCATTGCAACTTTCATTGTGTCCTGAACGTTAGCAAAATCTTCTGCCAGATAAATATCGGCACCTACTGCTTTTGCTGAATCAATGGCACTCTGAGCCTGTTGAATTTCTGCTTCAGGCATTTTTTCGCAACTTGTAAAAACTAATAAAGCAATACCTAGTACTGCAATACCACTAAGAAAACGTTTTTTCATTTTTATTAAACTTAATTTGATAAAGTTAAAATCCATAATCTCTGAAAACATATATTTTTTTGTTGTTCTACGATTAAGACGGAAGCGAAAATGAAAGTAACAGGCCGGAACGTAAATTTTTTGATAAGATTAATAAATCATTTTTTCCCCGGATGCTGAAAAGTTATTCCTGATGTTCGTATTTTTCCCTTTTCAGACTGCGTCTGGTATTGCTATGTTTCATACTTTTGCACTAATAAAACACCGACTGCATGAGTATTGTAACAGAAACACGTAAAGATGAAGAACTGGTTTCACTGATTCTTCAGGGAGAGTCGAAATATTTTGATGTTTTATATAAGCGGTATTACAATAAGGTCTTTGATAAATGTACTAACTTGCTGAAAAGCAGGGAACTGGCAAAAGAATTTACAAGAGATATTTTTTCAAAGGTTTTTGAAAAACTGACTTCTTTTAGAAATAAATCGTCGTTTTCTACCTGGCTGTATTCCATTACTTATAATTATTGTATCGACTATTTACGGAATAAGAAAAAACTGCATTATCCAAGCTGGAACCGTGATAATGAAATTCCGGAGATAATTGATGAATCGGATGAAGATTCAGCAACAATTGAATACGATAATTTTATACAGGTACTCGAAATGATCCACCCGGAAGAAAAAGCATTGTTAATTATGAAATATCAGGATAATTTATCACTCCGTCAAATCAGTGGTTCCTTACGTATTAGCGAAGATGCTGCGAAGATGAGGTTAAAACGGGCTCGTACAAGGGTCCTTTATTTGTATAGAAAATTATATGGGGAATCAAACTGATGGTTACTTTATTACTAGTTGCCGTCTATATGGTAAACAATTAGACATGGAAAAAATATTTATTAGCTTAACTGAACAGGACTCTGTTATTCCTCCGGAAGAAGTAGAAGAGTCGATGCTGAAAGATTTTCCGGATGCAGTAAATATTGAATGGTTCTATGAAAATGGAGCTTATGAAACTATTTTTTATCTCAATAATAAAGAGCATATTGCCAAATTTGACCGTTCTGCAAAACTTATTGATTACAGGATAAATCTTCCGCTGTCGGAATTACCTGCGTTAATACGCAAGGCCGTTGATCCCGGAAAAGAAATAATGAATCTGGTCGAAATTCATGTGGATGAAGCTGTTTTTTATGAGCTGATCCTCCGGAATAAAGATCTGGTGCGTTTTGTCGCACTGTTTAATCAAAAGGGAGAAAACCTGGGTGTGAAGGCATTGTAGGCTGTTCCTTTTTTTATCATTTGATTTTAACAGATTCTTTTTTAATGATTTAATTTTCCATTATTTATAATAAATTTAGGTCTCTGAATTTAGACAGATCAGTATGGATACTTTGTTCGATGTTGTAATGCAGGATGACAGTTTTGTGTTGTACTCAAAGCGGAAACCATTTCTTACAAAATACGGGAACATAGTTTCACACACTAATGCGCGTTTGTTACGTAGTGCTGTTTCCTTTGAAATGATTTTTCCTGACCGAAAAATATCTCCTTTATTTCTGCTCGAACGTTTTGTCGATCTGCGTTCCGGTTCAATATCGTTATTCCGGCAGAAACCGGAAACGATGGTCGCTGACGATCCGTTGATGAAATCCGGTCAGCAACGTTTACCTGAATGGAAAGATTCCCTTTTCGAAAAGTATCAGTTCCTGATTGATTATATATTTATAAATTCATCATCCTTAGCTTCATCATTTAATAATTTTATCCTGTTTAAAAAAGAAAGTCAGTCAAAAGCCGAATTCGTTATCGGGAACATAAATGAACTCAGTCAGGAAGAACAATTAGTGGCTGACACACTGGCCTGTGAAAACGGAGGAGGACTGATTATCCATCTTCTACTGTTAAAAGGTTTCCTTTCAGTGAGTGAATATGCTGCAAGTGTTTTAACACTGAAACTAAGAAATAATCCTGAAGAAACAGTGAATCTGATTAATAGTGGCGGGAGTACAGCTCTTGCTGAATTTCAGCAATCTGTTATTTCCAATACCCAGATAGCAATTGATTTTATTTCGATGTGTTCAGTTAAAAATAAGATCTCAGTGATTGAGGATATTATTATGCGGGGAGAGGACAGCCAGACAGAGTTTAAAAGTACCTTACGCTGGGATATCAGACAGGGAAAGAAAAATCCGGCAATAGAACATGCTGCATTAAAAACTGTTTGTGCCTTTCTGAACAGCGAAGGAGGCGACTTGCTGATAGGTGTCCGTGATGACAAAAGCATTGAGGGGATTGAAACAGATCATTTTGAAAATGATGACCGTTTTCTGCTTCATCTCTGGACGTTGATAAAAACCTGTATGGGAGAAGAAGTCGCCGAATGGGTAAGAACAAGTCTTCAGAAATTTGGCAATAAAACGGTTTGCCGGGTGAGTTGTGTGAAAGCAAAGAAGCCGGTTTTTCTTCAGCAGAAGGAGTTCGGGGAAGCCTTTTATGTGCGGGTGGGGCCGGGAAGTGCCAGTCTCGAAATCAGTACGGCATTGAAATATATCAGCCAGCATTTTTGATAATCAGGTAATAAAAAATCGGATTACTGCGCAAGTTTTTATTTTCCATTGTGTCATATTACTGAAATCTTCTTAATTTTTAAGAATGAAAACCGAACTTTTACCGTGTAATTTCAGCAAATGGACGATCAGCAATTAATTGAACAAATACGGCAGGGCGATGAATCTGCTTTTCGCAAACTGGTAGAGCAACATCAGAAGATGGTTGTAAATACCTGTTTCAGCCTTGTTCACGACCGGGACGATGCTGATGATCTGGCTCAGGAGGTTTTTATCGAGGTTTTTCATTCGATCGGAGGATTCCGGGCCGATGCAAAATTGTCGACCTGGTTGTACCGGATTGCCGTGAACAAAACATTCAATTTCATCCGTGACAATAAAAAACGGAAATTCTTCAAAAAGATTGAAGATGTTTTCACCGGGAAAAGCTATGCCGGTTCCGAAACAGAATTGTCAGCCGATGAGCCGGATAAAAATTTTCAGGAAAAACAAAAAGCGGAGATGTTACATAAGGCCATCGATTCGTTGCCCGAAAACCAGCGGATTGCCTTTACACTGAATAAATATGAAGATTTTTCGTACAAGGAAATTTCCGAAGTGATGGATATTTCCCTCTCATCTGTTGAATCGCTGATTCACCGTGCAAAAAAAAATTTACAGGAAAAATTATATCACTGCTATAAAAAAGATTGTTAGCAGCGCAAGTTTTTAAAATGAAATGTGTCATAACAGCAAAATCACGAAAAATGAAACACAAGGACATACATAACGATTTGATTTTTTACCTCGAAGGAGGGCTGTCTCCGGAACGTGAGAAGGAAATCAGGAAACATCTGGAAGAGTGTTCCGACTGCCGCAACTTTGCAGAAGTTCTTAAGAGTTCATTTTCGATTATTGAAAAAGAAAAAAATCCGGAACTGACCCCGTTTTTCTACCAGGCGGTGAAGGCAAAAATTGAAAACAGGAAATCGCGGCAGACAGGGTTCAGTATTCAACGGATATTACAACCTGCTCTTTTTATAGTGCTGCTAGTCGCCGGCATCGGATTCGGAATTATGCTGGGAGCTGAAATTACAGGTCCGTCCCGGACAGTAGCTGCAAATTCTACGGACGAAATGTATTATTTCGATGAGATGGGCAGTGAACCAATAGAAAGTTACTTTTTAAACTGAAAGTCATGGAGAAAAGGTCAAAATATATCTGGATCATCATTATCCTGCTGGTGACAAACCTGGCAACCATCGGCTCTGTATGGTATCATCTGTATGCAGAAAAAAACGCAGAAACCAGGCAGCAGGAACCCGAAATGCCATCGGAACAACGGGCGCATTTTCTTGTTGATCAGTTAAATCTTGATCAGGAACAGGCCGACCGCTTCCGGGAACTGAACCGGACTTTCAACCGGAAAGCAAACCCGATAACACATCAGTTGGAAGATCTGAGGATTGAAATGCTTGACGAACTTGCTTCAGACCGGCCCGATAAGGAAAAGCTGGAAAATATAGCCATTGAAATAGGCAAATTACATACAAACCTCAAGGAAACAACAATCGATTTTTATTCGCAGATGAAGTCGGTATGTAACCAGGAACAGCAAACAAAATTGTATCAAATCTTTCATTCTATGCTACATCAGGAAGAAGACGTCAGATTACCACGTGGCAGGCATCAGGGAGGGAGAGGAAGAAACAGAAGTATAAACAATAATTAAAAATGTAGAAAAATGAAACGGTTAGTAATAATTATTCTGGCAGGAGTTTTCGTGATCGGAACTGCAGCCATAGCAGACAATCAGTCGGATCATTGTACAACCAGACTGAAAGGTTTAACAGCACAACAAGTTGAGAAAATCAATCAGATGGAAGACCAGCATCAGAAAATAATGGACAATCTTCGAGACGAAAGGCGTTCCACTACCAATTGGATGGAAAAAGATAAAATTCGTGCTAAAATGCTGGAACAAAAGGAAAACCATTATTCGCAACTGAAAAAAGTTCTTACAGCCGAACAGTGGGCCGAATTTGAGTCACTGCATCAGGGGCGGAACGGACAAAATCACGGAAACGGGCAGGGGCATTATGCTCAGGAAAACAGAAACGGTTGCCAAGGCAACGGCATTCATTCCGGGAAAAGGGGCAACGGCAATTCAGGACGTGGACATAAGAAAGGAAATTCATCTTCCGGTTCACGGAACAGCAATTCTTGCTTCCGGACTTCCCATACTTCAAATTCAAATATCGATACAAGCCAGTATCATACTGATAATTTCAATACAATAAATTTATAATTCGGGAGGACAGAAACATGAAACGTACAATTTTAATTGCTGCTGCACTTGCAGTGGCCCTGGTATCGTGTAACCAGAAAGAAGATGATTTTGCCGGAACAGTGAATTCGCAATTTGTTGAATTCAAGACAGATGGAACCAGCTATTTCAATGTGGAAACATTACAGACAAATTTCACCTCTACCGTAAGTGATCTTTCCCAGGAAGAAATTGATGGACTGCTTCAGATGCGAGAAGAAGAAAAAATGGCACAGGATGTTTACCTGAAATTTTACGAACTGTGGGGAAAGACGGTGTTCAGTAATATAGCAAAAAGCGAATCGTCGCATACCAGTGCTGTTTTGTCGTTGCTTACTCATTTCGGGCTTAGTGATCCGGCAAGTACCGAAACCGGGGTTTTTACCAACCAGAACATTCAGAATCTGTATGACGAATTGGTTGATGCAGGTTCCGAATCAGCACTAAAAGCTTTTGAAACAGGCGCTTTTATTGAGGAATACGATATTCTTGACCTTGAAACTCTGTTAAGCGAAACTACAAATGCCGATATTCAACTGGTGTACGAAAATTTGCTGAAGGGATCGAGGAATCATTTACGCGCATTTGTGAAACAAATTAATGTTTACGGTGTTTCATATATACCATTGCTCCTTTCAGAAGAATATTACCAGGAAATAGTAAGTTCGGAAATGGAGAATGGTTCAGGAAATGCCCGTTGGGGCAATGCCGGTAACGGCAAATACAGCCAGGGATCTGTATCGTATAACGATTGTATCAATTCAGGAACAGGCGGATTAAATGGCTCGGGCAACGGTACATCGGATTGTGACGGAAGCGGGGGACAGAATACAGGCTCTGACAGTAGTTACGGGAATGGAACGAAGGGATAGTTTAAAGGGGAGTATTTCCATTTCTGTACAGAGGACCCCGGGGGTAACTCCGGGGTCTGTTTTTATACTGATAATTTCAACATTTATTCTGTATGAAGAAATCGGATAATAAAGGTATTTTTGAATAGAACACTGGAATATAATTTTTAAAAGGCATAATTTTGTTCCGGATAAATAAATATTGGAAAATATGAAACGGTTAGATACGAAATTGATGCATCCCCGTGATCAGATCACTATGATCATTGACAAGATTTACCGGAGCGGTTTAACAACAACTTCGGGTGGTAATGTATCTGTAATTGACGAAAACGGCGATATCTGGGTAACCCCTTCTGCAATAGATAAGGGTTCGTTGCGCCCTTCTGATATCATGTGTGTAAAAAAGGACGGAACAATTATTGGCCGGCACAAACCATCATCGGAATATCCTTTCCACCGTGCAATTTACGAGTGCCGTCCCGAGATAAAAGCAGTAATTCATGCCCATCCGCCGGCACTGGTTTCGTTTAGTATAGTCAGACAGATACCTAATACCAATATCATTCCGCAGGCAAAAAATATATGTGGCGATATTGGCTATGCTTTTTACGAGCTTCCGGGTAGCGACAAGCTCGGTGATTCGATTGCCAAAGAATTCAAAAAAGGTTTTAATGCGGTTATCATGGAAAACCACGGGACAGTGGTCGGCGGCACTGATCTGTCTGATGCTTTCCAGCGGTTCGAAACCCTCGAATTTTGCGGGCGGACCATTATCTACGGGAACACTGTCGGTAAACCAAATTATCTGACTGACAAGCAAATTGAAGATTTTGAAGATCAGATTCCACGGCTTTTGCCTGAAATGAAAGAGGTTGAACATCCTTCGGATGAACGGGCAATCAGGGAAGATATTAAAAAAATTGTTCACCGTGCCTGCGATCAGGGACTGATGATCAGTTCATACGGAACTGTTTCGGTCCGGTGGAGGGGAAGTGACTTCCTGATTACCCCGACAAATGTAGCCCGCTGGGATATTCAGAATGAAGATATTGTACAGATAAAAGATGGCAAACGTGAACCGGGAAAAATACCAAGCCGTTCAACATGGCTGCATCAGGAAATATACAAACGGTTTCCGAAAGTAAATTCGATTATCCTTACACAAACACCATACCTGATGGCCTACAGCGTTACCCATCAGAAATTTGATGTCCGGACTATTCCCGAAAGCTGGATATTTTTACAGGATGTGCCGAATGTTCCGTTTGGTTCGCATTTCGCAGGATCCGAAACAATATTGGATATTTTGTCGGAAAGTACTCCGGCAGTAATTATTAATAATGATTCGATACTGGTGACAGGCGATAAATTACTTGGTACTTTCGACCGTCTTGAGGTAGCGGAATTTAGTGCACAGTCGCTTACAATGGGAGCTTCACTGGGTAAACTGGTTCCGATCAATCCGGAGCAGGTTGAAGAACTGAGAAAGAAATTTTTGAGCTGATAAAGCAAAAAGAAAGTTCAGAATTGAAGTTGAAAAGAGTTTAATGAATCTGGTTTCATTAAACTCTTTTTTTTGTGGACAGATTTTGTTTGGAAAAATTCATGGTTTTTGAAACCCTGAATGATGGGGGTTCACGGGAATAACCTGTTTCCCGGTTATAGATGACCTGTCGGCAGAAATATTTTTTTAGTGATTATTTCAATCTTGCAGAGATTGATCGTATTTTTGACATTAATACAGAAAAGATATTTGGAAAGCAGACGGATGCAAATGCCGTTTTTTTGTTGTATGTCCGGATTCTTTTAACGATACTAAACCAGATAAATCTATGGAAAAGAATTATTGTTTCTTCCTTTTTACGTTTTTTTTCTTTTTCAGTATGATAACCGGTTATACTCAAAAAGTTCCGTCTCCGCCGCAGTTGTTCAAGCTGCCTTTTGCTTTTTCTGACGCAGGCCGTACCCCGATGGAAAATACGCCGTTTGTTTTTGGTTCCGATTTACTGATTGTTGCCAATTATCGTCCCGGTGGTGTTGAGGCCAAAGGTGAAGATGCCTATTTGTATATCGACGATTTGCAGACAGGTCGGGAAGTTGCCCGGTTCGGACAGGGGCATTCGTTTGTCTCAGCTTTTGTAAACGGTAACGAACTAAACGTTTTCGCACTTGAATTTTCTGATTTCGGACGGATAATGAATTCTTCGGGGATCGACCGGTTGGTTTCCACCGATCTGGAAAACTGGAAAACCGAAAAAGTGATTTTACCTGAAGTGGAGGAGCATCTTTTTAATTCTTCGGTTTGCCGTGATGATAATGGTTATGTAATGGCTTACGAATCGGATAAACCGGTTCAGTTCTGCTTCAGATTTGCCCGCTCGAATGACTTGTCGAAATGGGAAAAGATTTCCGGTCTGGCTTTTACCGGCGAAGAACATGAATATTCGGCCTGCCCTGTAATCCGTTACTTTGCACCGTATTATTATGTGATTTATCTTCATGCACCGGTAAAAGGCCATAACGGCTGGATCTCATATATGGCCCGTTCCACCGATTTGAAAACATGGGAACTGAGCCCGTTTAATCCCGTTCTGGAAGCAGGTCCGGGTGAAGGTAAAAATAATTCCGATGTTGATATTCTTGAATATGAGGGAAAAACATATCTTTATTATGCCACGGGTGATCAGGCAACCTGGGGTACAATGCGGGTTGCTATGTTCGACGGAGCTGAAAAAACATTTTTTGAGGCTTATTTTCCGAAGGGTATTGCATTGACTAAAATTTCAGCAAGACAATAACTAAACTTAATAAATTCGAGATGATTAAACTAAATCAGCATTTTTCGGTTATGGCAGTTGCCATTATTTTTGTGTCCCTGTTTTTTATCCGTTGTAACAATCAGAATGTATTGCCTGCACAATGGCAGGAAGCCTGGTCTTCTCCGGGCGTGGAATACCGGCCTCTCCAGATTGTTCACGGGGCAGATATTCGTACTAAAGCTGTCTACTTCAAAGATACCTGTGGTTTAGGCGGAGTAGTTTGCAA
>Ga0183096_1000087_pt1 | contig 227139 bp, 177 predicted proteins | sample Biomet5_FD_127791 | JGI IMG/M metagenome (GOLD analysis project Ga0183096, IMG submission 127791) | Microbial communities from bioreactor (seeded with sewage sludge) at LBNL, California, USA - Biofuel metagenome 5 (version 2) (version 3) | ecosystem: Engineered > Bioreactor > Anaerobic >...
TGTTGGACTATTACAGTAAAATGTATCGTAAATAAGGAACCGCCGTATGCGGAACCGCACGTACGGTGGTGTGAGAGGTCGGAAAATGAAATAGGAGGAAAACTATTTCATTTTCCTCCTACTCGATTTATTGTATAGCTTACAGGCGTGCCTGAATAGCTTTTGATTCTTCTTCGTAACCTGGTTTGTTTAGCAAAGCAAACATGTTCTTCTTGTAAGCTTCAACACCTGGTTGGTTAAATGGATTAACTCCAAGAATATAACCGCTTATACCGCATGCTTTCTCAAAGAAAAAGAATAACTGACCGATATAATATTCGTTCAATTGTGGCATGCTGATGTGAAGATTAGGAACGCCGCCGTCTACGTGAGCAATCTGTGTACCAAGTTCGGCCATCTTGTTTACTTCGTCAACGCGTTTTCCTGCAAGGAAATTAAGTCCGTCGAGGTTTGCTTCGTCAGATGGAACAGTAAGATTCTTGTTTGGAGTTTCAATAGAGATAACAGTTTCGAAAATGCTGCGTTCACCTTCCTGAATCCATTGACCCATTGAGTGCAAGTCCGTAGAGAAATCTACAGCAGCAGGGAAGATACCTTTGTTTTCTTTTCCTTCTGATTCTCCGTAAAGTTGTTTCCACCATTCCATAACAAAATGAAGTTTTGGGTGGTAGTTTACAAGAATTTCAATCTTCTTTCCGCTCTTGTAAAGTTCGTTACGTGTTGCAGCATAGATAGCAGCAGGATTTTCACTGAAAGGTACATTCAATCCGCATACTTCTTCCATTTTAGCAGCACCGGCAATCAGCTGTTCAACGTCGAAACCTGCCACAGCGATAGGAAGCAAACCAACTGGAGTAAGAACAGAAAAACGTCCGCCTACATTATCAGGAATTACATAAGTTTTGTATCCTTCTTTGTCGGCAGTAACTTTTGCAGCACCTTTCTTTGCATCGGTAATTGCAACGATACATTTCTGAGCTGTTTCTTTACCTCTCTGGTCTTCGCATTGTTTTTTCAATAAACGGAAAGCCAAAGCTGTTTCAGTTGTTGTTCCTGATTTAGATATGTTGATTACTCCAAACTTCTTACCTTTTAAATAATCAGTAAGTTCAGAAAGGTAATCTTCACTGATATTATGTCCTGCATAGATAATAACAGGGCTATCTTTCTTTTCTTTAAGTAAAGCAAAGCTATCTGACAAAGCTTCGATTACAGCACGCGAGCCAAGATAACTACCACCGATACCGGCCATAACAACTACTTCGCAATTGTCACGAAGAATCTGAGCTGTAGCCTTAATGTCGGCAATAAATTCTTTGCTGGTAGATGATGGAAGGTTTAACCAACCCAGAAAATCATTACCTTTACCTGTACCGTTGTGTAATGCTTCGCTGCAAACCTTAGCCTGAGCTTCATAGGCATATACAGCATCTTTAGAAATAAATCCTAAAGTCTTTTCGATGTTTAAACTAATATTTTTCATGATTTGTAAGTGTGTTATCTGAATGAATCAGTTAATAATTTTATTTCTATAGCAGGAGAGATTCTTTCGTATAGAATATTATAAACAGCATCAAGAATAGGCATATTTACGTGATAATGTTTATTTATCTCTTTTATGCATTTTGTGCCATAATATCCTTCGGCAATCATCTCCATCTCTATCTGTGCACTTTTCACAGAATAACCTCTACCAATCATTGTTCCGAATGTACGGTTACGGCTAAAGTTTGAATATGCAGTAACGAGAAGGTCTCCCAGATAAGCAGAGTCGTCAATACTTCTGTTTATTGGATATACCGTGTTGAGGAAACGATTCATTTCCTGAACTGCATTTGATATAAGCACCGCCTGAAAGTTGTCGCCATACTTCAGTCCGCTGCAGATACCTGCTGCAATGGCATATACATTTTTAAGTACAGAGCCGTATTCAATACCTGCCACGTCATCACTTACAGATGTTTTAATATACTGGCTGGCCAGCTTACGGGCAAGAAGACGTGCTTTATCTTTATCCGGACAAGCTATAGTTAAATAAGAAAGACGTTCCAATGCAACTTCTTCAGCATGACACGGACCTCCAAGAGCTGCAATGTTCTCTTCGGGTACTCCATACTCTTGTGTCAGATATTCTGATACAATCAAATTTTCATCAGGAACAATTCCCTTGATGGCTGTTATGATGAATTTATCCTTTAGCTTAGTTTTCAACTTTTTCAGATGAACTTTAAGATAAGGAGAAGGAGTTACAAAAATTAATGTATCCGAGTTTTTTACGACATCATTAATATTAGAACTGAAATTGATCCGTTTAACGTCAAATTTCACTCCGGTAAGATATGCCGGATTATGACCTAAACGTTTAAAATCTGCAATACGGTCGTCGCGACGCATATACCAATTTATGCTGTCGTCCTGAGCTAAAACTATTTTTGCAATAGCCGTAGCCCAGCTTCCTCCGCCCATGATTGCTATTTTTCCAGGTAATTTCATGATTCCTTATGATAGCTTATTAATCCATTCTGTAACAGTGTTAACAGACGGATTGCTCAATTCCAGCTTATATTTCTTATTGATACCACAGATATCCATCTGGAATTTCTGAGGATTCACGCCTTTCATATCTTCTACCAGATTGTATCCGGCTTTTTGGATTACAGGTACCCAGTCTTCTGGTACACCTAATTCCATATATTTAGTTGCGGGATCTTTTTTAATTGTTTTTTCTGGACGCATCTGAGGGAAGAACAAAACTTCCTGAATAGTGGTTTGTCCGGTCATCAACATAACCAAACGGTCCATACCTATACCCATACCAGAAGTAGGAGGCATACCATATTCCAAAGAGCGTACAAAGTCATTATCAATAAACATTGCTTCGTCATCTCCCTTTTCGCTTAGTTTAAGCTGATCCTGAAAACGGCCAAGCTGATCAATTGGGTCGTTCAGCTCAGAGTATGCGTTACACAACTCTTTACCGTTAACCATCAATTCAAAACGTTCTGTCAGTTCTGGATTGTTGCGGTGACGCTTGCAAAGAGGTGACATCTCAATAGGATAATCGGTGATGAATGTAGGCTGAATGTAATTGCCTTCGCATTTTTCGCCGAATATTTCGTCGATGAGCTTACCTTTACCCATTGTTTCATCTACTTCCACACCAATTTTAGCGCACACTTCACGAAGTTCGTCTTCGCCCATGCCGTTAATGTCAATACCTGTAAACTCTTTAATAGAGTCGATCATGGTAATACGTTTGAATGGAGCTTTGAAACTAATTATGTTATCACCAACTTTCACTTCGTGAGTTCCGTTTACATCGAAACAGATCTTATCAAGCATCTTTTCTGTGAAATCCATCATCCAGTTGTAATCCTTGTAAGAAACGTATATTTCCATACAGGTAAACTCAGGATTATGAGTACGGTCCATACCTTCGTTACGGAAGTTCTTTGAGAACTCGTAAACTCCTTCGAAACCTCCTACGATAAGACGTTTCAAATAAAGTTCGTCAGCAATACGAAGATATAAAGGAATATCGAGTGCGTTGTGGTGCGTAATGAACGGACGTGCAGAAGCTCCTCCTGGAATAGATTGCAGAATTGGAGTTTCTACTTCCATATAATCTTTCGCGTTAAAGTATTCACGCATAGATGAATATACTTTATTACGCTTGATAAATATGTCTTTTACGCCTTCGTTAACAACAAGGTCAACATAGCGTTGACGATAGCGAAGTTCAGGATCTTCAAAAGCATCATAAGCTACACCATCTTTGTATTTTACGATTGGAAGTGGCTTAATTGACTTGGAAAGAACTGTAAGTTTCTGAGCGTGAATACTTACTTCGCCCATTTGAGTTCTGAAAACAAATCCTTCAATACCGATGAAGTCACCTAAATCGAGCAAGCGTTTGAAAACAGTGGTGTACAATTCTTTATCCTCTCCCGGGCAAATGTCATCACGGGTGATATAAACCTGGATTCTTCCTTTGGAATCTTGTAACTCAATAAAGGACGCTTTTCCCATAACACGACGACTCATAATACGACCGGCCACAGATACTTTTCGTGGTTCAGCGTTTTCGTCATCTACAAATTCCTGTTTTATATCGGTTGAGAATGCATTGGTTACGTACTCGGCTGCAGGGTATGGTTCAATGCCCATAGCACGCAGTTCATTCAGACTGTTTCGTCTGATTATCTCCTGTTCGCTTAGTTCTAATAGGTTCATTTTACTACGTATTAACTCAAATTTGTGGCAAAAGTACGAAACATTTCTCAGATAACGTAATGAAATCCCATCTAAATGATTGATTGTCGGGAGGTATAAGGCAGGACGTCTTATTTCTTAGGCGAATGGTTTGAGAATTCTTGTACAGAAGATTTAATTCTTTTGTACAGAAGATCTAATTGTTCTGTACAAAAGAATTAAATCTTCTGTACAGAACTTTTAGAAGGTTAGGTGTTAGTAGAAACAGTATGTGCTCATTGCTGAAACACAATTTATGAATGAAAAAAAAGTAATAGGCTTTGCCATCTACGGCAAAGTTTTATTTTATATTCATCTCCTTTAATACATAAGTAGAAGGAGAGTATTTTTCCAGTAGAAATAGGACATATCTTATGTCTACAGCTATACTTCTAGCCTTGTCGGGATTATATGAAAAATCGGATGAAAGCCCTTGCCAGATGCGATCAAAGTTAAGTCCGATAAGTTCCCCCTTTGCATTTAGAACTGCGCTTCCTGAATTACCACTTGTGGTATGTGTATTGGTCATAAAACAAGTGTGCATAACTCCTTTTTCTGCATATTTACCAAAGTCTTTGTTATCGTACAGCTTTTTAAGTTTTACAGGAATATAGTAATCAGGGTTGTTTTGGTTTTGCAAGTATTTGCTGATAGCTCCATCCAGAGTTGCAAAATAGTTGTAGCTTAGTCCGTCTTCCGGTTTGCATCCGGCTACTTTTCCGTATGACACGCGCAATGTTTTGTTGGCATCGGGAGCAAAAGTTTTATCTTTGTTCATTTCATAGATTCCCTGAAGATACTGAGAGAACAGTTCACCATTCTTTTCCTGAAGGAAACCTTTCTCACGAATAATCTTTTCGGTTTCAATGAAATAGAACCCTAATGATATCTTATAAAGAGGATCATTAGCCATCTTACCTATATTTTCTACGGAGATGTTTTTAAGGAAACTCACAAGACTATCTTTATTTGTTAGTATGGACTGAGAAAATGCATCCTGAGAATACAACTCCATGTTATCACCATACTTTTTCACAACGCTATCCAGTTCACTAGAATAGAATTTGGTAGGAACATTCTTTTTAAAGTATCCCAGTAAGTTGCCAAATAACTTTCTTTCGGTTTCGTTATCCCAATTATTGAAGAAGTCATCAGCGAGTGGCAGTAATCTTTTTACTTCACCTTCTGCAGCTTTCTGGTTCACCTTTTTCCGTCTGTACATAGCCATCAGCTTTTCAAATTTTCCGGCGAATGGAATTATACTTGATCCGTTTAGTGCAACATCTGTGAAGAAAACATCAACATAGTTGTATTGAGTTAGGTGTTCGTATACGCTTTTCATATTCTGAAGCAAATATCCGTATTGTGCTTTTCTTTCCGGTGAGGATTCAGCCCATTGTTGGAACGCTTCTTCCTGTTTTTGTTTAGTTTGAATAAGCTCTGCTTCACGAACTCCGTCAATCTGTCCCTTATATTTCAGGTATACATTCTCAATAGAACTCACACGAGGAGTGTAACGTATCTTAAGAGTATCGTTTTTGCTCATAGCCTCACGATAAATTCTTAGTTTAGCTTCTGCTATTTCTGTTTTAACTTTGGTGTCATTGAAAATAATCTTTTCAAGAGAGAAAGATGGAATATACTGTCTTGTCTGCGCAGGGAAACCATATACCATTGTAAAGTCACCCTCTTTTACCCCTTTAGTAGAGATGCTCAAAGCATAAGAAGCTTTATAAGGAACATTTTCTTTAGAGTACTTTGCAGGATCATTATTTTTGTTGGCATAAACTCTTAGTAAAGCAAAGTCACCGGTCTGGCGTGGCCATCTCCAGTTATCATCATCTCCGCCAAACTTACCGATAGCAATGGGAGGAGCTGCCACAAGGCGCACGTCCGAGAACGATTTTACTATGGCTGCAATGTATTGAGTATTACCAAACATTGCATATACTTTAGCCTCATACCGATTGTGCTCTGATAATTCTTTTACCAGTTTGGCAGTTCGTTTATTTATTTCCGCATTTCTTTTAGCAGGAGTAATAGTATCAATGCCTGCTGTCAGTTGTTCTGTAACGTCTACCATTCTTACAAGCTGGTTAGCCTGTAAGTTGAAAAGAGGAGTTTCTTCTTCTTGCTTAGTAGACCAGTAACCATATTTGATGAAGTTCCTTTTTACATTTGAAATGCGTTCAAGATAACTGAGGACGCAATGAAAATTGGTAATCACCAAACCATTAGTTGAAACGAAACTCGCACTGGCGAAAGGCGAAAATGCACTATCGTCATAGCTCAACGAAATAATTGCATCTTTAAGGCATGCTTTGTTTACGCTGTATATTTCTTCCGGAGATATTTTAAGTCCGGCTTTCTTCATGTCTTTGTATTTCTCTCCTTTAAGCAATTGAGGCAGCCAAAAACCTTCATCGGCTTTTGCTCCAGTTATTGTAATTAAAGAAATGAATATCAGCAATAATATTTTAGTCTGTTTTTTTATTGTGTTCATAAACTACATTTTTTGTTTTAAATAGATGTACCATTCTTCCTTCTTTCCGGAAATTATTTGCTTTATATTGCCAAGCTCTTTTTTTACTACGGGCTGAAACATGCTTGAGTAAAAGCTATCTTTTTTCTGAGATAATGCTCTTAGTTTTTCAAGATATGTTTCCTGGATGTTCCTTACGTATATATCAGGATTGTTTTCTGCAAAGATCAATAAAGATAGATGTGAGAGATATTCGTCGGCATGCAATGTGTTTTTCTCGTCACAGAATTTGTACATATTCTCAAAAATAGTGTGACTAAGTAAGTTCTCTACAGTTTTATTCTGGTACTTTATTAGTGCTTCAGCTTGTGGACCTGCAAAATCCTGAACGTATTTGTTATTTAACCAGGAAGCTTCCCCCTGAAGTTCAGATACAATAAAGTCAACAGTTTCTATTGACATCTTCTTATCAACAAATTGCTGAAGTGGATATTTCCCATTTTCAACAGCATTATAAGAGTATACTCCTCCAATCATTGGTATAGCATTATCAAGATATTGGAAGTTTTCTTTCAGGATATCATCATATAGTCCGACAATGAAATCATAACTATCGCCCGGCTCCTGCATCCATTCTTTTAAATGAGCAAGAATAAATTGCAGATTGCGTATTCCGTATTTTGAAGATTGCTTAGGATTGTTTCCTAAATCGGCAGACTGTTTAGAGGGGTCGGAAGATATATTTCCAACACTTACGCGGCCAATTGTATATAATGGGTCACCATCTTTCTCTAGCAACCATTTACGAATTACAGGAAGTTCATCATCTGATGATTTTGTTTTAGGAATAATCTGATAACCAACTTTAATGGCAAATTTATCATATACGCCAAGAGTAGGAGGTAACAAATTAACTCCTTTATCTTCCGGTTGTGCAACGTAGTTAAATCTGGCATAATCCATTATAGAAGGAGTTGTACCGTTCTTTTTTGTAAAGTCAGCACTTCTCAATGATTCTGTATCGTATGCAAAAGAAGCTCTGAAATTATGAGTCAAACCAAGACAATGTCCAACTTCATGAGCAGCCGAATATCGGATAAGCTTTTCCATAGTCTGATCATCAAGAACTTTTTTTCTTGCAAGCGGATTAACTGCAGCTGTTTGCAGGAAATACCACTTATGAAGCAGCTTAGTTATATTGCTGTAATACAAAACTTCAGCCTGTACTATCTCTCCCGAACGAGGGTCAACCCAGTGTACTCCCATAGCATTTGATATATCGCAAACGGCCAGCTTGAAACAATTGAAACGCATATCGTTCGGATTAAAGTCTGGGCTGTCAGGATATTCTTTAGCTATTATAGCATTTTTAAAACCAATAGCTTCGAAAGCTTGCTGCCAATCTTCAATGCCTTTCATTATCGCTTTTTTCCATACTTTAGGAAAGCTAGGGTCTACATAAAAAACAATAGGTTTTTCAGGTTCAACAAGTTGGCCTTTGCTAAATGCTGCCATATCTTTCTGCTTGGGAAAAAGATTATAGCGAGTAATAAAAGCTTCTTTCCTTACTTCTCTTGAATTGGAGGAATAAATTTCTTTATTAACAACATCGTAACCAATTCTTTTATCGTAATATCTTCCAGTCATTGGCTTTTCTGGTAATAAAAGCAATGATTTCTGAAGAGTAACCAGATATGGCTCTTTGTTTGTTTCATAAGCGTTTCTTACTTTCACTTCAATATTCAGAGGATAAGATTCTACTCCTAATATTTTGTTCAGTTTTGGCATTGACTTACCTGGTTTCGATTTCTCGTTAAAAGGGTCAATCATTGGCAATTCTTCAGAGAAGAACTTAGTAACATTAATAAAAACCGACGAATCTGTTTTTTGCTCTATATCGAAAACTTCAGCAATTGGAGTCTTATTGTTTCTTATGAAAGATAAGTAGAAAGGATCATCAGGAGAACATATTTTCTTTGTGTCGGGTCTTAACAAGAAAAGCTGGTTGTTCTCTTCCTTAAACTGAACCAATACCGGATCATATAACCGCTGACCGGCTACTAAGTTTGAACGATTATCAGTTGAACTCAATTCTGCAACTCTTGAAGCTAAGAGAAAGTCTCTTTTCATTAATCTTCGGGGGATCTCGAAATAATAGTTATCCCCAATTTTGTATGTGCTAAAAACACCGTGCTGAATATGTTCTGCTTTTGCAAATTTATCTGCCTGATTTATAGCAAAACATTGTGTGGCAAATAGAATACAAAAAGAACAAACAATTTGTTTAAACATTATTTTTTTATTCAATATCATTAATATAATCTATAGTCTGCAATTTCTATCTTAATCAGTATAAATACCTATTGAAAGAAATATAGATCTTTTTTCTCTTGAAGATTTAGCCCAGGTATTCTCTCCCCACAATTTAATATATCCTGTATTGTTTGAGCTCTTAAACTTTAAAGGGAATACATATTGCAGAGAAGCGTTAGCTCTAACACAGGATGAGTTGTAATATTCCATATCCGGAATAAGTACTTGCTTGGCGTAATCTGAAGACGAATTACTTAAGCTCATTTCAGCATTCAGAACATGCATGTATGAGGCTTGTGACTCAAACCAAAGTGAGTGCGATTTTATTCCTAAAAGTTTTATTCCACCTTCAATACCTCCACTCAAATTACTTACTTTTAAGGAAGACACAGGAAGATTGTATTGATTATTGAATGAACTGTATTGGGCCATTGCACCTATGTATGAATTGTATTTGTTTTCATTTTTAAGTGAATACCTTCTATAATGCGCAAGAATATTGTTCATTGATACGGTATATCTTCCTTTGTATATAAACAGAGTATTCCAATATTGAGATGTAATACCTGTTGCAGTATCTGTTTTAGATATTAACTCCTGGCGGAATTCATTTGCTTTTCCATCAGATATTTTTGCATTTATCTCGAGTGAGTGCAGTGCTTTTTCTGATTTGTATGTGTTATAAGATGAGAAAGCATAAACCTTTTCTTTATAATTACCTGGAGATTGTTTGTTCGTTCCCCATATATTTTCTTTCTCACTATCGAAAGTTATTGAATTCAGAGAGTTTAATTTTCCTGATCTGAAGTTGTAATCAAATCCAATGCCGAAGATGTCATTTACAAATTCACGTTTAAATGAACTATATCCTCCGGTTTTTCCTTCCACGTTTTCCATCCCGGTATAAGTGTAGTATTTCATGTTAGGATCTGTTTGAACAGTCATTACACTAGGAGTTTTCTCCTTTCTGTGACGATATTTCAGGTTTAAACCAATTATCTGTGTTTTATTTAAGCGATATGTAGTAGACGGGATGATCGAATAATCGGCCAAACAGTCTCTTGAACGTGGGTCTTTAAGTCGCGAAAAGTCGCTTACAGTGTAGCTTATCTGAGTTCCGAAAGTAAATCGTTTTATCTCTTTGGTCGCTATCTTTGCAAAGAGATTAAATTTCTGGTAGTCATATTTTCCTTTCAAAGAACTTCCATATATATATGGATCTGAATTGTATGTTTCAAGAACATCAGACCATGAACGTTCAAACTGTCTGCTCATATTGAAATCAAACTTACCATAGATATATATTGATTCTCCAATACGATCGAAACGTTCCGAACTGAATGATAATTTGTTTTCAGCATTTCCTTCCTGAACACGATTGAAGCTTCCTGAGGTTCTTCCAACACTCATCACACTTATTCCTCCATTTTCGATAGGCATTAATGAAAGTCCTGCTGCATTCTGAGTATTCATCCACAACTGTTGAACAAGTTCCAGATCTCGTTTTTCTTTCTTTTGAAGAGATAATGAATAATCATTTTGTCCAAATGAAGGTATGGATATAAAGAGTGCAAGGTACAATAAATATGAATTACGGAACATAAGTCGTTAATTTAATAGTACCTGATGACTGATGTTGCATTTGAAAGTCATCAGGTACTTGATTAATTTTAAAATATCTATTTACTTGGAAATTGTCCTGGTTTCACTGTTGTTGATACAGCAAAATCGTTCGTACTATTATTAGAATCTTTTAGATATGTACGATTATTAGCATCTTTATCTTTTACTCTGGCTACAACTTCACCGGTATATCCATTTACTGCACTAATATATTGGTATCCGGCATCGATATAATTGTAAAGTCGCTTAGAGTTTACATCTGGTCCGGTTGTAGTTTTGTTTTTTAAACATTCTAAACCATCAATAATTGTTTTTGTAGGGATTTTCATGTACAGTAATCCAGAAGTTGCACCTGGCTTATAAACAGTTTCCCATTTAGAAACATCTTCTTTAGTTTTAAATAAAACAACAGTTGCATCACCGCCGGCAAGAATGTTCATACTTGGAATAGTAGAATATGCGGTGTATATAAGATTAAGACCTGGGGTAGCTGTATTGTTATTCTTCTTTGGATCTTTTGCTTCGAATGAGGCATTAGTCAGATTTACAGAATTTGTTGCAACTAAAGTATGATCAATAGCACTGTTTGTAACTAAAACAGTTCCTCCTGCAGCAATTTTATATTGTTGGCCGCTACCCGGGAATTGGAATACTTGTTTAACATACACATAGTCTTGATTAGCAGATGCAGGAAATGCAGCTGTTGATTCTGTTTCTGTTAATGCGAAAAATAAACCGTCAATGTATACATCTTCGTCAGAATTGTTAAAGAATTCAATATATTGGTCCGCTAAGTAGTTTTTAGTGTTATTGTCTTTGCAACCAGCATAATAGATCTTACTGATTAGCAGACTCTGTTTAATACTCATTTGCGAAGGAACAGTAATAGCATCCTCTGTAATAACTGTTTGTTGTAGTAAGCTACCTGTTATTAAAACATTTGCATTTTCAACATCTCCCTCTGCCATATTCACATAATCGTCACCAGAGATTTCACAAGATGTAGAAATATCATAAACGTCAGGAATTACATTTTCAAAATGTGCAATGCCATTTGCATCGGTTACTGCAGAATAAACAACAGCAGTTCCCTTTGAAATATTTACAGTCTGATTAGCATAAAACACATCAGCTTTAAAACCGGCAGGCATAGTTACTTTTACATCGAAATTTAGAGTCTTGGTAGCATCATCACTTGTACTGCATGAAGTCATTCCAATAAATAAGAATGAAATAATTAACCAAGTTGAAAGGTTTAGTAATTTGTTCATAACAATTTATATATTAGAAATTAAAAAATAGTTCTACACCAAAGCTGAATGTACCCTCGTTTCTTTGACTTAAAGTAGTTGATACATTATTGCTTTTGAATGGTTCATAATAAAAAAGATTATTAGCATAAAATGAAAAACCGGAATTCTTTCCCAATTCTTTTGTAAGTCTGCCGCTCATCATCCATAGAACTGGTTCAGAAGAAGCAGGATTATTTTTGGGATTGCGTCTTTGTTTACTTAGCAAAACCTCTTTTATTTTATAGTTAGCATCGTTTAGCATGGAAGCTGTTATTTCATGATATGAAAGATCTGTGTCAATCCATCCTATTGGATCCATTTTCTGATTGGTTGTACTTGAGTAAGTATACCAGATAGCTTGCGTTGCTAATGAGGCTACCATTCTCAGACTTGGAATATTGCATACCATTCGTAGGTTTGTGCTGAATCTTCTGTTTATATCCTTAGAATTACCTGAAGGATATAGTAACTTGAATGGAGTTGTGTTTGATATAGAATATTTAGAAGGTAAATTTGATGGATCAGAGAAATTTGGTCCATTTGAGTATCCTTCAGTTTCCATATATGCCCCTGTTAAATAGAAAGAACTGTTTATAGCAGAAATATCACCAAGGTCAAAATCCATTTCAATACCTTTATTAATAGAAACATTTGTATTGCCAATTTTACCTGTAGTAGTAAAAATCGTATCTATTCTTGAAGGATTGTTCCAGTCAACAGTTGTTGCTTGTCCCGGTGAGGTTATTAATCCCTTATCTTTTGTATAAACATTTGAATTATAAGTGAAATATTCAGAGAATGAACCAAATCCATTACCCGTTTTATCATGATATGCAATGATACTTAGCTTCCTGTTTTTAGGTAGTTTAAAATCGAATCCTAATTCGTATTTTGTGTTATTTGCATTTTTAAGTCCTTTTGTTCTTTGAGTTTTATAAACCATTGTATGGTACATAACCAATTGTTCAACAGGTTTTCCTACAGGCATATAATTTGCAGCAATTCTGTCTGTGTACTTCTTGTCAGGATATAAATGTATTAGTCCTGGGGTTTTAGAGTTTGTGCCGAAACCACCTCTCATTTCAAGCCAGGGCAAAATAGTTGCTGAAGCATTTATACGTGGTGAGAAAGAGAATGTTTGTTCTTCTTTTCCTGGTTGCAGAGTTGTAAATCTTCCACCTAACTGTAAATTGAAAGTTCTTTTTCCAAGTTTCCAGCGAAAATTGTCTTCAAAATAGCCAGATATCTGATTTAAAGCCGGAATATCACTATATGATCGTGGGCGTCCGTTATTATTGGGTTGTAATGGATATCTGTCATTATCATTGTAATATCCTATTCCACTATTTGATTCTTTTTTGTATTCAACTCCCATGTTGAATCTTTGATATAACCCTTTTAAATTGTAATAAAAGGAGTTTGATAGTTTGAAATACAGATTTTTTGGAGCACTTTTACTTCCACCTGAAGCTTTATACGAAGACGTTTCTACTGGAACCTGATTGTATCCGGTTTCGGTAGCAGTTAGTATCGGTAAGAAACCAGAAGAGTTTGTTACAATTCTACTGTTTCTGTATTCGTTTTGGTTATATGAAAAACCAAAAGTATAGCTTAGTGTGCGGGAAAATAGTTTATTAATACCAATCTTACCATTGTGGTTTATTGATATTGTAGCGTTTCTTTCTTTTGTAAATGTTCCATCATCAACCTGATCCGGATCATTTCCACTCCAATCTACAAGACCAGAATAATTTATACTAGTACTTGTTCTCCATATTTTAAAAAAGTTCTTTGCATAATTTACACTTGCACTATATCTATCAAAAGATTTTGTTTTTGTTCTGGGGTCTCCCCATGCCTGAGCATAATCCAGGTTTGTATTGAGTGTACCTAGATTATTGTTTAATTTAAAACCTTTTCCTAACGAAAAGTTATTTGTTGAAGGATTAACTTTACCCTTAATTTGCCATGGAGTATGTCCGGTTTTTGTCTTAACAATCACTGCTCCTGAAGTTAAGTCTCCATACTCAGCAGAAGGGATTCCTCGTATTACTTCAACAGATTCAATATTATCAGCACTGATTTGTCTTAAATCAGTTCCTGTAAATGACGTCTCACTGTAATTACCTTGAGTACCTAGATTGGCATTACTGGAAACTGGCACTCCATCTACAATAACTGAAGAACCAAATGCGTTTGTTGTGTTGTTGGTGAGTGTTCTTATCTGCAAGTTCGATTTTGAAGTCAGGTCAGTATTAGTCATCAGATTTCCCGGAACAAGTTGCATTATGTCTGCCAAACTCACAGCTTGTAAGTGATCAATGGCTTGTCGTCCTATGCTTGAACTTGTTGAAGCACCTGCTGCACTGTTTTTTGCAACAACAGAAACCTCTTTAAGTTGCAGAGAAGTCTGTTTCATCCGGATATTTAATTGTGTATTCTTGTTTAGACTTAAGGTTTGCTTATATGTTTCAAATCCCAGATAAGAAATCTCCAGATAAACATCCTCATTATCTGGAATACCTTTTAATTCGGCGTATCCATTTTTATCTGTTACACCAAAGATTCCAAGCGATTTGATAGAACAGACAGCCATATCCAATGGATCTTTCCCATTATCGTCTACAACTTTTATCTGCATATTAAATACCTGTTGCCCACTTTTAAAAGTGCTTTTATTTCCCTGATATTTAATCATTATAATATTCCCTTGAATTTTGTAGGTGAATCCAGCTCCTACCAAAACTTTATTCAATATGCTTTTAATACTCTCATCTTTAGCTTGGATGGAGATGTGTTTAAGCATCTTGGTTTGATCTGCATTATAAACAAAATTCAGATTTGTCTGCCTTTGAATTTCTTCAAGGAATTCTTTAATTGTTACGTCTTTGAGATCTAGAGTAAGTTTATCCTTATCAGATAAATTGTTTGCTAATGTTTGGTTTGGCACAAACAAAATAGCAGTGAAGAGTAATATTACTATTGTAATAAATCTATGCCCGTTTCTTTCCATATAAATATTATTCTAGTTTTATGGTTTTTTACTTATTAATACCTCTTTTCCTTTTATTTGTATATCTACATCTGTTGTATATTTTATCGCATTTATTAAATCTTCAATCGATGCATCTCTTTTTAAATTACCTGTAAAATGAATATTTTTTAGATTCTGATTATCAAAATGCACGTTCATATCATACCATAAAGATAAAGTCTGCATTATATCTCCAAGATTCTTGTTTTCGAAAACAAGTCTTCCCTCATTCCATGCTGTATAAGGATATGTATCTACATTTGTAATTGTAACTGTATGATCTTTCTTACAGTATTCAGCCATCTGCGATTCTTTCAGGCGATATTCAGCCTGAGGATTTTGAGTAATAACTCCTATGCTTCCTTTTACTAAAACCACCTTTACAAAGTCTGGTGAATATGAGTCTACATTGAATGATGTACCGTATTGCTTAATCAGAATATCATTAGTTACCACGTAGAATGGTCTTTTTTTATCTTTTGCTATATCAAAATAAGCTTCTCCGGTTAAGTAAACCGTTCTTGATTTTTCTCCAAAAGCTACAGGATATTTAAGTTGACTGGCAGAATTTAGATGTATTACTGTTCCGTCGGACAGTTTAACGGTATATTCTCCGCCTCTTGGGGTCTTTAGAATATTTTCCTGATTATATAAAGTTGAGTCTTTTGTTTTTTCATAAGATATTCCTGAAGGAGCATTTATTGCAAGTAATGACAATCCTTCCCTTATTTGTTTTCTGTCATGAGTATTTAGCATGATAAACTTTCCGTTTCCAAGAATAAGAGTGGCTTGAGGTTTTCCGGGGAATATCTCAGATCTTTCATTTTTACAATTATCTAAATCGGAGTTAGTAAGAAAGAAATAAGTTGCAATAGTTATAGGCAATAATAAGATTGCTGCATATTTAAGCAGCTTTAAAACAGAATACCTTTTTTTCTCTTTATTCCCTGTTCGTTCTATAAATTTTTGAAAGGCTTGATTTGAATCTACATCCTTATATAGTTTGTACTTTCTCTCAAAGGTCTTCTCGGAGCATATTCTTTCAAAGAAAGCTTTATTTTGTGAAGATGCATTTATCCAGTCGTTAAGTTCTTCCTGCTCTTCCGGATTAATTGTTCTCAAGAGATGAAGAGCAATTAATTTATCTATTTTATTTTGATTCGTATCCATATTATCACCATTTGTTTATTATAAAACAACATGGTGCTCAAAAAGAGGTACAAGGAAGATGAAAAAAAACAATAAAAATTAGAAATAGGTTGATTTGCTTACAATATGTCAGGCAAAAGTAGTAGAAAATAAAATGGGGATATATTCTCTCTTATAAATTTGATAGCTCTTTTCTTTTGAGTTTTTACAGTCTCTAGAGATATATTCAGAATCTCTGCTATCTCATCGTTTTTCTTTCCTTTTAAATGCATTTCAAATATCTCGTGACATCGGGGAGGTAATTTTTCTATGGTAGAAAACAACAGTCGGTAAATTTCTTCTTCCTCAACTTCAGGATCGAATTCAAATTCATTGTTGTGCTGAAGTGATAATGCATATTTTTCTTCAACATCAATATGCTTTATATGATTCAAAGAAGCATTTCTTACTGATCTATAAAGGAAAGATTTAAATGCAGCCAAAGAAATAAAGACCATTTCTTTTTCCCAGATTGAGACAAATAAATCCTGTACAATATCTTCAGCAATCTCCTTTTGGGAAACTAAGTCCATAGCATATACAACAAGCGCTTTATAATAATTCTCATATAAATGCTTATATGCACTAATATGACGCTTGTTGAGATTTTCCAGAAATGACTCCTTCTTTTGGTTCATTTATGCAGAACTTTGCTTTTAATAGATTGATATCTGTACCGTTTTGCAAATTAAAATAAAAAAAAAGTGTCTTTTGTATACTTTTATGTTTAAATGATTATTTTCATTATTGTTAGGTATAAAATATAAAGAGTTGTTGGAGAAATAGCCATTCTTATCACTATTTTAAGTGATTACATTATTTTTGAATATGCTAAATGGAACTCGGCAACAGCTTCAATTCCCTTGCGGAATATATCCAGAGAGAAACTTTCATTTGGAGAATGTATTGCATTGTCTTCAACTCCAAAACCCATTAATATAGTTTTGATACCCAGAACTTCTTCAAAAGTAGAGATGATAGGGATGCTTCCTCCGCGACGAACGGCAAGCGGCTTCTTTCCGAATGCTATTTCAAAACCCTTCTCGGCTGCACGATATGCGGGGTGGGAGATAGGGCATACATAACCCTGGCCACCATGCATAGGAGTAACTTTTACTTTTACTGTTTCCGGAGCAGTTTGCTCTATATAGTTCTTAAACAATTCACTGATAGTATGATGATCCTGATGAGGAACCAGTCTGCAAGATACTTTTGCATAGGCTTTTGATGGCAGAACTGTTTTCGATCCTTCACCGGTATATCCGCCCCAGATGCCACATATATCGAATGATGGGCGACAGCTGTTACGTTCCAATGTGGAATAGCCTGTTTCACCTGCCAGCTCTTTTACATCGATGGACTTCTTGTATTTTTCTTCGTCGAAAGGTATTTGTGCAATCATGGCTCTTTCGGCATCGGGCACAGCTTCCACATCATCATAAAAGTGAGGAATGGTAATTCGTCCGTTTTCGTCGATAACCTTGCTCAACATTCCACAAAGAATATTGATTGGATTTGCCACAGCACCACCAAAATGGCCTGAGTGAAGGTCGCGGTTAGGTCCGGTTACTTCTATTTCCCAGTAAGCCAATCCTCTCAAGCCGGTTGTAAGCGATGGAAGGTCGGCACCCAGCATACTTGTGTCCGACACAAGAATTACGTCGGCTTTCAACAAATCTTTGTGATCTTCGCAAAACTGCTCCAGACTAGGAGAACCAATTTCTTCTTCTCCCTCAAAAATAAACTTCACATTATTTTTCAGTAACTGATGACTAACTAAATATTCGAAAGCTTTTACCTGAATAAATGCTTGTCCTTTATCATCATCTGCACCTCTGGCCCATATTTTTCCGTCGCGTATCTCAGGTTCAAATGGGGAGCTAGTCCACTTTTCCAGTGGTTCTGCAGGCATAACGTCGTAATGAGCATATACTAGTACTGTTTTTGCATCAGGGTTCACAATCTTTTCTCCGTAAACAATCGGGTTTCCCGAAGATGCCATAACTTGTGCTCTGTCTGCTCCTACTTCCAGTAATAGTTCTTTCCATCTTTGTGCACATGCCAGCATATCATCTTTATGTTCCGGTAAGGCACTGATTGAAGGAATTCGTATTAAACTGAAAAGTTCATTCATCATTCTTTGCTCGTGCAAAGCGATGTAAGATTGTATATGTTTCATTATTGAATTACGCCTTGTATATACTAAAGTTGAGTTGTTTTGTCAATTAGATAATAATCAAGAATTGTCATTGCTGCCATAGCTTCTACAATAGGTACAGCACGCGGGAGAACACATGGATCATGTCTTCCTTTAGCTTTCATTGTTGTATCAACTCCATTAATGTTTACTGTATGCTGTTCCATTAGAATAGTAGCAACCGGTTTGAAAGCAACGCGGAAATAGATATCTTCACCATTGCTAATTCCTCCCTGAATACCACCGGAATGATTTGTTCTGGTTTCAATTACGCCATCGTGGTTATAGAATACGTCGTTTTGTTCAGACCCTTTTTGCTTTAATCCTTTAAAACCGTCACCATATTCAAAAGCTTTTGCTGCATTAATGCTCATCATTGCATTTCCAAGCACTGCATGTAGCTTTCCGAAAACCGGTTGTCCAAGACCAATAGGACATCCTTTTATTACGCAAGTTACTACTCCGCCTATGGTATCTCCTTCTTCTTTTATTTTAGCGATATAGTCAACCATCTCTTTTGCCTTTTCCGGATCGGGGCAACGAGCTGGTGTTTCTTCTATTTTTGAGAAGTCATACTTGCTATAATCTTCATCCAGGCGAATATGTCCTACTTGTGATGTGTAAGCAGTGATGCTTATTCCAATCTGATGTAATGCCAGTTTAGCTAATGCACCTGCCACCACACGAGATATTGTTTCACGTGCAGAGGAACGGCCACCGCCACGATAGTCGCGAATTCCATACTTTAGCTGATAAGTATAATCAGCATGCGATGGACGAAATATGTTTTTTATATTTTCGTAATCTTTGGATTGCTGGTTTTTATTCCAAACAATAAAGCCGATAGGACTTCCCGTGGACTTTCCTTGAAAGATACCCGACAAAAACTCAACTTTATCTGATTCGTCACGGTCGGTTGTAATCTTTGATTGTCCTGGTCTACGTCTGTCTAGTTCTTTTTGAACAAAGTCCAGATCAATTTTAATTCCTGACGGAAAGCCGTCAATGACTCCGCCAATTCCTTTACCATGAGATTCGCCGAAGCTGCTTAATCTGAAAATATTGCCGTATGAGTTGAACATAGCTTAATATATTTAGTTTGTTATGGCAAATATAATTAATATTTCTTTAATATTACAATAAAAACACCTATTAATCCGAAAGGTTTTACAATAAATTGCATTATTTTTTCTCTTTCTTATTCTTTTATAAATCAGGTTGTATCTGATTATATAATAGATGTTTTCAGTCTTTCTTTTTCACTTAAGAAGTCAGAAATATGAATAAGACTTGAAAATCAATAACATAGCAATGTTTCGATTGACAATATAAAACCATTAACGCACTTGTAGCTTATAAATTCCTGGTTTTGCTGACTAATTTAATAAATATGAAACAAATTATCCCCTTTTTCAAAACATTATATATATAAGTATTAAAATAATATCCCATACTTTTGTTTCTCTTTGATTAACTTAAAATATTAACAATGAATAAATACATGTCAGTAGGGGTGATAGCCCTGTTTTTTATGCTGTTATCTTCACCGGTTTCGGTTGCCCAACTTCATATCAATGGCGGTTCCTCTTACCTGATGAATCAGGCGAAGGATGTAAGTACAGACTTTGGCGATTTTACAAACATATTCTTTTTTGCAGATAAGCTTTCAAACTTTGATCCGGTATCGGCATCCGGAAAAATTGAATGGAAACGCAACACGTTGTATACCCGTCAGGCTTTTAATACAAATACTGTTTTACCGCAAAATCTTCGGATGCTCGATTTTCCTGAAACGGCTTATGATAATAATCCACAGTTAAAGTTTTCAATTGAATTTGTAACTCCACGCACATTGCGTATACGCATGCTTAATACTCCGGTTGAACAGAAAGAAGCGGAGTCTGTAATGTTGGTGAAAACTCCCGGAAAAGACAATAGCTGGAAGTATTCGGCCGTAAAAGGAGGGCATCTTTATAAAAGTGTTTATGGTTCTATATTAATTGAAGAGAATCCTTGGCGAATAATTTTAAAAGATGCAGCCGGCAAACAATTAACAGACACCTGGCGCTGGAAAGACAATGATTCTACTCAGGTGAAAAATCTACCTTTCAATTTTATAAAACGAGGCAGTGATAACTCACGGAGCATAAATCCTGTGTTTACACTTTCTCCCGGAGAAAAGATTGTGGGCTGTGGCGAGTCGTTTACCTCTCTGAATAAAGTTGGGCAGAAGGTCAATCTTTTTGTGACAGATCCTCAAGGTCCGGAAACAGATCAGATGTATAAACCTATACCTTTCTTTATGAGTAGCCGTGGCTACGGAATGTTTATGCATACTTCCGCTCCGGTAACCTGCGACTTCGGTGCTACTTATACAGGTATAAACAAATTATTTATGGCAGATGAGGCTTTAGATTTATTTGTGTTCTTTGGTGAACCGAAAGATATTCTTGACGAATATACTAATCTGACAGGAAAATCGCCCATGCCTCCACTGTGGAGCTTTGGAACATGGATGAGCCGCATTACCTATTTCAGTGAAGCAGAGGGATATGATGTTGCAAAGAATCTGAGGAAATATAAAATTCCTGCTGATGTAATCCATTTCGATACGGGATGGTTTGAGACCGACTGGCAATGCGATTATCAGTTTGCTCCCAGTCGTTTCAGTAATCCTGAGAAAATGATTAAAGATCTCAGGGAAGATGGGTTTCACATATCACTTTGGCAGCTGACTTACTTCACGCCTAAAAATAAATATTTCAGTGAAATTGTTGATAAAGGAATGAATGTAAAGAATGCTAATGGCGGAATGCCGTATGAAGATACGGTGCTCGACTTCTCCAACCCGCAGACTGTTGCCTGGTATCAAGATAAGTTGGCAGGATTACTGAAGATGGGTGTTGGTGCAATTAAAGTGGATTTTGGAGAAGCGGCACCGTTAAACGGCTTTTATGCATCGGGCAAAGGAGGACTTTATGAACATAATCTTTATCCTCTCAGATATAATAAGGCAGTGGCCGATGTTACTGCTAAAGTTAACAATGAACATATAATCTGGGCACGTAGTGCATGGGCGGGTTCTCAACGTTATCCTATCCATTGGGGCGGCGATGCTGCAAATACAGATATTGGTATGCAAGGAACACTTCGTGGCGGGCTTTCTTTAGGACTAAGCGGTTTTTCTTTCTGGAGTCATGATATTGGTGGGTTCGTACAAAAATCGCCCGAAGAACTTTATCGCCGTTGGTTACCATTTGGATTCCTTACTTCGCATAGTCGCGCTCATGGTGCACCTCCTAAAGAACCTTGGTTATATAACGAATCTTTCCTGAAAGCTTTCCGTGAATCGGCCGAGATGAAATACAAACTAATGCCTTATGTTTATGCTCAGGCAAAGAATTGTACGGAGAAAGGCTTACCAATGGTACGCGCATTGTTTGTAGAATTCCCGGATGATCCAGGAGCATGGTTGGTAGAAGATCAATATATGTTTGGGAATGATATAATGGTAGCTCCAATGATGGAAAATGGTTCTCAAAGAAATGTATACCTTCCTGCAGGGAAATGGATAGATTATCAATCGGGAAAGATTTATCAGAGTGGATGGAATAAAATCTCAGTGGGGCATATTCCTGCTGTAATTCTGGTTCGTGATGGTTCGGTAATTCCGCACATTGCTCTTGCGCAATCAACTGATAAGATGGATTGGACAAAGCTTGAATTATCAGTCTATTCGTCTGACGTAAAAAAAGCTAAAGGTTTACTGTGTATTCCTGCCGAAAATGTACTTAAAGAAGTAATACTCACAAACGAAGGAAGTAAATGGGTGATGAAAGATAATCCTTATCAGGGGAAAGTAAAATTGACTGTTAATAGTATAATAAAATAATTGATTCAGTAAAACAGATTTGTTTGGTTAGGTTTTTCAGATTGAAGGGTGGTTGGTTTACTTACTTGTAACTGACCATCCTTTTTTATAGTGCGCCGGGCATGATTATATTGAAGAGGTTTAAGGTAGCTCGTTTGTTTACAATGACGATGGTTCTAGGATTAATATGGTACTAAAAAAATAGCACCAGTGAATTGCGTTGTTATTATTGGGTGGGATAATACGAATTGGATGAAGAAGTTGCAAGAATAAAAGAAAAACTGTATATTGGCAACAATTATTACTTTCCCAATTAATAACACTTCAACTAAAGTTGCACCTTTAATAATAATTTTATGAGCATACCAATAAGTATCAAGAAGAAAGTTTCACAAGATTGGCTAGATGCTTATCCCGAACTTTCGCCTTACAAGGCTAACAAACTATTTAAAGTTGTAGGACCTTTTATTTTGGGGATCGAGTTGTTTACCTTACCTTACCAAGGTAAGGAGTATAGACCATATTTTGTTGGTTATTCTCTGTGGGGTAACAATGAGGAAGAGTGTATGCTTGGCCCTTTATTTATGCAAGAAATAAAGGATAAAAAGGGGTGGCAATTTAATATTCTTTTTTCAGACTATGATTCTAAAAATGCAGAAGCGATTGAATGTACAAAGAATCAAATAAAAACATCTTTTGATAAGACTGTTCTGATTAAGGATTTATTGCAAGTATTCAATAATTTATTTTCAAGTGCATATAGTCATCCAGGACAGATGGGTGTATATAAAACAAAATTTTATTTTGCGTTATATATTGGAGACTTAAACTTGATAAATGAAACGTTGAAAGAAATAATAAATGTGAGTTCGGATTGGAGTCCTAATATTTTTAAATTCAGATATGGAACTCGGGAACAATTTATTGAAAAACTGCAAAATGATATCATTAATCGTGAATCATTTTTGAATCTAATAAAATTGAATCAAGGTAGTAATAAGTTTAAAAAACTAAAGATCAGTGATTTGGAGTATTAATGGTTGATATTCAGAATTTACGGTGCAATATTTGGCATCATATACGCATTTTTTAAAGTTGATATGAATGGATTAAATGTGATTCAAAATGCTCCACATAATTATCTAGTTCCTGGTATTACTCCATTAAACATACAGGGACGAGTTGTTGGAAGCGGAGTAACTGTATTTAATATTAAGTTTTAATTTGTTTATTTTATTATGGATGATATTTTTATTAAAAAAAAGTGGGACGAAGAAAATATTGTTTTTTATATACATTTCAAGAATAATGTCGCCGTAAGACAACTTGAAGTATATCCAGATGAAAAACGGTATTTATCCGAATCTAATCCTCTTTATAAGGATTCAGGATTATATGATCAATCGTTAAAAGATTTAGATCTTGAAGATAGCGATTTTATTGACGAGATAGAGTTTGAGAATGCATGGAATAATAACAAAGAAGATGGTAATATATATTGAACGGGGGGACATCTTTAAAATAGAAAATGTCAATAATTTTGCGCATGGATGTAATTGTGCCGGGGCGATGGGAAAAGGTATTGCATTTCAATTCAGAAAGAGGTTCCCGCTTATGTATACGCAGTATAAAAATCTATGTGCTTCAGGGAATTTTCAATTAGGGGACGTATTTCTTTATCAATTTAATGAAGGATTTGTATTTAATTTAGCAACCCAATACTCTTGGAAAACAAAGGCTGATGAAAATGCAATTAGAACTTCTCTAACAAAAATGCTTGATATTGCATGTGAATATAATATCAAGCAGATTGCTCTTCCCAAAATTGGAGCAGGCTTAGGAGGGTTAGATTGGTTGAAAGTAAAATTGATAATTGAAGATATTGCATCAAAATACAACGATATCAATCTTTTTGTGGTTGAAGATTTTGATGGTGATTATTGAAAAGAATATCCCTGAAGAAGAAGCTGTTGAAAAGCTTTTTGAGCTTATAAAGGCTAATGGGGATTATGTTGAGAAGGTTTAATCCTTAAATAATTACTCCAATTAAAGAAGTGGTACAACTGGTCTAGATGTATCACTTCTGTTTTTTAGGCTTTATTCAAATTATTTTCAATGAACGTAAAGCTTCGGTAAACCCCGTCTACCAACGAACAAAACTTCCCGAACTTGTAGCCTCGCCCCCCAGTTCCTCATTTCTTTTCATTCTACTTACCCACAATGCAATTTAAACTTACTAAGATTCGATACGAGATTAACTGAGCGAATACCAATTTAGGCTGAAGCAAATGTTTTATACAAAGCGACAAATTATAGTTCAAGAGCTGTAGCTAAGAATGATTCCAAGATATTGAGAATCTTTTTTAGGTTCTAATAAGAAGGTAATTATTATGAATTTCGATTACATAAACAATGATTTATTTAAAATTTTTATCAGTATTGTTATTGTGTGAAATATTTTGTATAACTTACGCCTGTGTTTTGATCTGTGATGATAATAATTGTTTTTATTTTGAGTTTACGCAATTAACCTAAAGATAAAAAGAGAGTAAGCAGTTATTGTCAAATAAAAATTGAACATTATGAAAAAGAAACTGTTGTTTATAGGAATACTATTAATGTCTATATTTATTTCATCATCAAAATGTAGTGATGATGATAAAGAAGAGCACAAGTATATTACTATTATCAATCTATCTAACAAGGCAATAGTCTGGCAACCTCAAATGGTTAAGATTGGTGAAGTAGATGCACAATATGCATGTCAAAAGATATCTAAGATTATTCCAGGTAATTCAACATATAAATTTGATAATGGAAGTAATATTGGGGAAGAAGAATTTATTACTCATTATTTGCAGTTTATACTGATGGATGAAGAAATTTACTCGAAATACAGTTCAGAACCTTGTGATACTATCCGCAAATATGTGCCAATCTTACATTGTTATCAATTAACGAAGGAGGATTTGGAACGAATGAATTGGACGGTAACATATCCATGATTTGTAGTAAGTTTCTGTTCTGGTTATAACGGAATGGGATAGTCAGGTAACTCCCGTTGGCATCCTACTGACCAACGAGATTTTATATTATATTAATTTATTGCTGTCCGGTAAAACTTTAAAGTGCATAAAGAATCATCCGAACCGCTATTTAATAATATTTCGCATTAAATCTTAAATATTTTGATTAAAAATGGAAATCAAACCATATGAAACCATTATCGAAAGTGATCTGGAAATTCTTGGATCAAAAGAAGAGGCTTGGAAAGTATCAATGAGGATTCACTATCTTACTGATAACCATTTGATAAAGAAAGCTACAACAAATGGAGGATGGGATATATTATATCAAGATCCAACCGACCTGCGTTATTGGGAATTAACATCCCCAAAAGGGGAGTATCACGGAGGTGGTCCGCTAAGATTAAGCTATGTGTCTAATCAAGATGCTATTTTAAAATTCAATTTAGATAAATTATAAGTGGTTATGTAATAAGATCTTGGTTGAATCAATTAATTTCCGGTGTAGTATTTGAATTGCACCTGAAATTTTAATATGATATCATATTATGTTGATCAGTACTGGACGTTGCTGATTTTACCAAAAAACGGTTAAGAATTACCAGATTAATAATAATTTTATGAGTATACCAATAAGTATCAAGAAGAAAGTTTCACAAGATTGGCTAGATGCTTATCCCGAACTTTCGCCTTACAAGGCTAACAAACTATTTAAAGTTGTAGGACCTTTTGTTCTTGGGATTGAGTTGTTTACCTTACCTTACCAAGGTAAGGAGTATAGACCATATTTTGTTGGTTATTCTCTGTGGGATAACAATGAGGAAGAGTGTATGCTTGGCCCTATATTTATGCAAGAAATAAAGGATAAAAAGGGGTGGCAATTTAATATTCCTTTTTCAGACTATGATTCTAAAAATGCAGAAGCGATTGAATGTACAAAGAATAAAATAAAAACATCTTTTGATAAGATTGTTCTAATTAAGGATTTATTGCAAGTATTCAATAGTTTATTTTCAACTTCATACAGTCTTCCAGAAAAGATGTATGCATATATAACAAAATTTTATTTTGCTTTATATATTGGAGACTTGACCTTGATAAATGAAACGTTGAAAGAAATAATAAATGTGAGTTCGGATTGGGGTCCTAATATTTTTAAATTCAGATATGGAACTCGAGAACAATTTATTGAAAAACTGCAAAATGATATCATTAATCGTGAATCTTTTTTGAATCTGATAAAATTGAATCAAGGTAGTAATAAGTTAAAAAAACTAAAGATCAGTGATTTGGAGTATTAATGGTTGATATTCAGTATTTCCGGTGCAATATTTAAGTTGCACCGGATTTTTTATTTGGCATCATATGTTTTGTTAGCTGACGCCTTGGTTTACTTTTAACTAGCCATCCTTTTTTTCATTAGTCAAACTCTAACGAAAAAATGAAAATCTATCTGCCACCTGCCACTAAATAGGTTTCAAATAATTGATAATTAGTGAACTAACTTAGTGGAAGATAAACTTTATATACAAATCATCTGCCACTAAAATCTGTTATCTACCACCAGTTTGTGGCTGTATAAACTAATCTCTTTTAACTATTTCTGTTCAGAAATTCTTTTCTGTTCCATACAAACTGATATCTTATTGCATCTTTCTTGCAAACAACAGAACAGCTTCCGCACATCACGCACTCAGAGTCTGCAATGAGACCATTGTTGTCCTTTACATATTGCAGCAGATGTACACCTGTTCTGCAGTCATTCTCACACAATCCACAGTTTACGCATTTTTCTGTATCGACAACAGGAACAAGCCTTGAATATTTTGCGAGATATGAGGCTGGTAATCCGAATATACATATATTACGGCATCCCCACCGTTTGTTTGTAAAAAGTGCCGTCAGACTTGCCATTCCAACATCCACGCACCATACCAAACAGTAATGTCTGTTAAAGCTTGCTTCTAATCTGAATGGATTGAAATGAAATCCGTTAATTATTTGGCGCTGTATGTTCAGGTAAAAGAATGCAAAGGCTGAGGCGAAGAATAGAGACAGCATGAGCACACGAAGCCATGTGATTGTCTTGCGGTATTCTGCTTTTGGCTTTCTTGCATGGCGAATGCAGTCGTATGCTGTTCCCATAAAGCAAAACCATCCGCATCCAATGCGACCGAATATAGGTGTCAGCAGCAGGAATGTTACCCATATAATCATAACCAATGTCACAGCTCCCCAGTAAATAGAATGCCAAATGAATCCGAGGGCAAAGTATTGAAAAAATACAGGAGTCAACATTAAAAAGAAGAACCGCGAAAGAAAGCTCAAAGAACTAATTCGATTTTTTTTCATCTTATATTACTTTTATGAAATATTATTCGCTATTATTTGCCTTTCCTTAATCTTGCAAGCTTTTTATGGCTTTGATAAGGTCTTGTTTTCCTTTGTTTGGTTGTTTTTTTTCTATATTGAGCAACAAAGTAATAACAATAAACAGAAATAAAAAAAATAAACTAAAACTATTTTTTTTATTTCTGTCTGTTTTAATTTTAAATATAAAAATGAAAAAGTGTTTTCTTTTTCTGTTAAAATGATTGCTTTTTGTTATCACATCATTAGTGTTCCATTTTTAATGAAACATTAATAATATCCTCTTTCAAATCATACAATAACTATTTTCCTTTTTAGGTGTGATGCTAAGATAAAAAAGCCCTCTTAATTGAGGGCTAATTGTATTAGGATAACTTTTTTATAAGTTCTATTTTTATAAACGTCTCATTGTAAGAGTATTATTTATTCTAATAACAAGGTCATCATTATTGTCGTATCTTACAGAATTTTTTAAATCATCCTGTAATTTTTCTACAGAATTGTTTAATAATTTAAGCAAGACTTTTATGAAAGGGGTTCTCGCTCACCTGAAGTTCTGACCAATTATATTGGGGAAGAGTACAAAGGAGCCATCCAATCGGACGGACTTATAGATTATAAAATCCTTGAGACTGATGAATATCCTGATATAATAAGACTTTCCTGCTTTCAACACTGCAAGCGTAAGTTCCTGGATATTGAAGCAGATAAGGATGCCACTCAAATAATAGATGTGATCAATAAGCTTTATAGAAAAGAGCATAAAATAGGGAAGCACTGGAAACCCGACAGGATATTAGAATACAGAAAAAAGTATGCCCCACCCATATTAAAGGAACTCAAAAGAAAACTCTTAAAAATACAATCCAATCCTTCCATGCTTCCAAAGAGCCCACTCTCGAAGGCGATTAATTATACCCTGAACGAGTATGACGCATTGTGCAATTATATAGACGGGCCAGAATACACCCTTGATAATAATGCCATTGAACGATATATGCGGTACATAAGCTTAAGCAGGAAGAACTCTCTGTTTTGTGGAAGCCACGACGGAGCAAAGAGAACAGATCTACTCTACTCACTGGCTTGCTCATGCAGGCTAAATGGAATAAACACGTTCGAATACTTTACGGATATATTAAACCGGATGGCTTATATAAATCCAAATGCATCCGATGAAGTTTATCAGAAACTACTTCCGAATTTCTGGACAAAAGAATAAACCTACTATAAGCCCAGAAAATATTTTATAGGGTATCGCGGAGACGTTTACAATAAACGCCCGTACTAAAAACCTCTCTCATAAAAAATAAAAATTCAAAATTGATCTAGCAATCTAGCACTAGTCAATTAACTTGTTATAAATGAGTGGTATAGAACTGCTAGATCAACCAAATTTGATCTAGCAGTGATCTAGCAATCAAGCACTTCTTATTATGGTTGCTTCTGTTATCCTCTTTTATTACAAAATAAGCCCTTGCTAGCTCGCAAATACCCTCCTTAAAATTTGGATTTTTCATAAATATTTATTATATTTGTAGAAATAAAAATAACGCTCCACCCGGGTGTATATCGCATGTACACCCGGGTGGAGCTTGTTTTTACACCTGGGTGTAAGAGGCGGATACACCTGGGTGTACAGAAAATAACCTGATTATAAATTAATTAAACAATTAAGTATGTCTTTATATGTTGTTCGTCAAAAAGTAGATAAGAGTAAAGAAGAAGAAAAAGTACGCTATCACGGCGTTCCGGTTAGCTCCGGACAAGTGGGGATAGATGAGTTGGCAAAAGATATCAGCGGGCGTTGTTCGCTTCATGAATCGGATGTGCATGCAGCAGTTATTGCATTGGGAGATGTGATGCAAACATACCTCATGAAAGGAAATACGGTTCATCTGAAAAATATCGGTCTGTTTTCCATATCAGCAGGTAGCGAAGGTTTTGAAACTCCCGATGAGTGTACGCCATCAAAGGTAACGGCACAGCGTGTTTGCTTCAAGGCAGACAAAGAAATGCGCAGCATGCTGCCTCTGATAAAGTATCAGCGCACTTACAGAGAAGCTGCAAAAAAGTAATTAATAACCCTAACTAACTTTATGAAAATAACACAATACCGTAACGACGGTAAAACACAAACACAACGTATCCTTGAATTTGAAACTGCTGTAGAAGCTATGAGAACCGAAATAAGCAGCAGACCAGTATCTAATCTAAGAAATGTACTTCAGTACGCAATGGCCGGCCAAAATTTTCCGGAGGTGAAGAAACTTCCCCGACTGGTCTTTGGAGGAGTCTTCCGAAAGGATGGCAGTCAGCAGATTTTGTCTTCCTACAATGGTTGCGTAACCATTGAAGTGAATAATCTGGCAAATACAAACGAGGCGGCACAAATTCGCGAAAGAGCATCTCAATTGCCGCAAACCTTACTCGCTTTTATCGGTTCCAGCGATAAGAGTGTAAAGATTGTAGTTCCTTTTACATTGCCGGACAGTACATTGCCCCAGAACCGCAAACTGGCCGAGATGTTTCATGCGCAGGCTTATCGCGAGGCGGTGAAATGGTATCAACCTCAATTAAAACGCGAAATAGAATTAAAAGAACCGGTGTTGGAACACGGATGCCGCATGAGCTTTGATCCTTCATTGTATCATAATCCGGATGCTGTACCTATCCGTATAGAACAGCCGGTAAGTATGCCTGCCGAGCCTACTTATGAAGAGGAACGTCAGCAGATGAATGATCCTTTGCAACGCCTGTTGCCTGGGTACGAACGGAGTCACATTATCTCCACACTGTTTAGTACCTCCATGTGGGATGCATTGAACACAGTGGGCAAGGTGGAATGGGAGAGTGGTGAGGTGCTTCCGTTTCTTATTAAACTGGCGGAAAACTGCTACCGTTCGGGTATTCCGGAAGAAGATGCGATAAAGTGGACATTGATGTATTATAACCTGAATAAATACGAGTTGGAGGTGCGGACAAATTTCCGTAACATTTATACCATCTCAAATAAGTTTGGCGGCAAGCCTTGCATCTCTTCCTCCATGACATTGGTTGCACAGATGGAAGAGTTTATGAAACGGCGATATCAGCTCAGACGAAATACCGTAAAAGGTATGGTGGAATACAGGGAACAGAAATCTTTCTACTTTGATTTCCGTCCTGTAAATAAGCAGGCACTTAATACAATCTGCCTCGATGCACTGGCAGAAGGACTTCCATCATGGGATGTCGATATCAAGCGTTATGTGGAATCAAACCGTGTACCCTCTTATGATCCTATTGAAGATTATCTTCTCAATGTAGGAAAATGGGACGGGAAAGACCGCATTCGTGAACTGGCCGACCGTGTGCCGTGCGATAACCCTCGATGGAGAGAGTTGTTCTACATTTGGTTTCTCTCAATGGTGGCTCACTGGCAACAATTAGATCGTAATCACGGAAACAGCGCATTGCCGTTGCTAGTGGGCGATCAGGGTTCCGGAAAATCAACTTATTGCATGAACCTTTTGCCACCCGAGCTGCGGGAATATTACACTGACAGCATAGACTTCAGCAAACGCGGCGATGTTCAGTTGGCATTAACCCGTTTTGCGTTGATAAACATGGACGAGTTCGACTCTATCAGTCCCTCTTATCAGGGATTTATGAAGCATATTTTACAGAAAGCAGTTGTACAGGCCCGTTTGCCCCACACCAGTGTTACCCAACAGATACGCAGGTATGCCACATTTATAGCCACAAGCAACAGCTTTGATTTGTTGAACGACCCAACCGGAAGCCGTCGTTATATCTGCATAGCTATATTGGGGGTGGTTGATTATAAATCGCCTATTGACTACAAACAACTCTACGCACAAGCTGTTGAGGCTCTCCGTAACGACGAACGTTACTGGTTTACTCACGAAGAAGAGGCGTACATCACCAAAAGCAATCGCCGCTTTCAGCAAGTGATGCCCGAAGAAGAAGTTGCCGACATCTATTTCCGTTCTCCTATTGGCGATGAACCAGCTGAGGAACTTACTTGCGGAGAGATGCTGAAACGAATGCAGCAACGCGACTCCAAATTTACATATACCAGCAATGCTGCTAAGGTTTTTGGGAGAACACTGAAGAATAAATTCGACAATCGCCTTGCACACCGCGGAATAGTGTACCGCGTAGTAGAGATTAAATAAACGAACCAAGCGCTAGATCGCTAGATCACCGCTAGATCAAATTTGATTGATCTAGCGGTGTTATTTTGTTTATTTATAGGTGGTTAGGTGGGTGGTGCTAGATTGCTAGATCAATTTTGTGATTTTGATTTTTGTGGAGCTGTAGTGTAGTTTACATAAGTCTGATATTTCCAACTCCCGCATTTGGCAGGTTTATATTCTGTAGTTTGGCCTATTTTTATTCCCTGATATGGCTAAATATTTTTCCCTGTTTTGCCTAAAATCTGTCTCTTTATGAATATATTCTTTATTTTTCTGTGCAACATTTGCAATCCATAGCTTCAATTTATACCTTTGTGGAGTGATTCATTTTCAACGAAATAGATACTGATGTGGATTACTAAATGTTAATTTGATTTTTTTTGATGAAGAAGTATTTTTGTGCACTAATAGTTTTTTGTAGTGTTTCTGCTGCATATTGTTTTCAGACGAATAATGATCTTTCGGAATTTGAGGTGAATGGCGAACTGAAAGAATCCAAGGCCAAGCAAAAAGCGGATGATAAGGCTTTGCAAGACAAACTTTGTGATAAGCCTTGTCCTGAATTTACGTTGACTGATACTGGCGGAAAACTTTGGACGGATCAGAATATAAAGGGCAAAGTTACAATGATAAATATCTGGCATGTATATTGTGAACCTTGCATTAAAGAGATACCGCAGCTAAACGAGTTGACGAAAAAATATACCGGAGTTAATTTCCTTTCAATGACTTTTAATAATTCAGATCAAATAGAAAAGGTTGTAACTAAGCATCATCCGTTGTTTCATCAAATCCCGGATGCTATTAATTTTATAAGTAAGACAGGAATTTCTTATACTCCGATGAGCATCTTGATAGATAAATCAGGAGTAATAAGATATGTGGTTCGTGGAGGGGATGAAAAGCAATTCAAACTTTTGAATAAAAAATTGAAAGAACTCTCGAAAGAGAATTAATAAGATAAGGAATTATATAAAATAAAAACAGCACACAGAATGTTTGCCATATAAGCAATATCTGTGTGCTGTTATTTATTTTAATATATGATTAGTGGCATCCGCAACCGCTACCGCAGCTACCTTCATGTCCTTCTTCGCCATCACATCCGCAGTCATCACCGCAGCTGTCGCATCCGCAACCACAACCTTCACCGCTCATCACGTTGATCATTCCCTGAATTTCTTCATTTGTTGCAGTACGTGATTCAAGAACTTCACCTACGAAAGTTAAATCTTCGCCAGCCAATGGGTGGTTCATATCTACCTTTACGTTGCTGTTGCCTACTTCAACTACAGTTGCGTTCATTCTGTTACCATCAGCGTCCATTAAAGGAACAACGTTTCCTGCAAAAATGCGTTCTGCGTCGAATCTTCCATCAATTTCAAATATATTTTTAGGGAGATCAATTACATGTTCTTCGTTGTATTCTCCATAAGCTTCAGTGCTTGAGATAGTAAATTCAAACTTATCGCCAATTGCCAAACCAGTAAGTTGGCTCTCGAAGGCATCTAATGTAGTGCCTAAACCAGAGATAAACTGGAAAGGTTGTTCTGGGGTTGCTTTTTCTACTAAATCTCTTTCTCCATCTTCAGTTACATACAGTTCGTAAGAAACTACTATGAGTTTGTTTGGTGCTGTTTCCATCTATACTTTTGTTATTAATAAATTCTGTATTATTTTAATAAGGTGCAAATATACGAAATATTTATTCGATACCTTCGTGCTGCAATTTATTTTCAGATTATTAAGTCCTTTTTTGTAAATTATGACTTATATTTGAAAATGCTGTATTCTCTTTTCTTTTTAATCCTGAAGCTATAACAACAGAATCGTAATATATAATCGAAATTACTATTTCATATTATATATGTATCTTAATCTTTCTCTTTTCAACCTAAAAAGTGGTTGAAAGTTATAAAATAGGATAATTATGAGCTAATTTCTTACGATTACAAATATTTAAGCGTTTTTTTTATTCAATTTGTTTGGCGGTTTAAAAAAAGAGCGTACCTTTGCAGCGTCTTTAAAAAAGAAATAAAAAGCAGTATGAATATTATTACATCAATTAATCTGTCTCTAGTGCATATTATTCGCCTCGTGGTGGTCCAATCAAGAGCGTGAGAAAGGTGTATAGTTAATCGTACTATAAAAATATTATTTAGAGCCTTTCTCAGTCATGAGAAAGGCTTTTTTAATTTAAGAAACAATGGAGAAACAATTACGTAGTTCGTTCAGTACGCAAGGTCGTAGAATGGCAGGAGCGAGAGCTCTTTGGATGGCAAATGGCATGAAGAGAGAACAATTGGGTAAACCTATTATAGCAATCGTTAATTCATTTACTCAGTTTGTGCCGGGACATGTTCATTTACATGAAATTGGTCAGCTGGTAAAGGCAGAGATTGAAAAGCTTGGCTGCTTTGCCGCTGAATTTAATACTATTGCCATTGACGATGGAATTGCAATGGGACATGATGGTATGCTTTATTCTTTGCCTTCACGTGATATTATTGCTGACAGCGTAGAATATATGGTGAATGCTCACAAGGCAGATGCTATGGTTTGCATCAGTAACTGCGATAAGATTACTCCGGGAATGTTGATGGCATCTATGCGACTTAATATTCCTACAATATTTGTTTCAGGAGGTCCAATGGAGGCAGGAGAGCTTAATGGTCAGCATCTTGATTTGATTGATGCAATGATTAAGTCGGCCGATGAAAACGTAAGCGATGAAGACGTAGCTCAGATTGAAAAATCAGCTTGTCCTACATGTGGTAGCTGCTCGGGTATGTTTACCGCCAATTCAATGAACTGTTTGAATGAAGCAATTGGTATGGCTTTGCCAGGAAACGGAACAATTGTTGCAACACATGAGAACCGTAAGAATCTGTTTAAAGATGCCGCAAAAAAGATCGTTGAGAATACATATAAATATTATCAGGATGGTGATGACAGCGTTCTTCCAAGAAGTATTGCTACCCATTCGGCTTTCTTGAATGCAATGACTTTGGATATTGCAATGGGTGGTTCTACCAATACTATCCTTCACCTTTTGGCTGTAGCACATGAAGCAGAAGTTAATTTTACAATGGACGACATTGATGCTCTTTCTCGTAAAATACCTTGTCTTTGTAAAGTTGCTCCGAATACACAGAAATATCATATACAAGATGTGAACCGTGCAGGAGGAATCATCTCTATTCTTGCAGAATTGAAAGCAGCAGGCTTAATTGATGCAAACGTGAAACGCATAGATGGAATGACGCTAGCTGAGGCTATTGATAAATATTGCATAACCAGCCCTAACGTTTGTGATGAAGCAATAAATAAATATAAAAGTGCTCCGGCAGGTAAATTTAATCTGATTTTAGGTTCACAAAGTTGTTACTATAAAGAGCTGGATGCTGATAGAAAAGATGGCTGTATTCGTTCTTATGAATATGCTTATACAAAAGATGGTGGTCTTGCTGTATTGAAAGGAAATATTGCTCAGGACGGATGTGTTGTAAAAACAGCCGGTGTGGACGAAAGTATCTGGAAATTCTCTGGTCCTGCAAAAGTTTTCGATTCTCAGGATGCTGCCTGTGACGGAATTCTGAAAGGTAAAGTCGTCTCCGGAGATGTGGTCGTTATTACTTACGAAGGACCAAAGGGTGGTCCGGGTATGCAGGAAATGCTATATCCTACATCATATATAAAATCAAAGCATTTAGGAAAAGAATGTGCATTGATTACCGACGGACGCTTTAGTGGCGGTACATCAGGATTGAGTATCGGACACGTATCTCCTGAGGCTGCAGCCGGAGGAAATATCGGATTAATAAAAGATGGTGATATTATTGAAATAAATATCCCTGAAAGAACTATAAATGTGAAGTTGAGTGATAAAGAACTTGATCTTCGCCGTTCTCTGGAAATGGAGAGAGGAAAGAAAGCATTTACCGCTCCTTTGCGAGATCGCAATGTTCCTAAGAGTTTGAAAGCTTATGCTAGTATGGTAAGCTCTGCAGATAAAGGGGCAGTTAGATTAATAGATTAATAAAAACGAAACAACGAGCTATTTAAATATGGATAAACAACTAGTTACCGGTTCGGAAGCATTAATCCGTTCTTTGATAAAGGAGGGAGTAGATACTATCTTCGGCTATCCCGGTGGAGCGATTATGCCTGTTTATGATTGCTTATATGATCATAAACAAGAATTAAATCACGTTCTGACTCGTCATGAACAAGGTGCAACTCATGCAGCTCAGGGATACGCACGAGTCTCCGGAAAAGTTGGGGTATGCGTTGTTACCAGCGGACCGGGTGCAACCAATGCCATTACAGGAATTGGAGATGCTATGCTTGATAGTACACCGTTGGTTGTTATTGCAGGTCAGGTTGGAGCAGCCTTGTTGGGTACTGATGCTTTTCAGGAAATCGACTTGGTTAGTTTAACTCAGCCAATAACAAAGTGGAGTTACCAGATACGTCGTGGAGAAGATATTGCCTGGGCAGTGGCTCGTGCTTTTTATATAGCAAAGAGTGGCAGACCGGGACCGGTAGTTCTGGACTTTGCAAAGAATGCTCAGCTGGCAAAGATTGAATATGTACCTCATACAATAGATTTTATTCGTAGTTATCAACCTGTTGTTGATATCGATGAAGAAGCTGTTTGCGCGGCAGCTCAGCTTATAAATTTTGCAAAGAAACCATTGGCCTTGGTTGGTCAGGGTGTGGAATTGGGCGGAGCTCAGAAAGAACTTTTAGAGTTTCTTGAGAAAGCAGATATTCCTGCAGGAAAAACATTGTTGGGTCTTTCGGCATTACAAACCAATCATCCTTTGAATAAAGGTATGCTGGGTATGCATGGTAATCTGGGACCAAATGTGAAAACCAATGAATGTGATGTTCTTATTGCAATTGGTATGCGTTTTGACGACCGCGTTACAGGCGACTTACATACTTATGCTAAACAGGCAAAAGTTATTCATTTTGATATTGATCCTGCAGAGATAAATAAGAACGTTAAAGCAACAGTGGCCGTAGTAGGAGACTGCAAGACAACGCTGGCTGCAGTAACAGAACAACTGAAAAAGAACGAGCACAAGGAATGGATTGACAGCTTTAAAGAAAGCGAAGAAACAGAATACAATTCAGTTATCAAAGGAGAGTTGAATCCTGCTGAAGGTCCAATTACTATGGGCGAAGTTGTTGATAAAATATCGAAAGCAACCAATCACGAAGCTGTGCTAGTTACAGATGTTGGTCAGAATCAGATGATTGCCGCAAGATATTTCCAGTTCACAAAGAGTAGAAGCGTTGTAACATCGGGCGGATTAGGAACGATGGGCTTCGGACTTCCGGCTGCTATTGGTGCAGCATTTGGTGCACCCGACAGAACTATTTGTCTGTTCTGCGGTGACGGAGGATTGCAAATGACTATTCAGGAATTGGGAACCATTATGGAAACTGGTGCTCCGGTGAAGATTATTCTGTTGAATAATAACTTCCTGGGTATGGTGCGCCAGTGGCAGGAACTGTTCTTCCACGAACGTTATTCTTCCACCCCTATGAGAAATCCTGATTATATGAAGATAGCTTCTGCTTATGGAATAAAGGGCAGATCAGTTTATTTGCGGGATCAATTAGATGGAGCAATTAAGGAAATGTTGCAAACGGAGGGTCCTTACCTTCTTGAAGTGGGAGTGATTGAAAAAGGAATGGTTTATCCGATGACACCAGCCGGTGCAACGGTTACTAACATGTTGTTGGGATACTAATACTGATATTATGAATAAGAAATTATATACAATCAACGTTTATTCAGAAAATATGGCCGGTTTGTTGAATCAGGTAACAACTATTTTTACACGCCGACAGCTGAATATTGAAACATTAAGCGTATCTGCCTCTTCTATTGAAGGTATTCATAAATATACTATTACTGTTCATACGGATGCCAGTACAATAGAAAAGGTTACCAAGCAGATTGAGAAACGCATTGATGTGATGCAAGCGCATTATTATACTGACGATCAGATTATCTTTCAGGAAGTGGCGCTTTACAAAGTTCCTGCATTGTCCTTGTTGGGCAGTAATCAGGTAGAGAAACTTGTTCGTAAACATAATGCACGTATTCTTGAAGTAAACCAAACCTATGCTGTTATTGAACTAACCGGTCACCCGGAAGAAACACAAGCTTTGTATGATGAACTTATGCCTATGGGATTGTGGCAGTTTGTACGTTCGGGACGTATTGCTATTACGAAAAGTCCGGTAGAACGCCTGAGTAATTTCTTAGCTTTGGTTGAAAGTAGACAAGGTAAAAATGGAGCAGAATAAAGTAGGTCATTATAATTTTGTAGCAGAACCCTTCCATGTAGATTTCTCCGGACATCTTACAATGGGTGTATTGGGTAATCATTTACTGAATTGTGCAGGATTTCATTCCACAGACAGGGGATTTGGCATTGCCAATCTTAATGAAGCTCATTATACATGGGTACTTTCCCGACTGGCTGTTGAATTGGATGAAATGCCTTATCAATATAAGAACTTCAGTATTAAAACATGGGTTGAAAATGTATATCGTCTTTTTACAGATCGTAATTTTGAGATCTTAGACGAAGACGGACGCACTATCGGTTATGCTCGCTCTGTATGGGCTATGATTAGTCAGCAGACACGAAAACCTGCCGACTTGCTCACTCTTCACGGTGGAAGCATTGTTGATTATGTTTGCGACAAGGAGTGTCCCATCGAGAAACCTAGTAGGATTAAAGTAGACGATTGTGAGCCCGATACAACTTATGAGGCAAAATATAGTGATATTGATATTAACGGACATGTAAACAGTATCAAGTATATTGAGCGTGTTCTCGATCTTTTTCCGCTTGAAATGTATAAAGAAAAACGGATAAAACGTTTTGAAGTTGCATACGTTGCGGAAAGTTATTACGGAGATACTCTTTCGTTCTATAAACAGAAGATAAACGAAAACGAGTATAAAGTTGAAATAAAAAAGAATGGCGGCGAGGTAGTTTGCCGTAGTAAAATGATATTTATTAATTAGTTTTTTAAATAAAAAAGAAGCAAAATGGCACAAATGAATTTTGGCGGTGTTGTTGAAAATGTAGTAACCCGCGAAGAATTTCCTTTAGAAAAAGCACGTGAAGTCTTGAAAAATGAAATCATTGCAGTGATTGGTTATGGTGTTCAGGGACCTGGACAATCATTGAACTTAAGAGACAATGGTTTTAATGTAATCGTTGGTCAACGTAAAGGTGGCAAAACTTGGGAAAAAGCTGTTGCTGACGGATGGGTTCCAGGAGAAACTTTGTTTGATATAGACGAAGCTTGCCAACGTGGTACTATTATTCAGTATCTTCTTTCAGATGCTGCTCAGATTGAAGTGTGGCCTACAGTAAAGAAGAACCTTACTCCAGGTAAAGCTCTTTATTTCTCTCATGGCTTTGGTATTACTTACAAAGAAAGAACAGGTATTGTTCCTCCAGCAGATGTAGACGTAATTCTTGTTGCTCCTAAAGGATCTGGTACATCACTTCGTACAATGTTCCTTGAAGGTCGTGGCTTGAACTCTTCTTATGCTATCTTCCAGGATGCAACTGGTAACGCATTCGATCGTGTTGTTGCTCTAGGTATCGGCGTTGGTTCAGGTTACTTGTTCGAAACAACATTCAAACGTGAAGTTTACTCTGACTTAACTGGCGAACGTGGTACTTTGATGGGTGCTATTCAAGGTTTACTTCTTGCTCAATATGAAGTATTGCGTGAAAACGGACATACTCCATCTGAAGCTTTCAATGAAACAGTTGAAGAACTTACTCAGTCATTAATGCCTTTGTTTGCTAAGAATGGTATGGACTGGATGTACGCAAACTGTTCAACTACTGCTCAACGTGGTGCTCTCGACTGGATGGGCCCATTCCACGATGCAACAAAACCTGTATTTGAGAAATTGTATTCAGAAGTTAAGTGTGGTAACGAAGCTCAACGTTCAATTGATACAAACTCTAAACCAGACTACCGCGAAGGTTTGGATGCTGAATTGAAAGCTCTTCGTGAAAGCGAAATGTGGCAAGCTGGTGCTGTTGTTCGTAAATTACGTCCTGAAAACAACTAATCAGAAACTCTGCTTATAGCTTTTTAAGAGGAGTGTTTTTCTCCTCCTTACATCATATAATCCCATCTCGAAAGGTCTATTTTTTATAAACCGGTTTTGAGATGGGATTCTTTTTTATCTCAAATTTATTGGTGAATAATTGAAATCCATTCGCCAATAAATAAAAAGCATTCACCAATAAATTAAAATCAAAGGCGAATAAATATAAACCAGAGAAGTCCGATCATGTTTTTAAAACATAACCGGACTTTTCTGTTCATAGTAAATCTAATTATTGTTGCTAAACTGGAAACCAGTTGTTGAACTCAACTCATAAAATATTTCAGAGAGAAACGTTGTGTTATCTCGTTTTTTATAATTGTACCTACTGAATTAATTAGCTGGACTTTTCATGAAACGATTTACCAGCCATTTTCTTAGTGGAACATCATATAGTCTTACACAGAGGTACGAAAGAAGGATGGATGATAAAAGAACTAAAAGAGCAACAGGGAAAGCCTTTGTAAAAGAGGTAACATTATTATTAGTTACCCAGGATGTAAACATGTAAATGAATGGGTAGTGAATAATATATATCGGATAAGAGATTTCACCTAAAAACTTACATATTTTTGAAGAATATTTCCCTTTTACTTTGCCGCTGGCACCTAAATAAACGATAAACGGAAATATGAATATAATGCATAAAGAATCGTAAAGACCATTCATCCACAACTGATTTCCTCCTACTCTGGGTATTGAAAGAATGATAATCAGTATCAGACTGCACCAGAAAAAAGCATGATTAATACGTCCGGGCTTGCAGATTCGGGATAATAACAGTCCGGCAAAAAATGGATAAAGTAATCTCGTAAATCCAATTCGTAATTGTATTTGATCTATTGACCAACCCCCAATAATATCTCCGTTGGGACTTGTCACAGCAAGGTGAATCAAGGCACATCCGGCAATAAATACTAAAATTGAAAGTAACTTATTGGAGAACTTCCGGATGAATAGGGCATAAAGAATATTGGCTATGTATTCAAAAAACAGAGACCAGGCCGGTCCGTTAAGTGGATGCATTTCTGCCCAACCACGTATATCCATTGATGTTGGAACAGGAATCAGCGTAAAGCCAATAAGCATAACAAGAATCATTTTCCAAACGGGAGTCTGACTTATTATAGGAAAAGCGGCACCTTCCTGAAAATAGAAAAATATGGCACCAATAATCATACCTGCTATAATCATTGGATGAAGTCGGATAATACGGCGTTTGAAAAATCCTTTTAAGCTCATCTTATTCCAACGGTCATCATAAGCATAACCAATAACAAAACCAGAAAGAACAAAGAAAAAATCTACAGCCATATAACCATGATTTATTATTTGTTTTGAATGATCGCCTCCGGTGAAAGTTTCGAAGATGTGAAACATAACGACTATTACTGCTGCTACTCCACGTAGCCCATCTAATATTTCGTAGTGACTTTTTGTGTCTGTAAATGAAGTTGAAGAAATGTAATTCATAGATTGTGTATTTAAAATATCTGGCAAAGATACTTAGAACTCTTACATTCATATTGTCGTTTTTTTATTTTTTATTGTCTTATATTTGCAGTAACACTAATTATAAATAAGAAAAATGCAGGACGAAATAAAATATTGTCATGTTCCTATATTCGATGATAAGTCTTTTGTTTACGACCATGTTCATGTTGTCTGGGATGAACAAATTACATTTCATCAACATGCAGAGTGGGAACTTTCTTATGTTATAACAGGAAGCGGAACACGTATCGTTGGTGATCTTATGGAAACTTTTTCTAATGGTGAAGTTGTACTTATTCCTCCCAATATACCTCATTGTTGGTCCTTTGATAAAAATATTCACGATGATAAAGGTAAAATTGAGAATATAACGATTATTTTCCCAGATTCGCTATTTGATAAATGTGCTTATGTATTTCCGGAAACAAAACGATATATTTCATGTATCAGCCAATATAAACAGGCTATAAAGTTTGAAAGTAGTACATTACAAACGCTTCAGAAAATAATGATTACCATGTTATTGCAAAATGATATGGAACAATTGTCTTCTTTGATTAATCTATTTGTTGTAATAGCATCTTCCAATGAAACACGTATTGTTGGCTTTTGCAATAAACAAGATTATAATACGGAAAGATTTCAGGAAGTATACCGGTTTATTGCGAATAATTATCAGCAGAACATTTCGCTTGAGGATGTTGCAAATTATATTCACATGAATCGTTCGTCGTTTTGTACCTTTCTAAAACGAACAATCGGAAAGTCGTTTTTTACTATTTTGAATGAATATCGCATTGAATCATCATGTCTGATGCTTCGTGAAACTAAAATGCCTATAGCCGAGATATGCTATGCCGTTGGGTTTAACGATGTGCCGTATTATAATCGCACATTTAAAAAGCTGAAAGGAATAACACCTAAAGATTACAGAGCAAAATATTGATTCTGACAATAATGTTCTTATCAAAAATGGTTTAGCTTTCTTCTAATTAATTAATCATTAGTTTTTTCCAGTTCGAAATAGTGAGGCCTAAAATATGAATGAAATTATAGCGTTAAATTATTCATCGAAACATTTTTTTGGTTATTTTTGTTTTCCATAAGACAATAAACAATAGACTAAATAAATATAACTATGAGAAAATTAAAAACATTTCCTGTAATTTTAGTTCTTGTACTGTTTATAAGTGCATGTAGTACTGTAGCATTAACAGGACGTAAACAACTACTTTTAGTATCGGACTCAGAAGTGTTGAGTTTAAGTAGTACCAGCTTTAAGGAATATATGGCTACGGCCAAAGTTTCCACTAATAAAACAAATACAGCAATGGTAGAGCGTGTTGGAAAAAAGATATCTGTAGCTGTTGAGGCTTATCTGAATGCTAACGGTTTGGGCGCTGAGGTGAAGAATTTTGCATGGGAGTTTCATTTGGTAAAAGACACAACTGCAAATGCATTTTGTATGCCCGGTGGTAAAATTGTTGTGAACGAGGGTATTTTGCCAATAACAAAGACCGAAGCAGCATTAGCCATTGTTGTAGGTCATGAAGTTGCTCATGCTGTAGCAAAGCACTCTGCAGAACGTATGAGTCAGCAGCTTTTAGTTTCTTATGGCGGACAAGCATTAGGCGCTTTGTTATCTAAAAAATCGGTAGCAACACAAACGTTGGCTGGACAAGTGTTCGGATTAGGAGCCAATTATGGTGTGATGCTCCCTTATTCTCGTAGCAATGAAAATGAAGCAGACAGAATGGGATTAATCTTTGCTGCAATGGCAGGTTATGATCCTCAGGTAGCTGTTGATTTTTGGCAGCGAATGAGTCAGGGTGGAGCATCAATCCCAGAAATCTTTAGTACTCACCCTTCCGATGCAACTCGTATTGCCAATATAAAGAAAGTAATGCCCGAAGCTTTGAAGTATTATAAAAAGTAATTTCAGCAAACAAGTAATTGAGAAATAAAAAAGTAATAGCCTGTCTGGATAGATTTCCGGCAGGCTATTACTTTTTTATTAATATTTAATAGGGTCGTATTTTATGGTTCTGTTCATTACGATTATCCAGTCCCAATCATTAGGATTTCCTACTCCAACACTGGGAGTATAGAGAAACAGATCTATCTTTTTCTTACTATCTAAACAGTTAGACACGATCTGAAGACTATTTATCGAATTCCATATTGAAGAATAATCAGTGGGTGGTGTGCCAAAAATGCATTTAAATTTAGTGATATTTGGCCTTGATATAGGATCTTCCAGAAGAGAATAATCTTTTGCAGGTCTAAATGTCTTTGGATAGTTTATAGTTCCTGTTCCATTCCAAATTATAGAACCGTCAAATAACAAATCATTGGTAGGCTTATAATACAACGATATATTTCCAAAATCACCTGGCGCTTTATATTTTATAGTAATTGGAATAGTATCAGCATCCGTAATCTCACTATTTATCTGTTGTTCATATCCACCTTCGAACTTGTTTGTCATATAATCTACTTTCAATATTACAATTGAGTTGTAATCTTTAGTTATATTATCTTTATCACCCTTGGAACAGGAAGATAGAATAAAGATGGATAAGAGTAATAAGAAGGTTTTTTTCATTTTGCTAATATTATATTACTTCCAAAAATATGGATATAATCTAATACTAGCAAACGTTTTTTCTTTTTATTTACTTTATATTGTTAGAAAAAATATCTTTTAATAGTTCTGTTTCACAAATGCAGAGAGCTCCTCAAAACTATTAGTTTGAGTTTTCTGGAACATATTTAAAGCTATTGCTGCACAAGCTTCTGCATCTGCCAGTGCATGGTGATGCTGTTTTAAATCGTATCCGCAATGTTCAGAAACTGTATGTAATTGATGATTTACCAATCCTTTGTGCATTTTGCGAGATAAACGGCAAGTACAGTAGAATTTATAATCAGGATAGGAGAGACCGTATAGATTGAATACGGCTTTAAGGCAACCTTCATCGAAAGGACTATTGTGGGCAACCAAAGGTAATCCGCTAACTTCTTGACCTATTTGACTCCATACGTCTGGAAAATCCGGCGCATTTTTGGTATCGTCAAATACCATCCCGTGAACTTGCGTTGTCCAGTAAGTATAAAAATTGGGGCGTGGACGAATCAGGCTATGAAAACGGTTGGTTATTTCACCGTTCTCTACAATGATAACTCCTACACTACATACACTGGTGCGTTGCCCGTTGGCTGTTTCAAAATCGATTGCTGCAAATTTTTCCATAGTTCTTTAATCCTCCTTTTCCTCATTATCTTTTTGTTGTGTGTCTACCTCCTGATATACTAATTCTGCCTCCAGTTGCGCTTTAGATTTACTTTGAGTTACAATGAACACTCCTGTGAAAACAAATAGGATTGCTACAGTTTTTGGCCATCCAAAAGAATCCATTCCTATGCTTACGGCAACAAATGATGCTACAATCGGTTGAACATAATTGTACATACTAACAATAGTAGGACGTAATGTCTTTTGTCCGGTCATTACCAAAAGATAGGCAAGAAAAGTTGCTGCAAAAACTACAAAAGAAATCTCTCCGAATACCTTTAAAGGCACAGCGGCAAAATTAATGGAAGCTATATTATCATAAGAGAATGGAATGAAACACATAGATGCATATATAAACATCCATTTCATAATGGTAACCGATGAGTATTTTTCAATTAAGCCTTTAAAAACAGTTAAGTAAATGGCAAAACTAAGTTGGGCAGTAAGACAAAGCAAATCACCGGCAATGTTTCCCGATTTGCCTCCTGTACCCGCCTGACTGGTTAGTATAAGTATTAATGCTCCAATGGCTCCAACGAATACTCCCAGAACTTTTTTCCCTGTAATTGGTTCTTTAAGTACAATAGCTGCAACAATCATAGTAACAATAGGAGCCATGGTAGTAACTATAGAAGCATCAATAGGAGAGGTCAATGAAAGACCGAAAATAAATGTTCCCTGATTAAGCACAATACCAAAGAGTGCTGCAAAGAAAAGCATTAGTAAATCTTCATTTTTAACTCGTTCTTTTTTTGTGAAGAGCGATATAAACCAGAATGCAATGGCTGCTCCAAAGAAACGAAATGTGGTAAGAGCCAGAGGAGGAATGCCGTAATCTAAAGCAGCTTTTCCAATAGGTGCGTTAAGTCCCCAGATTATACTTGCCACCAACATGGCAATATGTCCTTTATAATTTTTATCGTTATTCATATTTTCTTCATTAATATTCCTACAAAGTTAATTCTTATAATTTGTAATGGCAATAATGTATTATTGAATTGTTTTCTTGAAAATATTCTTTAACTTTGCGATTGTAACATAAACTAAGCCTTTTAGTGAATAAAATTGAAATAATATGCAATATTTAAAACAAAAAGGTAGTTATATAGCTTTATTTCTTAACATATAAAAATAATCTCATGGTACATGACATTGAAATGCTAAAGAGATTTTACTCCTCTTTTGTAGATAGGGTTGCTACTTCTCGCAGTAATATTGGTCACCCTATGACTTTAGCTGAAAAAATTCTCTATGCCCATTTATATGATGTAAATCAAACAACAAGTTTTCAGCGTGGTGAAGATTATGTAAACTTCCGTCCTGATCGTGTTGCAATGCAGGATGCCACTGCTCAAATGGCTTTACTGCAGTTTATGAATGCAGGAAAATCTAAATCGGCAGTACCTGCGACAGTGCATTGCGACCATTTAATCCAGGCATATAAAGGTGCAGGGGTAGATATTGAAACTGCAACCTCAACAAATAAAGAAGTATATGATTTCCTTAGGGATGTTTCTTCTAAATATGGTATTGGCTTCTGGAAACCGGGTGCCGGAATTATTCATCAGGTAGTATTGGAAAACTATGCTTTCCCAGGTGGAATGATGGTTGGAACAGACTCTCATACTCCTAATGCCGGTGGCTTGGGAATGATAGCTATTGGTGTAGGTGGTGCAGATGCTGTTGATGTAATGACAGGAATGGAATGGGAGCTTAAAATGCCTAAACTGATTGGTGTGAAGCTAACCGGAAAGATGAATGGATGGGCTTCTCCTAAAGATGTTATTCTAAAGTTGGCTGGAATCTTAACTGTAAAAGGTGGAACCAATGCAATTATTGAATATTTTGGAGAAGGTGCTGCATCTCTTTCTGCTACAGGTAAAGCTACCATTTGTAATATGGGCGCTGAAGTAGGGGCTACTACTTCTGTTTTTGCTTATGATGCTCAAATATCTGAATATCTTCGTGCAACGGAACGTGCCGAAGTTGCTGATATGGCAGATGCAATCGCTGCTGATTTGCAAGCTGACCCGGAAGTATATGCCGCTCCAGAAAAATATTATGATCGTATCATTGAGATAAACTTATCTACGCTTGAACCTTATATCAATGGTCCGTTTACTCCGGATGCTGCGTGTCCTATATCTGAATTTGCTGCAAAAGTAATTGCGAACGATTATCCACGTAAGATGGAAGTTGGCTTGATTGGTTCTTGTACAAACTCATCTTATCAGGATATTAGTCGTGCAGCTTCTGTAGCTCGTCAGGCAATAGACCAGAAATTAAATGTATCTTCTCCGCTGATTGTAAATCCGGGTTCGGAAAGAGTTTATCAGACAGCTTTACGCGACGGAATGATTGATACTTTCGAATCTGTTGGAGGAACAATAATGGCAAATGCGTGCGGTCCATGTATTGGTCAGTGGAAGAGAATTACGGATGATCCTACCCGTAAGAATGCAATTGTTACATCATTCAACCGTAACTTTGCAAAGCGTGCGGATGGTAACCCAAATACATTTGCGTTTGTTGCTTCTCCCGAATTAACTGTAGCTTTGACCATTGCCGGTGATCTCTGCTTTAATCCGCTGAAAGATACATTGACTAATGCCGATGGTGAACAAGTAAAACTTGCAGAGCCTCAGGGAAATAATCTTCCTGCAAAAGGTTTTGTTCAGGGTGATAACGGATATATAGCTCCTACTAGTGCTTCAACTGAAATTAATATAGATCCTTCTTCCAACCGCTTGCAGGTTCTTCAACTTTTTCAGGCTTGGGATGGAAACGAATTACTGAATATGCCTTTACTTATCAAGGCTCAGGGTAAATGTACAACAGACCATATTTCAATGGCTGGTCCATGGCTTCGTTTCCGCGGACATCTGGAAAATATTTCAGATAACATGCTGATGGGAGCGGTGAACGCTTTCAATGGAAAAACTAATTCTGTTTATAACCGCGAGACTGGTGAATATGATGCAGTTTCTGCTGTTGCAAAACAATACAAGTCATTAGATATTGCTTCTATAGTAGTTGCAGAAGAAAATTACGGAGAAGGATCTTCTCGTGAACATGCAGCTATGGAACCACGTTTCTTGAATGTTCGTGTAATTCTGGCAAAGAGTTTTGCCCGTATTCATGAAACCAATCTTAAGAAACAAGGAATGCTTGCTCTTACTTTTGCTAACAAAGATGATTACAACCGCATTCAGGAACATGATAAGATTTCAATTGTAGGATTAGGATCTTTTGCGCCAGGTAGATCATTAATGGCTATCTTGCAGCATGAAGATGGAACTCAGGAAAGTTTCGAGGTATTGCATACTTATAATGAACAACAGATTGGCTGGTTCCGTGCCGGATCTGCATTGAATAGCAAATAACTTACAGGTAATTAGATAAATAGGTAGATAGGTATGAAAATAACGAAAGAAAATGGTTGCCTTGTTATACCCGATTGTGTAACAGTTCCCTTTATTATGGGAGACGGGGTGGGAGCTGAAATTACTCCTGCAACTCAGGCTATTGTTAATGCAGCTGTAAAGGTTGCATATCAGGGACAGAAAGAGATTGAATGGATGGAAATTCTGGCTGGAGAAAAAGCTTTCAATGCTACAGGCTCATGGTTGCCAGATGAAACTATGCAGGCTTTTAAAGATTATCTAGTTGGAATTAAAGGTCCATTGACTACTCCTATTGGTGGAGGTATTCGTTCTTTAAACGTGGCTTTAAGACAAGGACTCGATTTATTTGTCTGTCTTCGTCCGGTTCGTTGGTTCCGTGGAGTTGTTTCTCCGATAAAAGAACCACAGAAAGTAAATATGCATATTTTCCGTGAAAATACAGAAGATATCTATGCCGGTATTGAATGGGAACAAGGTACTCCTGAAGTTGAAAAATTTTATCGTTTTCTTCGTGACGAAATGGGAGTAACGAAAGTTCGTTTCCCTGAAACATCTTCTTTCGGAGTTAAACCTGTATCTAAAGAAGGAACCGAACGCCTGGTTCGTGCTGCTATTCAGTATGCGTTGACAAATGGCCTGCCTAGTGTGACTATTGTGCATAAAGGTAATATTATGAAATTCACTGAAGGTGGATTTAAGAAATGGGGTTATGAGTTGGCCGAACGTGAATTCGGTAAAGAACTAAGTGAAGGTAAAATTGTTATTAAAGATGTAATTGCTGACGCATTTTTGCAAAATACATTGCTTATTCCGGAGGAATATTCTGTTATTGCTACATTGAATCTGAATGGTGATTATATTTCAGATCAGTTGGCAGCAATGGTTGGAGGAATTGGTATTGCACCGGGTGCGAATATCAACTATAATTCCGGACATGCTGTTTTCGAGGCTACTCACGGAACAGCTCCTAATATTGCCGGTAAGAATATTGTTAATCCATCTTCATTATTGCTTTCGGCGGTAATGATGCTCGAATATTTTGGTTGGAACGAAGCTGCTAATCTGATTACTTCAGCTATGGAACAGGCTTTTGAAAGTGGTAAAGCTACCAATGATCTGGCTCGTTTTATGCCGAATGGAGTCTCTTTATCAACAACTGAGTTCCGCGATTTAATTGTTTCTATCATTCAAGGATAAATAAATGTACGCTTATGAAAAAGGAATATATCATATACAAATTGTCTGAGTCGATTAAGAGTACCGCTAAGATAGACAATGAGTTATTCACATTGTTTGGCGTTAAGCGTGGATTACGCAACGAAGATGGTACCGGAGTTTTGGTAGGACTTACCAAAATTGGTAATGTTGTTGGTTACGAACGTATTCCAGGAGGTGGATTACAACCTATTCCCGGAAAGCTGTTTTACCGTGGACTGGATGTTGAGGACCTTGCACATGCAGTTATGCAGGAACGTAGATTTGGTTTTGAGGAAGTTGCTTACCTGTTGCTTTCGGGTGGCCTGCCTGATAAAGAAGAATTGGCTTCTTTCAGAGAACTGATCAATGAAAATATGCCTCTGGAGCAAAAGGTGAAAATGAACATCCTTGATCTGGAAGGAAATAATATTATGAATATTCTTGCTCGTAGCGTACTCGAAATGTATACTTACGATGCAAACCCGGATGATACTTCACGCGATAACCTGATGCGTCAGAGTATTGAACTGATTTCCAAGTTCCCTACAATTATTGCTTATGCATATAATATTCTTCGTCATGCCACTTTTGGATTGTCGTTACATATACGTCACCCGAAAGAGGAACTTTCAATTGCAGAGAATTTCCTTTATATGCTTAAGAAGGAATATACTGACCTGGAAGCACGTACACTCGACCTTTTGTTGATTATTCACGCTGAGCACGGTGGTGGTAATAACTCTACCTTTACCGTAAGGGTAACATCTTCAACCGGTACAGATACTTATTCTTCTATTGCTGCAGGAATTGGTTCACTCAAAGGCCCTTTGCATGGTGGTGCCAATATTCAGGTAGTAGATATGTTTAATCACCTGAAAGAACATATTCATGACTGGACAAATGTAAAAGAGATCGATACATATCTGAATCGCATTTTAAATAAAGAGGCATATAATAAGACCGGACTTATTTACGGTATTGGACATGCTGTTTACACTATTTCAGATCCGCGCGCAATATTGCTTAAGGAAATGGCTCGTGAACTGGCAAAAGAAAAAGGACGTGAAGAAGAGTTTAACTTCCTGGAATTGCTGGAAGAACGTTCTATTGAATGCTTTAACGAATTCAAAGGAGCTGGTGGCAAGAAGGTTTGCAGTAATGTGGACTTCTATTCCGGATTTGTATATGAAATGATTGGATTGCCTCAGGAAATATATACTCCTTTGTTTGCCATGTCACGTATTGTGGGATGGTCGGCTCATCGTATTGAAGAACTCAATTTCGAGGGCAAACGTATCATTCGTCCGGCTTACAAGAATGTGCTTGAGGTACAAGAGTATATCCCTATTTCTGAACGAATTTAGTTTATATGGAAAATGTGATTACTCAATCAATGAATAATCTTCTTCGCCTTCTTGGACTCGCGTCTGAGGAGGCGAATAGTTTAGATAATTGGGTTATTTTCGGTCTTATTATCTTAATAGCTTTTCTTGCTGATTTTGTTTGCAAGCTGGTTTTGCTTAAAGTCGTAAAGAAGCTTGTGATGAAAACAAAAGCAACATGGGATGATATCATCTTTGACGAGAGGGTGATGGCAAAACTATGTCATGTGGTGGCTCCTGTGCTGATCTACTTTTTATTTCCTATAGCTTTTCCAGCTGGATCTCCTTTATATGGTTTCATTTTAAAGATTACCCAGATTTATATTATTGCAGTGGTAATGCGCTTCTTCATTACCTTTTGTACTGCAATATATATAGTTTATGATCAGATTGAAAAGTATCATGATCGCCCACTAAAGGGACTACTTCAAATAGTGCAGGTCATAGTTATCTTTATCGGAGCTATTTTGATATTTAGTGTCTTGTTTGAAAAATCTCCGGCATCTCTTTTAGCTGGATTGGGTGCTTCTGCTGCCATTCTTATGTTGGTATTCAAGGATAGTATCCTGGGATTTGTTTCTGGTATTCAGTTATCAGCCAATAACATGCTTCGTCCGGGTGACTGGATTTCAATGCCTAAATATAATGCAGATGGTGTTGTTATTGATGTTACTTTAAACACGGTGAAGGTTCGTAACTGGGATAATACAATTACTACAATACCACCCTATGCATTGGTAAGTGATTCTTTTCAGAACTGGAGAGGAATGCACGAATCTGGAGGACGTCGTGTAAAGCGTTCCATCAATGTTGATATGAACAGTGTGAAGTTTTGCACACCCGAGATGCTGGGAAAATTTCGAAAGATTGCTCTACTGAAGGATTATATTGAAGAAACAGAAGAAAAACTTAAAGCCTATAATCAGGAATGTGGGGTTGATGATTCTGTACTGGTTAACGGACAAAGACAGACGAATCTTGGTGTATTTCGTGCATATCTGGAACGTTACTTGAGAAGTCTTTCTGCAGTTAATCAGGAAATGAATCTTATGGTGAGACATCTGCAACCCACTGAAAAAGGAATCCCGATGGAACTTTACTTCTTTTCCATCTCAAAAGTATGGGCCGAATACGAAACACTGCAAGCAGATGTAATGGATCACGTACTTGCTGTTATATCCGAATTTGATCTGGCGGTATTCCAAAACCCGACTGGTACTGATTTTCGATCTATCAAAAAATAATTTATTTGCAGAGTGTTGCATTGTTGATAAAGTATTGTATATTTGCCTGTACAATACTTTGTTAACTAATGCCAGATGAATACACACGCTAATCACATTATACACGAAATAACGCCTCTTTCCGATAAAGATTGTTTCTATATTGCAGAACGTTATAAGAAAGAGTTTACTTACCCCATACACAGTCATCAGGAATTTGAACTTAATTTTACTGAAAAGGCAACTGGAGTCAGACGTATTGTAGGCGATTCAGTAGAAGTGGTTGGTGAATATGATTTGGTTCTTATTACAGGTAAGGATTTGGAGCATGTTTGGGAACAGCACGAATGTAAGTCGGAAGAGATAAGGGAGATTACAATTCAATTCTCATCAGACCTCTTTTTCAAGAGCTTTATTAATAAAAACCAATTCGATAGTATCCGGAAGATGTTGGAGCGTGCTCAAAAGGGAATATGTTTTCCAATGTCGGCTATTCTTAAAGTCTATCATCTGCTTGATACTCTTGCCACAGAAAAAGAAGGCTTTTATGCTGTAATTAAGTTTATGACTATTCTATATGAACTTTCTCTTTGCGATGACGCACGTACTCTTTCAAGTTCATCGTTTGCAAAAATAGGAATGCATTCTGATAGCCGCCGGGTACAGAAGGTTCAAGACTATATTAATGATCATTATAAAGAAGAAATTCGTTTGTCGAAACTGGCCGATTTGGTAGGAATGACTTCTGTATCTTTTAGCCGCTTCTTTAAGCTTCGTACAGGGAAAAATCTATCAGACTTTATTATTGATATCCGTTTGGGATTTGCCACGCGTTTGCTTGTTGACTCTACTATGTCTGTTGCTGAAATTTGTTACGAATGTGGGTTCAACAATCTTTCTAACTTCAATAGAATATTCAAAAAGAAAAAAGAGTGCTCACCAAAAGAGTTCAGAGATAACTATAGAAAAACAAAGATTGTTGTTTAGACCCTGTTTATGTTCTTCGGTGAGATCTATCATTCGATAAGCAAAATATTGAAAATTTAAAGGATGAAAAAAATACTTGTTTTATTACTACTGTTGTCGCAGTGCTATTTATTTGCAAATCCTATAAACAAGGATTTTATGAGATATAACTGGGCAGAAAATTCAAAAGATTTTTTTTTACAATATCATATTGATAATAAAGCATACCCGCATTCATTGCTATTAGAAACTATGGGTGAAAAAAAAGGGGCAATGGGATGCATATTTCCAACCTTTCATTTAAATAAAACAGTCTCAAAGATTGAAGTGAAAGTTAAGTATAAAACAGAGGATTGCAAAGAATTGTATTTGACTGTAGGCTCTATTGGTGAAGGTGAAAGAATAAATTTAATCGATACACTTCAATTGCCATTGAATAAAGAATGGACTGTATCGACTCAATCTGCGATTGTAGATAATCCTTTATTATTGAATCTGACGATTGTAGCAAGTGGCGTTAAACAAAAAAAAGGGAAAATATGGATGTCTGATTTAGATATATTTATTGATGGAAAAAATATCGATGAATTATCAACTAATAGTCATGAACCCAATGTGATATTGAAAAAGCAGGATGTCATTCGTCTGGAAAATAACAAATTTAAAGACCTCCCATTTTCTGAAAAGAAAATACTTGCAATAGGAGAAACGGTACATGGCAGCAGTACAATGAATGATTTTGCTGTTGAGATGATTAAGAATCGAATTGTTAATAATAATTGTAGGATTGTTTTGCTTGAAATTCCTTTGGAATCATCTTTTTATATTAACAGGTATATTGCCGGAGATCAATATTTTAAATTGGATACTATTTCTACTTATTTTAATGATAAATTGTACTCAGACTCTTTTATATCTCTTTTTCGTTGGATAAAAGAATATAATTTAACATCTAAGGAAAAGGTCTTATTCTTTGGTCTTGATATGAATTCTATTCCTTTAAAAAGTAGGGTGGATTTGTTTAATTTCTTTTATACGCTTAATGCGGAATTCAATAATAATGAATTGAATACTATCTGTAAACTTTTGCTTGAAACGAAAACTCCTCTTAAAAATGTACTATCAATATTTGACGCGAATCATGATTTTGAGAACATATTCAATAAAAAAGAATCTGAACTGATACGATATAGCATTGCGTCGATAGATCAAACGTCCGATTCATATTATCGTTTTATAAGTAGAGACAGCACAATGTATGAAAATGCAAAATTCGTAATAAACAATCTGCTTGACGCAAACCAATCAATTACCATATTTGAACATCTTGGGCATGTAAGCTATCATCTGGTATTATCAATTCTGGATCATTACTCTTTTGGGTATTATATGAGAAATAAGTATAAAAGTGATTATTCGTGTATCGCATTGGCTGCAGAAAGTGGGTCTATTTTATCGTTAAACCTTAAGGAAGATAATTTTAAAGTTGAAAAACTAGAGCCTGCTCCATCCGGCAGCATCGAATCTCTTATAAATAAATTGAATATTGATTCATGCTATTTATCTATGGAAGGGCTTACTTGTTCTGATGTTCTTAAAATGAGATTTATTGGAAATAGTAAGAGGAAAGATGAATTTGGCTTTATAATTCCCAAATCAAGAATGGATGGCGTTATTTTTATTAAAAAAATTGCCGAAATTCATAAAAGGAATAATATATTAAAAATGAATCTGAATCAAAGCGGATTAATTATGAACTCTTACATACAAGCATTACTAAAAATGAAGATAATAAAAAAGTGGTAAATTACGAATTACTTAGGTTAGTTTAATGATTACTTCAACTCTAATAAAGACGGCATAGTCTTTTAGTATCTGTGCGGAAAAATACCCTCTGTTTTTTGTTTTTATAGGGGGTGGAATTAATTTTTCCGCAGCTTATAATCAGCTAATTAAGTCGAAAAGTAAAAAAGTATGTCGGAAAAGCTGGTGAATAGTTTTAAAACTCAAGGGTTGTTTTGAGTTAAAAAGTGTTTCGTGCTTGATTTATAAATGGTTACTTTTGTGAAAGTAGTGCCCATTTGATTATATACTGACAAAATAAAGATTTTTAATGATAGGTGTTAGTACTTGTTAACTTTTTGAAGCTTTAACTTGTTTCATGTCTTTTATTTCTGTTTTCGTTTACTAATCTCTTAAATCAGGACTTCTTATATAAAAAGTTATTGCCCGACTTTTCAAAAAATAAAAGGAAGTATTCTCCAAAGGCTGGTTTATAATTTTAATTTATTGGCGGCAGATTTTGAGTATATTGGTTTTGTATCGCCCGTGTAAACTATGGTGTATGTAATATGGATCTTATCTGTTTCTGCATGTTTTTCATCCTTTATTTTTCGTTTTTCATCTTTCATCTATAAGGAAAGCCTTATATTTGCCTTCAAATGTTAACACTATGAAGAAATTACTCAGTATATTTATGATGTGCTGGCTAACTTGCCAGTTGTTTGCTAATCCTATCACAGGAATGTTGGAACGAATCGATAAAGGTGCTTCCAAAAAATTTGCCATTGAATTAAAAAGTATCGGAGACAAAGATTATTTTGAACTCGATCAGAAAGGTAACCAGGTAGTGGTACGTGCTAATAATTATGTAAGTGCGGCTTCCGGAATTAACTGGTATCTTAAATATTATGCAGGAGTGCATTTGTCATGGAATGGTATGGCAGCAAAATTACCTGCTGTTTTACCTAAAGTGATAAAGAAAGAACGTCATGAAACTTCACTGAAACTACGTTATGATTTCAATTATTGCACATTCTCTTATTCTATGGCTTTCTGGGATTGGAAACGCTGGGAACAGGAAATTGACTGGATGGCATTGCACGGTATTAATTTACCGCTGGCTGTAGTAGGCGAGGAGTGTGTATGGTTTAATATGCTCAAAAAACTGGGTTACTCTAAAGAAGAAATAAATAAGTTTATTTCCGGACCGGCTTTCATGGCTTGGTGGGAAATGAATAATCTGGAAGGATGGGGAGGTCCGAATCCAGATTCATGGTATGTGCAGCAAACTGCTTTGCAAAAGAAGATTGTGAAACGCATGAGGGAATATGGCATTGAACCTGTATTTCCTGGTTACTCTGGAATGGTTCCTCACGATGCAAAAGAAAAATTAGGGTTGAATGTAACTGAACCTGAGTTGTGGAACGGATATTTACGTCCTGCATTTTTGCAACCAACCGACAGTCGTTTCAAAGAAATTGCAGCTTTATACTATAAAGAACAGGAAGCTCTTTTCGGTAAAGCTAATTACTATTCAATGGACCCGTTCCACGAAGCTAAAGGAATTGAGAAAGTAGATCTTGATGCTGCCGGAAAAGCAGTAATGGATGCTATGAAGAAAGTAAATCCTAAAGCGGTATGGGTTGTTCAGGGATGGACAGAAAATCCACGGGAAGATATGATAAAGAATATGAAGAACGGAGATCTTCTGATACTCGACCTCTTCAGCGAATGTCGCCCAATGTGGGGAATGAAACCATCTCTATGGTACAGAGAAGGCGGATATAAACAACACGACTGGCTTTTCTGTATGCTCGAAAATTTTGGAGGAAATGTTGGTTTGCATGGGCGTTTTGATCAGTTGCTGAATAATTTCTATGAAACAAGAAATAATCCATTGGCTCAACACTTGAAAGGTATCGGACTTACAATGGAGGGTATTGAAAATAATCCGATGATGTTTGAACTGATGACTGAATTACCATGGCGCTCAGAAAAGGTTACTAAAACAGGGTGGATTAAAGAATATCTGGCAGCCAGATATGGAGCAAAAGACAATACAGTAGAGCAAGCATGGACAGTCTTGGCTAACGGCATACTAAATTGTCCGCAAGGAAATAACCAACAAGGAACTCATGAATCTATTTTTTGTGGTCGTCCGTCATTGAATAATTTCCAGGTTTCAAGTTGGTCAAAGATGGAGAATTATTATGATCCTACATCAACAGAAGATGCTGCCCGATTAATGGTGCAAGTTGCAGATAAGTACAGAGGTAACAATAACTTTGAATATGATTTGGTGGATGTTGTACGTCAGTCTTTGGCGGATCGCGGACGAATTGTTTATAACCGTACAGTAGCCGATTTCAAGAGTTTCGATAAGAAATCCTTTAAGAAAGATTCCGAAGAATTCCTTAAATTATTGCTTTTGCAGGATAAATTGTTGGGTACACGCAGTGAGTTCCGTGTAGGTACATGGATTGAAAGCGCTCGTAACCTGGGCAATAATGAAGAAGAAAAGAACCTTTACGAATGGAATGCACGTGTGCAGATTACAACATGGGGCAATCGTTATTCAGCCAATGAAGGTGGTTTGCGCGACTATGCCCACAAGGAATGGAACGGTATTTTGAAAGATTTCTATTACAAGCGTTGGGAAGCTTACTGGAAAACTCTGTCTGATGTGCTCGATGGCAAACCAATGGTGGAACTGGATTATTATTCTATGGAAGAACCTTGGACAAAGGCTACTAATCCGTATACTTCTGCTCCCGAAAATGATTGTGTAACTGTGGCAAAAGAGGTCTTTGCAAAGGCTTTTGGAGGAAATAATTAAACGGTTAAACTCTTAGTAATGGAAAATACACAAAACAATATACCTCAAAAACAACGTTTGCTTTCGCTCGATGTGTTGCGTGGACTAACAGTTGCAGGCATGATTCTGGTAAATAACGGAGGAGGAAAGGTTTCATACGAACCTTTGCGCCACTCAGCCTGGAATGGCTTGTCACTGGCCGACCTGGTGTTTCCTTTCTTCCTGTTTATGGTAGGAATGTCTACTTTCATATCATTACGAAAGTTTCAGTTTAAGTGGTCAAATCCACTAGCCCTGAAAATATTGAAACGAACTTGCCTTATCCTGTTAATAGGATGGGCTATCTATTGGTTCGAAGGTTGTTGCAAAGGAGATTTCCTGCCTTTTGATAATATACGTATACCAGGAGTTTTGCAACGTATTGCATTGTGTTACGGGATTGTTTCGCTTTTGGCTGTAACGGTTAGCCACAAATGGTTACCGTGGTTAGCAGGCTTACTATTGGTGGTATATGCTTTATTGCTGCTGTTAGCAAACGGATATATATGTGATGAAACAAATATTCTATGTATTGTAGATCGTGGAGTTTTTGGAACAGCGCATCTGTATCACAAGAGCCCTATTGATCCGGAAGGATTGCTTGGTGTTATTCCGTCCATAGCACACACTATTCTTGGTTTCTGGGGAGGAAAGATCCTGATGGAACATGCTGATCTGAAAAATAAAATGCTTCACTTGTTTATCTTTGGCTTTGTGTTGATGAGCATAGGTCTGCTTTTTACGTACGGATTGCCAATGAACAAACGTATATGGTCGCCTACACTGGTACTTTTCACTTGCGGATTGGCTACCTGTCTGCTGGCCTGGTTCATTTATGTTATTGATGATAAAGGCAATAAAGGATGGACGCCATTCTTTGTATCATTTGGGGTAAATCCGCTCTTTATATATGTTATCAGTGAACTGATGAATATTGTTTTTGCAGATTTCGGAATCAGTAAAGCTTTGTTTGGAGGCATTTATTCTGTGGTGCCCGATGATTATGTAGCTTCTCTTGTTTATGCAATTGTTTTTGTATTACTAAACTGGGCTATAGGTTATCCGCTTTACAAAAAGAAGATATATATTAAAATCTAAAGAAATATGAAGTTCAATTTTATTTTAAAAGAGGTGTTATTTTTAATAGCTTTTATTTTTCTTGTTTCAGCTAAATCATTTGCTGCAGTATCTCCGAATGGTAAAATATCGGTAGACTGTGTAACCAGTTCTGGAAATACTTCCTTTAATGTATCATATAAAAATAAAACGGGACAAGTTAGTGTTGTTACACTTTCATCTGTTGGAATTTTAACTCAAGATGGAGGAGGTAAGAATCTGAAATTAAAATCAGTTTCAAAAGATAAAAAGATAGAAGAAAACTATGTAATGCAAGTAGGCAAAAGAAAAAAATGCTTTAATTCTGGAACCGAATGCACTTACTATTTTGTTGATGATCTGAATAGAGATGTAAATATTACCTTTCGTATATTCAATGATGGTATAACTTTCAGATATGAACTGCCAAAACTACAACATACAATGATTTCAGATGAAGAAACTACCTATAAAATGGCACCTGGAATAAAACGTTGGACACAAAAATACAATACACCTTATGAAGATTTCTTTCCATTAAATACAGGTGGTACAGACTCATCTCGTGACGTGAACTGGGGATATCCTGCTCTTTTTCAGATAAATAATTCGGTTTGGGCATTATTCTCTGAAAGCGGCATTACCAGAAATCATTGTGCATCAAGTCTCACTAATAAAGATAATCCTTCTTGTTATAAGGTTCAATTGGCTCAAAATAATGTTGAGGCATCAGGTTCTTGGACTTCACCATGGAGAGTTGTTATGATTGGATCTTTATCAGATGTGGTAGAATCTACTCTGATAACCGATGTGAGCGAACCATGTAAGTTAAAAGATACTTCCTGGATTAAACCTGGAGTAGTTTCCTGGATTTATTGGGCTTATAATCATGGCTCAAAAGATTATCAGATAGTAAAACAATACGTGGATATGGCTCAGCAATTGAATTTGCCATATGTACTTATAGACTGGGAATGGGATGTTATGGGAAATGGAGGTAACTTAAATGATGCGATAAAATATGCTTCATCTCATGGAGTAAAACCTCTGTTATGGTATAATTCATCGACTGCATGGGTTGATAAGGGCGCAGGTCCTTTATATCGTTTAAATACTCCCGAAAATAGAGAAAAAGAATTTGCATGGTTGGAAAAATCTGGTGCTAAAGGAGTGAAAATAGATTTCTTTTCAGGAGATAGCTTATCAACAATGAATTATTGTATTGATTTGTTGGAAGATGCAGCTAAGCATAAATTATTGGTGAATTTTCACGGAGCAACTGTGCCTCGCGGTTGGCAGCGAACCTATCCTAATTTGTTGTCTACTGAAGCAGTGTATGGTGCAGAATGGTATAACAATGGTCCTACTCTTACTGATAAAGCTGCTGCTCATAATACAACTTTACCTTTTACTCGTAATGTAATAGGTTCGATGGACTATACACCATGTACTTTTACTGATTCTCAACATCCTCATATAACAACTAATGCTCATGAACTGGCTTTAACAATAGTGTTTGAATCCGGACTTCAACATTTAGCAGATCGTCCGTCAGCTTATTTATCTCAGCCAGATGAAGTTAAAAACTTTTTCAGAAATCTTCCTGTAGTATGGGATAATACTAAATTATTGTCTGGCTATCCGGCAGACCATGTTGTAATGGCTCGTCAAAAAGCTGATACATGGTATATTGGAGGGTTAAATGGTACGAATGAACAACGTAACTTGCCAATGAATCTGTCATTCCTGAAAAATAAAAACTATGTTATAACTTTATTCAGAGATGGCCAGAAGGAAAGATCATTTGAAATAACCAAGGGGAAACTTTCAAATAAAAAGATGTCTATTTCATGTTTACCTCGTGGAGGATTTGTTGCAGTAATAACTAGTAAATAGTTAAACTAATGGTTGGAAAACAGATATTGGTAAAAGCTCTTTCTTCTGTATTTTGTTTATGTATCTCTTTGATGACATACGCTCAATACGGTAAATATGTGGATCCTAAAATTGGTTCAGAAGGTTTGGGACGGGTCTTTGTTGGTCCGTCGGCACCTTTTGGAATGGTAAAACCCGGTCCGGATTGTACCTGTAAACCAAACAGCGGCTGGTTACCTATGCCCGAAGTTGTTACCGGTTTTGCTCAGGTACACGTAAGTGGTACAGGTGGAGGACCTAAATATGGAAATATTCTTGTGCAGCCCTATTGTGGAGAACCTGATATGGAAAGCCACGAGGCAAAGCGGGAATATGAAAAGATTGAGCTAGGATATTACAATACACGTTTTCAAGAAAATGGCATTCAAACAGAGCTGACCACTTCTGACCGATGCTCGTTCTATCAGTTTACTTATCCAAAAGAGAGTAAGCGCTCATTACGGGTAGATGCCGGTTTCTTTTTGGGAGAGAATCCGGTTCCCGATGCTCGTGAAGCACAACAGTTTGTTGGTTCAGAAATAGAAATTGTATCAGATACGGAAGTCCGTGGTTATAGTCGCATTCGTGGAGGATGGAACAATGGACGAGCCTATACGGTTTACTTTTATGCAGTGGCCGATAAACCTTTTACAAAAACACTTACCTGGAAAGATAAATTTTCCTCATTAACTGAAAAAGCACAGTGTGACGAGGGGAAGAAAACGGGTGCAGTAATCTCTTGGGGAGAAGAAAGTACAGAAAGTACTGTTAAACTTAAGATTGGTATCTCTTTTCTGAGTTCACTTAAGGCACAGGAAAATGTTCGCAAGGAAATTCCACATTGGGACTTTCAACAGCAATTGGGAAAAGTACGCCTTCAATGGGAAAAACTGTTGGAACGTATAGAGTTGGGAAAAGGAGCAACGGAAGTACAAAAACGAATGTTTTATACTGCGCTTTATCATACTCTTATTATGCCGGTTGACCGTACCGGAGAGAATCCTCTTTGGACGGATAATGCTCCTTATTACGATGATTTTTATGCTATATGGGATACCTATCGTACCTCTAGTCCGCTCATTACAATTCTCTCACCCGATAGAGAAACAGATATTGTTAATGCACTCATAAACATTTATAAGCGGGATGGTTATATGCCCGATGCTCGTAGTGGTAATGCAAATGGTCGTACTCAGGGTGGTTCGAATGCAGAAGTTGTTATTGCCGATGCATTGGTAAAAGGGCTGAAAGGCATTGATTATGAATTAGCTTTGAAAGCAATGCTGAAAGATGCGACTGTTCCTCCCGGAGGTAATGAGGAACAAGAAGGACGCGGCGGATTACTGGAATATAACAGACTGGGCTATGTACCATTTGGCATTGACCGTGCCGGAAATCGTACGGTAGAATATGCTTATAACGATTATAATATAGCTACAGTAGCTAAGATACTGGGGAAAAACGATATCTACGAAGAGTATATTCGCAAGGCTGATAACTGGAAAAACTTATGGCGCGATAATTATGAATATGATGGTGTAAAGGGATTTATCATGCCTCGCTCTGCTTCCGGAGAATGGCTGGATGATTTGCCTTTTGGTCATTCCAAAGTACAACATCCCACATTCCGTTATACTCCTGTAACCAATGAATCTCCATGGTATGCTCCATGGTGGGGAACTTTCTTTTATGAAGGCATTTCATGGGAATATTCACTAAGTATCCCCCATGATGTTCCGGCTCTGATTGAGAAAAGTGGAGGAAAAGAAGCTTTCCGTCGTAGGTTGGATACTTTTTTTGATAATGGATATTATAACGTAAATAATGAACCATCCTTTTTAACTCCATGTCTCTATCATTGGATTGGACGTCCTGATTTAAGCAGTGCACGGATAAAACAGATTATAACACGAAATTATAATGACTCTCCCGGTGGTTTACCCGGAAATGATGATTCAGGGGCTATGTCTTCCTGGCTTGCTTTTCATATGATGGGGCTTTATCCTAATGCCGGGCAACCTTATTATTTAATACATTCGCCTTTGGTAAGTGAATATACCATTCGTTTGGCTAATGGTAAGAGTTTGCATGTGGCAGCTAAAAAGTTGTCGGAAAAGAATTGTAATATTCAACGTGTAAGTTTAAATGGGAAAGAACTTCACCGGGCATGGATAAACCATGATGAGTTATCACAAGGTGGAGAACTGATTATAGAAATGGGAAATAAACCTTCTGATTGGGGTACAGAGGAATTACCTCCGGTTAAAATGTAGAAATGCAACGATGAAAAGAATAATATGTTTAGGAATGTTTATCATGTTGCTGACTATGATTGTTTATGCACAGATAAACGAAAAGTATAAGTTTGTGTTTAAATTGCATGGGCAAACTCGTAATTATGACGTTTGTATTACAGAAAAACAGGATACCATCCGTTTTGAATGGAGTGTATTGCGTAACTTTAACTGGCAGAAAGGATGTTACAAAATGGGGAGGCAGAATGTTGAAGAAGGCAATAGCCTGAGCTGGTTGCAACCTGTTGATGGATGTGAGGTAGCACTACTTGCGAATGAGACTTTTGGATTAATCTCACGTAGTGCATTGAAATCGCTGAAAGAAAAAGGCTGGTTTGTTTATAATGGAACGACCTATCGCAAAGTTGCTGAAGAGTTGACAGAAGAATCTGAATATAAGGGGAAAAAAACAATTCATGTATTAGCTGATATTGACTTGACGAATATGTGGATTATAGATAATGAAAACTTACCTCTTATTTATAAAACTAGTGATAATCCCTTGGAAATAGATTGGACTGTGGAATAGAAATTGTTTACTGAAACAATTTGTGCTGGTATTTGTTGTTTCTCAAAGAAAAGAAATATACTTTTGTTCTTTGAACCGAAAAAAGCTTTGAGAAACTAGTACTAGTTCATAAATGAAAAGAAAAACAAATAAAATTATAAATAGAAGTCTATATTACTTGTTGCTGGCTTGTCTTTTAGCAATTGTAATTCCATGTCATGCACAAGTATCTCTTCGAAAAATTCTGGACCAATATAATTTCTCGGCTATTACCATCAGCGATGGGTTACCTCACAATTATATAGACGATATCTATAAAGATAGTCAGGGATTTCTGTGGCTGTCTACACACAATGGGCTTTCACGTTATGATGGTTACTCTTTTGTAAACTATAATATTACAACGCCAACCATACGTTTACGTTCTAATTTTATCAACCAGGTATGCGAAGATGGCTTCAACCGTTTGTGGATTGCTTCTGAAGCAGGACTGGATTTATTGAATTTAAAGACTAACAGGCTGGAACCAATTGATTTTTCTTTTTTTAAAAGCGAAGATCTTTCTAAAGAATCGGTTTATTTTATAGTCTGTGATAAGGATAAATCTATCTGGCTGGCCACTCAAACAAATCTGTACCACTTATTCTTTACTTCGGAAGGTCGCATTGAACGTTGCGTAGCACTTACTTCAAAATATGAACGACACTCTGCTTCCATTACCGCTTTAGGTCTGGTTAATGGAGATATATGGGTGGGCTATGGTCCGAATGTGTTTAAGGTAATTTCCAGAAAGGTTGGCCCAATGAGATTGCTAAAGCTTATGCCGTCTTTCTCTTTTGGTAAAGAAGCTATTGTTCACTGTTTCTGTCTTTACAGAGGAGCTATCTGGGTAGGAACAGATAGAGGACTTTTTCGTTATGATAAACGAAGTAAAAAGTGTAAGCTGTATTCTTCTCAGGATGGAAATATCAATTCACTGACACAGGATTATATTACAGATGTTGCAATTACACAAAATCAAGAACTGGTTGTTTCCACTCTTAAAGGACTAAATTTTTATAATCCCGCATCAGATGATTTTGTGCGGTTGGAGAAATCTGTTTATACTTCGGAACATATTAACAGCTCTAGTTTTATTAACTGTCTTTTTGTTGATGGACCAATTTTGTGGATGGGAACAGAAATTAGCGGCATGAATAAAATGGAGAGCCGTAATTTAAAACTGCGCTTATATACCAATAACAGATATGACATAAGTAGCTTGGCTGAAAATCCTGTTAATTCCATTTTTGAAGATTCTTACGGAAATATTTGGTTAGGTAATGTGGAGCAAGGGCTCAGTTTACGTAAAAAAGGTACAGACGAATTTATACATTATCGTCATCAGGCAGGAAATGCAAATAGTTTGAGCCATAATTCTGTATGTGCTATTGCACAGGACAACCGTAATCAACTTTGGATTGCTACGTCGGGAGGCGGAGTTGACCGAACAAGCTTGAATAATCTGCCAAATCTTTCGTTTACAAACTATAGTACAAGGAATACTCCTCTTCGTAGCAATTTTGTAGGATCTCTTTGTTTTGATAAGTTGAATGATGGTATGTGGATTGGTACTGCTGAAGGGTTGTCTTTTTACGACCTGAATCGGAATACATTTACTAATATTGTATTGCCGACCGACCGTTTACCTAAAAATTCACTGGTTAATATGCTCATTGATAGAAAACAAAGATTATGGGTTGGTACTCATCATGGTTTGATTATCATTGATCTATACTCGTTTGCCAAAAACCGGAAAAATGTTAGTTTTCACTATATGGAATACAAACTGGATAATCCACAGAGTAAACTGATAGAGAAAATATGTTGCATTTTTGAGGCATCGGATGGTACTATTTGGTTAGGTAGCAACGGTTATGGCGTTTATCGCTTAGAGGAAAGTAAGGATTACCATTATAAGTTTTCTAATTTTACTACCAAGAACGGCTTATGTGATAATACCATCTTTGGTATTTTGGAAGACAATCAGCACCGTCTTTGGTTCAGTACAAATGATGGACTTTCTTGTTATACGCCAAAATCCAGAATTTTCGCAAACTATTATCAAAAGGATGGGTTACTTTCCGGACAATTTTATTGGAATGCATATTGCCGTGCAAAAGATGGTACTCTTTACTTTGGAGGAATTGATGGAATGATAGGACTCAATGGAGTAGGGATTAACCAGAACAAGAAACATGTTCAGAAAGTTATTTTTACTCGTCTCTCCGTTCTGGATAACGATATAACACAAGGCGGAAATAATTATCTGAAAAAAAGTATCTCATGGGCTAATGAAGTCTATCTCCATGAACGTGACAAATCGTTTTCTATAGAGTTCTCTGCTTTAGATTATGAGAATGCAGCAAAACTGAAGTATTATTATCGCTTGAAAGGTTTCGATAATAAATGGATTGAATGTGATCCGAAAAGACATTATGCAAGCTATACCAACTTGAAAGCGGGGCATTATATATTTCAGGTAAAGGTACAGAACCCTCTCAATATGAGTGATAGCCAGATAACAGAACTTTCTATAACTGTTTCGCCTTTCTTTTATAAGACCTGGTGGTTCTTCTTTCTTATGATAATTATTGCAGCAATTATAGTGTTTTATTGGTACCAGTGGCGAATTTCTACTTATAAGGAGCAAAAACGGATCTTGACAGAAAAGGTAAAAGAACGTACGCTGGAACTTGAAGAAAAAATGAATGTTCTTTCTCATCAGAACGATTTGTTAACGCAGCAAAAGAAACAATTAATAGAATTGTCCAAACGAATACAGGAAATTACAGCTGATAAAATTTCGTTTTTTACAAATATAACGCATGAATTCAGGACACCAATCTCATTAATTCTTGGACCTATAGATCGTGCATTAAAGTTAAGCAATAATCCCGAAGTGAGAGAGCAGCTAAACTTAGCGGAACGAAATTCAAAGTCATTACTTTCTTTGGTAAATCAATTGCTGGATTTCCGTAAGGTGGAATCTGGACGAATTATGATAGCAAAAAAGCAAAACAATCTGCCTGCTTTTATTCAAAGTACTGTAGTACCATTTGAAGCTTTTGCAAAAGATAGGCAAATTGAAGTTCGCTGCATGATTCGTACAAAGAATGCTTTTTATCTGTATGATGAAGAATGGATGCGGAAAGTTTTGGTGAATTTACTTTCCAATGCCATTAAGTTTACGCCTAATGGAGGAAAAGTTAATCTTTATGTGAATTCTTATCTTGATGAAAAAGGACAGAATAGAATTTATATATCCATCTCTGATACAGGTGTTGGAGTGCTGAATGAAGATTTGGATAAAATTTTCGATCGCTTCTATCAATCTCGGAAGAATATGAAGTTTCATATTTATGGTCAGAGTGGTACAGGTATAGGTCTGTACCTTTGCAAGCGTATTATTAATGAACACGGTGGACGAATTTACGCCCGAAATAATAAAAAAGCAGGGGTTACAGTCAGAATCCTCATGCCTATGGAGGTTTATGAGGCACAAACTGATGAAGGAATTTATCAGGAAGTTGTCGTAAATCAGGAAGCTGAAGCAATTTCTAAAATTACAGAACAAATAGAAGATGAGAATGATAAACTGAAGAAAACAATATTGGTGGTTGATGATAATCCCGATATGCGTGCTTATGTTCGTTCCATATTGATATCTGAATATAATGTTATTGAAGCGGAAGATGGAGCACAAGCACTGACCTTACTTAAGTCTAATAACATAGACTTTATTGTCAGTGACTTGATGATGCCTGTCATGGATGGCCTTGAACTATCTAAAAAAGTAAAAGAGGATTTATCTATCTCTCATATCCCTATTTTAATGCTTACTGCTAAAGTTTCTGATGATGCCCGTTTGGAAAGCTACCGTATTGGCGTGGATGAATATTTGGAGAAACCATTTAATGAAGAACTGTTGTTGGTTCGTATTCATAATATTTTTAAAACACGGCAAACAACTCAGCAGCAGTTTGATGTTCAAATGGATCCCGGAACTCTACGTATAGATGAAGAGTCACGCGATAGCAAATTCCTGAATAGTGTGATGAGTGTTATTGAGGATAGTTATAAAAATCCGGATTTTGATGTAAATTCATTTGCTGAGGCTATGGGAATCAGTAAAACATTGCTTAATCAGAAATTGCAGAATCTGGTTGGAACTTCAACCGCTAAGTTTATAGGTAATTATCGTCTGAAAAAGGCTCAGGAACTTATTAATATAAACAAAATAAGCAAGAATATGAATGTTTCTGAGATTGCTTATGAGGTAGGCTTTAACGATCCAAAATATTTCAGCCAATGTTATTTAAAGAAGTTTGGTATATTGCCTAGTGCTTCTCTGGATAATTAATGAACACAATTGGTTAAATATCGGAAACTGCTCAATTCTCCTCCTTTATTTTTCGATTTTCATCCTTCATCTAATTGTTGTGTTCTATTTTAGCGGCGTAAAAAAATTATTTAAACCTAAGTTTATAGTTATGCGCAAAACACATTTAGCATGTCTTTTCATCTTTTTGATGAGTAGCATTTCCGTATTTGCTCAAAAAAGTATGATTACTGGAAAGGTGGTCGACGTGAACAACGAGCCACTGATTGGTGTTAATGTCCTGGTGAAAGGAACTACTAACGGAACCGTTACTGATATTGACGGAAAGTATTCCATTTCAGCTCCATCAGGAAGTACTCTCTCATTTACCTATGTTGGTTTTACAGCCCAATTAATTAAGGTAACTCAAAATGTTATTAATGTAACCTTAAAAGAAGACAGCAAAACTTTGAATGAAGTCGTTGTTGTAGGTTACGGTAGTATGACCCGTAAGGATGTTACTAGTTCTATTACTACAGTGAAAGCTGACAAACTGAATACCGGTGTGTATACCGATCCCGGACAGTTATTGCAAGGCAAGGTTCCTGGATTAACAATCGTTCAGAGCAGTGATCCTACATCTGGAACAGCTTCTATCTCTCTTCGTGGTGCATCTTCTTTGCGTTCGGGCGCAGCGATGGAACCTTACTATGTTGTTGACGGTATTCCTGGTATGTCTTTGAATCTTGTAGCTCCAGAGGATATTGAATCAATTGATGTGCTTCGTGACGCATCTGCAACTGCTATTTACGGTTCTAAGGCAGCCAATGGTGTAATTGTTATCACTACAAAGAAAGGAAGCAAAACTGATCGTACATCTGTTTCATATAGTGGTTATGTTGGATTTGATAACATTGCCAAACGTCTTGATATGATGTCAGCTAGTGATTTGAAATCTTACGCAGCAGCTAACAATATCACACTTCCTAATGATAAAGGTTACAATACGAATTGGAATGATGAAGTGCTTCGTACAGCAGTCAGCCACAATCATAATGTTTCTATTAACGGAGGTAACGAACGTTCCAGCTACAATGCCAGCATGAGTTATTTGAATAAAGAAGGTATTGTTCGTGGTACTGAATTTGAACGTTTTTCAGGTCGTGCTTATGTGCAGACAAAATGTTTAAATGACCGTTTGACTTTGGCTTTCAATGTTAATGCAGCACAGAGCAAAGGCAAGACTGTTTCATCAAATAAAGATGGTCAGAGTGTATTTGATGCCATGAACTATTATTCACCATTACTTCCTACAAAAAATGAAGATGGTTCTTGGTATAATTACACATCGGTAAATCAATATTTCAACCCGTTATCCATGATCTATGAGGACTCTTATGAAACGATTAAGAAAGTTCTTCAAGGAACTGGTAAGGCCACTCTACAAATCAATAAGGATTTAGCTTGGAACTTGAATCTTTCTTATGAAAACGAGCAAACCAACAATAATAATTATAATACTATACAGTCTCAGATCGTTAATACTCATGGGAATGCTTACCGTGGAACTGCTGAAAAAACAAAGAAAGTGATGGAAACCTATTTCAATTATGATCATACATTCGCCAATGTTCATAAATTAGGTTTAATGGCTGGTTATTCTTACGAGCAAACTGACGATAATAACGGCTTTGGTCTTAACGTTTATGATTTCTATAGCGATGCTACTTCATACTATCGCCTTGATTATGCAAACAAAATGGACATGAGCGGTATATCAGGTTATCAGATGGAGCCTCTCCGCATGATCTCGTTCTATGGTCGTCTGAATTATTCATACAATAGTAAATACATGCTTCAGGCTACTTTCCGCCGTGATGGTTCTTCAGCTTTCGGTAAGAATAATCGTTGGGGAACATTCCCTTCTGCATCTCTTGCATGGCGTATGAGCGAAGAGAAATTTATCAAAGATTTGAATATATTTGATGATTTGAAATTCCGTGTAGGTTATGGTGTTAGCGGTAACTCTTTGGGATTTGGCGCATTTCAGGCAATTCAGACTTATGGACCTTCCGGATGGTTTACTTATACAGACGCTAATGGAAATTCCAGTCTTTATCGTACAATAGCTGCTCAGTCAAATGCAAATCTAGATTTGAAATGGGAACGAACAGCAATGCTCAATTTAGGTCTTGATTTTACTTTCTTTGGAGGTCGTCTAGGTGGTACAATTGAATACTATGATAAGCGTACAAGCGATTTGATTCACCCATATAGTGTATCAACAAACCGTTACCCTTATGGTTGGATGTATGCAAATGTAGGTGATATTGACAATAAAGGTATTGAATTAACAATTAATGCAACCCCTATCAGTACAAAGAAATTCACTTGGGATACAAGCTTGAACCTTTCACATAACAAAAACAACGTGAAAAGTATTTCCAATAGTGATTATTCTGTAGCCTATATTGCAGCAGGCGATCCGGAAATTGCAGGTTATTCTTCAAACGCACAAGTAGAGCGTATTATGGAAGGTCATCCACTTGGAACGTTCTATACTTATGAATGGGCTGGTTATAACTCAGACGGTGTATCAGTATTCTACAAACATGATCCGGAAACTGGTGCACGTACTGGTGAAACTACAAAAGACCCGGTTGATACGGATCGTACCATTACAGGTTGTGCACAGCCTAAGTTAAATTTGGGTTGGACAAACAACTTTAAATATAAGAATTGGAGTTTGGATATGTTCTTTACAGGTGTTTTTGGCAATAAGATTTATAATGCAACTCGCGAACAATATAGTAATGTAAGCTTCGTTACCGAAGGTAGAAATGTGTTGAAATCGGTAGCTACAGAACAAAGAGCAACAGATGTTCAGTCACAAGCTCCTTCAGATCGTTGGTTGGAAAATGGTGATTATTTACGCTTGTCAACTCTTTCTTTAGGTTATTCATTTGGAAAGTTGGGTAATTGGGTTAACTCACTTAAGGTATATGCAACCTGTAATAACTTGTTTACAATTACTGGCTATTCCGGTCGTGATCCTGAAATTAATCTTGGTGGCTTGGAACCGGGAATAGATAGACGTACTAATTATTATCCTCGTACTCGTACATTTATGCTAGGTGTAAATGTTAATTTCTAATCATCTAAAAATTGAACTTACAATGAAAAACTATATTAAAAATACCTTATTAGCAGGTTTACTGATATCATCAGTAACGGCCTGTACCGATTTGGATGTAGATATCAAGTCAACCTATACTTCTTATCCGAGTTCCGAAATTGCAACCGAGGCAAAGATGGCGGATTTATACTATGGATTCCGTGGCGCTTTGGGACGTCGTTTTACGGAAGCAGTATGGTTATCTTCTGATGAATTTTCGGCTGTTACTTATGGTGGTAACTGGTATGACGGCGGTAATTATGTTCATTCTACACTTCACATGACTAATCCGGATGATGCACATGTTGATTGGCTTGGTGATATCACTGGAGCCATTACCAAATGTAATCGGGCTATTGTAGATCTTGGAGGCGAAAGTGCAACTGATGAGTCTATCGCAAAAGCCTTGACAATGCGTGCTTTCTATCATTTCATCTTTATGGATATGTTTGGCGATGCGCCTATTTTGGATCATGTTGTTGGAACCGATGAGGCAATTGACCGTTCTCCACGTGCAGATGTAGCAGCCTTTATAGAGAACGATTTACTTCGTGCCATTAATTCCGGCGGTTTATCTGAAAATGTTGATGCTTCGACTTATGGAAAGCCTACTGTATGGATGGCTAAGGCTCTTCTTGTAAAACTGTATCTAAATTGGGCTGTTTACACTTGTGGTGATGTTGCTAATTATGAGCCTACTTTGGCAAATGCCAAACTTAATGATGCAGTGAAATACTGTGATGAAATAATTAAAAGCGGTAAGTTTAATCTGAGTGATAGTTATCGCAAGAAATTCATGCCGACTAATGGTTACCAGATTAAGGATTTTATCTATGCAATGCCTTATGATAATGCAACAGCGCAAGGTATGACGTATGCCCGATTCCAATACTGGCCTAAATTTAATAATGATGGAGGAACTGGTACTGGTTTGCTCGGCGTAACACTTTCAAAGAATGCCGGTGGTATTTTTACAGTTACACCTGAAGCTGCCGATCGTTTCTCTCTGGTAGGAGATGAACGTAATGATATCATTTTGAAAGATGCGCTTAATACTTATAATATTACAACCTTTGATAAAACTACAACGCCATACATGTATAATGGGAAGCGAGTAGTGCTTACCAAAAATGTTACTTTACTTAATCCGCTTGATGCCTCTATGAATGTAGGTGATAATTTTGATGGTTGGAATCAAGGTTACCGTTGTATCAAGTGGGGTATTCAGGCAGCTGATTATGAAACTTATAACCGTAACCAAAGTAACGATGTGCCTATTTTCCGTTATGCAGATATTCTGCTGATGAAGGCAGAAGCTATTCTTCGCGGTGCAACAGCTACAAACGGCGATACTCCTATGAGTTTATTCAATCAGATACGCAGTTATGTAAAAGCTCCTACATTAACCACAACTCCTACTTTGCAAGATGTTCTTGACGAACGTGGACGTGAGTTCTTTAGTGAGATATGGCGTCGCAATGACTTGATCCGTTTTGGTCAATTCGAAAAGGATTGGGGATTGAAACATGTTGTAAATCCAGCTGCCAAAACTCAGAAATGGCGTCGTATATTCCCAATTTCTAGAGGCGTTATGAACTCTAATACCAATTGGAAACAAAACACTGGATACTAACAAAGAAAAAGTAAAGCTATAGTGTTGTGCTCTTGGGGAGAAGGTAATAAATTGTCTTATTGGTTATAAGTGTAAAGATATTCATCCTTCTCCCCATTTTTTACCCTTTTACTTGGTTTTACTTTTAGAATTATGAAGAATAGAAAGTACTTTTTTATAGTTTTTTTGTGTTGCTTATGTAATAGAGCTACTTCACAGGAGTTGTTACAACAATATGTTGATACACGCGTGGGTACTGCCGCAAGCATAACTCAAACAGCAGGTAAGTTCGGTAAGCATTCAGAAGAATATGGGCAGACTTTGCCCGCTGTATTAGTACCTCATGGTATGAACTTCTGGACACCACAGACCCAGGATACAGAGCGTAAATGCATTGCTCCTTATTACTACAGAGATAGCAAGCTACAGGGATTTCGCAATTCGCATTGGATTGTGGGAGGATGTACGCAGGATTATGGCAGTATGACTTTAATGACAGTATCAGGAGTATTGAAAACTACTCCCGAAGAGAGAGCTTGTACTTTTTCCCATGAAAAGGAAATCGCAACTCCGTCATATTACTCAGCTTATCTGGAAGATTATCATACACAGGCAGAAATGACCGCCCAATCTCGTTCTGCTTTGTTTCGTTTTACTTATGATGAAGAGGGTATGGCCTATTTGGTGGTCAATCCTAATAGTGATGAAGGAGAGGGGTATATTGAAATAGATTTGGAAAAACGTGAGATCAGGGGATACAACCCGGCTCATCGTATTTATCAAGGGTGGGGGGAACCCACAGGATTTAGTGGCTATTTTGTGGTAAGGTTCGAAAAAGAGCCTTCAACGTATGGCGTTTACCAAGACAGCTTGGTTTATTCAAAGCAGAAATCAATTGAAAAAAAATATAATATAGGTGCTTTTATTGGTTTTAAGGTTGCAGCGCATGAAAAAGTAATGGTAAAAGTAGGTTCTTCTTTTACTGATATGAAAGGCGCCTTGAATAATCTTGATGCTGAGATTCCTCACTGGAATTTCGAGCAGACCAAAAAGCAACTTGAACAATGTTGGCAAAACCAGCTATCTAAACTAAATGTTCAAGGTGGCAGTAAAGAAGATAAAGAGAAATTCTATGGAGCTTTATACCGTTCATCGTTTTTGCCGAGGGTATTTAATGACGTAGATGGACGTTACCCTTCTTTTGCAAAAGGTACTCCAATCCGTAAGATTGAAAATGGTGATTATTATGATGATTTTAGCATGTGGGACACCTATCGTGCTTTGCATCCTCTCTTGACAATTATTGATTCTAAACGAGATGGCGAGATGGTTCAATCGTTAGTTGAGAAATATAAGCAAGGTGGTTGGTTACCCATCTTCCCTTGCTGGAACAGTTACACGGCAGCCATGATTGGCGATCACTGCATCTCGGTTATTGGAGATGCTTATATAAAAGGCATAAAAGGTTTTGATATTGAAACAGCTTATAAAGCTATGCGACAGAATGCTTTTCAATCACCGGCTTCGTTCGAAGATTATAAAAACGGTATGGGGCGTAGGGCTTTGAGTTCTTACACTAAGTATGGGTATATTCCATTGGAAGACTCTGTGCCGGAAGCATTTCATATGAATGAGCAGGTTTCTCGAACATTAGAATATGCTTATGATGATTATGTTTTGGCGCAAGTGGCCAAGAAACTGGGAAAAATGTCAGATTATAAGTTGCTTGCTAAGCGTGCAAAGAACTGGCAAAATGTGATTGATAAACGAACCGGATACGCTCAGGGAAGACATGCTGACGGCACTTTCCTTAATGCTGATAATGCATTTGGCTTTGCCCGGTTCATAACCGAAGGAGCACCTTGCCACTACACGTGGTATGTTCCGCAGGATGTGCAAGGATTAGTTGAATGGATGGGTGGCAAGAATAAGTTTGTAAGCAAGCTGGATTCCATGTTTAGCGAATTGCGATACTGGCACGGCAATGAGCCTTGCCATCAGATAGCTTACTTATATAATTATGTGGGTGAGCCTTGGAAAACCCAGAAGCAGATTTGTCATATTCGCAATACAGAATATGTTAATGCTCCGGGGGGATTGTCCGGTAATGATGATGCCGGTCAAATGTCTGCCTGGTATGTGTTTTCAGCAATGGGATTTTATCCTGTTTGTCCCGGAAATCCATATTACGTAATCGGTTCTCCGGCATTTGAAAAGATGACTGTCCGTCTTGAAAACGGGAAAGAGCTTGTAGTAAAAGCTCATGGTGTTTCAGCGGAGAATATTTATATCCAGTCGGCTATGTTGAATGGAAAAAGATTTGATAAAAGTTACATAACTCATAAGCAGATTCTCGAAGGTGGAATCCTCGAATTTGTGATGGGGGCTGTCCCAAATAAAAGCTGGGCTGCTAAAAAGGATAATTGTCCGCAATCTATTTTGAAATAAAGAGTGTATAGATAATGAGGAAATATATTTGCATAATAATCTCTTTGCTATTTACCATCCCTATATGGGCTCGGGATTACAATATTGTAACTCAGGGAAAGGCCGTTGCCGATGGTAAAACACTGAATACAAAAGTTATTCAGCAAGCAATAGACCAGCTGAGTAAAAAAGGAGGTGGAAGGATTGTTTTTCCGAAAGGTATCTATCTCACCGGCTGTTTGCAATTAAAATCGGGCATTGAGTTGTATATCGAAAAAGATGCAGTTTTACTGGGAAGTACAAATCCTGATGATTATTATATTTTGAACGAATCACAGAATACAACCAGAAATAATGAAGTTTCTAAATTAGCTTTAATTCTGGCAGATAAGTTGAAGAACATAGCCTTGAAGGGAGAAGGAACTATTGATGGTCAGGGATTGCAACTGGCTTTAAATATAGATAGTTTGCACCATGCCGGAATAAGGATAGATCCCAATTACAATGTACGAAGAATGCGTCCTGAAGGAACTGCTCGTCCTACGTTGTTTTATTTTTCAGAATGTGAGAATATAACTATTTCAGGATTAAATACCCGAAATAGTTCCGGATGGGGACTCGTGTTCGATCTTTGCTCTGATTTGGTTATTGATCAGGTCAACATGGAGAATCGTGCTTATTGGAATAATGATGGTTTTGATATTACAGATTGCCGTAGGGTAAAAATAACCCATTGCAATGTGAATTCTGCAGACGACGGCATATGCCTGAAATCTCATCATTCAAATGCGTACAATGATAGCATTTATATTGCCGATTGTGAAGTGCGTAGCAGTGCAAGTGCTATTAAATTTGGAACTGCTTCCTGGGGAGGTTTTAAGAATATTACTGTTGACAACATTCGTGTATTCGACACCTTTCGTTCGGCTATAGCTATTGAGTCTGTCGACGGAGGGGATATTGAAAATGTTAATGTGAGCCGGATTACGGCGAAGAACACAGGTAATGCAATCTTTATCCGTTTGGGACATCGGGCAGGCGAACGTGTAGGAACGGTAAAGAATATATCTATAAAAGATATGAATGTGGAAATTCCGTTCGGCAGACCGGATATCAATTATGATCTGCGGGGACCGGAAGTAGATTTCTTCCACAATCCATTTCCTTCGTCTATTGCAGGTATACCCGGGCATTACATAGAAGGAGTGCATCTTGAAAATATTGAAATAACCTGTCCGGGAAGGGCAACCAAAGGAATGGCCTATATACCGTTGAATCGTTTGAATCAGGTTCCCGAACAGATAGATAAATATCCGGAGTTCAGCATGTTTGGTGAGCTACCTTCGTGGGGATTCTATATCCGCCATGCCAAGGATATAACATTAAAAAATGTGAGATTGAAGTTGGCTGAACCAGACTATCGTCCGGCAATTATTATGGACGATGTGAAAGGCGAATCACTTGAACAAGTATTTTTTCCATTAGATAAAAAAGAACAAATTATAAAAGTTAACAACTAATACATAGAAGATGATGAGACTAAAGTTTTTAGTAGCCCTTTTCGGAATAGGGCTTATGACATCCTGCCATACTAGCAAGACAGATTTTGATATTCGAAATTATGGAGCGAAAGGAGACAGTATAACAGATAATGCAGAAGCAATACAAGAAGCTATTGATGATTGTAATAAATCCGGGGGAGGCCGTGTGATTATTCCGGGCGACGGAGTTTATATGACTGGTCCGATTACCGTGGCATCTTATGTGGATCTGCATCTGGAAGCAAATGCTAAGTTATTGGCTAATCCGGACGAAAAAGTTTATAATAAGAGTGCTTTTCGCGATAATAAAGGCGAAGGTATGATGTGGATTAGTGGTACTAATATTGTGCAATTCTCTATCAGTGGAAAAGGTAAAATAGATGGTAATGGTGTTGCCTTTATGGGTAAGGAACTGGAAGATTCTTATGAATTGAAACCCGTACACGAATTCGATCCTCGTCCGCATGTACTTACTTTAATTAATGGCAAAGATATCCGCATCAAGGATGTTATTATTGGCAATTCGGCTTATTGGACTGTGCACCTTGTAGGTTGTAATGATGTTGTTGTCGATGGAGTAAGCATTTTGAATAACCTGAAAATCCGTAATGGAGATGGTATTGATGTAGATCACTCAAAGAATGTGCGCATTAGTAACTGTTTTATTGAATCAGGTGATGACTGTATCTGTCTCAAGAATCGTCGTGAATATCAGGACTTGGGGCCATGCGAGAATATATTAGTAACCAACTGTACTATGACTTCCCGTTCATGCGCAATTAAGATAGGTTCTGAAAACATGGATCGTATCAGTCATGTAGTAGTAAATAACTGTATTATCAGAGATAGTAATCGTGGTATTGGTATTCAGAATCGCGATGAAGGTACAGTAGAAAATGTTATTTTCTCTAATATAGAAGTAGATTGTAAGCTCTTCTCAAATGTTTGGTGGGGAAAATCTGAAGCAATTTATGTAACTGCCTATACTCGTAAAGCCGGCGATCACAAAGATGCAGGATGGCGTTTCCCTAAAGGAATGGCCGACTATGAGGTAGGAGCTGTTACTGATATTAGTTTCAACAATATAAAGTGCGAGAGTGAAAATGGTGTATTCCTTGGCGCAGAAGCAAAAGATAAGATTCAGAATATCTATTTTGACCAGGTAGATCTGATGATTTGCAAGCGTACCAACTACGAAGGTGGTATTTATGACAAGCGTCCATGTAAAGGCGATGAATTTGTGAAAGGAAAAACATACGGATTCTATCTTGATAATGCATCTAATGTAAATATCCGCAATTCAACAGTACGTTGGGGAGATACCCGTCCGTCTTATTTTGCCGACACAATGTTTAGTCAGAATATAGATGGTTTGCAAACTGTTAATCTGAAGTAATTTTTTTCTTATGAAAAGGTGTTTGTTTGTAGTTATGTTTGTGGTATGCCTCTGTCCCAATCTTTTGGGCAGAGGCTGCCCTCTATCTGGAGAGGCAATAAAAATTGCAGTATTATCGGATGTTCATTTGCAGGATACATCTTATGTTCGTTCCATGGATGCCCAACTACATTCCACTCGTCTGTATAATGAAAACTATTTTGCCTTTATCTCTGCGCTAGACGATATTGCAAAGAGAAATATACATTATGTTCTATTGCCAGGTGACCAGACTGACGATGGACAATTGATAAATGTGCGTAAGGTTCGTGAGATTCTCAATTCTTATTCTACCCGGTACAATATGCACTTTTTTATGATGACCGGAAATCATGATCCGGCACGCCCTTTCTCTAATAGCGACCAAGGAGAAATGAAAAAGCTGGGTTATGAGGAAATACATAACGAATGGGCTTCTTTTGGATTTTACCCGCAAAAAGAGTATCTGTTTTGGGCAACCCCGTTCAGCACATATACTTATGAAAACTATAGCTATGATGAGGCTGTTAAGCAGGCAGACTGGAGCAAGCGGACTTATGCTTTTGAAAATAAAAAACCGGTTGTTCAAGATGGTAGCTATCTGGTAGAACCGGTAAAAGGATTGTGGATATTGGCAATTGATGCTTCTGTATACTATCCGCAGACTACTGAAGGCGATAGCATTCTCACTTTTGAAGGAGCCAGATCTGTTTATAATGAAGGGTTTAAAGCCAAGCCTTATCTCTTGCCCTGGATAACTAAGGTGGCAGCTCAGGCTAAAAAGTATGGAAAAAAGCTGATCACTTTCAGCCATTTCCCGATGGCCGATTATAATGATGGGGTAGCCCAGTATATTCCGGATATTGCTGCACCGGGTAAGTTCGATATGTATCGCTTTCCGGATTCCGCGATGGCCCAACTCCTGGCAGATGCCGGAATCACTCTTCATCTGGGTGGACACATGCACATGAATGATGAACAAGTATCTGTTTCAAAGAAAGGAAATCATCTTTTAAATATTCAGGTTCCTTCTACAGCCGGTTATGTACCTGGATATAAAATCCTTAAACTGACAAAAGGAACTGTTGAGGCTGAAACTATTTCTTTGGATACTGTAAAAGGATTTAATAGCTTTTTCTCACGTTATAGGGCAGAGCATGATTCTTTGCAGCGAGCAGGTAAACAACCTTTATGGGACGAATCAATCCTAAACTCAAAGAACTATCGTCAATTCTGCGAAGCTCATTTAAGAGAGCTCACTCGCCTGCGTTATCTCCCTAACGATTTTAAACCGGTGGCTAAGGATCGTTTTGCTTCAATGAAAGCTTCAGAATTATTTGCTTATGCGAATGTAAAAAATACTCCTAAATTAGCTGACTGGACAGGCTTCGATATGCTGGTAGATTTCTATAAACTCCGTTTTGGCGGTAAACTGGCTCTGAAGGATATAGATTCCGGCAGACTGAAACAATATAAGGAAATCTCCGGTAAGGTAGTTCAGAAAAAGTCCTCAACGGATTTCGATAAGTTTATGATTAGTTTCTGCCGCATCTTTCTGGCACAAATGGAAGATGGGAAATGATATCACAATATCCACTTCCGTATAAGACTAACAAACAGCGCTTAATCTTTTATAGCATAAATCAAACTATTTAACTCATCTGAGTCGAAAACTATATAATATATGTACATATAATATAGTTTTCTTATCATTCTTCCTTTTTATTGATTATATATTGAGATTGTCCTGTACAAAAGAATTAATTCTTCTGTACAGAACAATCTTTTCTTTTGTACAAAAGAATGCAATCTTTTGTACAAGATAATATTAATTATTCTAGATGAGTTAAAATTGTATTATGAATTGATAAATAATGCACGGATTTATTTTTTGGAAATATATACATTTGCAACTGTGTAAAAATGAAAAGCTGTTATACCTTAAATTTTAAATAGTATGAAATATATCTTGTCTCTCTTCCTATTGCTTTTTTCTTTTATAGGATATTCCTCCTCTGCTCAAAATAAATCTTCTTTCATTCATGTAGAAAAAGGTCGTTTTATGCTTAACGGTTCACCTTATTATTATATCGGTACTAATTTTTGGTATGGAGCAATCCTTGGTTCTGAAGGTGAAGGTGGAAATCGTGCACGATTGAATAAGGAACTCGATTATTTAAAATCAATAGGTATTAATAATCTTAGAGTATTGGTTGGAGCTGATGGCGAGAATGGTATCAGATCTAAAGTAGAACCAACCCTGCAAAAGTCTCCTGGAGTATATAATGATACTATATTAGCCGGACTGGATTATTTATTATATCAAATGGGAAAACGGAAAATGTATGCCGTTCTTTATTTGAATAATTCATGGGAGTGGACCGGCGGATACTCACAATATCTTCAATGGGCTGGATATGGCAAGGCTCCTGTTCCGGCTATTGACGGATGGCCTGCATATATGGCTTTTGTGAAGCAGTTCCCAAAGTCCGACTCTGCAAAAAAACTATTCCATAATTATGTAAATGATATCATTGGCAGAACCAACCGTTATACAAAGAAAAAATATGTAGATGATCCGTATATCATGTCCTGGCAGATAGGAAATGAGCCACGTGCTTTTGCTGATGAAAATAAAGAACCATTTGCATTATGGATTGCCGACGTGGCAGCACAGATAAAGAGTCTGGATAAAAACCACATGGTGTCTACCGGAAGCGAAGGAAAGCATGGATGCGAACAGGATATTAATCTTTTTGAAAGAATTCATGCCGATAAGAATGTAGATTATATGAATATTCACCTGTGGCCTTATAACTGGAGTTGGGTAACAAAAGACAGTCTTTCCGAGAAACTTCAGTCGGCTAAGGAAAAAACAAAGAAATATATATTCGAACATTTGGCAATAGCTAAAAAACACCACAAACCTTTGGTGATGGAAGAATTTGGATTTCCACGCGATGGCTTTAAGTTCTCCAAAGAAAGTACAACCAACTCTCGTGATTCATTTTATAAATACGTATTCGAGCTGATTATAGCAGATAAGAAAGCCGGAGGTCCTTTTGCCGGATGCAATTTCTGGGGATGGGGAGGCTTTGCCAATCCTTCAAAGGAACATATTTACTGGCAAAAAGGAGACGATTATTGTGGAGATCCGGCTCAGGAAGAACAAGGGTTGAACTCTGTCTTTGCATCAGATAAATCTACTGTGAAAATAATTAAAGAATCTGTCCTGAAATTTAAGTAGCCATTAATTTGTAAATTTGATAAATAATGAAAAAGTATTTTCTTTTATTCTCTCTGCTTTGTTTCTGTTGTCTCAGTTCTGTGAAAGCACAGAAGTATGAGGAATTGGCAAAGACTCCTCCTATGGGATGGAATAGCTGGAATAAATTTGCCTGCGATATCAATGAAGAGATTATTCGTGGTGTTGCCGACAAAATGGTAGAATCCGGACTGCGCGATGCAGGATATGTTTATTTAAACTTGGACGATTGCTGGCATGGCAAACGCGATAGTCTGGGATTTATTACTGCCGATCCGGTGAAATTCCCTTCGGGCATTAAAGCTTTAGCCGATTATATTCACTCTAAAGGTTTAAAAATTGGTATCTATTCGGATGCAGGCAGACAAACTTGCGGTGGTCGTCCGGGAAGCTTAGGTCACGAATATCAGGATGCACTTACTTATGCAAAATGGGGAATAGATTATCTGAAATACGACTGGTGCAACACCGAAGATGTAAATCCAATCGGAGCTTATAACCTGATGAGGGATGCTCTTCGTGCTGCCGGACGTCCTATTTTGTTTAGCATGTGCGAATGGGGAAATAGTAAACCTTGGACATGGGCAAAAGATACGGGACACATGTGGCGTACTACCGGTGATATTTTTAATTGCTTCGATTGTGTTGACGAACATCCGGGATGGAAAGCTTTTGGTGTTCTACAGATTCTGGATATGCAGGAAGGACTTCGCAAATATGCCGGTCCCGGACATTGGAACGATCCGGACATGCTGGAAGTTGGTAACGGACAAAAAGTAAATCAGGATCGTGCACATTTCTCAATGTGGTGCATGCTTGCAGCTCCCCTGATTTTAGGAAATGATATTCGTAATATGTCCGACGAAACAAAAGCAATCATCATGAATAAAGATGTTATAGCTATTGATCAGGATACTCTTGGCGTTCAAGGTTTAAAGGTTGCTTCACAAGATGGAATTGAAGTTTGGTTGAAACCACTTGCCGGAGGCGACTGGGCATTCTGCTTACTAAACCGCTCTACTGTAGATAAAGAACTCGATATTCACTGGCAGAAATTTAACATTGATGATGAAATTTCTAAACGATCTACTAATTTTTATAATACCACCTATGTAATAAAGAATTTGTGGACGAAAAAAGTTGAAGGAAGTACCAAAAAAGATAAAAAAGTATCAGTGCCGGCTCAGGATGTACTATTATACAGATTATCCATTGCAAAATAAATAATATCATGTTTTTATATAATATAAGGAAAGGTTTGGTTTGTTTGTTTTTGGTTAGTCTCTCAATCTCTTTATCTGCTCAGTCAGATAAAGAGTTAGGGGGCTTATCTTACAAGGTAAAGCAAACAAACGATTGGGTATTCTATTCACCTCAGAATCCTGAAATACAGATTATGGTGAAAAATACCAGGAACGATGCAGCAAAAGCTACAATAAATCTGCAAGTAACTACTGATGATTTTAAACCAGTACATCGGTTTGCACAATCTATCTCTCTCAGTAAAGGAGATTCTACTGAGGCCGATTTCTCTTTTTCTGTTCCGGCTCCCGGGTTCTACCGTTGTACTGTAACTCAGGAAGTATATGGGAAAATGAATGAAATTAAGAAGTTTAATATTGGTTATGAACCGGAATATATTGTCTCTCTACCCGATAACAACCCCGATTTGCGTAAATTCTGGGATGAAAGTCTAGCTGAACTGGCTAAGGTTGCACCTGAATATAAACTAACCCTGATCCCCGATTCTTCAACTAATCAGCGTAAATTATATAAGGTTAGTATGAAATCTTTCGGAGGTGTGGAAATCTCCGGATATTATTGTACTCCGGTTAAAAAAGGAAAATATCCGGCAATCATTAGTTATATGGGCTATGGTTCCAAACCTTGGTCACCAAAACCTAACGATAATCCGGGGTTTGTAGAATTTGTATTATCAGTTCGCGGACAGGGATTGCAGCAACCAACCAATATTTACGGAGACTGGATTACTTATGGTATGCAGTCAAAAGAAGATTATTACTACCGTGGTGCTTTTATGGATTTGGTTCGTGCAATAGACTTTGTAGCTTCACGTCCCGAAGTAAATACAAAAAATATCTTTGCAGAAGGGGGTAGTCAGGGTGGCGCATTCACAATGGCAGCTTGTGCGCTCGATCATCGTATTGCAGCAGCAGCTCCGTTTATTCCTTTTCTTTCAGATTATCCCGATTATTTTAAGATTGTTCATTGGCCGGGTGATGCGGTTAAAGCAGCTTTGGCAAAACAGTCATCAATAAGTGAAACCCAGCTGTATGATATGCTATCTTATTTTGATATAAAGAATCTGGCAGGTTGGATTAAGTGCCCTATAATAATGGCTTCAGGCTTGCAGGATGAAGTTTGTCCCCCTCATACAAATTTCTCTGGTTATAATCGTATCAGTACTGAAAAAGAATACATTATTAATCCCACCTATGGGCATGATGTACCTTCTTCTTGGTGGAATATTCGTATGGAATTCTTTAAAAGGCATATGAAATAATTAAGAATTGATAACATTATTGTTATAAAGTTCTTATAAATTCATGAAATGAAACATATATATACCTTATTGAAAACAAAATATATCCTTGTCGCTCTTATGAATACTATATTTTTGTATCAACTCTTAAGGTAAGAATGTTATCATGTAATGAAACTTCATGCTTTATCTATATGATAAAAAAATGCTAAAGTTGAAATTATTATTAAGAAATATCAAAAAATAAGCGAATAGATAAAATAGTATTATTTTAAGATAAAATTGCATTTGTAGTGAATTTGCTTAATAAATACTTTTGTATTCATATATTATAAATCTAATTATCAGTTATGAAAAACATCATGTTGTTTTTAATGGCACTTGTAATGAGTTGTCATGTCATGGCGCAGCAAAACCGAATTACCGGTACTGTTACCGATAAAAAGGACGGTTTAGGGATGCCTGGCGTAAATGTTCTAGTGAAAGGAACCACTAGTGGGACCATAACAGACATGAATGGAAATTTCTCCTTGAATTTTTCCGGAAAAGATGCTGTTCTGGTTGTTTCTTGTGTAGGCTACAAATCTGTAGAGCTACGTGTAAAAGGTGATCAAAAATCAGTCAACGTAGTTATAGAAGAGAATTCTGAATTACTTGACGAGGTGGTTGTAGTTGGTTATGGTGTTCAGAAAAAGAAACTGGTAACCGGTGCTACAGTTCAGGTAAGTGGAAACGACTTGCAGAAGTTAAGTACAACTAGTGCTTTGACTGCTTTACAAAGTCAGACTCCAGGTGTTAACATTACTCAGAGTTCTGGTCAGCCGGGTGACGGATTTAAAGTAACCGTTCGTGGTTTGGGTACTATTGGTTCTTCATCTCCTCTATATGTAATAGATGGTGTAGCTGGTGGTAGTCTGGATAACTTAAATCCTTCTGATATTGAATCTATTGACGTACTAAAAGATGCTGCTTCAGCAGCAATTTATGGTGCACGTGCTGCAAACGGTGTAATCCTTGTAACAACAAAACAAGGTAAATCTGGTAAGGTTACCGTTTCATACGATGGTTATTATGGTTCTCAGTATGCATACAAAATGCCGGACTTATTAACAGCTAAGGAATATATGGCTGTTCAGGATATGATAAACTTCAATGAAGGCAATCCAGGTAATAACTGGTCGGCTTTACTTCCTTCTGCTTTGAAACAATCTATCGAAGATGGAACATGGAATGGTACAAACTGGATGAAAGAATCCTATAACAAGGCTGCTCCTGTTCAGAATCATGCAATTAACCTTACTGGTGGTGGCGAAGCTTCTAAGTTCTCATTAGGTTTCTCTTATGCTTCTCAGGAAGGTATCTTTGGAAAACCTGTTGAATCTAATTATGGACGTTATACTGCCCGTGTTAATTCAGATCATGTTCTTTTAAAGGTTAGAGACTTTGATGCAATTAAAATTGGTGAAACATTGAACTATTCCTATAGTACAAAATCAGGTGTTTCTACTGGTAATATTTATTCGAACTCTATCCATAGTTTATTGACAGCTAATCCATTAATGCCTTTATATGATGAAAATGGCGATTATTATGATTACTATGCAAAACAAAGAAACGGATGGAATTATGATGCAAGTGCAGCTAACCCTATAGCTAACACTGCTCTTTCAAGCCAGGGCTTAAATCTTTCAAAGAGCCACAACTTGCAAGCTAGTGCTTATGTTCAAATACAGCCAATTAAGAATTTAATTTTCAAATCTCAATTTGGATATAAGATGAGTGCTAATACTTATCGTTCATACGATAGAATTAAAAAATTAAGTTCTACAAATGAAACTACAACAGAATCTGTAAGTCAAAATGCCGGTTTAGGTGCTTCTTGGACATTAGATAATACATTGGCCTATAAGTTTACTCTAAACGAACATACTTTTGATATGATGGTAGGACAATCTGCTGAAAGATGGGGACTGGGTGATAATGTTAGCGCTTCTGGAAAGAATACATTATTCCTGGGTTCATGGAAAAATGCATATGTAGATAATACTAAACCTACTGCACTAGATCAGATTACTGCAGGTAGTAGCCCTTGGGGTGAAGGTACTTTGGCTTCTTTCTTTGGTCGTGTTAATTATGACTATAAAGAAAAGTACATGGCTTCATTTACATTACGTGCCGATGGTTCTTCAAACTTTGCTAAAGGTCATCAATGGGGATATTTCCCATCTGTATCTGCTGGTTGGGTTGTAAGTAGCGAACCATTTATGGAATCAACAAAAAACTGGATGGATTTCTTGAAAGTTCGTGGTAGCTGGGGACAGAATGGTAACTGTAACATTTCTGGATATCAATACTTAACTACTTTTGCTTTTGATGTAACCAATGGTTATTACTTTGGTAAAGATAAATCTTCTCAGACTACAGGTGGTTATGCTAATATCCTTAAGAATCCTGATGTAACATGGGAAACTTCAGAACAGCTTGACTTAGGTTTTGATGCTCGTTTCTTCGACACTCGTTTGGGTGTAGCTTTCGACTGGTATAAGAAAACTACTAAAGACTGGTTGGTTGTAGCTCCTATTCTTTCTACTTACGGTTTGAATGCTCCATATATTAATGGTGGTGATGTTGAAAACCAAGGTTTTGAATTGGCTCTTAACTGGAATGATAAAATTGGCAAAGATTTTAACTATGGAGTTAATCTGAATATTTCTAAAAATAAAAATAAGGTAACTCGTATCGCAAACTCTGAAGGAATTATCCATGGTGATGCAAACGTATTAAGTCAGGGTACTGATGAAATGTATCGTGCTCAGGTAGGTATGCCTATAGGTTATTTCTATGGATATAAAACAGATGGCATCTTCCAGAATTATGATCAGATAGCAGAATATAAAGCTGCAGGAAAAGGTGTATTGGCTGGAGCACAACCAGGTGATGTTATTTTCACTGATTATAATAAAGATGGTGTAATTGATGATAATGACAGAACAATGATTGGTGATCCTCATCCTGATTATACATTAGGTCTAGGTATTAATCTTAGCTATAAAGGTTTCGATTTGAATATTGCTGCTTCCGGCTCTTTTGGTCAGCAAATTGCTAAATCATATCGTTCATTTGCTGATACAAAGACTCAAAACTTCACAACGGATATTTTCGGAGCTTGGACGGGTGAAGGTACATCCAATAAATTACCTCGTTTAACTTCTGGTTCTCATACTAACTGGCAGAAGATTTCTGATATATATATTGAAGATGGTGATTATTTGAAGATTCAAAACGTAACTATTGGTTATGATTTCAAAAAGCTTTTCACTAAATTACCGCTTCAACAAGCTCGTTTGTTTATTACAGCTCAAAATCTTTATACTTTCACTGGTTATTCAGGAATGGATCCTGAAATTGGTTATGGATACGATAAATCATGGGTATCAGGTATCGATTTAGGATTCTATCCTAGTCCTAGAACATTCTTGGTTGGTGTTAATCTTAAATTTTAATAGATAATAGCATGAAAAAAATATTATATTTAGCAGTAGCGGCTCTCTTGTTTGCTAGTTGTAATGACTTCTTGGCAACAGAGAACCTTACACAGAAGAATTCCGAAAATTTTCCTGTGAATGAAACAGATGCTACCCAAATGATTACAGCAATTTATGCAACTATGAATATTGCTATTCAAAAGGGGGTAAATAAGACTTATTTCTATATAGCACAAGTGGCTTCAGATGATTGTTATGGTGGTGGTGGAGAAAATGATAAAGATGCTCAGGCATCAGACCACCTTATGTATTATGGAGAATCACTTTTTGCTGACTTCTGGTCTGCACGCTATCAAGGTATCAACCGTGCAAACATGGCTTTGGCAAACCTGCAAAATGTTGCTGATGAAACAATCAGAAATCAAAAGACAGGTGAAGCACTCTTCTTACGTGCATATTTCTATTTTGAATTAACACAAATGTTCGAAAATGTGCCTTTGATTTCTGCTGCTCCTGAAAACGTTTCACAAGCTCAGATTGCTCCAACTCAAATGCCTGCTGATAGTATTTATGCACACATTGCTTCCGACTTGAAAAAGGCTGTTGAAATTATGCCGGCTTATAAATGGAATGAAGTTACTTCTGGTACAGCAACACGTTGGGCTGCCGAAGCACTACTTGCTCGTGTTTATTTGTTCTATACTGGTTTTTATCAGAAAGATGCACTTCCATTAACTGATGGTAGCAAATTGACAAAAGACTTTGTGATTACTGGACTGAATGATTGTATTGCTAATTCCGGACATAGCCTTGCTCCTGATTTCCGTAGCTTGTGGCCTTATACAAATACAGCTACAATGAAGAATTCTAAATATCAGGAAGGTGCTCCAAAATGGTTGAAAGATGGTGAAAACCCAGAACAGGTTTTTGCGCTTAAATTCTCTTATATGTCTGCATGGGTTGGTGATAAATTAGGTTTTTCTAATCAATATGCGCTATATTTCGGTATTCGTGATCAAAGTACTAACTATGGATTAGATGGTACTTATCCTATTGGTCAAGGTTGGGGACAAGGTCCTGTTGCTGCCAATTTATGGAATGATTGGAAAACAGATGAACCAGATGATATCCGTCGTGAAGCTTCTATCTATCAGGTAAAAGATAATTTCCAGTATGGTCGTGATGCACAGATGGAAGAAACTGGTTTGTGGCAATCTAAAATTGTAGCAACTCGCGCTATTGTTGGTACTACAGACTATCCTAGCTTCTGTTCTTCTTCTGAATATTATGGTGATGGAACTTCAACTGGACATTTCCAGGTTTCTCATGCTCAGGATTTAAATTTAATCCGCTTTGCTGATGTATTATTGATGCATTCTGAATTAACAGGCACTGCTGATGGAATGAATAAAGTTCGTGCTCGTGTAGGACTTCCTGCTGTTGCTTATTCTTTAGATGCTTTGAAAAAGGAACGTCGTCATGAGTTGGCTTTCGAAGGTCTTCGCTGGGGTGATATGCGTCGTTGGCATGAAGCTGAAACTGATTTGGCTAAACAAGTTGGTGTGACTATTTGGAATAAAGGTCAGAAAACTAGTATGAAAGATCAAGGTGCTGGATATGTGGCTCGCTACAAGGCAACAAGAGGATTCTTCCCAATTCCAAAAACAGAAATAGATTTGTCTAACGGAGCATTGAAACAAAATGCAGGCTGGGATGAATCGGCTAACTTCTCAAGCTGGAATAACTAATATAAATTATTAAATAGTAATAAGAATGAAAAAGTCAATTATATTTTCAATGCTTGTGGGAGCTGCAATGTTGTTTGCTTGCGACCCCATTGAAGACCGTGATACGATGACCGGAGCTATTACTGCTGATCAGTTGAATATTTCAGCAAAACCAGTTGTTAAAGACGGTGTAAATTCGAATTATATCGAATTGAACAGTGAAGGCAATCCTTGTCTCTCTTCCTGGGATTATGGTTTCGGTACATTAACAAACACCAAAGGAACTGTTAAGGTGATGATGGCTGGTGATAATGATATAGTATTCAGTGGCATGAATCCAGATGGTACAATCATTAAAAAAACAATAACAGTTCATGTTGACAAGCTGTATGATGTAGAACCAGAATATGCTTTGTTCTGCGGTGATAAAGGAACTAAAACATGGGTTTGGGATGATGTAATGGGTACTCCTTGGGGTAATGGTGGTTACTTGGGCAACACAACTCCAGGATGGTGGACATGTAATATGGACGCTATTCAGGAACAAGCTGTTCAAAAAGGATATCCTGGTGATGGAAAGAATGGATCTATGCTCTTCTCTCTTAAGGGGGCTAAGATAACAAAGAGTGATGGTACTTCAGGCTCATTCACTTTCGATATGTCTAAAAAAACTTCTGATGGAAATGGTGGTATCTGGGGTATTGGTAAACTATATACTAAGAGTGTTAATGTACTTTTAGGTATTCAGCCAAACGAAGGTAATGCTGTAATTAACGAATATGATATTCTTAAATTAGATGCTTCCCATATGTATTTAGCTTGTAAAGAAACTGCAACAACTGGTGCTTGGGGAACTTGTTGGTTCTGGTGTTTCAGAGCTAAATAGAATATTTCTTAGTTAGATCTTAATAAATTTGAATTTATATATTGGGCGGAACTTATTAAATGTTTCGCCCAATTTTTATGTTTGAAGTAGTTCTTCTTTAATACCTGATATGATGAAATTGTATTTATAATATCATGATATCTTTTTGTAAATAACTAGTTTATAAAGAATCTATCTGTAATGCACATGCTCGATGTTTTATTTCTTAACGAATATCAGTGCAAATTGTGCAAAAAAATAGCATGAATTAGGCTTTGTTAAAGTCCGGTTTTTCAAACAATTTGTTATATTTGTAATATTATTAATCGAAAATAAAAATGCTAAAGAAAACACTATATGCATTCCTCTTTTTAGTTTGTCTTACCGGTTGTAAATCAGATCATAAAAAATTCACGATAGAAGGTACTGTATCGTCAACTAAATATGATGGAGAATGGATTTATTTGGTTCCCGCCGAAGGTGCTAATTCTTCAAATGTAGATTCAACCAAAATGAAGAATGCTTCTTTTACTTTTAAAGGAGATATAGAACGAATAGCTATAATTCGTACTAGACCAATTTTACGTTTATCATTACAAGAATTACTGGTTGTTACGGAACCTGGCAACATTAAGGTTGTTCTTAATTCACCTAGTTCAGCTCATGGAACTCCTCAGAATGATGCGTTGCAATTGTGGAAAGAAGAAAAAGAGAAGAACATGGCTGCTTATAATTTTATTAGAAAAGGATTGCAAACGGTATCTGGAAAAGATTCTCTTCGTTGGATTGCTCAAAAGGATACATTGCAGGAACGTGAACGTATCTATAATGAACGTTTTCTAAAAGAACAAGGAAATAATACAGTTGGCACCTTTATCAGAAAGATGGTTGGTGGAACTGGTAAATAAAAGATTAAACACTGAAACATGATACAAAAGTTATTCACAACGTAACACTTTAGATCTATTTACATTTAAGTTTTAAACATAAACATACTCATTGGATGCTTTGACCATAAAATCTGATTATAAAAACTATCCTGCTGAATCTTATAAATAAAACACGATGAAAGAAGTATTAAACGTTCACATAAAAAGGAGTAATCTCCTATTATCCTTACTATTGGGAATATGTGTATTTATTTTCTTTAATTTCTATTATCCTTTTCATATTCAATATCAGGAGCAGTTTCAAATGTTCCTGTTTACTAAAGATTATTTTCTTGATAGAGTATCGCTACCTGGTGGATTAGCCATATATTTAGGGAATTTCTTTGTTCAGTTTTTCTATTATGCCTGGCTTGGTGCGCTTGTTATTTCATTATTGCTAGTCTTACTGCAGAGGGAGATCGTTTGGATAACAAAGAAATTTGGTTTTAATAATGCATATTATCCATTAACGTTATTACCTTCCATTGTTTACTGGATTTTGTTATGTGATGAGAACTATATGTTGTCAGGATTACTTTTATTAATAATGGTTTTGGCTACAGTTATTATTTGTACTATAATACCATCTCGTACAATTCGTTTGATATCCACAATTGTTCTAACTCCTGTACTATATATTCTTTGTAGTGGTTGTTTCTGGCTTTTTTCTTTGTTTATGATTCTGTTAGAAATCTTTTATTGGAAGCAAAAGATTGATATTCGTTGGTGGATTATGGTTTTGGGTTCTGTATTATTGATAATCTTTTCCCCAATAGTCTCTAAAAACTTTTATCAATATCCGCTGGAACGCTTATGGTTGGGTATTGGATTTTATCGTTTTCCGAATATTTCTCCTTACGGACAAATTATTGTATGGTTGCTTACTGTTGCTGTTTCCATATTGCCTCGCTTTTTACCACAAACAGTATTATTGAAAAAGTATTTCACATTGATTGCGTTTCAATTATTTGTCTTGGTAATTGGTGGTGGTTACTTTATAAAAAATGTTGCCAATTGGGATAAAGAGGAAATAATGGGATATGATCATCATGTCAGGATGCAGGAATGGGATAAAGTATTAGCTATGGCAGATAAAAAAGTACCAACTGCCCCAATGTCTGTTGCTTGTTTAAATTTGGCATTGTCAAAGACTGGACAATTGGCTGATAAAATGTTTAGTTACTATCAAAATGGAGTACAAGGATTAATTCCTCCTTTTGAACCAGATTTTACATCTCCGCTGCCTACCAGTGAAATTTACTATCATTTGGGAATGATAAACTCATCTCAACGTTTAGTTTTTGAGGCAATGGAGTCAATCCCTGATTATCAGAAGAGTGCCCGTTGTTATAAACGACTTGCTGAAACAAATCTAATTAACGGACAATATGAAGTTGCGGCTAAATATCTGAGAGTTCTCCAGCATACACTGTTTTATCGTAATTGGGCAACTGAGACATTGACCTATTTAAATAACGAAAGTAGAATTAACGCTCATCCTGAGTGGGGACGATTAAGACAGTTACGTTACAAAGACGATTTCCTTTATAGCCAAGACGAACTTGATATAATGCTGGGAATATTATTCAAGCAAAATAATAGCAATCGTATGGCATTTGAATATTTAATGGCTTGCACCTTACTTAGCAAAAATCTGGATCGCTTCTTTAATTATTATCCATTAGGAAAAGATGCTGGTTATCAGCAAATACCGAAAAGTTATCAGGAAGCATTATTATTTATCTGGAGTTTAAAGCATCATCCATTAAAGGAAAAAGCTCCATGGCCTATTTCTGAACAAATTACAGAGAGATTGTTAGAATATGCTCCTATTTATATGCAGGATAAAAATTCCGGGCCGATATTAAAAGAACGCTTTGGTGATACGTATTGGTATTATTTACACTTTGGAACTAAGAAATTATGAAAATAATGAAACAAATATTAACTCTGTTTTTGGTTGGAATAGCGATGATTTCTTGTAATAATCAAGTTAATTCGCCTTCTAAAATAGATAAATTTCCTCCTATTTATCCTGATTACGTTGGTGTAACTGTACCAGCAACTATTGCTCCTCTGAATTTCTCATTCCCTGATGAAACTTTTGACAGAGTAGATGTTGTTGTAAAAGGAAAGAAAGGTAACGAAATTCATGTAAATGGCGATGCTGTATCTTTCTCTTCTTCTGAATGGAAGAGCTTGTTGGAAAGTAATAAGGGAGATAGTGTTCTGGTAACTGTTTGTTTGAAACAAAATGGTAATTGGAAACAATACAAATCTTTTCCAATCTATATTAGCCAATATCCAATTGATTATGGTTTAGTCTATCGACTTGTTGCTCCCGGATATGAGGTATATAGCAAGATGGGAATTTATCAACGAGAGTTAGCTTCGTATAAACAAACAGCCTTGTATGAAAATACGTTGGTTACAGGATCTTGTGTAAACTGTCATAGTTTTAATAAAACGAATCCCGATCATTCCAGCTTGCATTTACGTGGAAATAACGGAGCAACTTATATGAATATAAATGGTAAGGCTGAATTCCTAAACACAAAAACAGATAAAACCATTGGCTCCTTTGTTTATCCTTACTGGCATCCATCCGGTAAATATGTAGCTTATTCAGTGAATAAAACTCGTCAGGTATTTCATGTTGCAAAGGATAAGCGCATAGAAGTGGTAGATTTGGAGTCGGATATAATTGTATATCAACCGGAAACGAAACAGGTGTTAACTCCGGATATTTTAAAAACTGCTTCCTTCGAGACTTTCCCTGCTTTTTCAGCCGATGGTCGTACATTATATTTCTGTTCTGCAGAGAAGAAAGAAATGACAAAAGAATATGAAGATGTAAAATACAGTTTATGCAGTATATCATTTAATCCGGAAAATGGAACCTTTGGCGATCATATAGATACCCTTGTATCAGCAAAGAAGATAAACAAAAGTATATCTTTCCCTCGTCCGTCTTATGATGGAAAATACATCATGTTTACGTTATCCAATTATGGAAACTTCTCAATCTGGCATAAGGAAGCCGATTTATGGTTACTTAATCTGGCCGATGGCAGTATAAGAGATCTGAAAGAGGTGAACAGTGATGATACGGAAAGTTATCATAACTGGAGCAGCAATTCTCACTGGTTTGTATTCAGCAGTCGCCGTGACGGAGGATTGTATACTCGTTTGTACATAGCTTCTATCGATGATAAAGGGAAAGTTAGCAAGCCTTTCCTTTTACCACAGGAAGATCCTTTCCGTTATTATGATGAATCTGTTTATTCGTATAATGTACCCGATTTTGTATCTTCACCTGTGAAATGGGATATTAAAGAGATGGAAAAAGGTATCACATCTAAAGAACGAACACAAGTAACTATTAAAAAGTAAAAATGAAATATAGGTTTTATACATTTTCTTCTTACAACGTAAATGTAGAACTCTCTTCTTTTGGCGAAACCGGACATACGGTGGAATATCACCTCATGTTTCATGTAAAAGGAGGAGAGCTAAATTATGAAACTCAGTTAAGAAATTTGCATTGTGCTTATAGCGAATTACTGAATGATGAACTTTTGACTGGTGCAAAACCGGTTATGAAGCGCTATTTCCTTAGTGATGCAGCAAACCAGAGTGAGCAATTGGAGGAGGAATTAAAATCGTTTCCGGAGTGTGCTACTTCTATTCTTCAGCAGCCTCCTTTAGATGGTAGTAAAATTGCATTATGGTGCTATTTAACAACCACTACTAATCCTGCATATAAACACTATTGGACGGCGGGTGCCGGAATTGCTTCGGGCAATTCAGAAGAGCAGACTCATGCTTTATTGGAAAATTATGAGACCGAATTGCAACAACGTGAGTGTACATTAGAAAAAGATTGTATTCGTACCTGGTTCTTTGTGCAAAATGTAGATGTGAATTATGACGGTATGGTACAAGCCCGTCGTTATAATTTCCTGAACCAGGGGCTTACCGAACATACTCATTATATAGCCAGTACAGGTATTGAGGGGCGACATGCTAATCCAAAGATTCATGTTTTATTAGATGCTTATGCTGTAAAAGGACTCCAGTCCGGTCAGATTAAATACCTTTACGCATTAAGTCATTTAAGTCCTACAGCCATATATGGGGTAACCTTTGAAAGAGGAGTCAGTGTGTTATATGGAGACAGATGTCAACTATATATAAGCGGAACCGCCAGCATAGATAATAAAGGTGAGGTTTTGCACAAAGGAGATGTTCTATCTCAGGCCCGCCGGATGTGCGAAAATGTAGAGAAACTTTTGGAAGAGGGAGGCTCTGGTTTTCAGGATTTAGCACAAATTATTATTTATCTGCGTGATGCTGCAGATTATAAAGTTATAAAGCATATGCTTGAAAAGCAATTCCCGGAGATTCCTAAACAGTATGTACTTGCCTCTGTTTGTCGTCCCTCCTGGCTTATTGAAATGGAATGTATTGCTGTGCGGAAGAACAATAATCCAGAGTTTGGTAATTTGTAAACATCTTATATACTTAATATTCATTGGCTTCTTTATCCTACAAGTTATAAAGAAGCCTTTGTTATGTTTAAACAACTGTATTATCTGATAAGTGATACAAAAGTATCAGTTATTAGGAATATAATATTATTTTTTATTTGTACTAGATGGGTTATTGCTCTTTTCTAGTTATTGTATAATGATAAAAGCAGGTTTATTATTGAGTAATTTGACTTAACCCTTTTAAATAAAGCTGTTAATAGGGTTCAACTAATCAGCTTCATGTGCTGACAGAAATATATTCCGATATAAGTGATTCACGTACCATTAATTTATATATGGTTTTAATTTGCTTATAAATAGGGGATTATATATAGTTTGTTCCATTTATTAAGAACAATATTCTATTTAATTTTTGCCAGTTAATAAAGTGTTATTAATAGATAAAATTGTATTTGTAATCCATTGCCGCAATATTTACTTTTGCTAACGTAATAATAGGTATTTTCATACATAGAAGAAAATCACAATATATATAAATCTAATATCAGTTATGAAAAACATTATGTTGTTCTTAATGGCGCTTGTAATAAGTTGCCAAGTCATGGCTCAGCAAGATCGAATTACCGGTAGAATAACCGATAGTAATGATGGATCTGGTATGCCTGGCGTAAACGTTTTAGTGAAAGGGACCACTAACGGAACCATAACAGACTTGAATGGAAAATTCTCCTTGAGCGTTTCCACTAAAAATGCTGTATTGGTTATCTCCAGTGTGGGGTACAAAACTCAGGAAATTCGTTTGAGAAGTGATCAGAAAACTGTTAATGTAGTTTTGGAAGAAAATTCAAAATTACTTGATGAAGTTGTAGTAGTAGGTTATGGTACTATGAAGAAAAGTGATCTTACAGGGTCTGTCGGTTCTCTTAGTGGAGAAAAATTAAAAGAATCAGTAGTTGCTAATTTTGATCAGGCTTTACAAGGACGTATTGCCGGTGTGCAGGTCTCGTCTAATTCTGGTACTCCAGGCGCTGCAACTACAATCCGTATCCGTGGAGCAAGTTCTATTACTTCAGATAATGAACCTCTTTATATTATTGACGGTATTCCTGTACAAGGTTCAGGAACTGATATTGCCGGATTTGATTGGGCTGGTGGTGCAAATGGACAGAAAAAGGTTAATCCGCTAGCTGCTATTTCTCCAAGTGATATTGTTAGTATTGATGTGTTGAAAGATGCTTCAGCTTGTGCTATTTATGGTGCTGCCGGTGCTAATGGTGTGGTAATGGTTACAACTCGTCGTGGAAAAGCCGGTGAAATAAAGATTAATTATGATGGCTATATATCTTCGTCATCTCTTCCTAAAAAGCTAGATATGATGAACTTAAAACAGTTTGCCGTTTATCAGCAGGAATTATCAGCAGATTTAGGAAATCCTCTTTCTGATTATTTTAAAGATCCTTCAATATTAGGTGAAGGTCAGGATTGGCAGGATGCAATTTTCCAGTCGGCAGTAGCACAAAGCCATTCTCTTTCTGTTTCCGGTGGTTCTGATAAAACTCAGTTTTCAGTATCTGGAAGTTGGTTTAATCAGGATGGTATTGTAATTGGTTCTGGATTTGATCGCTTTAATTCACGTTTTAATTTTGATGCACAAGCTCGCAAATGGTTAAAATTAGGTGGTTCTCTTTCTTTTGCACGAACGAATGAAACCATAACTCTTAATGATGGTGGTGATGGAGTAATTATGCAATCTCTTTTGATGCCTCCTAATGTTCCTGTAAAGGATATGGATGGTAATTATGCAGGCCCTGAATCTGTTGAAGGAATATCTTGGAATCCGGTTGCTATAGCGATGACTCGTACTAATAAATTGCTTCGTAATCGTATAATGGGAGGTTTTTATGGTTCAGCTGAAATTATAAAGGGATTAACCCTACGTGCTGAATATTCTTTTGATGCATCAAATAATACAAATAAGGCTTTTCACCCAACATATGAATGGGGTGCTTTGAAAAATGAAATCAATCGTATCATGCAGCGAGAAGATCAATCAATGTATTGGGTGCAGAAGGATTACTTAACTTGGGATAAGACTTTTAATCAGAAACATAATATAAACTTCATGGCTGGTTTTGAGGTTTCAAAATCTGCTTGGGAAGGTACTCAGCTAATTAAGAATAAACTAACCACTGATGATATAAAAGTGATAGGTGTAGACGGTACTTATGAAACGAACTCTGGTTGGAAAGATGAGGCTACTCAGGTATCTATGTTTGGTCGTGCAAATTATAACTATGATAACCGTTATTACCTGACCGGAACAATGCGTAGAGATGCTTCTTCTAAGTTTGGCTCTGGTAACCGTTGGGGAAACTTTCCTTCTATGGCAGCTGCCTGGCGTATAAGTAATGAAGCCTTTTTAAAAGACAATAAATCGATTTCTAACTTAAAACTTCGTTTAGGTTATGGTATGGTAGGTAATTCAAATATTGGAACATACAAATATGGTTCTGCCATGACAGCTGTTTCAACACCGTTTGGAACAGGATATCGTCCTTCAAATATTTCAAATCCAGATTTGAAATGGGAAACATCAGTTCAATACAATGCAGGTCTAGATTTAGGTTTGTTTAATGATCGTATTTCATTGACATTTGATGCATATTATAAAACAACGAAAGACTTATTGCTTCAGATTTCTATTCCTAGTTATTTAGGAGGTTCTGATTGGACTGATATTCAATCTCCTTATGCAAATATTGGTAAGGTGGATAATAAGGGTTTTGATATTGCTTTGTCAACTCATAATATCAAAAGTAAAGATTTAAACTGGACTTCTAATTTAGTATTCTCTCTTAACCGTGGTGAAGTAAAGGCTTTGAATGATGATAATCAGGCTATTTATAGTAAGCTTAACTGGTATTCTGAATTTCAGACAGCTACAATTACTAAAGTGGGCCATCCAATAGGTGTATTCTATGGATATCAAACAGAAGGTCTCTTCAAGGATAAAAATGATATTCTGAATCATGCAGTACAGAAGGCCGATCCGCAAAATAGTAAAATTAACTATGTGAATAAAACTGGTGGTGTATGGGTAGGAGATATTAAATTTGTTGATCAGAACAATGATAATGTTATTGATACTAAAGATCAGGTTATTATTGGAAATCCAAACCCTGATTTTACTTTTGGTTTTAATAACAATATTACATATAGAGATTTTGATTTAGCATTTTCAATTACAGGAGCTGTAGGTGGGGATATTTTAAATTATTCTCGTGTTTTAACTGAGGGCCAGACAAGTATTTGGACAAATCAATCAATTGATGTTGTTAATCGTGCAAAGATTGGTTTGCATGATGAAAAAGGCTCAACAACTGATCCTGATAATGTTTACCTGCTTAATCCGGATGCTATTTTGCCTCGTGCAGCAACTAATGATGTTAACCGTAACAACCGTATGTCTGATCGTTTCATTGAAGATGGAACTTATGTACGTCTCTCAAATATTTCTTTGGGTTATACATTCCCAAAAGATTTGGCTAAAAAACTGAAAATAGAGAAACTAAGGGTTTATGCCAGTGCTCAGAATTTATTAACTATTACTGGTTATTCCGGGTATGATCCTGAGATAGGTGCTTATAACCAAAGTGCTTTGATGCAGAATATTGATATGGGACACTACCCAACTCCTAGAATGTTTACGTTTGGTATTAACCTGGGATTTTAATCAAAGAATATAAAGGAAATGAAAAAGATAATTAAATATATTAGTCTGGTAGCTCTATTGTTGGGCACACCTTCTTGTGAAGACTTTCTTACTGTTGTTCCGCAAGATTCATTGACTGCAGATAACTATTATAATAGTGAAGCAAAAATACGTGCTAATACAGCAACTCTTTACGGGGCTGTATGGTGGACTTTTGATTGTCAGTTTATGTGGCTGGCAGGTGATGAAATGGCTGGTGATTTGTATTATACTTATGATCAGGAGGGACAATTCTTCTATTTCAGTTATAATAATGGAAACTCTTATCTTACTCAGGGCTGGCAGGGTCTATATCGCGTAGTATCTTATGCAAACTCTGTAATAAATGATATGCCTTCTGCAGCAACTAATGTTTCTCAGAGTGTAATTGATAAAGCCGTTGCTGAAGCAAGATTTGTTCGTGGTGTTGCTTACTATTACCTGACAGAATATTGGGGAGAAGTACCTATTATTGAAAGTTCTACAGATAAAATAATTTCGGGTGACTTATTTGTACCGAAGAATACACGTAAGAGCTGTTATGAATTTATGATTCGTGATTTTGAATATGCAGCAAAAACACTTCCAAGTGTGGATGAACAAGCTGGTCGTGCAACAAAATGGGCTGCAAAAGCCATGCTTGCAAAAGTTCATCTTGCTTATGCTGCTTCGGCAATGGGTAATTCTTCTATGTATGGAGATGCAGCAACACATTTTAATGCAGCGAAGGAACTTTGTGCTGATGTGATTAAAAATAGCGGACGTACATTAGACTCTAGTTTTGGAAACCTTTTCACTGTTGAAGGCAATAACTGTTCTGAGTCTTTATTTGCAATTCAATGTAAAACAGGTGCTTATACTCAGGGAAGCTCACGTAATGTAAACTTCTCCCGTAGTTCTGTTATTGCCGATCAGACTTGGGGAGCAGGTAAAGGCCCTACTATCAGTCTTCAAAAAGATTTTGACCAGCAAAAAGATGTTCGTCGTTACTGGACATATATGCATCAGGGGGACTATTATCCAATGTTGAATAAAAATAATGGTGGCTACACATATAAGAACTATGTTGAAGCAGACAATGAAAACCCGAATGAAATGCTTGCACACATTAAGAAATATGTAATTGGTAAATCTTCTGATTGTAATGGTAATGTAGGTCTGAACCAGGATGCTGGAAATAATATTCATATCATTCGTTTGGCAGATGTTTATCTGATGTATGCTGAAGCAATTCTTGGAACATCAGCTTCAACTACAGATGCTGAAGCACTTAAATATTTCAATGCAGTTCACAGCGATCGTGCAGGGTTAACAGCTGCGACTTCTTTGACCTTTGAGAACATATTGAAAGAACGCCGTTTAGAGTTTGCGTTCGAAGCTGTTCGCTGGTTGGATATCAAACGATATTATTACCGTAATTCGCAAGCTGCATTAGCACTTCTCAACAGCCAGAAACGTGAATTAGTTTATAATCTGAAGAATGGATATTCCACAGCTGAAGATAGAAATAACAATGATAACTATCAGGAAACTGTACCTACTGCAGGATTTGTAACAGTATATGATTCACAAATGTTTTTGCCTGTTCCGGCAGAAGCTTTAACCAGCAATCCTCGTTTTGCAGAACCTGCTGTTGATTATCAATTTAAAGACTAAGAAGACTATGAAAGCATTAATTAAAAATATATTATTTCTTGTAGTTGCTGTTTCAAGCTGTCTCCTTACAGCTTGTAAAGATGATGATAGCAGCAATTCCACTCCTGTGGTAAGATATGTTCGTTCTTGTGATGCGGCTAAGTCCGACTCACTTATAACGAAAGCTAGTCTGGGTAGTACCATTGCCATTATTGGCGAGAACCTTGATGGTGTGAAAGAAATTTGGTTCAATGATCAGCAAGCAAAGGTAAATCCTGTATATGTAACAAGTAATTCTATTCTGGTTACTATTCCTAGTGGTATTCCAACTGATGTTACCGGTAAAATTCGATTTGTTACTCATTCCGGATTGGAAACCACTTATGATTTTGGTGTGGTTGTTCCTAGTCCGGTACTTAATTCAATGAAATGCGAATATGTTGCCGATGGTGATATTGCGGTTATTAAAGGAGATTTCTTCCTTGAACCAAAAGTCTATTTTAAAGGAAATGTTGAAGCCGATGTTGTGAGTTTTACAAAAACAGAGATTAAGGTAAGAGTTCCTAATGGAGCAGAAGCAGGTCCTATTACAGTTCAGTCTATTTATGGATCAACACGCTCTTTATTTAATTTCCGTGATAACTCTTCAGTTTCTTCTTCAACAAAAGTATTTTTGGATTTTGAAGAAACATCTTCCTGGAATCCTTGGGGATTGAGTGCATTTGGAACAGAAAATGGATTATCTGGTAAGTATCTTAAATTCGAAGGAACAACAGGTTCATGGGCCTGGCCTGCAAATTCAATTCAATTGTATTATGCAAGCTCTTCCCGCACTCCTTTGGTATCTTCAGGTGATATCTCAACGTTGGCACTTCGCTTTGAAGCTAATTGTAAAGAATGGCATGATACCCCATTATTATTCTGGTTTACAAATAATGAAAATACTCACAATGTAGATGGTAGTGACCCGCAGGCTCATTGGAAACCTTATTTAAATAATGGCGTTAAATCAAATTATGTGACTGATGGTTGGGAAACAATTACAATTCCGTTGACCGACTTTAAGTACAGTAAAGATGAATCTGACGAAAGTCGTTCTATTACAAGTCTTTCTCAGTTAGTTGACCTTCATGCTATGTTCTTTGGTGCAGCAGATGGCACTTATGATTTGAAGCTTTGGATTGATAACATGCGTATTGTTAAATATAAATAAGTAAGATAAGATATGAAAAAGAATATATTAACATATTGCTCATTTATCTTAATTACCCTAATTGCAGGCCTAGGCTTCGTAGGGTGTGATAAAGATGATGTAGCCGGTACTCCAGTACTAGAGTCTTTTGGTCCTTCTCCTGCATTACGTGGAGGTGAGCTCCGTTTTATTGGTAAGAACTTGTCGAATAATATTGAAGGTGTAGTTTTACAGGGTGTTGATGAAATAAAAGACTTTCAGGTAGTTAGTGATGAAGAATTTAAAATTACAATTCCTCAGGATGCTAAACCAGGGTTAATTACTTTAAATACCTCTGCAGGTAAAATTGTGACTAAAACAGCCTTGACATTCTCGGAACCAATTTCTATATCAAAGCTTTCTAATACAAATGCTACAGGTGTAGCTCGCTATGGTGACAAATTTACTTTTGAAGGCGATTATCTGAATTTGATTAAGCAAGTTATATTTTCTGGAAATGATACTGTTTACCAGGATAAATTTGTAGAACAAACCAGATATAAGATTACTGTTACTGTTCCTAAAAGTGCACGTACTGGTATGATTACTTTATCTAACGGCGCAGATGTTCCAATCCTGGTTTATACAGCAGAGACACCTATTCAGGCTCCTTATATTGTTAAAGCTTCTGATAATCTTGGAGCAGGGCTTTCACCTTTAACAGTAAAACCAGGTACAGACAAAGTCACAATCAAAGGTAGTAACTTTGATTTGGTTAAAGCTGTGGTATTTGGAGGAACCAAACTTTCTCCTAAGTTTACTGTAAGTACCGATGCTCGTACTATTGAAGCAGATGTTCCTGCAGATGCACAAGATGGTAGCGTAATCCTTGTAGGATTTTCGGGTACTACTGTAACCAGTGAATTGTCGCTTACGATGAAAATGCCGGTTGTAGCAAAAGTTACTCCTAATCCGGTAAAGAATGGTGAAACTCTTACAATTACCGGGACAGATCTTGATTTAGTTAGCGGGGTAACATTTGGAACGTTGGCTGCTAATATTTTAAGTCATTCAAGTACTGAATTAAAGGTTGTGGCTCCGTTTACTGCAACTCCTGGAAAGATTGTGTTGGCAACTAAATCTGGAAAATCTGTTGAAACAGAAAGCATTTCATATATAAAACCAACAGCAACGTCTTTTAGTCCAACTTCGCTTATGGCAGGTAAAGAGGTTGTAATCAATGGAACAAATCTCGATTTAGTAAGTTCTGTAATATTTCCTGATAATCTGACTGTTGCAGTAGATGCTTCCAAACGCACTTCAACTTCAATCAGAATAAATGTGCCTGTAACAGCTGTTTCGGGGAAAGTAACTTTGGTTATGATGAATGGAGAAACTCAGAATTCAGAAACATCATTAACTGTTGAACCGGCAGATATTCCAATTGTAACATCTAAGCCATCATCTGTAAAAGCAGGTGAGCTATTAGTTCTGGAAGGAATGAACCTAAACATTGAAACAGCTTACTTTGGTAATATTAAAGCTACGGAGTACGGAACTCGTACAAATTCCAGATTGGAAGTCTATGTACCAAAGAATGTTCCTTCAGGAAGTGTTGTTCTTACGCTGACCGGTACTAATGGAAAATCATCTACTGTAAATATTTCAATTGCGGGTGGTGTAACTCCTGTCGAAAATCAGGAACTTGTATTTTTCGATTTTGAAGCTGACGCTTCTGGTATTGGATGGAAAAACGTGGGAAATATTGAAAATAATTCTTCCATAGCTATTTCGGGTAATTATTATCATGTTGATGCAACAATGGATGGTGGTTGGAGTGTTTATTTTATGCGAAATTGGGGCAAATTCTCTACTACAGGTGTTAATGCTTCAACTTACGCAGTAAAAATGGATGTAAATATTACTAGTGTCGATGCTCCGGTTGTATTGAAGTTCAGAATGAAAGGTAGTGATGATGATTATTGGTACGCATGGAAAGTTGGCGAACTCTATCCTTCAGGAACAAATGGCTGGGTAACAGTTACTCTTCCTTTAAGTGGGTTTAAGAACGATAATGGAAATGGCTCTGCTACCATTACCGATCCTTCAAAATTAGGATCAGAATATGGAATAGCTCATGGTTGGGGAGCCGGTCATATTAATATGTATGTAGATAATGTTCGTTTTGAAAAAATCTGATAATTAAGAGTTAAAAGAGGGGATTCCTCTGTTGGAAATCTCCTCTTTTAGATTTTAGTTTTTCGCATTATAAATAAATCTTTAAAATGAGAAATATTAAGTTTTACCTTTTCTTTCTTACAACTTTCCTGATTGCTTCCTGTAGTAAAGATGGTGGGGATACTCCTGTGCCTGAAAGTACAGCGCCAGAGTTTGTATCTTCAGTTCCGGCCAATCAGGCAACGGGTGTTGCTTATAATACTGGAACTGTACAATTAGTCTTTGATCGTGCTATCACTGTTGTTTCTGCTGCAAAAATTACGCTTAACAATGTGGTTGTAACTGAGGTTTCAGCTTCTGACAAGACTTTGACTGTTACATTACCTAAGCTGAAAGGTAGTACTCAATACACTTTAAAGATTGGTGTTTCTGCTATAAAAGCAATTCCTGGAACACTTAATACAAATGAAGTTTCTATTTCCTTTACTACAGGTGCAGAGCCTGTCTATGAAATTTCAAAATCATTAGTTACATCTAATCCTTCTTCTCAAGCTGTGAAGGTGTACAATTTCTTATTAGAGAATTATCGAAAGAAGATTATCTCTGGTGCGATGGCTAAAGTTAACTGGAATATTTCTGATGCAACATGGGTTAACTATAAGACTGGAAAGTATCCGGCTATAAATTGTTTTGATTATATTCATCTTCAGTCGTCACCTGCAAACTGGATTGATTACGGTAATACACAAGTGGTAGAGGACTGGTGGAATAATAATGGACTGGTGGCTTGTATGTGGCATTGGATTGTACCAAAAAGTCAAGGCTCAACAGATTATACTTATGTGCCTGCAGAAACAACATTCAAAGCTTCAAATGCTACAGTTGAAGGTACGTGGGAGAATAATATTGTTAAAGCTGATCTTGAAAAGATTTCCGGATATTTAGGATTACTTAAGGCAAAAGGGATTCCTGTAATATGGAGACCATTACATGAAGCTGCAGGTAATATTTATGCTTATTCAAACGGAACTGCATGGTTCTGGTGGGGGGCAAGTGGTGCTGATGCTTATAAAAAGCTCTGGATTTATATGTTTAATTATTTTCAGAATAAAGGCCTGAATAATTTAATCTGGGTATGGACTACACAGACAGGCGATAATGATTTCTATCCTGGTGATAACTATGTTGATATTGTGGGACGCGACCTCTATGGGCAAGACTCTAATAATTTAATGACGGCTTCACAAATATTGGCTCAATATCAAACGATAGAAAAAGAACATCCAACTAAGATGGTTACTCTTAGTGAATGTGGCAGTGTAGCTACGATAACAAATCAGCTGAGTGCTGGTGCTACCTGGTCTTGGTTTATGCCTTGGTATGATTATGACCGAACAGATACTGGTGATACAAACAAATATGCAAATGCAGCTTTCTGGGCAGATGCTGTAGGAAATGCAAATGTAATCACTCGCGATAAAATGCCGAGTTTGAAATAAAATGATTAGTATGAAAAAGATATTTTTAGCCGTTATGACGTTAATTTTAACCAGCTCTTTCTCTAATGGAAACAAGAAAGAGGTATATAAGGATGCTTCGGCTCCGGTGAAAGACAGGGTGGAAGACTTGCTTAAGCGAATGACTCTGGAAGAAAAAGTGGGGCAGATGAACCAGTTTGTTGGTATCGAACATTTTAAGTCTGCTCAAGCTTCATTAACAGCAGAAGAGCTGAGGACTAACACTGCCAATGCATTCTACCCCAACACTACTGTTGAAGACATGATTAAATGGACCGAAACCGGAAGAATAGGTTCGTTCCTGCACGTGCTAACATTAAAAGAGGCTAATTACCTGCAATCACTGGCTATGAAGAGCCGTTTGCAGATTCCTATCATCTTTGGTATTGACGCTATTCATGGAAATGCCAATGCTCCCGATAATACAGTCTATCCTACCAATATTGGTCTGGCTTCTTCTTTCGATCTGGATATGGCATATAAAATTGCCCGCCAGACTGCACAGGAAATGCGTGCCATGAATATGCACTGGACATTTAACCCGAATGTGGAAGTAGCCCGTGATGCTCGTTGGGGCAGGGTTGGCGAAACCTATGGGGAAGATCCTTATTTAGTTACATTAATGGGTGTGCAGTCTGTTAAGGGATATCAGGGGAATTTGAACGGAAAAGAAGATGTGCTGGCTTGTATCAAGCATTTTGTGGGAGGTAGCGAGCCTCTTAACGGAACCAATGGTGCACCGGCCGATTTATCCGAACGTACACTTCGCGAAGTTTTCTTCCCACCATTTAAAGCAGGTGTTGAAGCTGGTGCTATGTCTTTGATGACAGCACACAATGAACTGAATGGCATCCCTTGCCACACCAATGAATGGCTGATGGAAGACGTTCTTCGTAAAGAATGGAAGTTCCCGGGATTTGTGGTTAGCGACTGGATGGATATTGAACATACGCACGATTTGCATGCTACCGCCGAAAATATTAAAGAGGCTTTCTATCAAAGTATCATGGCCGGAATGGATATGCACATGCATGGCATTCTTTGGAACGAATATGTAGTAGAACTTGTAAAGGAAGGCCGTATTCCAGAATCACGTATTGACGAATCTGTTCGTCGTATTCTGGATGTAAAGTTCCGTCTCGGCTTGTTTGAGAATCCTTATGCCGACGAAAAACAGAGCATGAAAATCCGCTTGAGCGATGAACATAGAGCAACTGCACTCGAAGCTGCACGCAATGGTATTGTTCTATTAAAGAACAGCGGAGTGCTTCCTCTTTCTCAGGATAAGTATAAAAAAGTATTGGTAACAGGTATCAATGCCAATGATATGAATATTCTTGGCGATTGGAGTGCTGTTCAGAAAGAAGAGAACGTAACTACAATCCTTGAAGGATTGAAAATGATAGCACCTCAGACTAACTTTGACTTTGTTGATCAGGGATGGGATCCTCGCAACATGAGTCAGGCTAAGGTTGATGAGGCTGCAGATAAAGCAAAAGATGCTGATTTGAACATAGTGGTTGCGGGAGAGTACATGATGCGTTTCCGCTGGAAGGACCGTACCGGAGGTGAAGATACCGATCGCTCGGATATTGATTTAGTGGGCTTGCAGAACGAGTTGATTAAGAAAATTGCCGCTTCCGGTAAGCCTACAATCCTTATTCTGGTTAATGGTCGTCAGCTTGGTGTTGAATGGGCTGCCGAAAACCTTCCTGCAATTGTTGAAGCATGGGAACCTGGAATGTATGGCGGTCAGGCTGTAGCAGAAATCCTTTATGGAAAGGTAAATCCTTCTGCTAAACTTGCGGTTACTATTCCTCGCAGCGTTGGTCAGTTGCAAATGATTTATAATCATAAACCTTCTCAGTATTTCCATCCTTATGTGGTGAAACCAAGTACTCCGCTTTATCCATTCGGATATGGATTATCTTACACCACTTATAAGTATGACGACTTGACTCTTGATAAATCAGAAATTGGGAAAGACGGTAATGTAAATGTCAGCGTAAAGGTTACTAATACCGGAAATCGTGATGGAGTAGAGATTGTTCAGCTGTATATTCGCGACAAGTTTAGTTGTGTAACTCGTCCGGTAAAGGAACTTAAAGATTTTGCCCGCGTTGCTTTGAAAGCCGGAGAAAGTAAAATAGTAAATTTCACTGTAACCCCAGATAAACTAGCCTTCTATGATAAGAAAATGAACTGGCAGGTTGAACCGGGAGAGTTTATTGTAATGGTAGGATCTTCTTCGGAAGATAGTGCATTACTAAAGAGAAGTTTTTTGGTTAAATAAGGGATGTTTTTAGCGAGTTGCGCAGCTCGTTTTTATGACCTGCGCAGCTCGAAAGCGCGACCTGCACAGCTCGCTAGATCGACCTGCGCAACTCGATTTAAATGACCGGGCAGTTCTCGAAAAACATTCCACGAATAATTAGTAAATATGATTAGTATGGTTCAGAAAATAAAAATTATAACGGCCGGTGCTTTAATTATAGCAGGCTTTGTGTCATGCTGTACAGCTAAGGAAGTAACAGATAGTGAAGTTAAAGCAGGCTCATTAAGAACTGCGGAAACTCAGAATTTACTGAAGAATCTTAAGTCATTTCCCGAAAACGGATTTATGTTCGGTCATCAGGACGACACGGCTTATGGTATTGGTTGGGATGGAGACCAGAATCGTTCCGACGTAAAAAGTGTATGCGGTGACTATCCCGCTGTTTGCGGATGGGATTTGGGTCACATAGAACTGGGCGCAGATAAGAATCTTGATAATATTCCTTTCGAAAGAATCCGTCAGGATATCATTGCACAATACCTTCGTGGCGGACTTAATACCGTAAGCTGGCACTTAAATAACCCATTAACTGGTGGAGATGCATGGGATGTTAAAACTGCCGGAGTAGTAACCTCTGTTCTTCCGGGCGGAGCTAAACACGATCAATTTATTGGCTGGTTAGGAAAACTGGCTACTTTCTTAAACTCCCTTACTGCCCCGGATGGGAAAAAGGTTCCGGTACTGTTCCGCCCCTGGCATGAACATACAGGCAGTTGGTTCTGGTGGGGAAGATCTCATTGTACACCGGAACAATATAAAGAGCTGTGGAAAATGACTCACGATTATCTCAGCTCTCATGGTGTTAATAACTTGCTTTATGCCTATTCTCCTGGTGGCGAAGATAAGGTAGAAGATTATATTGAAAGATATCCGGGTGATAATTATGTAGACCTGCTGGGTTTTGACTGCTATCCGTCTGCTGATGTTCAGGGAACAGATGCTTACCGGAAATCAATGACCACTTGTTTAACCTATCTCACACAGTTGGGAAAAGAACATAATAAGCCTATTGCTGTAACAGAAACAGGATTGGAAGCTCTGCCTATTGCCGATTGGTGGACGGAAGTTCTCTTCCCACTTGTTGATAAGTATCCTATATCTTATGTTTTGGTATGGCGCAATGCCCGCGAAAAGCCAAATCATTTCTATGCCCCTTATCCGGGACAAGCATCGGCAAAAAACTTTGTAGAATTCTATAATCAGCCGAAAACCAAGTTTTGCTCAGATATAAAAAACTTGTATAAATAAGAATCTAATCAACTTATAAATAATAATATCTTAATTGTCATGAATCAGTATAACAACAAAATCGAGAAACTATTAGCAGACCACGAAGTCTTCTTGTCTCGAAAGAATGAGCCCGTAGAAGAAACAAATGGTCTGTTTATACGCTATAAAAATCCGGTTGTTACAGCTGCGCATACTCCTGTAATATGGAGATATGACCTGAATGAAGAAACAAATCCTTACCTCATGGAGCGTATTGGAATGAATGCAGCAATGAATTCGGGTGCTATAAAATGGAACGGTAAATATATTCTTGTGGTACGTGTAGAGGGAGCTGATCGTAAATCATTCTTTGCCGTAGTTGAGAGTCCTAACGGAATAGATAATTTCCGCTTTTGGGATTATCCGGTTACTATGCCCGATACGGAAGATCCTGCGACTAACATTTACGACATGCGCCTTACAGCTCACGAAGATGGATGGATTTACGGTGTTTTCTGTGCCGAGCGTCTTGATCCTAATGCTCCTGTAGGAGATCTCTCTTCCGCAACAGCTACTGCAGGTATTGCCCGCACAAAAGATTTGAAAACCTGGGAACGCCTTCCTGATTTAAAAACAAAGAGTCAACAACGTAATGTAGTGCTTCATCCTGAGTTTGTGAATGGCAAATATGCACTTTATACCCGTCCGCAAGATGGATTTATCGATGCCGGAAGCGGTGGAGGTATTGGCTGGGCATTGGTTGATGATATGACTCATGCAGTAATTAAAGAAGAAAAAATTATAGATCATCGTTACTATCACACAATAAAGGAAGTGAAGAACGGAGAAGGGCCTCACCCCATTAAAACCGCCAAAGGGTGGCTTCATCTGGCTCACGGAGTAAGAGGATGCGCTGCCGGATTGCGTTATGTACTTTATATGTATATGACTTCTCTGGAAGACCCAACAAAACTAATAGCTTCTCCCGCCGGATATTTCATGGCTCCTGTAGGAGAAGAAAGAATTGGCGATGTGTCTAATGTACTGTTCAGCAACGGTTGGATAGCCGACGAAGATGGAACTGTGTTTATTTATTATGCATCATCCGATACACGTATGCATGTAGCTACCTCAACTGTTGATAAGTTGGTGGATTATTGCATGAATACTCCTGAAGATGGCTTTACCACTTCGGCTTCGGTAGAAACATTGAAGAAACAAATTGAAAAGAATCTTAGTCTGCTAGCCAATAAATAGCAGATTGAATCGTTAAGTTGTTAACAAAATGGTTGACACAAAGTTTTAATTTTGAAAAACATCATGGTAAAACTATCAGAAAAAATAGGATACGGTTTCGGAGATATGGCATCTTCTATGTTCTGGAAGATATTTGGAATGTTCCTTTTGTATTTTTACACAGACGTTTATGGTCTGGCACCGGCAGCAGTAGGAACAATGTTTTTAGTAACTCGTGTATGGGATTCTTTCCTTGATCCGGTTATCGGAGTAATTGCCGACAGAACCAATACCCGTTGGGGAAAGTTCCGTCCGTACCTGCTCTTTGTAGCTGTTCCGTTCGGTATTATTGGCGTGCTGACCTTTGTTACACCCAATTTCAGTATTGAGTGGAAACTGGTGTATGCCTATATAACCTATACGCTGATGATGATGGTTTATTCAACCATCAATGTGCCGTATGCTTCTTTGCTGGGTGTAATGACACCGAGTCCGAATGAACGCACCACGCTTTCCTCTTATCGTATGTTCTTTGCTTATCTGGGTAGTTTTATTGCTTTGTTAATCATTCAACCATTGGTAGAATTTTTCTCAAAGATTGGTGGAACGGTTAATCCTCAGCAGGGTTGGACCTATGGAGTAGGGGTTATTGCAATTATGTGTGTGGCTTTGTTCCTGGGATGTTTTGCACTGACAAGAGAACGTGTAACTCCGGTGAAAGAAGAAGCAAAGAGTACACTCAAAGAAGATATACTCGACTTGTGGCGTAATCGTCCCTGGTGGATATTATTGGGAGCAGGCATTGCAGCATTGATCTTTAACTCAATCCGTGATGGGGCAACCATTTATTATTTCAAGTATTATATTCTGGAAGACAACTCTCTTAAGATAGCATCATTGGGAGTAACGGTAACGTGGACTTCATTATACCTGGCACTTGGTCAGGCATCAAATATGATTGGTGTGGCATTGGCAGCTCCGGTGGCAAATCATATCGGAAAGAAAAACACCTATATGGCAGCAATGGCTATGGCTACGGTTCTTAGTATCATCTTCTATTGGTTTTCTGCCAATCAGTTGATCCTTATATTTGTATTCCAGGCTTTAATTAGCATCTGCGCCGGTATCATCTTCCCGCTTTTATGGTCAATGTATGCCGATATTGCCGATTATTCTGAATTAAAATGTGGTCGCCGTGCCACCGGATTAATATTCTCTTCCTCTTCCATGTCTCAAAAGCTGGGATGGACTTTGGGAGGAGCACTTACCGGCTGGTTACTTGCTTACTTCGGGTTCAAGGCAAATGTAGCTCAATCAGAATCTGCTATATCAGGAATCAAGATGATGCTTAGTTTCTTACCGGCTGTAGGTACTGTTCTTTCGGTTATCTTCATCTCTCTTTATCCTTTAAGTGAAAAGAAAGTAAAGGACATAACAGAAAAACTTGAGGAACGTCGTAAAATTGAAAAGTAGACAACTATGAACAAAATAAGTGAATTAAAGTCCGAAGTGCTCGATGTTCTGCAAAACAATATTCTTCCGTATTGGGAGAAATATATGCAGGATCATGAAAATGGAGGTTTCTATGGACGAATGTCCGGTGATGAGAAACTGATGCCGGAAGCAGAAAAAGGAGCCATACTCAATGCCCGCATTTTGTGGACTTACTCATCTGCCTACCGTTTACTGAAATCAAGTGAGTATTGGGAAATGGCTACCCGTGCCAAACGATATCTCATCGATAATTTCTATGATAAACAGTACGGGGGAATCTATTGGTCGCTCGATTATAAAGGAAATCCGCAGGATACTAAGAAGCAGATTTATGCGCTTGGCTTTGCCATTTACGGACTGAGCGAATATCACAGAGCAACGGGCGATAGAGAAGCACTTGAGTATGCCATTATGTTATTCAAATCTATAGAAGAGCATAGTTTTGATAAGGAGAAAAACGGATATCTGGAAGCATTGACACGTGAATGGAATGAGATTGAAGATATGCGTCTTAGCGAGAAAGATGCCAACGAAAAGAAAACGATGAATACGCATCTTCATATTCTTGAACCTTACACTAACCTTTACCGGGTGTGGAAGAATGATGAACTCAGAAAGCAAATAAAGAATTTGATAGAGGTTTTTCTTGATAAAATATTAAATAAAGAGACTAATCATTTGAAACTTTTCTTTGATGAGGACTGGAATGGGAAAGATCATATCATTTCTTACGGACATGATATTGAAGCTTCCTGGCTTATTCACGAAGCTGCTTTGGTTCTGGAGGATGAAAAACTGTTGAAAAGGGTAGAGGCCATTATTCCACGGATTGCTTATGCGGCAGGTGAAGGACTTAGACCGGATGGAGGCATGATTTACGAGAAAAATACAGAAACAGGTGAAGTTGATGCTGATTGCCATTGGTGGGTTCAGGCAGAAACGGTAGTAGGATATATTAATCTCTATGAATATTTCAACAATGAAGATGCTCTTGAAAAGGCTTTGCAATGCTGGAATTTTATAAAGAAGCATCTTATCGACAGTAAAAATGGTGAATGGTTCTGGAGCCTGAAAGCCGATGGAACTATTAATACTGCTGACGATAAAGCCGGCTTCTGGAAATGTCCGTATCATAACGGACGTATGTGCATGGAATTATTAGGGCGATTTCAATAAGGTAGTTTAGTGGTAAGTAAGATCAGGGGTGAAATATATCCTGATCTTATTTTTTTAGAATTCTTTTGTTATACTTAATTTTTTAAAGATGAAACTTAAATCAATACTACAGACTCTTTTTATTTGTGCATTTGTTCTACCTTGCTTTTCACAGAATAGTAATACGAAGAATGTGGCTGGTAGTGAACGTGAACATCTTTCTATGGACTTTGGATGGCGTTTTGCGTTAGGACATGCAAAAGACTATGCAAAAGATTTCTCGAACGGAACAAGTTATTTTACATATCTTACAAAAACCGGTTATGGTGATGGCGCAGCGGCTCCGGAATTTGAGGATAGAACTTGGCGCGAAGTAGATATACCTCACGATTGGGCGGTGGAACTTCCTTTTTCTGCTGAGGCTAGTCACAGTCATGGCTATAAAACAATAGGATGGAAATACCCTGAAACTTCAGTTGGATGGTACCGAAAAAGATTTCAGATTCCGACATCAGATCTGGGAAGAAAGATCAGTATTCAGTTCGACGGTATTCATCGTAATGCAACGGTCTGGATAAACGGTTTTTATGTGGGAAACGAGCCAAGTGGTTATGCTTCTTCTATTTATGATATAACAGACTACTTGAATTATGGTGGAGAAAATGTTGTAGCAGTGCGCGCTGATGCAAGCATTGAAGAAGGTTGGTATTATGAAGGTGCCGGAATATACAGACATGTGTGGCTTAATAAAACAGACAGACTGCATGTTGCTCAGTATGGAACCTTTGTAACTTCTGAATTGAAGGACAATAATGCTGAGCTAACAATTCGTACAACAGTTGAAAATCAATATCCCGAAACTGCAAAATTTACCATAGAACAAACACTGTTCGATGCTTCGAATCTTGCGGTTGCCAGTCAGACGTATAATTCTCTCTCTTTGGAAGGAAACCTGGATAATACTTTCTTCCAGAAGCTGAAGGTGGAAAATCCAAAACTCTGGTCTATTGAATCGCCTTATCTCTATCGTCTTGAAACACTGGTAAAGCAGGGTGGAAAGACTGTGGATTGTTACAATACGAATGTAGGAATCCGTACGGTTCGTTTCGATCCAAACAAGGGATTCTTCCTCAATGGTAAGAATGTAAAAATCAAAGGTGTTAATAATCATCAGGATCATGCCGGTGTAGGTACTGCAATTCCTGATGCTTTGCAGGAGTTCCGTATTATGAAGCTGAAGGAAATGGGCTGTAATGCTATTAGAACTTCTCATAATCCTGCCACACCAGAGTTTCTTGATGCTTGCGACCGATTGGGAATGTTGGTTCTTGACGAAAATAGACTAATGGGAATCAATCAGGAGCATTTTGATTTACTTAAACGCTTCATGGTTCGAGACAGGAATCATCCGTCTATAGTAATCTGGTCGTTGGGTAATGAAGAATGGAAAATAGAGGGGAATGAAAAAGGAGCAAGGATAACCAAGACAATGCAGGAGTATGCACAGAAGGTTGATTCATCGCGTGCGTTTACAGCTGCTGTGTCCGGTGGATGGGACAATGGCAGTGGACAGACAATGCAGGTTATGGGTTATAATTATATAGTGCAGGGTGATATTGATGTTCATCATAAAAAGTTTCCATGGCAATGTGGCATTGGTACTGAAGAAAGCAATACGATAGGAACCCGTGGCGTTTATGCTGACGATCGTGCCAACGGACGTATGGCAGCAAGTAATCGTATGCCCGAGAATGTAGGAACAGAATCCGGATGGAAGTTCTATCTGGAACGCCCATTCCTTGCTGGTCTTTTCTTCTGGACTGGTTTTGATTATCGCGGTGAGGCCAATCCACTGGTGTGGCCGGCTGTGAATTCAGAATTCGGACTTATTGATCTTTGTGGCTTCCCGAAAGATATATTTTACTATTTGAAATCGTGGTGGACCAATAAACCGGTGATGCATATTATGCCTCATTGGAACTGGAAAGGCAACGAAGGAAAAGAGATAAAAGTGACTATTTATAGCAATGCTGATGAAGTAGAATTGGTCTTGAATAAGAAAAGTCTGGGTAAAAAGACAATGCAGAAAAATGGTCATATTGATTGGATGGTAACTTATCAACCGGGAACTCTTCAGGCTAAAGGATTTACTAACAATAAAATGGTGGTAGCCCAGCAAGTAGAGACAACAGATGTTCCTGCTAAAATTGTTCTTTCAGCAGATAGAGCTCAAATTAAAGCCGACGGCCAGGATGTTTCTGTTATTACCGTGCAGGTAAATGATAATAAAAACCGAATGGTTCCAACAGCCGACAATGAGATAGAGTTTACTCTCGATGGCCCAGGTAAAATTATTGGTGTCGGCAATGGTGATCCTGCTTCTCACGATCCAGAACAGTTTGTGGAATCGGTACAAAGAGCTTCGGTTACAGGATTAAAATTAATGCAATCCTCTTCTATGCAAAGTATTGATAAGTTTATAGAAAGTACAGATGAAGCAAATTGGAAGAACGCTTTCGAAAAAGGTTATGGTGAATATGATTTCTCAAAGAACCTAATCATTAAAGGCTATTTCTTCTTACCCGATTTCAATGATAAAACAGAGATTACATTTTATGCAAAAAGTCTGACAGAAAATCAATCACTTTATGTAAATGGCAAACTCTTGGCCGAAGGTATTAAACGAGATGATCCTGATCAGGTTTATGTACTAGATCATAATATCTTGAAGAAGGGTGAGAATGTAGTTGCTTTCGTGGGTAAACCTATTGCGAAGAAAGTTCGCTGGGAAGAGATAAGCACTAATCCCGGTGAAATAAAAATCTATAATCCAGCTGCTCAGTGGAAAAGGAAATTGTTCAGTGGATATGCTCAGATCATCGTGAAGTCTTCTAAAAATGAAGGAGAAATAACATTGAAAGCTACTTCCGGCGGAGTGCAAAGCTCTGTTATTAAGATTAATTCAAAGTCGGGTAATTTTTAATCTAGAGTTAGAGTTTTAAATATAGAATTGCTCATTTCAATTAATGGTTGGTATGGGAATGAAAATAAACCACTAGCTTTTAAATATAGAATAGATAGTCTCATTTAATGACCATTACAGGGTTGAAAACAAACCTGTATCTTTTAAATATCAAACTGTTTAATAGTAGTAAGTTGTATTGAATGGGGTCTAAAAAAACTAATTTGTATCTATTAAACATAGAAAAGCTCGTCTCATTTATTTAATTCGGATTAGCTTAAATAACTTAATTCACTCATAGAGGTTGCTGTATTTGCATTTCTCTATGAGTGAATTAAGTTATAAGAAGTATATTCTTAATGACGCCTGAGCATTTAAATCTTTCAAAAGTATTATTCGAAGTGCAGATATAGGTATTTCTCATTGCTAATTTACTGTGTACAATCATGCAATCCAAACTAAAACTACACTGTTCTTTTTCTAAATTGGATACTACGGCTAGGCTTATGCTGATGTATTATGTCGATTTTATTGCTTTTCTTGAAAAATAATAAAAGGACTGGGAATATATTCTTCAAAAAGCCAATTATGAACCTCCAAATGTTGAATTCGAATTAGAACTTGTTTTTGATTAAGGGGCTTACTTTTTTAAAGAAGCATCTGAAACACCATTCTATAGCTGATTCAGATGCTTCTTTATGCATTGTAAGGTTTTACTGGACAGCAATACATTTGAATCTTTCAAAAGTGTTATCCCGAAATATGGATTTGAGTATTAGGGAATATACTTTCAGAATTAGAAGAATCTTGTATGACAGCAATAGAATTTCTTACTATGAATAGAAGTTTGTTTTTTATAGTAATAAAGAACTTATTTCGCTAAAAGAAGAATTTGTTGCAAAAGTAAACTGAAGTCTCTGAGAATTGAATATCTGAAAACTCTTTCAGAATAGATCGAAATATAAGAATTAAAAAGGGGTATGGAGCGATAAAGAGTTGGACTCGACCGTTAGATATTCCTGATAAAAGGCATAAAAAAGGGATTGTCCAACTAACTGGACAACCCCTTTCTATATTGTAAAGGCTTAAGCCTTTTATTCTCTCAAATTACAAGCCGTAGCTAAATGCATTGATTGTTTCATAAACAATGCTGGCAAGACCTAATCCTACAATACCGATTAAACAGATTGCAAGGCTTACCTTTGTGTAATTATCGCTCTTGAATGTAGCAATAGGATTTTCGTTCTTGTTGATGTACATTGCTTTTACAACTAGCAAATAGTAATACAAAGAGATTACAGTATTTACTAATGCAATGAATACAAGCAAGTAGAATCCGCTCTTGAAAGCAGCCATGAAGATAAAGATCTTACTGAAGAACCCTGCAAAAGGAGGGATACCTGCCAATGAGAACAATGCTAAAGTCATAATGAACGAAAGTTTAGGATTTGTCATATACAAACCATTATAGTCGTCCATTTCAATTTTACCGCTTCTTTGTTCAATGATAGAAATAATTCCGAATGCTGCTAAGTTAGCTACTACGTAAACAAGTACGTAGTAAACCAAAGAAGTCATACTCATTGCTGTTCCTCCAATTACACCCAGCATGATATATCCTGCTTGTGAGATAGAAGAGAATGCAAGGAACCTTTTCAGGTTCTGTTGACGTACTGCGAACAAGTTAGCCATTGTAATAGTGATAATGATAATTCCGTAAAGTATTGCTTGCCATTCAGCGATCATTGATCCAAATACTTTAGTAAGAATTGTCAGTAACACAAATGCAGCTGATCCTTTAGAGATAACCGACAGGTAAGAAGTAACAGTTGTTGGTGCACCTTGGTACACGTCTGCTGTCCACAAGTGGAAAGGAACCAATGAAATTTTGAATCCCATTCCTGTGAAGAAGAATACAAATCCAAGGATTTGCATAAGGTTTCCTTCTAATGCTGCAGGTATGTCATTAAAGTAAAGTGTTCCGCATGAACCGTATATCATGGATAAACCAAACAATAACAGTCCTGAAGAGAACATTGCTGTAAGAATGTATTTAGCACCAGCTTCTGCAGAGTTGTGTCTGTATTTATCCAAAGCTACCAATGCAGCCATAGGGATAGAAGCTGTTTCAAGTCCGATAAAGAACATCAGGAAGTTTCCTGATCCAATCATGAAATACATACCAAGCAGAGTAGAGAGTGTAAGTACATAGAACTCTCCTTGCTTAATGTTTGTATCCTCACGTTGCAACCATGTGTGTGCTTGTAAAAACACAATCAGTGTTCCAAAAGAGAGGATGCTCTTCACGATTGTCATCATTGGGGTATAGTAATACATACCGCCAAATATTTCCGCCGGTGCAGAGGGTATCAGATTTGCCAGCGTATGAACGCCAAGTAGCAAACAAGCTGTCAGTGAAAAGTATTTGCGTCCTTTTTCTCCTGCTAGTAAATCAAATAATAGCAAAAGAACAATTACTGCAATGAGCGACAGCTCTTCTTTCATATATAGAAATTGACTATAATCCATTTTCTTCAGATTTTAATTCGTTATAAATTGGTTAGAGCGTTTACTACAGGCAACACACTATCACTAATCATGTTACTAATCCAGAGTGGAGCAATACCAAGTCCGGCAACAGCAACAATCAGACAGATTACAGAGAATCTTTCATCCCATGTTGCATCTGTAAGTTTCAGATGCTCTTTGTTCTCAACATTTCCATAAAGAACCTTTCCAACCAGACGAAGAATATAAACCGCTGTGATTACGATTGAAGTTGTAGCAATAATAGTGACTACACGGTGGAACATATCTGTGTGTTCGAATGAACCAACAAAGATTGTCATTTCAGCAACGAAACCACTTAAACCTGGAAGACCAAGGTTAGCAAGACCGGCAATTACGTAACAAACAGAAAGGAAAGGCATAACTTTCATCAATCCACTAAGTTCGCGGATATCACGGGTGTGTGTACGACCGTAAATCATACCGATCAAGGCGAAGAACAAGGCTGTCATTAAACCGTGAGATAACATCTGAATAATAGCACCGGTACTTGCTGTCTGATTCATCATCAGGATAGCGAAAAGTACCAAACCACAGTGACTTACTGAAGAGTAAGCATTGATGTATTTCAAGTCCTTTTGAACAATAGCACTGAATGCACCGTAAACTACACTGATTGATGTCAGAATAAGGAAGATCCAGCCAAGCTGGTTAGCTGCTTCTGGCATCAGATACATTGCAATACGGAAACATCCGTAACCTCCAAGTTTCATAAGCACTCCCGCGTGAAGCATAGATACAGCTGTTGGGGCTGAAGCGTGACCGTCAGGAGACCAAGTGTGGAATGGGAACAAAGCACCAAGTACACCAAATCCTAAGAAAGTAAGAGGGAAGAAAATTAATTGCGAGTCCACTGGAATGTTATGCATTTTTGCAATTTCCAGAATGTTCATGCTAGTTGCACCCGAGCAGAAATAAATTCCAAGGATACCAACCAATAGCATTGCAGAAGCACCCATCAACATCAGGGTAAGCTTCATTGCTGCATATTCTTTCTTACCACTACCCCAAACTCCGATAAGCAGGTACATTGGGATAAGAGCAATTTCGTAGAACATAAACATGGCGAACATGTCTATTGTAATAAAGAATCCGAAAACTCCTAATGACAATAAGCAGAACCAAAGGAAGTATTCTTTGGTTTGTACAGACATCTGCCAGGAAGCAAATGTTCCTGTGAATACAATAACAGCAGATAGTAACAGCATGGCTACTGATATACCATCTACTCCAAGTGATAATTTTATATTAAGTGGTGCATACCACGTAACATCTGATCTGAAAAGCATTTCTGCAGTGTCACCGGCTCCCCGTGCGGCAAGATATAAGTAGGTAAGTACGCCTGCCAATACTAGCAGTAATGTAGAACCTACAACCATCACACCTCTGATTTGCTTAATGTTGCGGCTTAACCACAAACCAAGCATCATTAACAGAGGTATGAAAACGAATAATGTTAAAAAGTTCATATCTATTCTGTTTTTTATTTAGATAAATAGAAGTAATCCTACAATAATAACTAAAGCACCTATCAGGAATACGTAAGCATATTGCTGAACACGTCCTGACTGGAATCCGCGGATAGAGAAAGATGCTTCCTGTGTGCTCCATGCAAGGAAATTCATAAATCCGTCTACTACGTGGCGGTCAAACCAGGCAATAGGAGTAGAGATACAACGGAAGATAACCTTGTGTGTAATAAACATCCATACTTCGTCAATATAAAAACGATGTGTAGCTGCTGTATGAAGTCCGCGGAACTTTTTGCCCAACATGTTTGGAATTGTCTGTTCCGGTTTGCGATAGAATATAGTAGCGATTATAATGGAAGCTACTGCAACACATACACTGACGCTAGCAACTACTACATCAAGGTGGATGTGATATGCTTCACCGTTACTACTTACCAATTCTCCGAATGGAATGAAACCTGCTACTAAAGTTATAGCTGCAAGGAACATTAATGGGAATGTCATTACAAGTGGAGATTCGTGAGGAGTGTGTTCGTGTTCTGCTTCTTTACCCCAGAATATGTTGTAATAAAGACGGAACATATAGAATGCTGTAAGACCAGCAACAAATGTCATTAACCATCCGATAACAGGGCTGAACTTGAACGCTGCAGCAAGAATTTCGTCCTTACTGAAGAATCCAGAGAAAGGAGGAATACCTGCGATAGCCAAACAAGCAATCAGGAAGGTGATGTGTGTAATAGGCATATACTTGCGAAGACCGCCCATGTGATCCATTTCGTTGCTGTGAACAGCGTGGATAATTGAACCGGCTCCCAAGAATAATAATGCTTTAAACATTGCGTGTGTAAACAAGTGGAACATAGAAGCCATGTAACCAAGACCTTCGTGTGTATCCATTCCTGTACAAACACCTAATGCTACAATCATGAAACCAATCTGTGAGATGGTTGAGAAAGCAAGCACACGTTTAATATCTGTCTGTACGCAGGCAATTGTTGCAGAGAATAGTGCAGTAAATGCACCGACATAAGCTATTGCCGACAATACATCCGGAGCAAAACCAATATATAATGGGAACATTCTTGCTACTAAGTATACACCGGCAACAACCATTGTTGCAGCATGGATCAATGCAGAAACCGGAGTTGGACCTTCCATTGCATCTGGCAACCAAATGTGGAATGGGAACATGGCACTCTTACCGGCACCACCAAGAAACATAAGTCCTAATCCCCATGCAATTACACTACCACCAAGGAATGTTTGTCCGGCTGCTGTCTTAAGAACTGTTTCACAAGTACCACTCATCAATTCAGTGAAACTGAATGTGTTTCCGAAGAAAGACAGGATAAGGATACCAAGTAAAAATCCTAAGTCGGCAAAACGAGTAACGATAAATGCTTTCTTAGATGCTGCGACAGCAGTTGGTTTTGTATAATAGAAACCGATCAACAGATAAGAAGAAACACCCACAAGTTCCCAGAAAATATACATCTGGAAAATGTTGGTTGCTAAAACCAATCCCATCATAGCAAAGGTGAAGAGTGAAAGGAATGCATAGTAACGATGGAAACCTTTTTCACCTTTCATGTATCCCATACTGTAGATGTGAACCATGAATGATACTGTTGATACAACTACTAACATCATTACAGAAATAGGATCAAGGAAAACCCCTATGTCAATGTGAAGATGTTGAGTAAAACGTAGCCATTCTATATTATAAGGAATGAGCGTCTGATAGATTCCGTTTACACGCGGAGCAGTAAAATACTGAATTGCGGTAAGGTAGGATAGCACAGTAACAATACCCAAAGATATTGTTCCACATATTCCTGCTACACTAGGTTTAAGCTTGTGTCCCGTCAATCCTAAGAAAAGGAACATTAGCACCGGAAGCAGTAAGATAAATATTGTATATTCCATAATGTCTCTTTATTAATGTTTCATTTCTTCGATGTCCTTCACTTGAATACCTCGTACGTTGCGATAGATATTGATAATGATTGCAATACCAACAGCTGTTTCGGCAGCAGCAATTGCAATGGCAAAGAGCGTGAAGAAGTGACCTTCTAACTGAGCAGGAAACAAAAAGCGGTTAAACACTGCAAAGTTGATGTCTGATGCGTTCAATATAAGTTCCAATGATATAAGCATAGCCAGCGTGTTTTTGCGGGTTAAGAATCCGAAGACTCCGGCAAACATCATGATGGTGCTTACTATTAAATAATATTCTACTTGTATTTCCATTCTCTTTTATCTTTTACGTGCGATTACTAAACCTCCGATGATACAAGCAAGCAGTAAGATGCTGACTGCTTCGAAAGGCAACAAATATTGTTGCTTACCACTACCCATAAGTGCATGACCGATTGTTTTCATACCTAATTCCTGTGATTCAGCTGTAGCTGTAGGAACGAAGTTGTGAGTCAAAACAATGAATAATACAATTGCAGCACCGGCAATGGCAGAAATCAGACTAGCCAGAAGTTTGCTTTTATTCATTTTCTTATTCAAGCTCTGATCAGAGTTGGTAAGAAGTATTGAGAATACATACAGGACTACAATACCTCCTGCATAAACCATTAATTGTACAGCTCCCAGGAATGTATAATCCAATAGGAAATAGATAGCTGCCGTGCCGAATAGAACGAACAGCAGATAAGTGGCTGAACGTAGAATCTTACTGGTGGTAACAGTCAACACCGAAAAGATGGTGATGAAAATTGCCACAACGAAGAATGCTACTTGTTGAAGTGTTATATCCATATTCATTTACTTTTTTTCTTCTGTTAAACCTTCACTATTCGGTTTCTTTTTTACTACAACTGTTGAACCTTCGTTGTTAAGCTGCTTAATAAGCTTACTACGATCAAATACAGCATGCTCGAAAGAATTATCAAACTTGATGGCATCGTGAGGACATGCATTTACACAAAGTTGGCAATACATGCAGCTTCCAAGGTCATATTGATATTTCACTAATACTTTTTTCTTCTTGCCTTCTTCGTCGGTAACCATTTCTGAAATTACATTGATGGTATCGTTTGGACAAGCCATCTGACAAAGTCCGCAGGCAACACATTTGTGCTGGTTGTTCTCGTCGTGAGGCATAACCAGTGTACCGCGGAAACGGTCGGATATTTTCAAAGTAGCCCGGTTTTCAGGGTATTGCTCTGTGGTCTTCTTGCGGAAGAACACTGTGATACTGGTTTTCATACCTATCAGTAAGGTCTTCAAACCACCAAACAGTGAGCCTATATATTGATTAAAACTATTCATATCTTTCTATTAATTAAAAGTGTAATCCAAATACAACAATGAGTACCATCAACAATAAGTTGAACATACTGATTGGCACCAAAAACTTCCATTCAAGTTTCAATATCTGGTCGATACGCAAACGTGGGAATGTCCATTTAATCCACATAAGCAGGAATACTACAAAGAAGGCTTTTGCAAAGAACCATACAAATCCTGGAATGAAGTCCATTATTGCATTGAATCCGTCAAGACCAGAAACGTGGAATGGCATCCATCCTCCTAAGAATACTGTTGCAGCTACACCCGATACAATGAATAAGTTCAGGTATTCTGCTAGATAGAAGAAACCGAAGTGCATACCAGAATACTCTGTGTGGTATCCGGCAGTAAGTTCAGATTCTGCTTCAGGTAAGTCGAACGGACCACGGTTGGTTTCAGCGTTACCGGCAATAAGGTAAACAATGAAAGCAATCACTGCAGGAATATGACCTTTGAAAATATTCCATCCGTCAGCCTGACCCTCTACGATTTCAGAGAACGACATTGTTCCTGTAAGTACTACCATTGTAAGGATAGAAAGACCAACTGAAAGTTCGTAACTGATAATCTGAGCACCACTACGCATAGCACCAATCAATGTGAACTTGTTGTTACTACTCCATCCTGCAAGCAGAATACCTACAACTCCGATAGAAGAAGCTGCCATAAGGAAGAATACACCAATATTAAAGTTGATAATTTCCATTCCTTTGTTTATAGGTAAACAAGCGAATGAAAGGATAGAAGCGAGAATTACCATATATGGAGCCAGATTGTAAAGCAATCGGTCCGAGTTTTTCAGAGTGATAATCTCTTTGATTAACATTTTAAATACGTCGGCAAAGACCTGCATTAAACCGTATTTACCAACACGGTTAGGACCAAGACGACATTGGAAGAATGCACATACCTTACGCTCCATATAAATAAGAACGATAGCAAGTACAGCATACATTAGCATAATGCAAACGCCAATGACAACACATTCCAGGAATATGGCCAAGCCTTCAGGCATGAAGCCTGTAAGCAAACCATGTATCCAGCTTGAAACTATACTAAAATCAAACATATCTTTTATATTTTATTTATCTATCAATATCAGGTACTACATAGTCAAGCGTTGCACCAATTGCAATTAGGTCGGCAATCTTGGCACCGCGTGTGATGGTATCTATAGCCGATACCAATGGAAGACCGGTTGAACGGTATTTCATACGGTATGGGAATTTATCTCCGTGGCTTTCAATAAATACACCAAATTCTCCACGGCTAGCTTCAACGGAAGCAAAGTAGTTACCCTCTGGTACACGGATGATAGGTTTCATTTTTACTTGATAGTCTCCCGCAGGGATGTTGTCAATAAGTTGTTCGATGATCTTCATTGATTCAAGAATTTCATCCATACGAACCATGTAACGAGCAAAACAGTCTCCTTCGTTGTAAACAATTTCCTTGAAGTCTACTTTTCCATACATTGCGTAAGGTTTGCGCTTACGTGTATCGCATGCCCATCCTGAAGCACGACCTGTACCTCCGGTAGCACCGAATGAAATAGCGTCTTCACGAGTCAATACGCCAACACCCTTCATACGTTGATGAACGATTATGTTTCCTGTAAAGATGTCGTGGTATTCTTTTAAGATTGGACGAAGGTAAGCAATGAATTCTTTTATATCTTTAACGAAATCAGGGTGAATGTCTGCCTGTACACCACCAATGGTGTTGTAGTTCTGAATCAAACGACCTCCTGTTGTTGCTTCGAAGATATCAAGAATCTTTTCACGGTCGCGGAAACCATAGAAGAATGCTGTTAAACCACCTAAGTCCATACATGCACATGAGTAGAACAAAAGGTGAGAGTCGATACGTTGAAGTTCGTCCATGATGGTACGAATGTACTGAACGCGTTCTGAAACTTCTACGCCCATAGCTTTCTCAACACACATACATACAGCGTGACGGTTCTGGTGAGCACCAAGATAATCAAGACGGTCGGTCAATGCCAGTGTCTGAGGATAAGTCAGACTTTCGTTCATTTTTTCAATACCTCTGTGGATATATCCGCAATAAGGTTCGATCTTTTTGATTGTTTCTCCCTCAAGAGAAGTACGGAAACGAAGTACACCGTGTGTTGCAGGGTGCTGAGGACCGATGTTAACTACATATTCTTTGTCTTCGAAAAGGACATTTGTTTTATTAACCAGATTACCTTCTTCATCAACAGAAAGTTCTTCGGTAGTGTCTTCTGTAACTTCGTTGGTCATGCGAAGAGGATTCAATGAATCATCGTAGTCCTTACGCAATGGATATCCAACCCAGTCTTCGCGCAGGTATAAACGACGCATGTCAGAGTTGTTAATAAAACGAATGCCGAAGAAATCGAACACTTCACGTTCGTTAAATTCGGCAGCTCTCCATAAATCTGTAACTGATGCTAGTTCTGGTTTTTCACGATCGGCAGTCATTGTTTTCAAAACAATGGTGTGGCCGTACACGGTAGATTCCAGATGATATACTACACCCAGTGTTTCGCCCCAGTCCATACCGGTCAGACTTAATAAGAAGTCAAATTGCGTATCCTTATCGTTCTTTAGTCTTTCTGCTAAAGCGTGGAAGGATTCGGCAGGAATGGTAGCAGTCAAGTCACCCTGTTCAGCAAACTGTGCTTCGGGGACGATTTCTAATATTCTGTCTTTTATATTCATAGCTTATTTTTCTTCTTTCTCTTTGCGGTTTACCCCACCGAAGAATTTTTCGAGTTTTACTTTGCGTTGCAATTGCATCATACCGTAATAGAATGCTTCCGGACGTGGAGGACATCCTGGGATGTAAACATCCACCGGCATAATCTGGTCTACTCCGTTTACTACGTGATAAGATTTCTTAAACGGACCACCACTTACAGCGCATCCACCCACAGCAACCACATATTTAGGATCAGGCATCTGGTCGTACAGACGTTTCAATACAGGAGCCATTCTGTCTGTGATAGTACCACAAACCATAATCATATCTGCCTGACGAGGACTGGCACGTGCTACTTCGAACCCGAAACGGGCCATGTCATAACGCGCGGCACCAAGTGCCATGAATTCGATACCGCAACAGCTTGTAGCGAATGTAAGCGGCCAAAGGGAATTGCTTCGTCCCCAGTTGATGAGATCATCCAATTTGCCCAAAAGTACGTTTGTACCTTCTGCATTGAGCTCAGCAACCATTTTTTCCAAATACTCATTATCTTGAAAGTCTTCATATTGCATTGACTTTATTTTCGGCTTCTTTATTTCCATTCAAGAGCTCCTTTCTTCCAAGCATACGCAAGGCCTAAAATTAACACACCGAAGAAAAATAGAATACTGATAAGTCCATTTACGCCTAGCTCACCCACAATGGTAGCCCAAGGGAAAAGAAAGACGGTTTCAACGTCGAACATTAAAAACAGGATGGCAAAGAGGTAGTAACCAACTCTGAACTGCATCCAAGACTTACCTCGCGTAGGTATACCGCATTCGTACGCTTCTCCCTTTTGCGGGTTAAACGACCGCGGCGAGATCGCTTTGGCGATAAACAATGCCGCAACAACCAAGGCAATTGCCGTGATTACAGCGACGACTAACATCATAAAATTCATAGTTCAATGTACATTAAAAATGTATAATATAAATAGAAATATTTAACAAAAATGAAATATAGGCTGATTCTCAGCTTTTAAGAGCGCAAAGATACAATTTATTATTAATGATTTGCAAACCACACCTAACAAAAAGTAGTTTTTTTATTCTCTTTTTATTGGGATGACAGAAAATAAAAAATAGAAAAATGAGCTTAGTGACTCTTTTTTTGATGAAATTGTGAAGTAAAGAGTGAATAATTATGAATTGCTAAATATAAATAAAGTTCCTTTAAAGAAACAAACCGGTATTTGACTGAAGAAAAATACTTTAAAACAATTCTGATGATAGTCACAACGACAGGAAACTTCTTACAGAATAGGTTAATAATAGAGTTTTCCTATCACAGAGATAATAACACAAACAAGGTCCATAAAAGGAAATTTTACGGACCTTGTTTTGTGTTACAAAAAGAATAAGGCGGTTTAAAATTAAAGAGTTTGCTTAGCAGATGTAACAGTTACTTCCAACACTCTCTTAAGACCTGAAAACTTCTCTTTCATTAAATCACATTCAGGGCCAGATTCAAGGAATTTGGCTGTGCCTTCAATCAAAAAACCGGTTCCCGGGTAATCTTTATAGCCCAAAACATTTCTTGTTCCCAAAGTAAGTTTTACTTTGTTATTAGCCTCTATATTTCTCTGCGTTTTACGCATTCCATAAGCCGGAATCAAAATCCTGCCATCTTCTGTTGCAACAAGATAAGAATTCCATGTATTAACAACATGTGGCTCGTCTATTCCCCACGAAACGATTGATACTACTCCTTCATTCTTGAATACTTCAAGCAATTTTTCTGGCAATTTTTCTGATTCGTTCATAATTTATTCTTATTAATGATTTTAATTATGATGCAAAGATAAATACATGAAGATTGGTAAATATTAAGCTGGATTAAGAAATAGAAAAAGAGACTTATTTTTTCTTTCGTATTTCACTTAAATATTCCGGAGTAAGCCCCAGATAAGATGCTAACATATACTGAGGTACCCGCTGAACAAATTCTGGAAACTGAGCATTAAAAAGCAAAAATAGTTCTTCTTTGGATAGTTCATATAGGAGCTTTATTCTCAATTGAGAAGCTGCTACTGCCTTTTGCATAACTTTCCTAAAATAAAGTTCCAGGACCGGCACCTCTTTCAATAAATCTTCAAAAGATTGAGCGCTGATAGCTAATATTTCTGATTGTTCAATGGTCTCAATAGTATATTCCGAAGGTTTTTGATCTAATAAACTGAAATAGTCGGAAAGCCACCAATGTTCCAGTGCAAACTGAGTGGTCTTTTCCATCCCTTTGTTATTAAGAAAATACATTCGCAAACAGCCTTTTTCCACAAAATAATAAGAGCGACAGATTTGTCCCTCTCTCAGCAATACCTCTCTTCTATTCAAACTCAAGAACTTTATATGTCTATAAAGAGTTTGAATATCCTGTTCGCTTAACTGGACGTAAGTCTGAATATGATTAATAAGATTGGGATACACTATATTTACAAATTATTAGAATACAAATTTAGACAATGTATCGAGATACTTTTGAATTTAATTATTAAAAAACACAAAAGCACCTACCTCTTTTTTTATCTAAAACATCCTGTTAACGTATTGCATCTCTTGAACTTTATTTTCAAAGACCTAATAGTTCTGTCTCGACGTTGATGGAATGTAGGAACGAATTGTTCCTTTAAAAATCTATCGCCAATAAATAAAAATGTAACCTCAATAATCAGGCAAGATAACCTGTTTGGTTTTGGAATGTAACCTCAATAAATAACTGAAAAAGAACGGTTAAACACTTTTTAACTCGATCCTCTCAGTTTTTTCGGTAACTTATAAGGTTAGATTCTGACAATACGTTTTACTTTTTAACTTAACAGGCTGATTATAAGCTGCGGAAAAATTATGTTCACCCCCTATAATAACAAAAAATAGGGGTGGTTTTTCCGCGCTTTTTAAATACTTATCTTTTCTTCCAGAAATAGGGTGTGAAGAGAAGGAGTACAGAGAATATTTCCAGACGGCCAATCAGCATTAGAAGCGAAAGAAGCCATTTACCACCATCGGGAAGACTGCTCCATGAATAAGCCGGTCCACAAAGTCCTAACCCAGGTCCTACATTTCCAAGACTGGAAGCTACCGTTCCAAAGGATTCAATATTTCCTACTCCCATAATCATCATTCCAAGCCAGCCTATTGCAAAGATTGTGATATACACAATTACAAAAACTATGGCAGATGATTGCAGAGAAGGGGATACTGCAATCTTATTTATTTTTACCGGTAAAACAGCATTCGGATGAATCATACGTCTGAACTGATTTCTGGTCATCTTACCAAGAATAATCAGACGGATAGTTTTTATGGCTCCGGTAGCTGAACCGCTGCTGGCACCAATAAACATCATAACGCCTAGCATGGTCCAAAGGAAAGGTTGCCAGGTCATGTAGTCGGCTGAGGTAAATCCTGTTGTTGTTAAGATAGATGTTACGTGAAACAAACCTTTTCTGAACGACTCTTCACCATTCAGAGAAGTGGTAGCTGCCAATGCGAAGGAGAATATTATGGTTACAATAACAATTCCCACCATGTACCATTTCAACTCACAATCTTTTAATGCCTTTTTTACTTTACCTTTTGTGAGGAAAAAGTAAAGAGTAAAGTTTATACCCGATAATATCATGAATAAAGATATTACGTACTCAATGTATGGAGAGTTGAAATATGCAATATTGGTTTGTTTGGTAGAGAATCCTCCTGTAGATATGGTTGAGAAAGAGTGGCATACAGAGTCGAACAGGCTCATGTCTCCCAATAATAAAAGAGCCAGTGCTACGGTTAGTGTCAGATAGATATAACCAATTCTTTTTGCTGTAACGCTGATACGTGGGTGTAACTTTTCGCTTACAGATACACTAGTCTCAGTTGCGAAAAGCTGCATGCTTCCAATTCCAAATACCGGTAGTATAGCAATAACTACAAAGATAAAGCCAAATCCGCCAACCCATTGAGTAAGGCTTCGCCAGAAGAGCAGCCCGTGAGGAAGGGATTCAATATTGTTAAGGATGGTAGCTCCTGTAGTTGTAAATCCCGACATACTTTCAAAGAATGCATCAACAGGTCGTGGTATATATCCGCTAATTATATATGGGAGCATACCAATTGCAGAAAAGAGTATCCATGCCAGGGTTATGACTAAATATCCGTCTCTTTTGTTCAGTTTCTTTGAGGCTCTTGTTCCCATCAATACCAGCAATCCACCTAAAACTGCTGAGCCGATTGCTACTTTCAGAAAATCGTTCAGAATCTCTTCCTGATAAATGAGAGAGATTCCTGCGCACGAAAGCAGTAATATAGCTTCGATGAGTGCCAGAATACCTGTTATTTTAAATATTATCTTAAAATTAATCATATTTCTTGCTATCAATGGCTTCTTTATCTGTTAATTAAAGAACTTTTCAATCTTTTTTATCATCATACTCAGGCAGAACACAACAACATGATCTTTTGGTTGTATCTGTGTATCACCTGTTACCACAATACCTTCTCCGTTACGTATCAGTCCTCCGATTGTTGTACCCTTAGGCAGACCCAGATCCTTTACTTTACGTTTGGTAATGGCCGATCCTTCTTTTACTTTAAACTCAGCCACATCAGCATTGGCAAATGTAAGACACTTCACATTGCTTACGTCTGCGTTTAGCATCATCTGATAAATATGGCTCGCAGCAATCAGTTTCTTGTTGATAACCGTACCAATATCCAGACTTTCCGCCATCCCTATGTAATCTATATTTTCCACCTCGGCAACTGTCTTTCTTACTCCCATTCGTTTGGCAGCCAGGCAGGCCAGGATATTTGTTTCAGAACTTCCGGTCAGTGCAACAAAAGCTTCTGTGTCTTTCAATCCTTCTTCCACTAAAAGATCAACGTCACGTCCGTCTCCGTTTATAACCATTGTCTTGTCATCAAGCAATTCAGTCAGTCGCACACAGCGGGCAGCATCATTTTCTACAATTTTCATCTTCATGTATTCAGGTGCATACTGAGCTGTTCTTACCGCAATACGGCTTCCTCCCATAATCATCACGTTACGCACATCGGCGTAATGTTCCTTTCCTACAACTTTGCGGATGTATGGAATGTATTTCTGAGTTGTGGTAAAGTAAACAATATCATATAGTTTTATGGTATCGTCACCACGCGGAATAATGGTTTCGTTACCTCTTTTAATAGCAACGATATGGAATGGTATATTTTGTTTTCCTAGTTCACTGAGTGGAATGTCAAGAATGGTAGCTGTCTGCCTTATTTTTACACCAATAAGTATCAGCGCACCGCCGCAAAACTCCCACCACTGACGAATCCAGCTCATTTTTATTGAAGATACAATTTCTTTGGCGGCAAGCATTTCCGGGTAGATAAGCGAATCAACACCCAGCTTCTTGAAAAATTCCTGATGAATAGGTTGCAGATATTCAAAATTATCAATACGTGCTACCGTCTTCTTGGCACCCAGATTGGAAGCCAGCATACACGCAGTCATGTTTCGGCTTTCATCCGGAGTAACGGCGATAAACAGATCGGCATTTGCAACTCCCGCATCCTTAAGCCCGGCAATTGAAGTGGCAGATGTGCACACTGTCATCAGGTCATAGTTGGCATCCAGTGCTACCAGCTTGTCCTCATTTTCGTCCATCAGAACAATGTCCTGTTTTTCCTTAGAAAGGAGTTTGGCAAGATGTGTGCCCACAGCTCCGGCACCCGCTATAATAATTTTCATAATTGCGATTTTATAGTTTGATATATGCTTTCTTCATCCATTCCGCAAAGCTTGTAAAGCTCTTTAACATTACCATGTTCCACAAATATATTAGGAATTCCTATTCGTTTTATCTTCGGATTGTAATTATTGTCAGACATAAATTCCAGAACGGCACTTCCCATTCCACCTTCCGTAACACCGTCTTCCACGGTTATCACTTTGCTGAAGTTTTCTCCCACTTCATGCAGCAAGTCTTTATCAAGCGGTTTCAGGAAACGTAAATCATAATGTGCTATACTTGCTCCTTCAGCAACTGCGCGTGTAATTGCTTTGGAGGTTAAATGTCCTATCGGACCAATGGTGATAACGGCCATATCTTTTCCGTCTCTCAGTTTTCTGCCGGTTCCCACAGGTATTTCTTCAAAAGGACATTCCCATTCCACAACAGAACCCCGTCCTCTTGGATATCGGATTACGAACGGTCCTTTATTCGGAAGCTGAGCAGTGTACATCAATCTTCTAAGTTCGTGCTCGTTATATGGAGAAGCAATAGTCAGATTAGGAATGCAACGCAGATAAGCCATGTCGAACGCACCATGATGTGTCGGTCCGTCTTCACCAACCAATCCTGCACGGTCCAGACAAAGCACCACGTTCTGCTTTTGAATAGCTACGTCGTGAATTATATTATCGAATGCCCGTTGCATAAAGCTCGAGTAGATGTTACAGAAAGGAACCAATCCATCTTGTGCCATTCCGCCCGAGAAGGTAACAGCGTGTCCTTCGGCAATACCCACGTCAAAAGCTCTTTCCGGCATTTCCTTCATCATAATGTTCATGGAGCATCCGGTTGGCATAGCAGGAGTAACACCAATTATCTTATCATTCTTTTTGGCAAGTTCCAATAGAGTATGACCAAAAACTTCCTGGAAGAGGGGAGGCATACCTTTGGTATTGGTCACAATTCGTTCTCCCGTCTCTTTGTCAAAGAGTCCCGGTGCATGCCACACTGTTGCCGATTTCTCTGCCGGTTCAAAACCTTTTCCTTTTACGGTGTGCAAGTGCAGAATCTTGGGGCCGGTCATATCCTTAATATCATTCAATACACGAGATATGTTCTTTACATCGTGTCCGTCGAATGGGCCGAAGTATCGGATACTCATTCCCTCAAATATATTAGGTTGCTGAAGCAGCAAGGCTTTTAAACTGTTATTAAAACGAATAATACTCTTCTTTCGCGTTTCATTTAATATACCCCAACGAAGCATTAACTGGGCAAATTTTTGCCTTAAGCGGTTATAACGGTTGGTTGTGGCCAGATTAAGCAGATACTCCTTCATCCCGCCTACAGTACGGTCAATGGCCATATCGTTATCATTGAGCACAATCAGTAAATTATTTGGTGTTGAAGAGGCATTGTTCAGTCCTTCAAAAGCCAGTCCTCCCGTCATTGATCCGTCGCCAATCACGGCAACCACATGGCGGTCTTTCTCTTTTTTATGTTCGGCAGCCACACACATTCCCAATGCTGCAGATATGGAATTTGATGCATGTCCGCAGATGAAAGAATCATATTCACTTTCATCAGGAGAGGGAAATGGCTTAAGGCCATTTAATTTCCGGTTGGTTGAAAAGGCTTTTCTTCTTCCTGTCAGTATCTTGTGAGCATAAGCCTGATGTCCAACATCCCACACAATTCTATCGTAGGGAGTATTAAAAACGTAGTGCAGAGCTACGGTCAGTTCCACAGCTCCCAGACTCGCGGCAAAGTGCCCCGGATTGCAAGAAAGCTCATCAATGATATCCTGCCTTAGTTCTTTACATACTTCAGGAAGCAAATCTACATTGAGTTTGCGAAGATCCCCCGGACAATTTATGCCATTAAGTAAGCTATATGTTTGGTCATTCTTCATTATCAGACAAATTTATCGCAAAATTAGCATAAATAACTCATAAGATGTTTACTTTTGCAGGGATATTTTTATTGTAGTCAAATATATAGCATGTATATAAATGGAATTCAGAACATTAGTAGAACTTCCTAAAAAAGAGCTGACTATCTCTTATTCTGATCAGATTCTGTTACTAGGTTCCTGTTTTGCCGAAAATATAGGAAATCTTTTAGTAAAGAATAAGTTCAACTGTGAGGTCAACCCCTTTGGAGTTCTTTATAATCCACTATCAATAGGCAATGCCCTGCAATGTCTGGACGATAAGAAAACATTTTCAGAAAAGGATTTGTTCGAATACAAAGGGCTATATCATAGCTTTATGCACCATGGCTCTTTCTCTGCTTCTTCTGCAGATGAGTGTCTGAATAATATCAATAATCGTATGCAATCGGCAACTGCTCAGTTCCCAAAGCTAAACTATCTGCTTATTACGTTTGGTACGGCTTATGTATACGAATATAAGCAAACAGGAATGGTGGTGGCTAATTGCCACAAACTGCCCGATAGTGCTTTTACCCGCCGTTTGCTGAGCGTAGAGCAAATTGTTAATACTTACGTTTCACTGATAACCGACTTGTTGAAAAAGAATGCAGATGTAAGAATCCTTTTTTCTGTCAGCCCTATCCGTCACGTAAAAGATGGTATGCACCGCAATCAGCTAAGTAAGGCTACTTTGTTATTAGCAATTGATCAATTAAAGGAAGCATTTCCCCGGAATGTATTCTATTTCCCTTCTTATGAACTTGTCATGGATGAGCTGCGCGATTATCGTTTTTATGCCGACGATATGCTTCATCTATCCTCCGTGGCAGTGAACTATTTGTGGGAAGCATTCGATAGTTGCTATTTCTCCCGGGAAACCAAACAAATTATGAAAGAATGGGGCCAAATTAGTAAAGCCCTGCAACATAAACCTTTCCATCCTAAGTCGGAACAATATAAGTCTTTTTTAATACAAATTGTGTTAAAGATTAATCAACTTAAAGAAAAATGTCCGTTCTTAGATGTCGAAAAAGAACTTGAATTATGTCGTATTCTATAGAAACTATTTCGCAATTATTATGCGCAAAACGCATTGGTGATAAAGAATCACGCATCGATTGGCTTTTAACAGACAGCCGCTCACTATGTTTCGCTGAAGAAACTCTTTTTTTTGCTTTACAAAGCAAACGTAACGATGGTCATAAATATATCTCCGACTTGTATGCCCGGGGAGTTAGAAATTTTGTTGTAAGCCAATTGCCTGATACTGCATCTTTCACTGATGCTAATTTTCTGGTGGTTGCCAATCCGTTAAAGGCATTACAGAAACTGGCCGAATTGCATCGTGCTAAATTCCAGATTCCTGTTATTGGTGTTACAGGCAGCAATGGTAAAACAGTAGTAAAAGAATGGCTGCACCAGTTGCTCAGTCCCGATCGTGTTATCACACGTTCTCCGCGTAGTTATAATTCCCAGATCGGTGTACCGCTCTCCGTATGGCAGCTTAATGAAGAATCAGAACTGGCTATCATTGAAGCCGGTATCTCAGAAATGGGAGAGATGAGAGCCTTGCAATCCATTATTCGTCCTACTATCGGTATACTTACCAACATTGGTGGTGCACATCAGGAAAACTTCTTCTCTCTGCAGGAAAAGTGTATGGAAAAGGTTTCGCTGTTCAAGGATTGCGATGTTGTAATCTATAATGGAGACAACGATCTTATCTCAGATTGTGTAGCCAAGAACATGCTTACAGCCAGAGAGATTGCCTGGTCAAAGACAGATAAGGAGAAGCCTCTTTTTATCAGTGCTATAAACAAGGGTATCGATAGTACTACTATCAGCTACCGTTATCTTGGATTTGATAATAGTTTTACTATTCCGTTTATTGACGATGCTTCCATAGAAAACTCCCTCAACTGTCTGGCTGCCTGTCTTTACCTGATGGTGCCTAATGAGGAAATAACCGCACGGATGGCTAAACTGGAACCTGTTGCCATGCGTCTGGAAGTAAAAGAGGGTAAAAATGGTTGCGTACTTATCAATGATACTTATAATTCAGATATAGCTTCTCTCGATATTGCACTCGATTTCCTTTACCGCCGTTCGGAAGCCAAAGGAATGAAGCGCACACTGATTCTCTCTGATATACTTGAAACCGGACAGAGCACAACTTTACTCTATAGAAAAGTGGCTCAGCTGGTGCATAGCAGAGGGATAAACAAGATAATAGGGGTAGGACCCGAAATTACTTCCACTGCCAAGAAGTTCGAAATAGAAAAATATTTCTTCCCTAATACGGAAGCTTTTCTTAAGTCAGAAGTATTTGCTTCTTTGCGTAATGAGGTAATTCTTATCAAAGGCTCCCGCGATTTTGCTTTCGAACGTATTTCGGAAGAGCTGGAACTGAAGGTTCACGAAACGATATTGGAGATTAACCTGAATGCACTGGTTGCCAATCTTAATTATTTCCGCTCCAAGCTGAAGCCGGAGACTAAGATGGTGTGCATGGTAAAGGCATTTGCTTATGGTGCAGGTTCTTACGAAGTGGCAAAGACTTTGCAGGATCATCGGGTAGATTACCTGGCGGTAGCTGTGGCCGATGAAGGTTCTGATCTCCGTAAGGCTGGTATCACCGGATCTATCATGATCATGAATCCCGAGATGTCTGCATTCAAAACCATGTTCGACTATAAGCTCGAACCTGAAGTATATAGTTTCCATCTGCTTGATGCCCTGATTAAAGAGGCCGAGAAAGAAGGTATTACCAATTTCCCTATCCATGTAAAACTGGATACCGGTATGCACCGCCTGGGATTTGCTCCCGAAGATATGCCTGAGCTGATAAAACGACTGAAATCGCAGAATGCAGTTCTTCCCCGTTCAGTATTCTCTCACCTGGTAGGTAGTGATAGTGAGAAGTTCGATACCTTTACCCGTCAGCAGATCGAAATATTCGATGAAGCATCTTTGCAACTCACTTCTGCTTTCCAGCATAAAATTCTGCGCCACATCTGTAACTCTGCGGGTATTGAAAGATTCCCCGGTGCACAGCATGATATGGTGCGTCTGGGTATTGGCTTGTATGGAGTTAGTGCGGTAGATAATTCTATCATTAATAATGTGAGCACACTAAAAACCACTATCCTTCAGATACGTGATGTGCCTAAGGAAGACTCAGTAGGTTATAGCCGTAAAGGACGCCTGGAAAGAGATTCGCGTATAGCAGCTATTCCTATTGGTTATGCCGACGGATTGAACCGTCACCTGGGTAATGGTAATGCTTACTGCATGGTTAATGGAAAGAAAGCTCCCTATGTGGGCAATATCTGTATGGATGTCTGCATGATCGATGTTACTGATATTGACTGTAAAGAGGGTGATAATGCCATTATATTTGGTGATGAGTTGCCTATAACTGTCCTGTCTGATATATTGGATACTATTCCTTACGAAATCCTTACCAGTGTTTCTTCGCGGGTTAAGAGGGTTTACTTCCAGGACTAGTTTTTCCTTTATCAGTAATAATTTGGCAGAATTATTTGCAGGTTTATTACTTTTGTCTAGCTTTGTCATCTAAACAAACACTAATAATTTAATAATCAATCTGTATGTTGAATAGCATTTTACTTTGGAATCTTGGATTTCCTGAAATCCTTGTTGTGGCTTTAATTGTGTTGCTCCTTTTTGGTGGAAAGAAAATCCCTGAATTAATGAAAGGACTTGGCAAAGGTGTTAAGAGCTTTAAAGATGGAATTAAGGAAGCAGAAGACGAGATTAAGAATACGAAAGACGAATTAGACAAGCCTTCGGAAGAGAAAAAATAAGTGCGCATGGCTGAAATGACGTTCTGGGATCACTTGGACGAGTTACGTCGTGTGCTCTTCAGGGTATGTGGAGTATGGTTTGTATTGTTGATAGGCTTTTTTATTGCAATGCCTTATCTGTTCGATACGGTTATTCTTGCACCTTGTCACAATGATTTTGCCTTTTATTCCCTTCTTCACAAGATAGGGGATTTACTCCAATTGTCCGATGAGTTTTTTACCCAACAATTTGAGGTGAAGCTGATTAATATAAATCTGGCTTCGCCTTTCTTTATTCATATTTCCACTGCCTTCTGGATGTCGGTAGTGGTGTCTGTGCCCTATTTGCTTTTCGAGATATGGGGATTTATCAAACCTGCGCTCTATGAGAATGAGAAGAGTAATGTACGTACTGCACTTGGTATAGGAACTATTATGTTCTTTCTGGGTGTATTGCTGGGATATTTTATGGTGTTCCCGCTTACCCTGCGCTTCCTTGCAACCTATCAGATAAGTGCAGAGATTGTCAATCAGATTTCTCTGAATTCCTATATAGATAATTTTATGATGCTTATCCTGATGATGGGACTGGTTTTTGAGCTTCCGCTTGTAACCTGGATGTTGGCTAAAATCGGACTTGTCAGAAAGTCGTTTCTTAGGAAATACAGAAAGCATGCCATTGTTGCTATCTTTATAATAGCTGCTATAATTACACCAACCGGAGATCCGTTCACCCTCTCAGTGGTAGCCATTCCTCTTTGCCTGCTCTATGAAATGAGTATCCTTATCATTAAGGATAAGAAGGAAGAAATTGCAGAGGAAGAAGAATGAATCAATTAGCAAATGAATATTATGACTCCCTCCTGAGGATATACCTCAGCGAGGAGAGTTCTCTTACAATGAAATACAGGCAAATGCGTGAACTGCTCGAACGCCTTTGCCGACAATCCATGCAGAACGAGCAACTGCAGATGACCGATCTTTCTGCCCGTATCAGCTATCTGGCATCCATTGCCTCGCTGTCGCGCAATGCTCAGAACTTGCTGCATACCTTCCGGCTTACATCCAATGCGGTGATGAACCGTCGTGAGGAACCTACCCGCGATAATCTTCTGCGCGATCTTCGTACCCTGGCTTTAACGGTGAAGAAACTGTTTCAGATGGATATTCCTCAGGAACTTTATGATCTGTTACCTAGTCAGGCAGATGTACCTTACGTTCCTGTCACTGCTCCCCGTAGCGAAACTATTCGCCGGATAAGAGTTTGTTTTCAGTCAGCCGATGATACTTATCTGTACGTTATCCCGGCAGACAGAACGGTGGACGAACCGCTGAAAGTGCGCTATGCAGTAGCCGGTAAGAATGAAGAATTCAATGAAACCATTGATCAGCTCTGGAATTGTGCGCAACTCAATCTGCTCGATGTTACGGTAGATGAAGAGGGAATACTCATCCCTTCCATGATTGTACTCGAACCGGATTATATGATTGATATCAGTACCCTGGCCGAATGTTTCAAAGATTACGGTCATCATCCGGCCAATTATATACTTGGACGTTTACAGCCGATGTCCAACACCCGCCCGCTATTGCTTGGTAATATAGCCAATCTTTTTCTTGACGAGTGGATTCATGCCGATAGAGAAGTAGATTATATAGAGTGCATGCGCAAAGCATTTCGTACCTATCCCATAGAACTGGCTTCCTGTGAAGATCTGCTCGATCCAAAGTTGGAGTTCGAGTTCTTTAACGACTGCAAAACTCATTTTGAGCATATAAAGGAGGTAGTAACAGATACTTTCCTTGCTCCGGGATATCATCTCAATAAGGAAGATGCCGTACTGGAACCCTCGTATGTGTGCGAGGCACTTGGTCTGCAGGGACGTCTCGACTATATGCAGCGGGATATGAGCAGCTTTATAGAAATGAAATCGGGTAAGGCCGACGAATATATTATCAAAGGAAAAATCGAACCCAAAGAGAATCATAAGGTGCAGATGCTTCTTTATCTGGCAGTGCTGGAATATAGTATGGGTATCAACCACCGCAAGGTGCATCCCTATCTGCTCTACACACGTTACCCACTGCTTTACCCGGCTCGTCCGTCGTGGGCATTGGTTCGCCGGGCTATTAACGTGCGCAACCTTATTGTGGCTGGTGAACATGCAGTTCAGTTGCAAAACAGTTCCGCATTTACGTTCGAAGTACTGAGTGAGATAACCCCTTCAGTACTAAATGAAAACCACCTGCGTGGTATGTTCTGGGAACGTTATCTGGCTCCGTCCATCTCAGCTTTTGGTAATCACTTCAATGCACTCTCCCAATTGGAACAAAGCTATTACCTTACGCTCTATAACTTCATTGTCAAGGAACAATACATTTCCAAATCCGGCGAGATGGAATATGACGGACGTGCGGGAGCAGCTTCTCTCTGGTTGGCTACTCTCGAGGAGAAACGGGAAGCAGGAGAGATTCTTTACGATCTTACTATCAAGGAAAACCGTGCAGCCGATGCACACAAAGCTACTGTTACGTTTACTATTCCCCCGTATGAGGAGGAGTTCCTTCCCAATTTCAGGGTAGGAGATGTGGTGCTTTTCTACGAACGAAATAAAACAGAAGATACTGCTACCAATAAAATGGTCTTTAAAGGGAGTATCGCTGCTATTAGCTCAGAAGAGATTGCTGTGCGCATCCGTGCTTCGCAGCAAAATCCTTCCGTACTTCCTCAGGAGAGTCTTTATGCTGTGGAACACGACAGTATGGATACATCCTTTAAAAGTATGTTTCAGTCACTTACCCTTTTTGCTGAGGCTAATAAAGATCGTCGCGACTTGCTGCTGGCTCAGCGGAAACCGTTGTTTGATACCTCTTTCGATGAACAGATTGCTCAGGCCACCAACGATTTTGCACGTATAACACTGAAAGCCCTTGCTGCAAAAGATTTCTTCCTGCTCGTGGGACCTCCCGGAACCGGGAAAACTTCCTGGGCTTTGAAACAGATGGTTACTGCTTTTCATAAGCAACCTCATACGCATATCTTACTGCTTGCCTATACCAATAGAGCAGTAGACGAGATTTGCAAATCCATTTCATCCATCAATCCGGAGATCGATTATATCCGCGTGGGTAGCGAACTCTCTTGCGAAGAACGGTTCCGTCCTCATCTTATCGAGAATGTGCTGGCTTCCTGCAACCGCCGTTCAGAAGTTAGCGAACGTATATCTCAATGTCGTGTAATCGTGGGCACCGTTGCCTCCATATCCAATAAACCCGACCTTTTCCGCCTAAAAAAGTTCGATGTGGCTATTGTAGATGAGGCTACCCAGATACTCGAACCTCAGTTGTTAGGCATCCTTTGTGCCAAAGACAGTGCAGGGGAGAATGCTGTTGGCCGGTTTATCCTCATTGGCGATCATAAACAACTTCCTGCAGTTGTAATGCAGAGTAGTGATCAGTCAAGAATTGTTTCGGAAGATCTTGTTTCTGTAGGAGTCACTAATCTCAAAGATTCCCTTTTCGAACGCCTCTACCGTTATTATGCTCACGATCCTGAAAATCGGGTAGTCGATATGCTCTGTAAGCAGGGACGAATGAACCCTGCCGTAGCTCTATTTCCAAATAAAGCTTTCTACGGAGGCAAGTTAGAACCCGTAGGTTTGCCTCATCAGCTGGAAACTGATTCTCCTTATGGAGACAGGGTACAATTCATACCTTCACAACCGCATACCGGTGGAGGGTCCGATAAGTGTAATATCTACGAGGCCCGCTTAGCTGCCGAAATTGCCGTGCAAGTCTACAACCGTCGCCCGGATAAATTCGATGCAGCGCGTTCACTGGGTATCATAACTCCTTATCGCAGTCAGATAGCCATGATAAAGAAAGAACTTGCACTTCGGAATATTCCTGCACTCAATAATATACTGGTGGATACCGTAGAACGCTTTCAGGGTAGTGAGCGGGATGTTATCATCTACTCTTTCAGTGTTAACTATCCCTGGCAACTCCAGTTCCTCAGTAATATAACCGAGGAAGACGGGGTGGAAATTGATCGCAAACTCAATGTGGCATTGACGCGTGCCCGTAAGCAAATGTATTTAATTGGGTCGCCCGAATTATTAAAACTTAATAAAATATATAAAGCTTTGATTAAATTAATACTTCCTACCTTTCATTAACATCCTCAACTGAAAAAAAGGCTTATCTTTGCAATACGTTTTTTTCATAGAGATTTAGATTTAAGGTTAGAAGAATTGTGGAAGTCGTGAGACTTCCCTTTTTTTTAAGATCTAAAGAAAAAGGTCGCCCCATAAAGGCGGCCTTTTTTGATTCAATACTATGTCTTGCTTTTTAAAAAAGGAAAGGGTGCTCAGTCAACGACCGGGCACCCTTTCTCTATTTATTAAATGAATTATTATCTTTTCATCTATTATAGATCAGTGATAATCTTGTATTGAGGAACAAGAGTTTTCATGATAACCCATGCAATAAGATAAGCAAAGGCACATACACCAAACATAATTCCGTAAGCTACAGTTGGAGTAGCAGCATACAAGTCAGTGATAAATCCAGCAAACAGCTGAACCAATACACCACCGATACCACCTGCCAAACCACCGATACCAGTTACTGAAGCGATAGCCTTTTTAGGGAACATATCAGAAACAGTAGTGAACAGGTTAGCCGACCAAGCCTGGTGAGCAGCACCTGCAAGACAGATAACACCTGTTGCCATATACATGGCAGAGCTACCAAAGTGTTCTACGTTACCGAAGTATTGAGTCAACAATAAAGTAACAGGGCAAAGAGCGATAAGGAACATGGAAGTCATACGAGCTTTATAAGCATTCATACCCTTGTTCATAAAGAACATTGGAATACTACCACCAAATACACTACCAATAATAGCGATACCGAATACAATGAATGTAGGCCACATTACTTCCTGAGTTGTCATGTGGAATTGTTTTTTCAGGTAGTCAGGCAACCAGAACAACAAGAACCACCAGATACCGTCAGTCATGAATTTACCGAAGAAGAACGACCATGTTTGTGGGTATCTCAACATCTTGCTCCAGGATACTTTTTCCTTAATGCCATTCTTTGCATTTTCAACCTGTTCAGGAGTAAGCTCAGCATCGTCAATATGAATATAGTCATATTCGCTTTGGCTAATCTTACCTGTTTCAAGCAGTTTCTTTTGTGATTTGAATAAAGCAAACCAGAAGAACAACCAAACAAAACCAATACCACCTGTCAGGATGAACGCCATCTTCCATCCAAGAGCCGGACCGAAGTAAACCAAACACCATGGAACAAACAGTGCAGAAATCATAGCACCTACGTTAGAACCACTGTTAAAGATACCAGTAGCCAAAGAACGTTCACGTTTTGGGAACCACTCTGTTACAGTCTTGATAGATGCAGGGAAGTTACCGGCTTCACCAAGTCCGAATACACTTCTGATTGCTACGTGCAAAGCTACAGTCTTTCCTACAAAAGCATTAGCAATACCACTGAATGACCACACGATTAAAGAGAGAGCCAATCCCATCTTAGCACCGATTTTGTCAATAACAACACCGGAGAAAACTGTGAAGCCAGCATAAGCGGCAGTAAAGAATGCAGTAACATAAGAGAAGTCAGAGTTACTCCAACCAAAACCACCCTCTGCCACTGGTGAGCAGAAAAATTCTTTTAGAAAAGCAATTACGTTACGATCCATGTAGTTAATGGTCGTAGCAAAGAATAGTAAGGAACAAATAACCCATCTGTAACGGGTCATTTTTTCATTCACATTCTGAAATGTACTCATGATAAATGATTTAATAATTAGTAATTTTAAAATAATGGGACCAAAATTAATGATTATTATCGAGACCCGCGGTATAAATTTTGCTCAAAATAGTGTATATTTTGATTGAGAATGTCTAAAACTTCTTACATTTGCAAAATAATTGAATGGAAATATCTGAAAACTGTAATTTATGGAAATAAAAAAGAATACCCCTCAATGGTTTGCTGTCTATACTGCTCCACGTGCCGAAAAAAAGGTTCGCGAACGTTTTCAGCAGTCGGGTATCGAGCATTATCTTCCTGTTCAGATGGTTACCAGGAAGTGGCACGACAGACTAAAAAAGGTGGAGCAGCCTGTTCTTACAGGTTATATTTTTGTCCGTATCCTCCCCGAGGAGGCTTCTAAAGTGCTGATGACCTATGGTGCCATAGCATTTGTCCGTGAGCAATCCCGCCCTGCTGTTATTCCCGATAGTCAGATAGAGCGCCTTCGCCAGATGGTGGAGATGTCAGATGAAGAGGTTGAATTCAACCTCTCCGATCTGGAACCGGGTGCTCCTGTCCGTATTATCCGTGGCGAGCTTACCGGTCTTATAGGTGAGCTTGTTGAGGTCAAAGGTAAATTCAAAGTTGCCGTTCGCCTCACTGGTTTGGGATGTGCGCTTACTACTATTAGCACCAGTTGTTTGGAGAAGCTTTAATTTTGTTCTTTTTGATCTAAAAGAACAAAAAGTTTATGGTTTTATTCTTTTGGTTTTTTGGGGTTTGAGTACAACTGTCCTTTTCTTTTGCCTTGATGCAAAAGAAACAAAAAATCAAGGCTGCATTTTTTTTGCTAAAATCGTGAGGCTTGTATCGGAAGGTGCTGAAACTCGCTTCGCTCAAACAGCAGCCCCTTCTTTTCGCTACAAACCTCCCAATTTCTTCACGCAAAAAAAAGGAGGCCGGTCCTTCTGGTCGCTCGGCTACGCCATCGCTCGGTGGGGGTGTGGAATGGATAGCCGTTGCTTTGCTCGGCTTGTCACTTCGTGACGTTTTTCTTTTCCGCTCGGCTTGGCCATTGTTCATTGGCTTCGCATTCGTTTCTCTATTGATCAGTAGGGTTGTGGAATGGGCAGCCTTTGCTTCGCTCGCTTGTCACTTCGTGACGGTTCTTTTTGTTTAGCTTTGCTATTGTGTTTTGTTCGGATGCGTCATTGCCTTTTTATTGGCTTCGCTTCGCTCGGCTGGCTGCACAGCTATTCTTTTTGCTCTGTTTCGCCATTGTGCTTTGCATTGCTGAGCCATAGCTTGGCTTATTGTAGGAATTCTGTTACTGGTATCATTTTAATTTTAGTCCGTTCTCTTCAAAAAAAACTTTTTGATTGAATGTTACTATTGTTCCTTTGTTTATATTAAAACACCTAATAACTTCAACATAGATAAAGAAATACTGCATTTTCCAATAGTAACAAATAAAATCTCCCATTATTATCGGGAAAAGTCTCCCAATGCTGCCGGGAGAAAAGCAAAGGCGCAGCCGAGTTGGAAAAACTGTCACAAAGTGACAAGCGAGCGAAGCAACGCTAAATGCTCTAAACGATGGCGCAGCCGAGCCCAACCCAAAAGCCGAGCGAAGCAACGGCTATCCCGTACCACAACCGCAGCTCTCCCGGTAACCAAGAAAGACTGGCCTCATGAATTTTACGTTAAGAAATCTGGGAGTGTGGACGTTAAGAAGGGGCTGCTGTCTGAGCGCAGCGAGTTTTAGCCCCTTTAGCTCCACGCTCACTGATTTTAGTAAAATTCGTGCAGCCTTGATTTTTTGTTTCTTTTTGATCAAGCAAAAAGAAAACGCATTGAACATAACCCGCTATCAAATGTTTATAAAGTATAATTAATTTATACCAAAAAACGGAGCGATATGAGAAAAAGTGTTATCGAATATTTAAAGCAAACAGTTCTTCATTATCCCGATAAGATAGCGGTAAACGATACAACAGAAGAAATTACCTTCAAAACATTGTATCATAACGGACATATTTTGGCTACAGAGATTCTGTCCCATGGCATCAGAAATAAGCCGGTTGGAGTCTATATACCCAAAGGATGTAAAGCTATTCAGGCGTTTGCAGGTATAAATATCAGTGGTAACTTCTATGTCCCTATGGATACCAAATCACCCGATTCCAGAGTGCTTTCCATTATCAATGTCCTCGATTCTGCTGTTATTATAACAGATAAGGAGCATTACGAAAAACTCTCTGCTATCTGTAGTGTAAAGATACTGGTTATCGAAGATGTGATTGCTGCGGGAGTGGTCGATTATGATAAATGCGATCAGGCACAATCCATTCAGATCGATACCGATCCTGTTTACTCCATCTTCACATCAGGATCCACCGGCACACCCAAAGGAGTTGTCATCTCCCACCGCGGAGTACTCGATTATATCGACTGGGCAATAAATACGTTCCATATAGACAGTACCTCGGTCATTGGTAACCAGGCACCGCTCTATTTTGATAATTCAACGCTCGATATATACCTTATGTATGCCACCGGCTCCACATTGGTCATTATCCCCGAGCAGAACTTTATGTTTCCTGCTATGCTGGTCGATTTCCTCAACGAGTATAAAATCACCTTTGTGTTCTGGGTTCCCTTTGTGCTTGTCAACGTGGCCAACTTCGACATCTTTGCCGCAAAGAAACCACTCTACCTCAAGGATGTGTTTTTTGCAGGAGAGGTTATGCCCAACAAGCACCTCAACTACTGGAGGAAGCACCTGCCTCACTGTCGGTATGCCAACCTGTATGGTCCAACGGAGATTACGGTAGATTGCACCTATTACCTGGTGGATAGAAGTTTCGAGGATAACGAACCGCTGCCTATCGGTATTCCCTGCCGCAACAGCGATATACTTATCCTTACCGACGATAACCGGATAGCCGCTGTAGAAGAACAGGGAGAACTCTGTGTGCGTGGTACCTCGCTGGCACTTGGCTATTATAACGACTGGGAGAAAACACAAAAAGCATTCGTCCAGAATCCGCTAAACACTCATTATCCGGAGATCATTTACAGAACCGGAGATGTTGTTTACCTCAATAAACGGGGAGAGATCATGTACGTGGGTCGTAAGGACTCTCAAATCAAGCATAATGGCTACCGCATCGAACTGGGCGAGATAGAGACTGCTATTCTCAGTAGTGAGATGGTCGATAATTGTTGCGCTGTTTACGATTACAACAGAAAAAAAATCCTTCTGTTCTATCAGTCAAAGAACGAACTGGATATGGCTCAGTTCAGGAAATCAGTCCTTACCCAGCTCCCTAAATATATGCTGCCGTCCGAGTATTACCGTGTAGACGATCTCAAGCAGAATGCAAATGGCAAAATAGATCGCCTCTACTATAAGAACAAAGTCAATGAAAGCTGATTTTATTTAATTGCGCAATATGGATAATACTTATTTAAATATCGTTTTTTGGGGTGAAGATTCATTCAGCAATGTAGTTCTCAACTCTTTAATCCAGGCAGGTCATCATGTCAAATTGGTTCTTTCACCTTGGTATGATAATCTTGTATATAAAAAACTCGAGTTTACTAGTCTCAAAAATAATATCCCCTTTAAACGATATAAAGAAATAAATTCAGAAGAAGTATTTCAATATGTTAAATCTTGTACCCCCGATTTATGTGTTATTGCTCATTTCGAGAAACTTATAAAAATTCCTATATTGGAGATACCCAAATTAGGATTTATCAATCTGCATCCTTCTTTGTTACCATTCTATCGGGGAATGGCTCCTCAGCATTGGCCCATTATCAATGGCGAGCAGGAGACGGGCATTTCGGTTCATTATGTAGATGCGGGAATTGATACGGGAGACATTATTGTACAGGAACGTATTCCTATTTCAGAAGATATGTATGTTTCCGATTTGCAGAATCAATGGTTGCAAATTTATTCCCATATCGTATTAGATGCTATTAATAGAATTATAAATAATTATCCACCGGTAAAGCAACCGGCAAATGGCAGTTATTATGGAAAAATCAAAGCAGAACAATTTATACTGGAACCAACAGTTACATGCCGGTCTGCTTATAATTTAATAAAGGGCCTTTCTTTGCCCTATCATGGTGCGCAGATTGATAATGTTATCATTTGGAGAGCGCACTCTCCCGAGGTCGATGTCTCTAATAAAATTGTTGAAAAATATAGTAAAAATGGTGTTTATCTGCACACCGATTATGGCGATTTTTTAAAACTGCCCGATGGCATATTAATTATTGACAAATATAAACTAGTAGCAATATGAAAGAGAAAATTCTAGACATTTTAAACGGATTACGTCCTGAGTACGATTTCAGCCAATCCGCTAACTTTATTGACGAAGGTATGCTCGATTCACTCGATGTGGTAAACCTCGTAACCGATCTGGAGAACGCTTACGGTATTCTTATCGATGGCGTAGATATACTTCCCAATAATTTCTCATCAGTCGATAGTATAATAAACCTGTTAATTAAAAACGGAGCAAAAGCATGAACCTCACATTTAAGCACAAAAAGATAACCGGCATTCTTACTGTCTTGCCTAAGAATGAAGTTAAGTTCGAGGAAGAAATGAGCAATTACCATTTCTCCGAGTCAAAAGCCCTGAAGCTCAAGGTCACTATGGGATACAATAAACGCCATATTGTTGAAGACGGCGTAACCGTGTCCGATCTCTGCACCTTTGGTCTCGAGCACCTTTTTAATCAGCAGTTGCTGGCAAAAGATGATATCGATGCCTTGGTACTGGTCACTCAGTCACCCGATTATTTCATGCCGCCTACCAGCAGCGTTATTCAAGGTCGCGCAGGTCTGAAGCAGGACATCATCTGCATGGATATCAACCAGGGATGCTCGGGGTATATCATCGGACTCATCCAGTCTTTCCTTTTGCTAGATCAGCCTGCCATCAACAAAGTGGCACTGCTCAATGCCGATATCCTCAGTCGTAAAGTCTCTAAAAAAGATCATAACAGCAACCCCCTTATTGGCGATGCTGCATCCATAACCATTGTCGAAAAGAGCGATAGTGACGAAACCATCCACTGCAACATCAAGATGGATGGCACCCGTTACGATGCCCTTATCATCCCTGCCGGAGGATTCCGTCAACCGTCAACACCCCAAACTGCCATTATGGAAGAGGATATCGATGGCAACCTCCGTTCAAAAGATAACCTCGTGATGAAAGGCGATGCCATTTTCAACTTCATGCAAACAGAAGTCCCGCCCATGGTGGAAGAGATACTGCAAACAGCCGGAGTAACCAAAGACGAGATAGACTATTACATGTTCCACCAGCCCAACCGTTTCATGCTCAATAAACTGGCGGACCGTCTGGAAGTGCCACGCGAAAAGATGCCGAGCAACGTTGTTGGCGATTTCGGTAATGCCAGTGGTGTATCCATCCCCACAGTCATTACCTATAACCTGGGGGATAAGCTTTTGACCAACCGATACAAAACCTGTCTTGCCGGTTTTGGTGTTGGGCTCACCTGGGGGAGTATGATAGTGGAACTTGATCGGCTGAAGTTCAGCAGCATTATTTATTTTTAAATCTCTTTTTCTTTTGGGGTCTTTCCATAAGCTTGGTTCTTTTGGTTTGATTGCAACTGGCTTCTTTTCTTTTCCCTTGACGGAAAAGAAACAAAAGTTCAAGGCTGCATTTTTTTTGCTAAAATCGTGAGGCTTGTAGCGGAAGGTGCTGAAACTCGCTTCGCTCAAACAACAGCCCCTTCTTCACACTACAAACCTCCCGATTTCTTCACGCAAAAAAAAAGAGACCGGTTCTTTTGGTCGCTCGGCTGCGCCATCGCTCGGGTGGGTTGTGGACCAATTAGCTTTGCTTCGCTCGCTTGTCACTTCGTGACGGTTCTTTTCCGCTTGGCTTTGCCTTTGTTTGTAGATAATTTTTTAATTAAAATTGTTATAATGTGTGGGGCAGTAGTAAAAATATAGAAAAAATTAGTGCTAATATAAATAATAATGTATCTTTGTTGCGGTAAATCAATATCAATATATGGATAAAATAGAAAAAAATCAGAAAAAAAATTCTCCTGAAAACGTTAAAGGTGTTTTCAAGAAGATGATTGACGATAAAAGAGCTATGCGATCTTATATCCAAAAAAATGGTACATTAAAAGGTTTTAAAAGTGACTCAATCAACTTTGCAAAACCGTTATGAAATTGAATCTTTTGATCTAGGATACCAGTTTGTTACTGAAACTGGTATTATTTATTTTATAACTTTCATTGAATATCCCACAATCTCAGATTTTTTATCCACTAAAATTTATATGTTCAATATTGAACATACTACTCCTAAGGAACATATACATTATAAATACGACAATAGGGTGCGTAACACCGTCATATTTATTTTAGAAACTTTTTTCTCTAATCATGAAGATGCCTTGATTACTATCTATGATTTTTCGGATGGTAGGCAGCTATGTAGAAAAAGATTATTCGATAGTTGGTTCAAACTATTCAATAATGGAAAACTATGTAAATTAGAGGCTAAATGTCTTATCGACGAACAACTAACCTATACATCGCTCTTGTATAATAAAAAGCATTACGATGATAAATATCTGAAAGAAGAATTTCAGGAATTAATAGACGCTAATTTCTATAATTAACAAAAATCAGTATTCCCCTCCAAGGCACCAAGCGAAACGGCTTAAATGGTGCAACCAAGCCTAACCATAAAAGCTGAAGCAAAGTTATTCGGTCTACACCCTTACTAAACGATGGCAAAGCCGAGTGACCAGCAGGACTGGCCTCATGAGTTTTACGTTAAGAAATCAGGGGATGAAGAGCGTTAAAAAGAAAAAGCTGTTTGAGCGCAGCGAGTTCTTTTTCTTTAGCTCAGCATCCCCTGATTTTAGTAAAATTCGTGCAGCCTTGATTTTTTGTTTCTTTTGCATCAAGGCAAAAGAAAAGACTATTTAATAACTTTGTCAAGAACAGGAACCTTCACTCCTGAAAGTGAACCCTGCTTAATGTCATTAAGCTGTTCAAAAACAACAATCTTATTAGAACCCTTTTTCAAAAGGCATCCCGGAAGATAAAGCGTTTGTTGCGGACCAACCTTCCAGTAACGACCAAGGTTAAAGCCATTCACAAACACAATGCCTTTGCCCCATTTCTCCATGTCAAGGAAAGTATCACCTGGTTTGCTCACCTTAAATTCACCTTCGTAAATCACAGGTTGTCCGGCAGTGTAGCTTGTCGAGAAAGCTTTTAGGTCAGGCATTTCGCTCATTGGTAGCTTGTACATCTCCCAGTTACCGGTTATCTCAATACCGTTAATCGTTACCGGAGTAGTGATACCCTTCAGGTTATCAGTTATCTGAGCACCGTAGTTTATGCGTCCCAGATTCTCTACCAATATATCCAGTGTACTGTTAAAAGGCACATCAATATTCATGCTGTCCTTCTCGAATACGCGGTTCAGTTCACCCACCTTTTTGCCGTTTATGTATACAGTGGCAAAGTCGCGAATACCCTTAATCTTCAGCTCACCATTGATAGGCTGATTAAAATGACGGCGATACAACACATACCCGTGACCCTGATTCAAATCCTCAAAAGTCATCACCGTGTCGTTTTCCATCGGCTCTATCTTGCTCACCACGTCCATCAGGTTCACTGTTTTTGCAAGCTTTATTTCCGGAATCTCAATTACCGGAATCTGAGCAGGTACGGCAGGTACCTCATATTTCACATACTGCTTCATCAGGTCGCGTATGGCAGTGTACTTCGGCGTTACCCATCCCGCTTCACTTATCGGCGCATCATAATCATAACTTGTTATGTCCGGCTGAATATTCTTCTTTGTGCTATAGTTGGCACCTGCTGTAAATCCAAAGTTAGTACCCCCATGCACCATGTAAAAGTTAAAGCTCACCCCATTATCCAGGTACTTCTTAGTCTGTTTCGCCACATTCTCGGCAGATACCTTCTGGAACGGCTCAGCCCAGTGGTCCAGCCATCCCGGGTAGAACTCAGCCACCATGTACGGACCCTTGCCACCGTTATACTCATCCACCACCTTTTTCAGGTTCTTTATGTTATCCTCACCGTTGGCAGTAGGCAGCGCACCCTCAATGGCACCCCCTTTAAACAGCCAGCTACCGTCCGAGGTAAACATCGGAATGTCGAAACCCGCATCAAGCAACTGCTGGCGAATGGCCGCACTATACTTCTTGTGAGTCTCCAGCGGAATATCCGGACGCTGTGCTACGTAAGATCCGAATTCATTCTCAGCCTGCACCATTACCACCGGTCCACCCTTTGTAATCTGCAAGTCGCGCACCTCGTTGGCCAGGTTGTTAATGTACACCTTGCACGAATCCAGGAACTGCTTGTTGTCCGTGCGAATCACCAGTCCCGGAGTCTTTTGCAGCCACCACGGGTAGCCACCGAATTCCCATTCCGCACAAGCATACGGACCCGGGCGCAGAATCACCATCAGTCCCACTTCCCCTGCAGTCTTAATAAACTCACGTATATTGCGGTTACCCGTTTTAAAGTCCCACACCCCCGGAGCCGTTTCGTGGTAGTTCCAGAACACATAACTGGCCACAGCGTTCAGCCCCATGGCCTTCATCATCTGTAACCGGTGGCGCCAGTACGGAGCCGGCACACGGGCAAAGTGCATTTCTCCCGAGTGAATCTGAGTCGGTTTGCCGTCATACAGAAAGTTTCCGTCCTTTATGGCAAACGAGTGTTTCGCCTGTTGAGCAAAGGCAGCTCCGCTTATCAACATAAGTGCCACAAGCAAAGCAGAGAGTTGTTTTTTCATGATTAGTCTGTTATAGAGTAAATTATTAATGTTAGATTATTAAGCCTTTTCAATGGTCACAAAGATAAACATTTTATCTAATAACCGCCAAATAAAATAAATTAATTTATTAATTACTCTAGTCTGAATAAAATTTTAAGAAAAATGAACTAAAATAACACTCCGAATGTTTATTTAACAAAGCACACAGTCAAATGAAAAACATTATTAAAATAATCGCCATCCTGCTCATGGCCGCCATCGTAAGCGGATGCCGGTCTACAAAGAACGTGGCCTACCTGCAAGGCGTAGAGAATCTTACCGATGCACAACTGCAACGAAGTGCGCAACCCTATAATGCAAAGATAAAGCCCAACGATATGCTGCGCATCATTGTAAGCGGAGCCGAAGATCCCGATACCTATATGCCCTTCAATCTATTAACTTCGGTGCCCTATAACGAAAACGCCACCCAGGCCAATGCCACTCTGCAAAGCTACCTGGTAGATACCCGTGGCACCATCGACTTCCCCGTGCTGGGAAAGCTCTATGTGGTTAATTCCACTACCGACCAGGTAAAACAAATGATTACCGAAAAGCTGAAAAACTACCTCAAGGCCGACCTCGTAGTCACCGTGCGCTTTGTCAATTATAAAATCTCCGTGCTGGGCGAAGTTAACCAACCCGGTGTTTATCTGGTGCCCGACGAAAAAATCAGTATCCTGCAAGCCCTTTCCCTGGCAGGAGACCTCACCCTCTATGGCCGTAGAGATGTGGTAAAGATTCTGCGCGAAGAGTCCGATGGGCACAAAACCATCACTACCCTCAATCTCAACGACCGCAACCTCATCTTTTCCCCCTTCTATTACCTCCGTCAGGGCGATGTGGTCTATGTAGAACCCAATAAAACCAAAGCAAAGGGCGCCGGAGTAGGAGCCGCCACCAATATCGTATTCTCCGTGGTGTCTGTGGTTATCGGTGTAGCCTCCCTGATAGTAACCGTATCCAAGTGATTACTTTTTTTATCTTTTTTCTATTGTTCATGTGTATATTTAGCTAAAAAAAACACTTTCTTTCTTTTTTTTTATCAGTAATCTAATTGATTAACATTCAGTGTTTTGTTTAACAAAATAATGCTAAAATCAATTTTGAAGCAAAAAAGTAATCGAAATTAAATATCATTTGTAGTTAAAAAGTTTCTTTTAAAGAAAAAATGTGTTTACCTTTGCAGCGAATTTTAAAAAACAGGAATTCGTTGCTACGGTTATGTTAGTGACGAACCTTGTTGCATAGTAACACAACCGATTCCTATAACCAATGAACAGACAAAACTATCGCTATCTACTGCTACTCACAGTAGTACTACTTTTCTCTGCATGTAAATCTGCAAAAAACATCGCCTATCTGGAAGGAGCCGAATCACTCACGCCCACTCAACTGGCTCAAAGTTCACAACCCTATAATGCTACTATCAAGCCGAACGATTTGCTACGTATTGTAGTCAGTGGTTCCGAGGATGCTGATACCTATATTCCTTTTAATATACTAATAGCAGCTCCTAGTAATGATTCATATGTTCAATCGCAGGCACAATTACAAAATTATTTGGTTGATAGCAAAGGCACTATAGATTTTCCGGTATTAGGTAAATTAGCAGTCGTAAATCAAACTACCGATGCCGTTGCCAAAACAATTACCCAAAAGTTAAAATCTTACTTAAAAGGAGATATCGTTGTTACCGTTCGCTTTGCCGATTATAAAATCTCTGTATTGGGCGAAGTCACCACTCCCGGCTCTTTTACTGTAAAAGACGAAAAAATAAATATCCTGCAGGCACTCTCCATGGCAGGAGATTTAACTATCTATGGCCGTAGAGATGTGATTAAGATTCTTCGCGAATTGCCCGATGGCCAAAAGAATATTGTTACTCTAAATTTAAACGATAAAAATCTGATATTCTCTCCTTATTTCTATTTGCAACAAGGAGATGTTGTTTACGTGGAACCTAATGAAGCAAAAGCAAAAGGTTCCGATATTGGTAGTGCAACAAGCGTAGTGATTTCAGTTGTCTCTGTGTTAATAGGTGTTGCTTCTTTGGTTGTAACAATAGCAAAATAATATTTTGTGTCGATTTTTGTATAATCGAAGTACTTGAGCCTTCTGTTATCTTAACTATTTAAATCTATAAAATGATTCCAAAAATCACCAATTGGTATTTCTCTAAGAAAGCACTTCCTTATTGGGGGGTTCTAGCTTTAGATTGTCTTATTGTAATGTTTTCCGGATACGTTGCAAAGTATCTTGAAGTTGGAGGTTTAGAATTTGCTCAGTTATTCTGGACAATGACAAATGGCATACTGATCAGCATCGTGCTTTATGCTGTGTCATTTCGACTATTTCGTACATACGCCGGTATTATCCGTTATTCATCTTTTATAGACCTTCAGCATGTAGCTTCCGCCGCGTTTGTAGGATCAATTCTTACCTATATGGCCTCTTTTGCATTGGAATCTGTTAAGGGTATAAACATGCCGGATTTTTTTGGCATTTGTGTAATGTTCTTCCTCTCTACATTCCTGATGTGGTTGGAACGTGTAGCTGTTAAGCGTATGTTCGACGGATTTCAGGCTGAGGATGCAATGCCTGTCGCCATCTACGGAACCAAGAATGGTGGCATCAGCATTGCTTATAGCATCATAAACGCGAAGGAAAAGGAATTCCGTCTTCTGGCTTTCATCTCAGATGGTGAGGAAATGAAGAACACTTACTTGCTTGGAAAGAAGGTACTTTTAAATTGTAATGGTATCGCTGAAGATTTGAAGCAGATGGGCGTTAAAGTGCTCCTTGTTTCTCCACTAAAAAGTGAGTTATTTCGTAAGAATGCAGCCATGATCGACGAATTCCTTGCCGCTGGTATCAAGATTATGATGCCGTCTGCAGCAGAGGAATGGGATGGTAAGAGTCCTCTGACTACTCGGAACCTCAAGGAAGTGGATATTGAAGACCTTCTCCCTCGTGATAAGATTGAGGTGAATATGGATGCCATAGGATCATTACTTACCGGAAAGAAGATTCTTATTACGGGTGCTGCCGGCTCCATTGGTAGTGAGATGGTTCGTCAGGTGGCTGTATACAAGCCCGCGAAGATGATTCTCATTGATCAGGCAGAGACTCCTATGCACACTGTACGCCTGATGATGGCTCGTGAGTTCGGTGATATAAAGAGCGAAACCATTGTTTCCAGCATTGCTAATAAGAAACACATGGAGAAGATCTTTGCTGAGCATCAGCCGGATTATGTGTTCCATGCAGCTGCCTACAAGCATGTGCCAATGATGGAGAATAACCCGGGTATTGCTGTTCAGAACAATATCTATGGTACACGTATAATTGCAGATCTTGCAGTGAAGTACGGCAGCAGGAAGTTCGTGATGATCTCCACTGATAAAGCGGTTAATCCAACTAATGTAATGGGCTGTTCAAAGCGGATCTGTGAGATTTACTGTCAGTCACTCAATAAGGCTATTGTCGAGGGTAAGGTGAAGGGGGTTACTCAGTTTGTAACCACTCGTTTCGGTAATGTGTTGGGAAGCAATGGCTCGGTAATCCCTCTGTTCCGTGAACAGATAAAGAGGGACGGTCCGCTTACCGTTACTCATCCGGACATCACTCGCTTCTTCATGTTGATTCCTGAGGCTTGTAAGCTGGTGCTGGAGGCCGGTACTATGGGGAAAGGTGGCGAGATCTTTGTTTTCGACATGGGTGAGCCGGTAAAAATTACTCAACTAGCTTCACGCATGATCAGTCTTTCCGGCGCTAAGGATATTGAAATCAAGTTCACCGGACTTCGTGAAGGTGAGAAACTTTTCGAGGAGGTGCTGAACGATGAAGAGCAGACAAAGCCTACACACCATCCCAAGATTATGATTGCCAACGTTCGTGAATACGATTACGAGACGGCATGCCATAACGAAACTCGTTTGCTGGATGCATCTCGTTCGTTCGATGATATGGCTATTGTGAAGATAATGAAAGAAATTGTGCCGGAGTACAAAAGTAAGTGCTCTAAGTATGAGGTGTTGGATAAAACCTTGAATGCGCAATTGATGACTGATATCTTATTAAAAATAAACTCAAACCATTGAACTCGTATTATTTATTCTAGGTATTGTTCGATAGGGCATGTGGTTCGATACCACGTAGATTGCAAAAATATTAATCTTAATATATCAAGTATGCACGAATTTAAGGATTTGAAAATAGCAGTAGCCGGTACAGGCTATGTAGGTTTGAGTATTGCAACTCTGCTTTCTCAACATCATCATGTTACGGCTGTTGATGTGATTCCAGAGAAGGTTGATAAATTAAATAACAAGATTTCACCTATTCAGGATGAGTACATTGAGAAGTACCTTGCTGAGAAGGAACTGAATCTAACAGCAACACTTGATGGTAAAGAAGCATACAAGGATGCTGACTTCGTTGTGATTGCAGCTCCTACAAACTACGACCCTCAGAAGAACTTCTTCGATACCCATCACATTGAGGATGTGATCGATCTTGTTCTATCAGTGAACCCAGATGCAGTGATGGTGATCAAGAGTACCATTCCTGTAGGCTATTGTCGTTCTATCTATGTAAAGTACGCACTCAAGTTCCTGACTGATCCGGCTCTCAAAGGCAAGAAGTTTAATCTTCTTTTCTCTCCAGAGTTTCTGCGTGAGTCAAAAGCACTCTATGATAATCTTTATCCATCTCGCATCATCGTAGGCTATCCTAATATTCTTCATGCTGATCGCAACAAGAAATGGGACGAGGATAATGCTGCTATTAATGCTATAATTAATATGGATGCAGAAGAGAATGCGAATACCTTTGCTGCATTGCTGCAAGAGGGCGCACTCAAGGAGAATATCGATACTTTAATTATGGGTATGACCGAGGCAGAGGCAGTTAAGCTCTTTGCTAATACCTATCTGGCATTGCGTGTATCTTATTTCAATGAGCTCGATACTTATGCCGAGGTTAAAGGACTTGACTCTCAGGCAATCATTTCTGGTGTAGGACTCGATCCACGTATCGGTACTCACTACAACAACCCATCATTTGGTTACGGTGGTTATTGCTTGCCAAAGGATACAAAGCAGCTCTTGGCCAATTATGCTGATGTCCCTCAGAATATGATGTCAGCAATTGTAGAGTCAAATCGTACTCGCAAAGACTTTATTGCAGATGAGGTACTTCGTAAGGCAGGATGGTATGATTATAGCACCAATAATGAATTTGATGGATCTAAAGAGGCTGTTACAGTTGGTATTTTCCGCTTGACTATGAAGAGCAATTCCGACAACTTCCGCCAGAGCGCAATTCAGGGTATTATGAAGCGCGTAAAAGCGAAGGGAGCTAATGTCATCATCTACGAGCCAACCCTTAACGAAGGAGAAACCTTCTTCGGTAGCCTCGTAGTCAATGACCTTGCCAAGTTCAAGGAGATGTCAAACGCCATCATTGCGAATCGCTTTGATGACTGCTTGACAGATGTGGAGCCTAAGGTTTATACACGCGATATTTTCCGTAGAGATTAATAATAGCATAAAACTCATAGATATAATATGAAAACAGTAATGCTCGTATTTGGCACTCGTCCTGAGGCCATTAAGATGTGCCCATTGGTCAAGGAATTCCAGAAGCACCCAGAAGAGTTTAAAACTATTGTTTGTGTAACAGGTCAGCATCGTGAGATGCTTGATCAGGTACTAACCATCTTTGATGTTAAACCTGATTTCGACCTCAACATCATGAAACAAGGTCAGGATCTTACTGACGTTACTGCACGTGTCCTCACAGGACTTCGTGACGTATTTAAGGAGTGTCGTCCTGACGTAGTACTCGTTCATGGTGACACCACCACTTCTACCGCAGGTGCTTTGGCTGCATTCTATGCACAGATTCCTGTAGGTCACGTAGAGGCAGGTCTTCGTACACACAACATTTACTCTCCATGGCCAGAAGAGATGAATCGCCAGATTACAGGTCGCATTGCTACTTATAACTTTTCACCAACTCTGCTTTCTGAGAAGAACCTCCTCGAGGAGAAGGCACAGGGTAATATCTTCGTAACCGGCAATACCGTTATCGATGCCCTCCAGATGGTAGTAGAGAAACTCAAGACTGACGACACCCTTCGTGCAGAGCAGGACAAGGTATTGCTTGATGCTGGTTATGACGTAACTCGTCTCGCTCCTTCGGCAGGGTCAGGAACCGAAGGCAAGAAGCTCGTCCTTATCACAGGTCACAGACGTGAAAACTTTGGTGATGGCTTCATCCGTATGGTAACAGCTATGAAGGACCTCTCAGAGAAGTATCCCGATGTAGACTTCGTTTATCCTATGCACCTCAATCCTAACGTGCGCAAGCCTATTCATGAGGTGTTTGGCGAGGATCTCACCCGACCAAACTTCTTCTTCATCGAGCCACTCCAGTACCTCGAGTTCGTGCACCTTATGTCGCAGGCCAACATCGTGCTCACCGACTCAGGTGGCATTCAGGAGGAGGCCCCAGGTCTTGGCAAACCAGTACTCGTTATGCGAGACACCACCGAGCGTCCTGAAGCCCTCGCTAGCGGTACCGTTCTTCTCGTAGGTACAGATTACGACAACATCGTGAACGAAGTATCTACTCTCCTCGATGATGCCAATACATATGCAAAGATGTCGCAAGCGGTTAATCCTTATGGAGATGGCAAGGCTTGCCGCCGAATCGCAGATGTGCTAACAGAGAAGGAAACTGAACGTTATGAGGTCTAATACTAGATTCAGAGGAGGGGATTGAGGTTATGGTGAAATTTGTGTCATATGATATTAGATAAAAACTTATTTAGGAAGATTGCAATAGAAACAGCAGATACAGAATGATTGCGAAAATACTTCGATTTGCGAGACCGTGAAGACGAAGGATGTCAACGAATGTTGAATGTACTTCTTCCAGGATCTAAAACTGTTATCCATAAACATATAGAAAGCAGCGAAGTTGTTATATGAATTAATGGATTGGCTTGTGAAAAAATTATGACTCAAACGGTAAAGAGCTTAATTGTATGATATTACAAGCAGGAGATGATATTCCTGGAATAGTCATTGAGAAAAATCAATTTCACTCACTGGAGACAACTAATGAGATGGGAGTTGTTTTAAGTGTAAAATCGGGCAATTACACACCATTAAAAGAAGATGAACAAATAATCTTCTAAACAAAACAATAAAATAATGAACAAAGCACATCTTGTTTACTTACTTAAAGTATATCCCTGCTATATTATTGTCTTTCTGTTTAAGAATCATCCGAACATTATTCAACGATTTCTGTTGAGACGTTTAGTGCAATATTTGCATGCAAATAATCGGTATTATGGTAATCTACTATCCAAAACGATCTTAGATAGCCATGAAGATATTTATAAAACGATACCTTTATTGGATAAGGGTATAATAAGATCTAACTTAAGCGACATTACAAGTAGTACTGTCAATCCTGAGAAAGTTGAATGGGCTAACACTGGTGGATCGACTGGCGAACCTTTAAGGTTTCCTAGGTTAGTTTCAAAGATACCATTTGAAGACATTCACCAATTGTATCTATACAAACAAATGGGATGGAATTATGGTGATATTATAATATCGATAGATGGATCAAGGATTGCTGAAAATGAGTTAGCCAAAAGGCATTATTGGAAAGAGGGAAAAAATTTCCCTTATGGAAGATATAGTCTCTCGACAATGTATATGAGTAACGAAACTCTCCCATACTACATCGATTTTATACAGGTAGTCAAGCCTTGTGTGCTAAGAGGTTATCCTTCTGGCTTAAAGATGCTTTGTACATATATCAAAGAGAATTCTATTAAGCTCAATTTTCGACCCAAAGGCATCTATTTAACTTCTGAGTATGCTTCGGAAGAAGATAGAACATTCATTTCAAATGTATTATGTTGTGATGTTTGGGGACAATATGGACACACAGAAGTGTCTGCTTTTGCCATTAGCAAGCCTGGAGATGAGAGATACCTCTGCTCGCCATTTTATGGTATAACAGAAATTCTTGATGAATCAGACCAGCATGTAAAAATTGGAGAACAGGGAGAAATTGTGGTGACAGGATTTTCTAACCTAGGACTTCCTTTTGTTAGATATAAAACAGGTGATCTTGCTATATATGGCGGTATTAAAAATGGATGGGTTATTTTAAATAGACTACTAGGAAGGACGGTAGATTATATCGTTAATAAGAATAATGAACAAATATTCTTAACAGGATTTATTTTCGGTGGGCATCTAGCTGCCTTTAATGCTATTGCAGATTGGCAGATTAGGCAGGATAAGGCTGGATTTGTAGATATAACTATTGTGAGAACCACTGATTGGAAATGCGACTATGACCAAGATATGCTTTTCTTGTTTCAGAACCAGGGCATAACAGCAAGTATTAATTATGCTGAGTCTATTGCTAGAAGTAAAAGAGGAAAAAGAATCTTTATGATACAGAATATTAAATAAAAATCATCATATGAAAGGTATAGTACTTGCCGGTGGTTCAGGTACCAGATTGTATCCAATCACCAAGGGCATAAGCAAACAGCTCATGCCTATTTATGATAAGCCAATGATTTACTATCCAATATCTGTATTGATGTTGGCTGGTATTAAGGATATTCTCATTATCTCTACTCCTTTTGATCTTCCTGGATTTAAACGTTTGTTGGGTGATGGCTGTGGTTATGGAGTACACTTTGAGTATGCTGAGCAACCATCACCAGATGGACTTGCACAGGCATTTACTATCGGTAAGGACTTTATCGGTAATGATTCTGCTTGTCTCGTTCTTGGTGATAATATCTTCTTCGGTAGTTATTTCACTGATATGCTGAAGAAGGCGGTACACAATGCTGACGTTGAGAAGAAGGCTACTGTCTTTGGTTATTGGGTTCAGGATCCAGAGCGATATGGTGTAGCTGAGTTTGACAAGGAAGGTAATTGTCTCTCTATTGAGGAGAAACCTGCTCATCCTAAAAGCAACTATGCAGTAGTAGGTCTTTACTTCTATCCTAACAAGGTGGTTGATGTAGCAGCCAATATCAAACCTTCTGCTCGAGGTGAGTATGAAATTACTACCGTCAATCAGGAGTTTCTAGAGGACGGTGAGCTGAAGGTACAGCTCCTTGGCCGTGGCTTTGCTTGGCTCGACACAGGTACACATGATAGTCTTTCTGAGGCTTCAACATACATTGAGTGTGTTGAAAAGCGTCAAGGACTCAAGGTAGCATGTTTGGAGGGAATTGCTTATCGTAAAGGATGGATTACTGAGGAGCGGATGCGTGAACTCGCACAACCAATGCTCAAGAACCAGTATGGACAATACCTTTTGAAAGTAATAGAGGAGAAAAAAGCAGAAGTCGATTCAGATACATTCCGCGATTTAGGTATAGATTAATATGCTTTTAGACGATAACCTCCTTGTCTTAAGTATCAGACAAGGTAAGTGCAAGTGAGAGGCTGCGATCGAACTACAACCTCCACGAATCTTTGGATTCCAAGGTCCAACGCCTCTTCAATGCTATGTAACTAGGAACGGTTGTTTTTATTCAACGTCATCAGCACACAGCAGAGACCATAATACTCATTAAGGGTAAGATGCAGGTAAACATCTATGATGATCATAAGAATATTACTGAAAGTCATGTACTTGACCGCTTGACTGGCAATTACGGTTATCATTCTCCTGCAGGTGTATGGCACTCTGTTGAGATTATAGAAGGTGGAACTGTCATATTTGAAGTTAAGGAAGGACCATACGCACCTTTGGCAGAAGAATATATACAATAATAGTACACATGAATATATGAAAAATATAGTTATCACTGGTGGTGCCGGCTTCATCGGCTCTCACGTTGTTCGCCTCTTCGTGAACAAGTACCCAGAGTACAATATCATCAACCTTGACAAGTTGACATACGCTGGCAACCTCGCCAACCTCAAGGATATCGAGGATAAGCCTAATTACAAGTTTGTGAAGATGGATATCTGCGACTTCGATGCGTTCTACAAGCTGATGCATGACGAGCAGATTGATGGCATCATCCACCTTGCTGCAGAGAGTCATGTTGACCGTTCCATCAAGGACCCATTCACCTTTGCTCGCACAAACGTGATGGGTACACTGAGCTTGCTGCAAGCAGCAAAGCTCTACTGGGAGTCACTTCCTGAGAAGTATGAGGGCAAGCGCTTCTACCACATCTCGACTGATGAGGTATATGGCGCGCTGGAGATGACCAATCCTGAGGGTATTGAGCCTCCGTTCACAACTACCGCTTCATCCAGCGAGCACCACTTAGCGTATGGTAAGGACTTCTTCTACGAGGATACGAAGTACAATCCTCATAGCCCTTATTCTGCATCTAAGGCAAGTTCTGACCACTTTGTTCGTGCATTCCACGATACCTACGGTATGCCTACTATCGTAACAAACTGCTCGAACAATTATGGTCCTTACCAGTTCCCTGAGAAGCTGATTCCTTTGTTCATCAACAACATCCGTCATCGTAAACCACTTCCTGTATATGGCAAGGGCGAGAATGTTCGCGACTGGCTGTATGTAGTGGATCATGCCCGTGCTATTGACAATATTTTCCACAATGGCAAGATTGCAGAGACCTACAATATCGGCGGTTTCAACGAATGGAAGAACATCGATATCATCCACGCTGTCATCAAGACAGTTGACCTTCTACTTGGCCGTCCTGAGGGTGCTGACCTTGATCTCATCACTTACGTTAATGACCGCCTCGGTCACGATGCACGTTACGCTATTGATTCTACCAAACTCCAGCGCGAACTCGGTTGGGTACCTTCTCTCCAGTTTGAGGAAGGCATCGAGAAGACTGTAAAGTGGTATTTAAAAAATGAGGCCTGGATTGACAACATTACAAGTGGAGAGTATGAGAAGTACTACAGTGATATGTATAATGGTAAAACCGTGTAAAAACATAAAGTTATGTCAACTGTATATGACGCAAAAATATTAGGACTTCCAAAGATTGAAGATCCAAGAGGCAATTTGTCCATCATTGAGCAATTCAAGCAGATTCCATTTGAGATAAAGAGAACGTACTGGATATATGACGTTCCAGGAGGAAAGGATCGTGGTGGTCACGCATACAAGGAGAATGAAGAGTTTATTGTGGCTCTCTCCGGCTCCTTCGATGTAATGCTAAATGATGGCAAGAACGAGCAGAAGTTCCAGTTGAATCGTTCTTATTGCGGTCTTTATGTCCCAAAGGGTATGTGGCGTACAATGACTAACTTCTCTACCAACTCGCTTGCATTGGTTCTTTCTGCAACAAAGTATGACGATAACGACTACATCATGGACTTTGAGGAGTTTAAGCAGTGGAGAGTGGATATGTCTAAACAGACATCTTCTTCGGATGCTAAGACTTCTACAAAAGTTCGTGAAGGCAAGGCAATGATCCAAGCAGGTGAAGGTCAAAGTGTGTTCGACTGCTCACTCTGTGAACTGAACAAGATGCACGATCCAGAGGGCAACCTTACATATATATACGAGAATATGCACGTGCCATTCCCAATCAATCGTGTGTTTTATTCATACGATATTCCAGGTGGCGAGGATCGTGGAGCTCATGCACACAAAGAGTGCCATCAGTTCATTATAGCGGCATCGGGTGCATTTGAGATAGTTCTTGATGATGGAACCAACAAGCGTACTGTTACTCTGAACCGTCCTTTCTGGGGACTCCATATTCCACCTGGAATTTGGGCATCTGAGCAGGGGTTCTCTTCTGGCAGCATCTGTTTGGTACTTGCATCTAACGGATACTCTGAGGAGGACTATATCCGCAACTACGATAATTATATGAAGTACGTTGAGGAAAAGCGTAATGCAAAATAAAGTATGAAAGGCATAATCTTAGCTGGCGATAAAGGCAATAGACTTCATCCTTTGACTTTGGGCACTCCAAAACAACTGTTGCCAATATTTGACAAACCGATGATCTTCTATCCGATAGAGACATCGGCTGAGGTGGGTGTGACGGACATCCTGATAATAACCAGTCCTCAGCAAACATCTGCTTTTGTTAACACGCTTGGTGATGGCTCGCAGTTTGGAGTACGTTTCACTTACGCGACCCAAGTCAATCCAGAAGGTGTCACACAGGCATTCACCATTGGTGAGGAGTTCTTGGAGAAGGAGTCGGTTTGTTTCATAACAGGCTACTGTGTCATCCTTGGTGACGATAGAGCTAACAAACTTCGAAAGACGATTCGTGCAGCCAAGAATTGTGGACAAGCTACTATTTTTGTCAGCAAGGATTATGATCCCGATCAGTATGGTGTGGTGAAACTTGATGCAAAAGGCAAGTGCGCAAAGGTTGAAGGGAAAGCGACTGATCGATTTCATTATTCTATAACAGGTTTTTATGTGTTCCCAAAAGGTGTTGCCAACTATGCCAAGGTTATAGCGAAATCAGAAAGAATTCGATTGGAAGTTACCACACTCAATTAGGTATATCTCAACGAAAACAAGTTACTGGTTCAAATCTTGGGAGATGACTTCAAATGGTTTGACACTATCACTTTTGATAACCTTTTTACTGTTAGCAATTACATTCAGAAATCAATTAAAACGAAATTATAAAAACATAAATATTATGGTCAAGTTATTAGATCTGCAGGCTATCACCATGCAGCATGGTGACGAGTACAAAGCAGCAGTTAATCGCGTGATTGAATCAGGCTGGTTCCTGCAAGGTAATGAAAACAAGCAGTTTGAGGCTGACTATGCAAAGTACACCGGTACTTCAGAGTGTATTGCTGTTGCCAACGGTCTTGATGCCCTCTATCTACTGATGAGAGGTTACAAGGAACTCGGTCTTATGCACGATGGTGACGAAATTATCATTCCTGCAAATACCTATATCGCAACTATCATTGGCATTACTCGCAACAACCTTGTTCCTGTTATGGTCGAGCCTACTTTCGACAATCTTGAGATTGACATCGACAAGATTGAGGCGGCTATCACTCCTAAGACCAAAGGTATCATGATTGTTCACCTCTATGGTCGTGTGGCTTACAACGACAAGTTGGGTGAGATATGTAAGAAGCACAACCTTAAGCTGATGGAGGATTGTGCTCAGAGCCATGGTTGTGCATGGAAGGGTGTTAAGACTGGTGCTCTTGGTGATGCAGCTGCACACTCATTTTACCCTGGCAAGAACCTCGGGGCATTTGGTGATGCTGGTGCAGTAACTACTTCAGATAAGGAGTTGGCAGACGTTCTTCGTGCTCTTGCTAACTATGGTTCACAGAAGAAGTATGTGTTCAAGTACGTTGGTATGAACTCACGTATGTCAGAGCCTGATGCTGCTGTTCTGGACGTGAAGCTCAAGTATCTTGATGAGGATAATAAGAAGCGACAGGAGTTGGCTGCATACTACTATGAGAACATCATGAATCCTCTGATCACACTGCCTTCACGCATAGTTGACGAGAACAATGTATATCATCAATTCCCTATTCTCTGTGAGCGTAGAGATGAACTTCAGAAATTGTTGGCTGATAATGGTGTGCAAACTCTGATTCACTATCCAATCCCACCTCACCATCAGGAGTGTTATGCTAAGGAAGCATGGAACACTCCCAAGCTTTCTCTTCCTATCACAGAGAAAATTCACGAGCAGGAGTTGTCTATTCCGATGAATCAGGTTGTGAGTATGGAAGAGGCTAAGATAGTAGTAGATGCATTGAACTCATTTAAGTAATGATAAACTAATAATTCATACAGTTATGAACGATATTAAAATTTGCGTCATCGGTTTGGGTTACGTAGGTCTTCCCCTTGCCCGTCTTTTTAGCACTAAGTACAAGACCGTAGGTTTCGACATGAACCAGAAACGTTGTGATGCTCTTATGGCAGGTCACGATACAACTCTGGAGGTTGCTGACGAACTCCTTCAGGAGGCTATCAACAAGAATGGCTTCAAGTGTACTTCCAACCTTGATGAGATTCGCAACTGCAACTTCTACGTTGTAGCTGTACCTACTCCAGTCGATTCTGACAACCGTCCTGACCTCAAGCCACTGTGGGATGCTTCAGAAACTGTAGGTAAGTTAGTCTCTAAGGGTGACATCGTTGTTTACGAGTCAACTGTTTACCCTGGTGTAACAGAGGAAGAGTGTCTCCCTGTTGTTGAGCGCGTATCTGGTCTCAAGTTCAATGTAGACTTCTTCGCAGGCTACTCACCAGAGCGTATCAACCCAGGTGATAAGGAGCATACTGTTGAGAAGATTAAGAAGGTGACTTCAGGTTCTACACCTGAGATTGCCAACATCGTTGATGGTGTTTACAACTCGGTTCTGATAAACGGTACCCATAAGGCTCCTTCTATGAAGGTTGCCGAGGCTTCAAAGATTATCGAGAACAGCCAGCGTGACGTTAACATAGCATTCATGAACGAGCTTGCCAAGATCTTCAACGCAATGGGTATTGACACCAACGATGTCATTGAGGCGGCTTCTACTAAATGGAATTTCATCAAACTTAAACCAGGTCTTGTAGGCGGTCACTGTATCTCTGTGGATCCATACTACCTCATCCAAAAGGCACAGGTCTATGGTGTACTCCCACGTATCATGTCATCAGCTCGTCGCTTGAATGACGGTATGGGTGCATACGTTGCAAACCAGACTATCAAGTGTATGAACAAGAAGGGTGTTATGGTTAAGGACGCAAAGATCCTTGTCCTCGGTATCACATTTAAGGAGAACTGTCCTGACCTTCGTAACTCCAAGATTGTGGATATCTATACCACTCTTCAGGAGTATACCAACAACATCTCGGTATTCGATCCTTGGGCTAATGCAGCTGCGGTTAAGCATGAATATGGTATCGATATTACCAACACTCTCCCAACCGAGAAGTTCGATGCTGTCATTCTAGGCGTAGCTCACAAGGAGTTCCTAGAGTTGGATGTTAAGAGCCTCGTAAAGGAAGGTGGCGTCATCTATGATGTAAAGGGGTTGCTATCAAGAGACATTATTGATGGACGTCTGTAAATTATAAATGGATAACTGGTAGCACAAGTGGCTGACGTTTAAGCAACTTTTAGTTAGTGTGGTTCAATACCACCTACCAGTTCAAGTTTTTCGAAGAATTCATAAATGACCCAGATGCTACAATAGAGAAGTGGGTAACTGATTCTACAAGAAATCAACTTTCGTTAAAAAAGCGAGTGAAGTTTGCATTGCCGAGTTTGTTATTAAATTAATTAAGTTGAGATAGCATTTATGTCAGTTAATAGATCATCTGTTATAAGTTCCCTCATTTGGAAATTCATGGAACGTTGCTGCGTGCAGGGCGTATCGTTTATTGTTACAATTGTATTAGCCAGAATTTTATGTCCTGAGGACTATGGACTAATAGCTCTTGTCGCTGTTTTTTTAAGCCTATCGAATGTAATTGTTGAAGGAGGACTTAATTCTGCACTAATACAAAAAAAAAATGCAAACGAAGTAGACTTTTCCACAATCTTCTATACCAGTATTGCATTATCATCGTTATTATATGCCGCATTATTTGTTGGGGCTCCGAGTATCGCCTCTTTTTATCACATAATAGAGTTGACTCCTGTAGTAAGAGTGCTAGGCACGTCTCTGTTTTTTTATGCGATTAATTCGGTCCAGAAAGCATATTTATCAAGGAATCTATTATTTAAGAACTTATTCTATAGTAGTTTAGGAGCAGTTTTACTTTCTGGTATTGTTGGTATTCTAATGGCATACAACGGTTTTGGGGTATGGGCATTGGTAGCACAAAGTATAATATCTCAAGTGGCTACCACAATAATAATGTGGTTTACGGTTAAATGGCGGCCTATACTTGTGTTTTCTAAACAGAGTTTTCTAGAACTATTCGGGTTTGGTTGGAAAATATTTATCTCTAACTTGGTAATCAGTTTATTTACCAACGCTAGAAGTTTAATTATTGGAAAAGTTTATAATGCAAGTTCTTTAGCATATTTCGATAGAGGAAAACAATTTCCATCACTTATTATGGATAATATTAATGGTTCTATCCAATCTGTCTTATTTCCAGTATTATCTCAAGAACAAGACAACGAAAGCAACGTTAGGGCAATAGTTCGGCGCACAATTAAAACAAGCTCTTATATAATATCTCCAATCGTTATAGGATTGGCTATTACTGCGGAACCCGTGGTTAGGTGCTTGTTGACTGATAAATGGATTGATGCAGTACCATTCATACAGATATTTTGCATAGCTTTTCTATTAATGCCTCTACAAATCGCAAATCTAGAAGCTATAAAATCTTTAGGTCATAGTGGTACAACATTAAAATTGGAGCTATCTAAAAAAGTTATTGAGTTAATAGTGCTATTAGTTACGGTCCCAATAAGCGTAAAAGCTATTGCATGTGGCATTGTTGTTTATAATGCAATTTGCATCTTTATCAACACAATACCTAATAAGAAGTTACTTAATTATGGGGTATTAGATCAGATAAAAGATGTGCTACCAGCGTTTTTTGTTACTTCGTGCATGGGTATACCTTTGATATTAGTAAACCATTTAATAACAAATCCGTATGCTAATATAGGAGTGAATCTATTGGTTGGGGCAACATTATATATATTGCTCTCATACATATTCAGGTTGGAATCATTCTATTATTTTATTAGTGTAATGAAGAAAAAGTAAATATAAATTTAATAAAAATGGCGCCAATATTATTATTTACATACAACCGTCCTCATCATGTCCAACAGGTCATTGAGTCTTTGTTGCTTAATGATGAAGCAAAAGAAAGCGACCTTTTTATTTTCTCTGATGCTTCAAAAAATACGGCTGCTAGTACCGGCGTAGTAGAGACTAGACAATTTTTGAGAACAATATCAGGATTCAGAAGCCTCCAAATTATCGAACGTGAACAGAACTGGGGTTTAGCTTCTAATATTATTGACGGTGTGACCACTATGGTTTATCGGTTTGGACGTGTTATTGTACTTGAAGATGATCATGTTGTTTCTCCATATTTCCTAAAATATATGAATGAATCGTTGACACGATACGAGAATGATAATCGTGTAGCATCAATACATGGATACGTTTATCCGTGCAGGGAAAATTTGCCAACTCTTTTTTTTATTAAAGGTGCAGATTGTTGGAGTTGGGCTACATGGAAAAGAGCATGGGATCAGTTTAACCCCAACGGTCAGGAACTTTTAGATGAAATTAGGAGGCGAGGCTTGGAGAAAAATTTTGATTTTGGATTTAATGCAAATTATATTGAGATGTTAGAGAAGCAGATAAAAGGTAAGAATGCCTCATGGGCAGTAAGATGGTATGCATCTACATTTCTCAAAGATATGTATACATTGTATCCAGGAAGATCAATGATGAAGATGATTGGTGCAGATGGATTAGGAACACATGGGGCGATGACAGATAGATTTGACGTGGTCTTAAACACAGCTCCCATAAATATCGATCAGGCGCCAGAAGATGTGAAGGAAAATGCACTCGCAAAAAGGGCGTTTTCAAGTTTCTTTGCAGAGATATTGAGTTTTAAACTGAAGATTTATAAATATGTGTGTATCCTTTTTGGAAGGCGTATACTGATAAATAGAATAACAAACTAACATGATAGCACTTTGTACACTGTTCAATGTTGATTATTTAGATAAGGGACTTGTTCTATATGAGTCCCTCGAAAGAGTATCTAATGAGTTTACTTTGTATGTTTTAGCAATGGATGAAAGATCTTATGACGTCTTGATTTCAATAAACGCTAAGCATCTTGTACCCATAAGGTTTTCTGATTTTGAGAACGAAGATTTAAAAACAGCTAAGGAGAATCGAAGTATGGGTGAATTTTGCTGGACATGTTCATCTTCTTTGATAGAGTATATTTTTGAAATATATCATCCTGATAACTGTACATATATTGATGCTGACATGTATTTCTATGACGACCCTAAAAGAATCATAGATGAAATGTACGAGAAAAATGCTTCAGCAATTGTGACAAATCACCGCTTCAATGAACATGAGAAAAGGAAAGAAGCGACTGTTGGAAAATATTGTGTGGAGTTCAATACATTTCGAAACGACAAAAGGGGACGGAATTTATTAAGAGTTTGGATTGACCAATGCCTAAATTGCTGCAAATGTTTAGGAGATGGAATTCATTGGGGCGATCAGAAATATATCGATCATTGGACGACGGATTATGATTACGTAATTGAAACATGTAAAATTGGTGCAGGTGTCGCACCTTGGAATATTAATCAGTATAAACTAAAAGAAATCCAGGGAGAAATGTGTTTGTTAACACGAGGTGCAGATACACAAAACCTCATATTTTACCACTTTGAAGGTTTAAGATATATAGATAAAAATACCATAGATACAAGGGTCTATAATACATGGGGTGTTGAAGATAGGTTTGTAAGTTTCTTATATATCAACTATTTGAAAAGAATAGACGAAAAGAAGGATTTCCTTAGCAGAACATTCAATATAGATATCCTTGTTAAATCACATCCTGCTGTTCAATTAGAGAAGAAGAAAAAAATAGACCGTATAAGAGAAATACTGAAAAACATCTTTAATTTTTCGTATTTGTTAAATGTTAGCATACCATCACGATTGAATTGTAAAAAAAATATAGTAAAGATATGAAAGACTCTTTATTTGGATTCCTAAATCAATATTCGTTAAAGGCAGATAGAGCGTTCTTGATGATAATGATTCTTGCAATTTGTGAGAATACGATATTCATTTATCCAATTGCATTTGTAAGACATTCATCTATGGAATTCGGAAATATGATACTTCCGATAACCTATACTATCTTATTATTAAATTCTTTTAATAGCCGAGGAGCACGGAATGTGAGATTCTTTGATTTCTTTTTGGTTGTCTTTTTAAGTATTTTGGTGATGGTTTCGATAGCAATACACCCAGAAATTGAGCCATATGTGTCAAAAATGTTGGAGCCGCAATTGTTACCATGCATACCCTTCTTCTTTCTTGGTGTTTGCTACACTATTGAAGAAGTTAGCTATAAAACAATAGCATCATGGTCGTGCATTGGAGTTTTGTTAACAGCGACATATGAATTCATTATTAAATCTACGAATACACTAGAGGATGCATATGATATGGGAGCTTCTTACGTACTGTTGCTTAGTACACTTATAGTTTTAGATTTTGCGTTCAGAAGTAGAAAGTTAGTTCCAATAATTGCTTCAATCGTTGGAGTGCTTTATGCGTTTGCAACAGGTACGCGAGGCCCTATCGTAATCATTGGAGTGTTTATTGCCATTCAATTGCTTTATCTTATAAACGCAAGAAGTAAGCACAAAATTCGAAATACAATTGTGGCAGGAACTTGTCTTTTTGCCCTCATGAAAGCATACGAATTATTTATTTTACCGATAATCTCTTTGTTTTCGGGAGCAGGACTTTCGACTCGAGCTTTGGATTATATGTCTGGTGGTGATTTTATATCGTACACTAGCGGTAGAGATGAAATTTATGAGACACTAATAAATAAACTTGCATCGCAGCCTTTAACAGGCTTTGGATTCTTTGCAGAATGGCCTTTGGGATTTTTCTCCGCTCACAACATGTATATAGAACTTGCCTTTCACTACGGGTATTTAGTTGCAGCAGTTGTAATACTAGCATATGTTGTAACCGTATATAAGGGATATCAATATGCTAACGAATTAACTAAACGTTGGATTGCCTTGTGGTCTTGTGCGGTTTTTATTCGTGGCATTTTTGGAGGTATGTATTTCTCACTTGAAGTTTTCTTCCTTTTAGGTTTGTGTTTACAATCAATTAGAAATAAAACATATGAAAAGACTTTATATTGTTAGTGGTCATTATTTTGACTTTGACCAGAAGAAACCAACGATTGGTGGCGTACAAACATATATAACTGATTTGGTTCCAATATTCAAGAATAATGGTTTCGAGAAAATTACGATTTTTGTGGCAGATAAGGATTTACGTTCTTATGAATGCATGGATTATAAGATAGTAAGTTATAATCTTGTTGAAGATAAAACTTTCTTTGAGAATCTCGCGAGATTTGTTAAAGATCATATAGAGGAACCTGATGATTTGGTTCTTTATGATACGGACGAGCGCCTACCATCAAAATTCTATTTTAAGAACCTTGTTGCTCTTCAACATGGCATTTGTTGGGATATCCCATATGAAACTAGGCATTCATTGGCCAGAATGGTTTTAGCTAGAGCTCTAAAAACATACAAAAGGGTCTTGAAATATCAATATACGAAAGCATTAGTTTGTGTTGACTATAACTTTGTCAATTGGTATAGGACACAAGTCGATTGTGTAAAAACGAAACTCTTTGTAATACCAAACAATACTCGTATTGCGCCATTATTAACAAAAGATAACGACAAACTCAATATAATGTTTGCAAGACGATTATGTTGGTATAGAGGAACAAGAGTCTTTCTTGATGCTATAAAGAAGATATTAGCAGAATATTCGAATATCACTGTTACAGTGGCAGGCGATGGCCCGGATGAAGAATTAATGCACAAAGAGTTAGATAAGTATGATAATGTAAATTTTATCAAATATAAGAGTGATGAAAGCTTACAGATTCATTCAGACAAACATATCGCTATTGTTCCTACTGTAGGTTCAGAAGGTACTTCTTTGTCTTTGTTAGAAGCTATGTCTGCCCAATGTGCTGTAGTTGCAACTAATGTTGGTGGTATGACAAATATTATTTTGGATGGTTATAACGGTTTGTTTGCAAACGCTGGAGACTCGCAGGATTTATATGTAAAAATAAAGAGATTATTAGATAGTCCAGAACTTATGAAATCGATAGCCTCTAAGGGGTATGAGTCAGTAAAAATGTCATTCTCTCATGAGAGATGGGAGGCTGATTGGAATGATGCTATATCCTCAATTAAAAAAGTACTTTATTAATTAATATGCACATTAATTACATTTTTGAGAAGATTGTTTCGAAGATTTGTGTAATAGGTTCTACATATTTCATGAGAGCAAAGGCTTCTTTAGATAGTATAAGTTTAGGAAAGCATTCTGTATTTCATGGTGTTATGAAGTTCGTGCGCGAATCAGATACAACTATTATAGTTGGTAACAATTGCCAGTTTCGATCTTACCATACAAGCAATTTAATTGGTATTAATAGACCTTGCATAGTGTCAACGATCCTGCCAAGATCGAAAATAATAATTGGAGACAACTGTGGTTTTAGCGGTACTGTAATTGGATGTTTTGATACGATTGAGATAGGAAACAATGTTAAATGTGGTGCAAATACTTTAATAACGGATTCTGATTGGCATTTAGATGACCCAAGAGCAGAAGTGCCAAAGACTGTGAAAATCTGTGATAATGTCTGGCTCGGCGAGGGTAGTAAAGTCTTAAAAGGTGTGACTATTGGAGAAAATTCAGTTATTGGCGCTGGTTCTGTAGTAACTAAATCTATACCTGCTAATGTCATAGCTGCAGGCAATCCTTGCAAAGTAATTAAGCAATTACCTAATTAATATGAAAGTTTTTTTTATATTGGATAATGCCTTTCCTAGCAATAATCCTTCGGCAAAAAGAGTCAAGTGCTATTGTAAAGGGCTAAATTATCATGGTATTGAAACCGAAATTCTTACTATATCACAAAAAGGGAATCCTGAGGAAAATGAAGGATTACTATTTAAGAATATAGGAGTTGGGCATAGTGGTTCGATGTTTTCAAAAATTAAAGCACTGTATATTAATATCCGTGAACTTAAGCAATATATTGATAATAACTCGGCACCTAACGATATTGTTTTCTTATATTCCGATGGGTTTATTATCGGTTTGCTCCCAATATTTCTTGGAGGTAAAAGAAAATATGTGAGAGAGTTATGTGAGATACCATATTATTCACAAAAAATTAATTCACGTATAAACAGGTGGATTTATCTACATTATTTCTTTAGACTTTATGATGGCATCGTAGCAATTTCTGCATCATTAGAAAGAATTGCATATAAATACAAGAAGAGTAGTTGCAAGGTTATCAAAGTTCCTATACTTGTAGATTTTTCTAAGTATGGAAAAGACAGAACAGAAAATGAAGAGTCCAATGTGATTTTTCATTCTGGGTCTCATACAGAAGCGAAGGATGGTTTCTTTGGTATGATTAAATCGATAGGCTTAGTCAAAGAAAAATATGGTATGAATATTGATTTTTACTGTACTGGTAACGAACCTGAAATCAATGAATATGATAAATTGGTTGAGAATTATAAACTTAGGGAAAATATCCATTATCTAGGATATATATCCGAAAAAGAACTGCTATTCTGGCAAAAAAGAAGTAAATTATTTATTATCAATAAGTACGATACATTTCAAAATCGATACTGTTTTGCTACAAAGTTAGGTGAGTATTTAGCAATGGGTAAACCTGTAATCACTACAAACATTGGAGAGATCGTATATTATTTAATTAATGGTGAAAATGCAATAATTGTGCAACCCAATAAACCGGATTCCATTGCGAAAAGTATAGCTGAAGTATTTAATGATACCGATCAGTATGCCAAAATCGGTCATAATGGGAGATTATTGGCAAAAGAAAAATTTGACTGTATAAAAAATGGCCTTTTATTAAAAAACTTTATTAAAAATTTAATATAGCAACATTATGATACTTAAGAAACTTATTTGGAGTATTATTCTCTTTTATACACATAAAAGATACCCCAATATGCACAAAAATGCTTATATGCAACTTGGGAATACGATTGGTAACAGATTTAATCTAATCATGGGTGAAAATTCCACTTTAAATTCAGACAGTATAATTCTAAATAGAAGAGCTAAATTAATTATAGGGAAAAACTCCGGCGCAGCAACAAAGTTGTTAGTCGTAACTGGAAATCATATGAATATTGTAGGAATGAACCTTAAGCAAGTTACCGATGACGTAAAAGATGCAGAGGATAAGAATCATGAGTACGACAAAGATGTTATTGTTGAGGATGATGTGTGGATTGGAGCTGGAGTGACATTGCTGTCGGGTGTTCGAATCGGAAGAGGATGTGAAGTTGGTACATGTGCTGTCGTTAGAAATTCAACACCACCTTATTCTATAGTGATAGGCAATCCTGCAAAAGTAGTAGGTTTCCGATTTACACCAGAGGAGATAATCGAGCACGAAAAGGTTCAATATCCAGAGAACGAACGCTTACCAATTGAACTCCTCGAAAAGAACTATAACAAATACTTCCTGAAACGAATCAAGGAAATCAGGGAATGGACTCGATTGTAATTTCGTTACAGAATAAACTTCTTCATTCGTGTTCTTATATAGTCGAACAAAATGGTTCGTGGCTTATTGATTGTGGCGACTATCAGCTATATTAACCAAAGGGGGAAAGAACTAAAAGGCATTTTCCTAACCCATTGCCATCAAGATCATGTCTACGGTCTTTGCGAATTGTTGGAAATCTATCCCCAAACAAAGGTATTCTGTTCTCGTTTAGCCGCTCAAGGTTTGAAGGAGGCTGATGTGAACCTCTCGTATATTATCCTAGAATATCCTTTCCTCTTTGAACATGATGACAACGTAGTGATTTTAGAAGAGAATAATCATGAAATCAACGGGTTGGAGATTGAAGTCCTATCGACTCCTGGGCATTCAGATGACAACTTCACATACATAATTGGCAATAACATCTTCACAGGTGACTCTTATATTCCTTTTGCAAAGCTCTTCACCAAATGGCCTAGGAGTAATAAACAACAGGCTTTAGAGAACGAACAGAAGTTAAAGCAACTGATTAAAGAACGAAAACTTAATGTCTATCAAGGACATTGGTGGTAAAAGCATAAAAACAACTTAAGTTTAATAAATTAAAATTTGTACAATTATGGAATTAAATGAATTTGTAGCGAACTTCGCTGAGCAGTTTGACGACACCGATGCATCCGAGATTACAGCATCTTGCGTATTCCACGATCTTGATGAGTGGTCTTCGCTCATTGGTATGAGTATAATCGCTCTTGCTAGAACTGAGTACGGCAAGCCTATCACAGGTGCAGAATTGAAGGCATGTGTGACAGTAGAGGATCTCTTTAACCTCATCAAAAACAAGTAATCAATCAACCATGGGACAATTCAATCCGTTTACCCTTGTTGGTAAACAGATTCTTGTTACTGGAGCATCATCTGGCATAGGCAAGGCAATAGCCGTTGCCTGTGCAAAGATGGGTGCAACAGTTATCGTTACCGGTCGCAATGTTGAGCGTCTGAACGAGACTTTGAGTCTGATGCCTGAAGGCGACCACAAGGCCATCTCTGCAGACCTTACAAAAGCGGAGGATATAGAATCACTTGTTACTGAACTTCCGAAACTTGATGGTTTGGTTCAATGTGCAGGTGTTGGTAGTCGTGTACCTTGCAAGAATATTAGCAAGGAGGATCTTCAGCGTATATTAATGCCAAATGTCGAGGCTCCTATTCTCTTGCAAACAGCTATCCTTGCAAAGAAAAAGATTAATAAGGCAGCATCTATCGTGTATGTTGCTTCACGTGCAGCCAATGCACCAAGCGTTGGTAATGCAGCATATAGTGCATCAAAGGGCGCAATTATAAGCTATGCTAAGTGTCTTGCGCTTGAACTTGCACCAAGATTGATTCGAGTTAACTGCATATGTCCTGGAATGGTTTGGACAGAACTGATTCTTAAAGATGGAGTAGAGAAAGAACAACTCGAGCAGTCACAACTTACATATCCATTGAAGCGTTTTGGACAACCAGAAGATATAGCAAATCTTGCTATATATCTCCTTTCGGATGCATCAAGTTGGATGACAGGTTCTTCACTTGATATTTCTGGTGGTGGTGAAGGTATTTTAACATTGAATTAATGAAAACAGCATGCGTGTTCACAGGTCAGGAACCCAGTTCGTAGGAATGGGTAAAGACCTCTATGACAACTCGCCTAAGGCAAATGAGTTGTTCGATATTCTTGGCTATCGTATTACCGACATCATGTTCAGTGGCACAGACGAGGAACTTAAGCAAACGAAGGTGACCCAACCTGCAGTATTCCTTCACTGCTGTTATTACAGCATTATGTATGAAGGATTATCAGCCTGCAATGGTTGCTGGTCACTCGTTGGGTGAGTTCTCAGCTCTTGTTGCTGCAGGTGCACTATCGTTCGAGGATGGCTTGAAGTTGGTATATGCTCGTGCAATGGCTATGCAGAAGGCTTGCGAAACGGCCCCCTCTACTATGGCTGCCATCATTGCGCTTGCAGACGAGACTATCGAGCAGATTTGTGCTGAGATTTCGACATTAGGCAATGTGGTGGTTCCAGCTAACTACAATTGCCTTGGTCAGGTGGTAATCTCTGGTAATGTAGATGCTATCAACGAGGCTTGAGTGAAGATGAAGGAGGCTGGAGCAAAGCGTGCTCTTCTTTTGGCTGTAAATGGTGCTTTCCACTCACCTTGTATGGAGCCTGCTCGTCAAGAATTAGCAGAAGCAATTGAGAAAACTGAATTTAAAACACCTATCTGTCCTGTGTATCAGAATGTGGATGCTAAACCTCATACTAATCCTGCCGAGATTCAGGAGAATTTGTTGAAGTAATTGACAGCATCTGTTCGTTGGTCACAGGAGGTTAAGCAGATGATTATTGATGGATCAGATGAGTTCATTGAGTGCGGTCCTGGAGAAGTTTTGACAGGCATGATTAACAAAATAAAGAAAAGTTTACTAACGGAATAATATATTTAGATATGGCATATATAAAAGCAATTAGTTACTATCTTCCTGAGAAGGTGGTAACCAACGAGGAGTTGTTAAAGGAGTTCCCAGAATGGAGTGTTGACAAGGTTGCAGCAAAGGTGGGTGTGGATGCACGCCACCTAGCTGATGTGGATGAAACTGCAGGCGATATGGCCGAAAAGGCTGCTCGAAAGTTGTTTGATGAGTATAATGTAGATCCAAATAGTATTGATTTCTTACTGCTTTGTACACAGAGTCCAGACCACTTCCTCCCTTCAACTGCTTGTATTCTTCAAGACCGTTTAGGTATTCCTACTTCCGCTGGTGCATTTGACTACAACCTAGGCTGCTCTGGTTGCGTATATGGTATTGCTATGGCAAATAGCTTTATTAAAAGCGGTCTAGCGAAGAATATACTTCTATTGACCGCAGAGACTTACCAGAAGTACCTTCATCCGTTAGACAAGAGCAATCGTTCTATTTTTGGTGATGGTGCGGCTGCATGTCTCGTTTCAACAGAGGGTATTGCAGAGATTGGTGAGTTCTGCCTTGGTACTGATGGCAGTGGTGCAAAGCATCTTATTGTTGAGACTGGTGCTGCCCGTCATAAGACTGCAACAGGCGTTGTTACAGAGGATGAAGATGGACACCAGAAGTTTGACGACTATCTCTATATGAATGGTTCTGCCATCTTCAATTTTACTCTTGATGCAGTTCCTATCATGATGAAGGAGATTCTCGCCAAGAACAATATGGAGAAGGATGATGTTGATTACTATGTATTCCATCAAGCAAATAAGTTCATGCTCAACACTATCCGTAAGGTTTGTGTATTGCCAAAGAGCAAGTTCTATGTCAATCTTTCAGAAACAGGAAATACAGTATCCTCTACTGTCATGATTGGTTTGAAACAATCCCTTGATGCTGGTACTATTTCTTCTGGAATGAAAGTTATGGTAACAGGCTTTGGCGTAGGCTTGAGTTGGGGTGGTACTATTTTGAAGTTCTAAAAAGGCATGAATAAAATTTTTGTACTCGGAGCTTTCGGTTATAGAACAACCCTCTTTGATGGTCAAACAATTAAGACACGAAACCTCAAGGATCTTTTAGAAGATAAAATACAAGGTGTAGATTATTACGACACCCAAGATTTTCAGTACAACAAGTTTTCTATTTTTAGAATGCTTTGGAAGGCTATTAGATGCAAATATATTTTTTACCTTCCTGCAGAAAATAATCTTCGAGTTCTTTTCCCTGTATTTTTTTTCTTCTCTAAGCTATTTCGTTTCGAGATTCATTATTTTGTTGTAGGTGGTTGGCTAGTAGAGTTTCTACAAGATAAGCCGAAAATTGTAAAAAAACTGAATTCAATTAGCGGAATACATTGTGAAACGAAACTCATGAAAAGCAACCTAGAGAAGGTATATAATTTTCATAATATTGATGTGTTCCCGAATTTCCGTATTAATAGTTTTGTTCCTGAAAAGCATCATACTGAAGGTTGTTTGAGAATTGTGTTCATGGCTAGAATCCTTAAGCAAAAGGGGCTTGATACAATTTTTGCAATGGGAGATGAAATAATAAAAAGTAGCCTTGAGCAGCAAATAAGTATAGATTTCTATGGTCCCTTAATGAACTGGGATAACGATGAAGAGTATTTCAATGAGAACATTAAGAAATACAGATTTATGAGATACCTTGGCCCATTAGAGCCCAAAGACATATATAATACCCTTGAGAGGTACGATGTTATGGCACTCCCGACGCATTTCTATACAGAAGGATTGCCAGGATCTATCTTGGACGCATACATCTCTGGTATCCCTGTAGTTGTAACAAAGTGGAAACATGCCACAGAGTTCGTGGATGATTGCAAGAGTGGATATATCATTCCATTTAATGACGATGGTAAGGCATTATATAGCAAGATTTGTCATCTGTTAAATAATCCAAAGGAACTTGATCAAATGAAATATTATGCACAAGAACGTTGGCATGAATTCTCATCAGAATATGCATGGGAGTTAGTTAATAAATACATAAAGCATTAGGATATGTTATCAGTAATTGTACCCATATATAACGAAGAGAAATACATTGCGAAATGTATATATAGTATGCTTGAGCAGGACTACCCAAAGGATGAATTGGAGATAATCCTTGCAGATGGCATGAGTAAGGATAAGACACGCGAGATAGTTGCTAAATATACCGCAGAGTATCCATTTATCCGTTTAATTGATAACCCTAACCGCATTGCGCCATGGGCAATGAACCTTGGTATTAAGGAGGCTAAGGGTGACGTGATTATGCGACTGGATGCTCACGCAACATACGAGAAGAACTATTTCTCCTCTCTTGCCTACGGTCTGAAGAAGTATGACGCCGACAACATTGGCGCTGTATGCAAGACGGATGTTCTTAACAAGAGCCCAAAGACTCTTGCTATACGTGAGGTGTTGAGTAATAAGTTTGGTGTGGGCAACTCTACCTTTAGAACTGGTATAGATGGTGTTCAGGAGGTAGAAACTGTACCATTTGGCTGTTGGAAGCGTGAAGTGTTTGATAAGTATGGCTATTATGATGTTCGTCTAGTACGTAACCAGGATATTGAGTTGAACAAGCGTATCATCCGTGGAGGTGGTAAGATCGTGATCATTCCTGATACTTTCTGCACTTATCTGGCTCGTGAAAACTATAAGGCTTTAGCAAAGAACAACTACGGGAATGGCAAATGGAATATCTTGACTGTATATTACACAAAGGAGATGCGCTCCTTGTCTGTACGTCACTTTGTGCCATTGGCCTTTGTATTGTCACTCATTGTGCCTACCATTGTTGGTGTATTTTGGTGGCCAGCATTCTGCATGAGTGCATTGGTTCTTTGCGTATACCTTTTAGCACTCGGTTCAGTAAGCGCAAATCTGACTACGAGCAAAGGGCTGAACTTCTTCTATCTGTTGGCAAGTTTTATAACTTTACATGTTTCATACGGATGTGGTTCCTTGATTGGTATCTTTAAGTTACCATTTACAAAAAAATAGTTGAATGTTGATAGAAGCGAAGAGATTACTTCCTGTTATTAGAAATACTTTAATAGACCGAATTATTGATGAGTCATTGTTTTCATCCATATCTGATCTCGATTGGATGAGTTTGCTTGACTATGCCTCAAAACAAGGTGTTACGGCAGTAGGATTCCAGGCATTTGAAAAGTCTTTAATTCGTCCCCCTATGGATGTTCTAATGGAATGGTTAGGTCAAGCTAGTTTTGTGGAATCCAGGTATTCAGAACAGAAACAAGTAGCAAAGGAGTTATGTGAGATATTCTGGCAGCATGGTATTAATATGCTAGTGATGAAGGGACTCTCATTAAGTTCGTATTATGGCAAACATGCCACCCGGAAGTTTGGAGATCTTGACATATATACATTTGGCAATCAGAACAATGCAAATAGAATTATTGAAAGTCTAGGAATGAAAATTGATGTTGAAGAAAAACATGATGTCTTTAATTACAAAAATATTCATGTGGAGTATCATAAAACGTATCTTTCAGTTGACTTCAAAATTGGAAAAATACTGAATGACTACCTACTTTTTGTATGTAATTAAAAAAGGCTTTTACGTTCAGAAGGCAATTGGGTTATACCAGATGTTGACTTTAATATCATATTTCTTCTACGCCATATGACACGGCATCTCGCTAGTGAAGGGGTGACTCTTAGAAATGTTCTGGATTATACTCTATTGCTATACTATGATGGAGACAATATAGATTGGCAATCAACGGTGTTTGTTCTTAAAGAGGCAAATATGGAATGCACCTATGATACTATTGTAGGTTTATGTGAGAAAGTGTTAGAGAACGATTTCTCAAGATACTATATCGCAAAACCAGATCCTAAAATGGTTGATAAAGTATTCAATGAAGTCTTGAACGTACAGCTTCATACTGAAAGCAAATTTGAAACAAGAAAACGTGTTTGGGAAAAGACAAAACGTTTATTCTCTCGCAAATGGATGTATGACTGTGGCCTTCTTCCTGATAAATTTTGGTCAGAAGTTGTTTTGGGCTCTATTAGAGACCATATAAAGCATCCAAAATATTGGTAAAAATATGCAAAACGAACTTCAAATATCCTCTAGTGGCATTCTAATGCCCGAGTCTCCTATACGCAAACTTATAAGGCAGAGGGCGTAAAAATATACCGTCTGAACATCGGTCAGCCGGATTTGCCTATTCCTCAGAAGGCCTTGAATGTGCTCAAGAATGTTATCGCACTACGCTGGAGTATATGCCTTCACAGGGATACAGGTCTTTGAGGCTGGCACTCGTTAACTACCATGAACGCTATCATATTAAGCTGCATGCGGATGAAATAATTATTACCTCTGGCGGTAGTGAGGCTGTACTCTTTGCTTTTATGAGCTGCTTGAATCCAGGTGATGAAATTATCGTACCAGAGCCTGCATACGCCAACTACATGAGCTTTGCGATTTCGGCTGGTGCGGTTATTCGTACCGTAACGACTACCATTGATGAAGGCTTCTGCCTACCAAAGGTCGAGAAATTCGAGGAACTGATCAACGAGCGTACAAAGGCTATCCTCATCTGTAATCCAAATAATCCTACAGGTTATTTATTTTCACAGAAGGAGATGAACCAAATTCGCGATCTTGTGAAGAAGTACAATCTGTATCTCTTCTCTGATGAGGTTTATCGCGAGTTTATCTATACTGGTTCGCCATATATCCCGGCTATGCATCTGGAGGGCATCGAGCAGAATGTGGTGCTGATTGATTCAGTATCGAAGCGATATAGTGAATGCGGTATCCGCATAGGTGCATTGATCACCAAGAACGAGGCTGTCCGTAAGACAGTTATGAAATTCTGTCAGGCTCGTCTGTCATCTCCATTGATTGGACAAATTGTAGTCGAGGCAAGTATTAAAGGCACAGAAGCATACAGCCGTGAGGTGTATGAGGGATATACCGAACGCAGAAAGTGCTTGATTGATGGTGTGAACCGTATTCCAGGTTGCTATACTCCTATACCTATGGGTGCGTTCTATACGGTGGCAAAGTTGCCGGTGAATGATGCGGAGAAGTTCTGTGCTTGGTGCCTTGAGTCGTTTGTTTACAAAGACGAGAAGACTCCTAAAATGACGCATTTTAGCGGTCAGAATTTGGAGTGCATCGGTGAGACACTTATGATGGCTCCGGCTGCAGGCTTTTACACTAATCCGGAGTTGGGAAACAATCAGGTAAGACTTGCATACGTACTTTGTAAAGAGGATTTGCAGAGAACTCTGATAATATTAGAAAAAGCTATCGAGAAATATAACGAATTGAATAAAAAGTGATTAATACATTATAAGACTATGTCTGAAGAAAGAAAAACCATTTACCTCTGTTTGGCACATATGTCAGAAGAGGGTCTTGAGCAGAAATATGTAAAGGAAGCTTTCGATACCAACTGGGTAGTTCCTATGGGACCAAACGTTAATGCTTTCGAAGAAGATCTTCGCAAGTTTGTAACAGGCAATGTAGAGAGTGCAGTCTATCAGGATTCTCGTTGGCCTGAGGCAACGGCTGCTGCATGGCATCTAAACAAGGAACTTGAGCATACTAAGGTAGTGTGTCTCTCTGCTGGTACTGCTGCTGTACATCTTGCACTGCTTGCTTGTGGAGTAGGTCCTGGTGATGAGGTATGTGTGCAGAGCTTTACTTTCTGCGCTTCTAGCCACCCAATTACATATCTTGGCGCTAAGCCTGTGTTCATTGGCTCTGAGGGAACAACCTGGAATATGAATCCGGAACTTCTTGAGAAGGCTATCATCGACCGTAAGGAGAAGACTGGTAAGTATCCAAAGGCTATCGTCCCAGTGGCTCTCTATGGTATGTGCTATGAGATAGAGCGCATTATGGAGATTGCTGATAAATATGGTATTCCTGTAGTTGAGGATGCCGCAGAGGGTATGGGCTCTCGCTATAACGGTCAGGTACTTGGCACATTCGGAAAGTATGGTGTTTTGAGCTTCAATGGTAATAAGATGATTACAACCTCTGGTGGTGGTGCTCTTATCTGCCGTAATGCAGAGGATGCTAACGAGGTAATGTGGTATGCTACTCAGGCTCGTGATGCTTATCCATACTATCAGCATACTGTTATCGGCTACAACTATCGTATGAGTAATGTATGTGCTGGTATCGGTCGTGGTCAGATGACTGTTCTTAATGACCATATTGCTCATCATAAGCATGTACAGAAGATGTATGAGGAGCTTCTTGCTGATGTTCCTGGTATCCATATCCACAAGCAGCCTCAGGATGGTAAGCACGACAGTAACTTCTGGCTTTGTGCTGCTATTATCGATGCAGATGTGCATGTTAAGGGACAGGAGGATATATATAAGGAAGTGATTAAGACTGCTGTGGGTGGTGCTGCCGGTGTTATTCATGCTGTTGACAGTGCTACTACCGATTGTCAGCCAAATGAGAACGTAGAGGCTCTGCGTGTGTTTATGCTTGGCAAGAAGGTTGAGTGCCGCCCTGTATGGAAGCCAATGCATAAGCAGCCTGTATATGCTGATGCTCCTGTATACACCAATGGTTTAGAGGAAGATCTCTTCAAGGTAGGTTTCTGTCTGCCTGCTGGTCCTTATGTTAGTGATGAGGATGTGAAGTACATTGTGGATTGCATCAAAGAGGCAATTGCTGAATAATGCAAATTAACAAACTCACGTTTTAACAAATATGGAATCCGTCAGCACAGGTGGAGCGTAAACTTGACGTTCGATACGTCCTGACGGAACAAAGTTAAGATATTATGATTATAAAATGGATTTTTGATAGAGTTGTTGCACTCATTGGTTTGTTGTTTCTTTGGCCAGTATTGCTGGTTGTTGCAATTATGGTGAAAGTAAAGATGCCAGGAGGTCCTGCATTCTTTGTGCAGAAGAGAGTGGGTAAAGGTGGCAAGCTGTTTAATTGCCATAAGTTCCGCTCAATGACAGTTATGCATAATAGTTCATCGGTATCAGTGGCGGGTGATAGTCGTATCACTCTTTTTGGTGCCACATTGCGTCACTATAAGCTGGATGAACTCCCTGGATTGTGGGATGTGCTCATCGGAAACATGAGTTTTGTTGGTCCTCGTCCAGATGTTCCGGGATATGCTGATAAGTTGACTGGCGATGATCGTGATGTGCTGAAGCTTCGCCCAGGCATCACAGGTCCTGCTACTTTGAAGTATCGACTGGAGGATGAAATGATTTCTGAGTATGTTGCTCAGAAGCAGAAAGATGGTGATACTCGTGAGGCTCAGGAGATAGCTGTAGAGTACAATGATAATGCGATCTATCCTGATAAGGTAAGGCTCAATTGCTATTACTACCGCCACTACAATTTCTTCAAGGATATTGAGATGATTGTAGCTACTGTACTTGGCAGGAAGATCAAGTTTGCAGGAGAAGAATTTTAAACCCTTCATACCTCTGCTTAGGGAGGCTTTTTTTGTTATGAGATTCGTTAAGGCCACATTCATATTTTGCAAGTTCTTATTTTGTCCTCAGTGGGGTAAGGGCATAACCATTTACGATAAATGACGCCTTATGAACATAAGAGACACCTTTAATATCATTTTTGATACTCGGAACATCGATTGGGAATGCTCAAAGATAGCTCATCTCATTGACGAGTATGTGCTTAATCATGTTGAGGAGATGTTGGATGCGGAATGTTATCAGACTGCAATAGAACAATTTTTGGCAGTTACAGAGGCTTGCTGTGAGCACTTTGTGGAGGAGAGCACTGGGCGGAGTTCGATGATATGTATGATCCTGATTATTCGCTGTAGGCTACCTATGATAGGATTGTCTGGGCAATAAAAGATGGTAGAATGTCTGCAGAGTGTGTTGAGACATTGAAGAATGGTATCAAGAAAATAGCTGACATGCAATCGTTGGTTGGATATTATCGATTAGATATGTGCCGGAGTACAAGAGCAAGTGTTCTAAGTATGAGGTTTTGGATAAAACCTTAAATCCGCAACTGATGAATGATATCTTATTAAAAATAAACCCGACCCATTGAAAAGGAACATCGAATAAAGGAATATAGTCAGGAATTAAAAATAAGAGTGTTTAGTAACAACTAAATGATCTTATTTTATATATACCACTAATACAAATTAATCAGCTTTCAGCTTCTGTATAATCTGTGCGTAGAGCTGTTCATCGTTTACCTGACTTTCGTTGTAGATACTCCTTGTTATTTCGAAATAAATGAAAGGTTTGCAACTTGTCAGCTGACGCTCGTAGATGGAGCAATTTGCCAAGGGTATATTGGGATTTTTTTCTCTCTCCGTAGCACATGGTTTCATGAAGAATGGAGTCTTTCATCGTGTTGCTGTGCGCTATTATATATTTACGAGGTGGAGCTAACTCTTTGCTGTATGTATAGAAGTTACTCGGAGTAGATAGTTGATAGTACAAAAAAATAGCATCAGATTAAATCTCTGATGCTATTTTTTCTTTAAGCTTCTACAACTACCCATGCTAATAAAGAGATAAAGGTCATTGCTACTAATACACCTGCCCCATACATGAGGTATCTCTCTAACTTTTCATGTTCCTTATTAATGAAGCCTCCTTCATTGCGTTTGTAGAGCCATTTTTTTAAATCTGCCATCTCTTTCTTTTGAATAATTTAGTTTTGACTTTACAACAAAGTTATTATGTAAATTATTTTATAACAAATATAAGAGGGTTATTTAACTATATTTTTAAATTTGGAGGCTTTTTTAAAATTTATTAAACTATAGCGCAATTATTCTTATCCTTTTTCCTTTTTAAGAATTTCAGTGTCTGAACTAATCCCAGCCAAAGAATTATATCCACGGCAAATACCACATTGATATTTAAAATCTTCACCAGATTAATATTTAATATAACAAATATCTCTGCACAAATTACCAGCAATACCATCGTTTTGCAATGAGATAATCCCAAGTCGAGTAGCTTCTGATGGATGTATCTTCTGTCTGGGTGGAAAGGGGATTTGCCTTTACATATTCGTTCAAGTATAACCCGAAGGGTATCGAACATTGGAATAAACATGGCGGAAAGTGTAATCATGACAGGAGAGGTTAGGTGTTCGTAGTTGACATCGGTATTCATAGCATAGCGTACGCCAAGAAAGGCTAGTAGATACCCAAGTGTTAGTGAACCTGTATTACCTATGAAAATCTTTTTGCTGGTTTTAAAAACATTGAAATAGAAAAAGGGAATAAGGATTCCAATAAAAATGGTACAAATAAGGGTATAACAAAATATATTTCGCTCAAAAAATAAGATTCCCAAGTTTATAAAAGCTATAATTGAAAATCCGGAACTAGGTCCATCGGTGTTGTCTATCAGATTGATGGTACTTATTATGAACATTACTAAAATTATGGTGAAAAGCATTCCAATCCAGTAAGGAATAGCTCCTATTCCAAATAGTCCATTGAAATCATTAATGTATATATCCCCAAAAATAAGAATTAGAGCGGCTAGAAATAGAGCTATTATCTTATTTTTATGACTTAAACCTGTGATATCGTTTTTTACACCTGCGCCCCATAATAATAAATATCCGCTTATAAAAGCCGGTAGACGGATAAGGGTTGGCTCATATATTTGTATGTTTTCCATTTCATGGATGGAAGTGGCAATCAGAGCACAAATAGAGATCACAAAAAGCATTATGGGAAAGAAACTGATGCCGGGCATTCGAAATATGAGGTTTGATACTAAATCATGTGCATCGGTAATATCATAAATATTTTTTCTTTTTGTAATATAAATTATTCGTGATAATATCACTGATACAGCTGTTAGTGCGATGAAAAAGGCGATGATTAATAGCGTTAGGGATAATGTGTAATTGTTAAAAGCCATATCTTTAAGTGTTTCAATCTATTGTACATATTCTTCTTGGATGCAAAAATAGCATTTTTTTTTTGAAATAGCTTTTTTATGTAAATAAATAATTTTCATCATGACTATTTATTGTTTTAACAAACAATGCCCCGTTGTTTGAACAAGTTTAAAAACTTAGCTCAACAACGGGGCGTTTTCTATAGTCTCCGGACTATTTTAACCGGGGTTTTCTTCCGAAAACTCCTTGGCTACATTGAAACAGGGGCATTGCTTGAGCCATTCGTGGCTCTCTATTACTCCGTTACCGTTCAGGTCGGGGCTGAGGTCGCGGTGTCCGGTTACTTTACAGCCGGGGAAATCCTGTTGCAGGGTGCGTATCAGTGCGCGCAGGGAGCTGCGCTGCCACTGTGTACGGGTGTCTGTGGGTTTTCCCTGAGCATTGAGGCCGCCTTCGTAACAAACTCCGATGCTGTGAGCGTTGTAGTTCTTAGCATGGGCCCCAACTCGCTCAACGGGGCGGGTAGTTTTTATACTGCCATCCCGGCGGATGTAGTAATGATACCCGGTGCCGTTGAAGCCTCTCAGGCGGTGGCTCCGCTCCAGATCGCGCTCGGTAAAGGGCTTGTCCGTGCGGGTGCCGCTGCAGTGTATCACAATCAGGTTTATCTCTCTCATGGCTCTGCTTGTATGCGTTCCTTGCAGCCGGGTGCGCTGCATTGCAGCTTCATAGACTGGCTAAGGCTCTGGTTGAGGGTGATGATTTCCTGATACATCTGCTTCACCTTGTCGGAGAGCTCGAAATAATCGGTCTCGAACCGGGTGATCTGCTCCATCAGATAGTCGAACTGGCTCTTTACCAGCTCGGTAAACTCTTGCATTTCCCTGGCGCTCTTCTTCTTGAAAATGGGGAGCACCAGGGTAATAACATTCAGTAATTGGTCGATTACTTTCATTGACTGTTGTGCTTAACTAATTAATAACTGTGCTGTGCTTAACCTACTTCGTTACCACCGTTGGTTACTTTTACCGGCAACTTAGGTACCTGGGAGTACTGCAGCGTTTTAAGCATGTCGGTTAGCAACTTGCCCGGACGGAAACTTATGCGGGCCTTTCTAATCATGGAGGAGTTGAACTCTTTCTCGGTTTCGGATCCCTTGCTGCTCAGGGCTACCTGGAAACTACCGAAGTCGCCCAGACGCACAATATCACCGTCGGAAAGGGCTTGCTCCATCGTGGTAAGACATCCGTTGAGGGCAGCACTAACATCGGCCTTGGTGGCGGTACATCGACTATCGACGTCTTTACAGAGTTTGTCGAAGGTCATATCACCTCGCGATTGTGCCTGTGCATAGAATTTAGCTGGTTCTGAACTCTTTGATGGATTTTTTCTTGCTACTACTGAAAATTTTACTGACATAACTGTTTGTTTTTTAAATGATTAATAATTGTTTTTTGATTACTGTACAAAGATACTATGGTGGGTTGCGGGGGGCACACGCATTGGGCTGCAATGGGTTTTAAATGGTATTTTTTGTTGTTTTATCTTTTCTTTTCCCTTGACGGAAAAGAAACAAAAGGTCAAGGCTGCATTTTTTTTGCTAAAATCGTGAGGCTTGTAGCGGAAGGTGCTGAAACTCGCTTCGCTCAAACAACAGCCCCTTCTTTACGCTACATTCCTCCCAATTTCTTTACGCAAAAAAAATGAGGCCGGTATTCTGGTTGCTCGGCTTCGCCATCGCTTGTGGGGCGTGTAGCCTTTGCTTCGCTCGGCTTTTTGGTTCAAGTCAAAATAACAGAGTGGGGTATAGTTGGGTATAATGGGGTGTTTTATATAAATACATGAAAAGAGTATGGCCTTATTATAGGAATGATATAATATGTTTTTAGTAAAGTTTGGGAAAAGGGGGTATTAACCCCATTGTACCCCACTTTGAAGTGCTGAAGTTTGGGCTTGGTTTACCAGCTGAAATTGTGTAAATGGAATTTTTGTATATGATATTTTCTGTAAATATGATTTCGGAATAAAAAGGCTTGTGTAACTTTGTTTTATTGATAATGAGGGGAGGCGTAAACCTGTTTTGGGAAAGAGTGTGATTTTAATAGGTTTGATAATCAATTGTTTAGTGATGATGAAAAAGTCTCGCCAGGTTTTTGAAAAAGGTGGCGGGACTTTTGAAAATGCTGGCGGGAGTTTTTCCGAAATATAACCGGAACTTGTTCGGGATTAATTTACGGTTCTCCCAGATAATTTATGATAATTCCTACTTCTTTCGGTGTAAGAATTTTGCAACTCTTTTTGTATCCTATGGACATTAATTCACGATATAGTTCTTCGTTTCGCACCATCCATCTGGTTAATGTTCGCAATGCTTCACGTACACACATTTGTGGATTGTACAACATTGCCAGATCTGCTTTTCCATACGCTTTAACTTTGAATTCTGTAAGTTTTGCTTCCATTATATCTTTCTTTGTATTATGAAGTAAATTTACAAAATATTTACTGTTTTTGCAAGGGTTTATTCTTTTCTTTTGCCTTGATTTAGAATGTCCTTTTCTTTTTGCTTGATCAAGAAGAAAAGGCACTTGCAATCAAGCAAAAAGAGAGGAAGCAAGCCATTTCCATATAGGAATAATCTCTATTAATTTTCCGTTCTCCTGAATAGTTGATTCTTCATCCCAGGTTATGATCTCCATTTTTTTTGTAGCATATACTTCAGAAAGTTTAATCAGGGCTTTTATCTCTCTTTGTTTTGTGGCATCGTCTGCAATACTGTAAGATACCTGGATGGCTCTCTTTTCGCCAGGCATGAAGAAGTCTACTTCTATGTTTTTGTTGTAGAAAAACAGCTCATCACCATAATGCTTTTTAAGTGTGATGGCTACTATGTTTTCAAGCAGTTTGGTCTCGGGATCAAACAGAAAGTTATTTAGCAATCCGTTATCAAAGAAATATCTCTTTTTGAATGTTTCCTTATCACTCAGTTTATCAGAATAATTGGATATGCCAAACACTAAGTAGGCATCTTCCAGAAGCTGAAGATAATCTACCAGGGTATTGCGGGAAATAGTTGTTCCGGTTGAGTCAATGATATTTTTTATTCTGGCCAGTGATGAGGGTTGCATAACGCTTTCTGCCAGCTTCTTTACAAGAACTTTGATGGCATTCTCGTTTCTGATATCATTTCGTGAAATAACGTCGCCAAGAAGAATCTTCTGATAAAGTGAGTTCAGCCAGCTTCGTTTATCTTTCAATGGAAATGATTCCGCAAAACCGCCATAATAGAAATAATCATGGAAGGATTTCACTACTTGCAGACGAATGCTGCCATACTCCCAGTTACGATCTAAAGTGATTTGATTAAAGGCGAGGTATTCACTGAATGAAAAGGGGAACACTTCCTTTGCTATGAACCGGCCGCCAAGGGTGGTATGCATCTCTTTGCTGAGCATCTTTGCATTGCTGCCGGTAATGAATACTCTGTATTTTGAATCGGCCAGACGGCGGGCGAACTTTTCCCAGCCATCTACATTCTGAATCTCATCCAGAAAGATAATGGGTTTACCATCGAACATTTCATTATAGCTCTCAATAAACAGGTTGAGTTCTTCTACTTTGACCGACGAAATTCTCTCGTCCTCAAAGTTGATATACAGGATGTCTTCAATGGATGCTTGTTTGGTTTTAATCAGCGTTTGTATATGCTGATATAACAAATAGGATTTACCTGCACGACGAAGTCCCACAAACACATAGTTGGCTGTTTCCTCTAGCTCAAGTGGTCTTTCTACCAGCTCGATGTTCAGAATTTCATTCTGTTTCTCAAGAATCAGACTTTTTATTACTCGCTTTTCCATAATTTATGCATCTTATTGATACAAATATAAGAATTATCTTTCAATATAATGATCAATAATATGCTTTTTCTTTTGGCTTGAACCAAAAGAAACAAAAGTTCAAGGCTGCATTTTTTTTGCTAAAATCGTGAGGCTTGTAGCGGAAGGTGCTGAAACTCGCTTCGCTCAAACAGCAGCCCCTTCTTTTCGCTACAAACCTCCCAATTTCTTCACGCAAAAAAAAAGAGGCCGGTCCTTCTGGTCGCTCGGCTTCGCCATCGCTCGGGTGGGGCTGTGGAATGGGTAGCCGTTGCTTCGCTCGGCTTTTGGGCTGACTTCGCCATTACTCACAACCACTTCGTTACGACTCTTTTTTGCTTGGCTAAGCCTTCACGTGTGTTGCCTTTGCTATTACTCTTACTTAGCTTGACCGGATAATTTGTGGGCTTTGAGACTTCTTCATGCTTAGAATAAAATTTCAGAAAAAGCTAACAAGATTGTGGGTGCTGTGTAATATTTGTGAGTAAAAGTAAAGCGAAACGACTAAAAGAAATTAGCGAAGCCAACCAAACAAAGCAAAGGCTATATGTTTCCCCACAGCGAGCGAAGCAAAGCTAATTGGTCCACAATCGTAGCTCGCTCAGGAACCAAGAGAACCGGCCTCATATTCGCAGCGTTAAACGGAGTGAAAGGGGGGAGCGTAAGAAAGAAAAAGCTGTTTGAGCGCAGCGAGTTCTTTTTCTTTAGCTCCACCCTTTCATGTAGTAGCGGAGAATATGCAGCCTTGACCTTTTGTTTCTTTTCCGTCAAGGGAAAAGAAAAATCATAAATCTAAAATCTGCTGCATTGCATCTGGTTCTTTTGTCTTTTCATCGGCAATGTGCTTACTGAGCGATACTTCCTCGAAATTGATTACGTGAACCATGTACTTCACGGCTCCACCGGCACTGCTAAACCTTCTGTAACCTGCTTTCTTGAGGATTCTGCCTATCAGAATCTTACCGGCATGTGTGATGTTGATGCCGTTTCTTTTGTGGAAAAGGTCGGCTACGTCACTGGCTGTAAGGTAAGATGCCTTGTCACCCGCCTGCGGTTTGCGCAGATTGGTGATGATAAACTCTTCCTCTACAGTGCGCTGCATGAAACTCTCGTTGTGCTTGTTCACCTGTACGGCTTCTTCCCTGGTAAACCAGTAACGGAAGTGCTCAACGGTGAGCTTGTGCATTACGTGGGCGTAGAGCTGTTCGTAGTTTACCGGACTTTCATTGTCAAAGCTTAGTGCTTCGAAGCATAGGAAGCGACGGTTTCCGGTATTATCGGTCAGCACATCGTGATTATTGGTGGTACCCATAAACGAGGCGATGCGCTTGCGTATCTTCGCGGTACGGTCATACGGCATGCGGATATTCATGGTAGAGCGGGTGATGAGCGCCTTGTACTGGTTCAGCTCGCGACCGGTCATTCCCTCAATCTCCTCGGTGTTGATAATGAGACTCTGGTACACTTTAATCATGTCGTCCTTGCTCTCGGTGTTTATCCTGTCCTCGCAATAGTACTCGCGGAGAGGGGGTGGCAGAATGCTGCGCACAAAGGTGGTTTTACCAATACTTTGATGTCCGTCGAGAATTACTACGGTGTGATTCTGCACATCGGGGAAAACCACCGCCGCCACCATGGCGCAGATCCACTTACGGAAGCAGGTGATCCAGTGCTCCTGACGGGTGGTTGTAACCCGGTAGGCGAACATGCCGATGTGGTCTTTTCCATCCCATTCGGGCAGGTTGCTGAAATACTCCTTCAGCGGATTAAACGACGGACTGAAGTCGGAGTTGAGGATGGAGTAGAGCTGTTCTGCGGAACATTCTGATCCATGCTCGGAAAGCTCTACCCACAGCGAGTTACGGTGTCGGTCCTCGAGCGGTATAAACAAATCATCGCTCTCACGGATGCGAAACTCGAGTACACCCTTAATCTCGTTGAAACGGAAATCGTACTTATCCTTGAGGTAGCACTGTGCATAGAGCACACGGATGGCCTGACGCGTAAGCGGATGAATGCCGTGATTTTCCGTATTGCTGTACGCACTGACTGCAATGCTCTCCACCTCGTGCTTGTCTATGTCACTGTAACTGCCTGCCATCAGGTTGAGAAGTAACTCTTGCGGCATTCCCGCTTCGTTGCACTTGCATGCGAGGTTGAACAGGAAGTTATTGCGGTTGCCCTGCTCGTAGTTCTTACTGCGCTGCATCTGCATCTGGAGTGCACGAAACAGCATAACACCCGGTTTGCTTATCTTATTGCCAGTTGCTTTCTCTTTTCCCCAATTGACGGTTTTTGCATGCTGGTTTCCTCCACCGGGTTGCATTGACCGTTTCTTTTCCCATTGTTTCCCGGCCTCTGCTCCCGGAGAGGAGAGAGGAAAGGCTACGGAAGCAGGGTTGTAATAGGCTTCGGGGTCGTGACAAAGATAACTGATGCGTGGCACATCACTGCCCGACGTATCTATCTTTGCACCGATAAGCTCTTCGTAGTAGGGCACCAGTGAGTTGAAGAGGTGGGAGTGGTAACTCCCGATAATCTCTGCACGCTCTTTCTGGCTGAGTCCTTCTACATCCAACTGCAACGGCTCACCGCAAACAATGATTTTTACTCCCCGCTTGGGACTGGTGTAGCGCACATGAGTGTGCTTGTCCGCCTCAATTTTACGGCATATCTCATCGAACTGTTCCGGCTTCACACCGTCTACATCGAGTACAATGCGTGAAGCATATTCGCAGATGCTATCCGCCTTTCTCCTTCCCAGGAATGTACCTGCCGGAGTGCATCCCGGCAGTGTGCCTTTAAGCTTGTTGGCTCCTTCAATATCCCCTGCATCACTCAGTTGCCTGATCTGCAGAGTTTTTGCTTTGTGTTTGTCACTTCTGATTTCAGTTACCGCTTCATTCATACTGATTTCAGATACAATTTTAGAATGATTGATGATGTAACTCATCTTGCCTGTTTTTTCCATTTTTTCTATTATACGTTTTTAAACATTATTAGAGATGATTCTCTTTCTTTAAGTGTTGCCGGTCAACGTTTGCAAAGTAAAACTCTTTTTTTTGAGCAAAAAACGGCATTTTTAATTATTTTCTAACACGCTTATTTTCATAGTTTAAATTGGTCTTTCCTTTCTTTATTCCCTCATAAATGGCTGTATGTTTAAGGTTTTCTTTCTTTCCATTGGCCCTTTTTACATTGATAATACATGCTAGTGTGAGTCCGAAGTGATACGAGTCTTTTCCTTTGTTGTGAGATATTAATCCTTTGTGTATCAGCATAGCTAAGATTTCTCCAAACGCATCGTTTGTGTCGTGCCAGGTAATACATCCAAACTCTTTTTCGATTAATTTTCTGATTTTTGTTACTTTCTCGTGAATTTGTCTGGCACTAAGCCTGTTTTTCTTTTTTTTCCTTTTGTTCATGGTTGATAATTAAATTCTGTGACAAAAGTAAAGTATGCTTTGTTCTTTTCTCTTGATAGAAAAGAACCAAAAGATCAAGGCTGCATTTTTTTTGCTAAAATCGTGAGGCTTGTATCGGAAGGGGCTGAAACTCGCTTCGCTCAAACAGCAGCCCCTTCTTTTCGCTACAAACCTCCCAATTTCTTCACGCAAAAAAAAAGAGGCCGGTCTTGCTGGTCGCTCGGCTTCGCCATCGCTTGGGTGGGGTTGTGGAATGGGTAGCCTTTGCTTCGCTCGCTGTCGATTTGTGACGGTTTTTTTTGGCTTGGCTGCGCCTTTGCTGGTGGGGATTGCTTTGCTCGACTGGCTTCCTTATTTCTCGGATTTACCATCGTTAGGGCAATTTTTGTTTGTTTACTCTGTACAGAAAAAGATGACATGATGCTTGCTATTATGCTAAGTAAACATTATCTTTGCGAAACATAATTATTGCAGATATGGAATTTGTTGATAGAATAGAAGAGAGTGGGCGACTGACTAAAGCACTTGCAGCAGACAACACATCGTTTGTTGTTGTTTATGGTCGTAGACGTTTGGGTAAATCAACGCTGATAAAACGTGTTCTGACCTCAAAAGATGTCTATTATCTCGCAGACCAAACTGAGGCAATACACCAAAGAGAAGTGTTGGCAAAGATGATTGCTAGTGTTATTCCGGGGTTCGATAAAGTTATTTATCCGGATTGGGACTCCTTGTTAGATACATTGAATGACAGACTGGACAAACGGTTTACATTATGTATTGACGAGTTTCCATACCTTGTTTCGGCTTGTCCGGAGTTTCCGTCTATCCTGCAAAAGAAGTTGGATTCAAAGGTGTTAAAGTATAATTTGATTGTGTGTGGATCATCTCAACAGCTAATGTATGGATTGGTATTGGATAGCACATCTCCTTTATATGGGCGTGCAGATGTAATACTTAAAATTGCGCCAATTAAATTGCCATATATTCAGCAAGCACTGAAACTGTCAGACGTAGAGGCAGTAGAAGAGTATGCTGTATGGGGTGGTGTTCCCCGTTACTGGGAGTTGAGAGAGGGTGACAAAAATCTCTTTGATTCGATAAAGCATAATATGTTATCGGTAAACGGCACTTTATATGAGGAACCTATGAAGTTGTTTAAAGATGATATGAATGATATTGTAAAAACCGCTACCATCATGTCTTACGTAGGATTAGGAGCTAATAAGCTCTCTGAAATTGCGGGTCGGTGTGGGGAAGTTTCTACAAATCTTTCTCGTCCGTTATCTAAATTGATGTCTTTAGGTTATCTCGAAAAAGAGTTGCCATATGGGGAAGATGAAAAGAACTCCAAAAAAAGTCTCTATAAAATAAGTGACCCTTTCATGAATTTTTATTTTCGATTTATCGTACCCAATCGCTCTTTCATAGAGTTAGGAAGAATAACCCCTATCTTATCAGCTTATGAGAATCAATTTTCAGCCTTTGTAGCTCAGTATTGGGAAAAGTTATGTCGTGAATCTGTTTCCGGCAATGATATAGACGGTGTTACTTATGGTATAGCTCGCAGGTGGTGGGGGAATGTTTCCCGTACTGAAAAAATTGAGATAGATGTTGTTGCAGAATCGTTAGATAAGAAATATTTGTTCGTTGGTGAGTGCAAATGGACAGCAGGAGAAAATACTGACAGATTAATGTCTGAGTTGAAAAAGAAAGCTGAAAAATTGCCATTTGCCAAAAAACATATAATAGTGGCAAAACTATTTCTAAAAAATCACCCTTCCGGCGAAAGTAAAGATGTACTATCGCCGGCAGATGTAATACGCTTGATGAGACAATAGAATACTAAGCCGAGCAAAACAAAGAAAAAACAACGATGGCACAGCCGGGCCCAACCCAAAAGCCGAGCGAAGCAAAGGCTACACGCTCCAACCCCCATCAGCGATGGCGCAGCCGAGTGCCCAGAAAGACCGGCCTCATGAATTTTGCGTTAAGAAATCTGGGTGTGGGGAGCGTTAAGAAGGGGGTGCTGTTTGAGCGCAGCGAGTTTCAGCACCTTTAGCTCCACGCTCCCTGATTTTAGTAAAATTCGTGCAGCCTTGACCTTTTGTTTCTTTTCCGTCAAGGGAAAAGAAAAAGCATTTTAAACTATACTTAAAACTTTTGCTTATTTTAGCGAGGAGATAAATTCAACAAATGGTTTTATGTTGCCTTCAACACTGGCTTTTTCCAGAGCGTCCATATATACATCTCTTTTTTCTACTGGGATAATTACCCAATTATAACCTCCCGATGCAAGCATTGTGTTCATTAAAAATCTTCCTACCCGACCGTTACCGTCCATAAACGGGTGGATATAGGTAAACATGAAATGTCCCAGGATGGCTCTGACTGAAGCTTCTTTTTCTTCCTTCAATAGTTCAAATAAAGTGGTCATTGCATCTAATAATGCAGTAGAGGGAAGTGGGGTGTGTTTTGAGTTCCGGATATAGACCTGATGGGCACGATAACCCACAATGTCTGAAGGCTTAATGATTCCTGCTGTAACACATGGCATAAACATTTCCTGATGCCACACAGAGAGATCTCTTGATAAAATATCACCGGCATCTTTCCCCTCGAAAATATCAGATACACTCATTTTTACTTTCTGAAATGCCTGCCAATAGCCTCGTGCGGCAAGCGCATTCTTTTGATTTAAATCATCGCCATCGGGTTTCCATTTACCGTTTTTCACTTTATCAATTAATTCATCAGTAACTCTATACCCTTCAATAGATAAAGAGTGGTAAGCGTCCAGCTTATATTGGGCCTCCATTCTCGCAAGGAATTCTTTGCCATTCAGATTACATTTAGGAGTGCTGAAATGCTGCATAACATCCTCCCGCATATTTTGCCACATTAATCTTAGACGTGTGGCATAAGGTGAGAGTGATAACTGAACAGTGATAACTTCTTCAAAGGGATCTTCTTCCCGAATGTCAAAGCCCATTCGCTTCATAGTACCTACAATTTCGTTGGCAAATGTACCTCGTCCGATATTACGAAATGCTCCGGCAAGGCGACCGGCTCTTGTTGTTTGTCCATTATCTACTAATATTTTCAGGATCTCAGAGGAGTCTTTCACCATTGCAAGCGAAGCACGCATAGTGAGGGGATCTTTCAGATACATGGTTGGTGAACACATAACAAGTGCCTCCGGTAAGGAATATAGATTTAGCTGGTATCTGTTATTTGTATCCGGGTGCTCTGGAATGCTAGCCTCTAAATTGAAAATGGAAGTAGGAGGTATAAGAGGTAGCATTTTGTTTCTGGCATCCTTTGCTCTTATAATCACCTGAGTGGGAATAAGGGTTGCCCCACTATATATGGACAATGATTCTTCGGGAGATAAACACCAATTATTGCCGTAACGATCTTCTGCATAACGTGCTATGAAGCTCCAGAATGAAGCATACCAGGCTGTACTGTCTCCGGGTAATGATCCGGGATTGGTAACAATATACCATCCTTTTATTATTTGTTTCAGGAAGTTGTTATCAACAAGGCGTTTCAAATGAACTCTTGATATTTCTGAACTTTTTATAATCATAAAGTCTTTCTCTTTTTGTAATTCCTTTAGTGCGTTCAGAGATGTAGCTAGCAATTCTTCCAGTGATGCCATATTCTATATAATTTTGATTTTACACGCCTATTATGTCGTCCTGTTACACGCTTTTTATATTGTGGTGTTACACGACTATTACGATGTGGTAATACACGCTTATTGTGCAAATATAATGACTTTTTCTTTTTGCTTGATCAAAAAGAAACAAAAAATCAAGGCTGCATTTTTTTTGCGTGAAGAAATTGGGAGGATTGTAGCGAAAAGAAGGGGCTGCTGTTTGAGCGAAGCGAGTTTCAGCACCTTCCGCTACAATCCTTCCAATTTCTTCACGCAAAAAAAAAGAGGCCGGTCCTGCTGGTCGCTCGGCTACGCCATCGCTCGGGTGGGGTTGTGGGGCGTGTAGCCGTTGCTTCGCTCGGCTTTTGGGGTGGGCTCGGCTTCGCCTTTGCTACCGTTGCTTTTCTCGGTTTGCTTTTTAGTTTAATTATATTACCTTTGTGGGCTAAAATTTTAATCAATACTATGGATAAATATCAGGAAATTTATACGCTCAGGAAAACAGATAAGGATAAGGCTTATGAGATGGCAGTTGGTTATCATAAAAAGAATCCCGGGGATAAATATATAAGTGTTGCTTATGCATGGACTTTATATGATCAGGTGAAGAAAAGAATAGCGGAAAAAGCTGAATATATGGATGTGTCAATGTATATTAATGCTTATCTGGAGCTTGATTTAGAACGCCCATCTATGGTGCATTCTCAGTTTCTGTATCTTTTTGAAAAATTGCATTCAGATTTGCGCTTTCCCTTAAGTAAGGTTTTGGGCGGATATGAGAATTTTGATGATAATGATTGGAACTCGTCTATGTGGCAAGGAAAAAAGGTTTATGGAATAGCATACCGGATAACAGTTCTTTGGGCCAAAACTTTTTCTTCCAGAGGAAGGAATGATAATTTGCTTGATGTATTGACTGAAATTGAAACGGCTTTTGAAAAGGGTGAGTATAAAGATGAACTGAATCAGCTTTATGTAAATTTGCTATTATTGGCAAGATACTATGACGAAGCGGAGGAGTTTTGGATTTCTTATATAAAAAATAAAAACAAAATTGAAAACTACAAAGATTGGCTTACTCTTGCTGAAATTTACGAAGCAAAAAGAGAAGACGAAAAAACGATGTCTTGTTATTGTAAAGCACTTTCTTTTCAGGTAGATGAAAAATATCTGTCGAAAACAAAGAACAACTTCGGACAACTACTTTATCGTTTAAAAAAGTACGACGAAGCGAAAACTGAAATTGTAAATTCGAAAAAAATCAGAGAACTAAACATTGCCAAATATCAGACTTCATTTGTGTACAGTGATAAGTATAAATGGTTTAAAGAGGCAAATGAAAAAATAGATAACATTTCCTTTTATCATGAAAATAAAGAACTTGCAGAAAAAATAGTATATACAGTAGAATAAAGAACACCACATCAAAACCAAACAATGGCTACCCCACCGAGCGATGGCGCAGCTAGCCAAGCGCTGCAACGGCTTCTCTGGTGAACGATGGCGTAGCCGAGTCCAACCCAAGAGCCGAGCGAAGCGAAGGCTACACGTTCCAAAACCCCACCCGAGCGATGGCGAAGCCGAGTGCCCAAAAAGACCGGCCTCATGAATTTTACGTTAAGAAATCAGGGTGTGGGGAGCGTTAAGAAGGGGCTGCTGTTTGAGCGCAGCGAGTTTCAGCACCTTTAGCTCCACGCTCCCTGATTTTAGTAAAATTCGTGCAGCCTTGACCTTTTGTTTCTTTTCCGTCAAGGGAAAAGAAAAGGCATTTGCAATCAAAACAAAAAAAAGCAGTTTGGCTCCAAGACAAAAAAAGCCTTAAAACCAAACTGCCAACTCAAAAAAAATAAGATTACTTCTTTATAAGTAAAGACTCAATAGGATCATCATACTGAATCTGAAGTTTTACAAGCTCCTTTTTCAAAAGAGCTGTAATCTTCTCAACCCCCTTAGTACCATAAAGATTAACCATTTCGTGAGGATCATTCTTGAGATCATAAAGCTCCCATTTATCAATATCATTATAAAAATGAATCAGCTTATAACGTTCCGTGCGAACACCATAATGACGCTTCACAGCATGCTCACCCGGATATTCGTAGAAATGATAATAGAGTGATTTGCGCCAGTTTTTCGGTTTTTCACCTTTGAGCAGTGGTAAAAGAGAAACACCCTGAATGTCTTGCGGAATCTTTACGCCGGCCAGTTCGAGGAAGGTAGGAGCATAGTCGATGTTCTGCACCAGCTGAGGGATTTTTGTTCCTTTGCGTGCAGCTGAAGGATAGCGCATGAGTAGCGGGGTGCGGAAAGACTCCTCGTACATGAAGCGTTTATCGAACCATCCGTGTTCGCCCATGTAGAATCCCTGGTCGGAGGTGTAGACGATCAGTGTGTTATCCAGCAAGCCTTCCTTCTTGAGATAGTCGAGCATGCGACCAATGTTGCGGTCCACCGAACGGATTACGCTCAGGTAATCGTGCATGTAGCGCTGATATTTCCACTCAGCCAGTTCCTTTCCGGAGAGTTTTCTGGCTTTAAAATCCTTGATGATGGGTTCATAATAAGCATCCCACTTCGCTTTTTGAGCAGAGTCGAGGTTGTTGTAAAGTGCACGTCCCCAGCCTTCCAGTGAGGTGTTTGAATGAATCTCATTTTCCTTATCCGCCATTTTAAGGTCGTAAACGATATCCATGTCTTTGAAAATGCTCATTTCCTGTTCCGATGCAGCCACCCTTCCCAGGTACTTGTCGTAGAAGTTTTCGGGTAGCGGGAATTTTACGTCATCGAATGCACCCAGGTCGCAGGTGTCGGGCATCCAGGTGCGGTGGGGAGCTTTGTGGTGCAGCAGCAGACAGAACGGTTTGCTCTTGTCTCGTTTTTCGCCAAGCCAGTCGATAGCCAGATCGGTCACAATATTGGTGGCATAGCCGTGAATCTGTTTTTTCACCCCGTTGTCTATGAAGTGAGGGTTGTAATATTCTCCCTGTCCGATAAGGATGTTCCAGTAATCGAACCCGGTAGGATTGGAGGTGAGATGCCATTTTCCTACCACGGCAGTCTGGTATCCCGCTTTCTGTAACAGCTTGGGGAATGTTTGCTGACTGCCATCGAACTTATGTGCATTGTCGATAAATCCGTTTTTGTGACTGTGTTTACCGGTGAGCATGCAAGCGCGACTGGGACCACTGATGGAGTTGGCCACAAAGCTGTTGGTGAAAACGGCTCCGTCATTGCCAATGCGGTCGATGTTGGGTGTTTCAATAAACCTGTGATCGTATGCACTGATGGTTTGAAAAGAGTGATCATCGCTCATGATAAAGAGGATGTTCATCGGTTTTTTTGTGGCTTCTTTGTTGGTTGAAGCATGAGAGGTAGCAGCTACTGCTGTGATACCCATCAATAAAATCTGTTTTCTGTTCATTATGATATTAGTAACTAAATTAAGTTAGTGTTATGCTCCTTGTATGATGGTAACCGTAACGGGTGCAAGTCCGAAAGTAGGGTGAAATGTTACAGTCTGGGTACGTGGCTCACCGGTTTTATTTGCCGCTATGTAAATGGTAATGGTTTTATTGCCCGAGCCGTAAATAGTATACGAAGAGACAGCCGGATTAAATCCGCACCAGCTACCGTCCGGCACATTAATCCACCAGCCATCTGTTCCGGCTGTGATGGTGGCTGTTATTTGGGTGGCTGCCGCACCAACGGTTGTGTTTTCATTGACCTTTACGCTGAATGGTGAAGGCTGGGGCTTGTAATTAACCGATTCGTCTTCGTTACTGCAACTGCTGAGTGCAAAGCAGGTGATAAACGTTAGCAGGATGTATTTAAGATATGTCATTTTTACTCTTCTTTTAGTTGTTCAACAATTACCAGCCCGGGTTTTGTTTCCACATATTTCCGGTTAATGCTATTTCGTCCAGACTGATAGGGTAGAGGTAGTCTCGGTTAACATTAAAAGTCAGCCCATTGGGGCATACTCCCTTGTAAGGACTGATGTAGCGTTTGGCATCGCCGGGTTTACCCGATAAATAAAGGTTGTTGCCTGTTGGCTTGTCATAAATAAGGTTGCCTTTGAAGTATCCGTCCGCCGTATTGGCTGCTTCCATGTTACTGCCTGTGAAGAGAGCCCCGAGCATCTCTTTATTGGCAATAAGAATATCGGCGGCTGCCCAGCGGAAAATGTCGAACATGCGCATACCCTCGCAGGCAAGTTCGATGCGGCGTTCACGGCGAACCACCTGAATTGTTGCCTCTAGATTATGAAATGGATAATCGGGATCGGTATTATATTCCCGTTGGAAATCGATGCCCGGCATGCCCACACGATCTCGCAAAGGCTGCAGCGCCTTAGTTATTTTCTCCTGAGCAGATGCACCTTCGAGCTCCGCAAGCGCTTCGGCATAATTGAGCAACACTTCTGCATAGCGGAACTGAATGGCCGGGCATTCGCCTTTAAGCTCATCATCGGCTGCTGCATCTGTGCAGTCTATTTCAATAAATTTGAGCAGGGAATAGCCTGTAGGGTTGGCCCACATAACCGGAAGAGCTACTTCCGTAATGATGGGGCTGAACGTTGGCATGTAAATATAGGCAGCGTTGGATGTGAGCGGACGCAAACGTTCGCCCGGACGAGCTACAGTCTGACACAGACGTGGATCACGAAGTGCCGGATCTAATTCCTTTCCGTACGTTTTCTGAGCTTCATCGCGCTCAGCTCCGGTAAAGATGCCACCATCTCTGTTAAGATAATCATTCACCAGAGAAAGAGTGAGCCCGATGTTGCCTCCACCCTTGTTGCAATAACGGGTAACGTTGTTTCCAACCACTTTAGCATCGTATTTTTTCCAGAACAATACCTCGGAATTAGTGGAGAGATCTTTGGTGATAAACAGATTCTTGTAGTCGGTAAGCGGATTTGATGTGCTGTATATTTTCCATCTGCCGCTCTGAATAACCGCCAGGGCGGCATCTCGTGCCTGCTCCAGGTAATTGTTAATTCTGCCATCGGTGATTCCGGCGGTAAAGAAAGGATCGTTTTTTGCTTTGTGGTATTTTTGCCAGGTGCCTTCGAACAATGCCACGCGCGACTTAAATGCCAGGGCTACATCCTTGTGAAGCCTCATGGTGGAGCTGTTGCTCTTTGTGCTTAAAAGATTGATGGCATTATCCAGATCACTTAAAATATGATCGATAACATCGGCACGTGAATCACGTTTCAGTTTCATTTGCTCGCTGCTTGCATCCAGCACTCTGTCTATCCAGGTGATATCGCCATATTTGCATACCATGTTGAAATAGTAGTATGCACGGAAGAAATAGGCTTCTCCGGTATAGTGGTCTATATCTGCCTGATTGCCTTTGCAGTTGCCAATGTTTGCAAACAGGAAGTTCAGGCTGCGAATCTTTGTATATTCGGCGGGGCTTGCGGCAGAACTGACCGAACGGGTGCCGTCGAGTAATGACGGAACCGACGAACAGGCCATGTTATCACTATACTGATCGTCGAACGCTATGCCGGTTGACTGCAGATTGGCTGGCTGTATTCTGAACGTTTCCTCGTAGAACTGATTTACATACTTCTGAAGTTCGGAAACGGAACTGATGGGGTTTGAAGATGTGAGTGCACCTTCCGGTTCCTGATTGAGGTCGGCACAACCGAACGATAAGGCTATTACCGCAAAAAGTATCAGGTATTTCATTATATTTATTTTCATCATGATCGCTTTATTTACAGGTTAATACTCAGTCCAAAGGAGAATACTTTTGTTAAAGCATAATTCTTTCCTCCTTCATTGAATGTAAATACAGTTTCGGGATCGAACATTTTTGCCAGTTGGGTGAATGTAAGCAGGTTTTCACCGGTAACATATACATTTACCCGTTGCAGACCAATATTCCTGATAATGGACGTGGGCAGTTCGTAGCTTAAAGTGAGATTCTTTAAACGGAGATAAGCTGCATTCTGCAAATACCTGTCACACGCCTGATGAGTTTTACCTGTATAAGAACTAATGTTACCGGCTGTTGAAATGTATGGTCTGGGATAATAGGCATCCCGATTATTTTCTGACCAGTAGTCCAGGTGCTGAGAGAAAACCGTAACCTGTGCTTTTGAATGGCAACCCCAGAAGTAAACTGAACCCGAAGGATCGTAGTCGCGTTTTAAAACACCTTGCCACAACGTGCTTAATGTGAGCCCTTTGTAACTGATGCTGCCGTTGAACGAGTACTGGTAGCGCGGTGCCGAGTTTCCGATAATCTCTCTATCGCCCATATCGCCCACTTTGTTACTGCCTGTATTGATGGCATTGTCTTTATTCAGATCGAGGTATTTTACATCTCCGGGAACCCACGCTCTGTTGGTGAGGTAACTGTGGTCTAACTGATTGAACTCATCGGCTTCTTGCTGATTCTGAATTAAGCCGGAAGCACGGTATCCCCATATTTCGCCAACCTTACGTCCCGGGTACCACAGATTTGAAGGGTTGAATTTTGACGGATTTACGTAGTGCAGCACCTCGGCTGTATAATCGTAAATCATACCACCAATGGAGTAGGCAATATCTTTATTGATGTGTCCTTTATAGTTTATGGAGAACTCCCAACCCCTGTTGCGCATATCGGCATTGTTTGCCTCGGGAGCTGTGGTTCCGTACATGCTTGCCAGACTTTCGGTTGGGCCAAGCATGTCACGCGTGGTGCGCTGGAAAATATCCAGACTCCCTGTTAAGTTATTATTGAAGAATCCATAATCCAGACCAAAGTTTATGCTTTCTATTTTTTCCCAGGTAACATTGGAGGTATAGGAACCGGGAGCAAAAATAATCATCTGGCGGTTAGTACCATCAAAATACCAGGAGCCTTGAGTCTGGGTATTCATGGTCTGGGCAAATGTGTAGAGGGCGGCGCCACTTTGGTTGCCCAGCAAGCCATAAGAAGCACGGAGCTTAAAATTGCTCACTGTTGCACTGAGTGGTTCCATAAAATTCTCCTGGGCAATGTTCCATCCAAGGGAGGCGGACGGGAAAAAGCCCCAGCGGTTGTTGTGTGTAAAACGAGAAGAACCATCATAACGCCCGTTCAGCTCCAGCAGATACCGGCCCTGATAGTCGTAATTAATTCGCCCGAAGAAGCCTCTGGTTGCCCATCCGTTGCGGGTTTCGCCGGTAGTTTTATCACCGGTGGCAGTGTTGATTCCCGGATTGTTGAAGTTGAGCAGATCTGTTACGTTGCTCCATAAAAAGGAGTATTTATTGCTCTCTTCCTGATAGCCGGCCATGATATTGAAATTGTGTGACTCTGCCAGTTTCAGAGAGTAATTGGAATATAGATTGAACGAATTATAGTCCGACTGTGACATGGAACGGTAATAATTACCGGTGATTGGAATTCCTAATTCCGTGCGGGTCATATAGGTGACTGAACCATCGAGCATGGTAATAGTAGCGGGAATAGCGGCTTGCTCGTTTTTAGCCGGGTTAGTACGGTAGCTGTAGTCGAAGTTTATTTTCCAGTTTTTTACAGGCTCGGCCACTAAACTGGCGGTGAGGCTGTAATTGTCTGAATTATTGTCATTCCGGGATCCGGATTGCAGGTATGGAACCTGAGACAATTCCGTGAAATTTCCATTCAGATCGTACATGGAATTGGTTGGCCGGGTACGGGCCAGGTTATGGAAAAATCCGATTTCATAAATGGCATGATCGCCAAACGGAGAGGTGGATATCTCTTTGTTATATTTGGTTTTTATATTAAACCTGAGCCAGTCTGTGATAGTGGAATTTATGTTTGCAGTAAAATTAAAGCGTTTAAAATTGATATCTGCATATCTGATAAGTCCCTGTTCCTGATACAATCCTCCGGAGGCATAATATTTAATTTTGTCTGTACCACCGGTTACCGAAACATTGTGATTTTGCCTGATGGCTGCATTTTTATAGAAGAGTTTGAAGTTATTGGTATTGCCAATTCCTGTTGTGGAATTATCGGCTAAAAACTGGTTGGTTGACTGTTCCGGCCATTGGTTTATGCCTTTGGGATTTTTGCAGAACCGGCGAAGCTGTTCGATCTTTGCATCAGAATACTCAGGTGTGTGGTCTGCATTAACCCAGCCCACATTGAAAAAACGGGCAAATTCGTAACTGTTAACCATATCCGGTAAACTAACAGCAGAGGTAGCTCCGATGTTGCCGTTATAGCTGATGGAAGTTTTTCCTTCCTGACCCTTTTTGGTTGTAATCAGTATAACGCCATAAGCGGCACGCGCTCCATAAATGGAAGCTGCTGCCGCATCTTTGAGAACAGATATGTTTTCAATGTCATTGGGATTGACCATTGAGAGAGTGCCCTCAAGTCCGTCTATTAACACATAAGGTACATCCGAGTTGCTTAAGTTGCCCTGACCGCGCAACTGAATGTTATAACTTGCGCCCGGCGTACCTCCTTTATTGGTTACATTGGTGGTTAAGCCCGGCACTACTCCCTGCAGGCTATGGGTGATATTTGCAACGGGCCTGTTTGCCAGCTCCTTACCATCGACTACAGCCACCGAGCCGGAAAGGTTTACTTTTTTCTGTGTGCCATAGCCTACTACAACCACCTCATCGAGTAATTCTGAGTTCTCTTTTAAAACAATAAGAAGTTCGCTTTTACCTTTGGTATTGATACTAAGCGGAACGAATCCGGTGAAGGTGACCTGAATTACCGGGTTATCTTCCAGACTCAGGGAGAACCGGCCATTTATGTCGGAAACAGTTCCTTTGTCGGTTCCCTCTTCAATGATGTTAGCTCCAACGATTGTCTCTCCGGTTTCATCAGTGATTCTACCGGTGATTCTTCTTGTTTGCTGCGACCTTTCAGGCTCATTGTTCTTATTCCTGTAAATATTGATGTACCGGTTCTTTATTTTGTAGATAAGTCCCGTTCCCTTTAAGGCTTCGTTCAATACATCGTTTATCGATTTATTCCGTGCCTGTACCCTGACATAGATATTCTGCACATCGGCATTTACGTAGAAGAATAGAAAATCGGTCTGCTTTTCTATTTGCGAGAAAAGCTGAGTGAGAGATATTTTATCGGCTACAACCGTTATTTTCCTGGAACTTGCATCAATATCTGCTGCTTTTATCTGCACCGGCTGCATAATCGATGCAATAATAAAAGCTAATTTTATCAACAGGTTTCGTTTGGTGTGTTTATTCATAGTCTATTTTTAAAAAGGAACAAAAGGCGTTGTTATAAACAAATGGCATTCATTTATCGGATATAAAAAACATCCTCTTTTTTCTCCCATTTAACAGGCAGACTTCCGGAGATAACATCTAATGTTTCTTCAATGCTTTCTTCGCTGCTGAATGATCCGGAGACAATTATTTCCTTAATCTTTGGATTGAGAACAGCAATTTTTACGTTATAGAGTTGCTCTAAAGATTTTACGACATCGCCCAAAGGAAGCGATTGGTATTTAATCAGTCCGTCTTTCCATGCAGTGAAACAGCTGGTTTCCACATTCTCTACTCCAACTTTGCGGCTTTTACGGTTGAATTTGAGTTGCTGGGAAGGAGAGAGCTGAACTTTCTGCTCGCCGCTTTCGAACCGGATACATCCCTCTACCAAAGTTGCAACAATATCATTCTGCAAATTGGTGTTTACGTTGAACTTAGTACCCAGTACCCTGATTGCCGCATCGTCCATTTGTACTTCGAACACCCGTGACGGATCTTTTGTTACTTCAAAATAGGCCTCTCCATTTAACGTTACCCCACGAAGCTTTTCGCCAAATAGATTGGTATAAGTAAGCTTGCTGTTTTTATTCAGCGTTACTTTGGTGTGGTCGGGCAAGGTAAAGGTGGATATATGGTTACCGCTTATATAGGTAAAATATTCAATCGGTTTCGATTCTTTTTCATGTTGCAGATAAAAAACAGAGCTGATTAATAAAAACAGGGTTATTACCGCGGCTATGGGAGCAACTCTGATCCATAACTGCCTGTTCTTTTTGCGCTGATCGTTTTTGCCGATCTTCTCCTCAATCCGTTTCAGTTCCAGTGCCTGGCCAATGTGATTGGAGTAGGAGACTTCCGCATCCCAGTAATCTTTCAACTGACAGAACTCAGTTCTGTTTTTCTCATCCATCTGCAGCCATTCGCTGAATTTTAGAAAGTCGTCACTTGAAGACTCTCCCGAGAGGATGCGTGCTATAATGCTGTCTATATTATGAATCATGAAGTTGTAGTTTATATTTACTCAGTCGCATGAAAGCCAGAACTCCCTTAGTTACTGATTGTTATTTTAAAAATAGAAACTTATTTTAATTTTTTTAAACAGAAATATCTCCCGAAAGAGTTTCTCTCAGCTTTTTTACAGCCGTGGTTATGTGAGCCTCCAGTGTTTTTACGGAGATCCCCAAAAGCTCGGCAGCATCTTTGTATTTCATCTTGTCTTCCCGTACAAGCTTAAAGGAAAGCTTGCATTTATATGGCAATGAATTAATAGCGTTATTGAGTCGGGCAACATTCTCTTTGGAAATAAGATCCATTTCGGGAGTGGTTTCCGACTGTACAAAGAAATCGACCAGTGTTTCATCAATGTCTACGTTGGTTACATGCTGACTCCTGAAATATGAGATGCATTTATTACGGACGATTGTGTAGAGATAAGAGTCGAAATTGGCTATATCCGGTAAACTCTTCCGGCTTTCCCAAACTACCATAAATGTGTCTGATACAATCTCTTCGGCCACGGTAGTAAGTCCCGTTTGAAGGATGGCAAAGCGCATAAGTCTCCCATAATAGATCATGTATAATGACCTGAATGCCGTTTGCGAGTCGTTTGTGGCAAGTTCGCAAATAATTGATCTTATATTCCCGGAGGCGTTATTACTCAATAATGAACTGTTTTTTTAGGCTTCTGTAATAAAGGTCGCAGAATTAAATATTATCCCTTAGCCGGGCAACTATTTTTTTTTCTTTTAAAAAAAATAGTTCTTCTTGCTGCTATAAAGGCTTTTTATAAGGATGTATAACCGCTTAAAAGTTAAAATCGGAAATAATCCATTAAAAAAAACTATTATCAACTAGGGGATATTTTAATTATTTGCGTCTTAGTAAATGCAATATTAAACAATTAATTTAATAATGTATCCATTTTAAATCTAATTTATATTTTAATTAAAGTCTATTCACTATTAAAACTATGAAACAGAACACAACGAAAAGCAACTGAAACCTTGTTCTTTTTGTGTTTTTATAATAACTATAAATAATCTAATATGTTAAAACATCTAAAGTTAGTCGGTACGCTGCTTTTTCTCTCATCAATATGTGGGGAAACGGTTTACGCAGCATTAGCAAAAGAATCCGACATGGAAGTCGTGCAGCAAAGCGGGAAGTGCACGGGAGTAGTAAAAGACAAAACAGGAGAGACCATTATTGGTGCATCTGTTGTAGTAAAAGGAACCACCAACGGTAGTGTTACCGGAATGAATGGTGAATTTTCGCTGAATAATGTTCCCCGCGGGAGTGTAATCGTAGTATCTTTTGTTGGTTTCCAGGCTCAGGAAGTGAAGTGGACAGGCAGTTCGCTGAACGTTACGTTGAAAGACGATGAGAAAGTGCTGGATGAAGTAGTTGTAGTAGGTTATGGCACACAGAAGAAGGTAAATGTGACCGGTGCCGTAAGTATGGTAGGTTCTGAAGTGTTGGAATCCAGACCGGTAGCAAATGTGACTCAGGCATTGCAGGGAACAATTCCAGGTCTTAACCTCAACGCCAGCAGCAGTGGTGGTGACTTGAACTCGAGCATGAGTATTAATATACGTGGTACAGGATCTATCAGTTCGAGCGACAAACCGCTGATTCTGGTTGATGGAATTGAAGGCGACCTGAACCTGGTGAACCCGAATGATATTGAGAGTGTATCGGTACTAAAGGATGCTGCATCGGCTTCTATTTACGGTACAAGAGCTGCTTTCGGTGTGATTTTGGTGACCACAAAAAGTGGCAAATCAGGCAAAGTGAAAGTTGCTTACTCCGGTGATGTACGTTTCAGTACAGCTACACAGGTTCCTGAAATGGTAGACTCTTACAATTTTGCCTCTTATTTTAATGCTGCCAATACAAACGCAGGATCGGGCAACTTTTTCACCAATGAGATTATGGATAAGATCCAGAATTTTATAGGTGGTAAATATACAGACCCTACACAACCTGAATATTACGGTACAACAGCCGGAACCGACGGAAAATGGTCGCTATATAGCGGAGCGTTTGCCAATACCAACTGGTTTAATGAGTTCTATAAAAAGAATGTGCCTTCTACTCAGCACAACCTGAGCTTAAGCGGTGGTACAGAGAAACTGAACTGGAGCCTTAGTGGAAGTTTCTTCAATCAGAACGGATTGATTAAACACGGTCATGATGAGATGAGCCGCTACACCATGAATGCAAAAATTGGAGCGATGCTTGCCGACTGGATCAAGATGGAATACACTACCAAGTGGACCCGTAAGGATTATACAAAGCCACAATATCTTACCGGTTTGTTCTTCCACAACATAGCACGCAGATGGCCGACCTGTTTCGCGAAAGATCCTAACGGACACTGGGCAGAAGGTATGGAAATTGCTGAACTTGAAGATGGTGGTATCTATAAAGAAAACAACGACCTGTTTACACAACAGCTGAAGTTTATTTTTGAACCGGTGAAAAACTGGCACATCTACGCTGAAGGATCTATGAGGAACACTTACAATAAGACAACTCAGAACAAGATTCCGGTATATCACTACACAGTGAACAATACTCCGTTTATACGCGATAGTGGGTATGGTACAGATTCGTATGTGTACGACGATCGTTTCAAACAGAATTACTATACCGTGAATGTTTACTCGGATTATGTAAAAAGCTTCGGTAAGCACAATACCAAGGTGATGGCGGGTGTGAACTATGAACGTTACGACCAGGACGACCTGTGGGGAAGCGGTACTACGCTGACTACAGCAGACAAACCTTACCTGAGCCAGACACAGGCTAACAAGAAAAATAGTGATAACTACTGGAATAGAGCTACAGCCGGTTATTTTGGACGTTTGAACTATGACTATGACGGACGTTACCTGCTTGAGTACAATATGCGTTACGATGGATCTTCACGTTTTGTGGGTGACAAACGTTGGGCATGGTTCCCTTCTGTATCTGTGGGATGGAATATTGCCCGTGAGCAGTTCTTTGAAAAATTATCTGATAAGGTGAACTTATTGAAAGTACGTGGATCATGGGGACAATTAGGTAACACCAGCTCAAACTACGGATCGTTCAACGATTGGTATCCGTTCTATCAGCAACAGGCTATCAGTTCGGCAACGGGTGGATGGCTGATTGGTGGAGCAAAACCTAATACATCGTCTTTACCAAGTATTGTGAGCTCACAACTTACCTGGGAAACTGTTGAAACATGGGATATTGGTCTGGACTGGGCTGCATTGAACAACCGATTGACCGGTACATTCGACTGGTTTAGCCGTAGCACAAAAAATATGATTGGCCCGGCTCCTACATTGGGTTCTGCTTTGGGAACAAGTGCTCCACAAATTAACAACTGCGATATGCGCTCTACAGGATGGGAACTGGAAATAGCATGGCGCGACCAGATTGGTGATGTAAAATATGGTGCTCGTCTTAACTTGTCTGATTCTCAGCAAAAAATTCTTAGCTATCCTAACCAGACAGGTTCATTGAGCAGTTATTACAACGGAAGAATGCTGAACGAAATATGGGGATACACATCAACAAGCATTGCAAGCACTAAAGAAGAAATGGATACCTGGATTGCTAAAAATAAGCCAAACTGGGGATCGAACTGGGGTGCAGGAGACGTGATGTTTAAGGATTTGAACAACGACGGAGTGATATCCAGCGGTGACAATACACTGGCCAACCATGGTGACCTGAAGATTATTGGTAACAGTACTCCTCGTTACCGCGTGGGTTTGAACCTGGATGCTGAATGGAAAGGATTTGACTTCTCTGTGTTCTTCCAGGGAGTGATGAAGCGCGACTGGGCATTTGGACAAGGAGATGCTTACTTCTGGGGAGCAACCGGAAATGTTTGGCAATCGGCTTGTTTCAAGGAACACTTAGACTACTGGAGAGAGGATAATCTCAAGGCTTACTATCCAAAACCTTACTTTGGTGGCATTAGCAAGAACCAGGTGACACAGACACGCTATTTGCAGGATGCATCTTACATTCGTTGCAAGAACATTCAATTGGGTTACACCTTGCCTCAGGCATGGGTGAAAGGTGCAGGAATTGAAAACTGCCGTCTATACGTATCATGCGATAACCTGTTTACTTTGACCAGCTTATCAAGCATTTACGATCCTGAAGCATTTGGAGGTTATGGTGACGAAGGATGGGGATCGGGTAAAACATACCCTATGCAACGTACAGTAGCGTTTGGCGTTTCTGTTAATTTCTAACTTTATTAAAGCAATATAACTATGAAACTAAATATAAAACAATTAGGGCTTTGCGCAATGCTGGGAGTGGCTTCTTTGGCTACCACTTCCTGTAACGATCTGCTCGAGATGGAGCCGGTGAGCCAGATTACTCCGGTCGATTTTTATTCAACAGCCGATCAGCTGGCTACGTACCTGAACAATTATTATAATTCGTTTTTGCAATTGCCATACAACGGATATATGTACCACGAACAGGCGTACAACGATGGTATGGCACGTTCTGACCGAAATACGGATATCTTTGTACAGAGCATTGGCGGTAACACGCAACTTTTTGCAGATAACTACTGGGAAGTTCCTTCCGATAAAAATCTTCAGAGCAACTATTTTGCATATATACGTATATGCAACTATTTCCTGGAAACTGTGCTTCCTAAATACGAAGCGGGACAGATTTCGGGAAATGAAACACTGAAAAAGAACTATATTGGTGAGATGTATTTTATGCGTGCCATCACTTATTTCAGAGCATTGGCCGTGTTTGGCGATTTCCCGATTATCACTACCGTGCTGCCCGACCAAAGCACTGTAATTGTGGATGCCAGCAAACGTGCTCCACGCAACGAAGTAGCTCGTTTTATCCTGGAAGATATGGACAAGGCGATTGCATTACTGGCTCCACGCACTCAGTTTAACGGTCAGCGCCTGAATAAAGAGGCTGCCTTGCTGTTTAAATCGAGAGTAGCTCTTTTTGAAGGTACGTTCGAGAAATACCACAAAGGTAGCGGACGTGTGCCGGGTGACAGCAACTGGCCGGGTGCAACTGCTTCTTACAACAGTGGAAAGACATTTGATATAAATACAGAAATCAGGTTCTTCCTGCAAGAAGCGATGAACGCTGCCAAACAGGTGGGCGACAATGCACAGCTTACTGCCAATAACCACGTGATGAATCCGGCTGTGGGAGTAACTACAGGATGGAACTCTTACTTTGAAATGTATAGCCGTCCGTCTCTGGCTAATGTTCCTGAAGTTTTGCTTTGGAAAGAGTACAGCAGCACACAGAGCATAAAGCATGATACCCCTTACAGATGTAAAGTGGGTTGTGCCGACGGATATACCCGTACGTTTGCCGAATCGTTCCTGATGAAGAATGGTTTGCCTATTTACGCAAGCGGTGATTACAAGGGAGATGTTACGATAGACAATGTAAAATCGGGACGTGACGAACGTTTGCAGTTGTTTGTGTGGGGTGAAAGCGATTTAATGGATTCAGATCCGGTTGCACCTGGTGTAGGAAAACCTTTCAAATCTCCTGCTATTACCGAAGCTACCGATGAAAGACGTTGTATTACCGGTTATCAGCCACGTAAGTACTATACTTACGATTATAACCAAACTACCAACGACGAGGTAAGAGGAACCAATGCTTGTCCTATTTTCCGTACGGCAGAAGCGATGCTGAACTACATTGAAGCATCATACGAACTAAATGGAACAATAGATGCAACAGCGAGAAGCTATTGGCAGACATTGCGTGCACGTGCAGGTGTAAGTACCGACATTGATGCAACAATCGCAGCTACCGATTTAAGCAAGGAGAGCGATTTTGGTGTATACTCGGGTACAGCCATGGTGAGCAAGACATTGTATAACATCCGCCGTGAAAGAATGAACGAGATGTTCAGTGAAGGTCAGCGCTACACTGACCTGATTCGCTGGAGATCATTCGACAGAATGCTAACCACGAAGTGGGTTCCGGAAGGAGTGAATTTCTGGGACAGCATGTATCAGAATTATCTGGTAGATGCAAGCGGCAAACCTGTGACTATTATTTCCGACGGATCAAACAATTCGATAGTAAGCAGCAAGGACTTAAGTAAGTATCTGCGTCCATACAGCCGAAGCATGTCATCAACCAATGACCTGAAGAACGGTTACAACTGGCACGAAGCATACTATCTGACTCCGATTTCCATATCGGATATGCAATATGCATCACCCGACAATACAAAAGAAAATACATACCTGTATCAAAACTTATATTGGCCAGCAACCGGAGGTGGACATGCCGATAAATAAATTGGATTGAAAAAATATAGATTAGGTTTCACTTAGAAGCTGCTGCGGGTAGAGTTCGTGAGAATACTTCCCGCAGTTTTTTTTATTTAAATGCAACGGTGCAAGGGCGCAGCCATGCCAAGCGAAGCAAACAATGGCAAAGCCGAGTCCAATCCAAAAGCCGAGCGAATCAACGGCAATAGATGCGAAGGCATAGCCAAGCAAAAAAACAAAAAGAACAGTCACGAAGTGACAAGCAAGTGGACAAGTAACGGCGAAGTCGAGCCGAAAAAATGGTAAGAAGTGACAAACCAAGCGAAGGCATAGCCAAGCAAAGAAAAACCGAGCAAAAGGCGAAGCCAGCCGAGCGAAGCAACGGCTACCCCGTTCCAAAACAGCAGCTCGCTCAGAAACCAGAAAGACCGGCCTCATGAATTTTGCGTTAAGAAATAAGGGAGTGTGGAGCGTTAAAAAGAAAAAGCTGTTTGAGCGCAGCGAGTTCTTTTTCTTTAGCTCTACATTCCCTTATTTTAGTAAAATTCGTGCAGCCTTGACCTTTTGTTTCTTTTCCGTCAAGGGAAAAGAAAGAGCCAGTTATTTATTAGAAGTAACCCACTTCTTACTATCACGACAAGAAACAGTCAAAGTCTGATTACCCGTTTGAATACGAAAATCACCTTTTTCCAGAATCCACTTACCATCATAACCAACAAAAGCCAGATCGGAAGCTTTTACCTTGAAAGAAACCGTTTTAGTCTCACCGGGTTGCAGATCAACCTTATCGAATGCACGCAAGCGGCGGACATCCGGAGTAAGAGAAGCAACGAGGTCACTACTGAACAACAGTACACTCTCTTTACCTGCATACTTACCGGTATTTGTAACATCCACACTGAATGTCAGTACATCATCGGCTGTAAAAGAGGATTTGTCAGTCTTTAGGTTACTATAACTAAAGGTAGTGTAGCTCAATCCGTATCCGAAAGGCCATTGAACAGACATTACAGCATCGTAATTGTAAGCACCTTCCATTTTATCGAGGTCCTCACAAGGCTTATAGTCATAGGTAAACAATGAATTGATCTCCTTTGGATAAGTATAAGGCATCTTTCCACTGAAGTTAACATCACCGGTTAAGAGATTAGCCAAAGCATCGGCACCATAGTTACCCGGCAACATGATGTTTACCACAGCTTTTGTGAGAGGTTCAACTTCGTTTAAGATGCGTGGACGACCTTCGTTCAGGATCAGGATAACTGGTTTTCCAGTCTTGGCAAGTGCCTTAACGAGGTCGAGCTGATTCTTTGAAAGAGTTAGATTAGTGAGGTTTCCCGGAGTTTCGCAGTACGAATTTTCACCGATGCAAGCAATGATATAATCGGCATTGGCAGCACTGGCTACAGCCTTATCTATTTCGGGAGCATTTTCTTCCCAATAGAGACCACCCTGTTTGTAGGTTACTCCCGGTTCGTAGATAACCTGATCCTTACCAAACTTGTTGCTGAGAGACTCGAGGATGGTGTTGTACTGAGTGGCACACATATCCGCTTTATCACCTTGCCAGGAGTACGACCAGCCTCCGTTGAGCGTACGCATGGAGTTGGCATTTGGTCCGGTTATCAGTAATTTCTTTCCAGTGCTTAAAGGTAAGATATGATCGCTGTTTTTTAACAAGACAAGCGATTCCTGAGCAGCCTGCAAGGCAGCATCAGCATGCTCTTTACTTCCGAACAAAGGAAAATCTTTATTGTTATAAACAGGTTTGTCGAACAGTCCCAGACGGTACTTCATGCGCAGAACGCGGCGTACGGCATCGTCAATGCGACTCATAGGTACTTCGTTTTCCTGTACAAGCTCTTTGAGGTAAGTGCAGAAGCTCCATTCGTAAGGTACCATGGACATATCGATTCCGGCATTGATAGCCAGTTTGATAGCCTCTTTTTTGCTAGATGCAATCTTATCACGAGAATAAAGGTTGTTGATATCGGCCCAATCGGTTACAATCATCCCGTCCCATTGAAGATCTTCCTTCAGCCATTTTGTGAGCAGTTCGTAGTTGGCATGGAAGGGGAGCCCGTTGTTACTTGCCGAATTGACCATGACAGACAGTGCGCCAGCCTTGATACCTTCTAGGAAAGGGGCGAAGTGCTTCTCGCGCATATCTTGCAGAGTGATGGACGAAGGTGTGCGGTCCTTCCCGGAAACAGGAACGCCGTAACCCATGTAGTGTTTTAAGCAGGCAGCAACGTGGTTGTTATCAATCTGGTTTGGATCTTCACCCTGGAAGCCCAGGATAGATTCGCGACCCATTTCGGCATTTACATAGCAGTCTTCTCCATAATTCTCCCACATACGCGGCCAGCGGGCATCACGTCCGAGGTCGAGAACAGGAGCGTAGGTCCATGGAATACTTCCGGCCTTGGTTTCGTAGGCAGATATGCGTGAGCCTTCGCGCACCAGTGAGCGGTTAAACGTAGCCGCCATGTTGATGCCTTGCGGGAAGAAAGTACCCCCCTGAGTATAAGTAGTGCCATGAATCTGGTCTACACCATAAATGCATGGAATACCGATAGCTTTCATCGATTTATCCTGTATTTTCCGGATGATGGCTTCCCAGCCCTCTTTTGTCTGCGCAATGCTGTTAGGTACATTCAGGATAGAGCCAACCTTATACTTACTGATTACAGAATCGAGCAAAGCTTCATCAATCTGGAACCCTTTTTTATTCTCTATCTCCATGATGGCCATGTAAATACTCATCATGTTTTCTTTGTTGGGCATGCCTTTGGATAAGTCGAACTTTTTCTCAAGGTTATATTTTTTCAGTATCTTTTTCAAATCGTCCACTTTGGGATTCTGCTGATTCATTCCTTCGAACGGGTTAGTCCGTTTTGCCAGAATATCGATAGTCAGCTCGGTCATCTGACCAATTTTCTCCTCAAGAGTCATTTTCTTCAGCAATGTTTCTATTTGCTGCTCAATTTTCGGATCCCGGGGGATGGCGGGTTTAACAGATTGTGCCGAGGCGGTGAGGATACTCCCCGCAGCAAGCAGTGAAAAGAGAATTTTTTTCATGATATTGATTTTAATGTAGTTATCAGATTATTTGAATAACAAGGGCGTGAATTCTGTAAGATAGATGCGCCAGTTTTTCCATATATGTCCTTCGCCTGTTTCGTAGTAAGTATACTTATATCCTTTTTCGTCCAAAAGTTTGCGATAATCTTCGTTTGCTTTATAGAGAAAGTCGGTTTTACCAATGCCGATCCAGTAAAGAGCCGGTTTTTTGGAGAACTGAACTTTTAGTTTGCCTTCGAGATTCTGATAAACAGGTGAAGTTACATCCTTATTTGGAACGATGGCTGCAGAGAACAGACCTACATAATTGAACAGATCGGGGTATTGTTTGGAGATATGCATGGAGTGGAAACCTCCCATTGAAAGACCTGCAATGGCACGATCCGACTTACTTTTAATGGTACGATAGTTATTATCGACGAATTTTACCACATCGGGGAATGCACTCTCGAAAGTACCTTCCATGGTTTTAGGTAATTGAAAGGTAGGAGGAACCATGCCGAGTGAAGATTCTCCCGGAGCTGCTTCCTGAGAGGCGTTTCCGTTGGTCATGACTACAATCATGGGTCTTGCTTTACCTTCTGCAATGAGATTATCAAGAATCTGTGCGGTACGTCCCAGAGAAATCCATGCTTCTTCGTCGCCACCCATACCATGCAACAGGTAAAAGACAGGATAACGCTTTCCACTGGTTTCGTATCCGGCAGGAGTATAAACGGTCATGCGACGCTCCATACCCAGTGTGGGACTGTTATACCAGATGCGTGAAACGGTTCCGTGAGGAACTTTGTTTACTTTATATAAATCCGCACGATCACCACCGATGATGAATACATTAGTAAGTGTAGCCACATCACGGATAAGATAAACATTACCGGGATCGGTAGTTTTTAGTCCGTCTACTATAAATGAATAGCCGTAAAGTTCCGGTTTCAACGGATTAGTTGTGTATTCCCAGATTCCATCTTTACCTTCAGTTAAATCGGCAACTCCCGGACCGTCAGTTTCTCCGAAGGGAGTTTTGAATTTCTGTGTAGGAAGAAAATCTCCCGTAATCTGTACCTTTACAGCTTTGGGTGCCTTCAGACGGAAGGTAACAGTGTTGTTGTCGTGAATCTCGGGAGAGACAACCTGTGTTCCTCCCCAAAGGGCTTGTTGCGCAAAAGTCATTATGCACATCAGTAGTCCTGCAGCTAAAATTGTTAATCTTTTCATAGTACTATTTTAAATTGCTTGATAATTTGTGTCCGATATAAGGAATTCTGAAAATAAAGCATTGAGAAATAGCTGTATAGCTGTAAATTATGTAAATTTGTAAAATTTCCATAAAGGTATAACAAATAATCATTTTTAGAAATTCTTGTAACTTTGAATTTAACGACTTATGAGGAAATATATATTAATTATATGTATTATTACTAACATAAATGTTTTGTTTGCCCAGGATTGTCCCAACCAATGGGGCGATCTGGGCAACGGAACATATGCCAACCCGATTTTGAATGCTGACTATTCCGATCCGGATGTGATTCGTGTTGGTGAGAAGTATTATATGGTGGCATCTGACTTTCATTTTATAGGTATGCAGGTGCTGGAATCGGAAGACATGGTTAACTGGAAGCTTGTTTCTCAGGTTTATAAACGTTTTGATTTTCCGGGATGGGACAATAATACACAGTATGCCGGAGGTTCATGGGCTCCTTCTATCAGGTATCACGACGGATATTTCTGGATATTCTTCTGTACGCCTAAGGAGGGGTTGTTTATGACAAAGGCCAAAGATGCAGACGGCCCGTGGAGCCCGCTTGTTAATGTGATGCATATTGAAAAATGGGAAGATCCGTGCCCTTTCTGGGATGAAGACGGACAGGCGTATCTGGGGCGCAGCATTCATGGCGCGGGACCGATTATTATCCATAAGATGAGTGTGGACGGTACGCGTTTACTCGACGAAGGGAAGGTGGTTTATACCGGTCCGGTAGCTGAAGGTACAAAGATTCATAAACTGAATGGATATTATTACATCAGCATCCCTGAAGGGGGTGTGGAGAAGGGGTGGCAAACTGTTTTGCGTTCAAAGAATATCTATGGTCCGTATGAAAAGAAGGTGGTGCTGGAACAAGGTACAACGGCGGTTAACGGTCCGCATCAGGGAGCCATGGTGGATACTCCCCAAGGTGAATGGTTCTTTTTTCATTTTCAGCATTGTAATCCAATAGGAAGAGTGATGCATCTGCAACCAATGTACTGGCAAGATAACTGGCCGGTTGTGGGGGTGGATATTGACGGTAATGGAATTGGTGAACCGGTTAAGACTTGGAAGAAGCCAAATGTGGGAAAGAAGAGTGCTGTTGCAGTTCCCCGGACGAGTGATGATTTCTCTTCATCAGTTTTATCTCTTCAATGGCAGTTTAATCATAATCCTGTAAACGATGCATGGTCGCTCACTGATAAGAAAGGTTCGTTCACGTTGAAAGCACTGAAAGTTGACAATTTTAAGCTTGCCAGAAATACGCTTACTCAGAAGAGTATGGGGTATATGGGGATGGTGGAAACAGAACTAGAGTATAATGCAATGGAAGATGGACAGTATTGCGGACTTGCATGTATTGGAAAAGAAAATGTTTTGTTGGGCATCTGCATGATTAACGGAGAAAAGTGGATTTATATGGATCACAACAATCAGATTAGTCCTGTTTTAAAGCTATCATCGGTCAAAAAGGTTTATTTACGCTTGCAACTGAATGCAATTGATAATGCTTATCAGTTTGCCTATAGTTTGGATAATAAGCAATTCCATTTATGTGGAAACACTTTCAGCATGAAATTTGGATACTGGAAGGGAGTACGTGTGGGATTGTATTGTTATAACACATTGGCAGATAAGGGAAAAGCTTCATTTAATTGGTTTACTTACCAGCATGATGGTCCCTCATGCAAAAAACAATAATGTTATATTGATAAACTAGTTTTATAAATTTATGAGAATGTCTAATTATGCTTTATTGCTGTTGGTTATGTGCCTGACAGCTTGTGCTAAAGCTCCGAAAAAACTGACAGAACCGGAACAAATTATTGAAAACATAGCGAAAACATCTTTTCCGGAGCGAAGCATAAAATTTGTCTGTGATGTAGACAACAATGTTCGCAAACAGTTGCAACAGACAATAGATTCCTGCTCGCTGAGTGGAGGCGGACAGGTAATAGTAGAAAAAGGTATATATAAAATTAATGGTTCCATTGTGTTGAAATCGGATGTCAATCTGCATCTGGAAGAGGGCGCTTGTCTGCTGTTCAGCGGAAAGGCTTCCGACTATCTGCCGGTAGTGCTGACACGTTGGGAGGGTACGGAACTATATGGTCACTCACCTATGATTTATGCCTACCATGCCAATAACATCGCCATTACGGGACAAGGAATTATTGATGCACAAGGCGGACTGGAATTTGCAGCCTGGGGTGAGAAAGAGATGAAGGATCGTGACCGATTGAGAGAGATGGGTAGTAAACTTGTTCCTGTGCAGGAACGGATCTTTGGTGAAGGAACTTTGTTACGCCCTTCATGCATTCAGTTTCTGGGATGTTCCAGAATTCTGGTTGATGGCGTTACCGTTAAGAATTCCCCTTTCTGGACCATTCACCCGGTTTATTGCGATAATGTAATTGTAAGAGGCGTAACTATTGATAGTCATTATCCCAACAATGATGGTTGCGACCCCGAATCGACCACAAACGTATTGATTGAAAACTGTACTTTCAGGACAGGTGATGATGCCGTGGCTATAAAGGCTGGCCGTGACAAGGATGGAAGAGAAATAGGACGTCCGTCGAAAAATATTGTTATACGTAACTGCATATTCAACTCGGAATGTAACGGCCTTTGTATAGGCAGTGAAATGTCAGGTGGTGTGGAGAATGTGTATATGAGCAGAATAAAGATAGGAACAGTAAAGAATGCAATCTATTTTAAGTCAAACAAAGACCGTGGTGGTTACATACGCAATGTACTTGTGGACCATATAACCGTAGAACGAGTGAAAGGTGCCATCCTACGGTTTGAAACGAATTACTTCGGCTTCAGAGGAGGAAACTTTCCTTCTACCTATGAACATTTTGAAATTAAGAATGTAGAGGCAAATGTTGCCGATAATTATGCTGTTTACATTGATGGCTTAAAAGGAACAAAAATACGCGATATCTCAGTGAGTAACTTTCATGTTAAGCAGGCTAAAAATGGGTACTATCTGTTTAATACACGTAATGTTACTTTCGAAAATTCATCGATCAATAATATTCCGGTTCCAAAAGAACCCAAAGAGAGTTTGAAGAGGATATCGCTGGATGTTTATTAATTGTTCTTTTCTCTTGATAGAATACCTTTTCCTTTTGCTTCTTTTCATCAAGACAAAGGGAAAAGGACAATAAGAAAATGCTAAAACAAGAATTAAAAAATAGTTGATTAAGAAAGTGATTTAATTCACTTTAAAATACACTAACACAATTAAATAAAACAATTTTGTATATTCCTGAAACATAAAACTGAAGAACCAATCATAATGACTCTAATTAAAGAGTTAATTTTTAGAATTAGAAAGGATTCTTGCAAAATATTTAATGCAAATTTCAGGAACAATATCGACAATTTTTTAAGTGTATATAAAACAATTGTGTTACCATGCTTTGGAGAGATCAAAAACGGATTTTCCCTCTAGTCTCTTTTCATTCTGAATACGAAAAGTTACTCCTCAGAATATAATAGAATCCTTTAATTATGGCTTTTTCACTATGAATGAGTGAAAAGATGATAATTAAAAAAATCAATAAGTATAATAATTTATTTCTTTAAATATGGACATAAACAGCGGTTTTGTACCGCTGTTTTTTTGTTTCAAGAATTATACCATTGATGTGATGTGTACTTTCTTGTAAAAGAAAAACATTTTTTAAAGTACTAATAATCACTAATATAGAAAAAATGATGCGGGTTTCTAAAATATTTCCCCCTATATTTGCATCACTAAAATTCATTAACCAAACAATTAATCAAATTAAGCTAAATTATCAAAATTTATTTATGAAGAGAAATTCCTATTTTTTATTGATTATGCTGCTAACTGCAGCTTTCAACACAGCATGTAGTGAAGACACTGTAACTACAGAAACAATAGAAGCCGCCGCAGCAACAAACACAGTTACAGCTAGCAATGATACTACGAGTAACAATACCAAGACGAACGATGGAAATGTAATCTTCCAGGACGATTTTAATCAGACAAGTTCGATTCCGGATAAGACTAAATGGGTTTTATGCCCAACATTACCAGGTGTTGCATGGGGTAACTACCTTTCGAATAGTTATGACCAGGCTTACGTTTCTAACGGAGTATTGGTTGTAAAAGGAGAAAAGGTAAATGGAACTTATAAAGCTGGTGGTATCCAGACCTATGGTAAGTTTTCATTTACATATGGTAAGATTGAGGTGCGTGCACGTTTTAAAACAGCACAAGGAGGATGGCCTGCTATATGGATGATGCCTGACGATATGAGTGCCGGATGGCCTTCTTGCGGAGAAATTGATATTATGGAACAGGTTAGCTATGAAACTGATGCTCACCAAACTGTACACACTCATTATGCTAACGATTTAGGTAAGATTGATCCGATTCGTAGTGTGACTAAGCCTTTTAATACTGGTCAGTTCAATACTTACGGTGTAAACTGGACTCCTGAAATGGTTCAGTTCACAATAAACGGACAGGTTACTTTGAGTTATCCGAATATGCACCTGAGCGATGAAGCATCCATGAAGCAATGGCCATTCAACAAAAACTTCTATGTTATCCTAAACTTTGCTTTAGGTGGCGCAGGAACATGGCCTGGAACTATTACAGACTCTGACTTGCCAGGGTATATGGAGGTTGACTGGGTAAAGGTTACTCGTAACTAACTAAAATTTTTTAAAACAACCAAACTAAACAGAACCATAGTTTTTGATATATGTGACTTAAAACAGGTAATGTTTGTTTAATGAAAGAATCCCGGAAGCAATTCCGGGATTTTTTTGTTGGTATACCTCTGATGTTTCATAATTAACTGTTTAACTGTTTATTCTTTATTTTATTTTAAGAAACCATTTCTATTATGCGTTGTTTTATTAAAGTGGACATGTAGTGCTACGTATAATAAAATACAAGTGGATGATTACATTAGTACCTATTGGTGGACTTGCCAACCGGATGAGAACAATTGATTCTGCTATAGCATTGGCTATGGAGGCGGATGTTGGTTTGCGTATTATATGGTACAAGACACATGGTTTGAATTGTCGGTTTGATGAGCTCTTTCAACCTATTACTGATAGAAATGTAACACTGAAAGAAGCTTCTGTGATTGATTGGCTGATTAATGATAACCCACGGAAAAAGAATTTTTACCTGCCACGCCCTTTTCAGTGGATGCGTTTTGACGATTGTATTTATGTGGACGAAGCCGATGAATGTGTGAATAATGGGTTCGATTTCAGAAAGTGGGCTCGGCAAAATAGAGTTTATCTGACCAGTTGCGTAGATTTCTTTCATTCGGACATTAAAAAAAAGTATAGCTCATTTATGCCGATTTCTTACTTACAAGAACAGATAAACAGAAAAACGGCTCGGTTTAATGAGCATACCATCGGAATTCATATTCGTAGAACAGATAATGTGACATCTATAAGAGAGAGCCCTACTCAGCTTTTTATTGATCAAATAAAAAAGGAGATAGATGATTGTCCGGAGGCAAATTTCTATCTGGCATCGGACTCTCAAGAAGACAAAAAAGTTCTCCTCTCAGTTTTTGGAAGCAGGATAACTACCTCTGATAAAGTTGCAGACAGGAATAGTATAAGCGGAATGCAGGATGCATTGGTGGAAATGTATACGCTTGCTCAGACTATTAAAATTTTCGGATCGGCCTGGAGCTCCTATTCTACAACAGCTGCACAACTTAATGGTATTGATTGTATTATTTTAAAAAACAGAATGAATGGATCATGAAAACAAATACAATTGGTAAATGCATATTGGTTCTGATATGTTTGTTTCAAAGTTATGCTATGAAGGTTCAGGGAGTAACTATCAATAATGTGGCGTGGGGATTGAACTCGGCATTGGGAGACCAGATAAATGTGATTACTGACCTGACGATTACTGGACAGATGAATGCTAATGACGTAGGTGCGCTAAGAAGTATGGCAAATCTGACTAATCTGGATATATCTGGTGTGACCATGGTGGCCGGAGGTGCCTTTTGGCTGTCGAAAGCTATTTCTGTTACTAACAACCAGATTCCTGAATATATGTTTTTCAGTTTACCAAAATTGCAAACGGTGATTCTCCCAACGAATGTGACACTTATCTCAAATCAAGCATTTCAGGAATGTACAGGACTTTTCTCTGTAACACTAGGGCCAAACATTACGTCGATTGGCAATTTTTGTTTTGGTAATTGTCCGTTGCTCAACTCGATTACTTTGCCATCAAAATTAACAACAATAGGTACGAGAGCATTTTGGCATTGTTCAGGGATAACCTCAATGACGATCCCGGCTTCAGTAAACTCTATAGGAGATGGGGCATTTACTTATTGTTCTTCGTTAAGGGAGTTTATTGTTGCGGATGCTAACCTGACTTATGCTTCGGTTGATGGAGTACTGCTCAGCAAAAACAAACTGACACTGGTTGCGTATCCCAATTCAAAATCATCTTATTATGAGGTGCCTTCCACAGTATCCACAATTAAAAGTTTTGCGTTTGAATCATGTGATGGCTTGTCGTCAGTAGTGATTGGTAACAGTGTGACTACTGTGGGGGAAGGAGCTTTTTATAACTGTACGGGTTTAATCTCTGCCATTATAGGTACTAGTGTTGCTTCTCTTCCCAAGGATGCATTTTATAATTGCAATCAACTGACGGCTATTGCTATACCCAATAGTGTTTCTTCTATTGGATGGGGAGCATTTGGTTATTGTGAAGGGCTTACTTCGCTGGATTTGGGTACTGGACTGACTTATATTGATATATATGCCTTTAATAACTGCAGTAGTTTGACCACGGTTACCATACCGAGTGGTGTAACAACCACTGGCGACGGAGCATTTGCTTCATGTACCGGACTAACCTCCATACACAGCAGACCGGCAGTACCGCCCACTGCTACAAATAATACCTTTAGCCTGGTTAATAAAACAACTTGTAAACTTTATGTTCCCAAGGGATATTCAGCAAGTTACAGGAGTGCAACGGGATGGAGTAGTTTTACTTATATAATAGAAGAAGCAGGAGTTGCTGTACCGGAATTTGTAGCTGATAACATAAAGGTTTACACAGAAAGTAATGCTATCATTGTTGAAGGTGCAAGTGTTGGTGATGAAGTTCTTGTTTATAACGAAGCTGGTGCTTTGGTACAGATATTCAGGGTAACGGATGCAGTATCTAGAATAATGGTTCCGGAAAATCATATTTACCTTGTTAAGGTGACAAGTAAAACCTTTAAGGTTGCTTTATAAATCTGTAATACATTGAAAAAAGAAGGCTGAACTCTTCAAAAAAGTTCAGCCTTCTTTATCGCGTGTTCGCCCAGCATGAACTATTTACTTTAGGGTGCAAGTCCCGATCACGCCATTATAGCTGGAAGTGTTAGCTTAAGGCAAGGGTGTCCATTGTGAAGTGGAATCTGAAGGAAGCCTGCGGCAAAT